>CEBY01031901.1_pt1 | contig 430239 bp, 400 predicted proteins | sample 554731 | NCBI WGS metagenome assembly CEBY01 (sample SAMEA3182050, study PRJEB8094) | gut metagenome | biome: human; feature: gut; material: Stool; isolation source: human stools | place: Canada | collected 2012-02-22
TCTATGTATCTCATGTGGGGAATCTCGCCCAGCACTTGGTCAGTAAGGGTGGTGAGCATCCACCAGACTCGGCCTTCCGCCTCCTGGAGCATGGGCAGCAGCTTTTCACAGTAGGCGGAGATGGCGAAGCTGTTTTCACCCTGCTCCTCCAGCCAGATCTGCACATCCTCCCCAGAGATGTCCCATCCATCCTCGGTACGCAGGCCGATATTCTGGGAGGGCTGACGGCCCACCAGGATGTTCCAGTGCTCCAGCACCTCCTTGGGGGCGTGCTTCTGGAAGTAACAGAGCTCAAACAGTTTGACCTTGTCACCCTCCGGGGTGAGGATCAGCTCGTACTTCTCGCCGTTGAAGCCCATCTCGAAGGAGATTTCGTCAAACGCCTGGTTCAAAGCCCCTTCCATTTGGGCCACGAGTTCGGCACCGCGGGTGTGGTCTTTGTCCTCGTCCATCATCTGGCGCAATTCTGCTTCCATCTCGGCAAAGGTTTCCCACCAGTCCTCTGTCCGCTCCCGGAAGCACTCCGAAAACTGCGGCAGGGAGATGCCCTTCTTGCACGAGTCGATCAGTTCCATGGTGTCCTCGTCACCTGGGCGGGCCTCCAATGCCTTTTCAAAGTAACGAAGAGCCCTGCCCTCCTGATCCAGAAAGTAATAGGAATATCCCATACGGAAGTTCCAAAAGTAGTCTTCTGCAAAGTAGTCTGCATGGGGTTTCAGCAAGGAAAGGGCCTTCTGATACAGTTCCCGATTCCCTGGAACAGCTAAGTTGTTATAGGCGCGGGCCAGTTCACTGTCCATCTCAGGAGTACGCTCCTCGGCGGGGATAGCCTCCAGTGCGTCAATGATCTTCTGGTATTGGCCCTTTTCATGCCACTTCTGGCACTGCTGTAAAATATCCATATCCGGGTCCTCCTCGTCCTCATCCGGTTTCCAGTCTTTGATCTGCTGGAACACGCCATTCTCATCCCGCTCAAAGGCGCAGGGGGCGGGGGTGTTCAGCAGAGGAATGATGTCGGGATCGTCGTTGCAGATGGTGTTGAGGCCGTAGATCCCGGCGTTGTTAGGGTCGTCCATGTACTCGTTGCTCTCATCACCAGCGGTGAAGCGCCAGCCGCTGTCCCAGTCACCGTCCGCCTTCTCCCGGTAGCAGTAGCCAACCTTGCAGCCCTCCACCGTGATGCGGTTGGTGGCGATGCAGCCAGTGGCGTTCTCCCAGTCGGGGAGCAGATTCTTCATGTCCTCTGCCTTCACATGGAAGTCCCGGTTGCGGCCAGCAGCCTCGTACAGTTCTTTACGCAGCGCCTCCACATCCCGAGCCATCTCCTGGATCTCCTCGTCGTTCATCATCTCACTGAGGTCATATTCCATCGGGTTCTGAGCAAAATCCGCCAGGGCCTTGTTCATGGCGTCGTGCTCCTCTGGCGTGGCGGTGATGCGGATGCGGCGGGAGGGAGTGTTGTACTCGTCAAGATCCTGGAGGTTCACACTGCCGCTGACGCTGCACTCCAGCAGGATGGCGGCCAGGTCGGTGACCACATCAATAGCGAAGTGGAAGTCCATCTCCACGCCATCGGAGTGTGTAAACTCCAGATACTCCACGGTCTGGCGGAAGTCCCAGTTCTGCTTGTCCAGCCCGATCTTGGCGAAGATCTCGCTGAGGGGGATCTCCTCCTTCTTCTGATCTACCAAAAAGGCCACAAGGTTCAGGCTGTCATCCGAGCCTCCGATAAAGTTGCCCCAGTATTTTTTGATATACATGACCATCCTCCTCACTTGCGCGTCAAAGTTCCGTTATCAATAAGGGCAGCCTCCCGGATGCGCCGGAGGGATTCCGGCTCCAGTAAAAACTCCCGCAGGTTCGGGTCCTCAAAGAAGGACATGGGACGCACCTGCGTCGGCCCGGCAACCGCCCACAGCCGCGATGTTGCCAACCGCTCCGCTGTCTGGAGCGCCTTCTCCTGCTCGCCCAGATAGAGATAGCGGGCGATTGCGTCCCGATAGGAGGAGTCAGCCATGGGCACGCCTTGAATCTCCTCAAAGAGATCTACGGCATCCCTGGCGGTTCCGAACATACAGCAGTGGTTATAGAGCTTCCGCCTGGCATCGGGATCGTCCGGCGAGAGCTTTTTATTCTGTTCCACCAGCTTTGCCCAGAGCTGCTCCTTCGTTTGAGGTTTCTCCGGTTCATGGTAGGGGTAGTTCTTGTCGTTGTCCGCAAAGGGCATAACGCCCCGCTTGAGGTAGTCCATCAGAATGTCACAGAACCGATCCCGCTGGGGGAGGCCGTTCTCAGCACGGATGCGCGCCTGTTCCTTTGTCAGCGCCTCAATCATCTCCTGCTCGCGGTGGAGCTGGATGGCGGCCACCGTCATGGCAATCATGTGTTCATCGCTCACATTGCTGTAATACCACTCCTCCAGCCAGGGAAGGATGGTTAGATCCAAAGCCAGCGCCTTTTCATAGTCCAAGTTGAAATATGCGACCTCGGCCTTGACCGCCGCTACCTGATGGGGATATTTATCGGCAAAGGATTCCAGCGTGTCCAAGGCTTCTTCCTTGCCGTCCATGATCTCATAACAGACCATGCGGACTTTCTTGGGAAGTTTCACGACATCCATGTTGACGCCTCCTTCAGTCTTTTTTCTGTAAGTAATAGGTTCCACACCGGCCCCACAGCCGGGTGTCCAGGTCTTTCTTTCTGATGTCTGCCACCTGCCGACAGACCGGCGCACCCCGGATACAGGCTCCTACAAAATAGAGAGCTCCGCAGCCGCGGCAACGCATATAGTGGCAGACGGTATAGTGCTGCTCAGCGTCCAGCACTGCGCCGGTATCCTCCAGTGGGCAGTCACCGGCGTACAGTTCCATGTCACCCTGCCGCTCCAGTTCCATGAGTTTCTGGAGAAGCTGGTCATATTGGCGATGGGAGATGCTGCTGTCCTCCTTCATCTGTGCCGTCAGCTGACCACAGGAGGGGCAATTCAGTTTCTTGCTGTCCATCTTCATCCCTCCGGCTACAAATTACTTTCTACAACCATAACGGCGGTACAGGTCAAGGCTGTTTCAAGCCATCTTCCAAGCGTTTCAGGTAGGTCGCAGGAACCGCCTTTGTCAGCCAGACTCCATTGGCGGACAAATAAAAGAGATATCCGTCCCGGTGCATCTGTCCGGCATCCACCAGATAGATCACAGGTTCTCCATGCCGGCGCCCAACTTTCTCCGCTGTTTCCTGATCGGGTGAAAGATGAACATACAGGCGGCTCTGGGGGAGCAGTCCCTGGGCCTCGATGGAGGCGGCAAACCGCTGGGCCGTCCCGTGGTACAGCGTCTCCGGTGGCTCAGTCACGGGGAGTTCCACATCCACCTGAATGGAGTGGCCCTGGTTGGCCCGGATTTTTGTCCCGTCCTCGCTGAAGGAATACCGTTGCTTTTCATCACTCTGTACGATTTTCTCCAGGATGTCCCGGTTGATGGGGTATTTTCTGCTGATACCCGCCAGCAGCGCATTGACATCCGCCCAGCCGTGGGTATCCAACTTGATCCCAATAACCTCCGGCTTGTGCCGAAGGATCAAGCTGATATACTTGCTGATTCTTGTGAGATCGGGTGTTGTTTCTTTCATAACCTACCTCTTGAAAATTATCTTTTAAGCCATCGTTCCAAGATATTGATTTCTTGAAATGGATGCCACAGCAATTCTGCCATTTGTATCGATTCCTGCTGCTCTGACTCCTCAGAAGGATTAGAGCAAGGCGTTAAGTGCAGTACCAATTCTTTCTCGGTTTGATTTTGGATGGCAATTTGATGACCATGTGTAGCCATTGTCAACACCGTGAAGTGCCGCTCATACAGATCCAGAAGAAGCAGAGGACATTCCACTCGATTTTGGTCGGATAAGTACACCTGTGACTTCAAACACATATACCGGCCATTCGCAGAAAACACAGGAGTTTGAGGAGGAAAATGGGCTTTGTATGCGTTCAGTAGCAGGAGGGGATGCTCTCGGTTTTCGAAAACGGCCAGACAGCCTACCTCGTTGCACATAGTGACTTCTGCAATGGAATAGATCAAGATGGCATATTTATTAGACGGAGACTGGGTGAGTTGATCATAAACATAGGGAAAACGCTCCCTAATCCTCCAATGAGGCAGGCTTTCAAAGAGATAATTCCAGCCGTTGATGTCCATTGTTTCCCTCTATTCTCTCAAGTCATCTCCACCCGGATAATAGGCCGGTAGAAGTCATAGTCGCCGTTCAGTTCTTTGTCCTCCTGCACTTCCGGCTTGCAGTGGGGCGAACAGGGCAGGAAACCGAGGAAGATTCCAAGTCCGCCGCAGATGCTGCGCCCGCCATCACCGCCGCAAGTGGTAAACTGCTCGGCCTTCACAACCTCCCGCATATAGGGGTCATAGGCGATGGACACTCCGAAGAAATTGGGCTCCTCCATGTCGTAGGGCCGATCCTCGTCCTCCTCCGTGTCCTCGAACCAGTGCAAACGCATGGAGTAGTCCATTCCATCTCCCCAGGGAAACAGGGTGCGGCACCCACCGCCGCACAGATAGGCCCACTCATCCGCCGTAGGCAACGAAAGCCCCTGCTTTTTTTCCAGCCCGGCAAGAAGTTCATCGTAATCAGTGCGGTTATAGAGACAGATATGAAAGCCCTTTTCCGTCCGCTCAATGCGGGCTGACTGATGTATGGTAAGGCTGTCAAGGTCGCTCCAGGCAAACTCCCGGAACTGCTTCAGCCAGTCAGGATGGGCGGACAATCTGGGATCATCCATTGTGACCGGCTCCCAGCACAGTTCCTCCAACTCCCGGCCCACCAGCATAGGCCCAATGGCTGCCTGCCGAACGGGGGCCATGCTCTCCCGGATCATCTCCTCCGGGTCCTGTTCCATCTCCCATTCCTGGAACAGATAGTCCAGTTCCTCTCGGCTGTCCTGACTGAGCCCTACGGCGAACCGTTCCCAGCCCAGGGTGACGGTGTCACCGGGAACAAAGACAAACTCCCGGCCATCTTTCTCAAATATGCCGGTGGTACAGTTCTGGCCCCAGCGGTCAAAGGTATGCAGGCCAAGAAAGGTCATATCATAACGAGCAGCCAGGCTTTCCATCAGCGCCTGCTTCTCGGTGGTTTCCAGTTGATCGAATTGGGTGCGGAATAAATTTTCGTTCACAGTAGTCCTCCTTCGATCCTTTCTGCGTGTTCCAGCAGATAGCGCCGGCCATCCTGCTTGGCCTGCTCCAAGTATTGAGGAAGCAGGCCGGAATGGATGGCGTCCAGCGAGACCAGAACCGCGATCCTCTGGTATTCCTGTAATTCGAGGGAATAACAGTTCCGCTCCCAGAACAGCAGAGCAAACTGTTCCACACAGTCAGGACGCAGAGCGGGCATCGCCAAAAGCGCCCGCCGGCTCACATATTCATTGGGGTCCTTTGCGAAGTCCAGGATCATGTCTTTGACTTCCTGGCTGCACGGACATTCTGGCAGATAAGCGGCAAACTGCCACTTGGCCTCACTCTCATTGGAGGCTGCGGCCCTGCGGCAGAGGCGCTCGAACCATTGGGGATGGGAAGTGGTCTCCTGTATAAATCCCTCCGCTTCGTTGTCCCTTGCGATCAGATAGACCATCTCATCCAGTAGGACGCTGTCTGCCGTTTCTGCATCCATTTGGGTCAACACATGGCAAAAGGCACTGTAAGTATCATTCCAGTATGGATAATCGACTTCCCACTCACCGCCGAGCTCCTCGCTGGTTTTGCCGGGATAAGCGGCTTCCTGCCATTGATGGAACTTTATTGCCTGCTCCAGCAGGCGTTCACGAATGCCCTTTGCCATGTGCTCACCTCACGATTTCTCCAGAACAGCAGTCTGGGATGCCTTTTCCACAAACCGAACCGCCTCCGTCAGCAGAGTGGGAAGCTGATTCCTTTCTGCCGTTTCATATTGCTGGACCGGATGCGTCCAATCAAAATTTTGAATGACCGAAATAATGTACCGGTTCTGATACCAGCCCATATCCAGCAGGAAACTGTTTGGATATTCCACTTGCAACATATCTTCTTTTTGTGTGTCATCCAGAAAGGCGACCTTTCCGGTGCCAAAATCCACCTCGGGCCAGGCTTGTCCCAACAACAATGTATCCAGGTTCTCCTGTAGATCGCCCTGTATCAAGTGTTGGGCAATGGCTCGGTTCAGTGCTTTATGGGGATGATAGGCTGCCTGCTCTGCATCGTGGAGGCACTCCTCCATCAACGCCTCCGGAGAAATGCCTTCCCGTTTGCCATAAAGGTGGCCGAAAGCATAGCACACAGACTTTAGCAAGTCAAAAATGTAGTCGTGATTTCCGCGCATATTGGGCAAATCATTGAAAGAGCCCATGCCACCGTATGCCCGAAGATGGTGGGCAACTTCCCGCCGCTGGTTCCAGTCCTGAATGTCCCGCTCCAGCCAGTCGATCCAGTTCTTGAATTCTGGATGGTCTGCCTGAAGGATTGAGCGCAGACAGATCAGAGCCTCGGTATAAATATCTGTCTGTTTCATCAGATTCCTCCCAACTATTTTCCGAAATGCTCCAGGTATAACTCCCGCACAGAATAAGGGCCTACAAGGTTCGTTTCCTGCCGGCCATCCCAGGAATACACATGAATTTTGCCCTCGTCCCCAATGTACCGTTGCTCCTCAAAGGGTGCGGGAAAGGGAAAACTCTCTACCATGCTCCAGTCGATCTTGGGTTTCAGCCCATCAAACTCCTCGCGCTTGAGCCTTTTGAAGTTAAACACCAATGCTGCCCCAATCCCATCGAACAGCAAGTCTGCGTATTCTCTGGGGGTGATGCTCTCGCTCACATTGGCGGCATCAACATTCACATCCAGAACCTTGTTGCCGCAGTTTGTCCAGATTTTATCGGGAGAGAACCAGGTGGCGCGTTCCTCAGAGTCTGCAAAGTCCTCACGGGGATACCATCCGTTTGCGCTGTCCGGCTTGACACCTTTCCGAAGCGTTCCGTTGTACGGGGAAAGCGGATAATATCGGTGCCGCACCGGATCAAATCGGCCAAAGGCAATTTTCAGCAGATACCTATGCTTTTCGCTGCGCATGAGCTTATGGGGCTTCACGATATGTCCTTCGATCAAACCCCAAATGTACTCATCCACATGGATGGATACACGGGGGCGGCCGAATAGTGTGATTTTGTTGGTGTCTGTATCCACATTGAGCCAGACACGATTGATTTCAACCATTGTCATGCCTCGCTTTTACCAAGTACCCCGCCATAGAGAACACCGTTTTTTCCGAGAAACAGCATCTGGCTGCGAAGCAGGCTGCACTGCTCCACAGCAACCTTGTTTCCGTCACAGGTGGGAATAGCCTCCTGTTTTTGCCCAAGGTGATCACCATGAGCGGTAAGGAAGTAGAATTTGTTATGTTCCTGATACCCGCCCTGAAACAGAAAAGTATCACCTGACGGGGCAACAGAAAAAGCTCCGCTTCCTTCGATTGGCAGTTCAAACACAAGATCCTCTTTGAAGGTCGTCCGCACCAGCTGGAATTCATCGTAATAATAGAACCACAGGTTTTCTTCTTCGTCCAGGCTGATGGCATAGCAGTCATAGATGGAATACTTCTCATTCTTCCAGAGAGGAGTTCCCTCCGATGTCCATGCAATCAGGCCGCAAGCACCCAGAGGTTCATCCCAACCGTAATTACCAAATACACCTTCGTCAAAGTAGCTGGTAATGATGGTGCCATCTTTTTTTACCACACAATCTTGAATGCCATCCCCCAGGCAGAAACGGGACAGCACAGTTCCGTCCCGGCTGACGATCCAGGCGTTCTGGTCAGGGCCGTTTTTCCGATAGGCGCATCTTGCCCCCAGCAGAAGGAAGTGATCACCTGCGGGCCGCAAATAATGGAACTGGAACTTCAAGAGGCCAAGAGGAAACAGCGTCGTTTCCAGCACCCGCTGTTCCGCCCAATCCAGCTGGATTTCCACTGCGGTATAGGTGGAAGGTGTGCTGAGCAAGTCCTTACCCTGTGTTTCGGACGGCTGTTCCATGAGAAGATAGACTTTTCCATCCCTTGCCGTGAAAAAGTCTGTCACCTCTGTGCCCTCCAGACGGTTTTCCCGGCGCAGCTGGTCCAGGTCAATGATGGGGAACAACGGCAGATTTTTGGCTTTTATAGGTTTGTTCATAGTGTCTCCTCCTGGTTCCTTTCATGCTCCATCATAGGTGTGGCTTTCCCAGATGGCCTCAAATTCCGCTTTCTCTATGATGCAGGCGTGGAATTCCTCGCCCCAGACATGGGCGTTCAATTCCTCCACGGTGGGGATCGGCGTGATCTCGATGACACCGTCGTAAAGGTCAGGGATGTTGTGGGTGCGGCCATCTGCAAAAATGTCGATGGAGCGATGGGCCAGCCGCTCATTTTCGGTATCCACTTCATAGAGGATGACCGCTGGTTCACCCTCCGGTGCGCCCTCCCAAAAGAGCTTGATGTACTCGATCTTGCCAAGATAAGTCCGCATCGCTTTTTCATCGGCACAGGCTACTCGGATCATTTTGGCCAGCATCATCAAATCGTCGATGTATTGGGAATACACGCAGAACACATCCTCGTCAGAGTCGAAGTGAAACAGACCCACACCGCTGTTGTTTTCCTCGAACTCCCGTATCACGCCCCGGACCAGCCGCTCCCAGTCTCCGCTGCTTCCAGTCAGTCCCAGCCGACGGAATTCTTCCGTCCGGAATCCATCGTTGATTTTCAGCAGAAGGGAGATGGCATAGGGGTGGTGGGGAATGAGGAAGAATGGCGCGATCTGCTCCGGCTTCACCCAGATTTTGAAAGGCGGACGCAGATCGGGTATCCAGGGCAGCATCTCCCACTGGTCGTCCGGTCTGTTTCCGTATTGGGAAAAGTCTTTCATGTAATCCCTCGCTTTCCGGCACATCAGCAGCTCAGTTGTCCTCCGTTTGCCGGGCAAAAGATCCTGCGGTTCGTCAACAGTTCCTCCAGCTTTTTGGCCAGCGCCTCCACAATGGCGTGGCAGGGATTCTCAACCCCCACGATCTCCAGCTTTTGCAGCTCGACGCAGTGGAGCGTTCCATAGAAGCCCAGCATGAAGTCCGTCAATTCAGCAATCATCCCATAGCCTTCCATGTTGCTCACATCCGTCTGACCTTCTTTTGCTGTCATCAGCCCAATGATCCCCACCGCCACGGTGAAGGCGCCGCAGCAGGACTGCTCGGTCTGCATCCCAAGGCCCATGACGGAGAACATTTTCCGGGTCTCCTCGGACAAATTCAGATGGTAATATTCATTGCAAGCCCTGAACATCGCCTCGGCGCAGGTCAGTTCCGTGCCGATGTGGTAGTGGTTGACCAGTTCATAGAGTTTCATTGTTGCCATACCATACTCCAATCGCAAAGCATTTCGTTCTCTGTCACCCGGCGCAGCTCGTCACGCACCTCCATCAGCGCAAAGCCCAGCAGGTTTTGTCCACGCCACTTCATGGGGTCCTGGGCCTCGAGGGAGTTGGCTGAAAGCCGAATACCCCAGATGGCATCGTAGGGGCTGGCCTCCACCAGTACGCTGTCCCCGGTGGAAAGGAGAAACTCCCGCAGTTCGCGGTTCTGGCTGAATTTGTGCCAGTTGCCAAGCAACACAATGGCGTACTTGAACTTGTCCCATACCTTCTGCTCAAAGCCCCGCACCTTGCGGCCCAGAGCCTTGATCTGCTTTTGGTCGCTGCATTTCAAAATCTGGTCCCGGATCTCTTTGTCGCCGAACAGTTCGGCCTTGGCAGCCATCATATACTGCTCCATGCAGAGGTAGGAGTCAGCCGTCGTATAGAAGTCCTCCATCCACCACTGGCTGAGGCAGCTTTTTGTCAGCTGGCCGTCCTCGGAAGGCTGATGGCCCCAGAACAGGCACAGCTCCCGCTTCCGCCCGGCGGCAAACTCCTGCTGGAGCCACTGGCGGGTGTACTTGGGCTGGCCCTCCGGCTGCCACGCATCCACCAAGAAGTCACCATGCTCCAGTACCTCGCTGCTGTCCTCGTCATCCCACCAGCCCTTCCAGGTCACAGGCTCGGGAAAGAGGGTGCGGTATTCCGTCCGCTCCTCCGGGGAGAGGGTGTCCAGCCAATCGCCAAATCGGTCTATGTAATCCTCCCCATAGCCCATGCGCCAGCCAATGGAGTATCGCTCGATCTCCCGGTGGGCCAGCCAAGGGGGAGGCATTATTTTCTTATCTTGTAGAGCCATAGGGTTTGTCCTTTCTTATCCGAGCAGTTTCTGGTTCCATTCTTCTTCTGTGACCAGTTTATTCAGGATATAGAAGTGCTTATCATCCCTTGAGAGACTCTTTTGTGCATTCACGATTCGCCAGGATTGCAAGTCGGCTTTCGGCAGCAGATAACCGCCCCAGAAGATGGACTTGGCATCCCATGCGAAATGGGCGTCATTGTTGGAAACGAAGGTGGCAGGGTCTGCTTTTTTCAGTATCTTGATCTTGCCGGCAAAGTTTTCATAGTACACGGCCTTGCTGTCCTTGGCATATCCGTAGGGAATCCGCACTCGGATGGGGCGCTGTGTCCCATCGGACATGGTCCGGATATGTTCAATCAGTTTGACTCCATCATCACAGACAACGAAAGAGCTGATGTCCTCTGGTTCAAACCGGCCGCCGGTGGTCCAGACACTTTTACAATCCCTGGCGTAGCAGTTGTTGAGTGCCGTGAACGAGGCGTGATCCACATTCCGCAGCTTGTGGCCATGGAGAAAACAGTGTTTGCTATCCTTGGCAAAGAGCCGATTGAACCAGACAAAATGCTCTACATCCCTGGACGCCCGGTCAAAATACCAGTAGACCATTTTCCCATCCGTCCAATAGGTCAGCATCTCCTGCGCATCTTCATCATAGAACAGTGGGTTGCTGTCGATGTCAGGCAAAGTCATATAGTCCACATCTATGTATTTTGGCGGCTTGGGAAGTGGGTTTCTAATCGATTCCATGGTGTTCACCTCATTCAATGTCGTTTCGTTCTTCTTTCATATCCAGTGGAACGCCGTCCAGGGATGTGATCTGTGCCAGCTCTGCTTCAGTCAGATTTTTCAGGAAAATGCAGTATTCGTCCGGGTGGCCTCCCACAAATTCCATTTTAGGCATCCCGATCTGCTCCGGGTCGGTGATCCACAGGCAAGGCTCTCCCGTCGCCCAAAAGCGCGTCAGGGTAAGAATTTGGCCATTGTAAATTACTGCCTGGTCCATCCTAACCCCTCCTCAAAAATCTCGAAGCTCATCAAACTTCTCAATCAGAGCATCTTTCTGGAGCGCATCGCCCGGCAGAGCGTCCAGGATACCCCGCAGAGCCATGTAAATTTCATCCCGCTCCTCGGTTTCGATAAAGCCCATCTTGTTGAAGGTCTGGGTGTAGGCTGTCACCGCATCCATCGCCTGGGTCTGGGCGTCTTCACCCGGTTTAGCGGCCAGCTTCATCAGCTGGGAACGGGTCTTGCGGTATTGATTGGCTGCCTTTTTCGCAGCAGAAGCAGGGATATGTTCCGCACCGTCCCAGCCTCGGAAGGGATTGTCCAGATTCTGCGCCAGCCACTCCGGTTTTCGTGGTTTGGTGATCCACAAATCCATTCCCGGCTTGCTTTTCCAGAGCTGCTTTGCCGCTTTTGCCGCCGTCTCCGGCAGGCTGGTCATCCAGAACCAGCGAAGCTCCGGCATCTGCTCCGGGGTGGGGATGTCAGCTGCGCCGAAGCCGAACAGGTCGAAGGTGGAGAGGTTCGTCAGTTCCCGAAACCCTTCCACGGCGGAGAAGTTCCCCAGGTTTCCCGGCGCGCCCCAGAGCCGCAGTTCCTTCAGGTGGGGATGGACAGCAGCCAGCCCGGTCAGATCAAAGTCCTTCAGCTCGATGCCATGCAGCCCCCGTAGGTTCGGCAGTTCCGTGTGCGGGCGGTATTCCCCGATAAATTGGAGGGTCAAACCGCTGCCATCTTCGGGGGCATGGATTGCACAGGCGTCCGGCCCCTTGTTCTGGAACAGAAGCAGCTCCGTTCCCTCACACAGCCACAGTTCCTCCAGCCCGGTCATATCCAGCATCAGCTTTCTGATGCTGGTGCCCCGCAGATCAAGTATCCTCTGACCGTGGTTCAGCAAAGTCACTTCATCAACAAAGGGGGTTTCCCGCAAAAACTCCAGCAGATCCGGGTGCCACCGCTCGCAAATGAGTTCGGAGAGGCAAGGCAGAGCCTTTAGTTCCAGCGCCGAATCGAATGGTTCGTACTGGTCCGTCACCCGATGGCTGCTGACCTTCACCGGGATACCGCCGATCTCCGTTTTCTCTTCGCTCTCCATGGCCTCCTTGAAGGCCCGCCGCCGTTCCTCCGGAATGGCCTGCCACCGGATCTGGAGGTACACATCATAGCCGTCACTCCAGCCTCCATAGGAGCGGCAGGACTGGTCGGTGAAGGACGGAAGTGTACCCACCAGTTTATACTGGGGCGGGACCTCCAACGGCACCCGCAGCAGGTGGAGGTCGCGGGGCCAGTACATGAAGTCCTTGTAGAGCGGGCGGAGATGGGGCAGTTCCTCTGCAGTCAGAGGGGCGTCGCCCACCCAATCCAGAGAGAGGACCACTGCACAAGATTCTTTGCTCACCGTGTCCGGCGGCGCAATATAGGCCACCTGGCAGGCGGTGTAGCGTTTCAGATATTGGTTATAGACTGTATAGATCTCTCCAGCGTTGGCTTTCATGGCGCCACGCTCCTCTCATCCGTTCTTTTCCAGATAGAATCCCCATACACAGTTGGAGAACTCCCCGGCGGCAAAGCGGTGGATCTGCCCGTCAATCTCTACCTGCCAGACCTCGAAGGTATGGTCTTGGTGATAGATCGGGTCTTGGACTTTTACTCGCTTGCCGGTGGTTTGCCAGTCGTAGTCAAAGATGTTCACACCGAACAATTTGCATTGACCGTCTGGGCCAAAAGTTTCATATTCCCAAGCCATGTGATGCCTCACAAACCCGTGCGCTGCCAGCCGTCCAGCCGCTCCTGCACCGCGTCGATCATCCAGTCCTCGCCCACACGCTTCATGAGGAAGCGGCGGTCAAAGCCGGTGTTTTTCTCCCTGGTGTAGATGTAGAGTTTGTTCTTGGTGATCTGCTCCGCATCAAGGAATTCTTCCCCGTTGTAGGTGCCCTGGGCACTGTATGAGAGGCCCAGGGGCCGGTAGCCCGGACGGGGCTTTTCGCTCACATACTTCTCCCAGATCGCCAGCAGGCGGGGCACAGCCTCGGCATCTTCAAACCCAGCCTGCTCCATGTACTGCTCCCACTGCGTCATCTCGGCAAAGAAAGCGGACAAGATTCTGCGACATTCTTCCGCCGCCTGCCCGTCCAGTTGGACGGGCTTTTTGGCCTTTTCCCGCTGGAGCTGGGAGAAGTGTTCCATCTGCTCCTTGGTGAATTGCACATGGGCCACCGGCTCGATGCGGTTGTTGCCGGCGATGGCCAGCAGGCCCTCATAGGTAACGGCGGTATGGTCGATCTGGATGTGGGAGAGCTTGGGGATGGAGGCCGCCTGGAGCAGACCGGCATCATCCAGCCCGGTGCGGTTGAGGGTCAGCAGGTCTATTTTACACTCCCGCAGGGCGGGCAGACCGCCGCCGTGGATGGCGGCATTGCCGTCCAACAACAGATAGCGCAGCTTGGGCATGGCGGAAAAGATGGGGAAGCAGGTGTCGGTGAGTGCCCCGTCCTCCACGCCGAAGTTGGCCATGCTTTTATGCCCGGCAAAGGGGACAAGCAGTTCATCGGTCACCGGATAGCCTTTCACATGAAAGCCCACCAGGGTGTAACCGGCCAGCTGCTCCATGATCTCTGCGGTCAGCTCCGGGACTTCAAATTGCTTCTCTCTGTCTAAGGCCAGGACACCGTTTTCCCAATCCGCTGTCCGCGCCCGTTTCGGCCATTCCATCGCTGTTTCCCTCCTTACGCCTGCTCCTTGTAGCTGGCTTCAATGTCGATGAAGCGCACATACACGGCGCAGACTTCGCCCTTTGCATCATAGCCGAAGTAGACCGGATAGTAGCCGTCACCCCAGCCGGAGGCAAAGATGGGCAGATTGCAGTCCGTGTCCGGCACCGTCCAGTTGAGCCAGTCGCCGTAGTCCCCCTGATATTTAGGGTGGGCTTTGGCGTTTTCCTCCAGAAGATCGCAGAACAGGTCATTGTAGGGGTCGATGTCCGGGTCTTCCTCCAGCCGCTTGGCCCAGTATGTCTTGAAGGCCGCCTGGGTCTGGATGTCCGCAACGCAGCCCATCCCGGCGTCTACGCCAAAGCCAAAATAATCGTCATCGCCCAGTTCCTCGTCCAGATCCTCTTGGCCGGTCATACCCAGCTCATAGCGGACAGGCTTTTCCCCGCTGACCTCCACCTTGACACAGGCGTAGCGGTCGCCGTATTTCTCACTGGGCACCACGCAGATTTTCACGGGATAAGTCCCGGCGGGGATCGTCTGGATAAAGGGCGGCGTGTCCTCCAGCTCCACCAGAGGATCGCAGGCGAAGATCGTCCCGGTGGGGAAATGGACGGCGCCGATGTCCAGCACATCCACGCCCATATTCCCAATCACTTTCTCTGTGAAATGAGCGTCCAGGTCCGTTTTGCAGGCCAGTTTGTCTTTGATGGATTCGTATTTGTTCAGCCATTCAGTAGTCGGCATGGGAGTTTCCTCCTGTTGGTTTGGTTTGAGGATAGGTCAGCTCTCTACAATGCGGACCTGTTTTCCTCCAATTTCAATTTCCAGCTTTACGCCGTAATCCTCCGCCCACGCAGGGCACTTGCTGAGCAGAGCCAGGATGCGCTCATCAGGCTCCCGGTCAAGGGTCACCCGTAAAATCACGGACCAATCCCCATATTCCTTTTGAAATACCTCGCTCTGAGTGTGGTTCAGATAGCCCTCCATCTTGTCCAGGAGGGCTTTTTGCGTTTCCGGGGAGCCGTCAATGAAACCGTTGCAGACGAGGACCATCAAAACTTCCTTTGATTCGGGTTTTTCTGCCAGAATGTCGATCTTGTGGAGATCCCCGAACATATCTTCAATCGTCATCGTTATCACCAGTCCCGTTCCCGGATGGCCTCCTCCATATCAATGGGAATGCCAAACCACTTCAAAATGTAGTCCACGGTTACGCCAATGCAGTCCCGCGCCACCGTTTCGATCTCGCTGTCGTGCTCGTCAAACTCCTCCTGGAGATCATTGATGCCGCAGACCGCCTCATCCAGCGTCTCCTGCACCACCTCTGTATCGGTTTCGCCGCCCTCCAGCAGGTCGATGACCTTCTGAAGCTCGTCTTTTACCTTGTCCACCAGGAAGTCGGGATAGTATTCGTCCCGGTACATCTCGTCCAGTAGCTTATAATTCGGGTCAAAGGTTTTCATGTGGATGGCTCCTTTCATTTTCCCTGTATTGCTTGCAGCCTTTCCAGCCACAGTGGTTCTTCAATCATCTCATCGTTTTGGTAAAAATGTTCCTTGTCACGGGCCAGATGATCGGCAAGCGGAGGTGCGTCCAGCGGGGTGCATACCGCAAAACTGTCACAATCCGCCCCCTTAATCTCCCGGTTGAGGTAGTACACCCGCTTGGCATCGCGGGAATACCAGTGACTGAGCAATTCCCATGAGGGCAGATCCGCCTTGGGAAGCTGCTTACCGTAAGCATAGATTCGTTTCTCATCCCTGGCAAAATAGGTGTCGCCCAACGAGAGGAAAGAGGAAACTTCCGCGCCTTTGATGATCTTCACCTTGCCGTCTCCGTTGTGGAAGTAGACCTGCCGGCTGTCCTTTGCATATCCCTGTGGCGCGCCCGAATCGTTCTGGCCATTGTCCAACACCTGGAAGGTTGCCAGCTCTACATCTGGGATTCTCCCGCTGGTAGTGTAGACGGCTGTTTTGTCCATCGCGTAGGCATAGTTTAACACCCGAAACGATGCCGGGTCTGCTCCACGCAGGCGAATCCCGCCGAGAAAGCAGGCCGTAGAGGATTTGCCCCAGTAATGCCAGCAGCAGAAGTCTTTGGGCGCAACCCCCTTCAACAAGCCGTTTTCATATAGGCCAGAGAAATAAACGGCTCCATCTTGAAGGAAAAACTCATTGTCCACCGGCTCTATGTTTGTGATCGGCTGCAGCAGTTCTTCGTGATGATCTGTTATGCACAGCTCGATCTCATCGTCGCTATAAACTAAGTAGAGCCCATGAGGGGCCTTTCTATCGAAATGCAGTTCAATGTCATAATATTTGAGGATCAAAGGTTTCCCATCGCTTCTCATGGTGGAAACAGCATCGGGATTCCCGAAGATTTCTATGACCTCATCCTGCGATATTCCGAATTTCAGCGGTGAAATGTCCCGCGGATTCTGCAATATTTGATTGCGCCAAATAGTAAAGTTCTGTTTCATATTTTTAATAGCACTGGAGGATCAGCCAGATCCGGTCAAAGCGGCGGGCGGCCAGATCTTCTTTGGTGATATAGAAATAGATGTGCCCGCAGTCTCCGAACATCAGCTCAAAGTCGCCAAGCTCTACGATATCCAGCTGGAACAGCAACATCCAGCGGTCACGGGCCGTTTCTTCTGCCCGCTGACGGACCTCCTTGGGGATATTGAGCCAGCCGTTGCCCAGATAGTAGCCCTGAGTCACCAGGTCGCACTCGTCAAACATGCTGTTCTGGATCACATCGGGCCAGCCCAGCAGCTGGGAGCGATCATCCGGGTTCTCGGGGTCCTCGCCAGTCAGTTCATCCAAAGCATCGTTGAAAGCGTCGTCATCCTTTTCATCCGGGAACATCTCGCTGAAGTCCTGCCAGGAAGGATAGGAGGTCTTGGCATCCAGCTTAATCTTGACCATTGGAAACTTGAAATCCTCTCCCATATCCGCCGGGAAGTCAGCGGCGGACAGCGCGGACATGTCCTCAAACCAGTAGACGCGGGCACAGCCCTGATTCTTGGGGTCATAGCCCCAGCACTGGGTGTCCGTTTCATAGAAGAAGGAGAGCAGGCCGTGATCGGGCAGAAGATGCTCTTTGTCAAACTGGGCCAGCTCCGCACAGTTGAACTGAGCCAGGAAAGTGAGAGGACGATCCTTCACCACATGGTCATAGCTCTCGCCCTCATAGGTGGGCCAAACGAAGTCCGGCGGCACATCCGGCTTCCCGCCGAAGCGGGTGGCGCCCAGTTTGTATGTTTCTTTTCTGGCAATTTTCAGCTGAATGCTGTTTCTGCCCAACGACTCCAGTTTCTCTTTGATGCTCATGTCAGTTCCTCCTTGAAGAGTTCTTACAGCTTTCCATCCAGTGCCTCAACTGTTTTCATGGCAGCGGAATCAAATTTGCACTGCCGCAGATCCCGTTCAATCAGGGCAAACACATCCAGAAAGCACTCAATCTCATCCTGATACTCATATTTCGCATACAGTTTCCCGTGCTCAGAGATCCAGACCTCTGCCGGATAGTAGTAGCCAATATGACCGATGGGCTGGCATTTTTCACCGGCAGCCTGTTCGATCTCTGCCAGTTCACAGCCGGACATATCCCGAAAATAGGCTTCTTCCAAATGGTTTTTGATCCCGTTGACCAGGTAAGGAAACAGAGCGAATTGGAAGTCAGCCGCCCAGTTCAGTTTTTTCTGCTCCAGATACCACTCACAGCACAGGCCGAAATACTTGCGGTAAAACCGCTGGGTGGTCTTCATCATAGAGACGCCATGATCGGCGTAATACTTCTCCGCAATGGAGATGTCCACTTTTCGCCCTTCCTGCCAGCCGGCGTACTCCATCAGCTGCTTGACCTTGCTTTTGAGATCGCCAGAAATGGGGATGCGTTCTTTGATCATGGTGGTTACCTCCATTACCACAGTCGGTCAATCTGGGTATATATCTTATTAGGCTCTCTGTCCGTAAAACTGGTCAATGAGTCAGTGGGTTCTGTAAGCGGCATCACATTCAAAATATCCAGTACATAATACCAGATTCCTGTATCCCAGTCCCGGAACCGCCCATTGCAGACAGCTCTCCCATACTCGCCGGGAGCCAAATCCAATGCCAGCTCATTGAGAGGCTGTTTCTGCCCGGTCTTATCGTAGGTATATCGCTCCGGCATCGCCCCGATGTGCCAATCATTGCGGTAACGCACATGGATTCCGGGCTCCTGCTGAATCAGTTCAAAAGGGTGAAGCCGCATTGTGCCATTCGGCTTCCATTCCATCAGCCTACGACAGTCCCTATCGATCTGAAATCCATCGGGCCTCTGTATGATAGATGCAAAGTGAGTAGGTAGACCAAAAGGATAATAGGAGAAGAAGTCTTTAGGCAGCCGCATGGCTCTGGGATACTGGTTCCGCTGTGCGGCCGCAGTTCCGCCCCGGCAGTCTTTATACCATTGCAGGCGGATCTGCTGAACCAGAAGTGTGGGCAGATGCTTCGTCTGATTACTGTTCTGTCTCATCGCCGCACCTCCTTTCCTGGCGTCCCTTTATGAACGATTGGCCTGCTCCAGCCGTTTCATCAACAGTGGGATTGCCGTAGCCTGCCAAAAATCTCCGCTTATCCAACCAGTGGACATTCCTACATGAGTTTTGGCAAATTGATCTACATAGTAGTGTTTGCCCGGCTCCGGAAGCTCGCCGGTCAAATCAGCAAAGATGCGGAGGATTTCCTCTCGGAGAACATTGGGTGGATACGGCAGTTCCACCGTCTGATACCGCTCCTTCAGAAGCTGCCATAGGAACGGGTCGCCCCGAAGCCCCCACTGATCTGGTTCTGGAGTGAAGATGATAGACACATTGCTCATGATAATTCTCCGTTATCCAAAATGCTCTCCAAATAAGTGAAGAGGTTTTGCGATAGATATTCCATGTTTTGGGCGATCTCCTCTTTCTGAACAGTATCTTCATCCAAGGAAAAGAGAACCTCATGATCGATCTGACAGATCCCACATTGCTCCTCATTCGGCATATTTGTTAGGTCAATGCACCGGATATAGAATCCACCATCATCCCATGCAAATGGCAGGTAACCATGTTTCACCAGAAGCGGGTTCCATGCATTTCGGACAGCCTTAAACGGGGCAGAAACGGGGTTCTCTCCAACGGGATTTTCGAAGTAGTGGTGGTAAACCGTGAGAAAAGCATTCAAACATTTGGGAAGGTTTGTTCCAATGGCTTTCTCCAGTGCCTCAATATCTTGGTCGGTGACGGTGGAGGGGATGAGCTTCCATGCCTTCCATTCATCTTTCGAATCTGCATCTTCCCGCCACATGGCCTTGTCCGATTCCCCCAAAGGTCGCATGACAGCAATTCCGTTTCCTAACTGTTCCAGTTTTTGATAGTACCGCTCAAAGAAATCCCGCATAAATCGACGGGCCTGTGTATCTGTCATAGCAAATCCTCCGGCGTTTTAGCTCTCATGGGTGATACAGAAAATCTCCTTGTTCAAATCAAAGTAGATCACCATCAGCTCGTCGGTGATCTCAGGATTGAAGGACAGATCCAGAATAAAAACTTGCTGATCCATCTCGCCATCCACCAGACTGCCGAACCGCTTGAGCTTCAAAAAGTCCACCATCTCGGCAAAGGACAGTTTGGCTGGGTCGGTTACCGGAAAAAGTTCCGCCGCAATATCCGGGCCTACATCGTCCCGGTGGAACTCCATAAAATATGTCACAACGCTATGGTAGCGGCTGTCCTCGTCCGCCAGCGCTGCTTTGATGGCAGCTTTGGCCTTCTCCGCCAATTGCTCCGCCTCATCCAACATTCCTCCCACCACATCCATGGCAGCAGGATCGCCGGTCAGTTCTTCCTCTACATCGAAGATAAAGGGTAGTCCCGATTCCTCGGGAAAGTTGAAGATTTCCTCGCCGGGGCTATATGTAAAATCAATGCGTTTACAGTTCAGCTTCATAGGGATGCCTCCTCATTGGTATTCCAGATGGGGTAATGGGATTGGCGAATAGACTACTGTATCTCCATCATTATCCATTTTGAGAATGACAGCAAATTCCGCTATATTGCTCTCCTGTCCCTTTGGGAGAGGAAAGATCATTGGAGGGCAACGCAAGGCAGCATGGTTCGTGGTTTTATTCCAATCCTCCATGGCCGCAGATAAAATGGCGTCAATGTGTGCCAATACCTTTTCAATAGAACCCGCTGATATATTGTAAAAAGCGGGGTTTTTATGATACTGCTCTGTGATGAAGTTTTTATAGGTTTGCACTGGCATAAAGCAAAATTCCCAATCAAGGGGATGCAGCCCAAGCCAGTACTCATGCAGTTTCATAGGCGTCTCCTTACCCCTCAATATTGGCAGTTTTGAGGCCCTTTTTCAAGGAGCCGTAGACCGTCACCGCATGATCGGTGAACATCTCGTCGCAGTCAAACCAGGCGGTGAAGCTGCCGCCGGAGGTGACGGACAGGCTCGTCAGGCTGATCCGCCGGGTAAGTTCTTCCTCTGTGATGGGGTCTGTTTCCGGATCGCGGGGGTTTTCCTCATCCTGGGAAAGCCAGTTGTTAGCCAGTTCGGTCAGGTTCTTTGCCGCAAGCTCCCGCATGGCTTTGTCCCAGGTGTCACAGTCGGCCAGCAGCTTCTTGGCGGCACTGCGAGCGCGGGTCCAGGATGGCTTGCTCTCAGCATTGACTTCCAGAGAAAGGCTCACATCCTTTCCGCACCACTGGATTTCGCCCTCGAAGGTATCATAGTCCTTGTCCAGTGTCAGTTCTCCCAGCACCTGGTCCTGGATCACCACCGGCTTGTGGTACTCGTCCAGAACGGCCTGAAGTTCCGGGCAGTCCTCATGGGCATTGACTATCTCGGAGATACACCAGGGGCGCACCACCAGATCCTTTGCCAATTCTTCTTTCATCCGGCGGATCTTCAGGCGACAGATCTGCTCCTTGCCAAAGCGTCCCCAGCCCTTGTCGCTATTGCGTTCCTCCTCGGTGACCGGCCAATCCAGTCGCTCCTCTTTGGTGCTGACCTTGCCGGTGTCGCAGAACATGATACCCAGTGTCTGGGCGGTCATTTCCCAAAAGTTGCCTTTCCAGTTAAATCCGCCCCCAATGCAGCGATTGATCAGAGCGACCACTTCCTGCTCCTCGGGCTCGTACATCTCATAGAATTCTTCAAACATCGGTGTAGCCTCCTTTACAGCAGTTTCAGCACCTCGGCAGCGGGCTTGGAAAACTCCGCCGGGACTTGCTCCAGTGCGCCTCTATAGGCCAGCACCGCCTGCCAGGAGTAGTAATAGAAGCTGTAGAACAGGTCATCGGGGAAGACCTCGTTCTCCTCGTAGCGCATCTCATCTTCTTCCTCGTCGTATTCCTCCGACCACAGGTATTCTTCCTTCAGCAGATCGGAGAACAGCGGCAACGCCTCGGCGTGCTCCATCTCATCCCCGTCGTGGAAGCACTGGAGGATGCAGGCAAAGAAGTCCAGCAGTTCCCCGGCCAGGAAATGGGCCACAGGGTTCTGCCCGCTGTCTGCGAGGGCCTTCTCCAGAATTCGGCACAGGAACACCATGCCAAAGGGGGTAGCATGCCACAGGGTACTCTGGTGCTCCATGTTGGTGGTGAGCTCATAGAGGGACTTTTTGACGGACGCCAAATCACGCATCTGCTCCAGCACTGTCAGGTGTGCGGAAAAATCTGTCCCCCGGCCATAGGCGGTGGTGAGCCGGTGCCACGGGACATCAGCGACCTTGAGATGGGTGATGTAGGTTCTGTTCTTCTCTGTCATGTTGCTGCCCTCCTTATCCCGCTGTATGGCTGAGGTACTCCTTCTCCAGAGCGGTGTACCACCGTTTCAGCATGGTTTCCAGACTGCTTTTCCCGCCTCGGTCTGTAAAAACAAGGAACTTTTGCATCAGTCTGGGGAATAGATATTTGCCCGCTGTTGTCAGATCCTGATTGAGATAGACCATCCGTAGGATACGGTCATGCCGGTCCAGAGGGTTCTTTTTCAGCAGTTCCTTTTCAAAGCAGAAGCGCAGGAATACCACATTCTCGTCGTAGAAGTCCTCCACCACAGCCGCGCCAATGCTGGTGTATGTGATGTCGTACACCAACCGGTTCCAGTCAAATTTCTCGGCATAGAGCAGTTTCAGTGCCTTCGCCCAGTGTTCCTCCGGGATCACCAGCATCCTGTGCTGGGCGGTGCTGGAGTAGCCACGGTAGACGGGTTCCGGCTGTCCCAGCAGCTCACTCACGCTGTCGGCGTAGACGAAGCACAGCTCCTCATCGAACAGGCCGCCGATGAAGTTGCCATTGCAGTACAGCATATAATTCTTGGACTTGGCCGGAGAATAAGAGAGGCTGTATTCCTGCGAGTCCAGGTTTTTATGTACCTTGTTCAGAAAGTCTATTGATGTCATGGCTTTACTCCTCAAACTCACCATCGATCATCCCGTTCAGATACCGTCCGGGATCTGCGATGAAGTCATCCCATTTGGCCAGAGGGTGGAATTCCTCATGCTCTATGTCCAGATACCACAGCTTTTTGTCCCTGGGGCTCCACAGCAGCAGATAGTCGCTGTAGTTGTCCATCTGCACCATCAGAGAGAGCAGCTTCTTCCGTTTCCAGGTCATCTCCTGCACATCCATGAAGGAGTAGAGCTCCGCCCACTTCACCCATTCCTGATCCGGGAACTCCAGCCGCAGGGGGCCGGTCTTCAAGTATTCCACCAGCTTGGCGGGCAGCTTGTAGGGCATGAGCTGCCGGATCTTTTCCTGCTCGTTGTGCCATTCCTCTGGCTCCAGGGCCTTCAGGTAGTCGGCCATCTCTTGATTCTTGTTTTGAACTGCCACACTGTAGGGACGGTCACCGTATTTGTCAACAAGGGTGATATCCGCTCCCTGTTCCACCAGCCAGCGCACCATGGAGAAATTGTTGGAGCGGGCGGCCTCGGTGACAGGGGTGGAGGCGTAAGGGAACACCATGTCCGGCTTGTGGTAATTGATATCCGCCCCTTTTTCCAGCAGCAGTTTGGCAAGCTCGGCCTGTCCATCGGACACCGCCGCCCGGAATGCCTCGCTGCCAAACTTGTCCACAGTGATCCCGGCTTGCTCCAGCACCTGGATATTCTCCGGGCGCTTGCCCCAGCGCACTTCCTGGAAGGCCCGCTCTTTTTGCTTCGGGCTGAGTTTTGCGGCCTGTCCAGCAAAGAGGGAGACAACCTCCGGCCCGCAGCAGCGGGCGGCAGTGAGCAGCAGGGGCTGTTCCTCTGCCAGACCGGGATCAGCTCCATGCTCCAGCAGGAAGTGGATCATGGGCACATCATTCCGAAAAACCGCGATCTCCAATGGCATCAGCTTGATGTATTCGCTGAGCTGGATGGGAACATCCAAATCCAGACCGCCTTGGAGCAAAGCCTCCAGTTTGGGAGTGTCATGGTCACAGATGGCGGCAGCCGTTTCCGGGAGAGTCTCCCAGCGGCCAATATATCCGATCTCGTACATAAGACACCTGCTTTCTCTATCCCACAATGGTGGTTTCCTTGACGGCCAGATTGTCGTAATTCATGGCGATCAGCTTCCCGGCGGCCTCTGGGGTACACATGAACCAGGTACTCACGCCCCAGGCGTCCATCCTTGTAACGGTGAAAAAGTCGGTTTGGGCAGAAGTAGGTTCTCTTGCGTCAATATAGTAGTCGGAGTAGAGATACACCAGATCAACCTCTCGCTCCGGCAGCCACTTGGCCCGGCGCGCACGCGGTTTGCCATTTTTCAGAGTCTTTTCTCTGGGGTTCTCAAACCACGCCAGCTCCTTGAGCTTCAGACCGGTGAAGGTATCCATGAGCCGCTGGGCAATCTCCCGGTGGGTAAATACTCCGCAGTCCCAGGAGCCCATCAGCCATGTCTTTATAAAGTCGCCCACCTTGCTGCCAGGGGCAGGCGGCCCGTAGACGCTCTCATCCGCCCACATGACCTCTATCTTTTCACATTGATCTGGCCGAGGACAAGACTGCTTGTTGCCATAGCGGTACATGATATTTACATAGCCATAGTCTTCGCCGGTTCGGTCATGACCAACGGCTTCCACTTTATAGGCAGTTATGGACATTGCAGTTCCACCTCCTGAGCCAGTACAAATCCGCACAGCCCAAGGGAAGAGTCGATGACAAATACCCGGATGTGCTCCCGTTCCATGCGCTTCCGCAGTTCCTCGATGCTGCAGCAGGCGGGAAAGCCGTAAGAGATGGTCCCGCCCAGCAGGTCTTTGTACTGTTCAAAAAAACCGTCCACGGTGATCTCATCCATGCCGAAGAGGATGTTGTCCTGGATCACATTTTCAAACCAGTGGGCCAGCAGGCCGGTGAAGCAAACGGATACTTTCTCTCCGGCCTCAGTCTGGGTATCCATGTGCAGGGTATGGGCTTCAAAGTCAGCACAGTAGCGCAGGACTCTGTTGTCATGCAGGCCATCAAAAGAGCAAATCAGCGTACTCATAGGGATTCCTCCTCGTCCATGAGCTGCTCCTGGACCTCTTTGGGCAGGTCGTTCCATAAAATGTCGTATGTAAAATCCCGAATCTCCGGGTAACACTCCCGCGCGGTTTTTTCTGCCGTTTCCCGATCCAGGTAGTGCATCTCTTGGTGGAAAAACCAGTTGAGCTTTTCCATCAGCCGATAGAGGCGGATTTGTTCTTCTTGGGTCATGGGACACCTCCTCGGATTAGCAAAGGATAGAATAGCTGTACTTACGCCAGCTCTGCGTCCAAAATCTGGACTTGTTTTCCTTCCTCGTTCACATAGTAAAGGGCGATATAGTCGATGCCGTCCCGCTTGACCTGTTCCCAAGGCATACGCTCGCCGTTAATCAGTTCCACAGTATCCGCCTCATCCGGTTCGAAGTCTTCTTTTTCGTCCTCGTAGTCCACGCTGTACCCCAGCTCCAGCACCAACTTGGAGGCGGGGATCTCATACCGCTTGAGGGGACGGTGTTCCAGTTCGGATGGATCATGTTCATCGCAGAACATATTGTCGTAGCCATGCCGTCCACCATCAAAGATGACGAACTCCTCGCCGCTCTCCGGGTCACGAGCAGTCACAAGTTCGGGAGCAAAATAACTGGGAACAATATATAGCTGTGGTTCTTCGTTTAAGGTCAACAGGTCACCGTAGTACCAAACCTCCAGCAGTTCATTGCCAGTGGTAGAACACAATGTCACGGTAGGCAGGCGTTTCTGTGCCCACTCCTTCACATGGCCGGTGAGCCAGGTGGGATATTTTTCACTCATCGTTCGTCCTCCTTACAGCACCCAGGACATGATGCTGGTCACAATCAGCACGATTCCCAGTAGGAAGAAGATCACCCGCCTGGAGCCGCGGCCATAGCGGTGAGAGTCCGGTTTGCCGGTGGGGTCGCAGAGCCAGTTCCAGTTCATTATTGCCCCAATCAGCAGGACAGCGCCGATGATCAGGGTCACCAAGTTCCAATGTTCCTGTAAAAAAGCCGTGATCTGCTCGCCATTCATTTAAGTTTCCTCCTCACCTTCGTCATCGCGTATCACCTCATACCATGCTCCATCTTCACTACGCATCTGCATGGTTCCGTAAGGTAGATTCAGAAATCGGACAATATCCGGGTCGATGCGACAGATGTCACGGATATCATAGAAGCCGCAGTGCGACTCGTAGTATTCATCACCTTCGCCGTACACATCGCCCTCATCCCCGGAGTAGAAGGCCCAACCGCTCTCCCAACCCATATCCTCACGCTCGGGGAACAGCCGGTCCATAATCTGCACCTTGCACCCATCCTGGGCGACGCGGTCGGAAGCGTAGCAGAACAGAGGGCCGTCCCAGTCAGGAATGACAGCCGGTTTCCCTTCCGCTGCCCGCGCCACCCGCTCCTCGGGGTCATCTGCAAATTCCGCTTCCAGATACTGTTGATACCGCTCATCCAGCAGCTGCTCCACACTCTGACGGATTTCTTCGGTATATGGCAGAAGCAGGTAGGCCGCTTCTTTTTCCGCAATGCTGTTCCAGACGCGGTCTTTGAGCCTGGCCAAGACGATATTCTGGCAGTCCCGGCGGTAGACATAGGGGTTGGATCGGTTATCCTGGGCGTACCACTGGGCAAAGCCAGAGCCTCTCCGGTCAAAGAACTGAGTGGACAATTTCCCATCCAGCTTGTCCAGGATGAACACCCGTAGATCAGGCCCCTTTCCGGCCCGAACCGCCTCCACCACCTCCCGATGCTGGGAGAGGAATGGGTTGCTCATTTGGCCTCGTTTTATAGCCCAGCCCAGGAAGAAGGCCATCCGATTGCAGGCATCCAATTCATCTATTGGCAGGTGAAGCGCCCGGATCTTCTTGATCTGCTCTGCGGCGTTGTCCATCTCCGCCGGGTCGTAGCTGATTTTCTCCCGGTCTGTGACCACATTGAGCCGGTGCGGATTGATGACCTCCAAGCTCTCGTCCGGGCAGAGGTCCAGCAGGGCGTCCGAGCCTTGCTCCAACTTGTATTGGATCTCCTCCCGATAGAGGGGAATCACCTGATAGAAGTTGACTTCGTCCCCGTCCGGCAGGCGGCAGAAAAAGGAGTCCGTCCCAAACACACCGGGACAAAGCAGGATCTCACCCCGCAGCTCCGTGTTCTCCGCGAAGGGGATGCCATCCTCACCCTCATCCAGTGTAGTCCTGGATTCCAGCCCTACCTCCGGGTCCTCCATAGCGAAGTGGGCAGTGGCCAGCATCATCCGGATGGGCCAGCTCCACCGCTCCTCCCGGCAGTCCGCCTTTGTCAGCTTCCAGTCTCGGGGCAGGTTGATGAGGAGCTCCGCCCGTTCCAGTTTTTCCTCCCGACGCTCCTCCGGGAAACCCATCCGATGCCGGCTCAGGCCCACAGTAACCAGGGTGTAGTAGTCATGCTCCAGCCGGGGCGGAATGACGGCGATCTCCAACGGGTGATCTGGGTCGCTGTCGTCCGTGAGGAGCTGGGTATAGATGCCGAACTGCTGGTCGATATGTACTTTCACATGGCCGAGGATGTCATCATCGGCAGGGGGAATGGTCTCCAATCGGATGATCTTCTCCCGCTCTTTCCAATCCAATTCCAAGAAATTTTCCTCCTCCAGATATTCCTCACAGTCCCGCACCAGCTTTTGGGCATCCGGGTCATCCGGGGCCAGGGCCAGCCAGCGTTTTGCGTATTCATAGGCGGTGGCTGCGGAGCTGTATGTCATCAGGCAGGAGTGGCCCATCCGGGCGTTCCAGTAGGGATCGTTCTCACCCTGGGTGCGGACGGACTCCAGCAGATCAATGGCATGCCGGAGAAGATCTCCGCCCCCTTCAGCATCATCGTCAAGGGTACTGTGGTCGCCCAGTACAGCCATATTACTGTAGGCTCGGCTCAGCTTGAGCGTCAGCAGATAATCCCGCTCCTGTTCCGGGATGGCTTCGATGGCCTCAATACACCGGGAGAACTCGTCCGCATCATTCCACTTCTCAATCTGCTCCAGTAGCTCTGCTTTTTCTGCCTGATTCATCGTTTCACCGCCTTTTCTGGTGTCAGCCCTGTATATCAGTGTCAACGGGGCCTTTTTTCAGTGTTCCATCCACAGTGATCACATGGCCCCAGAACATATCGTCGTCCTCATACCAGGCGGTAAAACGGCCGCCGGGAGATACTGTAAACTCGGTGAGGAGGATGCGCCGGGCAAACTCATCCTCAGTGATGGGGTCTTTTTCCGGGTCACGGTCGGCCTGGTCATTGTCCGCCAGCCATTCGTTGGCCTGAGCGGTGAGCTTCTGGGCAGCCATCGCTCGCAGGGACTTATCCCAGGTTTCCTGGTCTGCCACCAGTTTCTTCATCACATTGGTGACACGGGTCCAGGACGCTTTCTTTTCAATCTCCACATCCAACGAGATCCGGACTTCTTTTCCCATCCACTTACAGGTCCCCTCGAATATGCTCATCTCACGATCCAGCGTGAGGGTTCCCAGCACTTCGTCCTCCAGAAGAATGGGCTTTGTGTATTCCGCCCAAATCTCCTCCAGTGCCGGACAGGGTACGCCTTCCTCCAGTACCTCAGTGACATACCACTGAGGTTCGTAGAGGGCATCACCTTTCCAGCCGTGGGCTTTGATCCGGTAGATCTGGCCCTTGGCAAACCGCTTGGAATAGTCGCCGGCATCCCGCTCCTTGTCCGTCAGCGGCCAGCTCAAGTAGCATCGACCGGAGATCACCTCTCCGGTCTGGACATCCGCCATGGCGAGGGCATGGGTATGTGCCGCCCAGTAGGTATCCAGAAAGGTTTTGTCCGCGCTGACACCGTCCTGAATCAGTACCAGTTTTTCCTCATCTTCCGGGGCGTACAGGGCAATAAAGTCCTTGACCGTTCTCTTTTTCATGGCGTTCTCCTTATGCAAATACTTGCTGGTACTTCTCTTTCAGTTCCTTCGGCGCCGACTTGATGACTTTGCTGCCGCCGTTTTCAGAGGACGAACCCCAGATGGCCCAGAGCAGGCTCTGCCAAGCGATAGCCCGGAATTTCGGGTCCTTGTCCTCTTCCGGCAGGAGATAAGCGGAAAAGCGGCGCTTAATTGTCAGCAGCGCATCCAGGCTTTCCGCATTGGCAATCAGGCTGTGAAATTCCTTGGAAGGCTTCAGCCACTGCATAGACAATGCGCCCCGTACCAATACCCCCAGTGTCCATGTTTGAAAACCAAACTTCCGGATCAAGGCATGAAGGAATTTCTCTTGCAGTGAGGAGTGCTCGTCGTCGCAGAGATCCAAATACTCCGCCACCAGCGGCGCCCACGGTTCTCCCTCCAGCCCCAGGGCGAACACGGCAAAGGTGCCGGGCATGGCGCAGGACTCATCAGAGAGGTTGTTGTACCACTCATACTCCCGCATAGCCAGACGAGCGTATCGCTCTATAGCCGGATGCAGATTGGGGTGTTGCACAGTGCAGGCAAAGAGCTGATTGACTCCCTTCTTGGGCAGGCCGGGAATGGGTAGATAGGCTTTCTCCTTTCCTCTGAACTCCACCGAGTAACTGCGGGGGAATTCCTCCTGTTCCAGTACCGCACACAGATAGTCCAGGATTTCAGCATAGCACTCCTCCGTGGAGTCCCTGGCGGTGATGCGGATGGTGGCGAACGCATCATTGGCCGATGCGGTGAAATGCTCCGTCTTACGCTGCTGGATTTCCTTTGGCAATTTGCCGCTGCCGGCTGTTTTCAGCTGCTTCACCATATCTGGGCGGAGCTGCGAAACCAGGCCGAGGATGTGTTCAGTCGTGAGGGATTCAAAACTCTGCCCATACACGGTATGGCAGACAGCCACATAGCAGGCAAAGCGCAGCAGGCCTTCATCCACATCCTCCGGCCGCAGCTCCGGCCACACAGTACAAGGCGGGTAAGGCGTAAAATCATCCTCTTTTTCTCCAGCCTCAAAATACCTTTCCTGCACCTGCTTTTCTATGTATTTCTCCAATGTATAGCGGATCTCCTGCCAGCCCACCAACCGCCGCAGGGCATCGCAGAATGTAACAGCTTCCTCATAGGGGAATCCCTTCAAAGGCAGTTTGGACAGATACCGCTCCAGGAGCTGGTTGGGAAGAAAGGGTGTCCCGTTGTGATTTCGCACCACGGTCGGGTAGGCGGAGTGATTTTCACGAGCGGTTCCGTTCAGCACATCCTGAATGCAGAGATCCGCCTCCGCCAGCACCTCCGGGGAAGTGTCCGGCTTGTGGATCAGATAGTAGCGGTCATGCACGCCATCACGCTTTGGCAAACTCATGGCAAGGTCTCCTCTCAGGTTTGCTGATGCTGCATGGATACGATTTGGCAGTCTGGACAGAATTCCACATAGAGCGTGCCCTCCGCACAGTCAAACACCGTATCCCACTGGATCTGCGCCAGATACTTCATAGGTTTCCCGCAGTGGGGACAGATGGTATATTCCGCGTCCTGTACCCAGTTGGCAAAGCCGCCGATGGTGTTCACATCCTGACAGGCCGCGCCGTAAAACAGGGGCACAGGCATCTTGCCCAGCACAAAGGGATTTTCCGTGAGGGCCTTGTAGTCCTCGGGACTGACATAACAATCCGTCTTCTCCGCTCCGTCAAAGAGTTCGGAGGGAAAGACCTCCACGCCGCCATCCAGAGTGAACCGGTTGAAGGCGGGGCCTTTGAGGAATCCCACGCAGCTGGGGCAGCAGGTGGCAGTCAGGACACCATCCAGCCCCAGGAACCGGAGCCGCTCATCCCGGCCATCCAGCACCAGCATGTCCACCATGCGTCCGCCACAGTGGGGGCATGTGTCCTCCCGTGCCCGGCCAATGCGGACGGGAGATTTCTCGCCGGTGGTTCCTTTGACCATAGGATAGCAGGTATCGAAGTTGAGTTGGATTTTCTGGCCCTCCTTGTCGAAGGTCCAGCCGCCGATCTGTGCATAGCTGGATGGGTCCACATAGAGGCCCTTTCGCCAGGGCCGGGGATTTCGCTCCAGCTCCAGCAACGTCTCCATTGCCTTGTCATCTCCCTGCATAGCAAGGCAACTCATCAGGTTAGAAGCCGCGCTGGAATATTCCGCAGACAACAGCGCATGAATCAGACCATCCCGCACATCGGCGGGAGCGTGATAATAGATTTCACACGGCCAGAACACCTCTGCGGCCAGTGCCGCCCGCTGAATCTCCGGGGTGATGGCATCATGGTACCCCAGCAGCTGCCAGAAGTCGGTGAACTCCGGGTCCTCCATATCAGCCAGCCGCTGGATGTTCTGAATCAGGTTTCTTTGCTTTTCTGTGATTTGTTCCGGTGTCCAAGCAAGAGCAGCCTTCCGCTCCTGTTCAGATTTGCATTTCCAGCACAATCCCTCATAGCCCAAGGGTGTCCCACAGCCGGGGCAGGTGTACTTCAGGCTCATATTCTTTGACTCCTTTCCAAAGATAGAAAAACGCCCTGCGACACGCTGTCACTTGGACAGGCTGACGCAGGGCGTGAAAAGGCCGCAAGAGAGGAGCCACATCTATTTGCCGATGTGGTTTCTTCAACAGCTAAAATAATTCGTTCATATCTAAAAGCGACAAATGGCGCTATTCCATTCTGTGTGATCATACGACTACTCCACAATATTAACAGCCCATAAGATATAAGGGCATAAATTCAAATTTTATTATACCATAATCAGTTTCAGGTTTGATTCTTTTTTATGAAAATTGAGAAGATGTTTACATTTTGTTCACGGAATGTTTTTTTTTTTGTCTTAATTCCAATTCGCTAATACACACTCTGCGTATTAGCGTTTCTGCATTGATACCTCGCTAATACTTATACTAATTTGTATCGACACAGAAAGGGGCGGTGAAAGTTGAATGATTGATAAGCGTATTGGAGAACGAATCAAGCAATGCCGCGAGCAATTAGGTTTGACACAAGAACAGTTTGCCGAGCGTCTTGGTTTGACAACAAACTATATTTCCACCGTGGAGAGAGGCGCCTCTTTTCCGCGCTGCGAAAAATTGATTGCCATCATCAACGGACTTGAAACATCTGCGGATGCGATTTTCTGCGATGTTATAACGCATACCAGTGAGTACCGCTCTGGCATTCTCTCCGAGGAGCTGAAAGAGCTTCCGGCTGAAGAGCAGCAACGGATACTGGAAATCGTAGAATTAATGATTAAACAAGCAAAAAAGAAGATGGATTGACTCATTTCGAGGGCTGCAAGGGTTTCTTGCGGCCCTTCGTTTTATTTCGACACATTTTGCGTAGTGTATGCTATACTATGTATTAGCGATATAGCTTAATACGCTAATACATAGGAGGAGCATCAGCATGAAAATCACAAATCTATTTCGTATGTCTTCTGATAAAGGCCGAACCTGTGCTTTCACAGGCCACAGACCTCAGAACTTACCATTCCGTTTTAATGAGAATGATGATCGGTGCATTGCGTTAAAGCAAAAACTCCGCGATTGTATCGTGCAGTTGATTGAGCAAGAAGGTGTCCGGCACTTCATTTCGGGAATGGCTATTGGCGTGGACATGTACGCCGCTGAAATCGTTCTTGAACTGAAAGCAGAGTATCCTTTCATCACGCTGGAAGCTGCTATTCCTTGTGAAACACAGGCTGCAAAATGGTCCGAACCTTTGAGAGACCGATACTATAAAATCGCAGAGCTGTGTGATCATGAAACCATGCTCCAGAAACAATATACATCAGACTGCATGTAGAAAAGGAACCAATACATGGTAAATCATGCCGATATACTGCTTGCCGTTTGGGATGGATCATCGAGCGGAACCGGCTCCACTGTAAGATACGCCCGTACAAAAAATAAAGCAGTCTGGATTATTGATCCATGTTCCCTTGAGCTTACCCGTGCAGGTTGATTGTATATTGAGGTCAAAATGTAGTCTCTATTATTGGATATTATAAGATAAATTTCACCAACAATCAATACCATTAGAGTTTCTGTCAACGCTAATGGAATGTGTATTCTTTCTTGGACTCAATCTATACTATTAGTGGTACTATATACACTCGCAGGAGGTATCACGATGGAACTTGAGTCCATAGGAAGAAATATACGCAAGTTCCGTTTGATGAGGAATCTGCGACAAGAAGACCTGGCAGAGATGGCTGGGTTGAGTATCAACTATGTCGGTGCGCTGGAGCGGGGAGAAAAAATACCATCACTCGAAACCTTCATTGTACTCTTGAACGCTTTGGAGGTATCATCCGATATGGTGCTGAGCAGTCTATTGGTGGAGAAGCATCAGGCTGATGCTTCTCGTCTGATGGACCGAATGCAAAATCTTCCAGCTTACGATATAGAACGCATTCTTGCGGTAGTTGATGTGCTTATACAGTATTCAAGTATGGATCAAGAGTAAGCTATTGTTTCTTTTCTGAATTAGTGCTTCTTAGAGTGGGCACTTCTGGTTGGTTCATCATGACCCTATCCTTGGTTCACCTAAAAAGCAGACTCTCCCCCTGGCGGGAAGAGTCTGCTTTTTTGCGTTTGATTTTTCAGTGACACACTTAGGTAATCTGGTACAGGTTAGAAGTGTAGCTGCCATTTTCTCGCCAACGAGGATCTTTTCGAAGCAGTCCAGCTCTAACGAGATCATCCAACGCTCGTTTGACAGTAGAACGGGAAAGCCCAAGTTCCAATGCAATGGTCTTAATGGCCGGCCAGCAGCGGCCTTCACTGTCTGCCCGGTCCTTGAGATACATATAGACGCTCTTGGCCCGATGGCTCAGATCCGAAGCATAGATACTGCGAAATCCATTCATGTTCCTATTTCACCTCCGTCAGGGGCGCAATATTGTTTTACGGGAATTTTTCTCAGCCTGCATACCATGATTCATACCGCCGACGACCGCAGGCACATCCTGCGGCGGCTCCTCCTCAGCCACAGTTCCATAGTGGCGGCGGATGATGGATTCTTCCAACTCCTGCTTATCTGCATAAGCTACAGCCCGCTGTGCCTTCTCCGGCACCTCATAGGGCTCGCCAAACCGGATGCCCCAGTCGAGAAACAATCGCAGTTTGACCTTCATGGGATGAACACCGGTCTTGGCTACAATAAAGCTGCCCTTGGGCATGGACTTAAGCTCATCTGGCGTCATGAGGGGGCGCTCTATCATCTGGAGGGACTGGCTGGGGTCATTCTTGCCGCGAGAGATACTTCCGCTCATCACTGTGCGGCTGCCAAGTGCTTTGGACAGCTCCACAGCTGTCTGGCTGGCCGGAGCGAAACCGCCGTAAAGGTTGACCTGGCAGTTGTCCACAATCACTTCAGCGCCTTCCGCACCGTAGTTTTTCTTAAGCTGACCTGTGATACTCTGTACAATGGGTACCAGCATGAGTCCTCTGGAACGAGAGGCGGAGAACATCAGCTCCAACGACTGGATGGGAGGGCAGGTGCCCAGCTCATCTGCAAAGAAGACCACTCGATTCTTGAGTCGCCCACCGTTCTCGTCGGCCACGGTGAGGATCTCACGGTACAGATTCTGGAGAATCAGGGATACCATGAAATACTTGGTCTGATCCTCCTCGGGCAGTACGATAAAGATGGCAGATTTCTCATTACAGAATTTCTCAGCATCAATGGCGGTATCAAAGCAGAGAATCTGCTCCATCTCTGAATCGAGGAAGGCATTGAGCCTGGACAGCACCGTGGAGATTACAGAGGCCATGGCCTGTTCCGCAGTATTGAGAGCGGAACCTGCAAACCAGCGTGCCTTGTGGTTGGGCGGGAGTTTCTCCAGTAGAATCTGGAATTGGTTTTTCCCCTTTACCTTGGACGGGGCTAAAAGCTCCTGCACCAGCTTGAATACAGAAACGATGTGCCGTTTCTCAACCGGATTTCCATTCTCATCTTCAGTGGGCAGATACTCTGCCACCAGCAGAAACATGGCTGTCAACAGCCCCTCGGCACTGTCGTAGAAAAAGGCGTTTTGTCCATACTGGGCGCTGTCGCCGCCGCTGGTGTTGATCAGTGTCTTGGCCAAGATCTTGGAATACTTCTCCGCTTTTGCCTTTGCAGCCAAGTCGTTGGGATGGGCTTTGTAGATGTCCATATACTTGTTGATGAGATGGAGCAGGTTGTTACCATCTGACCGAGTGGGATTTCGGAGGTCCAACACAGCAATCTGATAACCATAGAAATCTTTTGCAATGCCTGCATAGTTGCGGTACAGATCTCCCTTGGTATCAGTGCAGAGAAAGGACATCCCAGACGCAAGGGCATATTCAATGTTGGGGTATAAAAAGAACGCTGTCTTACCAGCGCCGCTGGCAGCGGTGACCATGGCATGGATGTCATCAGTGTCCACCAGAGCAGTGACATGATTCTTGGGGCCTTCACATCCGAGGATGAGGCCCTGTTTTTCCGGCAGGTGCTCTCCTTTGCGCCATAGCTCCGGTTCAAAGGGAATGTGGGCGTAAGTCTGGCGAATCTCCTGTTTGGTAGCCCATCGTGCTGTCCCGTGCTGGCCATCGCCTACTGTTTTGGATTTGATTCCATCCAGCGTATAATAGTGTGAGATAAATGCAAGTCCACCGATTACAAGAAACATGACGGCAGATACCGCAATCAGTGTGATTACTTGAGATGGCATGATTTCCTCCTTTGGTATCAGGAAGACTTAATACCAGAAGGGGGATGTTCAGGACATCATTTGTCTGCTATAATGAGAACATATCGAGGTGATTGATTTGATTTGCGCGTGTGACAACTGCCACTATCTGTTTGACGCACCGGAACTGCCGGAGCAGTGTCCGGACTGCGGGAAGTGGGAGACCCGCTTGGCTACTAAAGACGAACAATCGGAATTTATCAACCGTACCACAAGCGGCAGCGATAAAGAGGAGGAATGGATTTAATCCAGTCCTCCTCTTTGCTGTTTTAGTACGATGCCATGGCTTGTGCGGCTTCCAGCAGAGCTTTTTCCTCTTTTTGCTGTCGACGAAGTTCATCTGCACAATATTTGATCGGCACTTTTGCACAGGAGATTGCAAGTTCCAGCCATGCACTGGCAGTGGCTTTCTTCTCCACTTCAGTACGAATGCCTTCCACAGCATCTTTGGCCAGCACGCTCTGGAACTCCATGCCAATCTCAGTAGCGCGGGTTTTAAGCGACCCGCGATTCTGATGCGGGTGGATATGGCTTTGCAGGAATCGGGCGCCTTGTTCCTCTGTCAGTACGGTTCCCATCTGTCGGCACTCCCGCAGTACAACAGAGAGCGCCAATGCTGACATGGTTTCCATGTGATCCATCGCTCGCTCGAAACGGCCCCAATGAAGGTCGTTCTGGTATTGCTGAAGCAAGCGCGGGATCTGGTAGGACGCCTGCTCCGGGCGAACTGCTTTACATTTGGCCCCAATCCGCTCACATATCGTTCCTGCAACAATGAGCTGAGGGTGTTCCTCTGGCGGTTGCGGTTCCAGCCCATGCTGTTCTTTCAGATCTTCGTCCCAATCTTTGTTGGTCGAACGAAGCGGAGCGGACTGCGTATAGCCATGCTTACACAGAATGTCTGTGAGCCGTCCCGCTGCCTCGATCCCAGCCGCATCATGATCCAGGCAGAGAATAATCTTTTGCAGCTTTGGATTCTGTTCCAGCATCCAGAGCATGGCGTGTTCCGCTGTACCACAGAGCGCCACATAGCTGTGTTGCTGCCAGTCCTCTGGGTACAAAGTAAGAAAAGCCAAGAGATCAATAGGTGCTTCGAACACATAGAGCCGGTCACTGGTCCCAGTCCAGTGAAAGCTGTGTCTGGGATCGCATCCTTCTACATTGCCACGGTAGCTCTTGCCCTGCGTATAGATGCCTCGTTTGTGGGCGTGGCGGGCAACGCCATGTTCATCGATTCCGACGAATACGGCATTATGATACTCCTTGGTCTTATCCTTGGACAATTCCCGGCTTTCATAGATCAGCCCTTTCTGGGCGAAGGCGTTGAGGATCTCACGACTGATATGCCTCTGCTGGAGCAGATAGGCATACACCCGTCGCATTGTCTGGTTGGCGGGAGGCAAGGCAAATTCCTTCGGCTCCTCCCGTTCCTTTTTCTGCGCTGGTTGATATACCTCGCCTTTTTCACCACCAAGCAGGCGTGTCACCGCCTCGGGGTAGCTCAGTCCATAGAAGGTCTGTACAAAAGAGATAGGGCCTCCACCTTCCTCGGCCTCATGGTCGTACCACTCATTGCCGCGAACGGTAATGCTGTGATCGGATGCAAGGCGCTTGTCACGGCCGGATGGGATGAGCTTCTCACCTTGTCGCCGTAGAAATTCCACCAGGTCAACAGAGTTTGCCCGAAGCTTTTGCTCATCGGTGAAGTGGATGTAGGGCATACTGCACCTCCTACCGGTTTCTCCCTCGCAGTTTTCGATGGAATAGGACGGGCCTACGGCGGATCGGTTTTTGTTCTTTCAATTTCTGACCATTCTCTTTCTGAGTCCGCCCAGCATGGAGCAGAAATTCATTAGTGCGTTTCAAAAAATAACCTCCTTTATTGCAGACCTATCTTTGGCTCATGGTCATCTGCCTTGTGACCCTGAGCAATTTTCTTCGCTTTGATTTTTCGTAAAAGTTTTCGGTCGACAGTAACCATAATGCCACCAGAGGGCAGCTGATTCTGTTCTCGGAAAATATTGGCCAGTGAATGGAACAATGTGATAACCGCTGCAGCCGGTGATTGTCCCATAGGATCATCCATGTGCTTCAGATAATATTGAGCGTATTCATTACCCTGGTTCGCTGCCATCTGAAACCACTTGGCTGCACGATCCTTATCTTTCTCCACGCCTTTTCCAAGCAGATAGAGTTTTCCGAGAGCATACTGGGCATATTGGTTTCCATGCATAGCAGAAGCAGTCAACCAGTGGACCGCAGCAACTACATCCTTGGGAACATCCTCGCCCTGGAGCAGCAACTTGCCCAGCTGATATTGTGCGAACTGATGTTCCCGGCTCGATGCGCGTTTCAGCAGTTCCATCGCTTTGAGGCTGTCCTTCGGAACTGATTCTCCCTTGAGGTAGGCCATGGCCAAAGCATATTCCGCATGCACATTGCCTTGTTCCACTGATGCAAGCAGCCAACGAAGAGCAGAATTGGTATCCTGGGAGATGTCATTCGTTCCCTTTAACAGCAGTTTGCCTAAGTAGTACTGTGCAAACTGGTTTCCATGCTCTGCAGCGTTTGTGATCCATTTCAGCGCGGCAGCCACATTTCTGGACAGAGCGGGATCATCACTGAGATACATCTTTCCAAGAGCAAAGGCGGCAAAGCTGTTCCCCTGCATCGCCGCAAGAGAGAACAGCTCTACCGCCTTTTGAACATCTTTTTCCACACCCTGTCCGTCACGATAGATTTTACCAAGTGCGTATTGGGTGCGAGCTTGTCCAGCCTCCGCCGCCTCTGGCGGATGCGACATGCTCTGGTTCATCTGCTCGTACACAAATAACTGTGCTTCTTCTGCATGTTCATCTGGATTTCCATCCCATAGATCGTCTGGGTGAAACACCTGTTGGTATTGTTCCAGCTTTACTGCTTCTAAGATGACGAGGTTCTTAATTCGCTTGAATTCTTTCTGCCCAGAGAGAGGCAGCCGCTCTGGCAGATTGTCTTTGTAGGTGCGTAGCACATCTTCCCGCAGTTCATACCACAGATTGTATGCCGCAGCAACGCGAGGGTCTTTCGCAAGCTCGTCTACAACCTCATCTACCACTGCTTTCAAATCTGCTTTCAGATACCCATATTGTTTTTTGCCAGATAAGAACCGCAGGCGGTCAGCCAGATATTGCAGGAGTTCTTCAATGTGTTTATTTTGAACTGTCCCAGACTGCATCTGGTTAATCACTTCATTGAGGACTGTCTGAGCATCCACATTCAACTCGTTTCGGCGCTGTGTCTGTTTTTGATACAGCTCCGTCAGTTCCTGACGGAAGATTTCTTTTGCCAGTCCAGACTTTATCTGCGTGATACCCTGTTTGGTCAGGAATCCTTTGGATGGATCTACACTGTAGCAGACCATGTGGACATGGGGATGATGCCCTTCATCGTGAAAAGCGGCATACCATCGGAAATCCGCCCAAGGAATCTTCATTGCCCGGGCCATCTCCATGGCATACTTGGAAAGCAACGCTTTCCATTCATCCGCCTTGTCATAACCGAGCCTGGCGGCATCCTCCCGGCGCAGTGAAATGATAGGCAGCCATACATTGCCGGGGTGCGTCGAAACCGCTTCCGCTATCTGCGCCAGCACAAGACTATCTTCCTCGCCGGTAAATAATCCGTGGGAGCCAATACGCTGTGCGCGAGGACGAGTCGCAATATAGTTCAAGTAGTTATCCATTTTTGCAATGCGATCATAGTTGTCCTCCAGCGCACGGGTAATAAACTCTGATGCATTGGATCGGGTAGGTGTTGCTCGGTAGTCTTCATATTCAAACATTCCACGGCTGAGCGGAAAGTCACGGAGAATCTGTTCGATCATTTCTTTCTGGTTTATTGTAGCTGGCCATCCATTTCGACCGGGATCAATCCGGTCAACTCCACTGCGAGTCGCCATATACTGCACATAGTTTTCCAGATGTGAGCAAGCGGCAGATGTGCCACCTTTGATATAGGGACATTTGAAAATCAATCGCGGCACAAGCTGTCACCTCACTTTGCTTTATTCCTCGCCTCGCTGATAATCAATCGCATCCTTGAAATTGATGCGGCCGTTGGTCTGCTTGACTTCACGGACAGCGCGGGCGCGGAGCTGGCGCAGATCCTCATCACTGATTTCCATACCAGCTGCCAGCACATTCATCATCATGTTGATCTCCACTGCCAGCTTGAAGAGTAGACGGGCGATTCGATTCTCACTGTCCTGAACAGTGCCGCGCATGGCTGCCACCAATGCAGGCGGCAAATACGCAGTAGCCTCCTCGCCAGAAAGATATCCCGCATAAAATTGAGCAGCTGTTTCAAGATAGTCGCTGCGGCTCTTGCAGTTATCCTGCTTCACCAGCTTATCCACGACCTCCAGTGTGGATGGATACAGCCAAACAGGGATTCTCTGCTTTGTCTCATTTGCCTTGGGAGCGGGGGTCCAGTCCTTACGCATATCATTTTCTCCTCCAATCTGTAGTAAAATCACCTATGACGGGCATCTAAAAAATGTCCGCAATTGCTTGGAACACCGTATATCCTTGCATGTTCCGGCCACCTCTCACAGCCAAAAAGCAAGAAAACGGGCACCTAAAAAACGCTCCCCGACCCGCATTGCGGGGCGGTGTCAGGTGGCAGGTGGGCGCTTTGCGGCCACCTGCTTTATCCTGCACCGTTTTCAACCCCTCGGTTCACACCCCCAATACGGAGCAGAGCCCGGCCCGCATTTCAGGGCTGACTGCTATCCCTGTCGGCACACCGGCACAAAGCCCGCACACGGCGTTTCAAGCCGGTGGAGGGGTACGGATGCCAGCTCGGCGGCAAAACGCCCCACAGGGGCGCACAGCGGGCCAACAGGGCGTTATCAGGCCGGTCACATCTGCGGCGTTTCCATCGCTGTGATCTCCGATTCCATCTCTGCCGCAAACTCCAGCAGAGATTGCCCGTATTTTTCTCGGCAGTACTGGCCCATCTTGTCCAGGATCGCACTCTTTTCCTCGGCATTAAGCTGGTAAGCCATCTCGTAATCAAAGCCATCCTCACGGCAGAGGATGACTTTGAGAGCGTCGCATACCTGGCTGTTCTCCAGGTCATATTCGGCATAGATATTGAGCCAGTTGTTGTTGTCCGCCGAATCTACATGGGTTCCAAAGACCTCATCGGGATTGAAAGAGCAGTCCATGTAGAAGTTCAATCGGCCGTCGAGCTCGGAGATCTCGTCGGAGAAAATGATTTCCTCTGGACGCAATCTGCGTGAGCCGTGGAGCTCGACCGGGGCTTGCGTATGGCTGGTGAGCTGCTTGCCCTCCAGCCGGGAGAGGAAAATATTCCAGCGAACCTCCTTGTTCACATGGCCGCTCTTGTCCGCAAAGTAGGCGGCGGAGGACACATCTTTGAGCCGGAAGCTCTGCCAGCCATCCATAATATTGAGGGCGGAGAGAAGTCCTTTGTCAAAGTCGATCTCCACCAGACCGGTGACTTTGCCGAAATTCTCCAGCCTCCATGCGGCCAGCTGCTCAAACCGCTGAGGTGAAATCTCCTCTGCACCATAGATACACCGGGCGAATCCCTTTTCTTTGTCACCGAATGTGCCGCGCACATAGCGTCGCATGAGGATCGCCATATCCAAAAATTCCTGGCCGTTTTTGATGGAGAGATAGTGTTCCTGCCCGTTCTCCGTGATGTGGAGTCCTGCATACCGGGCACTGGCTTCAGCGTTTCGCTGGCTTTCAAGCCGCTCGGCATCCAGCGCCTGTTGGATCTTCTCCTGCTGCTCCAGCGGAACACGCTGAGCGTAAAGTTCATTGAGCTGCTCCTGCATGGTTCTCTCGACGGTGGTTCCGTCTTCGGTCAGAGCCTGCTCCAGTGCGGCAAGCTGGCGCTTGTCCAGCCAGAGTTCGATAGAAACAGAGTCCAATTACACCACCTCCTCGCTCACCGCAGTGGGCGTATCGACCGGAGTGCGGGGCTGGCGTTTGATGCGGGGGCGTGGAGGTTCAGCAGGTTCCTCCATGCTCTCGATATATTCACGGGTCTGAGCCGGAACATACTTTTCGTAGAGCTTGGCGAGAAAATCCTCCAGCTCCGTTTCCAAAGTCGTTTCCTTCTTCTCTGTATAGAACCGGAGCGCCCGCAGCTTTTCCGCTTCCATGTCGATGCTGATACTTGTTTTTTTCATATACATCCTCCTCACATAAACATCTTCATGGCACTCTCTGCTCTGGCACAGTCCGCGATTACCTGGTCATACTGGACCAACAACTGAGGGTCTACGCCAGCAAGAACCAGTTCTGTCCCGTAGGGACCGGAGCGTACAGCGGAAACCTTGGCATCCAGGAGTTCGGCAAACTGCTCCTTCCCACGGTCGCTCAGCTGGGTCAGTTCTGCCGCAGGCACCCATCCGACATCGGCAGTGGTGTGGACCAGATACACATCATGCTCCGGCAGGCCGAGTTCCAGCAGATTCCTCAGCCGGATGGCAGGCTCTTGCGCGAGTGCTTTCAGTTCCTGTTCGGGCAACGGTTTTGGAGCGAGGAACACCCTGGTCTGCGCGTGTTCGCCGCATTCGTAATCGATGCGCCGCCACTCACCGCCGCTGGCAACCTGCAACTCGCCCAGATGGCTGTACCGCCAATCACGACCAGTTTCCTTGCACCAGCGGATCACATGTTCGCTGACGCTGCCTTCCGTCCATTCAAAATTGAACAGAGTTTCACCCTGTTTTTTCAGCAAGTCCGTCCATTGGTTCCGGTCGGTAAACCCCAGACTATGCGCCACAATGGCCTGACACATGCGAATGGCCCAATCAGAAGGCTCGCTTTTGCTCTCATGTCTTTTTCTGAATTCCTCCAGCTGGGAGAGCAGTGCGAGCTGTTCAGGAGCTATATTTTTCACTTCCATCCTCCTTCTCATCACTACGACTCGTGATTTTACCCTCCCGCTGTAGGTAGATAAGCACGAGGGTCAGTTTGTTCACCGTCCACACGAACCTCGAAATGCAGATGAGGCCCGGTGGAACGGCCGGTAGAGCCAGAGAGTGCGATGATATCTCCAGCCTCTACGGTCTGGCCTACCTGAACGAGCAGTCTGGAGTTATGACCGTAGAGCGTCGAGAGCCCATTACCGTGATCAATCATCACATAGTACCCATAGCCTCCTGCGTTGTACTGTGATACGGTGACAGTTCCCGGCAGGGCTGCCCGGATAGGTGTGCCAGTGGGAACGGCCAGATCCATGCCGCTGTGTCCTCTTGTTTCTCCGGTAAAGGGATCTCGGCGGTACCCGAACTCTGATGTCACGATGCTTTCCCAGTTTGCACCCACTGGTGAGCAGAATCCGTCTACACTGATAAACGGCACATCCGCACCAGGAAACCAATCGCCGGTCCCAGTGGCTGTGCCGTACAAAACGATGTTGTAAATGCTGTCGGCGTTACTCTGATTCTCCGGGGTGACTGTGATCCCCATAGCCGCCTCGATCCGAGCGTAGACTTCGTTCATATCAGTAACAGGAATGGCCACCGTATAGGTTTCCTCAACCTCCACTTCGTTGCCTTCCTCATCAGTGGTAGTCACTGTGCGAGTCCGCTCCTCGTAGTCTACAAAACAATCTGTAAACGCACGAATGCCACTGTCATCAGGGTGTTCTGCCGCAAAATACAGAGCATAAAAAACAGCCTTGACGCGCGTATCATCAAGGCTGTTTCCGTCCTCGCACTGGGCGTTAATTTCCTCTATTGCTCTATCCAGCTGGGCAAAGCTGCCTCTCATATCTTCGATATAGCCTCGGTACTCTGGAGTAGCACTGGAGGAAATTGTACCGCCGTGGAAACATAATTCCACGGCTGATACATTGTGCTGCGACGAGCCGGAGAGAACGGCGCAGATCAAAACCACCAGCACGATCAGCGGAGAGAGTATTGCAACAATGACCCACCCCAATGCCTTGCGGGTCTTCTCGTTTGAGAGGACTGCGACGGCTGCCTTGGCAATGGCAGCAACAGTCGCTGCGCTCATGCCGCCACCTCCTTACCGGCCGCCGGCGGAGCCGTACAGAGCTTCCTTGTAGGCAGGCGCATGCACCTCCAACAGATACCGCTCGTTGCCGCACTTGAATAGGCACACGCCGCGCTGGGGGAAACGGATGAGATTGTATTCCGCCTCCTCCAGCTGAAGCAAGTCCATATAAAACCGCTTGTCGATAGACCCGCAGTTGAAGATGAACTGGTGGGGCGGAATCGCAAACAGGGGCTTGGTCAGCTCTCGGATACCCTCTCGGTCGAAGTCCTCCAGATTCTGTGAGGCCATGATGAGGTTGGACTCTTTCTTTCGCACCCGCTTGAGGATGTTGCGGATATACTCGATGATGGTGGTTCCCACCGTGATGTTATCTGAGAGCCAGACATAGAGTTCGTCCAGCACCGCAGTGGTGTTGCCGATGGTCAGCAGGCGGTCGGACATAAAGGACAGGATATTGAAAAGCATGGCCCCGCGAACGCTGCGATTGGCCTGCAGGAGTCCTTTGACGCCGAAGACAATGAATCGGGACGAGGTCACATTGGTGTGGCCGTTGAAGAATTTCGCCTCCGCGCCCTTACACATGGAGTGAAGACCGAGGAGGATCTCCTGCAGAAGTTCTGCCGTGTACAGCTGGTGAGCGTCTGCATCATACCCCTGATACTCCTCCTCAATAAGGTCATAGAGGTCGGAGAGGATGGGGTAATCCTCCGGCTTTAGGCGGCCAAAGTCGGTAGTATCACTGATGCCCCATTTTTCATACAGACGGCTGACCATAATCTCAATGGCGTCGATGTGCCGGTCACTGAAATCTTTATAGGCCCGGAAGAAGTCCTTGAGGAAGGAGATGTGCTGGCTCAGGCGTGTGGATTTGCGGAACGCCTCGGGGGCGTCGGTGTCCTCCGGATCGCCGCCCTCGTCCCAGCACTTGGGTTCCAGCGGATTGATGCGGTACACGCCGCCCATCAGATCCATGAAGCAGCCACCGACCCTCTCGCACATATCCTGCTGTTCATGCTCCACATCCAGCGATATAACGGACTTTCCTGCCTCCAAAAAATTGAGCAGGAGCAGTTTGAGCAGATAGCTCTTGCCCTGGCCGGAGTTACCCAGGATCAGGATGCTGGCGGAAGTTTTGTCGTCGTCCCGCTTATCGAAATCCACCAGAATGTTGGCGCCGTACTTGTCCTTGCCAATATAAAAGCCGTGGGGATCTGTCTTTCCGCTGTAGTTGAACGGGTACAGGTTAGCCACCGAGCTTGCCGGGAGGACTCGTTCAAACTGCTCACCGAAGTGGTTCCAGCCGGACGGCATGACAGAAACAAAGCCCTCCCGCTGGCGGAGAAGCAGCCGATCCACATTGAGCTTGCTCCGCACCAGCTCCGTCAGCACATCTGTCTGTAAAAGTTTCAGTGCATCGTAGCTGGATGCGGTCAATTCCAGAAACACAGCACAGTGGAGGAGCGGCTCACGGTTTCTGTGCATGGTAGAGACCAGGGTGACCACATCCTGTAGGTTGGCCTCGGCGGTGACTGTCTGCTGGAGATCCTCCGTGCTGGAGCGGGACATTCTGTTTCGATTGGCCGCATTATGGATGATGCGTTTTTCCTCGCTGGCAGTGACCTGCCGTGTGTAGATTCGGATGGTCACGCCGTCCATCTCACCCAGGTGACGGAGAATGGCCTGTTCGTCGGTCGAGGTGGGATATTCCCGGAGAGCCCAGACGCAGCGGTAGGTGTTGCCGCAGAGGAAGTGATCGACCTTGAAATCAATGACGGAGGGGGCGATCATATCGAGGAAGTCTTTGATACCGCCCGAGTCCGTCATGGGTGCGGGACTTCTTTTCTTTCTGGATTTATTCATGAGATACCTCCTGTCTGCGACCGTGGGAGGTATCCGCTTCCGCCAGATGGCCGTCTAAGGGACTACTCCCACGGCCAATAGGCGTTTATATAAGCGTCAGTCGTTCAGCACGATCCAACGCTCCCCATCAAAATCTTCATACTTTTCGGTGGTGGCATTTTGCTCGAAGTACACCCCCAGCATGCGCTTGGCGTCCTCTTTACCAGCAAGGCGCACCTTGAAGCCTTGGTCTTCCAGGCTTTTCTGAACCCGTGAGAGTTGGGTGCGGAAGTCGGCGTCCTGATCATCCCGGAAGCGGATCAGGACAAAAAACTCACGGGCAGTCGCCATTTGCACCTGTAGCCGGTCCAGGGAACGGGCATCCGCCTCCAGCAGTCGGCTGATCACGGGAAGTTCCTCCATGGCCGCGCGTTCCCGATAGTAACGCTTGTTGTCCTCGAAGGACTCCTTAGAGTTGAGGGCCAGCATCTCGATCTCCGTCTGGCCCTTGAGGACAGTCATCAGGGCATAGATCCGTCCGCCCACCGCCTCCGGCGGCTGCACAGAGAGGTTTGTAGGCTTCACGGAAAAGAAGGCCAGCATACCGCGGGATGTCTTGAGTCCGTAATCGCTGATGTCGTTAATCCCAATCAGCTGGCGGGTTGTTTCTTTTTTCTGTGCCGCTGCCTTTTCTTTTTTTCTGCTCATACTCATAATCACCTCTGATTCTGAATTGTCTTGGTCATCCCCCAAGAATAGCTTTGCTGCTGGAGGAGAAAGTAGCGAACCGCATAACGCAGAAAGTCCAGAATGCTGGTGTCGTCCATACGAATGGAAAGGAATGCGTATGCGGCAGTCAGCACGATAGGGACAAAGAAGCCGAGTTGTGAGAGCGCAAAGACAGAGATCAAACTGCCGATACCGATGATGGCGAGATCCCGCAGCGCCCACAGCCAGAGTGTGGCTTTGGATTTCAGATTATCGGGATAAATGTACATGTTTCACCTCACATCGTCATGCTCATTCCAAACCCCTGTTCATCCTGTTCGGGGTCGAATTCCTGATCCTGCACTTCGTCCGGGCCTTGTTCCATCGACCAAGATTGGAGTTCCTGGGTCACCAACCCCACAACGAAGGCCCGTTTGGATACGCCATTGTGTGCCTCTACATACTGCTCAACGCGGTGGAAAAGAGATTCGGGCATAGCAATTGCCAGCGTCCGTTCTTTCTTATTGTCCTGAAGGGTCGCATCCTGGAGCGGTTCCTCGCCCTGCTCCCACTGGTCCAATGCCTGATTCAGAAGGCTCTGGACAAGGGCTTTTTGTGTGAGGGGCGAATGAGCATCCAGGTAGGACTTCAGCTGCTGAAACATGTCCTCTGAGATCTGGACGGCCAGAGTACGCTGTTCCTGCTTCGCTGTGGTAGGCTGGTCCAGATAGGCGGTGAGTACCTTGGTGAGGTACTCACCGTTCGTCATTTCAGGGTCCTTGCCCTCCATCAGCCGCTTGTGAAGCGACTCGGGGATTAATCCGCAGAGGTTTTTCATCGGTTCCATGATTGCATCTCCTTTCATAATAATTCAAGCTGTTTGTGCTGTGATCGCCCACGCGATTCCTTGCAAAACATAGTCGACACAAGGAATCGCCACAGAGTTGCCCAGTGCTTTATAGCGCGCGGAGTCGGAGGCACCCTCGATATCAGTCCAACCATCCGGGAACCCTTGCAGGCGCTCACATTCCAGCGGGGTCAGGCGTCGGATCAGGAGAACCAGTGTTTCATTTTCTGGCTTTGAATCGTTCTGCGCCTCGCCAAGATTCATAACCAAATCGGTCGCATCCTTGTGTTGGCGTGCGCTCTGTGTGCTGGCTACATCATCGTCTTTGAATACATCCACGCGCTGTCGGCTGAACACGGCATGATGATCGGTGGCGGTAAGGGTGTAGGCTATGCCTTGTTGATACCCAATTCCGTTTCCGCCATTCATGGGTTGACGGTCTATCGCATTGCCGGTAATGCAAAAAGTGTCATCTCTCTGCGCCACGAGTGGAACATTGTTTCCGCCCGTACCGTAGCGTGCAGACATTGTCGGCGCGACCTTATGGGGACCAGTATACCGAGCGTCAATCCCATGGTTTTCAAAAAGTGTTGGCGTTTCCGCTTCCCGCTCAGCGACAACCAGAGGTTGATTATTTCCCCCCATGCCAAAGGTAGCAGATACTGTCTGCGCCGCATTGACTGGCCCCAGGAAACGGGTATCTTGGCCATGGTTATCAAAAACCAGCGGCTGATGTCCATGTTCCTGTGCGCGAAGTGTTCCAGTAACATCCTCACTGCAAGCCATCGCACTGCCGCCCTGGTCGTTAAGGCAGAGAATTGAGGGCATGCAATTTCCGCTGGCGGTTCCTTTCAGCGTAGGCGCAACCTCCTCGCCGTATCCAATACTTCCCGCTGAGGAACCTGCGCCCGCAGAAAAACCAGCTGTCAGAATACATGGATAGCCCTGTCCAGCCTGACCGCCACCGCCGCTGAGTGAGGTATGGCGTTCCGGTGAGAGGAAACAATCTCCGTTACCTTTAGCAGTTATGCCTGCAACAAAAGTCTGCTGTTTCATTCCAGGCTGCGCTCCGAGTGCAGCGGCCACATCGTGGAGATCACGCACCTCATCTCTTTGATTTGCGGCAAAGGCGACCACAGGTCCGCCTGTGACAAAAGTTTGCATTTGCATATTTGTGGTCGCCATGAGTGCGCCGGAAACTCCGTGCAAATCAATACCTTCATCTCTTTGATTAATGTGGTAGGCTTTTAAATCAGATACTTCCTGACTTACTGCCATCACTCCTGCCTGTACCTGCAAAGCCTGTTTGAGTTGGAATGGAAGTTCCTTCCCTCTGGCATCCGCTCGGCGCAGGATTCCCAAGCAGGCTGTCCTGCTCAAATAGTATTTGTGGGGCGGATCGTCCTGCAAAATCTGCGACAAGGAAGATTCTTTTGCGACGCTGGGCGACACCCCAGTACTGAGCGTCCATGACACGCCAAGCCAGGCTGAATTGATCTCCCAGAATGATTGCCCCAGCAGATTCCCATGTCCCGGAGTCAGGTCGAGGCACTGAACAGGTACTGTCTTTAACTCTAACAATTTCCTCCAAGACAATACGGAAGTCCTCGCCTTTTGGGGTTCCGCTGGAGAAGGCTCCGGGTACATTCTCCCAGCACATATATCGAGGTCGAACAGCGTGAGCTGTTCTACCGCGTCGCTCATCTGCATCCCTCATTTCTTTTACAATTCTGATCTGCTCCATAAACAGGCCGGACCGAGCCCCGGCAAGACCAGCTCTGGCCCCCGCCACGCTGAGATCTTGGCAGGGTGAGCCGCCGGTGATGATGTCCACCGGTGGCAGATCGGCGCCGTTGAGTTTTGTGATATCCCCGACATGGAGCATATCCGGGAATCTCAATCGAGTGACTTCAATGGGAAACGGTTCGATTTCGCTGGCCCACAGCGGGGTTATGCCGTTATGGATCGCTGCCAGAGGAAAACCACCAATCCCATCGAAGAGACTCCCCATGGTGGGCATCAGGTCATTCCCAGTCCCTGCCCTGAAGCAGTGACCTGCTCCATCTCAGCGGGCAGCTGTTCTTTCTGAATTTCGTGAGCACCGATGTTCTTTACTGGAATGCTCAGGTGATTGGCCTCGGAAATTTCCCGTGCCATGCCGGAACTAATCCTGTCACCGCACACCCATAGTTCATCACACCGCCGCAGAAGCTGTTGTCCAAGCCGGAGACCAAGCTCTCGCTCTGCGGGATCACTGTCATCCAGCATCTGTGGATACAGAAGGTGGACCGCAATCGGAATATATCCCTGATGGATTGCATAGCGGCAGGCTCTCCGTGCAAAGGCTACATTTTTCTCGATGTCTCCAGCATAAGGCGAGGCAATATAAATCAACTTGCTTTCTCTCATTTTGCCGCCGCCCCCACTGTCTGAACAACTGTCCGAGTGGTGTTGACCGCCGTCTGCGCGGCATAGACTGCCGACATGATGTTGGCGCGGGTCGAGGTATCTAAGCCAAAAGCCCCACAGATCCGAGGCACCTCACCGGCAGAAAGCATGAGTCCCAAGCCGAGGAGCGCGTGGTCTTTTAGAACCATAAGTCCGGCAGTTAGAATCGTAGCCTGTAAAAAAGTCGTGAGACACAGGCCGATGATCTGCTTACACCACTGCACAAATCCATCCATGTAACCACGAGGTACAGAGAACATATACAGTGAACCAACCGCAATTTGGATAAGGAGGATTCCACCTCGTTTAAGATTAGAAAAGAAGCACTTGATGATGGCGTAGCCCATCATGATAATGATAAAGATGACCATGATAGGGCTGGTGATACTACCGATACCACCGAAGACGCCGGAGGATGCTACCGACCCAATATCAACTTCCTGCAAAGAAGTGATGATATCTGTGGAGAGTACATCAAATCCTTCGCCATATCCTGTGATCCCAGCGGTCAAGCTGGCCTGCAAGGTAACAGAGAGTTTATAAAGCTCCACTGGCACCAGTGTAAAACAGCCCACAGCCATAAATCCCTTGATGGCATTGAGGGCGGCGTCCTTCACATTTGCTCGGCCGGTTTGACACTCGATTCCCACTTCGAATACAGCGACAACCAGACCGACGCCATACAATGCCCAGCCCAGATAAGAAAAGAAGAGAACGATGGACTGCACCCACTCCATATCAAAGAGTTCCACGCCCATGTTTCCCATAGCTGCAAAGAAATTGCCAAAAAAGCCTACGAGCTGACTGTAGATCCAGTCAATGAGTTGGTCCATCAGTCCGCCAAGGAAAAAGTCCAAAATAAACATCTGGTCTTATCACCTCTTTCTGAAAAAGGAGAGGCCGTGCCAGTGGTGATTTTTGACTCCTGACCAAAAGGCGCAGGGGCCGTGACTGAGCACGGCCCCTGTTTTTGTTTACTTCCCGGAGTTTTAGTGGTCAGCACATCTGAGGAATATTCTCCTGCACTTCCTCCTGGTTCTGAAATATCTGTAGATACTCATCCACAACGCCAGCCAGAAGTTTGTAATCTGCCTGTTCCGGCTGGTACACATACCAGCTAACTTTCCCATAATCGTCCCAAAGATGAGGGATCACCCCATCCGAAAAGTTAGGGTTGCTGACCATTTTCTTTCCCAGCAAATCACCAAAACGGAGAATGTTGATATCTACCGCACCGTCAATCCGGTTTAACACGGTCAGTTTGAGCGCGTTGTACTGGTTGGCGATGTTCAGAGAAACAAATTCCAGCTTGGCTCGCAGCTCTGGGGCAACCTGAATATATGCGGCCCTGCCCACATAGGTGGTATGCGCTGCTTCCTTACTCTGCGAAAGGATTTTTTTCAGTTCCATCTCAAATGCATTCATGGTTTGCTTGACACCTCCACATTCCTTTTCGACCATGTCATACCGTTTTCGGACCACCTCATTGACTCACATCCCCAGAATGGTCCACACATAGGTGGGGGCGGTCAGCGTGAACAAGAGGCAGGCAAAGAGGATTGCGGGTGCTGTCCATTCGAACTGGCCATGCTTGCGGTAGTCGAAGTAGGCCATACCCAGCTTGGCGAAGAAGAATACTGCAAGGATCAGATCAATGACCGGGAAAACGACATTGTTTACAACCGTCTTGATCTGATCCGATGCATCGTTCCAGGTACCTTCAATGGCACCCGCCACATCGCCGGTGCCGGCGGCAAAGGCCGTGGTACTGAGCAGGCAAACTGCCAGCAGGAGGATCAGAAACATGCAGAAGAACTTTTTGTACTTGGACATAAAAAACCACCTTTCTTTTGAAAAGAAAGGCCGTAGAATGCAATCCAAGACATTAAATTAAGGCAGGCTGTGGAGCTGCATCCCACGGCCCGCTTTACGGAATTACATGGATATCGACATTTCTTTTTCTATTTCATTCACAGCATTTTGCGTATTCTCCTTCTGATCCTCAATCTCGGCAATCAAGTAAGTCAGCCAAACTCAGTTTACATAGAAATGGAAAGATTGACGCTCTGAATTTCTTCTGGTGCAAGTAAGGCTTTGACTTCAATGATTTCTGGCTCGGGCCAGAACTTCAGGTCGCCTCGAAATCCCAGCTTGAGATTACTGAAATTCTCGGCGGCCTTTAACAATTCCGGCGGGGTGCCAGGGGGCATTTCCTGCATCCAGCGGACCCACTCGCCGTTCTGATATCGCGGCTTCAAACGAAGAATCACATAGTCCTCCGGCTGAAATTTAGGATATCTGCCAATACTTCCGCCCAGTTTCACATAGGGTTTTCCCTCGACCATAACGGTGGCCCGCATGAGCTCCAGTGTATCGTCCAGCATTGAACAGAACCAACACTCCGCATCTCCCATGCGTTTGATCCTGCCATCTCGAAGAATGGAGGCAAGGTTATCCCGCCGGGTGTAATGGAACAGTTCCTCGGGCCTGTCAGTTATACGGACATATCCCATGCGGCACCTCCTGTTATCGCATCGGCGCTATATGCCAGTCATCCCAGAGATTCCCGCTGATTGTGAGCGTGTCGCTGAGATTGACAGAGAGCATCCCCACCGGCGTCCAGCAGTCGATTACCCATGTGTTGACGGTATAGGCACCGTCCGGATACCAGATAGGTGTAAAATGAGTGCGCCGGTTGTAGGTACTATATTCGTTTGTCTGGAATTCCAAGCGAGAGGAGGATGAGCTGATTGAGACACGATCCAGCAGCCGCCAGAACGAGTCGTAGTTAAATTCTGGGAAGTAGCTGACCGCATTCTGAAGGGCCGTAGTTGCCGAGCGTTGGGAGCTGCTGACTCTGGCGGTGACCACTTCATTGATTCCGTAGCCGGATTTCATTGTGGTTCCGCTGGCAGTGGGATTCATTGTATCGGGGGTAATAGTCATGGAGGCACTCAGACTGGCGCTGTAGCGGTCCAGGTCAAATTCCCACCATCCGTGGTCACACCAGTATCCGCTATCCTTGCCAGTGCTGTGCCACACCCAGTACGCATACCACCACGGTCGCCATATGCTCCACTGGGCTGATGTCTTTTCTGCTCTGGATGGTACTGCAGACGGTGAAAAGGAATCATTGCGGTCATCCGCCACTGGGTTGGGTGGTGGATTCTCATCAAGGTCAACAATCTTGCATTGGATGGTGCCTTGTGCGGAGCCTGGACCGGATACGCTTACTGTAATGGTTACATCCTGCGGCGTATCAGGCGTTGTCCACCGCACCCATGCCAATTGGGAATCTCCGTCCGGGTAATAGACATTGCTGACGGTATAAGTCGTTCCGAGAATGTTGAACCGAACGGTAACAGGATTATCGGGATCGCTCTGCCCACCACTGACTTCCACGGCTGTGATGACTTCGGTATTGGTCCGATACTCATAATCGTAGGTGGTGATGGTCGGTTCTTCAGGCTGTTCTTCAAATCGAACAATACCAAGCCCCAATGAAGATTTGATGGCCGAATTGGTGGCATGCTGGGTTGTAGAGCCGGACCATGCGGGGTACCCCAGGTCTGCCGTTTCCAAAAACATCGAGAGTGGCAGGTTCTTGTGGGTCAGGCTGCCCATCCATGTTCGCAGGTGACCACTGACGACTTCGTCATACATCGCTGCCTCAGTAGCCGTTGTTGCGATCATGACGCCTTCATATTTGTAGTAGGCAATGGGTTCAAGGAGAATTTTATACTCACCACCAATGAGCGTCTCGTAATCCATTCCTGTCTGTTCGGCAATCAACTTCACAGCATACTCGGAGCAAAAATACCGTTTGATTGCTTCAATGTTATTGTTTCCATTGGTGCTGATGATTCTGGGAATTGGCTGAGCAGGGTTCTTGTAGGAATATCCACCTTGAACAGGTGACAAAGCTGCTCCACCGTTATACTGGATTTTGCTTACTTTTCCAAAATGATAAATACCTGCAGCTGGTTGCTTATTCGTTAGATCGAAAGGCGTGGTCACAACCGCATGATCACTTGCTCGGACAACGGTAATCCGGACGCCTTCATTGCCGGGATTCCAACTGCCATGACTCGTTGCATTGCCCATGCTCCCGCCGCCACCGTCTATATTGCCAGATCCACCGGTTCCACCTTCGGCAAATGCAGGGACACAAAGGGCAGTCAACATGATGGCAAACGACAGCAGGACACTGATAATTCGTTTCATTTTGCCTCCTTTCAGGCAATAAAAAAGCACAGCCGAAGCTGTGCTTTTCTGCCATATTGATTGGATCAGCCCATTGTGCCGACCTGTTTGTTGATATCGCCATCGCTGTCGATTGTTCCGCCCTGGTTCCCACCGGCGTTGGGGACATTCTCGAAACCGGGCAACCCACCCCCAGTATTGGTGGACGGCTGCTGGGGCGGCTGGTAGTTGTCGTGGTCCTCAGGAGTAGGGGTTCCCTCGACCGGAGTGCCGTCAGGTTTTTGGCTGGGGTCGGTCAGTGTCTCCTCGTCAGGCTTCTCCGGCACCTCGGGATCTGCTTGGATGGTTTGTTCCGTTCCGCTTGAGATTGCACCGTTTCCAGCATTTGTGCCGGTGTCATTGGGCGAGGTCTGGGGATTGATGGTGAGATCATCCTCACTGATGTCAGAAGAGGCATCAGGATCGGTAGTGGGATTGCTGCTGTCCGGATCAACCACCACCTCATCCTGTTGGGAGCTACTGGTGGGAGGTAAAGCGTCAGTAGCCTTTTCTTTCGTGAACTGCTGGGCAATCACGAACACCAGGATTGCACAGATCACAAGACCGCCAGTAATGGTCAGCCACTTTTTTGTACTGTCTTTCATGGGTATCCTCCTTTTCTGTGAGTCGGCTCTCAGGCCGATTATTTCATTCGGCTAACTTGGTATAGCGGCTGATTGATACACTTGGTATCATTTTCCTACACCGTATACCTCTTGTCAACTCGAACCCTACCACAAAAGAGTGCGGAAGTCTATAATTGCATCGGTTACAAAAGAGAGATTTTTAACCGCCTGGTCAAAAGCGGGGTGTGTACCCGGCGCTTACTTTTACGGTCATCCGCATGGGCGGTAAAAGCCTGCCACCAAAGGAAACTGGCACCTCCAGCTCGATTTCACAGTCAGCAATCAGCCGGTTGCCAGCACTGTCGGCCGATGCGAAGGATGCGTTCTGAAGGTCGACACTTAGGTCCCACACGCGAAACTCCATTTTGCCATCCTCTGTATATTGCACATGGTAGCCGCTCTGATTAGTCAGGTTCAAAAGGGCGTCCAGTCGGCCATAGATGTCGCCGTAGTCCAGTGATTCTTCAAAGTCTCCGGCCATAGGCTGATAAGCACCAGAGTAGCCCTCACGCACCCCATGGTACACATCGTCATAGTTGTCGTTGACGGTAGAAATGACCGCCTCCTGAACAGCATCCCGGACCCCCTGCGCCACGATGAGGAGACGGAGGTATTCACTGACACCGCACAGAAGGATCACAAGGGAAAGCGTGACGGCGATAATCAACGGAAAGGAAATGCCCCGGCGGTCCCTGATTGCTTGCTTGAATCGACTCATTTCCAATACACCTCACTTTTTCCCGTCGCCTCGGAGCGGAGGGTGATTGGAAAGCTGCCAAATCCGGCAAAGAGGCCCAGGTTGGTTTCATAGGTCAGGACGACAGTAATCTCTTGGTTGAGCTGGATGCGGCCCGTGCTGCTCCAGCTGATATCTGGGTCCAGACCTGTCTGCTCCCGCAGTGACTGAGCCCGGCGGGTGGTTTCAGTTCCTACGCGGCCATACAGCTCTGCCTCACGCACAAGCTCTGTGGCAAAGGTGTCCAGCTGCTGTTTGGCGATGTAGACAGGCATGATTTTAACAGCCAGCGCAATGACCAGCATGGCGCATATCACCAGGACGCAGACATCAATGTAGCCTTCGCCGCGGCGGGAGCGCAAGACTCGTTTCAGCACATGTTCACCTCCATTTCCGGGGAACTCTGCGTCTGCTCAGGGGATTCTGTCAGGAGATACCACACACCATTCTGCCGGTTTGCCGACTTGACCGTCTGTGTGAGGATCTCGTCGGCAGAAACCTCCATAGAAACACCCGCCACACCGGGGTGCGACTTTATGCCGTGTCCATCGAGCAGGCTTTCCGCCTGCGCCTCCGTCATAGAAACATAACCGCAGGGTGTCATCAGTGAAAACACTCCGCCCTTGTGTTCCATCAGGAAATCTCGGACAGTCGCAGGGGCTTGGCCTTCGCCAAAATCCTGTTGAAGCGTCCATACGCAGTGCTGAAGTTCCTCTTTGTGAGAGTTGTCCGCACCGTTTTCCGAGATCCAGCGGTCGGTGACATACCCCAGAGGATCGTCCAGATCAAGCAGGAATTTTGCGTCCTGCGTAGTAATAGCATCGTCGAGATTGTCACGAATCAGTCTCGCAGCGGCAATGGTTTCGGCGGCATCCACCAGCTGCGCCGGATCAGATGACATCCACTGTTTGACCCGCCGCTCATAATCTGCACTGATTTTTTTCTTCAGTTCATTTTTATAGTTCATGAAATGGCCCCCTTTCTTAGAACATTCCGCTAAGGGAGTTCAGAATCTGGAAGATAATGATGGCCAGATAGGTCACCAGGAAGCACATGAGCAGGATGAAGGAGAAAACCCGAATCTTGGGCGGGATCTTCATCGCCTTCGCCTTTAGCCGCTGGAGTTCCAGTTGTTTCATGTCATGGGCGAGCATTTGGAAGTAGTGGACGCCATCGTCTCCTCGCAGCACACCAATGAGTCCTCTAACCACATCGGAGAGTAGCGGCGAATTGAAGCGGGCCTCAAAGCGGGTCAGTGCTGCCTCGTAGGAACCAGAGCGCATATCTGCGGTGAGAATGTCAAGCTCGGCAGCGAAAGTGGCTCCTGCGTTCTGCTTGTAGTGTTCCACCATGCTCAGCACATCACGGCTGTTGGCCAGCTCTTGTGTAATCGTGGCCACAAATCGCGGCAGTTCAGACTCAATCTCATCCCGCTTGCCAGACAGTTTTTCATCTGCCCGGCGAATCTCTTTGAAATAGACCATTACCGCCAAAAGGATCACGACCAAGGCCAACAGCGGGAACAGAAATAAGCAAGGGATCACGCCCAGCATCACCGCTGCGGCTTTCACAATGGCAAAAGCGGTATATTCCTCCGGTGTCATGCCAAGTCCAGCGGCATTCAGCGTGTTTTTCAGACGGCTGTGCTTGTACTCATCCATGTGGATATGAGGGGCCAGTTTGACAGCCCAGCCCATGAGCAGTACATCCGTGGTGCGAGCCTGCTTTTTTTCCTGGCGGCCGGCAGAAAGCAGCGCCTTTTGTGTAGCAAGACGAGGCAGCTTGAACAAATCTGCCGCGATAAAAAAGAGACCAAGCGCCAGAGAGGCACCGCACAAAATCAATAAAAACTCCATAGCGTCACCTCTTGTATTCGATGGGCTGAGTCAATTTGATGACTGCGGCTGTACTGACAAACAACACAGCCGCACAAACAGCCAAGATGATCTGTCCCATCGGCGTGTGCATCAGGATATCGTACCATTCCTGATTGAGAAAATAGAGCAGTGGGATATTGCCGAGAACGAGGATCTGCATAACAATGAACTCCTTGCGGGGTTCAAAAACCATGTTTTCCAGATCGCCATTGACAATCCGCATATCGCTCAGCTTGGCGACAATAGGCGTCAGAGTAGTCTTCATACCCCGATCATAGCGGCATGTCAAAAGTGCGGCCACCCATTCCCGGAAGACTGCATTGTCGATCTTGGTGCTGAGATCCCGCAGGGCGGCATCCACATCCGGATCGACCAGCTTAATTCTGGTCAGAAACTCGGCAAAGGCGTTTTTGACCGGTGGATTGAGGTATTCCAGATTCTCCTCAACTGCGGTCTGGATGTCCTCATTACGGAGATAGGATGTGGTAATGATGGAAAGTGCTGTTTCCAGTTCTGCGGAGATTGCCTTTTTGAAGTAGGCCGCAGTTAGCTTGATGTACCAAAATGGGATGAACATCATGCCTGCGGCCAGGACAGGAACGAGGAAGAGGTTGCCGAGGAGAAAAGCGAAAGATGCGCCCACCAGAAAGAGCAGAAGAGACATGGCACAGATTGCCGGAAACTTTGCCTCCCGCCCTGTCATACGAAGAATATTTTGGCTCTCCTCGATCTCCCGGCGCAAAACAAATTTTTTCTTGCGCTGCGTGGACTCGTTGATCTCGTCCCGGAGGCTCTTGGGCTTGCTGGTAATCTGCCGGAATACCCCCTCGGTAAAATCCGAGGGGGTGATGCCCAGAAGCACGAAAAAGCCAACTACCATGCCAATGCAGGCCATAAGCTGTATGGTCGTCACACGGGTTCACCTCCTTATTTTTGATGGAATCCCGCCAGGAGCCTGTCCAGCTCCTGTTGAGGCATTCCGTTGTCGATGAAGTGTTTTTGAAGATTGGCGGAGATCGGATGGACTGGCTCATGGTGCCCATCGATATAATACTTGCCGTCCTCCAGCCGGTTGTCCTCAATCGCAAAATGATAGAGGGTATTATACTGGCGTGAGCCATCCGGCTGGATCACACATTCCATGATCTCCATGATCTTACGGCTCTTGTCCTCCAGTTGCTTGGCAAAGGCCACCACAGGAAACGCCTCGGTAACCAGATCCATGAGGGTATCATCGGACATCTCATGCTTGCGCTTACACAGCGTGACCATACGCCGCCAAGTGGCCTGAGAGGAGTTGGAGTGAATGGTGGTCAACACACCGTGGCCAGTACGAGCAGCTTCCTGCGCCGCATACGCCTCGGCGGATCGCATCTCGCCCACGCAGATGATATCGGGGTGGTAACGCAGCGCCATATCCAGCAGCATGTCCTGATCGATGTTTTGTTTGGCGTTCTCGGACTCACGGGTGATGGTGTGGATGACGCTGTTGCAGACCTTGCCGTCCTTCTCACGAACCAGATCCAGCTCACGGGAACCATTCTCAATGGTGAACACACGCTTGTTGTCGGGAATCGTGGTCAGCAGCCATCCAGCAACTGTGGTCTTGCCGCTGCCGGTGGCTCCGGCCACACAAACGGAAACACCGTACCGCAGGCAGGCGGACAGGAAGTCCAGCATGTCCCCAGTGGCGGTGCCGCCACGGACAAAGTCATCCTTTTGCATGTTCTGCGGGTTGACAATACGGATGGAGGCGGTGACGCCCACATCCTCATCGACCAGAGGAGTCTTGAGAACAGCGATTCGAATGTTCTTGCTGAGGTGGCCCAGGACGGCGGGGCTGGCGTTATCCAACACCATACCGGAAACATGAAGCATACGGCGGATCACATTGATAGCATGGCTGGGACTGTCGAAATGTTCATCCAGCTTGACCATCTGCCCATTGGAGTACAGCACCTCGATGTCCCGCCAGGAGTTGATGTTGATCTCCTCAATGCCGGTTCCGAAGATATACTTGGTAAGGAGGCCAAATTCCGCCATTTCCGTGTAGAGGGCATCCACCAGTCCATCGGCGGAATATCCCTTGACCGCAATACGCTGGTCCTGCACATACTTGGTGATATACCGCTTGATCTGACTTTTGGCATCCTCATCCCCACCATCGGTGATCAGGGAGGAATATTTGCCAGAGATATACTCCTGCACTTCCTTGAGAACACTGTTGAAGTCCCGGCTGTCGCCCTCCGGTGCAAAGAAAAGTGCATGTGTACGGTTGGCCACCACAGTAGTGCTGGCCAGTATTCTGCGTGGAGAATCATCGGGATACTGCACATCTGAGTCCGGTGAGTTGTCGGCTATACCGGCGGGTGTATCCTGCGGTATAGGCTTGACAGGAACCGTTTCTTCTGTTTTTTCCGCAGTGGCCTCTGCTTGGCAGGAGGACGGGTCATCACTGGGAGAAGGAACAGTATCACCAGTGCCGTTGACGACAGGCCAGTCCGGGCCGAAGTACAGCGGAATGTCCTTCTTTTCACCGTCACGGTCTACGGTGATGTGCTTGACTTGCTTCTCCTCCTGGGCAGGCTGGGAGCCAAAGAGGGACAGGTTACGCTTTTCTCCTAACACCCAAACACCTCCTTGGAAATCTTCTCAATTTCCTTGCGGAAGACCCGGCTATCCTTCATGGAAAGTTCGCCCAGCAGATCACCAGCCAGATACAGGGACTCCACCTCAGCGGAGTACGGCAGTGTAAATGCCACCGTCCCCAGCGCCTTTGCCATGTGGTCACCAGCCTGCTGGGGTTTGACATTGCTGGCGGTTTTATACTGTTTGTCCAAGTCCCAGCCAGCATCCTTCAGAAGTGGGAGCTGGCTGGACAGATAACTGATAGATTTCAGGTCTGCATTTGCGAGACGAAGGACAGCGTCAGATTCCATCAGCGCAACGGCAGACAGTATATCGTTGGCAATATAGCTTCCACAATCGATCACCACATAAGGTGCGATGTTCCGCAGGCCATCGATCAACTCACGGGCCTGCACATCGCTATAGGGTGGGTAGGTGTATTCCGACTCACCCTTGACCAGCCCCAATATGGAGAGATAGTCCAGCCGTTTATGGGTGGTAAGGTTATTCTTGATTAAACTGTCAGACACATGGGCGGCAGCCAAGACGCTCCCCAGAGATCCTTTGTTTTCGAGATCCCTGGGTGGGCAGATGCAGGGCAGCATGGGGGCGGACATATCGCAGAGGAGAAGAATCGTGTTTTTGCGCTTGCCGGCAAGGTGCTTTGCAATCCGTGCGGCGACTGTGGTCTTGCCACTGCCAGGGCTGCCCCAGACTGCCAGCACGCCCCCCTGGTCCTCCTGCTCATATTCCTCGTAGGCATCTTCATTGCCCGCCGAACGGGAGAAGATGCTCCCTTTCTTGAAGTTCAGCATCAGACCACCTCCTCAGACTCTGTGGGAGTTTCCACCTCCGTTTCTTCAGGATTGTCGGTTCCTGTGGGAGTTTCTTCCTGCGTGGTTTCCTCCTGGGACGCTTCCTCGGGATCAGGCTCGGGAGGATAGAGCTCCAACAGGACATCATCCTGTGCGGTGAGGAACTTTTCCGCATTCTCCTTGCTTCCACGGTAGACCAGAGTCAGATGGATTGTACCTTCCTCCTCCAGTTCGGCCAGTACCTTGCTCTGTTCAGGCGTGACAAGCAGTGTGACCGTACTGGGTAGCTCTTTTCCATCCTCATCGTCGGTCTGAGCCTCCCCGGTGTTGGCATCATACCCGGTGGACGCAGTCACGCTGATTACTTCCACATACTGAAGCTCAGGTGGGATGACGGTCTGGCCTTGCTGTTTGTAGTCAGGGGCAACAACAGAAACAATATCGCCGCTCTGCAGCTTGCCCGACAGACCGTTGGCAAAAGAGCGGATTGTAACCGAGATGGCCTGCTGGCTGCCGTCAAGGTCATAGAGATAGGCGTTATCAGCCGCCGGTACATCAGAGAGTTTGGTGTTGATAATATAATCGCCTACAGCAAGGTCAGCCGTAGCATATTTGCCTACGGCATTGCCCTTCTCATGTAGAACATTGTCAGGCAGATTGTACCCACCTACCTGTACCAGCTGAACCATATCATCGGTGATCTGTTCACCGGCGCGGATCGGCTGGGTGACCCGGACGATTTCGACCTTCTGGGATACCGCCCGGTTGAAGAGCGGAGTCAGGCCGAAGCAGATGAGGACGGAGAGCAGAATACAAAACACTCCGATCACAGTACGATTTCTCAGAAAACTCATACAGGGCATAACCTCCTCGTTTTAACTGGAATGGCGATGCTTACACGCGCAACGCGTTCTTGTGACGAATTGCCTTGGGCACAATGATGGCAGCGGCAGCCAAGGGAGCCAGAATGCCGATGCACTTAATGGCGGTCTTTTTCTCAATACGGAACTTTTTCACGCCATAACCTCCAAAACATAGAAAATGGCAAAACCAATTGAAAGAAAGGGAGCCAAGGGGATGGCAATTTCGCCGATTGGTGTTGGTGTGGCAGCGCAGTGCTTTTCAATGCAGGCCCGTGCGGCAGCATAGCCGATGGCGAGTGATAGGCCCAGAATGCCTCCCCACAATGTTGGGAGCAGACCCAGAACAAAGCCTACAGAGGCAACAAACTTGATATCGCCTCCGCCAGCCCTGTCTGGAAAAATCATTGCCACCCCAAGAAATGGCAGAGCAGCAAGTGGACCAAGTATTTGCCCAACAAAACGGGCGGGGCTGATTGCAATCAGCCCCGCCACGGCAGTCAGGATACAAAAGGTGTTTGGAATGAGATGTCGCCGCAGGTCAGCGGCGGATGCCAGCGCAAGCGTGCAGAAAAACCATACGGAACGAACCGCAGCATCAGCCGGCATAGTTGAACATGTCTTCCACCCGCTGGGTCACGGTGGGCAGCACGGTGTCACCGAACAGGGTGTACAGGCCAGCCAGCAGCAGGGCGCCAAGCACCACGGCAATCAGGATCTTCACGGCGGTGTCGATGTAACCCTCGCCGCGGGTGTTGCTCAGGGCGGTGCGGGCGGAAAACGCCATAGAGTTGATGGTACCAACGGCCTTGCGGGAAACGGAGTTCATGGTGTTGATCATCTTGTTATACAGCTTCTTCATAGGTTCATTTCCTCCTTGAATTTTGAATGAATGATTGGGATTGGATGATTCAGGTCAGTAATACACAGATACGGCAGGTTACATCGCCATTTCAGGCCCCGGCGCCTGCCGGACCGTAGGGTCCGGGGCAGTTCTTCCGACCTGCTGGCTCTGGGTCAGGGCCTGCTGATAGGCATCGAGAACAGCATTGTCGAACTCTTGCCGGGCCTCTTTGGTGACAGGGAAGCAGATGTCCTTGTATTCGCCGTTGCCAGCGCGATAGCTGGGCATAGAGACGAACAGTCCTTTACTGCTCTCCATCACCTTCACTCCACGGATGGCGAAACAACCGTTGATGTTCACCGAGGCGTGAGCACGACAGTTGCCGTCGAGACGGAGAGAATGGATGCGAACATCATACTGCATGGGGAGCGTCTGCTGCTGAGGGGATTCCGACTGGGTCGCGGCTTTCTGGGCTTTGGTCGCCATGGAAATATTCCTCCTTTCTGGATTTACAGGGTCATGCTCATTGACTGATCCTGACTGGGATGATCCACAAATTCTATGGGCTGGAACCCGTAGCGATCAATGTAGAAGAAGGTACTGCCAGATGCATTGTACAATTCTACTACATCGGAGATAGCCAGCGGCTGGCCGTCCGGCCCAAGAGGAGTACGGCTGAATTTGTTCCAGAGCTTTTCCAGGTCATTGTCCTGAATCCGGCCATCATAGACCACATGATACTGTTCAGGTGTGGGGCCGCCAAACTTCTGCGCCATGGCATCAAGGCCAATGAAGCGCATCTGAATTGGCGTACCGGGCTTGAGCTGCCAGATTCGGCAGGACTGTAACTCCGGCGAGCTGTCACTGACGCGAAAGCCCTCGTTGGAAAGGCGCTCATAGACGCCTTCTTCCCAGCGAGGCACGAGTCCGCGCCGTGCAAGCCAGGATTCCAGCTCCTCACGGCGGAATTGCGGATCAACGGTGACTTCGGTCTGGTTTTTGGCTTGGTATCCAATGAGGTTCCCATAGTAAACCAGACAGCCATTTTTCATTTGAATGCTCACGACGGCATTCCTCCTTTCTTGGTTTCATCAAGTCATTTTCATCACCCCCATATCGGGCTGTTCTGCCTGTAGCTCAGCCAGTTTCTCTTTGGCCCAGTCCGGGAGAAGCTCCTCCCGCAGCACCCCGATGAAGTCGGTGCGATTCCACCGTGTCTGTTCTCCATCTCCAAGACAGGTGGATCGGATAGAGCGCCCAATGGCGTGGGGCGAGCAGCCAAATCCATCATGGGCCAGCCAAAGCTGATTTTCGGGCGACCAGCAGCTCTCCTTCAGGGTGTCTGGTGAAAGCACCAACACTCGGCCTTCGTAGTCGAGGTTTTCGAAGGAGTTCGGCTCACAGTGCTGCGGCCCGAAGAGGCCAAGATTCTTGTAAGCCTCGCGCACCATATTTACGAACCCATCCAATACCGCAGGATGAGATTTGACCATTAACGAGATGTTGTGAGTACCGTCTTGCGGAATGAAGGTGGCTTTCGCCCACTCTTGGTTCTTCCGGCTGAAGCGTCCATCGTAGCTAAGCTCCTGCAGGGTATTGGCAAGGACGAAATTGATTCGCTTATACCCCCACTTATCCAAAAGGGGCTGCAGCATCGAATCATCCAGGTGAGCACCGTCAAAATGGGTGCGAATGTGCTCCTCGATGTCGCGGGCACATTCCTCGTTGGCCTGATAGCTCGCTCGCCAAAGTGCCAGCTCGTCCCGAGCACGAGCTTCAGACGCAGAGTAGGGGTAGAGATAGATTTCTTTTTCCATCCTGAAACCTCCTTACGGCAGGCAGCACTTGTTCGGAAGCTGGATGGACAACGGACTGATGCCCAGCTCGTTGAGCAAACAACATAACTCCACCGGTAACTCCAGAAGGTCTTCGGTCGTTGGGACAATGAGCAACGCACCGTCCGCCACCAGTACGGTGATTTCCTCTCCCACAGGAATCGAGGCTTCCGCCAGCAGGTCTGCCGGCAGATTGAGCTCAGGCTCCTCGCTGGTATAGCCGGCGCATCCTGCATCCCCGCAAACACGGCTTACCAGCAGGCTGTTTGCGTCACAGTCGCAGATATACTGATCCGCCGGAGTGGTAATGGGAACTTCCTCACCCGGCGCATAGCCCATCCCGCGCATAACAAAGGCCGGCAGTACCAGAGAGCCATCCTTGCGGATCTTTACAGAGGTGTGTACCTTACTCATCTTCGCACTCCTTTCTGCTACGAGTGCTGCCGCCGTAAATGATATCTCCGACCATCAGCCGCTCCTCCAGTTCGCCCAGGCAGATGCCGGAAAAGGCCATCATCTCCAACAGGTAGGGAGGAATATCCCGCAGGTCGTGATCATATCCGGCCTCGCAGACGGTAATCGTGTGATCCTCCTCGTCCACATAGAGACTCAGTTTGGCATCTGTGGGAATGCCGGCTTCTTTCCGCAGATCATCGTCCAATTCGATCTTGTCGTACTCAAAATCCCCAAAGGGACATTCGCCCTCACACCCGCTGCAGGCGCCGCAGGTTTTGGCCAAATGGAAAGAGAGATTAATGAACAGCTGATTCAGACTGTCCAGCGCCTGGATCAGTTCCATGGCGGTCATCTGCTGCTTCATAATGACCGCTGTATTCTTCAGCGCATGGATCTCAACCTGACCGCTGTCCTCAAAACCACTGATTTTGAGTGCGGCACTGGGGAGAAAGAGGCCGCCATTCGACAACTGCTTGTTAAATTTCATCTGCTTTTATCCTCCTTTTATATCGTCTGACTCAAAGTTGGGAATGACTTTGCTTTCTGTTCCGCCAACAGTTCTTCCCGAAATGCTGTCAGATCCTCTGTCGTGGGCGTATAGCTCCTTGATTCGAGCGCAGTTAGCAGCGCATAGGTCTGACCTACCTCGGACAGCAGCGCCCTGAGACCTTCTGAGGTCATGTCCGCCCCCATCCGTCGCATCTGGGAGGAGAAGGCCACTCGATAGCGTAGCTGACCTGGAATGCTGTTGATCCGCATATCCAGCCCAAGGTAGGCTTCGTTTTCCGGCCGGATATAGACCTGTCCCACGACGCTGGGGCAAACCTGTAGGCGCCCTTGGCTCATCTCCTCAATCAGTTTCGCCGCTTCACGGAGCTTGTCCAACTCACTCACGACTTCAGCCATGCTGTATCACCTCCAGTCAGGTCAAACAGATTCATCTGAGACGGTGCTACCCGGAGCCGCTCATGCATATCGTAGTTGGCGATGATAAGCTCAGGAAATTGGGCGCCGTTATCATACCGCTGCTTGATGTTGTTGATTCGGGTGGTTTCCATCAGATAGATACCTGGCCGGTCATACAGACTTCGAATGAACTCGTCATCGTTGTAGGAAAGAAGAAACTTACCCTCAATCCGCATCAATGCATCCCGCAAACGGATATGATCCGTTTCTGTAAAGCCATCTTCGCCAATGTTTTGGTAGTAGCCCTCGGTGGCATGGTACGGAGGGTCGAGATAGAATAGGCTTGCCGGACGATCATACTGCCGGATGAGCTTTTCAAAGTCCTTGTTTTCAATGACCACCTTGGCCAAGCGCCGGTGAGCCTGCTCGATAAGGGGAAAATTGCTCCACATATCGTGGGGCTGACTTCCGAAGCTGGTCAGCCCGGCCGCATAGCTGTAACGGATCAATTCATAGAACCATGCAGCCTTCTGAACATCGCTGGCAGGACTGTCACGGGCTAATGTAGCGCGGACCACATCGAAATCCTCCCGCGAGTTCAGCACATATCTGAGTGCTTCCATCAGTTCCTGCGGCTTATCTCTTACACAGCGGTAAAGGTTGACCAGCAAGCTGTTGAAATCGTTGTACACCTCAAAATCATTGCCGGGGGGCTTATGGAACAGCACCCAACCGCCCCCGCCAAAGACCTCGATATACCGCTCATAGTAGACTGGGAACAAAGTGACGATGAGCTCTCGAAGTGCTTTCTTGCCGCCAATCCAGCTCATGAAACTATTCAACCGCATCACCGCCTTCCAACGGCAGCCGGGTCTGTGCGGTATCAAACTGCTCCAGGGATCGGTTCAGGCCGGCAATAGCGGCAGCGATTCCGCTGATCCGCCGTGTCAGATGGGCGATGGTCGCCCGCACCTCCTGTTCCGTAGCGGCGTAGAAGTACCCACTGCCACTGCTGGCGATGGGGATTCCCTTGCGGCGCAAGCGGTTGACCATCTGCCGCACTTCGATTCCCTTGATGGAGAAAACGCACTCCAACTCCCGGCTGGTGGCGGCGTTCGATTCACCGGAGTGATAGCGTTCCAATAATTCCGCCAGCCGTTCTTCCTGCATAGACGCCTCCTTTCCGGGGTGTTTTTCCGAAAAAGGGCATAAAAAAGAGGGGGCCGTTTATCCCTCTCGGAAAAACGGCCCCATTGCTATTTCTGGCTATTTATTTTTCTGTAGGATCACCCCCTTGCATCAACCTCTGGCATGCTGCTTATTACATGGACATGGTCGGGCTGCTGGGAGGCTGGCTGTACTCATAAAGGATCTCGCTCCCGTTCCAGGACACATACCCATGCTCTGCCGCCGACAGGCCAAGGTTCTTCATTTTCTGATTGGCGTAGCCCTCGGCATCAAAGCATTCAGCAAGAAGAGCATCGTTGGGATATACACCATCCTGCTTAGCCAGCAACCTGCCATACTCCGCTACCTCCATGTCACGGGGCATGAAATTGTAGCAGTGGAGGTTCTGCGCCAGATCCAATGCATAGTCCAGCTGATGACAGTCCTCCAGCTCCATGACCGCCTGCCATTTGTCCAGCCATCGGGGTTCGCCCTGGCCCTGTTCCGCCCACACATATCCGAAGTCGATAGCGTGGCGGATGAGCTCTGCGGCAGAATCATACTGGGAGAGGATATCTCCCAGCTGAGGCAGGCAGCAGTCTACATCCACAGCGATGCACTCGGTCAGCGTCTCCGCTTCCAACGCATCCAAAGCAAGGAGCAATTCATCCGGGTGGGACGAGTCCATATATTCGCTGGTATCCGGAAACCCAACCCAGATGCCCTCCATATTGTTGCGGCTTGCCAGCTTGACCCGAATGCCGTAGTCGCCCCTGTCGGGAAGCGTCGCCGGGTCGCTATTCTGAAAGAGATCAAGCGGCGAGGAAAGTCTGATAAAATTTCCATCGCAGAAAGTATTCCCGTCTTTTTGGCGATACGCAGCTCCTACCTTTGCCGGGTCAAGAAACTCTCGAGTCTGGGAGGAAGGGTAGAAGATATGCTCCATGACGAAGTTACCCAGGGCAAAGTCGTTCCCGGCTCCATAGAGCAATTCGTAGTGCTCCAGCTGATTGGCAATCTGCATTACATCGCAGGTTGCTTGCGGCTGCTCGATCTGCATGGCCCCGCGAAACAGCAGAGCCTCTTTTGCGGTCATGTTTTCAAACCGGCGCGCCAACCACTCATACTGTGACTTGGTCATTTCAAGGCCATCCAGCAAATCAAAAAGTTTGAGATCCTTCGTACTCACTGCGGCATCATCTCCATTCCCAGTTTGTTTTCTTCATTTTCAGCCTCCTCCACGCAGTGGAAGGGACTCCATCGTCCACAGCAGGGACAGGCAATCATACCATTTGCAGATTGGTCGACCTGCTCTTGTGTTACTTCGCCAGGCGTATTGCAGCACTCATTCACAACTGTAACAAGATGTGCCGTTTCCAGCACCTCCGGGCGATATTGTCGGTTGAATGGGACAAAGTGGACCCAGAGCGGGTTATCAAACAGTCTGGCTACATGCAATTGCAGGGCCTCTTTTCTGACCACCTCTTTGGAAGCGTGAGCATAGTTGTGGTTCGTCTCCCATTCAATGAGGGACTTGAGCAGAGCAGATTCTCCCTTGCGGTTGATCAATACCTCAGCAATTTGACACCACGCTTTTTCCTCGATTTCTCCGAGGTCGGTCTTTACCCCTGACCAGGGGTGGTATTTTTTGTCGCGGCCAGAGCCACTGCTGTTGCAGTAGAACACACCATGGAGCCAACGGATATCAGAAAAGTCTATGGATGTTAAATCCACTTGCTCGGGTGCGGTGATCGTTTGCTTGAGTATTAAGAAGACCTCCTTTCCATATGCGTAGAGGTAGCTTTATACCATTGGAGGCCGGTCGTACTGATAGTCGCCTCCGGCTCTTACACCTTATCCAAGCTCCATCCCGCCCAGCTGCGGTTCCTGTTTCTGTTGCCCAATGGTTTGAATGGACTGTCCATCCCGGCGCTCCAGCAGCCCGTACTCCGTTTGAATGTTATTGCGGGACGCCAGAAGCGCTTGCCCATAGGTGTGAAGATTGATATGAGGACGGATCATCTTGGCGGCCTTCTCCGGAAGAATGAAGGCCAGTTCCTCTGCCGCTACATCTTCAGGGGATGCGATGCTCGGAGAAAGGATGTACTCGTCAACCTGTTCTGCCAGATCCAGAGCATCTACAATATTCTGGCAATGTGTCGCTGTCATGAGTGCCTTGTAGGCAGGGAGAGCCGCGGCCGACATTTGGGCAAGTACATCTCCAAGCCGTTCGATGGTTTCAAAAGGTACTGCGTTGGTAATGTGTTCCGCCAATTGCGGGACTTTGCAGTCCAGGCAGGTACACTCAACGGCGCCCCAATCAACATATCCCAGGCAGCGCACTGCCATCTCCAATGCGTTATCTTCGGCAGGAAGCTTCAAATCCACCACATCGGTTCCGGCAAAGGGGAGATTATCATGGTGTGCAGTCAACCGCAGGTGGATTGTATAGGCCGGCTCGACAGGCTGATTCAGCGTTATTTCCGGCGCCGATTTCAAGTCGGAGTGCTGTACTACATAGCCACCCAAGCCGGAGATTCCACTGGGAACATATACGCCGCATTCGCCCATGCGTGCCGTTTTCCCGACCTTCTCAAAGTCCAGAAGCTCAAATGCCGCATCTGACATTCCTTCCACTTCCGGGACAAAACCATTCTCTGCGTAAAATCGCCCTAACTGTCCATCTGATACAACCGATTCCACCACATGGCAGCAGTCCACACTTTCTGTCAGATCCCGAAGGCGTTTCAGTGTGATGGATTCTTGTTTCTGGAAATCCACCCGAACCAGTCCTTCGAAGGCGATGCGCTGAACCTCATTCAGCCTGGAGAGGCGTTCTGCCAGGTCATTCAGTTCCAGCAGGTTTGTTGCTGAACATACAAGACTGGAGCGCAGCACCTCAAAGTCACGGTAATCTGTGATCTCCAAATACAAGGAATCTCCCTCTGGGAGCCGCACCTTATCCAGCGCGTCCAGCAGTTTCCATGGGCTGGCTGGAAGATCCAGCTTGGCGTAGGCCAATTTGCTGTAGTCGGCGGGGGTCAGGTAGACGCTAAAAATTTCATCACCCAAGAGTCATTTCACCTCCATTTTGTTCCTGCTGCTCCTCATACCACTTAGGGTCTGCCCCCGGCACATCCCAACCGCACATACTGCCGGTGAGCATGGCTTGCTCCTGGGCCGGTGTAATGCCTCGCCGTTGATTGTTATAGTCGGCCAGCCAGCGGTTCTGCGCTCGATCCTTTGTACTCCAGTCGCTGGGATAGTAGCCGCTCTCGCCACGCTTGATGCAAATAAGCGTCCCTTCACCGGGGAGAACTGACCAGCACAGGTCAGGCAGGCGGGTGAGGGAGTCCGGCGAAAATCTTTCTTCTTCCGTCTGAATGCTCCAGTTGCTGGAGTTCCAAAGGCTCACATAGAGTTCTCCATCGTTCAGTTTGATGGCTCGCTGCTCGAAACCCTCGCCCCAGCCGTCCGATGCCTGACCGGAAATGTACTCAGCAAGGGCCTCCTTCTCCTCCGGAAGAAGCGTCCCATTCACCCTGCATTCGGCCACACCCCACAACTGACCGTCACGGCTTTCCACATCCAGCATCACGGACTGGACTTTCGTGTTTACGCCGTCCGGTTTGTCATACCAGTGCATCAGACCACGGTTTTTTTCTTCAGGCATCTGGTTTTCCAGCAGTGCTTCGTGAATACATGACTGATAGTCCCTCAATTCACGCCCATCCAGGTCGTTGCCATACTCCTCCAGATCTCCCCAGTCGTCGTAAGCATAGAGCTGGGCAGTGAGCGGCATATAAAACTTGAGCGTCTGGGGCTCAGGAGGCAGAATTTGAAATCGTTCCTCGCCAATAATCAAGGCCAGACCGCTTCCGTTGTCCCACTTCACATGGAACTGCCCGGCATCGTCAATGTTGTCCAGAGTGCCCATGCTGCCGGGGGGAACGGGGTGAGGATCGTTGCCCATCTCCGTCAGCCGAACACGACTTCCTTTGGGATACTGCTCCCGCAGGAATTCCAGCCATTCTCTCGAGATCTCTCTCATGATAGTCCTCCCATCGTTATGCCCTGCTGGGGCGTATTTTGTTCCAGCTCCAATCGGAGCGTCTTCACTGCGGCGGCGATCTCCGGGTCGCACTTGAAACTGTCCAGTTGCAAGTGGTCCGTGAAAAAGTGCTGTTCTCCATTCAGCGACCGAACCAGATCCACTGTGGCGATACCGTCCTTGGTGACGCCCAGTCGTTTCTCTGGCCGGTCACTGTCCAGGTAGGTGCGGATGGCCTCCTCCAAGGTCAGGCCCCGGTAGATTTGCTCTCCAGGGATGTTGCAGTCGGTCATCACGAACCATGCGTAGGTGTGGGGACGGTCGGGATCGGCGGCTTCTTGGAGCGCCTGTTTTCCAGCCTCTGTCAAGCCATAATTGCAGCCTCTCCGGGGGTTCTCCTCCCCAGCAAAGTCCAGCAGAATGTCGTCCACGGCCTTCCGCACTGCGGGATCGTCCGTCAGCGTTTCATAGCGGAAGCCTGTGGTGGCTTGATACTGAAGTTCCTCCCGAATGGTGTCCAAGTATTTCTGGGCATCTGTGAAGGCCTGTTCTTCACCACTGGCGTAGGTGATCCGACCCACAGGCTTTGCCTGTTGGGCCATCCGTTGCTGGCGCAGGTCGTAGGAATAAAGGTACCCCTGGTATTCCCCAGGGGAAGGGGTGCAGCGCAGGCAGTAGCGGTAGTGCTCCGTCTCCGCGATATAGCCGAAGCATCGGCCGTCCTCGGTGATCTTACCGCCGTGCTGGTAGCAGTAGTTTCTCATCAAAGCCAGATTCGTAAGGGGGCCATCCGCCCGGAGCATATCTACAAACTTCTGAAGTTCGTCTTTGAATTCCCCCGTGTTGAACTGGTCGCCGTTGTGGGGCCACCAAGTGTGGTAGAACTCTTTTCCGGAAGCTCCGAAGTCCATCCGTATATGGCCTACCGTTCCCAGCACCGCATCCTCGGCCTCGTCCATCTGGGAATAGAAAAGGCCCGCCTCCTCAATGGAAGCGGGCCGAAGCGCAAAGGGATATTCTATTGTCGTTTGTGTTTGCCACATCATTTAGTTCACCTCCATTATTTTATGAACACAATCAATACCACAACGATAGCGGAAAGTCTATCAGAAAAAACTTAGGTCATCTGAAAATTAAAGCCTTGATTCCGCTGGTATTGCTCCGCAGGGTCGTCCATCATCAGTTCTTCCAGTGTGAGTACCCCATGATAGGAAACATATCCACTCTTTACGACCCGTCCTTCCTCCGCATTCATGCGCTCCAGTCCGTATCGAGCATAATCGTAGTAATCACGCAGATTTTCGTCGTACTCAAACCTGCCGGATTTCTGAATCATGTAGCGGCCATATTCCTCCACATTCTGGACACCAGGGGCATAGTCAAACTGCTCCAGATTCTCTGCCAGCTGCCTGACTTGTGCGGCGGTTTCCGGCCGTGCGTATTCCACCACCGCGCCCAGTTTTTTTATTTCATCGGTACTCAGTTGTTGAATCGCCTGGCACAGCTTATTCAGCTCCTCCAGGCACTCTGACTCCATATCCAAAACACAGTCTACGGCATCCGGAAACTCGCTCCCCTGAAATGACAGCCTCATATCCGCCGGATCAACGATCCCTGCCCGAACCAAGGAACGCTTGATATGGAGATCTGGCGCAGGCAGATACAACCAGGTTTTGGGAGCGTCCTTGCTCTGCTGTACCGTCAGGGTCAGCAGGGGAGACTCATAGAAATACTGCGGAAAATGACGCCCATCATAGAGCTGCGAGAGTCGCATACCGTTGTCATAGACTACTCCGTATGGTGTGATGACTCCATTGCCCTCATCAATGAGGAGCAGGGCAGTTTCATAGCCGTCAAGGGCGTCCAGCTCCTCTTTGCTGGCGCAGCCGCCATTCAGCACCATGTAATGATCTCTGCCGACCTGCTCTAAATCAGAAAAATCTGTGATGACCGTGACCTGCTGGCAGGAAAATGTCAAGTTGATCAGGTCGGTCATGTCGGAATAGTCGTAGCTGACCGCCGCCCCCTGGAACTGAGCGCCCTCCTGTGCATAACAGAAGCTGTCCAGCCGCTTGGCCAGATAGTCCAGCTCGTCGATATTTACAGGTTTTCCCTCCAGTCGCTTCAGGATGGGGTACTCACCAAGGATCTCGTCCATTTGGCAGTCCCTCGCCAGGGGATCTCCCATGTCCATCGCATTCAGCGCCTCCATGATTCCGTCATACTGGTTGTGCGGGATTGGGAGGGGAACGGTAAACTGTCCGTACTCGGGATGCTTCGGATTTGATAACACAGCATTCATTCTCATCGTATTCCTCCAATGCCGAGCCCTACATCTCCATCTGAGGGCTATAATCCTGTCTGTGTTCCAATTGGGTGTCCAGGTCAGGGACAGAGAACTCGATTTTGATTCTGGCTTCTTGAATGGCTCTTATCTGTTTGTCATTCAAATTTGGGTCTTCTGCCAACAGATGATCCGTTGCACGATAAATCTCTGTCAACTCCTCATTGGAGAAGAGACTGGCTTTGGGGATCAGACCAGAGCGGACAGCGAAGTCCCGTTTGGCTCCTGCAAAATCATCCTCATAATAGTGCCCATGGCTGACGCCGACCCTTTCATAATCCCAGATCCATGTAACGAACTCATAGCCCCGGCCGGTGCCTCGCTCTCTGCCCGCCAGCACAGCCCCGCCGAAATCCGCAAGCAGATGAAACTTATTGTCAAGACCACGAGCACGGAGCAGGGGGGTGTTTTCCATAGCCTCCACATATTCAAATACTCTGTCGGCTGCAATGGCGACCCTGTGATACAGCTCGTTGGCCTCTGGATTCTTGCTCCCGGACGGAAGCATAAATACTTCGTTCCCAGGAGAAACAGAAAGGACAGGCTGTCCATGGAGAAAAATCTCCAGCCGCCTGTCCTCTTTGCTAAGGGATTCAATTTGCTCCTTTCCGAGACACCGGGATAGTTCCTCAAAAAATTTACTTCCCACTGTAAACCTCCAATCTTGTTACTTCATTGAAAAAAAAAGCCCGTGCATTTTTTGCACGGGCTTAGGAACGCATCTTTTAACTGAGTGTTCGTCCTCATATTCTTCTTGGATAAAACAATAACTCACACAGCATTGACTGTGTGAGTTATTGTTTTGGTGGAGATAAGCGGGATCGAACCGCTGACCTCTTGAATGCCATTCAAGCGCTCTCCCAGCTGAGCTATACCCCCATATAACCGGAAACCCTTGATTTTATTGAGTTTCCGGGGTTTTGATTAAATTGTCATTTCCTCGCGTTGAGGGGTCGTCACATGCGGTTGCTGGCGCTCCCAGCTGAGCTATACCCCCATGTAAGGGGTGCGCTGAGTAATTTCTTATTCAATTAGTGCGGGGGTTGTTTACCGCTTCAACCGGGCTCCCAGCTGAGCTATACCCCCATGTAAGGGGTGCGCTGAGTAATTTCTTATTCAATTAGTGCGGGGGTTGTTTACCGCTTCAACCGGGCTCCCAGCTGAGCTATACCCCCATGTAAGGGGTGCGCTGAGTAATTTCTTATTCAATTAGTGCGGGGGTTGTTTACCGCTTCAACCGGGCTCCCAGCTGAGCTATACCCCCATGTAAGGGGTGCGCTGAGTAATTTCTTATTCAATTAGTGCGGGGGTTGTTTACCGCTTCAACCGGGCTCGCAGATTAACTACACCCCTAAGCACATTTTTATATGCTGGGAGCTCCTTTTTATGGCGATGGCTGCCCTGGGCAATTCGTAGTGACATTGCGAATGATGATAAGCGATATCCTGGTATCACCAATTTCCGCAAGACAGAATCAAGACAATGAACCGTTGTCCTCACCTTTCTCCGCTTCAGACAGTTCTTCCCAATCATCACGATTTCCGCATCTGCGAAGGTAGTCGTGGCCTCCGTCCACGGCGCACGAGCCGCAGCTGCAAAACTTGAAATCATGGACAGTTTTACTTTCGATGACATCTCCACATTTCTTGCATCTGATTGCGTTTCTGATAATTCTCGGCATAATCATTCTCCCTTTAGTGCAGTCCGGATTTTTCCTTTTTCTCCACTGTCGTCTGTGCAGAGGTGCAGGAGAGGAATATTCGGATAGGCATCTGTCTGTGCATCCAGAAGCTTCTCTTTGTTGGTAAGACTGTCAAAAAATGCGGTCAGAATAGCTGCATTTTTCTTTTCCAGCTTTTTCGCAACATTGCGCGTTGCAGAATTGTTGTTAGAAACTACCACCACCACGGTTTTTTCGCTTCGGACGACATTGGCGATGATATTCAGGATTGTCTGTGTCTTTCCAGTACCCGGAGAATCCTGAATGATACTGATTTTGGAGGGAAATACCTGTTCTACTGCCAGCTTCTGACTCTGATTCAAGCCAAACGGATAAATCACCGTCTCCGGCATCTGGGGCATTTTGACACCTTTCTGCGAAGCAAGATGGCTTGCCAATACGGTGTCCTCGCTAACCTGCTGAATCTTGTCATACTGCATACTCAAGATATTCCACTTTTCTTCCGGCAGCTCTATACGGTCTGTAGCCTGATGCCCGGCAGTTGGTCTGAACTGCCGCCGAAGTGCTTTCCGTAAGGCCGAGGCCCCCTTGTGCCCACTTGGAATAACTAAAAAGTGGGTAGGATAATTGAAAGATGCTTACAACAGAATCTTTCTTAACGCTGTGACAATTGTATCAATATCATCTGCTGTGTTGTTCTTGCCAAGAGAAATACGGATTGTTCCCTTGGCGAGGCTTTCCGGCATGCGTATCGCCTGCAGTACATGCGAGATTTCGGTATTTTTGCTGTCACAGGCAGAGCCGGTAGAAATACAAACTCCCATCAGATCCATCCGATGCAGAATGGCCTCTCCATCTTTCCCGTCGAATGAAAGGCTGATGACACCCGGAAGAGTATGGTCACCTCCATTACGAACATAGGGTATTCCACTCTCGTTCAGGGCTTGGAGAAGCAGGCCTTCAAGTTTAAGTATGTGCCTTTGATTCTTATCGAGGTCATTGACATTTTTCTTCAGTGCAACAGCCATGCTAACAATCCCGGCGACATTCTCAGTTCCAGCACGAAGTCCATGCTCCTGTGCTCCACCGTCTGCATAAGGCGGAAGTGTTGTACCTGTCCGAATATACAGGAAGCCGACACCCTTCGCACCATTGAATTTATGGGCAGAGGCCGAAAGCATATCCACGCCAAGATCATTAACGTTTATTGCAACATGACCGACAGCCTGTACTGCATCGGTGTGAAACAATGCCCCATGATCATGAGCAACTTTGCAAAGCTCCTTGATTGGCTGAATACTCCCAAGCTCATTGTTTGCATACATCACAGATACCAGAAATGTTTCATCTGTGATATACCGCTCAAGAGAATCTGGCGAGACAAAACCTCTCTTATCAGGCAACATATATGCCACTGGACATCCAAGCCGCTCGATTGCCTCGCAAGCATGCAAAACAGCATGGTGTTCAAAAGCCGTGGTAATTGTGGCGCGATGATCATAATTTTGGAAGGCGATACCTTTTATTGCCCAGTTGTCACTTTCTGTGCCTCCCGAAGTAAAATATATTTCTTCTGGTAATGCACCGATACAAGAGGCGATGGATTCCCGCGCCTCTTGTATCGCTTTTTTTGGCTGTCTGGCAAATGAATATGGCTGTGAGGCATTACCGTATTCATGAAGTAAATACGGTTTCATGGCTTCAAAAACATCAACATCCATCTGCGTAGTAGCAGCGTTATCCGCATAGATCAGGTGCTTCATATCATCATCTCACAAAAATAGTTTGCATCCTTCTGCTTTGAATTCTTCGATCTTGTCTAACAGTTCATCTACTGTGCATTCCAGATATTCCGCCAGACATTCCATGCAGTAAAAGTTCTCAATGTCCGTTCCGAGAAGCTTTTTGTTGATTCCAATAGTGTCCTTATCCAGCTCTTGCTTCCCACAAATCACACAGTTATGCTTCATTGCTAATTTCCTTCAATGTAAACTCTGGCATGAGCTTATCGTCATTTTTGTACTCAGCATCAAGAATAGAGAGCTGTCTCCAGATAATCTTACGCATCTTAATAGCGGGACGCAGGCAGTACTTCATAAACTCCTTGGGATTTACATCAGAAGCAGTCCGTACGTTGGGAAACAGCAGTTTCAAGTACGCAGTAGCAATTCTCTTCACAGCTTCCGTATGACGAACATAAGCATCGTCAGAAAAATCTACCAGTGCATCTACAATAGCACGATAGCTGGCATCATCCCTGAGCATATGCATTACCGTGCAAAAGTACTCAGAATTCAGTGCCCAACCGGACGCCTTGAGATTGTCCTTCATCTTAGGAATGTCCCAACCTTTGATAAATCCATGAATTCGATCCACCAGCGCACTCTCTTGGAACAGTACAGGAAGCTCAGAGAACATGCTTGTATACTCATCCATATTCTCAATGGAGATGTTGCCCAGCAGGACAACTCCGGCGAAGGATTCACCGTCATAACCGTCTACGTTAAATCGTCCACGTTCCATATAACCTTGCATAATTGAGCGCATCTCGTTGATATTGTCAAAGGTGACCAGCTTTACTTCGTCAATGGCCACAAAGTCATTTCCAACAATGAAGCCGGGAGCTCTTCGGGACTTATCGTAGAACATCTTTGTTCTGGTGATTTTACCGCCATCGGTGAGAAGGCCATACTTGCTGACATTGCCGAAAACGTAAGATTTGCCCGTTCCCTTGGGAGCCAATTCCAGAAGATTGAGTCGTTTCTCCACAAAGGGAAGTAGGCGAGCAAGCATAGCGAACTTCTCATTTTCATCCTTGTATCCTTGCGCATTGTAGTCAATCGCACCAAGCACAACGTCGATCCATTCGGAGACTGTAAATTCTGCACGAGCGTCCTTAAAGAAGTCAAGATCTGCAACATAAGGGCAGAAATTAGCAAAACCTGTCATCTTGATTTTGCCCAGAATCTTGGGCTTAACGGTATCATCGGGCATACGATACCCGAGTTCAATTACACCCCAAGTTTCCTGCCCATTTGTCAGCTCCTCCTTATAGGTGTCCCAGACGTGCGGTTCAATGATCGTCTCCTTGTTGGAGAGGCCGAAGGCGGGAAGTGAGAAGGAAATGTCTCCGGTCTTAATATCAATATCGATACCTACCTTCGTAAGAATCTTTACTCGCTCGTTTTCGTAGATGATACGATTCTTGATGCTGATCCATTCTTCCTTTCTGGGAAGATAAGTCTGAATGAACTCGGTAACTTCTTCTATATCGTAATTTCCTTCATCATCTTCAAACTTCTTCAAAACCCAGTCTCTAAGGAAGGATGGCAAGCCAAGAGATGAGAAGAAGTTGCTTCTCTTTAAGTCCTTATATACTACCATCTCATCAAAGCATTCTCTCAGTTTGCTTTCCATAAGATTTCCTCCAAAATCACAACAGGCTTCTTTCTTTCTGTCCTTCCTTCTTGATGACGAAAGGCAATTCTTCCGCGATCACATTATCGCCAGAACAAACATCCGCATAATAAGTACCCTGCTTTTTCAACTCCGGCATGTCGACTCTATAACAGTTATTTCCAATGTCTGTCGCCGGATAGAAAGTTCCATCAACAGCAAGACTCACGTTCTGCAGACTCACTGTAGAGAAGATCTTCAGCGCCGCCTTCTTGCGGAAACTCACTTCTATCTCTGGTATATCTCCGATAGCAAAAACTTCATTGTCTATCGGCATTAATGCGATTTCTGGCTTTTCTGACATGTAAGACAGTTCAATGATCGGCACGCATAGTTCCTCAAGTGTCGCCCCACCATGCACTTCCACATTAGCTTTTCTACCGCCTTTGAAACGGTCATAATTAGCCAGTGCCCAGAAGTCTCCAGCATCAGCGGCAAAGTCAGGTTTCTGGTCTACATCGCTCTTTGGACAGCATCTCCCGGAATGCTGTCCTTTTTCTGCCATTTCCCACACATTTTCTGTGTCATGGAGAACAGCAAGTCTGCTTGCACCGTGGTCTGCAATCATGAATACACGCTGCAACGGACTTTCGGCCAGATCATTTCTGATTTTCTTAAGTACAGTTCTGATAACCTCCAATTCCTTTATGAGATGAATCGGAAGCTTCGAATTGTTGTAGAAGTCAAAGTCGTACTTCCCATGATGCTTGATATCGTCAATGTCCTTAATTGGCACCGTCTGGTATCTTGCATCGGCAAACAACTCTAAAAACTCCTTGTTTCGACTCGTGATTGAAGGAAGCTCGGAAACGCACACTTTGATTGACGCGATAAGATTTAAATCACGGCAAACAGAAAGAATATACCCAAGGTACTCCACGCCCATAGCATCCATAAAGTAGAGCTGCGCGTCTTTTCTGTTCAGGCTCTCAATTACCGATGTCCTCGGTGCCAAAATATAGTTATACTCGCGCTTTTCTGCCTGATCTTCAACTTGTGACACAAACTCAGGGAGAATCTTATTGATCACCTTTTGATATTTATAGTCCTGAAAATATTGATCCAGCAGAGCATTTCCAAAACGGTAAGGAAGTAGGTATTGATACAGCGCAGGATAAACCTTCGACAGGATATCCATTAGTTTGTTTCGATCCAGCTTCAGACCGTATTTATCAAGGAATGCAAATATTGTCTCTTGTTCCTTCTGCGTATTATCTGTCAGATAGCAGATGGTATTGACACCTTTGCTGAATACTACTTTGCAGTATGAGGTCAGCTCCGAGCTTGGATTACCCATTTGCTGCAGGACTACTTTTCTGGACTCATAGCACTCCCAGAAATCGTTGTCATCAATAGACTTGTCCAGAATGGAACGGTATACCTGCTTCTTAAAATCATTTACGCTATTAGCTTTCCGAGCCGCAGTTGTCAGGCACCAGTTATTCTTTGCGCCAAACAATTTCAGGGCAATGAAATACAGCCACTTCCGATCCGTTGAGAAGTTTGCGTAATTGGAGAATATGTGTTCAAGCATGGTGTGACCGCCAAATTCATCGTCGATAACATCTGCCCATTTGGACTTGTGCTCAAACAGCTTCATTGCGTAGCTCCATTGCGCACTTGTTCCAATTTCCTCGGGGAGTACTCTTGTAGAATCGTCTTTCAGCAGAAGTGCATCATAGGCGTTTTGAAGACTGGTAATATTATACAGGGAATGCGGAAATACATCCTTGCTCTTTCTTGTTACCACATACATGGTGTCGGCAGATCTTGCCTCTACCATTGCCGCAAAATTCTCCATTCCCTTGATGGCCTCATATTTTGGGGGCAGCGGAATAGAAGGATCAGTGAAAACAATATTGGGAGCCTTCTTCTCGCTGTTCTCCATCACAACTATTCTGCGAGCAATTCGTTGATCATAAAGAGGCAAGTATCTCTTGCACTGATAAGTAATGAAGATAACATGGCCTTTGATGGACATACTAAGTAATTTCCGCATAAATCGCTGAAGCTCCTGCTCTCCATCCAGCTTCAAATATGAAGTCGCACCTGTTACGATCAACACACCATCCAGAGTTGCCAGATCATTTAATAGCTCCTCATAACGAGGCATTTCATCCGACGCACAGTATTTTGATGCAGTAATCAGTTCATTCTTTCCCACATGATAGTGCTGCACCAGCTCTATCTGATCAGCTTCATTCTGTACATCAACAACGATAGGTAATCCCTCGTTTTTGGACAGGTACCTGTCTATTTTCTGTGTATACTGATTTAGGCTCATACCTTGCCTCCTCAGTTCTCCTTGATAATCTCCATGCCAACAATCATGTTATCCTTGATGAGCTCCTTCAGATAACGTTTGACATCACCAACATCCATACCATCTATCTTTTCAAGAGCTCTTGTGCAGCCTTCCCTGATATATTTATCCTCAGCCATCTGTTCCAGTTTCTTGTCAACCTCCGGAAGGCCAAACCATTCATACGGTTCAGAAGAGATTCTGCTATTCAGGAAAGATTTCACCTCGTCGATATCTGTCAGCATAACCGCAAAGGACTTAATGATACTCTCCCGGAAGATACGATTCAATGCGTCCTGATCATTCATCAGACTGTAGAAAGAGGCATTCTCCAGATAGGTGACTGCTTTCTCAATGGAAGATGCATCCGGATGATTCTTGTTCACAGCTCCAAAAGCAGCACGCGCAGTTTGAACCTCACAATCAGGAACTAAGCTAAGAATAGGCATCAGATGTTCTTTCGACCATTGCCTCGGAGAAGTCGACCCCGTCTTGTCCTTCCAGAGCTTTTTTAGGCGCTCATTTCCGAGAGAATTGCGGTAATCCTTTGCCTTTGAATCGATTAGATTCATATACTCAGTCTTGTCATTCGTAAATGTGCCAGCTGGGATTGTCTGGTAAAGCGCACGCACTTCCTCTTCAGAAAATCCGTCAAGATAATATGCACAAACTTTCTTGAAAAGCTCTACCTGATTGCTATAAAACGCATTGAATTCATCTGCGTGTGCTACCAACAGATCCAAAAATTTCTGCTTCTGAGAATCAAGAATTGTTCCGGCTTTCTTGATTGTATGAAGCAGTTCGAGGAACGGAGCGACGTCGCCCAAATAATTCTTCGCTGCCGCGTACGAAATACGAATAAGGCCACACTTATCACACCACTCGCGGATAGTACTTGAGAAAGACACGTTCTTTGGAATGACCTTGTTGCTCTCTGCAATGATCCGATATTCAAGAATTACTTCTCGGATCTTCTGTTGGGCAGTCTCTACATTCCAGACCCAGTTCGCTGCGTCAGCATCAAACTTGGAGCGGAGGACATTGATGTACTGTCCATTGTCTCCGATCTCCCCCGCCAAGGTGACGAGCTCACTACCGTCGAACCCCTGTACATAAGCACGCATTCCTGCAGTGCAGTTATCTTTGGTAAGAAGAATGCGGAGATCTTCTTTGGCATCTGGATTCTTGGCACTGAGATCACCGATAGCAAGAGCAATATCGCTGTCCGTCTTGGATTTGCCCATGTTATTGCTGTTGGCAATGCCGCAATAGCTGTCAATCAATTCCTCCAAGATGGCACGGCCAGTCTTCAATTCCATCGAAGGCAGTACCGACTTGATTGTCCAAATTGGGAACGAGAATTCTTTCATCTTGTTCCGGATACGCTCCCTTGTCTGCTCGACGGAAGTGCAAAGGTTCAGAGGGATACCGAACGCATACGAAGTAGTCTCGTTAAACGATTTCTCCGCCTCTGTCATCTCTACGATGTACTTATCCTTATAGCGTGGATTCGGTGTGATCTGCAGAGAGATGATTTCATTCACCATCTCTTTGAGCTTGTTCAGATCCATGACATCGTTGGTGAGTCCGTCACTCCAGCTGTATGAGCCGTTGGTATATTCTTTCAGAACAAAGCCCATAATGAAGGCTGTCATATTGCAGGGCATAAAACCATACGGCTTTGCCTTCAGCATGTCATAAATGGCGCGGATAGATACCCGACCAGACTCCTTATCAAATGCCGTGTGGATCAGTTTATCAACATCCATTTTAATCTGCGAAATAAGCAGATTCGGATGAGTCTGCCAGTAAGCAGGATCATCCCACGCCTCTTTGAGCGCAGTTTCCAACTTTGTGTTGACATTGCCAGAAGAGAATGTCTGACGGGTAGTCCTTGTTGCGCCGCATTCAACACCAAGCTTCAATGCCGATGGTGTATACATTGTAGGCAGGACACTATATGCTGCCTCCAGGCAACGCTGAAACTTATCCTTGTTAACAGCCTGCAGTACAGAGAACAACATGTCCATTGTCGTAGCCCGCTCACCATCCTGTTTCTTCTCCGTGAAAACAATAAATTCTCCGGAGGAAATCCTGTTCTTCCACTTTTTTAGAGCATCCTTCGCATTGTTTGCATACTGACCAAAGAGAGTGCCATCTTTGCCCTGCTGATACATGGCATTGGCCATCTCGTTACGATACTGCTCATATCCGTCCTTGCCGAAAGGCGTAGCGGTAGCGTCAATAAACACTATGTGATAGCTCCCGTCCTGCAGTGCTTCTTTGATTTTCTTAGAGATAAGGGATGCTTCCTTGTCATCCTTCGCAAAACAGACGACTGCTGGGATTTTGTTCTCCAGTTCTGCTTCTCTGTTGCGGAACACGCGAATTGCCTGATCAAAATCGCTGGCCGAGACATATTTCAACTCATAGCGTAGCTTTAAGGCACCACCAAGCGTTATAGCTTCTGCCACTGTGGTCTTGTCAACAAGCTGTTCCGTGATAAGAGAGGTAGTGGTCTTCTTATCAACATCCTCTTTATATTTCTCAAGCTCAGCATCGCTTACTTCATTAACGTAGGCAGCATACTGAAACTTCCCGCCTCCAAGCTGCTTATGGAAGAGCACTTTGTCCCGGACGAGACGCTCTGCAATGCGGCTGGCACCACCATCCAGATCCGTTCCCTCAAAGGCCGAATCGACGTTCTTCTCATTCGGTATGAAAAGTTCAACAGAATCACCGGCATGCTGTGAAATAGCCTGCAGGAGAAGGACAGTTTTTAGGATACGTTTCTCTTCTGGATCAAGGCGCTGATTGGAGCTTCTCGTGAAGTAATCCAGAACAGATCGGATGTCATGCGCAAGCATGTCTCTGCCTTTGTCATAGAAGAACTCCCACAACATGTCAATGGTGAGAAGAGGATTTTCATTTTCCGGGCCGTAATTATCGATAAACCACTGAAAGCCCTTGATCTCATCACCACGGTCATTCTTGATAAAATCAAACATGCTCCGCTGGTTGGAGTCAAAAGCCGATGAAATATGCTTCAGAAGAAGCGCTGTGTAAGGATGAATCGGAAGGATATCCAGCATTTCCTTATCTTCTATCTTTGCAATGCCCTTTACGACCTTGCGGGACTCTTTCGTACGGTCAGCAAGGTCTTCGGTTATATCCTGCCAATCGGCAAGTATGGTCTCATCCTTGCTTTTCTCCATAGCTGCACCCATGAGCTGGAATGCGATATTCTCCGGGAGGCTAATCAGACTATGGGGATTAACAAACCGGCCATTCAGCTTGATAAAATCCTTGTCACCCTCGTGAAAGAGGCCGGAGCTTACATGCGTAACGAGGATGAAATAGAAAGGCTCAGTTTCACTGAGTTCGCAAAGCGCCTGAAAACCGGTGAGGTTACGGGTGTTATTATAGAAATACTCCGTAAACTCATCCCAGATAAAAACAATAGCCTTCAGTTCATTGGCGTGTATCACTTCGATGAGCCAGTCACACAGATCATTAGCCGTCATCGTAAATGCGCGGATCTGGCGCTCACGTGCGACTTTGAAAATCTTATCCATCAGGGTATGAAGCGGAATATCCTGATACGTTTTCAGTTTCTCAACGATACCATCTACATCATCGCCGCCGAAAAGATCCTTGTAGCTGCCCTTTACATAGATATTAAAGCTCTGCTTGTTCTCCGAATCGGAGAGATAACGAATCACAGACTCCCTGAGAGAGTCCTTGCCCTTGTTCTCTATACCAGCCGCAGCCATCGCCTTTTCGACACTTTCCTGAATGGCAAGCACCAGATCGTTGTCGCCATAGATATTGGACGAGCCATAGCGGTGAACCGTCAGAATCTTGCCGCTGTTCTTGATGCGCTGCAGATTCTTATACAAATCCATATCCAAATGATACCGTTCGAAATATTCCCTGGTATCCTCTTCGCTGGCGTCCAGAAGCTTCTTTTCCGTTAATACAGCGTGGGACTTACCCGTGCCGTAAGCGCCCTCCACCCATATGGAAAGCTTCTGCTTCCGGTCAAGGACGCTCACTGTGTTTTTGAGAAGTTTAACAAACGTCTCGTGCGGGAAGAACTTCTTCCACATGTCCGGCTTGCTGTTGATAACAGCCTCATTGACCGCAGGAAAGTAGTCAGGATCAATATCGAAATAATGACGGTAGTTCTCCAAAATCGGCATGGTACTCCTCCTTAAAACAGCGCGAGGACGTCGGCTGACGTTTTATCTGCATTCAGGGTAATCGTATCAAGATCAAGGTTGAACTGAGCGGTGATGAAATCCGGATAGTTTATGGCAAGGCCGTTCAAGAGCTTTTCCATTACAGCTCGGTCAAGGTTGAAGATTTCTGTCGGGCTGACGCCATAACTCTCCACATCATGATCGAGCAATCGGCTAAGTGTAAACTGATAATAATCACCACAGTTTTCGGCAAATTTATAAAGGGAGTAAAGAATTACTCTTGGATCAGGATTGCTCCATGAGTCGCGGTAGAAAGAGGTCATTGTGATAACCTCATTTCCTGATGCGTTAACCTTTTCTTCATAGTTAGGATGCCCCAATCCAAGGTCAGATCCAAAAGGTGTCTTAACAAGCAAAATCTTGAATGCATCAGCAATGTTGCGTTTCCCTAAACCCTTTGTGTCTCCCTCCATCACTTCGCTAAGCATATACTTCATTTGATCTGGCGTTATCTGCTGAAGCGCAGGAATATTCTTAATGAACCAATTGAACTCAGATGTATATGCCAAATTGCAAAGCATCAGAGCCCACGATACATCCGAATCAGAACCGATAGAAAATGCAGCCCTTGCAAAGGTTGTCGGGATATTTTTTGTGTATTTATCCCCATCAAGCGTCTTGTCATACTCAACCAGCCCTGCATCCTTGACAAAGTTCAAGAAAGCATCCTTCTTTTTGTTCGCAACAAGTCCATGCCCATCTGACATCCAAAAATCAGCTAATCCCTCATCTTGGAAAAACAAGTCCATCCAATTCTTACGAATTCCGAAACTGAAATACCGATCCATGCCTTTCATCTTTTTTTCTCCTCCAACTCTGTTACGAATCGAGTTGTACCGCAAGCAGTGTTCATGAATGTCATGGCACTGATAGCAATGAACACAAGCGTTTCCAATGGTCAGGCCTGAGCTCATATCAATACATCCCGTAGAGCAGTTTGCAGCACAGACGCCGCAGTTTACACAGTAAATACTTTTTATGATTACACTACGGAATAGGGAAATAAATTTAATATCATCCTTTGCCGTTCCGCAGTTAGGGAAGGTAATAATTGTACCCGCCTGTCCTTGCTCAAAATGTACGACATAAGCTTTCCCTTTATAATCAATCGTGTAATCGCTGTCGGTGAGCTTTATAAACTCACCGATGGTCTTTGCCCATTCCTTCCACCGATCATTAAGGTTGAATACCGTAATGACAGTTTTTCCTTTATCAGTTTCAATTAAATGTTTATCTTGGCCGAAGTTTAGTTCTCTTCCAGTCTTTCTTGTCTTCCAATTTCCATCATCAACAAACCTCACTAATTCTTCCTCGGAGAAGCTCTTTCCGGTAGTTGATTTTATCTTCTCTACCAGTCTATCGACTTCTGCAGGGTAGCACTGAGCTTTTAAATATTCGTGCTTTCCAGAGGACATAGGACAGACTAAGCAGCCAGCTCGTGTGTTTCCCTTCTTGTATGCCTCGTTAAGAATCAAGTTTTCTTGATAAATATAGTCAAACAGTTCAGCCGAATTCCATTCCAAAATCGGGTGACAGCTATACTGGCCTCGGTGTTTACTTCCATAATTTACATCGTCATACTCACTACGACTGACGCTTTCATCTCCACGAATGCCTGTGAAAGCCATACCAGTAAATCCCTGATTTCCCGTCTGCTCCTGAAGGAGCATGATTTGGGGAGATGTCTTGTGTACACTACAGCACCATCTATTAGTAACCGCCGGTGGCCCAAATAATCTCCATGTTTGCTCTGTGTTGAGTTTCGATGAAGCTCTCAAATATTCTATTCCGAGCTCTTCACATTTTTCTTTAATCAAGTCCATAACCCGGTATGTATCAGGAAACTCCATCCCTGTATCACCAAACAGCACTTTCATTTGATTATGCGGAAGGGCTCTCTGTACAAGATCAAAAGCAACAACGCTGTCTTTTCCTCCGCTGAAAGCGACGTAGAATACATCCACCTTGTTCCGATATTCCATATAGGTGTTGTATATTTTCTTTATCGTGTCCTGCACGAGCTTTTCAAGCAGATCATGGTTTTTCTCTACCATTGCCGGGACATCTACAAAGCGCAGAGGAGCGCCATTTGGCTCAGGCTCTTCCAACATGATAAGTTCCGGAGCAGTATAGAGCGATCCACCCTTGGTTTTAGCCACCAGCCTTCCGCGATAGAAGTAGCTATTGGCCTCTGCCCACATATATGGATAGCTATCATTTCGATCATACTTCCAGTGTTGATCGAATCCCAGAATATCCAGTTCTTTATAATACACAGGACGTGGCTCTTTGCTGAATTGCAATGGGGAGCTATTCAGCAACAAACCTCCCGTCTCTGAATCCCAGCTGTAGGAATACATCTATTATTTCTCCTTTTGATTCCGCATTGCTCTTGCATTAATCATAATCGTCTCAATATTTGTATAAGAGCGACGTGCAATATAACCGTTCTCCGCAAGGTAATCCAGCACCTTCTTTTTCTGGAGCGAGACATCGTTGTGTGCCAGAATATCCGTCACCAGATCATCGAATGAATCGAATCGACAAGTTTTTCTTACAATTGCGCCAACAGCACAGTTCTTATTGTAGTTGCCATGCATCAGGTAGAATTTCTCGCTATAGAAGGCTACATACTGTTCCAACAAGTACTCTGTCCACGGGAAGGAAGATTCAGGGAATAGTGCAAACTCCTTCACATCTTGGAGCGGGATATAATCTCCATCACAGAAGCGGTCGAGAACCGCATCGGTCTCCTTTACAGAAAACTTAGTACCGCCCTTTGAAACAAACCATTTATGGCTGATCCGGATTGCATTTGTATACAACGAATCAAAGTAGATCGTTGTCCCTATGCTTTCTGCAAACTGCTCTAATTCATCGATAGAGAAGCGCTGACGTCCCTTACCATATTCCGCAAAGACATCACTCATGGACAGCGATGTTCCAGCTCTGCTGACAATATTGCCCACAAAAGAGAACCGAGCACCGAACTTATATTTCAGAGCGTCTCGCCATCCAATTACAGAGAAGCCAGCATTTTTCTCAAAAGTGTACGGATACTTTGTCCGTATAGCATCATAGAGCTCATTTCCACTGATGAATTCATGCTCCTCAATCGTAGAATCAATAATGGCGGCGATGTTCTCAAGTTCTTCCTCCGTAAGCTCAAGAGAATCGGCATGGAAATATTCACCCTTACTATTGCGAACAAACTCTCCATTCGAACCCAAAATGGACCGAATTCGCTCCTCCGTAATATGGGAAAGAGAATCACAGAGCTCATCTATCTGTACGGGAAAATCGTACTGTTTCAGGCACTGCCGCACCTCATCAATCGGATCGACATCGTCGCGGTACTCTTTCGCCAAATAGCTTCTGCCTATGTAATATTGATCAGACACATAGTACATCAAATACGCCTTTAGCATATCCGCGTTATAGATATTATGATCGAGTAGTTCCTCTGAAAACTCCCGGAAAACTGCCTCGTAATATACAGCCGACCGGCCTTCATCAAAGCATCTTTCAATGAAGGAAAGGATCTGATCTCGCATTTCATCGCTCAGCATATTCTGCGGCATATAAAGCCTACCATCATACACGATGCCGCAATTTCTTATAGCTGTTTCAAGTATTGACTGATTAAGAGCAAGTGCCTTGCCGGTCAGTTCTTCGTAATATCTACGCATACGCTTCATGTCCAGCGCAGACTCCAGACGATATCCCTTGGAAAAATGCTCCACAAGAATTGTCTTGTAAGGAGCAACGTCTATTGATATCTCCTCAGTTTGTAACGGACTACGCTCAAAAGTTCTTGGTGTACTTGCTTCTATAGTACTCCAATTGCTTCCATAGAAAACAAGAAGTTTTGTAATGGCTGCCCGGAAGCGATTGTGCTGGTCGTTGTTGTACTGAATGAATTCGGCATTTGAAAACAGCTCATCAGCAGTTGCCTTAGCAACTGCCGGATCACATGTATACAGTTTGCGAGAGACAAGACCGTGTTCCTCTGCAAAGTGCTCGGCACCCCTGATTGCAGAGACATAGCTGCGGCATGTTCCTTCAGCCATATGCTGATCATTCTGAAGCCAGCGATAGAAGTCTTCTTTGTCTTGCCTATAGTATTGTTTTTTTTGAAAAGCGGATGTCGTCACGGGTGCTGGCACAGATGCTTCTTTCTTTCCATCCTTGTTGGTATAAGTAATAACGACATTTTCATAATCCACGGAACATTCATCCAAGAGCCATTTCAGGTTTTTCACGAGATCAGAAGCGTTGCGATTTGTCTCCACAAAAAGTCCCTCTTCGAGTTGCTTAGGAACAGCAAGAAGATGAAGATTCTCTGCATCTACAAGCCATGTCTTTCCCGAACCATGTAAGCTTTCAGCTTTAAGTCGTGTAAAGATATCTGGATAATCATCCAACAGGGATTTGCAGGCATCAACATACAGGCCTTTCCATGATGATTCCGGCTTTACTTCTCCAAAATATGAAAGCGATACCGGTTTTGAAAAAGCCATAGAATTAATACGGTGAAAATTTACTGTGGTAGCCGCACCAGATTGATCTATATCTTGTTCTGTCTCTATATGTGTTACCTTGGTCGATTTAATATTCTCTTTCAGCAAAGCATTACTGCTAATATCCGGAGAGGGAACAATTTCCAGTTCCTTAACTGATTCGACCATCTCAACGCGAGCTGTTTCTTGCGTTTTCGTCTCTGTTGTCTTTTGACTTGCAAACTGCAGCAGGTAGTTCAGAGCAGAAGTAATACGTCCCCACTGGTGCTTGTGCGTAAATTTGAATATCTTACTTGACTCTACACCTGCTTTGACCTTCTTGATCGTAGAAGGATCGAGGCTTTCATATAAAGAAGTCCTGATGATTTTTACCTTCTTAGCCTGTTGCTCAATCTCCTTAAATGCCAGATATAGCTCCGAGAGCTGTACACCAGAGGCATTTTGGGCGAGCCATGCCATAAACACAGCTTCATTGTCTATCTTTGCGCTCGCCATGCCTTTCGCCTCCTTCAGCAGTTGCCGATAACGTGCAGCATCATTTCTATAAAGAAACACTATCTCTGTAAACAACCGCGTTGCTGGCTTCATGATTGTATGCCCTTGATATGCTGACTCCATGCTCGCCATTTGAAACGAAATACCATTCACATTTCTGTAAATATCATCTATTTCACTCCCTGCATTCAACGCCATCTGACGAAGTTGCAAGGAACAGTCCCGTACGGACTCCATCCGTTCTTTTTCTCCCGACAGCGTTTTCAGATATGCATCCAAAAGAAGCGCTGCCTCATATTCTGTAAAAGGTACTTGCCTTGGCATGATCGTTCAGCTTCCTTCATCTACATATCTGACAGATACTCTTTCCCTTTTGATTATACTTGCATTTGTGTTCCATAAAACGGGTTCTATTTGTTTTCGTCCACAAACTCCACAATGTCACCGATATTACAGTCGAGGCAAATGCAGATTTTGCGCAGAGCTTCCATTGACACATCTTCGCCCTTTCTGAGTTTGGTCATCGTGCTGGATGAAAGCCCTGATGCTTTATGAAGATCACCCTTGCTCATTTCCTTGTCAACGAGCAGCTTCCATAATTTTTTATAACTTGCTTTCATGCTTTTCACCTCAGCAAAGTATGTAGAATAAATCTAATTTACATTATAGCACAAGGCAGGCTTCTATACAACAGAATCTCTTAGACTTCGGGTAAATATGACCGTTTTACAGGAATTGCTCGACATTTAGGCGCAAGGTGAAAGAAACGGTTGAACCTTTGGGCAGTCAGAGCTACAATGCCAACACCTCATCACGAGGACAAACTGATTGGAGGTCAAATGATGAATTATGAAGTAAACCCGTTTCAGGACTACGAATCGATTACTATTGATGAGCTGGAGAATCAAGCTAACAGTCTACTGAATCTGGTAACGGAAGGCCATCTGCCGCTGCGCGTATTCATAAATAATGGCAAGGAGTTTCTGCTGTTCCCCCAGGACCTGCTCGCCCCGATCTGCGACTCTGACTTTCGCTTGATCCTGCTGTCGGCAATGCGGTATGCGATGGGCAGGAATACTTGTACGCCCATGGTAGTCGCTGATTATATCAAGCGTCACATTCAGCTTCTGGATGATAAGTTTCTCGTACTGGCTGCCGATGAGATTAGGCGGTATCTTGAAGATTACGCAGAACACGAGCCGAATCCGAATCTTTGGCATGGCCTTTTAGGTGCACTTGAGACAGAGCAGAGAGAGCGTGCCACTCGTAAGGCAAGAAAAATCAGACTGTGCCCAGCCTGCGGGAAGCCCTTGGAGGTCATGAGCATTACCGACAACCAGCATTCCCCTGGCGGATTTGATGTAATTGCCCACTGCCAAAATTGCCACTCTGATTACGAGTGGTTCTGCGATAAGGATGGCGGTGTCTCAGATATAAAGCAGTATTTCTTCGGGTAAGTCGATTGCAAACAGCGACGCTCATATGGACAAGTGCATTTTCGCATTTCAATATACTTTCCCTTAAAATGACCTTCAAATTACGGGAATGCGATAGTTATTGAGGGAAAGCGAGTTTCACCTTTAAAGAGCGAAGGCGTGATGGTATTCTTTGTCTATAGCGCCGCAACTGCTGGGCTGTCACTCTCGCAGAAACCACTTGCATAACACTCTCCTCAGAGTTACAATGCAGACGATCCGAAACGCGAAACGCTTCCCTTTTGGCACCGGTGAGCATTCACCGGAGACCGGGCGGGAAGCGTTTTTGACCACATAGATTACCACAGACGGCGCTGGAGCACCCGGAAGCAGTGGAGATAAGAGTGTCAAAGAGTAAGTGAAACAAATAGAAAACGGCTGAAAACCGCTATAAACGAGCGGAAAAAGTATTCCCGATAAGTTTGGGAGCAGGAGGCCCGGGGTTCGAGTCCCCGCACTCCGACCAAAAAACTTTGAAAAGCTGCCTTTTTAGGCGGTTTTTCTGCGTCAAAAGTTCAGTTTTTTCATTTTGCGTTGACCACATAAGTTGCTGAAAAATATGGGTCAAAGTGCGAAAACAGTAATGCGGCGGCAAGTTCAATTTGCCGCCGTTTTCTCATTTGACCCACAACCTGACCCACACAGGCAAAACTGAGACAACCACACGGAATTTGGGGGCAAAAAACGCCTTAAGATGTTCAGATTGAAAATGCAGTCGAAATAGGGTACTATTGGATAATAGTAGGCCTTGTGCCTGCAAAGCCAGCCGTACGGTGTTCCCGTGCGGCTTTTTGTATTTCGCATTCCACATGCAAAACGGAGAGATGCTTTAAAGCAGTATCTCCGGTGATGAAACGGCCCCGTGCGTCCTTGGGTATCTGCTCGGCGGCAGCTGACAGCGGACCGCTTTAAGATGAATATCGTCAACTGTGCCCTGCTTGGCGCACTCGTCCTGTCCATGCCAGAACGACCGGACGTGGAACGGCTGACGGACTTTTACGAATACCCGGGCGGCAGCGGCTATGAAGGGCGGTTTACCCGGTGCGGTATCTGCACACTGATGCAAGAACTGGGATCGTACGACCTGACGCTGGCTCTGTGTCATCCGGACTATACCATGAGTGAGACCGGCGGCGCGACAAGCTTTGTGCGGACGTATACCCTGGCCTCCGGCGGACCGTACTGTGACTGCGACTATAAAAAATGTGTGAAAAAAGTGCCCCTAGGCTTTCTTGGTGTCCTTGCTGCCCAGGACCTTAATGCCGGTGGTGCCGAACAGCACACCGGCGGCAAACATGGCAAATCTCTTCATGGCAGATCGCTCCTCTATATTTTGCAGCAGTTAGATGTGGCTAACCGTCGCCTGTAAGATAGCACAGCACAGGAAAAAAGTAATACTTTTCCGAAATAAAATTGCCAAAAATACTGCGGAATGCAGCGTGCTTTGCAGGGAAAACGGCAAGGGCGCCCCGCATAGCCGCAAAGCCCACAGGCCGTCGGAGGCGTCAATGACACCTCCGGCGGCCTGAAGCAAAGGCAGCGAGATAAAGGAAGGAAGTTTTTTATAAGGAAGGTTTGGTGGGTGGGAGTAGCGCCCGTGAAGAAGTTTCTTACCCGCTGCCCGGGGGAAAAAGCAAGGTCATGCCCGCGCCGGCGCGTCACGGCGTATGGCCAGCAGCACCGCCGCCGACAGCGGCAGGCAGGCCGTCAGGCCCCACAGGGGGATGCCGTAGCCTACCTGCTCGATGAGTCGCCCCAGCACCGTGGGCGCGATCAGTGCTGACAGAGATACGCCCAGCACGATGATGGATGAGGCCGAAGCCGTCCGAGTGGGGAACGTCTCGCAGCAAAGGATCACCAGGGCCGGGACCTCCGCGCCCTGCAGCAGGCCCAGCAGCACCAAAAGCACCCGCTGGACAGCCAGGGACGGCGTCAGCAGCAAAACCGCAAACACGCCGGCCGACAAAAAACAGGTAAGCAGATAGAAAGTCCGCACCGGCATACGCTTATACACCAGCGGCGAGAGCATACGGACCACCAGTGCGCCCAGGAAAAACAGGGTGAGCATGGCATTGGCCGCACCGCCTGCCATGTGGTGCACGGTCTTGTAGTAGTTGGGCAGCCAGACGGCGATGCCGTTCTGGAAGCACAGATACAGGAAACAGCACAGCAGATAGAGCCATGCGCGCTTGTCACGAAAGATCTCCGCCGGGTTGGCCACGGACCTGTCCCGCAGGGCCGTCATATCGGCGTAGGGCGTGTGGGGCGTGGCGCGGCGGGACACCGCCCAGAATACCGCGCCCAACACCAGCGCCGCCGCGCCCAGCACCAGATACGGTACGGCAAAGGTGGCGGGGCTGCCACTGTCGGTAAGCCATGTCACCAGCAGGGGCGCCAGCATGGCGCCCAGGCCGTAGAAACCGTGGACGATGGGCAGCAGCGTGCTCTTCTTCTCGGGAAACACGTCGGCGATGACGCCGTTCATCAGTAGGTCGATCGTGATATAGCCCACACCGCCGATCAGCGCAAACACCAGCAGCAGCCCGTAGCTGTCATTGCCGTACAGGGGCATGGTGCCAATGGTCACACCGGCCACGCCCACCAGCACCGCGCCGGCCAGCAGGCCGTACAGCTTGTGGAGCCGTTCGCCGAACAGGCCCAGCAGCACCGTCATCACGATGCCGCCCAGGGACTGAATGGTCATCACGAAGCCCTGGCGGCTTTCGGTGATGTCGAAAAAGGCCATCATGGACTCGGCGTTGGCGCCGAAGGCGTTGAAATAGACGCCATACAGCAGAAACAGAGCGAAGCACAGGACCGCCAGCAGCGGCAGGATACGCTTTGCGCCGCTCATGCCCGGCTCCTCATGGCGGCCAGCGCATGGAAGGTCTCCCGCAGGGCGGGATACTGCCGCAGATAGAGCCGGTAGTAGGGCTCATAGGCGCGGCTGCGTTCCGCGTCGGGGTACAGAACGGTATCCGGCTTGACGATGGCATCGCAGGCGCTCTCCACGGAGGGATACACACCGGTGCCAACACCGGCCAGAATAGCCACGCCCAGCGCCGGGCCCTCCAGCGCCGCCTTGGCGGTCTGGATGGGGCAGCCGTACACATCGGCCAGCATTTGACGCCAGAATGCGCTCCGCGCGCCGCCGCCGCAGGCCATCATTTCCTCCGTAGGCACATTCATGCCACGGAGCACATCCACGCACTGACGCTGGGAGTAGGTAACGCCCTCCAGCACAGCGCGGATCAGGTGGCCGCGGCCATGGCCGCCGGACAGGCCGATAAACGCGCCCCGGGCCTTCTCGTCCAACAGCGGGGATCGCTCGCCCATCAGATAGGGCAGGAACAACAGGCCGTCGGCGCCGATGGGGGTTTTCTCGGCCAGGGCCGTCATCAGCTCGTAGGGGTCCACGCCCTGTTTGGCCGCCTCGGCCACCTCGCCGGCACAGCAGGTATCCCGCAGCCAACGCAGGGACTGACCCGCCGCCAGCGTGCAGCTCATTACCGCCCACTTGCCGGGAACGGCGGAGCAGAAGGTGTGTACGCGGCCCGCCGGGTCGATGGAAACGCTGTCCGCATGGGCAAAGACCACGCCGGAGGTGCCCAGCGTCGTAAAGGCCTTTCCGTAGCGAACAGTACCGGTGCCCACAGCCGCGGCGGCGTTGTCGCCCGCGCCGCCCACCACGGGCGTACCCTCGGCCAGGCCGGTCAGGGCGGCAGCTTCCGCCGTCACCGTTCCGGTCACGTCCACAGACTCGTACATCCGGCCCAGCAGCGCCGGGTCGATGTCCAGCTTGTTCAGTATCTCGTCAGACCACTGCCGCCGGGGCACGTCCAGCAGGTTCATGCCGGAGGCGTCGGACACCTCGGTGGCAAACTGGCCGGTGAGGCAGTAGCGAATGTAATCCTTGGGCAGCAGGATATGCCGGCAGGCCTTGTAGACCTCCGGCAGATGCTTCCGCACCCACAGGATCTTCCCGGCGGTGAAGCCCGCCAGAGCGGGGTTCGCGGTGATGGCGATGAGTTTCTCCGCGCCCACAGTCTCGGTGATCTCGCGGCACTCCTCGCCGGTGCGGCCGTCGCACCACAGGATGCTGCGGTGCAGCACCTCTCCCCTCTCGTCCAACATCACCAGACCGTGCATCTGTCCGGAGATACCCACACCGGCAACATCGGCGGCGGCCACACCGCTTTTGTGCAGCACGGCCTGCACCGTCTCCCGCACAGCACGCCACCAGTCGGACGGCTCCTGCTCAGCCCAGCCGTTCTGGGGCTGGTAGAGGGGGTATTCCACCGTGTGGGCGGCCATGGCCGTACCATCACTGCGGAACAGCACCGTCTTGGTACCGGAGGTGCCCAGGTCGATACCCAGCAAATATTCCTTCATAGCCTTGCGCCTCCTTTAGGCAGGGCCGCCCTTCCGGGCGGCCCGCAATATGTCATTTCTCAGTGGAACAGCACCCGGTTGACCACAGATTCCAGATACTCCTGACGGCCGCTGGGCACATCGAAGCTCTTGAGGCCCTCGGCGTAATCCGCCAGAGACTCCAGGGTCATCTCGCCGTCCACGATCTTCTTGCCCACGCCGCTGTCATAGCTGCTGTAGCGCTCCTTGACGAACTGGTCCAGACGGCCATCCGCTTTTAGCTCCAGCGCCTTGCGGAGGCCCAGAGCGAAGGTGTCCATACCGGAGATATAGGCCAGCAGGATATCCTCGAAGGTGTTGGACTGACGGCGGGCCTTGGCGTCAAAGTTCAGGCCGCCGTTGGTAAAGCCGCCGGCGCGGAGGACCTCCATCATGCAGTAGGTGGCGCTGTACACGTTGGCGGGGAACTGGTCGGTATCCCATCCCAGCAGATAGTCGCCCTCGTTGGCGTCGATGGAACCGAAGCTGCCGTTGACGATAGCGGTACGCAGCTCATGCTCGAAGGTATGGCCCGCCAGGGTGGCGTGGTTGGCCTCGATGTTCATCTTGAAATCCGCCGTCAGGTCGTACTTCCGCAGGAAGTTCATGCAGGTAGCCACATCGAAGTCGTACTGGTGCTTGGTGGGTTCCTTCGGCTTGGGCTCCAGATAGAAATCGCCGGTAAAGCCGATCTTGCGGCCGTAGTCACGGGCCATACGCAGGAATCGGGCCATGTTGTCCAGCTCCAGCCCCATGTCGGTGTTCAGCAGGGTGTCATAGCCCTCGCGGCCGCCCCAGAATACATAGCCGGTGGCGCCCAGCTTCACCGCTGCGTCCAGGCAGGCCCGGACCTTGGCAGCGGCAGCGGCAAACACATCGGCGCAGCAGGAGGTGGCGGCACCGGCCATGAACTTCTTATCGCCGAAGTTGTTGGCGGTGACCCACAGGCACTTCTTGCCGGTCTTCTTCTGCAGCTCGTACAGATAATCCACCATCACGCGGAAGTTGGCGATGCTCTCGGCTAGGGTAGCGCCCTCCGGGGCGATGTCCACGTCATGGAAGCAGTAGTAGTCGATGTCCAGCTTTTCCATCAGCTCGAAGGCGAAGTCCGCTTTGGCGCGGAACTTGGCCATGGGGTCCGTCTGGCCCATGGACTTATCCATGGTACCGGAGCCGAACATATCCACGCCCTCGGCGTCGATGGTATGCCAATAGCTCAACGCGAACTTCAGATGCTCACGCATTTTCTTGCCGGCGATGACCTCGTCCGGGTCATACCAACGGAAGGTAAAGGGGTCGGTCCCCTTGGGATCGTAGACGACCTTACTCACATCAGCGTACTTTTTCATGTTATTACACCTCCGAAGTATGTTTCGTTTTTACGCGGGAACGGATCATGGGCACCACCAGCTGAATGATAACGGCCACCAGCAAAATCGAGCCCTTGATGGTATCGTTGATCAGGGCGTCCACCTGCAGGGAGGCGATGATCTTGTCGATGATGGTATAGCTCATGGCGCCGAACAGAACGCCCAGCAGCTTGCCCTTGCCGCCGCTCATGCTGATACCGCCGATGACCACCGCGGCGATGGCGTACATCTCGTTGCTCTTACCCAGGGTGGCCGGGTCGACGGAGCCGTTCATAGCCAGCCACAGGAAAGCGCTCAGGCCGGTGAGTATGCCGGTGATGACATAGACCGCCACACGGCTACGGTTGACGTTGATACCGGCCAGGGCGGCGGCGCGTTCATTGCTGCCCAGGGCATAGACGGTCTTGCCGAACTTGGTGCAGGTAGATATGAACACCATGATGACCGTGACCACCAGCAGCACGATGCCCACCACGGGAACGGTGGCGATCTTCAGCTGGCCGAAGCCGTAGAAGCTGGCATAGTGGTCCAGGGTACCGGTCATATTGAAGATGGAGGACCCGGTAGTCCGCAGGTAGTACTGAGCCACCGAACGGAAGATCAGCATTGTGGCAAGCGTCACGATGAACGCAGGCATTTTCACCAGACCGATGAGCACACCGTTGAACAGGCCGCACAAGCCGCCGGCCACCAGGGCGAACAGCAATGTGAGGAACACGCTGTCCGTGGCATTGAACACCACCACGGAGAAGCTGCCCACCAGCGCCAGCATGGAGCCCACGGACAGGTCGATGCCGCCGGTGATGATGACAAGACCCATGCCGAAGGCCATGATGCCCACCACAGCGGAGTGCCGCAGGATGTTCATCACGCCACTCCAGGTGGTCGCGCCGTGGTTAATAAACAGATAGGCGATGAAGATCGCCAGTGCGATGAGGATAAAGCTGTAATTATTGATCCAGGCGGCAATGCCCTTCTTGTTCAGCCCCGGTTTTTTGGCCTGGGCCTTCAGTTCCGTGTTCTGACTCATACGTTTACCTCTCCCTCCGTTGCGTGTATCACATTGGTCGCATACAGCATGACTCTCTCCTCCGTGATCTCCTCACGGGGCAGAATGGTCTGGATATGCCCGTGGTAGAACACCACACAGCGATCCGCGATCTTCTGTATCTCCGGTATCTCCAGGGTGTTGACCAAGATGGTCTTGCCCTTCTCGGCCAGCTCCAGGATCAGCTTGTAGATCTCCGCCTTGGCGCCCACGTCGATACCCTGGGTGGGGTTATCCATGATGAGGATGTCCGCCTCAGTGGTGAGCCACCGGCCCAGGATCACCTTCTGCTGGTTGCCGCCGGACAGTGACAGGATCAGGTCGTCATGGCTGTTGGCCTTGATGTTCAGCATATCCCGCATCCTGTTGTACTGCGCCACCTCTTTCCGCCCACGGATCAGCTGGTGATTGGCAGAAAGCGTGTGCTCGGAGATGTAGTTGTTCTCCAGCAGCGTGAAATCCGGGATGACGGAGTTTTCCTTGCGGTTGGCGGGGATCATGCCGATCTTGTGGCGCATGGCGTTATGTATGCCGCCGTGGTGCAGCGGCTCTCCGTTGACATACACCGTGCCCGAGCTGATGGGCATCGCGCCGAAGATCGCCTGCATCATCTCACTGACGCCGGCACCCTTCAGGCCCGTCAGGCCGATGATCTCGCCCTTACGCACCTCCAGATCCACGTTCTCGAACCCTTCGCCGCTGAGGTGCTCCAGCTTCAGCGCCACATCACCCAGCTGGCGGGGCTGGTACACCGAGGCCTCGGAGTAGCTGCTGCCCACCATAAGACGGGTGACGGCCTCCGGCGTGGTGTCGGCAATATTGCCGGACTGAATAAAGCATCCATTCCGCAGGACCGTGTAGCGGTCCGCGATGGTAAATATCTCGTTCATTTTGTGGGAGATGAAGATGAAGGACTTACCCTGCTCCTTCAATCGCCGCACGATACTGAACAGGTGCTCGATCTCCGCGTTGTTCAGCGCGGTGGTCGGCTCGTCCAGAATAAAGAGCTTCGCATTGGCGTGAAGTGCCTTTGCGATCTCCAGCAGCTGCTTTTTGCTGGTCTCCAGCTCGTCTACCAGGGCGTTGGGGTCGATATCCACGCCCAGGTCGCTCATCAGCTGGCGCGTCTGCTCCAGCATGGCCCGCTTATCCAGCGTGCCCAGCTTGGTCAGCAGTTCCTTGCGAAGAAAAATGTTCTCGTACACCTTCAGATCGTTAAACAGGTTCAACTCCTGGTGTACAAAGGCGATACCTGCCTGTTCTGTCCGCTTGACGGAAATGTCGTGCATTTGCTCCCCGTCAAACTCGATCTCGCCCTCATCCCGCTGATGCACACCCGCCAGGATGTTCATCAATGTGGACTTACCGGCGCCGTTCTCTCCCAGCAGCGCGTGTACTTCCCCGCGCTCCACGGAAAAATCAACGTGCGAAAGCACTTCCACACCGGAGAATGATTTGGTGATATTGGTCATTTTCAGCAATTCCATGCCGCACGCCTCTCTTTGCTGTTTGATAAGATCCCTTCTGCGAAGGGGGAGGTGCCCCGCGGGCGCCGAAGCGCCCGCGAAGCCCTCGGAAACGACTTTACTTACTTGGAGACAGCGTCACCGAAGCCCTGGAAGTCGTTGACGTTGGTAGCATCCACCACGGACACGGCGATGACGTGATCCTGGGTGACGGTACCGCCCTCGATGTGGGTGACCATGTCATCCACGGCAGCCTTGATCATCGCGGGATCGTAAGTAACGGAGAACAGATCGGCCAGCTTGGCGACCTCAGCGGTGTAATCCTTCTGATGGATGCCCTTCAGCACGGAGTAGATCTCGTTCAGACCGGAGGAGGTGCCCAGATGCACACCGGCGTTCAGGAAGGCATCCTTCTTCTCGGCGTCGATCTCGGAGCTCTTCAGCGCCTCCAGGATGCCCATGGCGATCTCGTCGTCGTGGGTGAAGATCCACTTGGTGGCGGTGATGTCCTCAACAGTGCTGGCATCCAGCCAGTTGATGAACAGCTCCTTGCCCTTGCTGCGGCTCCAGCCGGTGTAGTCGGTGGACTGGATGGCAGCGATCTGCTCCTCGGTCCAGCCATTTTCCTTCAGCACGCTGAAGAAGCCGTCGTTACGCATGGTGGGAACGGAAGAGTTGTCACCGGGCATGATGAGGACCTTGTCGCCAGCCTTCATGCCGTCGGCGATGAAGCGCTTGGCGGTCTCGGCGCCGATGCCGTTGTTATCGCCCTTGACGCAGGCAACAGCAGTGGAAGCAGCGGAGTCGATGATACGGTCGAACATCACATAGGGGATGCCGCTAGTGGCCAGCTTGGCCATGGTGTTCTCCAGGGTGTTGTCCTGAGGCAGAATGACCACATAGTCAGCGGTCTTGTTCTCGATCAGGTCCTCCACCTGCTGGATCTGGTTGGCGGCGTCGGAAGAGGTGATGACGGTAGCGGCATACTTGCCGGCGTCATTCAGCTCCTGCGCCTTCTCCTGCGCATAGGTCATCACAGCGCCGGTCCAGCCGTGGTCGGCATTGGGAACCAGGATCGCGATGCGATTACCCGTGGCAGCATCGTTGTCCTTGTTGGCGTCATCGTCCTTCTTCTCGCCGCAGGCGACAAGAGACAGGGCCATGACCAGCGCAAGGATCAGTGCCAGTACTTTCTTCATGGTTGTTTCCTCCTAAAAATTTTTTATAGATACGGACAAAGTCCGCCTATAACGTGTTCTTACAGCTCCACCCAGGCAGAGTCCTTGGCTGCGGAGTCGATGACCGCGTGAATGAACTTCACGCCGTTGAGGCCGTCGGTGACGGTGGGATAGTCGAAAGAGCCGTCGTTGGCCGTACCGCCCGCCTTCACCGCCAGAATGGCGCTGATGATGTTCTTGTAGATGTTGGCAAAGGCGACGATCAGTCCCTCGGGATGGCCGGAGGGGATGCGGCTGTACGCGCCGGCCTTCTCGGTGATATAACCGGTACCGCGGGACAGGGTCTCCGTGGGCTTGCCCTTGGGGGTGTACTTCAGATAATCAGGATAGTGCTGCTCCCACTCCAGTGCACCCTCGCTGCCGTAGATGCGGATGGTCAGGCCGTTGAGCTTGCCCGCCGCGATCTGAGAGCACCAGTACGCGCCGTTGACACCGTTTTCGTACTCGACGAGCATATTGGCGTTCAGGTCCAGCTCCTTGCCGTAACGGTTCACGGTGGCGGCCAGACGCTTGATGTTCAGGCCGGTCAGGTAGTGGACGGAGTTCTCGATGTGGGTGCCGATGTCGCCCACACAGTTGGAGATACCGGACACCGCCGGATCGGCGCGCCAGACGGACAGCTTAGTGGTGCCCTCGCCGGGGACGCCCAGCTCATCGATGAGCCACTCCTGGACATACTCCGCATTGACGGCGGCGATCTTGCCGATCTTGCCCTCGGCGATCATCTCGCGGGCCACCTTCATCATGGTGTAGCCGGAATAGGTATAGGTGACGCCGAAAACCAGGTTTTTCTCCTTGGCCAGGGCCACCAGCTCCTGCGCCTGTTCCACGGTAAAGCACAGAGGCTTTTCGCATACCACATGGATGCCGTGCTGCAGGAAGCACTTGGCCACGTCGTAGTGGGTGTTGTTCGGGGTCGTGATGCTGACGAAATCGATACCGTCGGGACGCCTGCTCTCCGCCTCGGCCATGGCCTCATAGCTGGGGTACACGCGGCTCATGTCCAGGGAGTAGGTCTCGCCGGTCTCACGGTTCTTCTCCGCATTGGTGGAGAAGCAGCCCGCCACCAGCTGTGCGCGGGGATCAAAGGCGATGGCTTTGCGGTGCACCTCGCCGATAAAGGCGTTCATGTGGCCACCGACCATGCCGTAACGGATCTGAATACCCATATTGTCCTCCTTGTCGCGTTTCAGTTGGCGATAGCGTCGTCAAACTTCACATCGGACTTCTTGAAGTCCACCTTCTTCACGAAAGCGGCCGCCTCGGTAGCGCCCTCGATACGGTCCATACCGCTGTCCTCCCATTCCACGGACAGAGGGCCGTCGTAACCGGCGGCGTTCAGCACGCGGATGATCTCCTCGAAGTTCACGTCACCATGACCCAGGGAGCGGAAGTTCCAGCCGCGGCGCAGGTCTCCGAAATCGATGTGGGAGCCCAGCAGACCGCTGCGGCCATCCAGAGTCACCGCCGCATCCTTCATATGGACGTGGTACACGCGGTCCATAAAGTCGCGCAGGAACAGATGGGGCGTCACGCCCTGCCACAGCAGGTGGCTGGGGTCGAAGTTCAGGCCGAACTCGGGGCGGTCGGCAAACTTCTTCAGCAGCTTCTCGGTGGAGTAGTAGTCGAAAGCGATCTCGCCGGGATGGACCTCCAGGGCGAACTTGATGCCGTTGGCCTTGAACTCATCCAGGATAGGGGACCACAGGCGCACGATCTCGTCGTAGCCCTTCTCGACCATCTCCTCGGTGGTCTGGGGGAAGGAATACAGCCACTTCCAGATGGGAGAGCCGGTGAAGCCCGTGACCACATAGCAGCCCAGCTTCTTGGCCACCACGGGGGCCTTCTTCATGGTGTCGATCGCCCAGGCGCGGATCTCCTCCGGCTTGTCGGCCAGCGCCGCGGGAGCAAAGTTGTTCAGCCGGGGATCGGGAGCGTCGCCCACACACTGGCCGATGATGTGGCAGGCCAGGGCCTTGCAGATCAGGTTGTTCTTCGCCAGGGTCTCCTTGATCCAGGCCACGTAGCTGTCATCGCTGTATGCACGATCAATGTCGATGCCGTTGCCCCAGCAGGCGACCTCCAGGCCGTCATAGCCCATCTTGGACGCCAGCGCACACAGTTCATCGAAGGGCAGGTCCGCCCACTGGCAGGTGCAAAGAGTTACCGGTCTGTTTCCCATGATACATTCCTCCTGTTAAAAAGTTAAATCATCATCGGCCTGTGCCGATCGGATCACAAACTTACTGCGAGTGCCGCACACGCACACGGTTGTGGGTATACACCACGCCGGCGGCGGGCCGCCGTCCGGTGTGGATATAGTCGAACAGCACACGCACCGCCTCGTCCCCCTGGGCGAAGGGCTCCTGGGTCACAGTGGCGGCAATGCGCCCTTCCTCCATATACCGCAGCACGGCCTCCGTCCCGTCCACCGCCAGCACGCGGATATTCTTTCCGCTTTCCAGGATGGCCCGCATACCGCCGTCGATACCGGCGGCGGCAAAGCACACCATGTCCGGCGTGTGGTCTGCCAGATAGGCCCGCAGCACCTGATAGGAGACATCGTCATCGTCCTGATTTTCCAGCACGGCGTCCACCGTGATCTCCGGCGTGCCCTCCAGCGCGGTCCGCAGACCGCGCACGCGGTCCATATGGCCGCGGACATTGGTGCTGCCGATAACAGCCGCCACGCGGCCCCGGCCATTGAGCATGAGCTGCACCAGATCTCCGGTGATCATACCGCTGTTGTAGTAGTCGCAGCCGACAAAGGCCACACGGTCGACATCGATATCGGTGTTGACTGTGACCACCGGTATGGGCAGTGACTGCAGGTACTCCGCAACCTCGGGCACATCCAGCGGCATGACCGCCAGCGCGTCCACGCTCTCGGCCACCAGCCGGCGCATGGCCTGCAGCTGCGTGGCGGCGTCGTAGCCCTTGATCTCGCGGATGGTAAGGGTGGTGCCGTAGCTGGAGAGTTTTCTGGCGCGGCTCTGTGCGCCGCGGAGCACCTCGTCAAAAAAAGGATTGCCGACGGAGGGTATGACCATGCCGATGTGGGTGCGCTGACGGGAGCGAATAAGCGCCTGGGCCAGCTGGTTGGGCTGGTAGCGCTCACGCTCGGCAATATCCAATATGCGCTTGGCCAGCTCGGGATTTACGTTGCCGCGGCCGTTGAGTACCCGGTCGACGGTGCCGCGGCTGGTGCCCGCTTTTTCGGCGATCTGCTTGATGGTCACGCGTCTGCTTCTCCTCTCCGAAATTTGTATCGCCCTTGGCGATGTGTCATTTGTGCTCGAGCACGAATTGACTGTGCTCGAGCACAGTTTCAAAATACCATCTCTTTTATGATCTGTCAACGGAAAAGGGCCGGCGTGGCTCTATTTCTGTAGAGTTGCCTAAACACGGCGAAAAACTTTTGTTGTTTTTCCCAGTAGACATTTTGGAATTCCCTGTTACCCGCAACGCTTTGTGCCAAACATTCCAAACCAATAAGGTGGCTGCCAAACAGCAAAAGGGGCCACCATACAGCGGTCCCTTTTATACGGAAAAAGCCAAACGGCTCCCGGGTGCGTGCCCGGGAGCCGTTTGGTGCAAGGGGGAGGAAAAGGAGTAAAGGAAGAAAACAAGCTATTTGGTGCAGACCGGCAGGAACTGGCCGAAGCAGTCGGGCAGGACCTGACCGTCACGCATAGTGGTGCGGCCGCGGAGGATGGTCTCGACCACCCGGCCCTGGAAGGACATACCGTCATAGGGGGACCATTTGGCTTTAGAGTACATCTTCTCCTGACGGAAGGTGTAGGCCGCGGACATATCCACAATGGCCAAGTCGGCATCGGCTCCGGGGCGAATAACGCCCTTGCGGGGATAGAGGCCGAAGGTACGGGCCGCATTGGCGGAGGTGATCGCCGCCACGCGGGGCAGCGTCAGCAGGCCGCGGTGGACAGCGGTGAGCAGCACAGGAGAAAGACCCTCGATACCGCTGATTCCGGCGGGGGCATCCCAGAAGGAACGGTGCTTTTCCTCGCAGGTGTGGGGCGCGTGATCTGAGCAGACCCAGTCCAGGGTACCATCCGCAAGGCCCTGCCAGACTGCCTGGCGATCTGCGGCGGTACGGATGAGAGGGTAAGTCTTCATCACCGCACCGCAGCGGCGGGCGTCGCGGTCGGTGAAGGTCAGGTAATGGGTGCAGGTTTCGGCGGTGACATCCACGCCGTCGGCCTTGGCGCGGCGAAGGTGCTCCACGCCGTCGCCTACACCCACATGGAGGACGTGCAGGGGCATGGAGAGCTCCTTGGCCATGTCGATGGCGGTGTCGATAATGGAGGTCTCGCAGCTGACGGGGCGGGTACGCAGCAATGCGGCGTAGTCCTGCGCGCCGGTGGCAAGGGCCTCCCGCGTCAGGGCCCGAACAATGGAGAAATTCTCTGCGTGGATGCCCAGGCGTTTGCCGGTGGCCTTCACAGCGCGGAACAGGCGGTAGATCTGGCCGTCGTCCGGGGGTGGAAGGACGTTGTCCATGCCCTCACGGTAGTTGTAGATCAGGCTGTTGTCCCGGCGGTCCACCGCGTAGCCCCAGAAGAATTTGAAGGCCACGCAGCCGGCCTCCGCCAAAGCGGGCAGGCTGGCAAGATTGGCATCGCCCAAAGCCAGGCCCCAGACGCAGAAATCCGCATGGGCCTTGGGCTGGATGACCGAGACAAGATCGCGGAGAGACTCCGCCGAGTGGACGGTAGGGGTGCAGTTGGGCATTTCGAACACGGTGGTAATACCGGTGGCGGCAGCCGCCGCGGTGGAGGAACGGAAATCCTCCTTCTCGCCGGTGGCCAGACGGCCGTCGCGGGAGTGAACGTGGGTCTCGATCAGGCCGGGCAGGATATAGCGGCCAGAAGCGTCGGTGGCTTCACCGACGGTGCCGGGCAGGCGCTCGGACGTGACGGCGGCGACCCGGCCGTCACGAATGTAGATATCGGCACGCTGCATACCGTCATCGTTGACCACCGTGCCGTTGTAGATGACTCTGTCCCAGTCCATAAATGCCTCCTCCGATATGTATACTGTATACACTTAGTCTTCAAGAGAAGCCCCCATGACAGGTCACAGGGGTCTCGTGCAGGCGGTACATTCCGTCATACAGACGGTACATATCCGCTATGCAAATGGTACATATCCGTCATGCGGGCGATACATATCCGCCATGCAGATGGTACATATCCGTCATGCAGATGGGGTCTGTGCGTCAGTCCTCCTTGCCGTAGCGCTGGAGTGCGGCCTCGTGAACGTTAGCGGTATGGGCGGTGAGCACCCGACGGAGGCGATCCGCATCACGGGCCCGCAGGGACGCCACGATCTCCTCGTGCTCCGCCAACGCACGGCGGCGGCGTTCGTCATCGGACAGCACGCTCTCGCGGAAGCGGGCGTGCTCCGGGTTCTGAAACGACGTGGTGGCGCTGTAGCTTTCGATCTGGTCCAGGAGCTTGATGAGCAGGGGCATATTGCTGCTCTGGGTCAACAGGCCGTTGAATTCGTCCAGATGGCGGAAATACGCACCGACGTCATGCTTGTCCAGCGCCTCGGCGCAGCCGCGGTTGTCGGCCTCCATGGCGTCCAGCTGCGCGTCGGTGATGTTCCGCACCACAGCATCCACGCTGAGCAGCTGCAGGGCGGAACGGATGGTATAGACCTCGTCCACCTCGGCACGGGTCAGCCTGGGCCGGGCCACGGCGCCCTTACGGGGCTCGTAGACCACCAGCCCCTCACGCTCCAGCATACGGATGGCTTCGCGCACGGGGGTACGGCTGACGCGGAAAATATCGGCGTATTTTGTTTCAACAATGCGCTCATCCGGCGCGATATCGCCGTTGATGATGGCGTTTTTCAGCTGGGTATATATCGTCTCGCGCTGAGGGTTGGCGGGGTCCACCGGTGTGAAGGCTGTCATCTCTCTATGCCCCCTTCTTTTTGTACCGCAGCAGGCGGCTCTATACACACTATACCCGCTGCTGCGGGAAAAAGCAAGCAAAACCGGCAAATTCTGCCGATTTCCCCTCCCCTGCCGGGGCTTGGGCGCAGTACAGTCTCTCTTACATGTGTATGGGATACTGTATACAAAGTACATGGTAACATATCCCTTTCCCTTTTGCAAGGGGTTTTCAGACGCGTGGAAAAAAAGAAAGCCCTTTCGGGCTTTCTTTTTCGCTTAGTGACGCTTTTTAGCGGTCCACGCCATGCCGGTAACGGACAGGACAGCCGTCACGGCGTAGATACCCACGCCCGCATCGAAGGTCTGGGGGCTGCTGGTCTTGGTATCATCCTTGGTAGTCGTGGTGGTGGAGTTGTAATAGTAGCGCGGCGGAGTGGGCTGCTGTTCAGCAGGACGCACAGTATAAGTACCATCATTATTCTGATTAAGTTCGCTGCCATCCGCCGCAATCACTGTACCAGTGACACCACTCAGGCTGCCGTCTCCTGCGGTATCCTTCAGGGTCATCGTCTTGCCGCTGTCGATTTTCATAGACTTCTCGCCCTCAAAGACAACTTCCTTACCGTTGAGGTCGATAGTAACATTATTGCTTACAGTCATATCATCCGTAAACGTCTTGCTGCGCATCAGTTTGACAGTTCCGCCCTCACCAGCCGCGGTAATGGCAGCACTCAAATCAGCATACAGCTGTCCATGGAAAAGCTGATGGATATCCAAATGATCTCCTACGACAAGGTCAACCAACTGCGCCACGTACTGTTTTTGCAGGATAAGGCACACACGCTGGCGCTGATGCAGAAGCACGCCGCCATACTGCGGCCTAAGTTCCGGTGCGTGCTGCGCTGCCTGGAGCAGGAGATCGCGCCGCTGGGCATCGCCGCGTGGCAAAAGCCCACCGGAGGCTATTTCGTGTCTGTGAACACCCTGCCGGGACTGGCCAAACGAACGCTGGCGCTGTGCAAGGAGGCCGGCGTGACCATGACCGGCGCGGGCGCCACCTTCCCCTATGGCGTCGACCCGCAGGACAGCAACATCCGCATCGCGCCTTCCCTGCCGCCGGTGGAGGAGCTGGAGAAGGCCATGGAGGTATTCTGCGTATGCCTGCGGATGGCCGCGCTGGAACAGCTCCTGCAAGAGTAAACGCGAAAGGCACACCCCAATGGGGTGTGCTTTTCAGCTTTTGATCCGGCGCAGTACAGTTGTGCTGGGTGCGCTTTGCTATTAAATTCGCTTATACGCCATATATTAAATCGATGCTTTACTTATTATCTTGCTGCGCGTATAATGAACCGTCGTTTGAAAATAACACGGAATGGAGGCAGCGAACATGGCAAATTGCGCGATCGTAGGTATCAACTGGGGCGACGAGGGAAAGGGCCGCATGGTGGACTATCTGACAGGGCAGTATGATGTGGTGGTGCGGTATCAGGGCGGCGGCAACGCCGGGCACACCGTTATCAACGATATGGGCAAATTCGCTCTGCACCTGCTCCCCTCCGGCGTGTTCCGCCCCGGCGTGATGAATATTCTTGGCAACGGCGTGGCGCTGGACTGCGAAAACCTGGTGACGGAGATGGAAACGATCCGCGCGGCAGGCGTCAGCATCTCCCCGGAAAACCTGATGGTCAGCCACCGGGCCTCCCTGCTGCTACCGTGGCACCGGGAGTTGGACGCGCTGGAGGAGGCACGGCTGAAGGACAAGATGTACGGCTCCACCAAGCAGGGCATCGCGCCGTTCTACTCCGATAAGTACCAGAAAAAGACCATTCAGGCCGGTGAACTGCTGTATCCCGATCGCCTGATGGCGCACTTGCAGGACCTGCTGGAGTGGAAAAATCTCATATTGCAGAAGGTCTATGGCGCCAAGGGCTACACCCTGGCGGAGATGACCGCGTGGCTGGAGACGTATGCCGCGCAGGTCCGGCCCTATGTAGCGGACACCGGACGGTATCTGCGGCAGGCGCAGGCAGAGGGCAAGGCCATTCTGTTCGAGGGACAGCTTGGCGCGCTGCGCGACCTGGACTACGGTATCTATCCCTATACCACCTCCTCCAACACCATTGCCGCTTACGCGCCTATCGGCGCGGGGCTGCCCACGGCAAAGATCGACGAAGTGGTGGGCGTGGTAAAGGCATATTCTTCCTGCGTGGGCGAGGGGCCGTTCACCTGCGAGTGGTTCGGTGCCGACGCGGAAAAGCTGCGGGAGGCCGGCGCGGAGTATGGTGCCAAGACGGGCCGCCCCCGCCGGGTAGGCCCCATTGACCTGGTGGCCACACGCTATGGCGTGGAGGTACAGGGCGCGACGAATATCGCGCTGACCAAGCTGGATATCCTCAGCTACATGGACGAGGTCCCGGTCTGCGCCGCCTATGAGCTCGACGGCGAGATCACCCACGAATTCCCCTTCCCTGCCGTGCTGGAAAAAGCAAAGCCCGTTGTGGAATACCTGCCGGGCTGGGGCTGCGATATCTCCGGCGTACGTACATGGGCGGATATGCCCCAGGCGGCGCGGGACTATGTGGAGTATGTGGAGCAGGCCATCGGCTGCCATATCGGGTATGTCTCCGTGGGCGCCGAGCGAGAGAGCCTGATCATCCGATAAACAAGGAGGATCGTTATGTCTCACGATATGTACAGCTCCCCGCTGGCATCCCGCTATGCCTCGGACTATATGCTGCACCTGTTTTCCGACGACAGCCGCTATCAGACCTGGCGGCGGCTGTGGACGGCGCTGGCCCGCGCCCAGTGCCAGTTAGGTCTGCCCATCACCGAAGCGCAGGTCGCCGAGCTGGAGGCGCATATCACCGACATCGACTATGATGTAGCCGCCCAACGGGAGCGAGAGGTACGCCACGATGTGATGGCACACATATACGCCTACGGCAAGGCGGCGCCGTCGGCGGCGGGGGTCCTCCATCTGGGGGCCACCAGCTGCTATGTGACCGACAACGCCGACCTGATCCTGTACCGGGATGGCCTTGTCTATCTGCGCGCACAGCTGCTGACTGTGCTGAACAACCTGGCAGCCTTCGCGAAAAAATATGCCGACACGCCTGCCCTGGGCTATACACACTACCAGCCGGCACAGCCCGTGACCGTGGGCAAACGCGCTGTCCTGTGGATGCAGGACTTTCTCGCTGACGTGGAGGAGCTGGACCATGTACTGTCCGCACTGCGGTTCTTGGGCTGCCGGGGCACCACGGGCACAGAGGCCAGCTTCATGGACCTGTTTGACGGCAATGAGGCAAAGATCGACGAGATGAACCGCCGCATCGCGGCGGAGTTCGGCTTTTCCGCCTGCTTCCCGGTATGCGGACAGACCTATCCCCGGAAGACGGACAGCCGCATCCTCGGCTGTCTCAGCGGCATCGCCCAGAGCGCCTATCGCATGGCTAACGATATCCGCCTTCTGCAGCATGACCGGCAGTTGGAGGAACCCTTCGAGGCGGATCAGATCGGCTCGTCCGCCATGGCCTATAAGCGCAATCCCATGCGGTGTGAACGCATCTGCTCTCTCAGCCGCTATATGATAGCCGACGCTATGAACGCGCCTATGACCGCTTCCGTCCAGTGGCTGGAGCGAACGCTGGACGACTCTGCCAACCGGCGCATCGCCATGCCGGAGGGCTTTTTATGCATCGACGCAGTACTGCGGCTGTGCCAGAACGTGACGGCGGGTCTGCACGTCAACGAGGCGATCGTAGATCGCACCCTGCGGGAATATCTGCCGTTCCTGGCCACGGAGGACCTGATGATGGAGGCGGTGAAGCGGGGCGGCGACCGGCAGCAGCTGCACGAGGTCATTCGGAGACACTCTATGGCAGCAACAAAGCGCATGAAGGAAGGTCTGCCCTGCGACCTGCTGGACCGGCTGGCAGGCGATCCGGTCTTCGGACTGAGCCGGTCGGAGCTGGAGCAGCTGATGGAGCCGCGGCTGTATATCGGGCGGTGCCCGCAGCAGGTACGGAAATTTCTGGATGCCTGCACGCCGCTGCTTCGGCAGGCGCAGGCCGCTGACGGGGACATCCGGATATGAGCACAGAGAACACCGGGGCACGCTGAAAATTCATCGCGCGTGAAAAGGCCGAGAGCCGCTTATTCCCAGACCGGAATAAGCGGCTCTTTTGCAGTTATCCATTTGGACATTTGGAAGGCGGAAATACGGTACGGCTCATCCCTTGACGCCTCCCAGCGACACGCCCTCCACGATGTAACGGGAAAGGAGGAAATACATGATGAACACCACCACCGGCGTGGTGATGGCCGGGATGATCAGCGGCCAGTAGGTGTCGATCAGCTTCAGCTGTATCATAAACTTGTACGCCGTGCTGTGGGCAGACCGCCCTTACGAGGGCTTTGACACCAGCCGCGACGCCTTTATGGGCGTGTATGGCGCGCCGTCCATGCCCCAGGCGGAAAAAAACGGTGCCTGCACCGGCAGCGTGGCTCACGGCTGGGCGCCGGTAGGCGCCATGCAGTTCACGCTGTCGCTGGCCCCCGGCGCATCCCAAACCCTGCTGCTGGGCCTGGGCATGGGCTTCCGTGACTCCTGTCAGGACCTGCTGGGCTTCGTCCACATGATCCCCCAGTGGGCAAGGGGACGCATCCTGGACATTGCCGCCACCCAGTTCCCCGACGGCAGCGCCTATCACCAGTACCAGCCCCTGACCAAGAAGGGCAACCTGGCTGTGGGCAGCGGCTTTAACGACGACCCGCTGTGGCTCATTGCCGGAACAGACGCCTACCTCCGCGAGACGGGCGACTGGACCATTCTGGACGCGCCCACCTTCGGCGAGGGCAAGAACAGCTGGCTCACCGGCACGGCAGCCTGGACGTTCGTCAGCATCTCGCAGGCCATTCTCGGCGTGCAGCCCACGCTGGAGGGCCTTGCCATCGATCCCTGTATCCCCGCGGAATGGGCAGGCTATACCGTCAAGTGCCGCTACCGCGGTGCAGTCTACCGCATCACCGTAGAGAATCCCCATCATGCAGAAAAAGGCATCGTCTCCCTCACCGTGAACGGAACGCCGGTCACCGGAAATGTGCTTCCCCCGGCCGCACCCGGCACAGAGGTGCGGGTACGCGTGGTCATGGGCTGAGCGCAATAATAACAACACATCCCCCGCGCAGATACACTGCGCGGGGGATGTGTTGTTATTTTGAAAAGGAGTATACCGTGCAGTGCCGGTATACTTCGCCCCGCCGCAGCAGCGGCTGCGGAAAGTCCGGGTGGTGTACCGCGTCCGGCGGGAACTGCGGCTCAAGACACACGGCGCAGCGGGGCTCATATACCGCCCCATTCTTTCCGCCGCGCCGGGACAGCCAGTTGGCCGTATACAGCTGCACACCGGGAGAGGTGGTGTCCATCGTCATGGCGATGCCGCTGCTGTCGCCCCGCAGCACCGCCGCACGGCGCAGACCGGCCCCGTCCACGCAGAAATGGTGGTCATAGCCGTTCACCAGCCGCAGCTGCTCCGCCGCCGTATCGATGTCCCGGCCGACAGCCTTAGCCGCGCGGAAGTCAAAGGGCGTCCCCGCCACCGGCAGCACCCGCCCCGTGGGCAGACAGCCGGGCGAGGTCTCCAGATACGTCCCCGCCGCCAACGTCAGCGTATGCGCCATAGCCGTACCGCCGCCGTTCAGGTTGAAATAGCTGTGGTTGGTCAGGCTGCACAGGGTGTCGGCATCGCTTTCCGCCTCGTATTCGATCCGAAGCGACTTGCCGGCCAGCCGATACGTCACCGACACCGCCAACGTTCCGGGATACCCCTCCTCCCCGTCAGGCGACAGACGGTGCAGCCGCAGGCCGTCCGCCAGCGACTCCGCCGCCCAGATGTATTTGTCAAATCCCCGCACGCCGCCGTGGAGATGGTTCTCTCCGTCGTTTTTCGCCAGTGGGTACGTCTTGTCGTTCAGTCCGAAGGACGCCCCGCCGATTCGGTTGCACACCCGGCCCACTGTCGCGCCGACATAGCCGTCGTTTCGCTCGTATTCCGACAATGTGTCGTACCCCAGCACCACATCCACGCCGCCGAATACCAGCCGCCGCAGCGTTGCGCCGTAGGTAAGCACCTCCGCTGTCAGAAACTCATTTTCCAGTGTCCAGCTTTCCACGGTCTCGCCGAGTGCTGTTATGCCGAAAGTCTGACACATCTCCCTCATCTATGCTGCCTCCTCTCCACAGGTGCGTTTCAGCTTTTCGCCCTTAGTATAGTCTGCATTTTGCCAAAAAGCAAGGGCTCCGATGTACATGAAGCCAGCCGGACGTTGGCACTGCCCCTGACACCAATTGGCTCTTTTCCTTCTCAAAACGATTTAGCCGTATGTGCTGCGTTCCTGCCCCAGCCAAAGCCTCCTGTATTCTGCTCAACGCCATCCTCGCCTGAAGCACCGCCAAATGCCCCGTTTAAATGACAGGGTTGCTTTTGCTTGAAATGTCAGGTATGCCGCTTAAGAACAACGGCGGCGCAAATATAACAATCCGTTCAGCAAAAGCTGCATCTAACGAAGAGGTGCTATATGGGCAAAGTATCCCGTATAAGGGAAAGGAATACACCCTTATAGAGCAGCTGCACTCTCTATTGGGAGGCGGTGCCAATCCTTTGCAGAGGAATACGGGATGGTCATTGTGAACGAATATCACCATGTGGCGGCGTTCTCCTTTGAAAAAGCGCGGAAGGTCGCAAAGGTGAAATATCCAGCTGTCGGTACGCTGACGGTCACGTGGGTTTTTACCCCGGAGGACGGCCAATACGCCGTGGTGGCACTGACCTTCCGGCGCAAGCGGGCGCACGAGCAAACACGCAAAAAGGGCCGGACGTTGGACGGTCCTTTTGCGGCCGGAGAGCAAAAAGGAAACCGTCCGGTGGGCGGTTTCCTTTTTGAGGGGAGGTAAGGGAGATCACTCAGGCAGCCACAGCGGCCCGTTTACGGGAGATGTTCTTCATGACCAACAGGGCGGCAATGATGCACACCAGGGTCACGGGCAGAGCCAGCACGGGAGCCACCAGTCCGGCGAACAGGAAGCCGATCAGGGAGGAGATACCAACCGTCAAGGCATAGGGTAGCTGGGTCTTTACGTGCTGCAGATGGTCGCAGCAGGCGCTGGTGGAGGACTGGATGGTGGTGTCGGAGATGGGGGAGCAGTGGTCACCGAACAGACCGCCGGAAACGACCGCGCCGATAGCCAGAGTCAGGGGGATACCCATTGCGTTGGCCATGGGCAGGGCGATGGGCATACCCAGGGCCCAGACGCCCCAGGAGCTGCCGGTGGCGAAGGACACCACCACGCCGATCAGGAACAGGATGGCGGGGATCAGCGCCGCGGGGATAGAATCCTGCACCACGCCGGTGAGGAACTGGCCGATGTTCATGGACTTGGTCAAACCGCTGATGCTCCACGCACACACGAGGATCATAATGACCTGCATCATGCTGGCCGCACCCTTCGTCCACTTGTCAATGGCACCGCCCAGGGTAATGAGCTTTGACTTAATGCCCACGATTCCGGCGGCGATGGAGCCGGTGAGGAAGCACATGGCGATGGCCATCTGGATATTGGCGTGGCCGAAGCAGCCAATGAAGCCGTTGACCCAGATCTGGCCAGTGTAGAACACCACGGCGAAGATGGTGAGGATCAGAGTGATCATGGGGGCCAGGAAGTTTGCCATGCTCAGCTTGCAGTCCTCGGCGAAGTCGGTCTCGGGGGGAGTGGCAATCAGGTTGTCGGTGTCGCTGTAGGTCTTGCCGGTCTCGATAGCCAGCTTCTCGGCCTTGTACATGGGGCCGACATCCAGACCGAACAGGATGACCAGCAGGACGGTGATGACGGAGAACACACCGTACAGATTGAACTGGAACATACCGAAATACAGGTCGTAGGCACCCACGCCGGTGAGGTTCAGGGCGGCGATCTCGGCGGCCAGCAGACCCACCAGGTACACGCCGTTATCACTGATGGGGGACATAGAGACCAGCGGTGCGCCCATGGCATCGGTGATGTAGGCCAGCTTTACGCGGGAGATATGGGTCTTGTCGGTGACGGGACGCATGATGACGCCCACCAGCAGGCAGCCCTGATTGAAGATGAATACGAAGGGGGCGATCCAGGCCAGCAGCTGGCTCTTTTTGCGGTTGTTAGCCACCTTCTCGGCCCAGCGGCCGAAGGCCTCCGCGCCACCGCAGGCACTGAGCATATACATGAAGCCGCCAATGAGCGCCATGATGATCAGCATGCCCGCGTTCCAGCTGTCGGCAATAGAGGGCACCAGGTACCCAGTGAAGCTGCCGATCAGGCCGTCGATGGGGTTAAAGTGATGGATGATGGTGGCACCTACCCAGATGCCGATGAACATGGAGATGATGGTCTGCTTGGTAACGAAGGCCAGGACGATGGTGACCAGCGGGGGGACCAGGCACCATGCGCCGTACTCCGGTGCCGCTTCGCCGTCACCGGCAGCATAGCCGATAACGGTCAGAGCGAGCATGAGAACGGCCACCAGACATACGCCGATAAGATTTCTTTTCTTTTTCATGATTCTCTCCTCTCTTGTATCGTCTTATTCTGATGCGTGGGAAAGGGGATGTCAACGGGAATATACCAACTTACCTCCCAAGTAGGTTTGCTCAACTTTGGTGTTGACGATCTCATTCTCCGGGACGGAGAAGATGTCCTGGGACAGGACGATGAAGTCCGCCAGATAGCCGGGGCATAGCTTGCCCTTGACGTTTTCCTCGTAGCTGGTGTAGGCGGAGCCGGTGGTGTACAGCGCCACGGCCTCCTGCACGGTCAGCTTCTGCTGCGGCAGCCAGCCGCCCGCAGGCTGTCCATCCAAATTCTGAGAGGTGACGGCGCAGTGGATAGCCAGGATGGGGTCGAAGGATTCCACAGGGGCGTCGGAGCTGCCGGAAACGTGGATGCCCTTGTCCAGCATGGTCTTCCAGGCGTAGGAGGTGGAGACACGTTCCTTGCCCAGCAGTTCCTCGGCGATCTCCATATCCGCACGGATGAACAGGGGCTGGATGTCCGCCAAAACGCCGTTGCGGGCGAAGCGGTCCAAAATATCTTCGCTGGTGATCTGACAGTGGATGATGCGGAACCGAGGATCGGGCTTGGGGTACTTGGCGGCGATCTTTTCATAGCAGTCCAAAATCACGTCCATGGTATAGTCACCGATGGCATGGATGGCCAGCTGCAGGCCGTTGCGGTAGGCTTTTTCCAGCAGGTCATAGAACACCTTCTCGTCATAGACGAAGATGCCCTTATTTTCCGGGTCGCCCTCATAGGGCTCACGCAGCGCGGCGGTCTTTCCGCCCAGGGAACCGTCGGGCAGCAGCTTGAAGGCACCGATCTTGAAGAACTCGCTGCCGTCGCCGGTGCGGCCGCTGTGGCGGTGGAGGTAGTCCTCCAGCTGCGCGTCGGTGATGAGGCGGAGCTGCTGGATGAAGCGCACGTTCAGCTTGCCCTCTTTGTCCAGTTCCTCATAGGCGGCCAGAATGTCATCGATAGTGGCGTCCCACAGCTTGAAGTCGTCGGTCTGTACGGTGGTCAGACCGGTGGACAGCAGATCCTTCTGATAGTCCAGGATGAACTGCTTCAGCTGTTCCTTGGTGTACTTGGTCAGGATGTCATAGACAAGGTGCCGGGCGCGCTCGTGGAGCATGCCGGTGGGGACGCCGTTTTTATCCACCACGATGTGACCGTCCTGCAGCGTGGGAATATCATCAAAAATGCCGGCGGCCTTCAGCGCGGCGGTGTTGGCCACGGCCACGCTGCAGCAGGTACGGGTAAAGATGGCGGGGTTGTCCGGGCAGAACTTGTCCAGATCCTGCCGGGAGGGCAGCACAGGTACGTCGAACTCATTTTCGTTCCAACCGCCGCCCTGGATCCATTCGCCCTTTTTGATGCCGCGGTCGGCGATGTACCGGCGGGTGCGCTCGGCCATTTCCTCCAGAGAGCGGATACCGAAGAAGTTGATCTTCTCCTTATCCGTGGCATAGCAGAGGAAGTGCTCGTGGCTGTCGTGGAAGCCGGGCAGCACGGTCTTACCGTGCAGGTCCACCACCTGACACTCGCCAGCGGGGACATCGCAGTTCACATCCAGAATGCGGCCGTCCTCCACCAGCAGGGAATGAACGACCTCTGTGCCGTTCATGGTGTGGATGCTGCCATTGCGGAACAAAGTTTTCACGATTTGCTCTCCTTTCTTATTACAGGATGATCCAGCAGATCACCCCAGTGACCAAAGTGAGGATCGCTGCCGTCAGCAGCGTGAAGCGCAGTACCGTGCCCTCTTCGCCAGGTACGCCGCCGGCTGTGGTGCCCAGGATGATCTTGCTGGGGGAGATCATACTGCCGGCGGAGGCGCCGGCGGTCTGCGCCGCCAGCAGGGGGCTGCTGCTGACGCCGAGGTCGGCGGCTGCATTCACCTGTACATCGGTGAACAGGATGTTGGAGGACATGTTGCTGCCGGTGACAAAGGAGCCTATCACACCCAGCACGCCGGCCAGCAGCGCGTACCACCGACCCATGACGTGGGTGATGCCCTGCGCCAGCACCAGCGTCTGGCCGCTGCCGCTCATGAGCTTGGAGATGATCAACAGCAGGATCAGGGACACGGCTACGGGTCTTGTTTTCTGTAGCGTCCGTGACAGCATGACGCGGAGCTGTGAACGCTCCAGCAAACCGCGGCCATGGAGCAGGGCGTAGCTGATGATACAGGTCAGCAGCAGTACGGTACCGGAATCCACCAGCGGGTGGAAGGGAGAGTACTTGGCCGTGGCAGCATTGACGATGCCGTAGGCGGTGCGGGTCTCGGGGAAAGCGAACCCCACGCTCCAGCGGCTCAGCGCCTCGTGGACGGAAGGGATCACCAGAAGTACTACGGTAACAAGGATCAGCACCATATAGGGGGCAAAGTACAGCCAGACGGCGCCGCGAGGCTTTTCCGCGCCTGTCGCGGAGGTCCGGCGTACCATCATGGGGCTGCCTTCACAGGCGTATGCTCTGCGGTACATGGGCAGACGGGACAGGGGGAGTATGGCGGCCATAGCCACGGTGGCGGGGATAAAGGCCGCGATGGAGGCGTTGTACTGTGCGACCAGCAGCTCGCCGCCGCCGTGTATCAGGGAGATCACAAGGACAAACACAGCGCCCTGCCGCAGCCCGCGGCCCCGGTCATACAGCCAGCAGATCAATGCGCCGGCGGCCAGGTTCAGTATCCACAGAAGCAAGGCGGTGTAGCGGGCAGTCAGATGCAGCTCCGTGCCGGCGATGCCGGAGATCTGCGCCAGCACGTCCCAGGCCACAGCCAGCGTGCCGAAGGTGTTGCCCCAGGCTTGGCCCAGCAGGGCGATGATGACCGCCATGGTAGGACGGACGCCCAGCGCCACCAGCATGGGGACGCATATGGCGACCGGAACGCCGAAGCCGGTGATACCCTGCAGAAATCCCACGAATACCCAACCTACTGTCAGGATGCGGAACAGCTCGTGGGGGCTCAGCTGCCGCATGGTGTCGTTCATCACATCTATGGCGCCGGAGGCGGCGATGAGCTCGTACAGCAGCAGCGCGGGGAAGATGATATATAGGATGGTGGCTGTGCTCCACACGCCTTTCAGACTCTCGAACAGTACCAGCTGTATGTCCGCTTTGTACACTACTAAGGCGGACAGTACGGTCAGCAGCAGTGTCACACCTGCGGCGCGGGCGGTAGATACGCGGAAAACCGCCAGCAGCATAATCAGCAGCAGTATAGGTAAAAAGCTGACGCACCAGGTCAGAACAGTAATTTTCATGTGCTCCCTCTTTTGCGGTCTGAAGTATTTTCACCTATAGGGTAGCACGATTTTCTCGGCCATGCCCGCCGCACGGCACAAATTCGCGCCCGGTTTTTTGTGCGTCTGCACAAAAGGCGGTTTACACTTATGGGGTATAATGGTATCATCAAAATAGGGGGGGTTTTGGTATTTTGCCGAAGGGAGGCGCACTTATGACGCTGCGGGAGCTTTTGAAACAGAATGAGCTGCGGGTGGTGGAGGTGGCCGCCGGTGCGGACGGCCTGGCGCGCACCATATCCGGCGCAGTGATGTTCGATAACCCGGAGATGGTCAATTGGATGCGTGCCGGAGAGATCATGCTGACTACGGGCTACTTTTTGCTGGACGATCCGGTAAAGCAGGAGAAGGTGCTGCGGGACCTGGCCGACAGCGGCTCCGGCGGCCTTGTTATTAAAATGAAACGGTATTTTCATGAGATACCGCCCGCTATGCTGCAGCTGGCCGATGAGCTGCACTTCCCGCTGATGCGTATTCCCTACCACACCTCCCTATCCGAGATCAGTGAAGCCGTCAGCAAATATGTTTACGGCATCAACGAGGAACAGGCGCTGCAGATGGTGTATCAGGCCATGTTTGATGTGCTGCAGGGACACGCGGAGGTGGAATATCTGCTGAAAAAGTGCGGCCCGCTGCTTCACGTGCCGCTGCTGTATATGACACCGAGCCGGAAGATACAGTGCGTTTCCCAGATGCTGCAGCCGGGGCTGCGGGAAGAACTGGCTGTGGGGCAGGTGCTGTTCTCTGTGCCGGAGCGCGTCAAGGAGGTAGAAAAACTGCGGACAGCAGGTCTGTCCGCCGGGATCTATCCCTTACAGCAGGAGGACCAGTGCGTGCACATCTATCCCATCCACTCCGAGCAGGAGATCATGGGGTATCTGGGCGCGATCCGCCCCGCCAATGCGCCGCTGACCGAGAATGAGAACACATTGTACCGACGTATTGCCGCCGCCTGTACGCTGGTGCTGATCAAAAAGCGCGGGGGTTCATCCTCCAGGAGGGAGATCAGCCACTTCCTGGACAGCCTGGTGACGGAGGGAGCTTTGTCCTACGGCGAGATCGTCAAATCCGCCAACTACTGCAATATCCCGCTGTATTCGCCCTATATCTGTGCGCTGATCTCCTTCACCGAGCAGAACCGGCTTCTGCAGACGTCAGAATGGCTGGGCACCAGCGCCCTGCTGCGCAGCCAGTTGGCGGACAAGTGGGAGATGCTGTCCGGGAATATCAGCTATGCTTTCGCCAAGTACAACAACGTGATCCTTGTGCTGCAGCAGAGCGAGAGCCTGCCCGTGTATGAGCAGGTGGCGCTGGTGCGGGAGTACTGCGGGGACCTGATGAAGATGCTCAGCGCTAAGGGGCAGGATCGGGGTGTGATCTTCGGCATCGGTGACCCTGTGCCCTCGCTTGCGGAATTCTGCCGCAGCTATTCCCAGGCGCTCCGCACGGTGGATCTGGCCAGCAGGATATGCGACGAGCGTATTGCCACTTACCGCCGGTATATTCTCTGCGAGCTCATCTATGACTCACCCAATGCGAAACTGGCGCTGATCCAGCGGATCAAGCCGCTGCTGGCGTACGACGAGGAACACAATACCCAGCTGCTGTACACGCTGGAAACCTATTTCAACAACTGTCAGAACTCCGTAAAGACCTCCAAGGCGCTGTTTATCCACCGGAACACGCTGCTGTACCGGCTGGACCGTATTGCCGAGATATTGGATCTGAACTATAACGACAGCGAGCAGATGCTGACCTTCCAGCTGGCGCTGAAAGCGTTTCTGATGTGCCAGTAAAGTAAAACCGGCCCCACGGCATAGCCGTGGGGCCGGTCGGTCAGTTCAGTTATTCCGCAGCTCAAGCTGCAGGCGGTCGGTGATCATGGCGGCGAACTCCTCCGGCTGCGTGCCGATGGCGCTGACCTTCTCCCCGCCGTGGGGCAGAACACGATACTCCATATTGTCCTCTTTTCGCGGGATACGGTCCCGCCGATATTCTTTACGGGCATTGTACCATATTGCGCGGCCTGAACAAGCCCGGCCGGGTATTGGACGCCCGGACAACGGGCTGTGCCCGCACATTTATATGCTGTATATCACGGTGCTCCGCCACGCCGGGGTTGCGAAAAGCGCGCGTCCATGGTACCATCGATTGACAAGGACTTGTTTGTCCTTGTCAATCGATGGTACAGTGAAAAAACAAGTTCTATGGAGGGACACCCTTGAAAACGGATCATCTGGCTTTGCTGCGCAGCGGCGCGCCGCTGTCCACCCGGCAGCAGATCAGCCTGACGCTGCAGCTCAGCTGGCCGGCCATCATGGCACAGCTGGCCACTATTATCATGCAATATATCGACGCGGCCATGGTGGGCCGCCTGGGCGCGTCCCAGTCGGCGGCAGTGGGGCTGGTGGCCTCTACCACCTGGCTGTTCGGAGGGCTGTCCTACGCGGCAGCTATGGGCTTCAACGTGCTGACGGCGCAGCGGGTGGGCGGCGGCCGCCTGGCCGAGGCGCGCAACATCCTCAAGCAGGCGCTGGTGCTGTGCCTGGCCTTCAGCGTGGTCATGGCGGCGCTGGCGGCGGCACTGTCTGCGCCGCTGCCCCGGCTGCTGCGGGCGGAGCAGGAGATCTGGCGGGATGCCTCTGCCTACTTCCTGGTGTACAGTCTGTTCCTGCCCGCCCTCCAGCTGGACAACGTGGCGGCGGGACAGCTGCAGGCCACCGGCAATATGCGCACGCCCGGTGTCTGCATGGTGCTCATGTGTGCGCTGGATGTGGTGTTCAACACCCTGCTTATTTTCCCCACCGGTACCATCCGGCTGGGCGCACTATCCCTGCCCGGCGCGGGACTGGGCACGGCGGGCGCCGCCCTGGGCACTGGCCTTGCGGAGCTGGCGGTGGGGTTGTACCTGCTGTATTTCGTCCTGCGCCGCAGCCCGGCGCTGCGGTTGGAGAAGGGTGAGCGTCTGCACCTTGACCGCACACAGCTGCGCATGGTGCTCCGCATCGCGGCGCCAGTGGCATCGGAGAAGGTGATACTGTCCACCGCGCAGATCGTGTCCACCGCCATCGTGGCGCCCCTGGGCACCGTGGCTATCGCTGCAAACTCCTTTGCTGTCACGGCGGAAAGCCTGTGCTATATGCCCGCCTACGGCATCCAGAGTGCCGCGGCCATGCTGGTGGGGCAGAGCGTGGGAGCGGGACGCCGCCGCATGGCCAGACGCCTGGGCTGGGTCACGGTACTGCTGGGTATCGTTGTCATGGTCGTCACCGGCGGGCTGCTGTACGCCTTCGCCCCGCAGATGATGGCGATATTGACACCGGACAGCGACATCATCGCCCTGGGCACCCGCGTCCTGCGTATTGAGGCCTTTGCCGAGGCTATGTACGGCGCGTCCATCGTGGCCGGCGGCGTATTTCAGGGTGCAGGCAGTACACTGGTGCCCACGCTGTTCAATCTGGGCACCATGTGGGGCATCCGCCTGCCACTGGCGTGGCTGGCCGCGCCCCGGTGGGGACTGCCCGGCGTGTGGGCGGCCATGTGCGCGGAGCTGTGCGTCCGGGGCCTGCTGTATCTGATACGGCTGGGAGGCAAACGCTGGCTGCCGCCGGAGGGGCCGGCCGGGCAGGTATAGACACAGCGGTACGAATGAAAGCAGAAAACTCTGCATAGCAACACCTATACCTTATCCAGACCGCCATCGAGCAGGGCAAAACAGAGCTGGCAGAGCACCTGTACGCCCTGCTGCAATCAAATCCGCTGCCGCGAGAGGAATGGCGTGAAGACCCCGATGCGTTCAAATCTCTGATGGAGGAACCTGCCGATACGGAGGATAACGCGCCGATGTACCGCTACTGAAGCAGCGAAGAAAAACAGCGTAAACGGCATGGGTAGAAGCGTTCACAAATATCTGCTATAATTTTTTTGAAGAAATTTTGAAAATCGTGAAACCAAATCCGATTTTTGTCGGGATATATAGTGAAGGAACCTGACAGCAGATGAGAAAGGAGGTTCGCCCATGCAGGATGAAATGATCGTTGACTTATACTGGAAAAGAGATGAGAGTGCCATCAGCGAAACGGAGCGGAAATATGGGCGGTATCTTTCAAAAATCGCCTACAATAACCTCTCCGACTGGGAGGACAGCAAGGAAACCGTCAACGATACCTACTTAAAGGCGTGGAACTCCATGCCAACGCATAAGCCAAGCGTCCTCTCCACTTATTTAGGAAAAATCACACGACAACTATCCATTGATGCGTTCCGCACACGCAACAGGGATAAACGGAAGCACTCGGAATATGCAGTCTCTCTTTCCGAGCTGGAGGATTGTATTTCCGGCAGCGAAACCACGGAGCAGAGCATAGAATTGAAACTGCTTGCGGAAGCGATCAATACCTATCTCTACACACTCCCGGCAGAAGCACGAAACACTTTTGTCGGCAGATACTACTTTGCGGATCCTATCCGAGAAGTCGCAGACTACTACGGCATGAGTGAACCGAAGGTCAAGAGTATGCTCTACCGAACAAGGCAAGGTTTGAAAGAATACTTGGAAAAGGAGGGCTATGAGCTATGAAGAAAGAACACATCAGTGACGCTTTGAATATGCTGAACGATGATATTATCGAGGAAACCAACAATGTCCGCACCAATGCGAAGCCGAAGCGCAAGTGGGTTAAATGGGGAGTTGTTGCAGCTTGCCTGTGTCTGGCGGTGACTATCGCCATTCCTGTGCTTCACCATAAGGGAGGTCCTGACACCCAAGATCCCGTGCAGAACATTGCCGCACTTGAGTACAACGGCAAATTTTACGAGGCTGTCAAACTTCCGGAGGTGCTTGAGAAGTATGGTCTGCCGCCTGAAATCACCGCCGATATGGCTGGCGAACACATTTCCTACCTGAAATCTGACGGAGGCATTGGCTATAAAAGCACTGTCAGCCAGACTGACATCGAGCTATACCGGTATGCACCTGCTGTTTGTGATGGCGTATATGTTCTGCGAGACGGTGACACATGGTATGCCGCGCTGTTCTGCAACTTCTATCAGTTTGACAGCAACACAAACTGTTCGTTCACCGAGCTTTATCGCGTGTATGGCATTGAGAGCGCAGACGATATTGCATCCATTACAGAAATGAAGTGGAACAACGAACAAGAAGTTGGCTCACCGGTAACAAATCGGCAGGAAATCACCGAGTTCTATCACATGACGATTACACTTGTGAGTTATGGAAACGATGACTTCCAGACGGAAGTATTTGATGGTATCCCCGAAGAAAATCAACAGGAAGCGCACACTGCTTTTGCCGATGATCGAAGAAATCTCCGAATCGAAACCGCCTCTGGCTTGCGCTTCTTTATCTCCTTCTATCCGAACTATGACTGGATTGAGGGCGGAGGCACAATGTCCTATTTCAAAATTGATAAACAGATGCACGGATGGATTGAGAGAAATTTGAACAGATAACAGTTGAAGTATATAAATATTAGAAAAGAGCAGCTATTTTCGCATAGAAAACAACTGCTCTTTTCGTTTGCCCCAAAAATCAAGAAAGGAGTGACTGGTAATGTGGACTTTTGACCTTTGGCCACAGGGATACGGACGCGCTTCGCTTTGAGAATATGGACATTGCCGAGGAGTTGCTGTCTCTGACAGATGGATCAGCGCGCGAACAGATGCGGCTTTCAGGTCGAAGATCAATGGGGGCACTGTTTAGGTGCCCCCATGTCGTGCTTATGTAGTGGAAACTGTTTCCGCCGGGAATTGCCGGCCGGTGTGGTCGATGGTGTAGGGCGGATCGAGGATCAGCTGACTGATGGGCACAACGGTATACCCGTCGTTGATCAGGCAGTCGAGGATGGCAGGCAGGGCCTCCGGCGTGTGCAGCGCAGCGTTGTGGAACAGCACGATGCTCCCCGGCTGCACCTTGGATGTTACGCGCCTGCATATCGTATCCGCGTCGTAGTCCTTCCAGTCCAGGGAGTCCCTATCGGCAATGACTTGAAGTCGTTGCGGCGCAATGGTTTGCGGGTTTGTGGGTGATGCACATCAGACGAAAATTTGACCTATAAACGGGGTGTTTGGCGGGTGATTCAGGTGCGGGAGGGGTCAAAATCGAGGGGGTGTGCGCAAGGACGGGAGGTGGTTGGAAAATGGGGACGAATGCGGTATACTAAAAATAAAGTATGGCGACGCCCCTTGCTGAATATTGCACTTACATGGTCGAAGATGCCTTTGTTGCCTTGGATTACCGATGCCGCGGCCTACTTCAAATAAGTCAAGGCGATTTGACGCAGACGGCACGGAAACCCCGTGCCGTTTTCTCATATTACTGCCTATTCGGATGCTCTATCTGCATATATCTCAAAGAAGTATATGCAGATAATTGGGATAGCGGGTTGCTTTTCTGCACATAATATGCTATAATTATGTGCAGAAAGGCTGGTGCTGTATGAGAAGATTCGATTACTCCTTTTTGAATAACGGCTTGCTGCCGGCAAACTTGGTGAACCTCACTTCCAATATTGTGGCGCTCAAAACTATGGCTGGCGTGCGCAAGGAAGAATACACGCAGATCTTCACGGAGCTGGAGGCTGTCGCAAAGGTGCAGTCCATCAAAAGCTCCAACGCCATCGAGGGCATTGTGACCAGCGACGAGCGTATCGCTGCCATTGTCAATCAGAACAGCGCCCCGCTGAACCACAACGAGGCGGAGATAGCCGGGTACAGAGATGCGCTGAATGAGATCCACTTGAGCTACGAGCATATTGATTTTCGGCAAAGCGACATTCTTCGGCTGCACGAAATAATGATGAGCTTTGCGGGTTATGAGTACGGCGGACAGTACAAGACGGACGACAATGTGATTCTGGAGATCGACGCTGACGGAAACCGCCGTGTCCGCTTCCGTCCTACGTCTGCAAGCGAAACGCCGAAAGCAATGGAACAGTTGGAACTTGCCTATCTGGATGCCCGAAGCGATGCGAATATCAATCAGCTTCTTTTAATTCCCTGTGTGATTCTGGACTTCCTCTGCATCCACCCGTTCCGGGACGGCAACGGCAGAATGTCCCGCCTGCTCTCACTGTTGCTTCTATACAAAAACGGCTTTGATGCAGGAAAATATGTGTCCTTTGAGGAGCAGATCAACAACTACAAGGCGTATTATTACGAAGCCCTACGGCAATCCTCGGAAGGATGGGAAACGAATGAAAACTCCTATTTCCCCTTTATTGAGAATTTCCTTTCCACACTCTATATGTGCTATAAGGAACTGGACAAACGGTTTGCGGTGGTACACGGCAAGAAGATCACGAAGAAAGCCCGTGTGGAGGCGACCGCCCTGAACAGCTTGACGCCGCTATCCAAAGCCGAGATTTGCAAAATTCTCCCCGATGTCAGCCCCACGACCGTCGAAGCTGTCCTCGGCGCAATGGTCAAGACCGGTTCGGTAAAGCGGATCGGTGCAGGACGGACGACGAGATATATTAAGGTATAGGGGTAGTATAGAATGGATTTTTTGTCGGCAGCTAAATATCGGTATTATGGTGTAAGGACGACTCACAAAATATAGACGACCTGTTAGTAGATGCGAAACGCCTGAAAGGCCAAAGGACAATAAGGGGAGAAATATGACAGAACAAGAAGCCAAGTTTTTATGCAAGTGGGCAATCGAAAACGGACAGCGCCAGTTAACACCAGCAGAAAAGGAACTACTGAAGAAAGGAATTGATGACGCAAAAAGCTTTCAAGACTTTCTTGCGGTGGCGCTGGCGGCAATGGCTATCAGTTAAAACATGTAGGAGAGACTGTATGCCATAAAGACAGGAAAGAAAAGTGTGCAATCATTGCACACTTTTTCCTGCAGACAATTTTTGAGGTGAAGTAAAGCACAGAGCCTTTCGGCTCCGTGCTTTACGCCTATTTCAGCTTTTTGCCGTCCTCAAAGGCGTTGCCGATTTTCTTGCCAAGGACGAGGTAGTCGTTATGCACCGGGTCGAAGGAGATTGGCTGTAGCTTCTGCGGGTCGATCTTCCCTTCACTGTCCAGAATGCGCTCGTCGGCGGAGACATTCACGCTCTCGCCCAGCAGAAGCTCAGACTCCTCGTCGAAGCTGATCAGCTTGCACTCCAGTGTCATAGGCAGTTCGTCGATAATCGGCGCGTCCACCACCTCGCTCTTGGTCACATGGAATCCGGCGCGCGCCATCTTATCCGGCGTTGTATTGCCAGAGACGATACCCACATAATCGCAGGCATTCACATGGGCCGCGTCCGCCATGCTGACGGTAAAGGCCTTGTGGCTCAGGATATTCTTCACCGTTTTGTGGCTGCCGCTGAGATACATGGCGATGCGGTTCATGTCCGCGATGCCGCCCCACACGGCGTTCATGGCGTCCGGAGTACCGTCTTCGCCATAGGTTGCGATGATCAAAACGGGCTGAGGGTACAACCAGGGCTTTGCTCCAAAATTCTTACGCATAGTTCCGTCCTCCTGCTTCAAGATTGATAGTAGGAGCTTTTTCGATCTCGCGGATCAATTCTCCCTAAGCTTTTGTAGTTCCTGTTCGGTTTTGGGTGCTTCGGGATTGGCAGGCTCTTCCTTCTCGGTGCGGGTAATAGCGTCAGCAGGATCAGGCACGATCTTACCCATTTCAAAGAGCAACGCCTACCCCTCGTGTTCCAGCATGACCGCCTCTGCGTCGGTTAGCACAAGCTCGAGATCGGAAGTCTCGGCAGGCGGAGCTGTCTCGGGAATGTTTTTCTTATCATCTGCCATTTGCAAACCTCCTTTTCATGGCTGAAAACAATAAAATCTTCCTCTCATATTTTTATATTAAACAGTCCATAATCCATCTTGGGCTGTTAATAGATATGCACAAATTGTTGGCACCGTCAGATTGTACAGAAATATGTTGAATTCCTCACAAAAAATAGTATAATAATGTTGGGCTTTGGATTCTAATTAAGGCGGAATAGATTATGAATATTCAAGAACAACTCAATAGTCTTATTCGCGGTAATCCTCTAAGCGTAGATACATATTTGCGTGAAGTATGCAAAAATGAACATATTAGCGATACAAAAGCCAGTATGCACATTTATATGCTAAAGCTTGATGGGAACAATCGGCCTCGTACATGCGACTTTTGCGATTATCTCATTAACCGAATCGTTGATTATTGTATTCCACCTTCTGAGATTCGCAAAGCAAAAGAAAAGGATGCAGAATATAACACTACTCAATATACAGCCACTTTATTTAGAAAGGCCGAACGCCTTTTTACGGATCTAGGTAATACAGGAGAAGTAGGTGAACTGGCATTATCCGTTTTAACACAAAGCTTCTTGCATATGCCACAAGTTCTTTGCAAAATGGTACTTAAAACTAATTCCGAAGTGCATTATCATGGTGCTGATGGTGTCTATGGAAAATATGATACAGAAACTCAAAAATATTGTCTTTATTGGGGTGAAGCAAAGATATACGCAGATGTTCGGCAGGCATTAAGTAGTTGTTTTGATAGTATTAAAACCTTGCTCACAGAAGAAGGAGTGGATGGAACCCGCAAAGAACGCGATATGGACTTGTTTAGAACGAATCTCGATTTTGATAATCCGCATTTAGAAAAAGCTATTATCGAATATTTGGATCCGGAAAACGCGCATTACAACATGCTCGAATATCGTGGTGTATGCTTAGTCGGATATAATGAAGAAAGTTACCCAAAAGATTTTTCGCGTGTGGAAGATGAAATTTTTACTTGTATACGCGATAAAGTAGATGGCTTTAAGCAAAGCATCCAATCTCGGTTAAAAAGCCGTATACCTCTAAACTTGTTTAATATTGAGGTGTTTTTAGTTCCATTTTCTGATGTAGATGAGTTGAGAAACAAATTTCTAGAACGGTTGTAAGGAGGAAATTCAATGTCGATAAATTCATTAACATCTTGGATTACTTCCTCAAACAAGTTTCAACGCGAATATACATGCTTGTTGAAAAAATCGGTATGTTCACAAATTTCAAACCTGATTCGTGACAATAGCGAAAATGATGAGAATATAGTAGATTGGGCGTACTTGATTTCTTGCGCAAGTATATTAGTGCATTCAACTGATGGAACGGTTCTTGATATAGCATATCGTATTTGTCAAGCAACTGTTTGCGAGGCTGGATTACAAAGGGAATATAAAAGTGCAGCTGCGGCTATTTTTGATTTGTCCGCAAATTCTTCTGCAATTGCATTATCTGAATCAAGGCACTTAATAGATAGTAACTTCAGATCTCGTATACCCTGGGGAACTGTACTTGACGCCAAGCAAAAACAGTTTTCTAATTCAGTTATCGATGGTGACAAAGTAGCTATATTAAATGAATTTCAAAAAGAAGTATATGACTCTTTTGAATTCAACCATGCAGTAACAGTATCTGCTCCAGCATCGGCCGGAAAATCGTTTGTTATATTGCAAATTATATCAGAATTTATTAAAGAACACCCCCTTGCTAAAATAGTTTATATTGTTCCTACAAGGGCATTAATTCAGCAAGTGGAAATGGATATTCGAGGCCATTTGAAGCAAAGCATTGCTGGAGTAGAAATAACTAGTGTTCCTGTACTACCAGATAATTATGGAACAAAATCATGTGTCTTTATCTTTACACAAGAACGGTTACAATGGGTGCTTAACGAACACCCAGAAATGTTTGTTGACTTGGTTGTCGTAGATGAAGCTCACAAAATTGGAGATCGGGCGCGAGGTATATTACTAGAGCAAGTATTGCAAAGAATTTCTCATGACAGTACAACTAGATTTATTTTTTCAAGTCCAATGTCGGAGAATCCTGACGCTCTATATAGAGTGCTTTCAGCAGAGGGAAAGCGCAAAGAAATTGTCTCTGAAATAGTTACTGTCAACCAAAATCTAATATGGGTTTCAAAAACTGGTACAGCAACCACGAAGTGGAGCGTGGATTTTCTATCACAAGGGCAAAAAATTCATTTAGGTCATTTGGAATGTGAACGCATTACAAACAAATCAATGCGATTACCAATCTTGTCCTATCGAATTGCTGCCGGTAAAAGCGGAAACTTGTTATATGTCAATGGTACTGCGGAAGCTGAAAAAGTTGCTTTGCAACTCAAAAGCCTAATTATAAATGACGACCCCACCTATAAGCCTTCAGACAGAGTGATGGAATTGGTTAAGTTGATTAGGAAAACAATACATCCTGATTATTCGCTGATAGAAACTCTTAAAGCAGGAGTTGCATTCCATTATGGCAATATGCCTTTAGCGGTAAGAAATGAAATCGAGGACTTATTTAAGATCGGAGATATTACATTTTTGGTTTGTACATCGACTCTAATAGAAGGCGTTAATTTGCCTGCTAAGTCTATCTTCATTCGCGGTCCCCGAAAAGGCCATGATATGCCAATGGCTGAAATGGACTTTTGGAATTTAGCTGGAAGGGCTGGTAGACAAGGTAAAGAGTTCCAAGGAAATATTTTTTGCCTCGATGCTGAGGACGATAGAGTTTGGATAAATGGGACCCCGGCAGAACGGAAAAAATATAAAATCAAAAGTACGATTGATACTATTGTTACTACACATCGTAGTGATCTTCTTGAGCATATTCGAAGTAGACAGACCGTTACATCTTCTAGTGGTAATGAAATGGACTATGCCTATACGTATTTTTTAGCAGCCTATTATAAGTATGGGAGAGTCTCGAATTCATACATGTCAGAATTATATGGAAAGAGTCTATGCAAGGAGATTGACGAGGCGCTTGAAAGTGCATTATCGAATGTAGAGGTGCCTGCAACAATTCTTTCAAAGAATCAAGGGGTAAATCCATTAGCGCAGCAGAAGCTCCTTGAATACTTCAAGAAATTTGAAAGAGATTCCATCGAACTAATCCCACCATATCCAGAAGATGATGATGCGCAAGAAAAATATCTCCATATTATAGGGAGAATTTCAAGTAATCTCACAGGTGATTCATATAAACTTAACGCATATCGCTCAGTCCTAATTACCAACTGGTTGCGGGGATATGGTCTTGCCCGAATTATAGCAGACAATATTCGATGGCATAATAAAAATAAAACTGGAAAAAACACCGCAACGATAATTAGAGAAACAATGCGGGATATAGAAGAGTATGCTAGATTCAGGTTTCTTAAATATACAACTTGTTACATTGATGTCTTAAAACTATATTTAGGAACAAAAGGAGACTGTGCTGCTATTGACAAAATACCGCAGTTGAATCTCTGGCTGGAATTCGGGGCTTCGAAAACAACTCAAATATCTTTAATGGCTATGGGTTTTACCAGAACTGCTGCACTAGAATTCTCTGATTTGATAGTTGATGAAAACTACAACAAAGAGCAATGTTTACATTGGTTTCAAACAAATAACATTAATGCTATGGATCTGCCTGCAAGTATCATTAATGAAGCAGGAAGAATTATCAAGTTGCAGTAATTGGCGAAATTTTCTGCATAATTCATTATGGTTGATTTACTCTTAAGAAAGCTCCCGTTGTCTATAAAGATTTAGGCAGCGGGAGCTTTTGTTAGAATAAATAACCTCTTACTGACTGCCAAATTGACAATTTTAATCTTAGACCATTGTAGTTTTATTTGCTGCTCGCAACTCTTCGTCCAAGTCGGCACACATCAGTTTTAGCAAGATATCTGCCATGCTTTCACCGTCTTTCCTATACCATGGCTCAACGATAAAAACTCGACCGCCAATTTCGTATCGTTGGGGCTCTCCGGCAATATATTCTTTTTCCATGCCTGCACCTCCTTTCCAACTTGGACACAAAATATATCATGCTGTGAAGGGACGCAAAGCAGGAAAATTATTTTCCTTGATATACGGGCTTTCTTTGACTATAACGAAAGACATTCAGAGTGTGTTTTGAGGCGGCCTGTGTATTGAAGCGCTTACTTGACCCAGTTTATTATACCACATTGAATGCCAAACGTAAAACTCGTTTGATTGGTCCCGTCATCGCACCGTGTTTCGCAGGGTTCCAATGCCGTCGATAGTGCACTCTACCACATCGCCGGGCTTCAGGAATTTCGGCGGGTCGAAGCCCATGCCGACGCCGGAGGGAGTGCCGGTGGAGATGATGGTGCCGGGCAGCAGCGTCATGCCGGAGGACAGCTCCTCGATGATGTCCGCGATGGAGGTGATCAGCAGGTCCGTGGTGGAGTCCTGCCGCAGCTCGCCGTTGACGCGGGCGGTAATATGCAGGGCAGGTGGAAAGACGATCTCGTCAGCGGTGACGATGCAGGGGCCTATGGGGGTAAAGCCGTCCAGACTTTTGCCGAAATACCACTGCTTGTGGGCGGTCTGCAAGACGCGGGCCGACACATCATTGAGGACAGTATAGCCGAAGATATAGTCCGCCGCGTCTTCTGCCATCACGTTTTTCGCCGTCTTGCCGATGATGACTGCCAGCTCGGCCTCGTAGTCCAGCCGCTCCACGAGGCCGGGGTGGCTCTCGATATCGCCCTCAGGCGCCACGGCCTCGGTCACGCGCTTAGAGAAATTGATGGGGATGGGGCGCTCCTTGGTGAAGGCCTCGGAGCTGTACCGTGCCGCCTCCTCCGTGTGGGCCTTGTAATTGATGCCCAGACAGATCACGTCCTGCCGTGGCCTGGGGATGGGCGCCAGCAGCGTGACGGCAGACAAAGGCAGAGTTGCCGCAGCGCCTTTGACAGCGGCCAGCAGTGCTTCCCTGGACGCTTGGATCAGCGCATTCATATCGGCAAAGGGCAGCGGACGAACGGCGGCACCGTCTTCCGTCAGGACGCCTACGGCTTCTTTATTGTCGTGCAGGAAGGTAACGAGTTTCATAAAGGCTTTCTCCTTGTGATAAAAATTCTGCTGTAGGGTTGTTATTCGTCAAATTGTAAATACTCCGCGTACTGTTCAAGCTTCTTCTCCACGATCGCTGCGTTTTTCCGGATCACCTCCGCTTGACGGAGCAGTGTGACCAGCTCGTCGTACTCGGCAGCATTCTCAGCCGTTTTGAAGGAAAGCAATCCTGTCTTGACGCAATCACGCCATACGAGCGTTGAGGGGTGATCAAGTCCGGAGAATTGCGCTTCGATGACTTTGCCAGACAGGCCGGTGATCGTACCGACACCGAACCTCTTGTGGGTGACCGCGCTGCCGACGGAGAGCTTTTCCGCGAAAAAGGCCTCCGCATAGTCCAGCTTCGCCATACATTCCAATGCCTCCGCGTGATTTGCTCTCGCGTTTCTTGCCTCATCCATTTTTTCCAGATGGATCCTTTTTTCTTCCGCGTTCCTCACACTGTAATGAATGCCTTCAAAGAGGTTATACACCGTGCTGCAGAAGATCACGTCAAACGCCAGAATGTGCAGTTCCGTGTCGGGGTGCAAGGGCTTCTCTGCATAATTCTTCCTGGTGTCTCTTATCATTTTAAATTTGGGGTGCAACTAAATTGTCTCAATCAGCTCGTCGCACATTCGATGATAGATCCGCAGATCCATCTTTGCGCCGGAGCCCCAGTCATCATAGAATTCGACGCAGTCGGCATAGGCCTGCGCCTGAGAGGCCTTGTACATGTAGTAGTGGTCGGGATCGTAGAAGCCTGTGATCATCATGGGCAGGCGTATGCCCGCTCGATACCGCCAGCTGTCCGGATAATACTTGGCCCGCATGAACTCGCAGAAATTAAGAAACCCAGTAAAGCGCTGAGTTCTGGCCTCCAGGTCTCCGCCGTCAGGGGTAAGCAGTCGGCGGAGGGCATCGCGCACCGCCTGAGGTTCGTTCCGCGCGTAATCAGCCAGCGCATGAAAAGCGAGCTCTGCTCCGTTATCGATAGTCTGCTTCGTCAGCAATACGACGGCGGCCAGCTTCGCGGGAAAGTCCGTATCATCCGCCGTAAGAGCGACGTTCATCATCGGGCGGAATTCCGCCGCGATCTCCCACTTGTATACTTCGTTGTTGTCGCCGATGTTCAGTTCGACAAACCGAGCGGCATAGTTGTCAATGATCTGATCAAAGTGGCTTCTATTCATTGCGCATATCCTCCTGTTTATCGGCATGAGATGTGCCAAGGGAATTTTTGATTACGTTCGCCTGATGGCAAAATGCCCCGCCTCTCGGCGGGGCATTGAACCTTGCAAGACCACTGCCAAGAGGGACGACACTGGACAGCGTTGTATTTTATCATAGCATGTCGGGGCGAAAAACGCAAGGAAGCAGGAGGGGGCAGGGTGCAGCATTACAAGGTTTTTCGGCATTATTTAAAGAGTTTATGTCCATGTACACCCTGTTGATATTGATGAATCTGTTGTTGTATAATAATAGCATAATGCACTGCGAATGAGGACTTACGCACACTTGCGCAGGCGCATAGAGCCTTGTTGCCAGTAGCGCATTGGGCGAAAATGTGGGATTATTTATTGCATGAGCAACGTGGGGGGCATCGACACCATTGCTGAGGAGAAGATATTATGAATAACGAAAAATTCAGCGCGATAATGGGCTTGATTGTTCCTGAAGTCATCCGCTTGATTACAGAGAATTATCCATATGATGAGGTAACCGCAAGCAGAGAGTTTTATCGCTCACAGGTCTATGCAAGTTTGGAACAGGAGGAGACCAAGCTGTGGCATTTCAGCCCCCTGACCCTGTATAATATGTTTGATGAGGAACAGAAAAATGGCAGCTTTACTTTCCCAGAGGAGGGATAACAATGACAAGCCAAGGAAAATTTATGATATTCTGCGCCGAACAATAAAACGTGCAAAGCAACTGAGCGGCAGGCAGTTAAGTGACCTGTTTGATAAATACCGCGTTTGGAATTATCTGTATGACTGCTATGAAGCTCTGCATACTACAGGTACAAGCTATATCATCGAAGACATTGATCTTTATATTGACGCGAGAAAACCTGTAACGGTGTAGTATGTCATAAAGTACGGAGGAGGCATTGGACAACGTTCCAATGCCTCCTCTCTTCGCATCACGAAAATATCAACACAGATTCCCCATTATTTTTTTACCATAATAAAGCAATCGAAGCATCATATTTCTCAGAAATCAGTTTTCCCATATCAATTATCCCTCTACTAATTTGAACCTAGGCATTGCGTGTTGAGTTGTAATTCACGCAAGTTTTCCGCAAGTTGCACGCAAGTCTTCCGCAAGTCCGCTGCTATCAATTTATAGCAAACCACCTTGCGGCGCTTGTCCTTCCTTCACAAAAAACCTTTCCGCCTTTTTTCAATTCCTTCATCAAATCTTGAATCTGATTACGATTGAGACCCGGCAAAACTTGCTGCAATTCTTTGAACGGAGTACCGACTTCGTTATTCTGTCGGATGTGCTTTAGCAGCAGCTCCTTGTTGGTATCACGATCTAATCCAACGCGACGTGTATGCACACCGGTTTTGCCCGTTGCCGCATAGAGGCTTCTTGCAAGGACATATTTTTTCCGGCCAATATGCTCGACAATGCCCATTTCAATCAGCCGGTTCAAGCGAGCCTGCATCTTTTCCGTAAGTGGCCGTTCGTGGTACAATGCGTCGATAGTCAGGAAGTCCTCCGTAGCCAGTAGATTCCCGCCCCGCTCACTAATTTTGTTGATAACGGAAAGCATCGCCTTGTCGATGATCAGTCCGTTCAGTGTGACGCTGACGAAGAAGTCATCCGTGCCTGCGAAGTCGGGAAGCGGTTTTGCCTCCTGCACACTCAGCTCAAACATCAGGTTCATGCCCTGACCGGAACGCTCTACCATGCCACAGAGAGAAAGGATCTCCGCAATACGGCGATTGCGCGGGAGCTGACGATCCAGTATGTTGTCAAGCGTAATACCGCAGGGAAGTCCTCCGGGGCTTTCGACAACCAATCTGTCGCGGAACTGGCGAACAAAGATGCTGCCGCCGAACTGATAGTTCCTGTGACTCACCGCGTTCAGAATCGCTTCACGGACAACGCGCTCATTGAAGGTCGCAATGTCAAACACAAAAAAGCCTTCCTGATAGTGCTGCTTGTCGTTTCGCAGATTGACAAGTTCCCACACGCGGTCATAGCAAGCGAAAAAGCCAACCTTAAACTCTTCTCGTTGATTTGCAGGGCCTGACGCTTCGGAGGAACGGTACTCAAAGATAATCTCAGCCTGTGGCAGATGCTTGATGATCGCCGCGTTTTTGCCGAACAAGATCAGGGCTGCATACGTCACGCCGTCATCTGTGATCGCACCGCAATCATGGAGAAGCTGTTCTTTTGACAGGGTGGCAAGCTGCGTTTTGCCACTCTTTTCGAGCCACTTGGCACGGAAGTTTCCAATGGCGGTCTCGTCTAAATCATCGACCACTGCCCCGGCGCAGATCGTCCCAGAGAAATCGCCGCCGGTCTCTTCATAGATGCTGCGGCGCATATCCTCCGGCATGGGCTTGAGCGTATCGCCCTCGTAAATCCACGCTACACCATCGTATTGTACCGGCAAACCGATTGGACGGCTCTTCACATCGAAGACCAGAACTCGACCACCCTCGTTGAATATCTGGAAATCAACGTTGATTTTCAGTTTCTCGATCAAGCCCATACGAGTACGCTCCGGCTGGTCAAAAGCCGCGCTTCCGACCACGCTGCGGGGTCTCTTGTCTGTGATGCCAAATACCAGCTTGCCGCCGCCATTGTTCGCCAAAGCACAGCAACACTTCACCGCCTCTCTGAAGTCAAAGCGATGCTTGGCTTCCTTGAATTGGACGTGTTCGCCTTCTTTGGCTTCCAGAAGCTCTCGAACAGTTTCTAAATATGGCATAGCGTATCACCTCAATGTACTTTTTTCTTGCTATCGATTCGATTTTCTCATTGCCTTGAGCCTATTTACTACATCCTCGAATTCATCGTAGTGCTGCATGGTTTTCTCTTTATCATCCTTGCGTTTTGTTTTAATAATCGGAGTCCAAAATTCAAATTGCTCGATAAAGAAGCCTCCCGCAAGGCGATTTAAGATTTTTATGTCAAATGTTCCCGCCTGGATGCCAACACAAAAGTGTTCTATTTTCGACAAGAAGTAGGTAGAACGCTTCCATGCTGGCTTATCCTTCGCTCCTTCATACCCAGTTTCTATTTCGAATGGAGTGGATTGATAATCCTCACTTTGGAAAACCTCTTTTTCCAATTCTTCGAAAGCTCGGATCGTTGCCTCCTGACGGTTCCGATTTCGTTCCAAGAAAAATGACCATATAGAAAATCCAGCAGCTACAGCAGAAAGGACAATTGCAACAACGTCAGTCCAGTTCATAACACATCTCACCCCAGCAGATTTCAACAGTTTGCAGAAGTCATTACAACGATATAATTTTATATAACCCGGCTATTCTGCGATGGGGCAAAAATTTCATCTTCGTCCAGCATCGCATTCTATATGTTTATAAATTATTGTACCACAACATCAGTTCTTTCTCAACACGTACCCGCAAATTTAGGACAATTGGCTTCTTTATGTGATGTCACTTCAGTGCCGGCGTTTCCACTTTATCACTCTCTATAATCATTCCTTGGTAAAACCAGGTTTGCTGGTTTTTATAAATGCGGATTAAACGTTATGCTCCGCCACGGCTCATCGCCGTGTCAAAATCAGAGGATATAAGGGCCTATTCCATCAAGGGGCGCTGAATTTTATTTCACTTGCATTTTCTGCCCTACAGCACGTAAACAGGCGATTTATGTTCTACTTGTGGCTAATTCTTTTATCAAGACTTCTACTTGTAACTCGCTTCGCTTGATGCTTAAAGCTAAAGCTTTTACGGGGTGCCTCCACCGGCAAAGCCGGTGGTTTCCGTATCCAATGACAAAACGTGGGCGTCGAGGTCTGACTTCCTCAACGCCCATATTTTCTGCATTTGTGTCAGCTTTCCACTTCATGCCTTTATTTGTCAGTTTTCTTCAAATACCGCACTTTCCTTACCGCTTCCCAATGCATCGCCTCTGCGTTGATTGGCGGTAAAGGGTCACCCCAAGAAATAGGTGCGTCAGCCATCTTTACCTCGACCGGCAGTCCGCCGAAGGGACGCACGGCGTTCGGAGTTGAGATGCTTACAGACGTATTTGGGCCGCCTTCAAAATGCAGATGTAATTTTTGCCCATACACGGCTGACTCCCAAGGAATCCTGATTGTTCCCTGCCCACGGCCTTCTTGTACTACGATACCGTCACCTACGATAATCTGAGGAAAATGAAGTTCGTAAAGCTTTTTGCAAAAGGGCGCCTTGTCCAGCTTCTGCGCAATGCGCCACAGTCGATCCATATTACGGTTGTACTCAATGCGCTTTTTCGCACCATCCTTACCGGAGATCCTGTGGCCGAAAATGTATTCTTTCTCCTCCAGCGACAGGTCTGTACACGCCTGGATTACGGTTGCAAAATTCCGGCGCAATATCCGCATGGGCGGGTGGGAGTCTGATGGTGTCAAATTGTCGAACTCATCAAGCAAGGAAAACCCTAACTGCTCGCTGGAAACGCCAAATTCCTTCAACAATTTGAAAGCAAAATTTGAATAATCCGGCCCGCGACACGGGTCCTTAAACTCATTTTCGAAGCAGACAATAGGCAATTCCCCAATATCTGTGTTCTCACCCATATTTTGCTGCACAAATTTTTTCCGCTTCTGCAGAGCACCCTCGATTTCAATGTGAACGGGAATGCACCGCAGTGCATTTTTCGTCTTTAGCTGCCTACTATATTCCAATTTATCATTCAAAATTTCGTCAACTTTCAGGTAATGCCGGTCTGGATGATCGGGAAACGATCGGAAATCGTTCCACCGCAGTCCACGGCACTCCGCGGGACGTATGCCAGTGTACAATGAGATCAAAATGCCGCAGAAGCGACCATCCTCCAGCACATGTTCCGCCGCATATAGCGCCAGACGTCCCTGCTGCCCAATTGTCAAGGCCCGCGGGCAACTATCGTTCAATTCTTTCAGCTCCGCGTTTGCCATTGCCGGGGCTAAGATCCTCTGTATCATCAAAGTCGTAAGATTATTTGACTTGTCTCCCGCACGATTTTTTGAGAGGATGTTGTAAGCATGTCCGCATGTGGCGGCATAGGAAAAGATGTCCCGCAACGCTGAGATGATCGTCTTAACGGTCGCTTCTTGGTATTTGCATTCCTTAGCGACTTTAGAGACAGCGAGCAGAATATTTGCCGGAGTAATTTCGGAGATTGACATATCCAGATAGCCTGCAACCTTTTTGATATAATCATCATATTGGCGCAATGTCGTACAGGTTTCAAAACTGTATTGGTCTCCCTCCTGGATCGCCCAGTGGCGATCTTTTGCGATAGAAATGCAGTGTTTTTTCCAATAGCTGTCAAGGCTCAAATCGCCATCAGTCTTAGATTTCATGTTAAGTCTCCTTTGATTTTAGTTTTGCCGTGAAGAATATATTGTCATTTGATTTGATGCAAAGTAGTAAATCGCTTCCAGCTTCAAAGTTGTGCCCTGAAATGCCGTCTATGTCGATTATGACATCACCACTGAAGCGACAGTTCGGGGTGGAGGTCATCACAACATCTTCGTCTTTGCGGCTAATCTTGAACTCGGATACATCGCAGGGTGTTTCTGTCAAAGATATGGCGTATTTATCCAGCACCGCGGCCAGTTTCGCCAGCTCCCGAGGATCGTCATAGGCACAGTAGTTCCGCGCGAATACACTCTCGGGTGCGCTGCCATATAAATAGCGAATCTCGTCTGCGTCACATCCGCAAGATTCCAGTGCCGATCTGAAAGTGGCTCTTAAAGTTCGTTCTGGATTTTTCGTTAAACTTTTTAGCTCCGGCTGTTTTGAAAAACCGAAGCTCTTGAAAAATCCTTTTAACCACCGATCAAACTCATCCGGGCGTATCCGCCGCGCCGCGTTTTTGAAGCTGCGCATGAACGGCGCATTCTCTTGTATATTTGGCGCATTGTCTCTTACCCTGTGGTAAAATTTTGCCACTGCCGGTGGCAGCGGAATAGTCCGTCGCCGCGGCCCATTTAGTTCTTCAATGCGATAGACATCGCCTACAAGCTTTGTCTCCGCCATAATTTCTACAACAATGATTCCTGCGTAGGTTTTTGAGAAAGAGAATGACCCCCAGGTCAATGCGCAGAGTTCACTGATTGTGATTCCTGTGGTCATCAATAGAATTAACCCAAAATACAGGTAGCCACGGTTGTCCTCAAGCATTCCGACACAGCTCGCAGCAATCCTCTCTACCTGAGCGTGCGTCAAAATGTTTTTCTCGAAATGCCGGCTCGCGTCCCGCAGGCCAACGACTGTGCGGCGGTTTCCCATGGTAAAAGTGTCTATGAAGTGCTCTGAGATCAAATATTGAGCCTCCTCGTATGCGACCAGCGCCCTCATGGCGCAGATCTGACCATTAATCTGATAGTCAGAATAGCCTCCCTCGCGCAAGTGTAAAGCAAATTTTTCTTGCGTTATTTCGCAAAAAGGTATCCGCCCAAATTTGCTTACAAGCAGTTCAAACCAACACATATATTCTTTTTTCGTAGACGTTGCCCACTTTATATTTTGGGCGACCCGATCAAAGTCCGCCGCGATCAAAGCGGCCAGTGGCAGACTCTGAGCAAACTTTTCCCGTAACGAACATCCCGCTTTTGTATCGGGATCAAAGGCGCGCTGGAGGCACTCGGGAATCAGTTCAAGTACGCGCTTCTCCACGGAAGCCTCGTCCGTGAAGCGCACGATACGCGGGGGATGCTCATAGACAATCGCACCGTTACCATCGATGCGTTCCTTATCGCGAGAGCGCAGAGACAGGATAATTGCGGCAGTGTTCTTGCGCATTTCAACGCGGAAAGTGACGGGCAGGCCAAAAAAATCCATCGTGCGGAGAGACATATTCTAAATCCTCATGCGGCGCAGATGCAGGAGGGGAGGTATTGGGGATTGTTATACGTCATGTCTATTCCAGTCTGAAGTCGTGTTTCCATAGTCTCAAATCCGGTATTTGGGGATTTGAAGCAACAGAAAATGCAGCAAAATTTGGAATGCTTTATACTTTTTCTCTCCGTGAATGTGGGATCATTTAGATTTCCACATATATTATCAAGAATCTTTCAGCGGCCGTCCTCCCCTCCTTTCTTCCCCGCACCCGCGGTCAGAAAATATGGTAAAAGCCTATTTTTCAGTAAAAAAAGACAAAGTCACCCTAAGGTAACCTTGTCTCAAAAACATGTGGTGTCTTCAAAACGGAAAGAGGATAACCCTCTTTTCCTAATAAAAATACTTCGTAATTATACTTCTACGATACCATATTTTCTGATCATGTCAACCCCTTTCACGGGGTAAATCTTCGACCTCTTCAAAATGCTTTTCGGATGCGTTTTTATGGGGCAAAAAATAAAGTGTGCAATCCTTGCACACTTTATTTTTATAGTTGGCATTATACGCTTTTCCGAGTGCTTACCACCCTTCTTCCCACTCATCCCAGGCTTCATCGAGGTCGTCGTAGCCGCCGTCCTCGTAGAGGTCCTCCGGGTCACCATAGTCCTCGCGAAGGCTGTGGCCGCTGCCAGGGCCGGTGTCGGTGCTGCCGCCGTAGTTAAAGGTCTGAGGCGGTTTCGGTTTCTGCTGTTGCTGCTGGGCAAGGATGGCGGCGCGTTCTGCGTCGATCTGCTCCTGCTCTGCAATTTTCCCCGGCAGCGCATCCCGGAGCGCGGCGATCTCCTCCGCAAATTCACCGTTGTAGTCTGGGGGTATTGCTTGCAGCGACTCCAACGCCCAACGGTATAGGATCACATTGAACGACTGAGAGTCGATCAGCGCATGCGTATACGCCAGTATTGTTGCAGCATCCTTGTAATTCCCCAACTCCCGTAGACAGTCGCGAGCCGCGTATGCGTCCCCTTTGTGCAGCAGGGAAATGGCCTTCTCATAGAGGGTTTCTTGCAGCCGTGCAGTCAACTCCGCTTGCAGGGCTGTACCCTGTTCGCTATATGAACCGAGATCCCACGCATATTCCAGCAGGTCGAGCCCGTCACGAAGCGATTCCTCCGTATTGGCGTTCAGCAGCACACCCGCCTTGGCCACGGTCAGCAACGCGGGTTGCTCGGCGATGTTTTTGGGCACGTCCTCCGCCAGCTCTGCCGCTTTTTTGTAGTTGCCTCCCGCAAATAGCTCTGCCGCAGTCTGATACTGCTGTTCCCATGCTGCGCGTTGGTTATGACTGTTCAGCAAAGCGTAGCCAGCGATTATCACCAACGCCACAGCGACGAGGATGGGGACGAGACTCCGTTTGGGAGGCGGAGCAGTCTCCTGCGGTGTTTCTGCCGCAGGAGCAGTGCCTGCGTCTGAAGACGGTTTCGCTTCCTCCGTGATGGGCGGTGCTTCCGGCTTTGCGGTTTCATCTTCAACCTGCTGCGGCTTTGGCGCGGCGGGTTCTTTTTTTACGGGCTCTTGCGGCTTGGGGAGTATCTCCAGCACGCGCTTGGTTTTCTCCGGCGGCCACGGGGCGGTGTCGTGGGTGTAGTCGCCCACGGAACGGACAACGCCCTCCTTCGGCTCATTCCTTTTGCCGTAGGGAACGCGCACACGGTCACCCCTCTTTACCGGCAAGCCGGCGGTCAAATAGGCGTGCGGCCGATTGTTTCCCACCTGTACAGAGCAGTACCGATATGTTGGCACATGGCCCGCTGTGTTGTAGAGATCTTTCATCAGGGCCGTGAACGCATCGGGTTCTTCACGCCACTTCTCTCGCGGCAGCGGATTTAATTGCAGCATGGCGTACAGATGCTCCGCCAGCGCAGTTTTTCCCTGCTCGATGGCTGTTTGGATGAGGTACAGGTGCAGCGTGCACACATAGTGGCTGCGAAAGACCATCTCCGCGAGGGTCTCATCTCGCTGTACGGCGTCCAGCAGCGGCGTGAGGGCGTCCTCATCACACTCCTCACTCTTCCAAAAGAAATCGATCAAGCAAAAGAAGTCCTCGGAAAGGCCGTCGTCCTGCAACGGCGCTTGCTTTTGCGGCAAGGAGCGCCACATGGCGATGGCCCTCTGCGGATCGGTGTTGTAGATCCCCTCCAGCAGATCCTCACCGAACATATTGAAAAGATCCGCACGCGCGTACTCGCTCTTCAGTTCCGGGAACTGCGCCACGATCCGCGCCACGGCAGAGTCTGCGTAGTCCATGGGATCGACTTTTTCGCCGCGAAGCCGCTTCCAATGTTTGGTGAAATACCCTAAAAAACGATTATTGCGGGTATCCGCGTTTTCCCCGATGCATCCTGCGAAGAACGCCGCTAAGGGGAGAATGCTGCATAAAGCATCCTCTATGGTACTCTCTGCGAGATTCTTACCGCCGAAGGCACGGCCCATATAAAGGTGCCCATCCTGCATGGAGGGTTCTTCCTTGTCGTAGGGCGGCAGCTGTTCGATCATCATCTCCCAAAACTTACCGCAGACCTTATCTGTCAGCTGACCCTCCGCCTGAAACAGCGGCTTCCTGGAGCGTACGGACCGCTCCAGGACCCGTCTATTGCTGATATCGCTGAAATCCGCCAAATCGTTGGCCAGCGTCCGGTAGGGGTAGAAAATGCGTCCGATGACGGAGTCGTCCACCTCATCATTCCACGTTTTGTTCCACAGGCCGCTTTCAATCAGCCCGGCGGAAACTTGACAGAGTACTACCCTCCATGCGAAGGATTTCGACTCTGGATATGTGGGCAGCAGCCTTGTGACCGCCTCCACGAATGTCAGGGCGGCGTTACGCGTGGTCGCGGCGGAACTTTGCCACCATGCCTCCTGCCTTTCGCATGCGGCTTCGCGCTGCTCAAGAATGTAGCGCGGGATAGGCCCGCTGTCGCCGCACCAGCCGCATTCCCATATATCCTTGTGCAGGATCACATTCGGTGCGCCGCAGGTCGGACAGTTCATGGAGACACCTCCCTTGCTTTCTTAAGACACAATGTTCATCAATTCGGCAAAGCTATCAACGACAGAGTATGTTACGCTCTCGCTGCTGATTGCGGCAAAGTGCGCTTTTGCACAGGCGATTTTTGCGTTTTCCACGCCGCGCAGTTCGGCAGCATCACTGTTGCCCTTCGTTTCGGCGATGAAGTAGATATGCTTGACACTGCCTTCATTGAAAGCGATCGCCCAGTCTGGATTATACTTGCCGACTGGCGTGGAGATGAAAAATCCGCCGGGCAGCTTCACATATACTGCAACCTTCGCATTGACGTCCAATTCACCGGCAAACCGCTTTTCATTCTCAGAGTCATAGATAATGTGGCTGTACAGGCTGCGATTGGCCTCCATTGCGTTTAAGCCAAGTTTACCACGAAGATTGGCGCTGGTAAAGATGTCTGTGTCGTAAGCCGCATCCAGCTTGTTATAGGTAATATGTTCAATGATCTGTGTCGCCATCTGGTCATTGATGATTTTCGCTGTTTTCAGTATGAACTCCTCCGGATTCAGGCGGAACATGGCAAACTTCTGCGGAGCCATGCGCTGCAGGATCGCTGCAATTGTTGCGCGGGTCAGCTTTGTCTCCTCCACAAGCTTTCCGATAAGGTCATAGCGAACACTGCCCAACGGGGCGGTTTTTGGGGCCTCCTGGTCGGAGAGCGTCCTGTGGAAACCGTGGCCCTGCTCCAGTTGCTCCTTGGAGTCCAAACGCGCTGCTTGCTCGCCGTACTCCAATTTGACCGTCACTGTGGTTACGTTCAGCTTTTCATCCAGCATCTTCACGGCGCTCTCGATGAGCTTTTCCTTATCAAACCGTACAGTATAGAAGGACTTGTGATTGATACGATTCCAAAGCTCCACAAATTCCTTCTTGTGCAGCTTTTCCGGGTCAACACGCGCTTCCACATTGTTGCCGTGGGCATCCTCCGGACGCATGGAGTGACTGTCGTAGATAGAAGACAGCACCTGCACCACTGCGGCGGTGCAATCCTTGACTTCCTCCGCTACCTGCACTGTACCGCTGGCCTTATCGGCATAATATTTATCCGTCAGTTCGCCGCGCTTGACATAGCCGTTGCTGACAAGGTCTTCGTAGATGGCCGTAGCCAGCTCCGGCGCGACCTTGACTTCGCTGCCGTTGGCATCGGTAAGGACTTTACCAAGGAACAACTGCGTATCGACCTTCTTAGGCCGGTCAGCCAAGGATTCCGCCAAGCCGGATTGCAGCGCCTCCGCAAACTTGCCGAACTCCATGTCGGTGATCAGCGTCAGTTTATTCAGTTCCTGCACCTCGCTGCCCAGCACGCTCTCATCCATGCGCTCGCCCTGCTGGTCAACGCACAGCCGCAGGCCGCGTCCGATCTCCTGCCGACTGCGGATGTCAGAGTCACTCTGCTTTTTCAACGTACATATCTGGAAGACATTGGGATTGTCCCAGCCCTCCCGCAGCGCGGAGTGGGAGAAAATGAATCGCACCGGCTCGTCGAGACTCAACAGCCTCTCTTTGTCCTTCATAATGAGGTCGTAGGCGTCCGCGTCATCGGAAGTCTGCGTCTTACGGTCAACTTTACTCTCCACAAAGCGGGCTTTCTTACCCTTCTTTTTGTCGATGGAGAAATAGCCTTGGTGGGTCGTTCTGGCACTGAGCTTGTCCAGATAGCGGAGATAGGACTCGTCGCCGATCTTCCGCTGTAGCTCGCTTACAACGCTGTCGTACTCTTCTTCAAACATCTGAGCGTACTCGCCGTTGCGGCCTGCATCATCGTCGCCGTCATAGCTGCGGTATTTGGACACCTCATCAATGAAAAACAGGCTCAATACCTTGATGCCCTTACGGTACAGTTCCTGCTCCCGCTGGATATGCGTGCGGATGGTCTCGCGGATCTGGATGCGCCGCTGGAGCACCACCATCTGTTCGCTGCCGCTGATCTGCCCTGCGTACAGCTTCAGACCATTGAGGAACGTAACAGAGTTGTCCCGCCCGTCAATGCCGTCCGGAAGGATCTTGAACCGGTCAGCGTACTCGTCCAGCCCGTCGGACAGATCGTACAGATCATCGCCGCCGCTGACTTTCCGTACCACGGTGCGTGTGCCGATCTTGCCCTTTACCTCGAAGCCCAGCCGTGCGGTGGGGGATTTGTCCTTATAGAGGTCAATGCCCTCCAGATACACATAGCTGGTGGTGGCGGTGCTGCCCTGCAGCGTTACACCCAGCGCGGCGATCTTCTTCACCAGATGCTGGTTGTAGGCATCCATGGCATCCAGACGATACACCATATCGTACTTCTCCTTATGGGTGGCGGAATAGCGCAGCGTGAACAGCGGGCAAAACTTTTTCAGGCTCTCCTTGGTCTGCTTGCCCTCCACGCTCTGGGGTTCGTCGATGATAAGAATGGGGTTGGTCTTTGCAATAATGTCGATGGGCTTGCGGCTGCGGAAGGTATCCAGCTTTTTGTCAATAATGCGCTGGTTCTTGCTGGAGTTGAACGCCTGCATATTGATGATCATGACGTTGATGGCGCTGTCAGACGCAAAGGTATCTACTGCCGGAAGATTATCTGAACTGTAAATAAAAAATCGAATTTTCCTGCCGTATTCTTCGGCAAAGTGCTCCTGCGTAGTCTGCAGAGACTTATAGACGCCCTCGCGGATGGCTACCGACGGCACAACGATGATGTACTTGCTCCAGCCGTAGCGCTTGTTCAGCTCGTACATGGTCTTGACGTATGTATAGGTCTTACCGGTGCCGGTCTCCATCTCAATGGACAGGTTCACGCCGGGGCCGGTCAGCTCGTCAGAGGGCCGCAGGCCGTTCCGCCGCTGGACAGCGCGGAGATTATCCAGTATCCGGCGGTTGGTCACTTCAGGAATGAACGGCTGGTTGCGGAAGCCCACTTCGCTGTCTTCCATGGAGAGTTGCTGCCCCGCCGTATCGCCCAGATCGCGGCGATAGGTCACCGTGCGGTAGGGCTGGCCGTTGAACACGTCGCAGACCGCCGCGGCGGCCTCTGCCTGAAAGGGCTGGTGTTTGAATTGAAGCTTCATCAGATCACCTTCACATTCGTATCCGGCGAGAGGTTTTTGAAGATCTCGGTAACGTTGATCTTGCTGTCGTCGTTGGCAAAGGAGCTGTCGCGGAACACGGCGCGGAGGGGATGCAGGTCGGCCATGCGGCGGATCACCGTGTCGGGGACGTTTTCATCGAAGCAGGCCACCAGCGCGCCATCGTCCACGTTGTGAATGGTGCAGCCATCCAGCGTTTCCGCGCTGTGGGGCAGGTTGATCTCCACGTCCCAGTCCAGCAGGCAGGCGTACAGCAGGTCAAGGTCGCTGCGGTCAGACTTGATGTTGGACACCATGCCGCCCAGCATGGTCTGAGTCAGCTCCTCCGGGTGGTAATAGACGTCCTCCATGTTGCTCTCGTCCACGCGGAACACACGGAAGCCGGTGTCCAACTGGGCATCGGGGTGCTCGGCTTTGATCTTGTCACCGGCGCGGCGGATGCGCTCCTTGCCGATTTCGCAGATGGTCTTGTAGCCCACTTTATAGGCTTCACTTGCTTCATCGCACTTTTCGGGAAGTTGCACCATGATAAACTTGCGGTGTCCGCCGTCCTCGGCGTTGAGCTGCATGACGGCGTGAGCGGTTGTGGCAGAGCCGGAGAAAAAGTCAAAAATTATGGAATCGTCATCTGCTATTCCGGTAACCCTTTTAATGAAAGCAAGTTGTTTAGGATTATCAAAGGGAGTGTTGAACTCCTGCATCATTGAACTATCTGGACGCTGGTCATCAGACATAATTGACTTGGGCCTTTGATTTAGGTTTTCATCAAGATAGCGTTTTATTCTTGGCAAGCTACCATCTGTATGAAAGTGAATGCGCCCTTCTTTTGAAAGTTGTTCAAGCTTTTCTGGGTTAAAGCGAAAACCGCCGGGCGGTACGGGGTCATAGGATTGGGTGATTGGATTCCAAAGCGGTTGTTTGTTTCCGTTTGGGACTCCGCCGAGGTCTCCTTTGCTATATAATCCTCGCTCGTCAAAATACCAATAGTTTGTGAAGTCAACGAATCGAGGATATTTTGTTAGCGTTTTTAACTCTTCTGTTATTTCATCCAGTGTCAAGCCTTCTTTTTGAAGCTGTTTTACTTTGGCGATGTATTCATTAATGTTATTCTTGGGTACACTCCACTTACTTTCGGCGTGCTTAGTTTTGAGCGTTTCGATATTCTTTGCGTAAATTAGGCAGTATTCATGGCTAACCGACACAAACAAACTCTGGTTTTTTGAACTGTTTGTGTTTCTCACTATGGTAGCTATAAAATTGCTTTCCCCAAAAGATTCGTTAAGTATTCTTTTCAAATTTTCCTGCTCGCCATCATCGATGCTAACAAAGATAACCCCATCCTCTGACAGCAGGTTTCTTGCCAGCATCAGTCGTGAATAAATCATGCTGCACCAGTCGGAATGGAACCGTCCGTTGGTGTCGGTATTCTTGAACAGGCGGTTTTCGTCCTCGTCATACATTCCCATCTGCTCGTTTTCTTCTTCCTGCGAGCGCATGAAATCGTCGGCGTAGATGAAATCGTTGCCGGTGTTGTACGGCGGGTCGATATAGATCATCTTGACCTTGCCGAGATAGCTCTCCTGCAAGAGCTTGAGGACTTCCAAATTATCGCCCTCGATGTAGAGGTTTTCGGTGGTATCCCAGTCACGGCTGTCCTCCTTCACAGGGCGCAGGGTCTTGGTGATGGGCCGTGCCGCCTCTGCCATGGCCGCTTTTTTGCCCACCCATGTGAATTCATAGCACTCGTTGCCGTCCACCACCTCCCGGCTCAGAAGCTGCTTCAGCACCTCAAAATTGACGCCGCGCCTGATCTCACCGTCCTCGCCCCGCATCTCGGTAATGGCCGAGGGAAACAGCACCGCGATCTTATCAATATTCCCCGATACCATGTCAGGGGTTTCAAATTTAAGCTTGTCCATTTATTGACACTCCTCGCTATCTTTTTTTCTGGGGATCTTTTGTTGTGGCAATCTTAAACGGGGGCTCACCAAATGAGAGCAATTCCTCTCGCGTACAATTACAGTACTCTTGCGCAATGGAATCTCCTTTTTTATCAATAGAAGACATAATGTATTTGCGGATTTCTTGGAGAAGGCTTTCTAATTGTTTGCCTTCTTGAAGATAATTGACCTGCACAGAATTCCACACAACGGATGGCGATCCACCAAAAACATTCTCACTTCCTGCGGGTGATACCAGCAAAAATGCAATTGCTTCTGTCATGCTGTTTTCATCATGTAAAAAGTGTTTGTTCCGCCATGCATCATACCTGTCAAATATCGGTTTAGACTGCGGCGAATATTTCTTGAATCCTTGCTTATCAAGACCTATTCGTGATTCCGACGTAACAAAGCATTTAGCAGACAATGCTAGGGCTGAAATAAACAGACCCTCGTTGATGCGGAGATGATTATTGGGAGAAATGCATTGAAGATAATCGATACCTGCCTCAATATCTCGTAGATTTAAAAAGAGAGAAATATACTGTTTCCTTTTCGGATTACTATGTGGAATGTTTACCGGTATACTGCCGGGAGCAAAATTGCCTTGAACGACAAGCCCTTTTTGCGGATCATCTGCTAGTACTTTATATTCAATCATGTTGTTCGCGCTCCTTTCAAAAGTCCTAATCAATGTAAGGGTTGTTCTCCAATCTCTTAATCTCCCTCCGCAGTTCCATCTGCTTTGCCAGATTCTTCTCTTTCTTCATCCTGGCCCGCAGCTGCTGAAGCTGCCGCTGGAGTTTTTCCTGTTCCTGCATCTGCTCCACCGCATCTTTCAGGTTCTCCGCCGCCGTGGCACGGAGCGCGTCACCGGCCACGGCGCGGACAATGCCCTCATACAGGCCGTCCATATCCAGCGCCTGCAGCGGCAGGTGCAGCTCGTCCATGCGCTGCCACGGGGTAGCGTAGCTCTGCCGCAGGCGGAAGGCGTTGCCGCCGGTCTGCGTCGCCTCCTTGTAGCTGACCGACAGCCGCGCCGTGCCATCCGATCGCTCCAGCAGAAACAGGATGTGATAGGGGATCTGCTTGTCCATCAGCTCTAGCGCCCGCTTGTCCAGCTCCTGCCCCGTCAGCTTGATGTGAAATACCTCGATCTCGCTGACGGTCTGCCCCTCGGCGATGTTCATGGTCTGGGGCGAAAGCTTGTTGCTCCATGTGATGAGCCGTATCTGCTCCACGAACAGACGTTTTACCTCTGACGACACGTCCAGATGCTCGTAGAATTTCTGCTTGGGGACACGGCGGCCAAATTCTGTGGTTTTGGGCAGTTCCAGCATCAGCGTTCCTCCTCTCGTACCACAAGGAAGCAGACCAACTGGAAGTCATCCAGCCCCGACACCTGACTGAGCAGCGCACTGGTACCGCCGGATTTGAACAGGCTGTCCAGATCACTGTCCTCCTTGGCGTCCACGATAGACAGCACCGCATCCTCCAACAGGCTGGAGTAGACCTCCATACTGCGGCCATCGTCTGTTTCGGCGTTGAAGGCCTGATACAGGCCCTCGATGGGTTTGTCCTTGCCGCGGCAGAGCTGGCGCATGGCGTCCAGCGTGTCCTTGGGGGACAGGTGGTCGTGAATGGTCACACCATCCTCGCTGAGATAGACCAGATAGTAGGGATGCAGGCGGTTGCGGCTGTCGATGTTCACCTCGTTGTGAACGTTTTTCAGCACGAATACCACGCCTGCCGGTGCGTCGGGCGTAGCCTTGGCCACGGCGCTGATCCCGCCGGGACTGGTCTCCAGCTCCGGGTGGTGCTTGGCGTATTCCATCAGCTCCATGCGGAATTCGTTCAGGCCAAGGTCGGTGATGGATACACCCGTACCCATTTCCTCCAGATCTACGACCTCTGTTTGCAGGCGCTGCAGCTGGCGGCGGCGATATTCCAAATCGCCTTGTTCCTCCGGAGAGAGCAGGTTGTCATCGCCGGTGGAGGTCATGACCAGCGCTTTCATGCGGGTCTCGACCCGCGCTTTCAGATTGATGTAGTCATCCAGTGCCATATCGGGCCAGAAATTGATGAGCTGGATGCGGTCATTGCGGCTGCCGATACGGTCGATGCGCCCGAAGCGCTGCACCAACCGCACGGGATTCCAATGGATGTCGTAGTTCACAAGACAGTCGCAGTCCTGTAGGTTTTGGCCTTCGGAGATACAGTCGGTGGCGATGAGCAGGTCGATGTCGGGGCCGTCCGGCATCAGTGCGGCCTTGTCCTTGGACAGGGGTGAAAAGCAGGTCAGCACATTGTTCAGGTCTGCCTTGAACTTGGGGACGGTCGTTTTGCCATCCACCGAGCCGGTAATCAGCGCTGTATTCAGGCCAAAATGTTCCAGCGCGAATTTGCTGACGTGGTCGAACAGGTAGGAAGCCGTGTCGGAGAAAGCGGTGAAAATAATGACCTTCTTGTTGTTGCCGTTCAGCGGATTTTCGATTTTCTGCGTCAGTGTTTCCAGCAGTATCTGCAATTTGGCCTCGTGGTCAGGCGTGATGTCCGCCACGGCATCCAGCAGGGCTTGCAGAATGGCAAGGTCTTCCTCCAGATCACGCTTCCATGTGAGATAGTCCATGTCCGCCAATGCGAGCTTTACCTTCTTGCCCACGGTGAACAGGTCGGCTTCCTGATCATCCGCGTCAAAGTCAGCGGCGGTCAGGTCGTGCAGTTCCACGATGCGGTTGGGGTCGTAATTGGCGATGGTGTCCAGTGTGGAGCGCAGCAGGTCTTGTATGCGCTGTAGCGTGAGGCGGAACGAGTGGACAGAGCTCTCCAGCCGTTTCAATAGGTTGATGCTCATCAGGCGGCGGATACCCTGTTCACGGCCAACCTGCGTCAGGCGGTTCTTGCCTTCGTGGTTCAGGTCGGCGTATTTCTCGGCGCGGCTGGGAAGTATGTAGTTGGAGGGCGTATAGATACTCAGCGTCATGCTGATAAGCTTGTCGTATATCTTGCCGTAGGTGATGGCATCTGGCAGGTCGGTCAGCGGCGGGCGTTTGGAGATGGGCGGCAGACGTTCCGGGAACTTGCCGATCTCGCCGACATTGTAGTATTTCTCAATGTGTCTGCGGGAACGGGCGATTGTAACACTGTCCAGTATCTCAAAAAAGTCGAAGTCCAGCATCCGCAGCAATTTGTCGGTGGTACGCAGCTCGATGTCCCATTCGCTCCATGTGTTGAATGCTTTCTGGGCGGTACGGAAGATCTCTTCTACCGTCCGGTGGGAGGATATTTTGTCGATCCAGGCGTTGCTATTGCCCTCATAAGCCAGAGCCAACTGATTCCGCAAGTCATAGAAACGATTATTGACCGGCGTGGCCGACAGCATCAGCACACGGGTACGGGCGCCGGGGCGGATGACCTTGTTCATCAGGTTGGTGTAGCGGTTTGCCTTGCCGTCATCATCAATGTCGCCGCCGTTGCGGAAATTATGAGATTCATCGATGACCACCAGATCGTAGGCACCCCAGTTGATTTTGGAGAGATCCAGTTCGCCGGAGAATCCCCGTGTCCGGGACAAATCGGTGTGGTACAGCACATCATAGCGCAGCCGGTCACCGGCGATGGGGTTGTTGACATAGTTGGCCTTATAGGTCATCCAGTTATCACTGAGCTTCTTGGGACACAGCACCAGCACACGGAGATTGCGGTTTTCATAGTATTTGATGACGGCCAGTGCCGTGAAGGTCTTGCCCAAGCCAACACTGTCCGCAAGAATACAGCCGTTATATTGTTCCAGCTTGCTGATGATGGCTAAGACCGCATCCTTTTGGAAGGTATAAAGCTTGTTCCAGACTTGACTTTCTTTGAAGCCGTTTGCCTCGTTGGGCAAGTCGTCTTCGCTGATATTCTCCAAAAAGTCAGAGAAGATGTTATACAGCGCAAAGAAGTACAGAAACTCCGGGCTATTCTCGCGGTAGGCAGTGGTGATTCGTTCCAGCACTTGATCGGTAACATCCTTCAGTTTGCGTCTGTCGGTCCAAAGCTGGTCAAACAGTGTCAGGTAGGCTGCGCTTTCCGGGGCATCGATCTCGTTGATCATGCTGAACATGTTGCCGCCGCGCTCACAGCCCAAGTCGGCACGTGTAAATCCGTTGACAGGCGCAAAGGCGCAGGGAGCAGCGTTTTCCACTGTCATAAATCCGGGCATCAGCTCAGAAGTCACGTTGGATTTAAATGACGCTTTTCTCCGTACCCACTCCGCGCACTCACGGGAGATGGCTTTTTGTGTGAACTCATTGCGGAGCCGTATTTCAAATTCGCTTCCATACAGCGTTTTTTCACGGTTCAGGCGGGGAATATAGAATTCCCGCTGCGCCTTTTCCGGCTGCTCTGCCAAAAAGGTCGGGGATGTAAAAATAAACCGCAGGGCGTCTATCCCTTCCAGCTGAGTTTTTAACTCTTCAAAGGCATAGACAGAAAAGCACGCCGCCGCGATAGAGAGCTTGCTGCCGGGCTCCAGTTTTTCTTTTAACTCGTCTGAGAGCTTATCCGTAATATTGTTGATGATCTTCATAACCCTACCTGCACTTTGCGTTTTACCTTTAGTCATCAGAATTCATAAAACTATATTTATAGTATATATTCAGAGCCAAAAAATATCAATGGCCTGTTTATTTCTTCCGAAAACTATTCATAGTATAAGCGATGAGCAAAACAAGCAGAAGGAGCAGCCCGCAAACACGGTAAATGGGAATTAAAAGAGTTTAGGGCATCTCAAGGGCGCAAAAACCATAGCGCGGTAAGCCCCGCACCTGAAAAAGGTATGGAACAGGTAGATTAGGCGGAACGCCGAAGCTGTTTGACAGAACGGTAGGAGTGAGAGCCGTGCAGAACGGCGGCCAGCGCGACCGCTAAAGCGGAAATATGAGCCAGTGTGTTGAGGTTTGCCGCGCTGGTTCCGTTACGCACCCACAGCCGTTCCTGACCTGTGGATTTGAAACGGGAATTGTAACGCTCACACTCTGTACGCAAGGCATAGATACGCTTAAAACGCAGGCATTCCCTGTCAATGGAAAGCCTGTAATCGTTTGAAACGGTCTTGTATTTCGTGCAGCCCCGATTCTTCTTGCCGTTGTTCCAATTCTTGTGGCTACAAGGGCGAACACCGGTTTTGGACTGGCGGAACGGGCAGCAGTATTTCTGCCGGGTACGCCCATTGTCGGTGGTCTTGCCATCTTTGTGCATGGCGAGGCCTGCCTCGCAGACCGGATTACCGACAGAAAGCGTTTTCAGAACCTTCGTGCCGCGTGGATTGAGGGGGATAAATGCCTCGCCCTCATAGACCGCTTTCACGGTGTTGTAGATGATTTTCACATCGTAGCCCTTGTCGGCAAGGAAGGCGCATTCCTTCAAAGAAATCGTCTGATCCGCGGCCGCGAGGATCTCAGCGGCGACGGCAGAATCAGCAATGTTGCCCGGTGTGGTCAGCTCGTAAAGCGGCAGCCCGGAGATGCAGTCCACCAGCACATGGCTTTTATAGCCCCAGTAGAACGCATACCGCCGCTCATTGTGCTGGTTGGAGGCCGAATGGACGCCCAGAGCGCAGTCCGGGTCGCTTTTGGGGTGGTTTTCCTTGGAGAACTTGCTTTTCGCAAAGGACTTCGGATTGTTCTGCTTCGTGTTCGCCATGACGGGTGTGGAATCCAGACCAACGAAAGACGCATCCACCACGCCCAGCTCATACAACTTCCGCACCAGATTGGCCATGATCGACTTCAACGCGCCGTTGTTCAACTGCCGCAGGAAACGGTCATAGGTTCAGTAGGACGGCAGCGGCTCCATGATGTTAAAGCCGCAGTAATGGGCGATGATGCGGTTGTTGTCCAGATAATCCATCAGATCTGTGATCTGCGTGAACCCCTCGCATTTCATAACGATAAACGCACAGACCATGGCTTCTTTGGGGAAGCCCCGCCGCCCGGTTGCCGCTCTGGGCAGCGTGAAGTCCAAGCTGCTGAAAAGCTTGTCATAAAACATGGCGGCGCTTTGGGATGTAAATAGCGTCACATCCTGAATGATTTCCTGTCGGTAGATAGCGGCCAGCCCCTTTCCGGTTGGTTTTCTGCAAATTAATTTTACCAGAATGGGGCGCCGCTTTCTATATCATATGAGTGATTTCCGGTTTCAGCCATGACCGGAAAGCATTGCAATTACTACGCTTTTGGAGTTTTGCTCATGGCTGTTCATAGTATAGGAAGAGAGGTGAGGACCATTGTCGATTGCAAAAATTATCGGCGAACGGCTGCGTGCCTACCGTATCCAAAAAGGATGGAGCCAGGAGATACTGGCGGAAAAAGCGGAGCTTCATCATACCTATATCGGTCAGCTAGAGCGCGGTGAGAAGAACGCTACGATTGAAAGCATTTACAAGGTGACAACAGCACTGGACATCCCGCTGTCGGCTTTGTTTGAAAATATATCACCATCATCCGAGGCGCGAGACTATGCCTCTTTGAGTTATGATCGGATACAAAAGCTGCCCCTGCCGGAGCAGGAGATGCTGTATGAGATATTGGAACGCATTATAAGATTTAAACAAGGTACAAACTCTTATTAAAAGTAAAAGCCACCCGAAAAGGGTGGCTTAAAAACAGCCCGATGCGGAGGTTCACTCCGTATCGGGCTGCTTTTCGCGGTCGATGGTTTCATTGATCGCGCGGTAGATGAATGCGTTGGTAGACTCCCCGTTGGCGGCGGCGTGTGCTTGAATGCGAGCCTTATTGCCTTTGGGGACGCGGAAAGTGATGCTTTCCAGCTTCTCCTCACGGTATTTTTTGTTGGCGCGCAGCTGCGCTTCTGTCTGTGCCATGTGAGCTCCTCCCCAAAGATGCTTTTATCATTATAACGAATTATCTTATATGAAGCAAGAACTATTGCGTTGGTGTGACCTCACATATTTCACAAATTATCTTTCTTATTTTTGGCATCTTCGCCTATTGATGTGAGGTCACATATATGCTATACTGTCCTTACAAAAGAAAAACAACGGCAGTTGCAGGGAGTTGGCGCTCCCTACAACCTGCGCAGGTGGTATCAGCACCTACACAACGGACGAATCCGCACCGCTTGGGGTTATTATACCCGTTTGACCCTGATTTTGCAAGCGGAATCCGGTCTATTTGTCATACTCATGACACCGTGTAGTGCCTCGGCCTGCACGGTGTTTCTCTTTTCTTATTTCACCGAAAGGAGGAAAACGCATGAGTCAAGATCGTATTCCGTTTCCCGCGTCCCCGGCATGTTCTACGTCCCCGGCTCATAGGCTGTGGCGAGGGGGAATGAACATGGAAATCAAGAACACCCATCCGCAGTATGAGGATCCGCAGGCGCGGCAGCAGCAGATGAAGGATGCCTACGCCGCCTGCATGGCGAAGCTGCGGGCGCTGCGGACGGCCCAGCGGGAAAAGACCGCATGAAAACAGACGCGGTATACGCCCGCCAGTCCGTGGAGAAAAAGGACAGCCTGTCCATCGCGGGACAGATCGACCTGTGCCACCGCACGGCTGACGGCGGGGAGCTGCGGGTCTACAAGGACGCCGGTTACTCCGGCAAGAACACCGAGCGACCCGCCTTCCAGCAGCTGATGAAGGACATCCGCGCTGACCGCATCGGCACACTGTACGTCTACCGGCTGGACAGGTTCTCCCGCAGCGTGGCGGACTTCGGCCAGCTGTGGGAGGTGTTGCAGGAACACCATGTGGAGTTCGTGTCAGTCAACGAGAACTTCGACACCAAGACGCCCATGGGACGGGCCATGCTGCACATCATCATGGTGTTCGCCCAGCTGGAGCGGGAGACCACCGCCGAGCGCGTGCGGGACAACTACTACCGCCGCGCGGCGCTGGGCGCATGGCCGGGAGGTCCAGCACCCTACGGCTTCGACAATGGCCGCGCACGCGGGCGGGATGGCCGGGAAGTCCCGTCCCTTATCCCCAACGACAAGGCGGCGGTAGTGCAGCGGATCTTTCAGGAGTATGCCGCCGAGGACATGTCACTGGGGCTGCTGGCCCGCAAACTGACCGCCGAGGGCATCCCCGCTCCCAAGCGCGCCACATGGGACAACGTGACGCTGTCCCGCCTGCTGCACAACCCCGCCTATGCGATGGCAGACGAGCAGGTGCGGCTTCACTATCTGGGGCAGGGCGTGGAGGTCACCAGCCCGCCGGAGGCCTTTGACGGCGTACACGGCGTGTTGCTGGTGGGCAAGCGGGAGGCCAATGCGCGGAAGTACACCAAGACCGAGAACCATCGGGCATCCGTGCTGAACAGTGTCGGTGTCGTGCCGTCGCCGCTGTTTCTGGCGGTGCAGGCAAAGCTGGCTCACAACCGTCAAGTGGGCAACAGCGGCAAGGGCAAGCACACATGGCTCTCCGGCCTGCTGAAATGCGCCAAGTGCGGCTACAGCCTGTCCGTTGTGGCGGACAAGTCCTATCGCTATCTGGCGTGCAGCGGGCGGTATAATATGAACCGCTGCGACGCCGCCATCCACATCAAGCTGGCGGAACTGGAAGCGGTGGTACAGACAGAGATCGAAAAGCTGCTGGCTCAATGTCCGCAGGAGCCCGTTGCGCCGAAGCCGGAGGAGGACAGCTATACCCAGCGGCTGCTGGAGCTGGATCGCCGCGCTGAGCGTCTGATGGACGCCTTTGCCGAGAGCGAGGATTTGCCTGCGTCCTATCTGCAAAAGGCACTGGGGAAGATCGAAAAGGAGCGCGAAGCACTCCGGCAGGCCCAGCGGCGGGAATCGGGCCGTATTCCGCTGCCGGAAAAGCTGGTGTTCGGCGAACTGTCCTTCGAGGAGAAAAAAGCCGTGGCCGCCCAGTTTATCCGCCGCATCGAGGTGGCGGAGGACAGCGCGGAGATCATCTGGGCGGTGTAAAACAAATCGCCGCCGTTCGCGCCGATGTAGTCAATCAACTCAATCGATAACGATAACAGGAGGAACTGCACCGATGAAAATCGAAAACAAGACACCTATCGCGGAGGAGATCATCCGCAACAATCCCACCGGCCACGGCTTGTTCGCCGGCATCGGCGACAACTTCAACAGCGTGGCGCAGGTCATCTGCGAGCTGATGGACGACGCGGTCTCCAATCTCCGCGCCAACAGCGGCGATCCCGAGCTGTCTATGAGGGTAGTGCTGTCACTGGAAAATCTAGGCGATGCGGTGGAGATCACCGTGACGGACGGCGGCACGGGTATTGCTGACCTCGGTAGCGCCCTGACTATCGCATGTCGGGATGGCGCGCAGACGCCGCTGAACGAACACGGCTTCGGGCTCAAGCACGCACTGGCTTCTTGCGACAGCAGCCCTGAGCAGAAGTGGAGTATTCGCACCCGCACGAAGGACGACGCCGCGGCGAACCAGTACCGCGAGGTCAAGGCGCCGTATTCCATGGGTACATCTGAGCTGGACAAGCCCATGAAGGTGCGTTTCTATTCAGGTACGGGCGACCTGCCCCACCCCACCGGCACGTCGATCTCTGTCCGCTGCCCTATGGCGAAGTTCCGGACGGTGAAGCCTGACCGCAAGGCGGCGCCCTCCGACTTCCACAACCTGGTGCGGTACATCATTGAGGAACTGCGGTACGTCTACGCGGGCATTCTGGCAAATACGCCCATCACCATGGAGGTGTGGGAGATCAGCGGCGGCGAGGAAACGCAGCATACGCTGACGCCGCTGCTGCCGGTGTGGGAAGAGGGCAGCGTGAAGGATTACGGCGAGATCCCCTGCAATCTTGGCGGCGGCCCGCTGACTATTCGTTGTAAATACGGCAATATCCTGAAGAATCCGTCCAACGCCATCTACTATAAGTGCAACATGGAGTCCAGTGGCGTGGAGCTGCGCATCAACGGGCGTGCCATTGAACACGGAATGTTTGACCGCGTCTGGGGCGAGGCCATTCATCCCAGTCAGAACCGCTTTTTGGTACAGGTTGATCTTATCTCGGACAACCCTGCCGCACTGCCTGCCACGAAGAACACAAAAACCTCGTTCTGTGAAGCCGATCCGCGCCTGAAGAATCTGCTCAGCTGGATCGCCTCGTATGTTCCCGCCCCGGCCAAGGATGTGGACTCGGTGGAGCTGCGGTATGTCAAGGAGCTGACTGCCAAGCGGGAGAAGGACCCCACCGCCCTGCGGGTGAGCCGCGAGGAACCGGTGTTCCAGAAGATCGGGCTGAAGGCCAAGGTTGACCTGTTCGTGGGCTACATCGACCGCGTGACCATCTACGAGGCCAAGGCTGGCAAGACCAAGGCGCTGGACTTGTACCAGCTCCGCATGTATGTGGATGGCTGCGCGCTGGACAACAAGCCCGTGGATGAAGCCGTGCTGATCGCCAAGCGGCATTCGGCAGAGGTGAAGGAGCTGCGGGACATCCTGAACACTCTGACCTCGCCTGACGGTCGTCCCTACAATTTCCGGTTGGCTACATGGGACGAGGAGGGCATCGTGATCCGCCAGAGTGCGTAAGAACAGCCGGGAAAAAGTGTGCAATGATTGCACACTTTTCCAAAGGAAGGTGAGGTATGAACGTAAAAGAGTTGATCCTGAGCCATCCTGCGGTGGACATCGCCGCTGCGCTGATTGACCGGCTGGACATTGAACCCGCCAAAAGCTCTGTGACTCTCTCCGCAAAGAAGAATTGGGCAAGCTTCTGCCGGAGGAACGGGCAAAACACTTCTTCTCTGTGGAGGAGGTCTTTGCCGAGTTGGGCATCCCTGAACCCTCCGAGGAGAAACGGCAGGAAGCGCATCGGCAGATGTGCAGGGAGATGCGGATCAATAGTCTGAGAACGTATCAGATGCTTGAGAAATATGTGAAAAAGTAATAAACAGAGAAGGCCATCGGCTATTTGCCGATGGCCTTCTCTGTCAGTACCACTACGCCTGCACCCTATACTTCACACGGTTTCCATATCGCGTTGAGGTCAGCAGCCCCAGTTGTTCAAACTTCAGCACAAAGCTGCGGATGGTGGCGTAGGCGGCGTTGCCGAAGTCCTTTTCCAGCTGCTTGGTGGAGAACTCAGCTTCCCCATACGCGGACAGGACGAAGCTCCACAGCGCTTTCTCTTTCTCCGTGACCTGCCCCTGCGACAATGCAGCCTGAAACGCCTCGGTCGTCCGGCGGGCAGGGAGCACTCCGTTCAGCTTGTGATACACATTTTCAATGAAATACACCAAAAACGGCGTTACGTCCAGCACGCCGCTGATGTGGGCATTCTCCTCCGCCAACGTGTAGGCATCGTAGTACCCCTTGCGGCTCTTGTTGACATACTCAGACAGCGGCACGAACAGGGCGGAGGAATACCCCTGCTGTACCAGGTACCACAGGTGCATCAGCCGCGCCATTCTGCCGTTGCCATCAAAGTAGGGGTGCAGATAGGCGACATAGAAGTGGATCAGGGCCGCTTTCAGCAGGTCGTTGCTGTCGGATTCTTCATGGATGAAGCGCACCAGTTCTCCCATACGCTCCGGCAGCTGCTGCCACGGCAGTCCGGTATGCTCTACCTTGGAGCCGACCACGTACACACTGTCGTGCCGGTAGAAGCTGCCGGGGCGCAGCCGGTCTTCCTTCGGCAGATAAGCACCGATGGCGGTCTCATACAGCTGATGGATAGATGCTTCGGTGATCCTGTTGGCGGGGTCGCTGATGAACTCCAGCCCCTTTTTCATGCCATAGATGCGGTTCTCGCTTTCATCCGCCGGAGCAAAGCCGGACAGGATCTTACGGACGCTGTCGCGGGAGAAATCCACCTGCTCGATGGTGAAAGTGGAGATGATCTCCTCCTCCATGGCATTTGCACCGTAAAGCTGTGTGCTGCTCTGCGGCGTCAGCAGGATTCGAGCGGCAGAGAGATGCACCTGCGCGGCACTATCCAAATAGACAAGCTCCTGCCCGGAAAAGTCCTTCAGCGGCAACGGATGGTAGAAACCATTCTTCAGCAGCGAAACAAACTCTCCCATATCCGCCTGCGGATATTTATAGCCCAGCTTCTTCAAGTCCAGCACACTTTTATCCGACAGCATTTTGGTAAACAACGCAGCGTCCATATAGCACCTCCTGTTGATATTAAATGGTATCAGTTGATATCAGTATACAGAAGTGTTTCCGGAAATGCAAGAGAAAATACCTCAAAATAGCCTGAAGTATCCGGAAAACGCCCTGTTTTTAATATCAGGGTTGCTTTTGCTTGAAATGTCGGGTATGCTGTTCTTAAGAACAACAGCGGTGCCAATATAACGATCCATTAAGCAAAAGCTGCATCCAATGGAGGGAGGGGCTATATGGACAAAGTGTCCCGGATAGACGGAAAGGAATATACCCTGATAGAGCAGCTGCCTGCGCTGGTGGGAGAAGCCGGTTATGTCATCTGCGAGGATACGGAGGGCAAGCGGTTTGTGTGTCCGGAGGAGCTGTGGCTGGAAAATGTACCGCAGACGGAGCAGGCTGCGCCTGTCTGCACCCACAGCTCTACGCAGGAGAAAATAGAGTGCTTTCTTTCCATGTTCCGTGGCAGGGAGGAGCTGTATGCAAGGCGTTATTACAGCACCAAAACCGGAAAGAGCGGCTATACGCCGGTGTGCAAAAACGAGTGGGTACAGGGGCTGTGCGATAAGCGGCGGTACAAATGTGCGGATTGTCCAAATCGGGCGTTTGTATCACTGAATTACGAAGCGGTCAAGGCACACCTGCGGGGGGATGACCCGTTGTGTCGGGACGTGGCCGCCATTTATCCCATGTGCGAGGACAATACCACATGGTTGCTGGCGGCGGATTTTGATGAAGCGAACTGGCAGGCGGACGTTGCAGCGTTCCGCAAGTGTTGTACAGTGCTGGGGCTTACGCCTGCGGTGGAACGCTCCTGTTCCGGGAACGGTGCTCATGTGTGGCTTTTCTTTTCCGAGCCAGTTTCCGCGGCGGATGCGCGGCGGCTGGGCAGCGGTCTGCTGACCCGGACGATGGCGTGTCGCCATGAGTTGTCCTTCGCGTCGTATGACCGACTGTTCCCCACCCAGGACACCGTGCCGAAGGGAGGCTTCGGAAACCTGATCGCCCTGCCTTTTCAGGGGCAGGCGCAGAAGGAAGGAAACACGCTCTTTGTGGACGAGCAGTTTGTGCCATACCCGGATCAGTGGGCATTCCTCTCCACGCTGCCCAAGGTCACGCCGGAGCAGCTGACAGGGCTGCTGACAACGCTGTGTCAGGACGGTGACGTCGGGGCGTTGGCGGAAACGGCGGAAAAGCCTGTTCCATGGCAGCGCAAGCGGGCACAGCGGCTGGACAGGTCAGATTTTCCGCTTCAAGTAACGCTGACACTGTCAAACTTAATCTATCTGGACAAAGCAGGATTCTCTCAAGCGGCATTAAATATGCTGAAGCGGCTGGCGGCATTCCCCAACCCGGAATTCCGCGCCAAGCAGGCCATGCGCCTGCCGGTTTATGGAACACCGCGTATCTTGGACTGCGGTTATGAGGACGATGCCTACATCGGTTTGCCTCGCGGCTGTCAGGACACGTTGATGGAACTGCTGGAGCAATATAACGTTCCAATTGCCACAGAGGACAAACGCTGCAACGGCAAAGCGATCGATGTAGCTTTCAACGGAACACTGCGTTCAGAGCAGGAACCTGCGGCACAGGCACTGCTTGTGGAGGATATGGGGGTGCTGTCAGCTACCACAGCCTTTGGTAAGACGGTGATCGGGGCGTATCTGATCGGGCAGCGAAAGGTCAACACTCTGGTTTTGGTACACTCCAGTGCACTGTTGGAGCAGTGGCGGGCATCTTTGGAGCAATTCCTCACTATCCATGAGGTTTTGCCGGAGCCACCTAAAAAGCGTGGCAGGAAAAAGAAACGCTGTCTGATCGGTCAAGTCGGCGCGGGAAAGGACACACGGGGCGGGATCATTGACATCGCCATCATGCAGTCGCTTTTCAAGGGTGAGGAAAAAGAGGTCAAATCTTTTGTAGAGGACTATGGAATGGTCATTGTGGACGAATGTCACCACGTGGCGGCGTTCACATTTGAAAAAGTGCTGAAGGCTGCAAAGGCAAAATATGTGTATGGTCTGTCCGCCACGCCGGTGCGGAAGGATGGACACCACCCCATTATCTTCATGCAGTGTGGGCCAATCCGTTATTTGGTAGACGCCAAAAGTCAGGCGGATAAGCGGACGTTCTCTCATTTTATCATTCCCCGATTCACGCGGGCGAGAGCTCCGGCCGGCAGCAGTATTCAGGAGCTATACGCCGCTATCGTCAAAAACGAAAACCGGAATGCGTCGTTGATGGAGGATGCAGTGTGGCTCGTGTATGAAGGGCGTTCGCCGATCCTGCTGACGGAACGAAAAGAACACGCGGCGCAGCTGGCCGCGCTTTTACAGAAAAAAATCCGGAACGTATTCTTGCTGGTGGGGAGCGACAAACCGAAGGAAAAACGGGAGAAATTGGCCGCGTTACAGGAGATACCAGCCAGTGAAGAGGTTGTCGTGGTGGCCACGGGAAAGTACATCGGAGAGGGATTTGATGCTCCGCGACTGGACACTTTGCTGCTGGCGATGCCGATTTCGTGGCGCGGAACACTGGCGCAGTACGCCGGTCGGCTTCACCGGAATTACGAGGGCAAGCACGAGGTTCGTATCTACGACTATGTGGACGTCCATATCCCCATGCTGGAGCGGATGTATCACAAGCGGCTGAAGGGCTATGCGGAGTTGGGGTATCAGGTGAAGTTCGGCACGTCGGATGAGCCCGTCAGCATGATCTATGACGGGCACGCCGCCATGGCCGCATTTGAGCAGGATCTGTCTGACGCGGCGCAGAGTATTGTGATTGTCAGCCCCTATCTACAAAAGGGACGTGTTGGGAGGCTGCTGCCGATTTTGCAAAGCGCGGTGTCCCGTGGCGTAAAGATCACAATACACACCAGTGAAGACGATGCACGTGCGGCAGAGATTGCTGCAGCCGTTGACGCGCTGCAATCTGTCGGTGCGGAGGTAATCCTGCACAAGGGTTTGCAGCAAAGATACGCCGTTTTGGATGAGCGCATCGTCTGGTATGGCAACGTAGATCTTCTGGCCTTCGGGCGAAAAGATACGGATGTGCTTCGCTTCGAAAACGCGGACATTGCCGGGGAATTGCTGTCACTAACAGATGAATCAGAGTGTGAACAGTTGATGATCACGGATTGACGGAGGCCTTTACCAGCAAGAGGGCGTCGCTTATGGCGACGCCCTCTTGCTGCATATTGCACTTACATGGTCGAAGATACCTTTGTTTCCTCGGATATGGGAACGAACTCAGATCATCCACACGGGGACGATATATGTGCTGCTGTCGATTGCGCTTAATGTCTCCCGCAGGCAGATGATCGCACCTGTTCCTCTCGGTACGGAGGCCTTGTCAAGCAGCTTGAATGCACCTGTAATTTGTGTCGGCGGGTTGATGCTTTTTTTGATCTCGATGGGGTGCAGCTGACCGTCACTCTCCATAATCAGATCGATCTCATTGCTGTTTTTATCTCGGTAATAATGCAGCAGGCAGTCTTTGGCGCTGTTGCTGTAGGTTTTCATAATTTCCGACACAACATAGTTTTCCAAGATAGCTCCGTTTATCGCACCGTTCATCAGAATTTCAGGGCTTGAGTACCGAGTCAGATAGGAGACCAGCCCTGTATCGAAGAAATACATCTTCGGCGTTTTGATCGTCCGCTTCAGAAGATTGTTGGAGTAGGGGTGCAGGAAGAACACGATCCCCGATTTTTCAAGTTCCTTCATCCAACGCTTTGCGGTATCATCACTGACCCCCACATCCCCGGCAATGTCGTGCAGGTTCAGCATCTGGCCGCTTCTGCAGGCGGCAGCACGAATGAAGTCCGCAAACATCACTTTATCCACGCCGAGAATGTCGGTGGTCACATCCCGGTCGATATAGGTCTGAATATAGCTGCTGTAAAACACATCCCGGTCTTTATACTTTCCGCTCCTGTGACCGGGAAGCGCGCCGTCCCAAATCCGCTGGTATATCTCATTCGGTGTGGCAGGAGAAAGCAATGCCTTGCGCTTCTGCAACTCATCGAGCTCCAGCGAAAAGGGCGAAACATCCACTGCGCCGCAAAGCTCGGCTTGTGACAATGCAGACATATGAAGAATGGCGGTTCGTCCGGCCAGCGACTCCTGCGCAAGCTCCATCAGGCGATACGCCTGAGAGCCGGTCAGCCAATAGGAGCCGGGTGCAGCACCGTTATCCACAGCGATCTTGATATATGAAAACAGCTCCGGTGCATACTGAACCTCATCGATGAGAACCGGCGCGGGATGCAGCTTCAAAAACATGGCGGGATCGGTTTTGGCAAGCCTGCGCTCCTCCAAATCGTCCAGCGAAACCTCGGCTCGTGCCGTCCCCTCCATCAGATGCCGCAGCATGGTGGACTTTCCGACCTGACGCGGACCTGTCAGCAGCACACAAGCGTACTCCTCATTGATTGCAATAAACTTCTTTTCAAGCTGTCTCTCAATATACATTGCTCCGCCTCCTTTAGGCTAAAATACGATGCATCTTTATTATAGCCTAAGAGAGAGGGAAAATCAATAGTTTTTAGGTTAAAATACGATGCACTTGTATTTTAGCCTACACGGGCGGCAATTATGCGTATTCTCAACAGGAAAGCCGCCTGATTTCAAATCGGGCGGCTTAGTTGTCTCGTAAGTACCTTCTACAGTGGGACAGCCGGCGTGCGATGCTGGCGCTTTGCGCACAGCCCCTCAAATTCGACCTCTCCCACGCCTGAAACGCCCGTCAAACGCCCCATTTGCAGGTCAAATTCTTGGCTGATGCGCACAGCGTTCAAACCAACAAACCATTGCAGCACAACGGCTTTAAGTCATTTCCGGTTGCTCCACATCCCACTGGATAGGTTCCATACCCATGGAGCGTATGGCGGCGATGACGTGGTCGTCATACTCCCCGTAGGGACAACGGATCAGCGTGGGGGTCACGCCGGTAACAGCACTGATCCGCTCGTTGCTGGCGGTGACATCGTCAATGATCTGCTGAGTGGACAGACTGTTGTAATGGTCGTGGTGATTGGAGTGGCTCATCACCTCGTGGCCCGCGTCGTGCAGGGCTTTGACGGACTCCGGGTACTTCTCCGCCCAATCTCCCACAACAAAGAAGGTGGTCTTGACACCATACCGCGCCAGAATGTCGATAAGCGTCTGGGTATCCTCGTTGCCCCACGGTGATGCAAAAGTGCGGCAGTTCACGACTTGAAATACTCCCAAGATTCGTAAGTTTTTCGAGTTTAACCTTAAAAATATTTCTTCGCTCTCCACTTTTTCACTTTTTTCCACACAGGCACTATGCACTCACCCCTCCAGCAGAGCGCGGCAGCCCTCCGGAAACAGATAGTCGATCTCCATGCGGTTTCCCTCGTAGACGCGGATTTCCCGGATGGCGGCGGCGACTGTGGGGCGATCCAGCTCCGCCAGCTGCCCCGACGCCAGCAATTCCTTTACCCAGGGCAAGGACAGCGGCTCATCCTGTACCGAGTCGCGCAGCTTGTCCAGTTGGGCCTGCAGCGCCTGCTCCTGTGCGTCATAATCAGCGCGGTAGCGGAGGAAGTCCTCCTTGGAGATAAGCGCGTCCTGATAGTCCTCGTAGGCGCTCTGGCGGCGGCGCTGAATGCGCTGCAATGCAGCTTCCAGCTTTTGGGGTTGGTCGGTGCCGGAGCGCGGGCGCTGCGCCGCGCCCTGCTGTGCCAGCTGGTGGAGGTTTTCCATGCCGGCAATGAGTTGGTTCAGATCATCCAGTATCACCTTCGTCAACACATCGTGGGCGATATAGTGCTTGCTGCACACGGATGCGCCGTAGCGTTTATACGAGCCGCAGGTGTAGAAGATTTTGCCACCCCAGGTGGTCTTGACCATGGCTCGTCCACAATCGCCACACTTGAGAAAACCCGCAAAGGGGCTGACATTCTGTTGAAAATCCGGCGTACGGGCGTTAGCGTTCAGCAGAGCCTGCACCCGCTGCCACTGGCCCTTTTCGATGATGGGCTGGTGGGTGCCGGATACTACCGTCCACTGGGAGCGCTCCTTCCGCTTGGCTTTCCCGTGCATCTGAAGGCGGTCGTCCCGTCCCTGCTCCATATTCCCAATGTACATCTCATTTTGCAGGATACGGTGGATGGTAGCGTATGTCCAGTAGGTGGTGGTTTCCAGCCGGTGGTTGTTGCGATATTTTTCTCCGGTGAGCCGTTTGTACTCACTGGGGCAGGAAATGCCTTCTTCGTTCAGCTGCTTGGCAATACGGATCTTTCCCATTCCGTTTTCGAACAGGGTAAAGATGCGCCGCACCACCTCCGCCGCAGGCGGGTCGATGACCAGACGGTTATGATTCTGCGGGTCCTTACAGTACCCGTAGCTGGCGAAGGCCCCGATGAACTCGCCCCGCTGCTGCTTGGCGTGGAGGGAGCTTTTGACCTTTTGGGAGATGTCGCGTGCATACTGGGTGTTAAACAGATTCTTCAGCGGCATCATCATGTCGTAGGCGCCGCGGTCGCTGTCGATATTGTCCGTGACAGCGATGAACCGCACGCCGTGCTCCGGCAGCCAACGCTCCAGATAGCGGCCTGTTTCGATGTAATCACGGCCGAAACGGGACAGGTCCTTTACCAGCACACAGCGGATGCGCCCGTTCCCTATGTCCCGTAGCATCCGTTGAAAGGCGGGGCGCTGGAAATTCGTGCCGGTATAGCCGTCGTCGGCATAGCATTCCGCCATTACCAACTCAGGATGATTTTCGATATACGCCTCCAGCAGCTTCCGCTGGTTGCCGATGGAATCACTCTCCATCCGGTCTCCGTCCTCCCGGGACAGGCGGCAGTACAGCGCGGTAGGCAGTGGTGGCTTCTCCATAAGCTCCCTCCTTTCCGTAGACTGCCCACAGCCATTAAGCCGCCTGTGTGTGGGCGCGGATCAATTCCACCACCAGCGCCTCTGCCGTCTGCTGGCCAAGGAAATTGCGAGTGATGGTGATCGCCGGGGCGGGTGCTTGCTGAACGGTTGGCATAAACAGACCTCCTCTTCGAGAATAGTCCATCGTATGCGCGCTACGGAAACCGTATGTTTGTCGGTCAGACATAAGAGCTGCCTCCTATTCAAATTGATAGGAAAACAAAACACCGTGCAGGATATAAATATCCTACACGGTGTCAAAAACATCATGACAAATCAAACGGGTTCACATGTCCGCTTGCAAAAGAGCAGTCGACTGGGTATAATATCCTCATGCGGTGCGGAGTGATTCGTTGTGTAGGTGCGTTATCACCTGCGCAGGCTTTGAGGAGTTGGCCCTCTTCAAAGCTGCCGCTATTTTGTTTTCTAGTGTTAGTATACCACCGGAAATTCTATTTGCCAACAAATAATATCTAATATTTAGAGTTTCTGCTCGCTTGAAATATCCAAAAAGCATCCGCCCGGAGCATGGACTTCGATAACATCCTCCGGCTGTACATTGGTCAGAACCAGTGTAATTAGCGCATCGCCTTGACGACTGCTACCACTGACCGGCGGGATACGAATCTCCTGCCGCCCATCAGGAAATAAGACAATAGATGTACGGGTATTCTCCTTTTCGGGCGTCGGGCAGCCGTGACGATCCCGGCGGAGCTTCGAGTAGAGGTATTGCTGACCGGTTGTGTCGGTGAAGCTACGATAACTGTCGGACTGCACCTGACCGGTCATCGATTGATGCATGAGAAACGCCAACGCACCGGGATCGTCCCGCAGACCGCAGTCTTCGATAAGGTGGTTTCTTCGGGTGTTGCGAAAAAGCTGTACGCCCAGGGCAGAAGCCATCCCCTCCAGCTTGATGCGGCCTGCATAGCCGATGGTGTAGGCACTGACCGTCGTACGAATGTAGGTAATCAGTTCACCTGAAGCAAATGCTTTCTGCCCCAATTCATCCTGCGATACAATATAGGCGCTATCTGCAAGCCTCTCCGCAGGACACTTCTTTTCGAGATATGCTCGCCATGCGTTAACATATAAAGCGCCATAAGGTGAAAGTGGGAACGTATAGTTATGGGTGTAGCTGGCCAAATCATCCCGGCGGTAACGCACAAAAACACGCTCATGATCGGCATCATCCAATAATAAATCTCCCCACTGTAATGCGCATACCTCCTTTGCTGACAGACCACTCTCCTTTAGCAGGACACTCAGCGCTTCCATGGGCTGTCCCAGTTCCCGCCAGCAGCGGTCATCCAATGCTGCTTCGTATTCTACAGGTAAAACATCCGTGGTGGCGGCTTCCCGCTGTAGACAGCGGTTAGTCGCGTCAGTATCGCGTTCCTGCCGACGAATATATTCCTCCAATTTCTTCTTGGCAGGGCACTCAACACCTTCCCGTTGGGAAACGGTCATTAAAAAGTGACACAATCTTTTAATGTACTCCAGCCCGTTTTTTCGCTGGTGTGCATCACAAAAATCTTTGAAATCTTTTGATGTAAGATCTTTCAGTTTTTTGCTTTCAAAGAAAATAGCCAATTTCCGAAGTTGGTTGTAATACGTCTTTCGAATCTCAGCACTGCTGCTTTGGTCATTTACATAGTCGGCTGCGTATAACTCTACCGCGGTGCTCAAACTTATCTCGTCCAACGATTTTCCCTCACGAAAACTCGTATTCAACACATGGCGATACCTCTTGAGCAGATCCTCCGTGCGCTTCATTACGGTGCGGTGGATAATCTGTTCCTGCGTTTCTCCGGGGCGGGGATAGGGAACATACAATTCCAATGTAGCAGCGTCAGAAAACCTGCGTTCCTTACTGTTGGTGTGGGTTTGCAGCAAATGGCCTGTCTGCGGATCCAGCAGCCCAATAGTGCCGCGGGCTAAGTATCCCGCAGAGGTTGTCGGATTCAGCGTAAATCGGATTTTGATACTGGGACGGTAATCGAACACAAACGACTGCTTACCTGATTGAGGTGTGATCTTGATTCCGCTAAACGGGTCGTTTTTTCTTTTCATACATATTCTTAACCTTTCCGTGGATTTTTTTGGCGTCTTTCTTTAACATGTCATAGTATTCTTTTGCAACTAACTCCTGAATGTCCGGTATACACGACTGCTGCCGTGATAGAGTCGTGCGGGATTTCCCGTTTTCCCTGGCGAGTTGGATGTGCTTCGGCAGGCGTACATCTACTCGATCACAATCATGGCCCCGCACAGTTATGGTGATAGTACTGCCCGGCAGAGCACTTTGAGGCACGACATAGCTTTGTGTCACGTGACACACCTGAGGTGATACGATGGGCAAAGCAGATGCGAACGCAGGGTGGGCACTGTGATCCGGATCAAGGATGATCCCTTCCAGCACCTGTGCAATGACCGGCCAATTATCTTCACGTTTGATCCAATCTGCCCACCATGCGTCCTCATTGCGGAGACGGTGCCCCATTAGCGCGTCTACCAGGCCATGTGGCATGACGCTCCGCCCATCCGGCAGCGGAACTGATGCACAATTGCACAAGTAAGTGCAACCACTGCAGCGCAGCAAGTAGGCGGTTACATCGGTCAAAGCATTGCCACCGTCATCCATATCGGGCTCGACTTGCACGACCATCTCCATGCCGAGCCAATAATCGCTATTGTAACCTAGCAACTCCAATTTATTTTTAACATAGCGGCTGATGTCCTGTGGGTCAGCAGGACGATGGATGTCCTGACGGTGGTGGATAACATAAGCGTCATTAATCTCATCGTCACTATATCCCTGCCTACACAATACTTCGCGGCTATCACGAACAATGTCCATGACATATTTAGGTAAGATTACCTGACGATATGCGTTGCGGGTTTTCATGGCAGAAACGCGTTCCCCGTTGGAAATGTTATGCACTGCCGCATATACACCAAAGTTGTCGCAATCAACAATCTCGCCATACTTTGGGCATACTTCAGCAGGGCGCAGCAGACAGCACAACATCAGAGCGGCACCGGCGGCCAAGGGTGTTTTTGAGGAATCCAACCGGATCAATTCCGCCAACCGTACCAAATCGTCACGAGGGAGGGCTTTGGCCTGCTCCGGAGGAACGATGCTCTCTGTTGTAAATAAAGGAATCTCAATGGGGGGCAAATCATATTGTGACAACAAATAACGTGACGCCTCATATAGCAGATTCGCTTCAGTAATGTGTTTGTTTGCGGTTGCGAGGGCATTTGCCTCACCACGATCTGTGTTCTTGCGAGCCAGTGCCAAATATGCCTGCTGCGCTTCTTCCAACGTACTAGGGTCATCAATACGATCCAATATCCTCTGGAGGATGGGGATACTGCGGCGTTCATAGTAGGTCAATGCTGCCCTGCGTGTGTTTTCGGCGCGCCATTGTGCAGGGCATAGCTGATGCTTCACATCACCCGGCAAGTAACCATACGCTTGCGCATAGTCTATATGCTTCCGCTGCGGACGGCAGGCTGTCTCATACTTTGCAACCGTGCGGGCAATAACGTTTTTGACGGATTCCTCCAGCGTCCGGCCACGGCCGGGACGATAGGTCATTTGGGCAGAAATACCTGGTACAAATTTGGATTTATTGGAAAACAGAACAGTCGATAATGTTTGCTTATCGGTATCCGCCTTTAAATACACAGCCACAGTCACCCGACCAACGGAAGAAAAAATATTTTCGCGGGCAATTTCTTGTTTTTTCATAGAATTTTTTCTCCTCTCCGTCAAGGTGGCATACGGTCCTACGAACCGATCAGCTTTTGCTATTGAGAATATCGAATACGCCTAAAAAGGGTTGGATTTTATAATTATCCGCATCTCTTAATTCCACAGTACCATAATCGAAAATGTTGTCAATATGTCCGGGGCCACAAATTTCTCACGGAACTGAATATGCAACCCGTTGCATAAAAGAGCCAGAAACAGCTTTTAGCTGTTTCTGGCTCTTCAGCCTGTCAAAGAACGCCAGTTCTCGTTATGCGAGAGCTGGCGTTCTTTGACAGGCTGAAAAGGGAAGCGCCCGCCGGGCGCTTCCCTTTTTGCATCTGCACTGCTTTTTTGAATATCTCGCAAATATTCTTGTCAATATTTGCCGACAATCCGTGGAAAATGCTGGATTTTCGGTATTTTATGTGTTATACTGTATGTATCATTTAACCGCGCTTCGCGCTTTTCCATATCGGCGACCCACTCTTTTCAGAAAGGCAGCAGTGATATGATAGATGCAACGTCTCCCGTTACAAAATACTACCAGTTGAAGGACATTCTTGTCAAAAATATTCAGGACGGCAAATGGCCGCCCCAGAGCCGCATGAGCAGCGAGAACGAGCTTTGCGAAGCATACAACGTCAGCCGCGTGACGGTGCGGAAGGCCATTGATCTACTGGTGCAGGAGGGCTATGTCTACACCATCAAGGGAAAAGGCACCTATGTCAAGGGAAAGTATATCGAACAGCCTCTGACCCATTTTTACAGCTTTCGGGAGGATCTTCGCAGCCGGGGCGTCAGCACATACAGCACCATGCGCCACTTCGACATCGTTCCCGCCGACGCCAGGCTGGCCGCGGATCTGAATATCCGGCAGGACGACAATGTGTTCTGTATCGAGCGGATCTTCTTTGCCGGTGAGCAGCCCTATGCGCGGGAGTTTTCCTATATTCCCTGCGCCATCTGTCCGGAGCTGCATGCCCAGCAGGTGCAGTCTTTGGGGCTGTATAACTCCTTAAAGAAGTACAATATCATCCCCACCCGCGCCAACGAAAAGCTGAAGGCGATCCTGCTGGATCAGGAAACGGCGGGAATGCTGGATCAGCGGCAAAACGACGCCGCCATCTATCTGACCCGCATCACCTATCACAACAATGTTGTGATCGAAAAAAACATCAGCTATGTCCGGGGCGACATGTTCGTCTATTCTGTGGAACTCTCCGTTCGTTGACCATATCCGGCAAAAAGGCCGCCACAAACGTGGCGGTCTTTTGCCTTTCTTACGAAAGAAGGGCAGAGAGATAGCTATTCATATAACGCCGGAAAACAGGCGGCGGCATAGTCGTCCAGCACATCGCCGATACGGTCAAGGATGACGGCGCGGAGATCGCTGCCCAGCTGTCCGTTCCGGTATTTGGTATACTGCCGGGGAAAATACAGGCTCAGCAGCGCCGGCGGCAGATCGCCACACTGCGTCAGCAGCGTCTGCACCGCCTGCTCCACGCCGGGATCCGGCAGATAGTAACGGCAGCGATCCGAGAAGCTGAACAGGCGCTTATAGGCCACCTCCCGCTCCGTGCCGCTGTAATAGGACTTCCAGTATCTGTCGTCCGCCAGCATAGCGTTTTCCAGGGCTCCGGTAAAATCCACATTTACGCCCATCCGGCCAGCCGCCTGCTGCGCCAGCATCAGCGCCTCACGCAGGGCAAAGGTCAGCGCGGGACCCACCTTCAGGATCGCCACGCCGTCCCGCACCAGACTGCTCAGTGACTCCCGCGTCTGGTAATCGGTAGAATGTCCCTCCAGCACCAGATCGGGGCAGCCCCGCATCTGCGCCATCAGTCCCGCGGCCCGCCGGGGGGCGTAGGCATTGACAAAGTCGTCGCCGAACTCCACGCCCGGCTGCGCCACGAAGCCGATCACCTGCCCGAAGGGCAGTCCCTTTTGGGCAAATGCCTCCCGGAACGCGGCGATCTGCCGGGCGATCTCCACTGGAGAGGTGGGGGTCACACTGTCCTCATGCACCAAGCTGCCGCCGGGGATCGGTACCTCGCTGCCGACCACCAGCACCGGCTGTTCCGCATCAGGCAGTGCGCGGCAGGTCTCCCGCACCACAAGCGCCAGCTCCGCCGCGCGGCGGGCGCAGACCTCCGGTGCCAGCGGCTGCCGCGGGTCGTCATCGCCAAGGCGCATACTGGTGTCGATATGTATTTTGCCGAACCCGGCGGCCGCATAGGCACGGATCATATCCGCCGCGTCCTTCATGGCCTCCCGCTCCGGCTTATGGCAGCTGACCAGTGGTCCCAGATGATCCCCGCCCAGAATAAGCTGGGAAGCGGGGCAGCCCTCTTCCTCCACCAAATGGTGAACCATGTCCATATAGTCCTTCGGCGTCATGCCGGTATAGCCGCCAAACTGATTGCACTGATTGGATGTCGCCTCCAGCACCAGCGGGTATCCCCGCTTTCCGGCATGCCGCAGCGCCGCGCGGATGACCAGCTGATTGGAGGTGCATACGGAGAACACCCCGATCTGCCGGCCGGTCTTATTCTCCATTGCGATCTTCTGTAACATTCCCATAATTGCTCTCACAGGCGGATCCATGCGCTTAGCCCATTGGGTCGGTCTGGGTCTACGCCACGTTTCAGCGCCTTATACAGCGCCACATTTTGCAGCAGGTACAGCGCCGGGATAGCCGCCGCCACAGGATCGGTGATCTCTCCGGTGTCGAAATGCGTATCCTCCCCCTCTGCCGCCGCAAAGGGTCCCAAACTGACCACATAGCCGGTTCTTTTCCGCAGATCCTCCAACAGCGCCTGCTCTGTCTGACCCGCGGATTCCAGAAAGGCAAAGACGAAGGTACGCTCGTCGATCATGACCACCGGCCCGTGGCGCACGTCCAGCAGGTTGTAGAAATTGGAGTTGAGACAGCAGATCTCCTTGAAGGCCAGCGCGCCTTCCTCCATCACCCCAGCGGCCTCCGCATCCGCCAGCACCACCACATGATCCCAGTCCTTCTCGGCCAGCTGCCGCGCCAGCGGCAATTCCCGCTCGTCCAGCGCACCGCCCATACGGCTGACCGCCTTCAGCTGCTCCTGCAGCCGCGTATCGCGGGACACCAGTGCGCAGATCATCGCCAGCGCGGCAAAGAATGAGCCAATGGTGCGGGTCTGGCACACGCTCTCGTCAAATGCCCAAGGCACACACAGGGACAGGTCGCAGGCGTCGTTGAGGGTGGACGCCGCATTGGCACACAGCGAAACGGTGGATACGCCCTCCAGCTTTGCCACCAGATCATAGACCCGCAGCACCTCGCTGGTCATGCCGGAGCGGGATACAAACACCACTACGCTGCCCTTTACGGCATTCAGATACCGCTCGGTATGCAGCAGCAGATCCCCTGCCGCCACCGCCAGAGAGGGAATATCGCACCGCATGGTGAACATTGCCGCCGCGGACTTGGCCAGGCAAAAGCTGGAGCCGCTGCCGATGAACCACATCCGCCTAGCGCCGGAAAAGGTTCGCAGGATCTCGTCCTCCTTCCCGCAGACCAATTGCAGGCACTTGCTTATGCTGTTCAGCTCATCACGGATTTCTTTTTCAGTATTATACATTCGTGTATCCTCCCAATCTTAAAGGGGAAACGGCGGGCGGCCGCTGTGGGTCGCCCGCCGCGGTCTGTGGTTCTCAGTTGGCAGCGTCGCCCATAATCTCGGTATAATTGTCCTTGGTCACGATGACAGAGCCGAACGGATAGGTGCCGAACTGCTCGCCGTCCTTCTTATACTCGCCGAAGATTTCGGTGCCGTTGACGATATTCTCATACACCGCGGTAACAGAGACCTTGGCCACCGTGCCGGAATCCAGATAGGCGGACGCCTTCACGGGGGAGGACTCCTTCTTGAACTCGTCGGAGGCCAGATAGCCGTCAATACCTACGCACACGGCGTCCTGATCCATGCCGGTCTCCTCCAGGAAGCGAGCCGCGCCTACAACGCCCTCGTCGTTGGCGGCGACAACATACCATGTCTTGATCTCGGGATGGGCGGTGATGGTGGCGGCAGCGGCGTCATAGCCGGTCTCCGTGGAGCCTGCGCCGTAGTCAACGCGGAAGATGTTGGCTGCGGGGAAGTCGGGGCATTTCTCGGTGAAATAATCATACTGGCCGTCGGCGCGGGGAATGCAGCTGGTGGCAGTCTCCATGGCCAGGATCAGGAATCCGGTGGTGGCGGGATCCTTCATACCGCCGTTTTCTTCCACATAGTTCAGCAGCCATTCCACCGTTTGCTGGCCGCACAGATAGGAGTCCAGGATCACGGCGGGGGCAATGTGCGTACCGTTGTCGTCGATCAGGGGGACGTCCACGGCGCACACGGGGATACCGGCGGCCGCGCACTTATCCAGAATGGTCTGGCTCAGGCCCTGATCGCAGGTGTTGATGACCAGTCCCTGAATCCCCTGCGTAATGAAGCTGTCCAGCACGTCGATGAGCACAGCGGGATCCTCCTGACCGTCACCGATCAGGATGTCGATACCCAGTTCATCCGCGGTGGCCTTGGCGGCAGTGGATTCCTTTTCAAACCAGGTCTGGGTCAGGTCGCGGTAGATGGCGCCGATCAGGATCTTGTCCGAACCTTCTTTGTTGCCGAGTGTTTGGTTGTTCTCTTGGCCGCCGCAGGCAATGAGCGCAAACGCCATTACCAGCGCCAGCAGCAGGGCTATCATTTTTTTCATGTGTACGTTCTCCTTTTTTTATTTGCCATGCTTTCGCATGATCATACAGATTTCAGGCAACACCGCATCATGGAACAAGCGCGATTTGCGCGCAAATTTTGCGTACTGACGGGACGCGGTTTCGCAGCAAAGTCAGGACACAACATCTCCGCAACGCGCCGCAGCTTTAATTGTGCGGTGGTTCCTTTACTTTGTTGCGGCGCTTCGTCCGGTAGAAGTCCAGCGCCAGCGCAAAGACCAGCACCACGCCCTTGGCCACATTCTGCCAATAGGTCGTCACGCCCAGCACCAGCAGGCCGTTGTTCAGCGTCAGCAGCACCAGCAATCCCAGGAAGGTGCCGAACATGGTGCCGGTACCTCCGGTCATGGCGATGCCGCCCAGCACCACTGCCGTAATGGCGTCCGTGTCCACATTGGCCGCCGCGCCCGGTTGGCCGGAATTCATGCGCGCCGCAAGGATCACTCCGCCCAGCGCGGCAATGGCGCCGGAGATCATAAACAGCTGCACCTTGATCTTATTGACGTTGATACCGGCCAGACGGGCTGCCTCCGGGTTTCCGCCCACCAGATACACATTGCGGCCAAACTCCGTTTTGGCCAGCAGAATGCCGAAGACCGCGATCAGCACCACCAGGATCAGCACCGGCAGCGGCACCGTCAGCACCTGAAGGGAGCCCACGGCATTGAGAGACTCGTTGGCGATGCGCACCGGCTTAACCTGACAGATGATGTAGGCAAGCCCCCGGGCGATGGACATGGTCGCCAGCGTGGTGATAAATGGCTGCAGCTTGATCTTTGTCACCAGAAGTCCGTTCAGCAGGCCAAACAGCAGGCCTCCGGCGATGGTGATGGGCAGGATCGCCCCCAAGGGCAGACCGTCCCGCGCCAGAATCGCCGCCAGTACGCCGGAGAACGCCGCCACCGCTCCTGCCGACAGCTCGATCATGCCGGCAATAATCAGATAGGCCTCGCCGATGCACAGCAGACCCACCAGCGATCCGGAGGTCAGGATATTCAGCATATTGCGATAGGAAAAAAAGTTGCTCTGCAGCTTTGTGAATACGATGCACATGATGATCCACACCGCTATCAGCACGAAGTAGTTGGAATCCACTACTTTTTTTGCGATCTCCTTCAAGGATTTGTCTTTCATTGTTGCGTCCCTCCGGCGTTATTTGTCATCATGGCCCACGCGATAACCGTCTCCTCGGTAGCCTCCGCGGCCGGCAGCTCCTTGACGATACGCCCGCTCTTCATCACATATATCCTGTCACTGAGTCCGATGATCTCCGGCAGCTCCGACGACACGACGATCACCGAGATCCCCTGCGCCGCAATGTCCCGGATGATGCGGTAGATCTCCGCCTTGGCACCTACGTCGATGCCCTTCGTAGGCTCGTCCAGGATCAGGATCTCCGGATCCATCGCAAGCCAGCGTGCCAGCAGTGCCTTCTGCTGATTGCCGCCGCTGAGCTCCGCGATCTTCTTGTGAATGGAGCTGGTTTTCACCGTCAGCTTCTCACATTGCTCCCGGGCAAACTGATTTTCCTTCCGGCTGCTGAGAAACCACAGGTTTTTCAATTTCTTCAGACTGACGACGCTGATATTCTCCCGCACGCCCTGCTGGGAAAATATTCCCTGATCCTTCCGATCCTCGGTCAAAAAGGCAACGCCCTTTTTCACCGCCTGTCCCGGCGAGGTGAAACGCAGGCACTCACCGTTCAGCTCCAGCTGTCCGCCGCTGATCTCATCCGCGCCGAAAATGCCGCGCATCAGCTCCGTCCGTCCCGCGCCCACCAATCCGTAAAAACCGATGACCTCGCCCCGGCGCAGGGTAAAGGAGGCGTCCTGAAAGCCCCTGCCGGAGTAGCCTGTTACCCGCAGGATGCAGTCCTCCGCCGGAGCGTTCCGCTTCAGCTCGCCAAACACCTTTTCCAACGGGCGGCCCACCATGCGCTGCACGATGGCCTCCTCGTCGGTCTCCGCCGTGACGGCGGTGTGTACCAGTTCGCCGTCCTTAAACACCACGATACGGTCCGAAAGACGGAAGACCTCGTTCATCCGGTGGGATACATACAGAATGATGATGTCCTGCTTCTTCAGCTTTTCCTCAATGATGTAAAACAGCTTTTCCGCTTCCGCCTCCGTCAGCGCCGTGGTGGGTTCGTCAAAGGCGATCAGCTTCGGACGGCGGGAATAGACCTTGATGATCTCCACCATCTGCTGCATCGCGGCAGAGAGGTTTTTCAGCTTCTCCGTCGGTGCAATGTCCAGTCCGAACTCCTCCAGCAGCGCCTTGGCCCTGGCATACAGCGTCTTGAAATCCACAAACGGCCCCTTCTTCGGCAGCGCACCCATAAAAATGTTTTCCGCCACCGTCAGCTCCGGCGCCATCTGCCGTTCCTGATAGATCAGCCCCACGCCTGCGCGGATCGCCTCGTAGGGGGAAGCAAAGTGCTTCTCCTCCCCGTTGATGCGGTAGGTTCCGGAGGAGGGCTGGTAATCTCCGCCCAGTATCTTCAGCAGCGTGGATTTCCCTGCGCCGTTTTCGCCTACCAGCGACAAAACCTGTCCGCTGTACGCCTTGAAGCTGATATGCTTCAGTGCCGCTACGCCGTGGAAGTTTTTACAAATATCTTCAAATTCCAGCCAACCGCTCAATCCTGATCCCTCCCCGCAATACCGGCAAACGTCTCTATGGCTTTCTGATCCGCGCTGAGAATGTCCCAGCAGGCCACGCGGTCGAAATAGCCCGCCTGCTCTACCCGGTGTACGCTGTCCGCAATATCCGTCCGCCGCACCGGAGGCAGCCCTTCCGCCGTATGCAATTCGATCCCCGGCACGACGCGCCCCACCGGCGGGATCGCCGCCAGCTCCCGTTCAAAGAAGCCGCCGGTATCACCGTCCATGCCGGTCACCTGTCTCAAATATGCCCGCCGCGCCGCATAGGCCGCCGGCGCAGCTTCGCTGACGGCTCGCGCCATGGCGTCCAGTTCAAAGGACAGCCCTGCCGGTGTGTAGGTATGCCGGTACAGCATCGGCTTGATAAAATCGGCCATCGCCCCGAGCCGCCTGTAATCCTGCCCCACCAGCGGTGCCAGAAACGGCGCGAACAGATCCATCGCCACTTTCATACCCCGGCTCCGAAAACCGCCGCACAGCACACGCACCACGCTTTCGATCCGCTGGCACTTCAGCCGCAGCAGCGTCTCCAGCGCCGGATCCGCAAAGATGTATTGTCCCGCGCAGTATTGGAGCAGTCCCAGCGGGTCTATACAATCCTCATCCGACATACGCGCCGCGATCCGCTGCGCAAGGTCATCCTGCACCTGACGCGGCAGCCCGTTTTCCGCCAGCCAATCGCGGCACTCCCCGCAGGCGCAGCCAAACAGCGCCTCCGCGCCCACGGTCAGAGAGGGGTACCGGATGCGGTCCAAAAACATGCCGTCAAAGGCACATCCCGCAAAATCACGGTCGTATTTCTCCAGCAGGCGCTGCGCCAGCCCCGCCTGCGAGGGGCAGCAGAAATCAAATGTCTCGTCTCCGTCAAATACCCGCGCGCCCAAAGGCGCGCCGGTCAACAGACCGGTCTGGCGGCGCAGGCCCTCCCGCAGCGTATGCTCGGAGAACACGGGAAACCACAGCCACAGCTCTGCGCCGCGGCGGTGCAGCGCTTCCCCCAGCTCCCGATACAGCGCCGGGTCCTCCGACCATCCCACGATCACAGCCTGTACCGGTACGTTCCGCAGTCTGCGAAGAATATCCTCCGCGGCAACGCCACGCCCTGCCGCGCCGCCGGTAAACGCCTGATAGTATAAGCCCATCCCCGCTCACGCCTCCTTTTCCAGCAACCGGGCCGCGGCCAGCGCCGCACCCTCCTCCGGCGTATACAGCGGAGAGTTCGCCACGCAGCCGGGGATCGCCTGCCGCACCTGCCGAAGGAAGGGCTGCAGTAAAAAGTCCCTGACCTGAAATACGCCGCCGGAATAGGAGATGTGTACCGGCTCCTGAAAGCACAGCTTCCGGTACACCGCCGCTGCCGTCTCACACAAGTGGCCGGCCGCCTTTCGGTACAGCGCGGCGGCGCTGTTGTCTCCGGCCTGAGCGGCCGCCAGCAGCAGCTCCTGCGTTTTTGCCAGCTCCGCCCGGTTTCCCGCGCAGCGCCGCGCATAATAGTCGATCACATCCGTATCCCGCCGCAGTCCCAGTCCTTCCCGAAAGATCTCATAAAACGCCGTGCGGGGTGCGCGGCCGTCCATCTGCCGGGCAAACAGCGCAAACGACTCACGCCCCAGCCATACGCCGGAGCCCTCATCCGAAAAATCATGGTGCCATCCGCCGCTGCGGGCGGCATGCCCTTCCTCGTCTTCTCCATAGGCGATGGCTCCGGTTCCGGCTACCACATTGATACCGGCCTTCAGTCCAAACGCACCGGCAAAGCCCACATAGCAGTCGTTCTCACACCGCACCGCGCCATTGGGAAACAGCTGCCGCGTCCGCGCCGATACGGCGGCGTCCAGCTCCGGATACTCGCCGAAGCAGGGAATGCCGATGCATACGGCGGCCACGCGCTCCGCCGTCACACCCAGCTGTGTCAACGCGGCCAGCAGACCGGCGGCATAGCCCTCTACGCCGTACTCCGCGGGATCGATGCTGCCCACGCGGCACGTTCGCGTCTCTTTTCCATCCACAGTGCGCAGCAGAACTGCCGTCTTACTGCCGCCGCCATCTATCCCTGCGATCCATCTCATAGCTTCTCTCCGCGCAACTTCTCATATCCTGTGTTATCTTGTATTATCCTGTATTTGATAATACTGTTTTTGGAGAAAAATGTCAATACTCATCTGCTGCCGGCAACGCCAAAAGGAGGAAATGATTTCTGTGCAAAACTACCAAACCGCCTTACCGGGAGCGGAAAAATGAAATCCAGCGCGCATTTACGCCCCAAAACAGGCAAAAAACTATGCAACCGCCCCTGCTTCTGCTATTATAGAAGAAACGGGGGTGTTTACATGGAAGGCTGGAGAAAAGACGCACGGCATGAGCCAATCATCGTAGATTTGGAGGCGCTGGTGCCAAAGGAGCATCTGCTGCGCAAAATAGAGAGAGTTATGGACTATGAGTGGCTGTATGAGCGGCTGGACCCGTACTACTGCCATGACAATGGCCGTCCCGGCACAGATCCGGTTGTGCTGGTCAAGATGGTACTCATTCAGCATTTGTTTGGGATACCGTCTCTGCGGCAGACTTACCGGGAAATTCAGGTGAATAATGCTTACCGTTGGTTTCTTGGGTATGGATTGCTGGATAATATCCCCCACTTTGCGACGGTGAGCTATGCCTTCTGCCAGCGCTTCCCGGATGAGCTGACCAGTGAGATATTTGAGCATATTCTCAACAAAGCACTGAACAACAGAATGCTGGACCCCAGCGCAATTTTCATTGACGGCACCCATATCAAGGTCAGCGCCAACAAGAAAAAGTTCCAGAAGGAACAGGTTGCGAAGGCAGCAAAGGTCTACTCTGGTCAGCTTCGCAGAGAGGTCAATGAGGAAAGAGAAAAGCTGGGCAAGAAGCCCATTGAAGATGAGGATGATGAAAACCATCCCCAGGGGGTGGAGGCTCACAGGAAACCGCAGAAAAGACTGTTTCCACCACAGACCCGGACTGCGGAATGTTCGTAAAAGGAGAACACGAACGGCAATTTGCATACGAAGCACATACAGCCTGCGACAAGCACGGCTTTGTGTTGGGTGTTGAAGTCACCTCAGGAAATGTAAGTGACAGCGTGGCCTGGGACGCAGTATATGACAAGGTCACAGACAGATTTCCAGAAGTCAAATTTGTAACGATGGATGCCGGCTACAAGACCCCGTGGATTGCCAAAAAAGTAATTGAGGACAGCAGGATCCCAATTCTGCCCTATACCCGATACAAAGGAAAGAAGGATAAGTTCAAGCCTTGGGATTTTACCTACAATGTGGTAAATGACAGCTTTGTCTGCCCCGGAGGACATGAACTGAGACATACAACTACCAGCAAAGATGGAAAACGAACTTACCGCAGTGCCACCCAGGTCTGCAAAGATTGTCCCTGCAGAAGCGCTTGTGGTGCAAATGAAAACGGACAGCGGATGCTCACAACCCATATCTGGCAGGAATTTCTCGACTTAGTTGAACAGCTGCGGAAAACGGAACGCGGCAAAGAAATCTATGCCATGAAAAAACAAACCATTGAGCGTGTTTTTGCGGATGCAAAAGAAAAACATGCCATGCGCTATACACACCACCGAGGTCTGGCCCGTGTCTCAGCATGGGTGAGGCTTAAATATGCTGCTATGAATCTCAAAAAACTGGCCCTTTGGAAGTGGAGCCGCTCTGATTTCTTTGTTTTTCTGCCCTATTTCTTCTTTGATACGACTAAAACGCCAGCTCTCGCATAACGAGAACTGGCGTTCTTTGACAGGCTGAAAGAGATGTCCATCGGCATCGCCGATGGACATCTCTTTATACAGTGAATTTTAATTACGCCTCAGGCACATATTCTACAATGTCTTCAAGACGACAATCCAGTGTTTTACATATCTTGCCTAATGCTTCCATGGTAACAGGTTCCCCTTTACCCATGTGCGCCAGTGCCGCAGTAGTCAACCCCGCTTTTTCACGCAATGCGGACTTGTTCATTTTCCTCTGGATCAGCATAATCCAAAGTCTTTCATAAGACCAACCCATATTGTTTCCTCCCTAAGGGTTATCGTACCGTATAAAGCTATGAGTGTCAATAAAAAGAAAATTTAATCTAAAATATAGACAAAATATATTGACATATAGATGCGCTCGTGGTATAGTTGAATTAGAAAAAAGAACAACGGCAGCTTTGAGGAGGGCCAACTCCCCAAAGCCTGCGCAGGTGATAACGCACCTACACAACGGACGAATCCGCACCGCATGGGATATTATACCCGTTTAGCTCCCGTTTTGCAAGCGGAATCGGCCTATTTGTCACACTCATGACACCGTGTAGTGCTTCGGCCTGCATGGTGTTTCTCTTTTTCTATTTTATAGAAAGGAACTTGTACACATGAACGACGAACGTAAGACAACCATTGAAGTAAACATGACCGATGACGAGTGGATCGAGCTGCTGTGTCTGTGCGAGGACATCAACCTAACGCCGGAGGATCTGGCCGTGGCATTCTGCCAGGAGGTCATCCGCCAGCAGGCGCTGCTGCGCATTATCACCGCCGCTGTTCGCGCCGATGTAGCCAATCAACTCAACCGATAACAGGAGGAATTGCACCTATGAAAATCGAAAACAAGACGCCCATCGCGGAGGAAATCATCCGCAATAATCCTACCGGCCACGGCCTGTTCGCCGGTATCGGGGACAATTTCAACAGCGTGGCACAGGTCATCTGTGAGCTGATGGACGACGCGGTCTCCAACCTCCGCGCCAACAGCGGCGATTCCGAGCTGTCCATGAGGGTAGTGCTGTCGCTGGAAAATCTTGGTGATGCCGTGGAGATCACTGTGACAGACGGCGGCTCGGGCATTGCAGACCTCAGCAGTGCATTGACCATCGCATGTCGGGATGGCGCGCAGACGCCGCTGAACGAGCACGGCTTTGGATTGAAGCACGCATTGGCCTCCTGCGACAGCAGTCCTGACCAGAAGTGGAGCATCCGCACCCGCACGAAGGACGACGCCGCGGCAAACCAGTACCGCGAGGTCAAGGCGCCATATTCCATGGGCACATCTGAACTGGACAAGCCCATGAAGGTGCGTTTTTATTCAGGTACAGGCGACCTGCTCCACCCCACCGGCACGTCGATCTCCGTCCGCTGCCCCATGGCAAAGTTCCGGACGGTGAAGCCTGACCGCAAGGCGGCGCAGTCTGACTTCCACCACCTTGTGAAGTATGTCATCGAGGAGCTTCGGTATATCTACGCCGGTGTTTTGGCAAATACGCCCATCACCATGGAGGTGTGGGAGATCAGCGGCGGCGAGGAAACGCAGCATACGCTGACGCCGCTGCTGCCGGTGTGGGAAGAGGGCAGCGTAAAGGATTACGGTGAGATCCCCTGCAACCTGGGCGGCGGCCTGCTGACCATCCGCTGTAAGTACGGTAATATTCTGAAGAACCCGTCCAACGCTATCTACTACAAGTGCAACATGGAGTCCAGCAGCGTGGAGCTTCGTATCAACGGACGTACTATTGAGCACGGGATGTTTGACCGCGTCTGGGGCGAGGCCATTCATCCCAGCCAAAACCGCTTTCTGGTACAGGTAGACTTGATTACGGACAACCCCGCCGCGCTGCCTGCCACGAAGAACACAAAAACCTCGTTCTGTGAAGCCGATCCGCGCCTGAAGAACCTGCTCAGCTGGATCGCCTCCTATGTTCCCGCCCCGGCCAAGGATGTGGATTCTGTGGAACTGCGGTACGTCAAGGAACTGACTGCCAAGCGGGAGAAGGACCCTACCGTCCTGCGGGTGAGCCGTGAGGAGCCGGTGTACCAGAAGATCGGGCTGAAGGCCAAGGTCGATCTGTTCGTGGGCTACATCGACCGCGTGACCATCTACGAGGCCAAGGCAGGAAAGACCAAGGCGTTGGACTTGTACCAGCTTCGCATGTATGTGGATGGCTGCGCCCTGGACAACAAGCCTGTGGACGAAGCCGTGCTGATCGCCAAGCGGCATTCGGCAGAGGTGAAGGAGCTTCGGGACATTCTGAACAGCCTGACCGCGCCTGACGGACATCCCTACAATTTCCGGTTGACCACCTGGGACGAAGAGGGCATTGTGATCCGCCAGAGCGCGTGAGAACAGCCGGGGAAAAGTGTGCAATCATTGCACACTTTTCCCAAAGGAAGGTGACGCGTGAACGTAAAAGAACTGATCCTGAGCCAGCCTGCGGCGGACATCGCCGCCGCGCTGATCGACCGGCTGGACGTTGAAGCCTCCAAGCGTGATAGGGGCATCCACCGCATCACGGCACTCATCGACATCCTGCACGGCATGGAGCCGGAGACCACCGATTACATGCTTCTGAGCGTCTATCACATGTACGATGACAAGGAGTTTCTGGATGCCAACCTGTACTGCAAGAGCGAACTCCCCGCCGAACTCGCGCCGCTGCCGGACATTCTCGCGGTGAAAGGCATCAACGAATTGGCTGTGGATGAGACCGAGCAGGCCGCCCGCGCCATCCAGCTACCTCAGGGTTATGCGTTTGAACTGTCGCCCTGGCGCGAGGTGCTGGGTTACGAGGTCAACATCGCCAACGCACAGAAGGTAGGTATTGCCGCCCTTTGCGCAGCGGTGCTGTATGAGATGACCTTCTTCGGCTTTGACGAAGAGGCAGTGGAGGCAGAACGGCAAAAGCTCTATGATTCTCTCCACGAAGCAGAAGAATTGGACAAGTTCCCGCCGGAGGAACGGGCAAAACACTTTTTCTCTACGGAGGAGGTCTTTGCCGAGTTGGATATCCCTGAGCCCTCCGAGGAGGCACGGCAGGAAACGCATCGGCAAATGTGCAGGGAGATGCTGATCAATAGTCTGAGAACGTATCAGATGCTTGAGAAATATGTGAAAAAGCAATAAACAGGGAAGGCCATCGGCAAATAACCGATGGTCTTCTACTTCTCTCTGTGTCCAAAGACAGATAAAATGCCATCTGCCCTTTTCGCCCATTTAGCCTTTTGCAGAAGTACTGCCCTCTGAACCGTCTATGAAAAACTCCGCGCCCTTGCTGTCCAGCAGGGTCAGTGCCGTGGACAGCAGCAGCGCCGTGTGAGCTATTGAAGCTGTCGGATATGGCGGACGCCCTGCACCGGGGCGTGCTGCTGATTCTGGTGCGGCTGGGCGTGGCCTACGGACTGTGCGCCCTGTTCTATGCCCTGTTCGGCTATGAGGGCTTTCTGGGCATCTCCTTCCTGGCCTTCGTGTGCGCCGTCACCAGCGCCAACGCGGCGCTGTACATGGGCATCATCTCCCCCTTCGGCGACAAGGCCGATAAGGCCAGTTTCGGCATCATGCTGATCTGCTCCATGCCGCTGCTGTTCCTGGGCTTCTATGGCGAGGCCGGTTTCGGTGAGGCGCAGGTCATGCAGATCATCTCTCTGATCATCCCCTTCATCCTGGGCATGGTGCTGGGCAACATGGATATGGATATCCGCAAGGTGTTTGCCGGCGGCAACGCCATTATTCTCCCCTTCCTGGGCTTTGAGTTCGGCTCTACCATCAACCTGATCGATGCCGCGAAGATGCTGCCCCAGGGTCTGCTGATGAGCATCATCTACTTCATCATCGTCATCACCCCGTCCTATATCTTCGAGCGCACAGTGCTGCATCGTCCTGGCTACGCCTCCGTGGCCAGTGGCTCGCTGGCAGGTGTGGCGCTGGTATCCCCAGCATGGCGGCAGCCTCCAACACGGCCTTCGAGCCGTATGTGACCTCCGCCGTGGCCATTCTGGCCTTTGTGCTGGCGGTGACTAACATCCTGTGCCCCTTCATGGTGAAGTTCATCCTCACCAGGCATCCTGCCGACGAGCAGTCCCGGCAGAATACCCACAAGCTGGCAGACGCCAAGCAATAACCATCCGATCTTCTATACCGATTTGCAAAAAGGAGTGTGTACATATGAAAACACTGATCTAGGCATCCACTTTGAACGCATTGATGCTGGGTAATTTTGATGAGACCGTCAGCGTGAAGGACTTTCTTCACCACGCCGATACCGGTATCGGTACCTGCGCCGGGCTGGACGGCGAGGCCGTCTTTGAGGACGGCGTGGCCTACAAGGCCACCGCAGACGGCAAGGTCATTGTCATGAAGCCGGAGGACGGCGTAGCCTTCGGCACGGTGGCCAAGTTCGATGAGAGCGTTCCCGCCGTGGAGCTGCGGGGTATCGCGGACATCGAAGCCATGAAGAAAACGTTAGCACCTTATGTGGAGGGCAACCAAAACATCTTTTACATGATCAAGGCCACCGGCGAGTTCAAGGCCATGCATGTCCGCAGCTGCTTTGCCAGTCAGAAGCCCTATCCCACCCTGTCTGAGGTGGCCAAGAACCAGCGGGAGTTCCACTTCGCCAACACCTACGGCACCGTTATCGCCGTCTGGTGTCCCCGGTATGTGAACGGCATCAACCTGCCGGGCTGGCACTTCCACTACCTCAGCGGCGACAAGACCCAGGGCGGCCACATTTTGGGCCTGTCCGCCGATCACCTGACACTGAAGATCAACCAGATCGAACGCTTCGACCTGACGCTGCCCCGCAATCCGGAGTTTGCCCGGCGCGACCTGTGCGAGGATCTGAGCGCCAAAACCGCCGCCGTAGAGGGTGTGAAGAAGTAAAGCGGTATTTCTTTCCTCAAATATATCCATGCGAAAAGGACTGGCATGCAAACGCGTGCCAGTCCTTTTTGTGTACAGCATCTTCTTTCAGCGGCACAGTCGTTGCTGTTTGTGCTAACGGTCATGTACGATCATACTCATCGTGTGCGCTTACGCTTAGAACGGCACACCGCTGCCGCGGCCAACAGCGTTCCGGATGTTGCTGCCGTTCTTGTGTTTCTTTGACAAGAAGTTGCTGTTTGCCGCGCATCTTCGTCAAGAGAATATATGCATGATCGTTTTTGGACAGGGCGCATCGCAGAACACATTGCGGTGGGGCAGAACTTGTGCTATACTTGGAGCATAATTGGCAAGGAGGGGGACTTATGAGGAGAATTATCTGTATCATTTTAGCCTTTACCATAACACTGCTGTGCGGCTGCGGCAGTAAAAGCGGCGGAGATGACACACAGGACTACGGCGGAAACACGCAGCAGGAAGAATTCGTCATTACGCCCATGGCGTCCGGGCTGGAGCTGGAGTCATATAGCTGTGCGGATTTCTCTATGAGCGTTCCGGAGGGCTGGATGGTGGAGGCGGCCACGTCCAACGCGGGTATGTACCACGCTTTGCGAGCGTATGACCCCGCGTGCAGCGTAAATCAGATTTTGTATATCCTGAAGGCAGAGCCGCTGTTTGCGGATGACTTCCTGAAGCAGAATTATACATACTGGAACGCTGCCTACGCAGCGTTCCCCGTAATGGCAGAGGAGTCCGTGAAGGGTTACTTTGACGTGCTGCCGCAGTATCTGTCGGCGGTTGCCGCAGAGCCGTTTTACAGCAGCCTCCACTTCCCGCAGTATGAGGATTTCACGGTGACAGAGGCCTTTGACGCGACCGGCTCTTTGGGCGGGACAGCCGGTGTGCTGCGTGTGGAGTTTACGCAGGACGGCGTCGAGGCGGAGGGTATGTGTTCGGTGGAGCTTGTCCCCTTCCCCATCCCCGGCCTTGGCGGGTACTACATGGCGTACAGCACCACCATCGTCTCCGCTGAAAAGGGGATGTTCCAGAACTGGGAGGACATCCTGACACGGAGCTTGGGCAGCCTGGACTATTCCGGCAGCTATACCTCCTCCGCCATGGCGCAGAGCGACGCGGCGATGCGGCAATCCCAGCAGTTGAGCCAATCCGCCAATGAGATGCAGGATGCCATCATGTCCTCATGGGAAAGCCGGAATACCAGTCAGGACATCATCAGCCAGAAGCAGAGCGACGCCACCATGGGCTTTGAGCGGGTGATGGACACGGAGACCGGCGAGATTTATCAGACGGACAGCGGCTTTACCGACTGGTATGACGGGGAGAGGTATACGGCTATCACGGACGAGCAGTACACGGAGGCCGTTGTGGGTCGGTTCTCGTGGAAGTAAGGAGGACATTTACATGAAGAAGATTTTTGTGTTGTTGCTGGCCACAGCAATGATTTTCGCACTGGCCGCCTGCGGCGCAACGCCCAATGGGACAGACAATAACAACACACAGGACGACCATCAGGCCGAGACGCCCGATGCGTCTTATGAAGCACCTCAAATCACCGAACTGTATAACGAGGACTTCGACTACACCGATGACATCGGCAACAGCGGCCATTATGCCTACCGCGTACCCCAAATCGAGGCCAATACACAGGGTGCAGAGGCCATCAACAAGGCCATCTCCGATGCGTACACCCCTATCGTGAATGGCGTGCTTGAAGATGTCTCGGATAAGGTCAGCCTGTCCTGTTTCTATGTGGCATGGGAGTCATATCAGTATGAGAATATCCTGTCGCTGGTCGTCTCCTGCGGTTGGGATGCCGATGTGAACGAATACAATGTCTATCTGTATGACATCGTCAGTGGCCAGCAGCTCACCACAGCGGGCTTGCTGAAGGCACTGGATGTGGATGAGACAGTCTTCTTGGAGGCGGTACGCCGCGCTGCCGCTGCAAAGTTCGACACACAGTATGGAGCAATTGCGGGCGGTGATACGGATGAGTTCCTGACGGAACGCCGCGATTGGACGCTGTCCGACGAGAACATCAATATGGACGTCCGCACATACGCTGACGGTGACGGAAATCTCCATGTGGTCTTGCCCATCGGCTCTATCGCCGGTGCAGATTCTTATGAGCAGGTACTGTCGCTGGATGACATCGGCGAGTAAACACAGCTCTCCCGACACCTGAAACAAAAAAGCGCTCCTGCGAGGTCGATCCTCGCAGGAGCGCTTTTCCTATACCGGCAGCCTCAGACCCGAAGTTTTGAGCGGAGAGCTTAGCAACGTAACATACTCCAGCGAGCCAGTTGCAGCCGCACGAGCGTCGGCAGACGCAGCCTTACAGCCGGAAGCACTTTTTCAGCGCCGTATACTCGCCCAGCACCAGCAGCGTCAGGCTGCTGTCCAGCACGGTTTCCGGCAAGATGGTCACATTGGTTTTGCCGTCTCGCTTCACGCCGAGGATATTGACGCCATACTTTCGGCGGATGTCCAGCTCACCGATGCTGTGCCCCTGCCAGCTGTCCGGGACGGCAACCTCGATAATGGCGTGCTTCTCGTCCAACTCTATGTAATCGAAGATGTGGTCGGCGGTGTACCGGATGGCCGCCCACTTCGCCAGCTGCTTTTCCGGGTATGTCACCGCGTCCGCGCCGTTGCGCAGCAGAAATTTTGCCTGTACATCCCGTTCGGCGCGGGACACCACATATTTCGCCCCCAGCTCCTTGAGCAGCGACGTCGTTTCCAGCGAGTTCTGGAAGTCTCCGCTGATGGTAACGTAGCAGACATCATAGTTTCCAACGCCCAGCGAGCGCAGAAAATCCACGCGGGTGCTGTCACCGATCTGCGCGTTGGTGACGAAGGGCATACACTCGTTGACGCGCTCCTCGTCCCGGTCCACCGCCATGACCTGATGCCCCAGCTCGCTCAGCTGCATGGCAAGGTGCCGCCCGAAGCGGCCGAGTCCGATCAATAATACGTTTTTCATCGTGCGCTCCTTTCAGCCTACGGTGATCATTTCCTTCGGATACCGGGCATAGGTCAGATCATGCCCGGAGAAAGCGGCGTAAATCAGGGTAAGTCCCCCGACACGCCCGAAGAACATCAGCAGAATGAGAATGCTCTGCGACAGCGTACCCAACTGCGGCGTCAGCCCCAGTGTCAGCCCTACCGTTCCGGCAGCGGATGCCGTTTCATAGAGACAGGCACCGAGAGGCAGGTTCTCCGCCGCGCTGATGACCGCCGCACCCGCGAAGGTCAGTCCCAGATACAGCAGCAGGATGGCGGCGGCGTTCCGTACAGCGGAGGGCTCCAGCCTGCGCTTAAAAAGCTGTGGGTCCTCCCGCCTTCGGAAGGCAGCGACCGCGTTGGCGGCCAGCACAGCCAGCGTCGTGACCTTCATGCCGCCCGCGGTGGAGCCGGGCGCGCCGCCGGTCAGCATCAGCAAAATCGTGACCGCCTGTGAGGTATCGCTCATTTTCGTCAGGTCTGCGGTGTTGTAGCCCGCCGTTCGCGGCGTGACCGCCTGAAAGAGCGACGCCAGAACGCGCTGTCCTGCGGGAAGCTCTGCAAAGTCTGTCAGGAAGAAGAGCAATGCCGGAAGCGCGATCAGGATGGCAGTTGCGCTCAGAATGACCTTGCTCTGCATCCGGTACCGCCGCAGGTGCAGCCGGTGGGTGCAGACATCGTCCCACGTCAGAAAGCCGATACCGCCCACGATGATCAGCAGCATAATGACGATGTTGACCAGCGGGTCGGATATGTACGCCGTCAATGAAGGGTAGAGCGTATCCGCCCGCCCCAGAATATCAAAGCCCGCGTTGCAGAAGGCGGAAACGGAGTGAAATATTGCCATCCACACGCCCCGCAGTCCATAGTCCCGGCAGAACGCCGGCAGCAGCGCAAGAGCGCCGACCAATTCCACAAAGAACGTTCCCTTGAGAATAAACCGCGTCAGGCGCACGATGCCGCCCACCACCGGAGCGGAAATGGCATCCTGCATGGCACTGCGCTCCTTCAGCGAGATATTCTTGCCGGAGAGCATCAAAAACGTTACAGCCGCCGTGATGACGCCTAAGCCGCCGATCTGGATCAGCAGCAGGATGACGGTCTGACCGAAGCCGGACCAGTAACTGCCGGTGTCCTGCACCACCAGCCCCGTTACGCAGACGGCGGAGGTGGAGGTAAACAACGCCTCGTGAAACGGCGTCCATGTGTGGCTTGCGGTGGCGATAGGCAGCATCAACACCAGTGCGCCCAGCAGGATGACGCCCGCAAAGCCAAGGATCATGATCTGGAAGGATGTCAGATGGTGTTTCAGATGAAAACCGGATTCTGTCACGGGACTCACCTCCTAAAATCGACTGCGTTCCCAATTTCGCGTACAGTATAGCACGGTTTTCGCGTTTCGACTATATACATTTTGTTAAGATTTCGGCTCAGAACGACCGGGAACGACTGTGAACCTTTCTTTAATTTTTGCGGAAATCGTTGCATTTTCTTTACAAATACAGTATGATATGGCCCGCGCCAATATTTTGACAGATTTCGCAGCCGCCTTCCCCTGAGGGAGGCCTGCGGCAGGAGACATATATGCTGAAAACAAAATCCAATGAGATAACAGACACCCATCAGGCGCCTTGCGAGGCGCCTGAAACGGCGGAGGCCCTCCGCCGCAGCATGTGGCAGGCGTGGCTCCGCAGCCTGCTGCTGTTCTGCTGCGCCAGCGTCTATGTGGAGCTGTGCCTGCACCTGTGCGTCTATCGCTCGCTGGACAGGCGGGCGGTCTATCTGGTGCTGTTCGGACTGCTGGGCGGCACGGTCTGCGCGCTGCTGACCACGCACCTGCCCAAGATCGCCCGGCAGATCGTGGGCGTGCTTCTGGTCGCCGTGCAGGTGCTGTTTGCCGAGGTGCAGCTGATGTACCACGCCATTTTCGGCAACTTCATGCCCATCAGTCAGGTGAGCATGGGCGGAAATGTCATCACCAATTTCGACTCGCAGATCCTGTACAGCATCGGCAAAAACATCGTGCCCATCCTTCTGCTGCTGGTGCCGCTGATCGTGACGATCCTCTGCCTTGCTCTGCGCAAGCTCCGGGTGCTGACCGTGCGGCTCAAGTGGAGGCAGGCGCTGGCGACGCTGGGCATCCTGCTGACGCTGCTGCTGGCTACGATGGGCATTATGTACGCCGGGCGGAACAAGTCGTTCTCCGTCTACAAGACCTTCACCAACGTGAACACCTCTACCGACAGCAGCTATAAGAGCGTGGGCATGCTGGCCACCACGGTGCAGGAGCTTCGCTATATGGTCTTTGGCAGCAGCGGCAGCGTCATCATCACGCCGTCCTCGCTGGGTACAGACACCAGACGGCTCTACAGCAGCAATTCCTACAATGTGATCGAGAGCATCGACTTTGCAAAGCTGGCGGAGTCTGCGGATAACATCATGTGCAGGACCACGGATGAGTATCTGGCGCAGGTGGTCCCCACCCGGAAGAACAACTACACCGGGCTTTTGCAGGACTACAACCTGATCACCATCTGTGCCGAGAGCTTCTGCCCCTGGTTCATCAGCGAGGAGCTGACACCCACCCTGTACAAGCTGTCCCACACGGGCATCATCTTTGAAAACTACTACGGCACGTTCCAATCCGTCACCACCAACGGTGAGTACACCATGTGCATGGGGCTGTATCCGGATATGTCCCGCACTAAGACCGATTCCAGCTTCAATGTGGCGGGCACCAACTATCTGCCCTTCTGCCTGGGCAACACCCTAACGGAGAAGGGATACCAGACCTGGGGCTATCACGACTACATCGGCGATTTCTACAACCGGAACATCACCCACGCCAACATGGGCTATACCTTCAAGGCGGCGGACTCCGGGCTGGATATAAAGATCGACTGGCCCTCCTCCGATCTGGAGATGATGGAGGCCTCCGTGGACGACTACCTCAGCAGCAGGGAGCCTTTCCACGCCTATTACATGACCTTCAGCGGCCACTATCAGTACAACTGGGACAACGCCATGAGCGCCAAGAACCACGACGCGGTGAAGGATCTGCCCTATTCCGAGCCGGTGAAGGCGTATATCGCCTGCAATCTGGAGCTGGAAAACGCGCTGACCTACCTGCTGCAGCGGCTGGAGCAGGCGGGCGTGGCCGATAAGACCTGCATCGTACTGACCAATGACCACTATCCCTACGGTCTGACGGAGGATGAGTACAACGAGCTGGCGGGGCGGGAGATGGATCTCACCTTCGAGAAGTATCGCAACAGCTTTATCTGCTACGTCCCCGATCTCTCTGAGAACATCGTGGTGGATGAGTACTGCTCCACGGCGGACATCCTGCCCACGCTGCTGAACCTGTTCGGCGTGGATTACGACTCCCGGCTGCTGGCGGGCACCGACGTGCTGTCCAACGGCGTACACATAGCGGTGCTGTCGGATAAGTCCTTCCTGACAAAGACCTTCCGCTATGACGCCGGCACGGAGACGGTGATCCCCGCCGACGAGAGCGTCGTTATTTCTGACGAGCAGCTGGAGGCCTACCGGCTGTATGTGGACAATAAGTTCCAGATGTCCAGCAACATCGTCAACAGTGACTACTACGCCCACGTTTTTGGCAAGGCGTCCAGCGGCGGCACGCTGGAGGATACGGTGGTGTTTACGGACATCACAGGCATTTTCAACCAGGCCAGCGTCCTCTATATGTACCGCAACGGATATATAGACCCGGAAACGCCGGACACCTTCGGCGGAAAGGCCACGGCAAAGGTGGGCGAATTCGTGGATGTGCTGTACCGCATCTCCCAAAGGCCGGAGACGGACAACACCGCCTTGCCGCCCGACTATGAAAACGAGACATTCAACGGCTCCGCCTGCCCCTACTACGACGCCGTGTGCTGGGCGTATCAAACGGGGCTGCTCCGTCAGGGCGATCTGCATACGGCCTATGACGACGACATGGATTATCAGACGGCCTGTCTGCTGATCTATCGCTACGCCGTCATGTCCGGCATTGACACCCGCGTAGATCAGGAGCTGCTGCGGCAGACCATGTGGGGAAATCCCCGGCTCAGCGGCGAGGTCGTCAAGGCCATGCTGTGGTGTGACGATCGGGATATCACCACCCGCGACAGCGGACTGAGTGAGCTGCTGGCGGCCTATGACACCCATATCAGCCGCTATCAGATGACCTCGTTCCTGTTCTATCTGTGCACCTATGAGCTGAATTCGCGAAACGAAGCATAATATAGAATAAAGTGCGGCAGTTCAGCAACTGAACTGCCGCACTTTTGCATCACCCCACGCGGCGTCGAAGCTGATGGCACAGACCTTCTGGCTGCGCTCCACAGAGTAGATGGGCAGCTGCCGAGTCGTGGCCGCAGCGCTGACAGATGCCGGGTAGTTCACCGCGTAAAAAATGGCCGCAGCGGCCAGCAGCGCCGCACCGCCCACCATGTACCAGCGCCGCAGGAGGAGTATTTTGACCTTGCTCATAAAACGTGCGCCCCTTTCTGTTTTTTGCCCTATCCTATGCCGCTCCCGGCGGAAATATATCCCGCGGCGGCGCCTCGCAGCCTGCCGGCCGCACAGGGAAAAGGACCGTCCGTTTGAAACGGGACGGTCCTTCGTATGGAGGGGGCGGGGCGCAAGGAGTAAGCGCCGCCGCGGAGGAAGATAACTTATTTACGCAGGAACAGGTCAATCTTAGACTTGGCGCGGGCCTTGACGCTGGCTTTACCGGCCTTGACCATCTCGTAGTAGTCACCATTGGCAGAGCCGCTGAGCAACCCTTCCACATAGGCCATGCGGATCTCCGTGGCAACATTGATCTTGCGAATTCCGATCTCAATAGCGGTCTGGATCATATCGTCAGGGATACCGGAACCACCGTGCAGCACAAGGGGCACATCGGTGACGTCACGTACCTCCTGCAGGCGCTGGAAATCCAGATTGGGACGGCCCTTATACAGGCCATGTGCATTGCCGATACCCACAGCCAGTGCGTCCACCTTGACCGCGGCGGTAAAATCGATCACATCCTGCACGCGGACTAGGAACGGCTTGGAGTCATCGTGAGAAATGTTGTCCTCAGAGCCGAGGATCGCGCCCAGCTCCGCCTCCACAGAGGCGCCGGCAGCGTTGGCGATGCGGACGACCTCCTGCGTAACGGCGATGTTGTCCTCGAAGGACAGCTTGGATCCGTCGATCATCACGGAGGTAAAACCGGCGCACAGGGCTTTGACGACCTGCTCCACGCTCTGCCCATGATCCAGGTGCAGCACCACAGGGGTCTTCATATCCTTGGCCAGCGTGCGAACTGTGGCGGCCAGGCTCTCCAGCTTGCCGTCCTTGATGGCTGCCTGACCGACTGCGATGATAGCGGGGCAGTTTTCCTCCTCCACAGTCTCCAGAATAGCCTGGGTGATCTCCATCGTGTCAATATTAAAGGCGGGAATGGCGATCTTCTTTTCCTCTGCATAGGGGAGGATCTCACGCATCGTAACAAGAGACATATTTCATTACATCCTTTCGTTGCTTTATAAGATATCTACTGTAATGCTTCCGCCGTTGAGGACTTCCTCGATCCGTCCGGCATCGGGGACCACTGTGTGGCCGCCCAGACTCTCGCAGGTGCGGAAGTATCCATATATTGTTTTCCTCCTTTCTCAAGCCCAGATAGGCGCGGGCAGGGTCAGCTTCATTGCTACCACGAAGAACAGATACACAAAAGCCACCATGCCCACAGGCAGCGCGATCAGCATGACCTTGCTGCGGCAGCCCATCAGATATTCGATCGCAGGGATCATAATGAGCAGCGCCAGCAGCATACCGACGATCTTCATCAGCACCACAAAGCCCACAACAATTCCCAACATGATGTACACATGGATCATTCCGGGGCTCTTCCAGTCGATGGTCTTCTTTTCCTCGCCGGGTTCTTTTTTAAGCGCCGTTTCGATGATCAGCGCCACAGACAGCAGCGCCAGCGCACCGGCCAGAATGCAGGGCCACACCGCGGGGTTTTTCTGCGCCGAAGATCCGATGGTATAACCACCGGATTCATAAAAGATATATCCGGATAACAGCAGCATCACCACGGATACGATATAGTTGTATTTTTTCATGCAAATGACCTCCAGAATATAGGGGATCCTCTCTCTGCAAAACAAGGAGGTGCCTACCGAACATATATGCGGCAGGCACCTCTTCTTATTTTACGCGATGAAGTATACCGCAGCCAAATCAGCCGTTGATATCGATGTCGGCGCAGATATCCTTATAGAAAGCCATCTGCTCGTTGATGAACGTGTTCAACTCATCGCCGTACAGGGTGATGTACTGCATACCCAGGGACTCGATCTGGGTCTTGTACTCGTCGCTCTCAACAGCCTTACCCATCAGGTCACGCAGGGCGGCGAGCACATCATCAGGGGTGCCCAGGGTGTAGCCGTCGGGATCAGCCTCAGGCAGAGCCTCCATGCCGATCAGGCCGGCATTACCGGTCTTGTTGTCCACCACGAAGGTGTATTTGCTGTCGAGGCTGGTCGCCACGTTCAGCAGCGCGCATGGCACACACGCGGTATGCCGGCGGTACGCGCGTGGTACGCAGGCGCCGCACCGCCGCCGGAGAACGCATATGCCCCCCGCTTCGCTCCTGCCGGTCGGGTATACGGAGGCGATAGGGGGTGACAAGCCGCGCCAAATATGATACACTGATATGGACGACCGCAAGGAGGACACCACCATGCATATCAACTGGTTCAAGGACGAAAATCACCTGGTCTATATCAACGGCGAGACACAGCTGGCAGAGCTGGAACGGACGCTGCACTTCCCCGGTCTGGCGGACGCCGCCAACGAGCTGCGGCAGCATCCCACAGCGGAGGGCTTCACCATCAAGGGGCCGAAGCGCACCAGCGGCCGTCTGTTCGTGCCGGATCTGACCTTCGGTGAGCACATCGAGATGGGCGAAAACATTTTCTTCTATATGGGAGAGATGCAGGAATGTTACGTCATCTACTGGCTGGACGCGCCGGTAGCACAATGAGCGGAAAAGGGCCGCCCCGTTCGGGGCGGCCCTTTCATGTCATGTGCAGCCGTTCAATCGCTGGCGCCGGTATGCACGACCTTGCCCATGTTCCACAGCAGCGCCACGCGGCGCGCGGACTCCAGACGTTCCTCGGGCGTGCGGTACTCGGCGTGCGCCGTCTCGGCCCCGCAGTCCATGCAGGCCACGGAGACAGACCAGCCCTGCTCATCCTGCATGGCACCCACGCCGCGGCAGATGGGGCAGTCCTGCAATTCAATATCAAAAATCGGGTCCATGTACATCCTCCTATGGGTCAGGTTGGGCTCAGTATAGCGCATATAGAGGAGAAAGGCAAGAAAAATATCCCCCTCCCCTGCCATGCAAAAACGCCCCGGCGCCGAAAGGCGCCGGGGCGTTTTGCTCCTGTTACTGAATGGAGATGGCGCTGTTCTTGGGCAGCTGCTTCTTCACATTCTTGGGCACGGAGATGGTCAGGATGCCATCCTCAAACTTGGCGCTGACGTCCTCCGGCTCCACCGCATCGCCCACATAGAAGCTGCGGCTGCACGCGCCGGCGTAACGCTCCTGACGGATGTACTTGCCCTTCTTATCCGTCTCGTCCTTGTCCAGGCCCTTGACCGCCTGAATGGTCAGCACGCCGTTCTTCAACTCCAGCGTGACCTCATCCTTCTTGAAGCCCGGCAGATCCACGTCCAGCTCATAGGTATCCTCCGTCTCGCGGACATCGGTACGCATCAGGTTCCTGGCGTGCTTGCCGTACAGCGGGTCACGGCCGCGGGGCATCATGCCGAAGGGATCGCCAAAGAAATCATCAAACAAATTCTCACCAAAAATGCTGGGCAACATATGTCATTCCTCCATTCGAAACACTGCCCGGGCGCTGCGGCCATCCGCCGCAGCACAGGGGCTGCTGCCACTGATTTGTATACATTTCATCGCCCCTCGGAGGTTCGCTTCCGTTCCCCTCTCTCAAGGTTCGGCTTTATTATAACGCCGATTTTAGCACTGTCAATAGGAGAGTGCTAATGTTCACAGAAGTCACGATATTTGTTCACAAAATATGCGATTTCTCTGGCGCAGTGCCGGCCGCCGTGATACAATAGGCACAACATCCCATGCAGGAGGACAGTTTATGGAACAGTTTTATGATAAGGTCAGCGCCTCCGCCGCATACATCCGGGCGCACATCCCCCAGACACCCACAGTGGGCATCATTCTGGGCAGCGGGCTGGGTGGTCTGGTGGACGCCATGACGGACAAGACCGTCATCCCCTACGGGGATATCCCCCACTTCCCCTGCTCCACCGTGGCGGGCCACGCGGGCAATCTGGTCATCGGGCGGCTGGGCAGTCAGGTGGCGGCGGCGCTTCAGGGGCGGTTTCACTACTACGAGGGCTTCAGCATGAAGGAGGTCACCTATCCGGTGTATGTGCTGGCGCTGCTGGGGGTAAAGACCCTCATCGTCACCAACGCCTGCGGCGGCATCAACCGGACGTTTGTCCCCGGGGACCTGATGCTGCTGTCGGACCACATCAATATGCTGGGCGCCAACTCCCTCATCGGTCCCAACGACGAGCGCTTCGGCCCCCGCTTCCCGGATATGACGGAGGCCTATCCCCACCGCCTGCGGGAGAAGGCCCATCAGGCCGCCGGGGCGCTGGGCTTCGCGTGCAAGGAGGGTGTGTACGCTATCTTCCCCGGTCCGTGCTATGAGACGGCAGCGGAGATACGGGCCTATGAGCACCTGGGCGCTGACGCCATCGGTATGTCCACCGTACCGGAGGTCATCGCCGCCAACTATCTGGGCATGGCGGTGCTGGGCATCGCCTGCATCACCAACATGGCCACCGGCATCGCCAGGGAGAAGCACTCCCATCAGGAGGTGCTGCGTATCGCCAACGAGAGCAGCCAGAAGCTCTGTGCGCTGGTAGAGCGCGTCGTGCGAGAGCTGTAATGCAAAAACGCCCTCCCGGCGGGAGGGCGTTTTCTTTTTATTTCTCGTTGACGCGCAGCTCCAGCACGTCGGGACGGGCGTAGTGGCCCACGCAGTCCAGCTCCATACGGCTGGCGGGGACCTTCTGCATATCCAGGTCGGCGTAGATGATGTCCTCCTTGTCCCAGACGGTGACGGAGGCCTCGTGGCCGAAGGGGTCGATGACGCAGCTGCCGCCCCGGCAGGCGATGTCCGGCAGGGCCGCGATCTCGGCGGTGCCGCTGACGGTCTGGGGATAGTCGCTGCGGCGGAAGACCAGATCGGCGTTGATAAAGTAGCAGTGACCCTCGATGGCAATGTGGCGGATGGTGTCCTGCCACTCCGGATTGTCGTTGGTATTTGGGGAGATGTACAGGGATATCCCCTTCTGGTACAGCGCCACCCGGGCCAGGGGCATATAGCTCTCCCAGCAGATGAGATTGCCCATGGGGCCCCAGGGCGTGTCCATCACAGGGAAGTAATCCCGGTCTGCATCGCCCCAGACCACGCGCTCGCTGCCGGTGGGCTTGAGCTTGCGGTGGTTCAGGGCCTCGCCCTCCGGGGAGATCATCATGTTAGCGTTATACAGCGTACCGGTGACGGCGTCGCGCTCGGAATAGCCCATACTGATATAGACACCCAGCTCCCTGGCGCGGCGGAGGAGCTTACGCATCTCCGGCCCGTCGGCCAGCAGGGAGTTGTCGTAGTACATCTTCCAGTCCTCGCGGCCCACGGCCTTGCGGCTGCCCACGGTGAAGCCGAAGGTCATGCCGTAGGGGTAGCCGGGGATGAACAGCTCCGGAAAGACAATGAGCTCCGCGCCCTCGCCGGCGGCCTCGTCGATGAGCCGCAGGGCCTTCTCAAGACATTTGTCCTTGCGGAACATCACAGGGGTGGCCTGCACCACCGCCACGCGGCAGGTGTTCTTCAGATCTCGCATGGGTCGACCTCCTTGCAGAATGATACCATGATTATACCAGACGGACACGCCGGAACGCAACAGGTTTCGGCGCAAGATGCAGCAGCTGTCGTACAGCGGGGTGAATTCCGCCTCCATGTGCAGGCGGTGAGTGCCGCCAACAGCACGCACCGCACTGGAAGCCAGGATCGTTTCCGTCTGTGCATCATACGCCCAGTTCTCTCTGCTCGCCATGAAAAGAGACGGGCGGAAGGGGTCGGCAAACCCCTCCCGCCCTATGGAAAGCAGACGGCTGACGCCGCCCCGACTTGACCGCAACAGAAATGCCCATCCCTCTGCAGGGATAGGCGGTGCGTTTTGGTAAGAAAAAACGCCGTTTCTGCATCGCAAAAACAGCGTGGTCCTTCCTGTGGTGCCACACGGAGAAAACGCCCGCTGTGCCTGGTCCTCCGACGTGCAATTCTTCTGCCTCGCGCCGCGGAGCTCTTGCTCCCCGTCTGCCGCCTACCTTCTCAGGCTCACGCCCAATGGCTGACTTTCGTCACACAGCTCTCGCTGTTTCGGTGCATCCTTGCGCTCACAGTGCCGTTCGCGGTGGGTTTTGACCCATTTCCTTTTAGGCTGCCGCCTGGCCAGACCTGGCCTTTGCAGCGGGCAGCCGCACGACTTCACCGGACCCTATTCACTTAACAGTGGTAGTATACCACCAGAAAGCGCCACTTGTCAACGACATTCGACGAAAACGCAGCGACCAGGGCGGCGTCAGCCGGCCCATTGCCGCTTATATACACCGACCAGCGCGGCGTCAGCCGGCCCATTGCCGCTTATATACACCGACCCCCGCGGCGTCAGCCGCGGGGGTCTATCCATGTCAATGATGGAAATTCGTCTGCTGCACCGGCTCCTTCTCCGGCAGGCCCAGCTGCGCCTTGCCCAGGGCGATGGACTTCATCAGAAAGGCCATGTTGCGGCCCAGGGTCCGCATGGTCTGCAGGCCCTCCTTGTCCTGACGGACCTCCTCCGGCGTGTTGCCGTAGACCATGTTCCAGTACTGGCTGCTGGCCACGGGCATACCGCAGATGGTGAAGTACTTGTTCAGCGCGTCGAAGGTGGCGGTGTTGCCGCCCCGGCGGCAGGACACCACCGACGCGCCCACCTTCATGGTCTTGTCGATGTGGGGCGTGCTGAAAAACAGCCGGTCCATAAACGAGATGGCCCCGCCGGCGGGGGAGGCGTAGTACACCGGCGAGCCGATGACCAGCGCGTCCGCCGCGGCGAGCTTGGGCGCCGTCTCGTTGACCAGATCGTCGTACACGCAGCGGTGGGTCTTTTTGCAGCTGGCGCAGGCGTTGCAGGCATGGGCGGTCTTGCCCGCCTGGATGATCTCCGTCTCGATGCCCTCGGCCTCCAGCGTGTCGGCCAGCTCACGCAGGGCGGTGTAGGTGCAGCCGTGCTCGTGGGGGCTGCCGTTGATGAGCAATGCTTTCATATCCTCACCTCCCGGCTCAATAGCCAAAGATCATGGGGCGCTTGATGTCGCTGAGCTTATGGGCACCGCACATGGCCATGGTATCGGCCAGTTCGGCCTTCAGCTTGTCCACGTAGACCTGCACGCCCTCGGCACCGCCGCCGTAGACCATGTTCACGAAGGGCCGGCCGATGAGCACCGCGTCCGCGCCCAGGGCCAGAGCCTTGAACACGTCCATGCCGGTGCGGATACCGCCGTCCACCAGAATAGTCATCTTGCCGCCCACCGCGTCGACGATGGCGGGCAGGACCTCCGCCGTGGCGGGGCACTGGTCCAGCACGCGGCCGCCGTGGTTGCTGACCACGATGCCGCTGGCGCCGGCCTCCAGGGCCTTCTTCGCGCCGTTTACGGTCATAATGCCCTTGAGAATGAAGGGCTTGCCGTTCATCAGCTTCACGATCTCCTTCAGCTCGTCCACGGTCTTGCTGCCGGCGGGTGGGGTCAGGTTCTTCAGGAAGGGCAGGCCCGCCGCGTCGATGTCCATGGCCACGGCAATGGGATCCGCCGCGCCCACCAGCTCCGCTTTCTCGCGGACCAGGTCGATATTCCAGGGCTTGATGGTGGGCACGCCGCAGCCGTGGTTCTTTTTCAGTGCCCCGGCCGCCGCCTGGATCACGGCGGGGTTGGTGCCGTCGCCGGTAAAGGCGGCGATGCCCGCGCCAGCACAGGCGGACACCAGAATGTCGTTATAGGTCAGGTCGTCGTACTTGTCGCCGTAGTGCAGCTGCATGGCGCCCACCGGCGCGGCAAACACGGGCAGGGCCACCTGCTTGCCGAAGAAATTATAGCTGGTGTCCACGGGCACGTTCTCGCAGATGGTGTCCATGTTCACGCACAGCTCCTGCCACTTCTGATAGTTGCGGATGAAGCCGGTGCCGATTCCCTTGGCGCCGGGGCCGGGCACGGTGTTCTTGCAGGCCACGCCGTTGCACACGGGACAGGACTTGCAGTAGGGTCCCATACAGGTCCGCGCGTTGGCTAAGATCTCCTGATAGGTCATGGTATGTATCCTCCTTGTGAAAGACTGCCGCAGGATGTCGAACTGCGTCGCATTGCGTCGTTTTTTATCGAATACCGGCGATGAACACGCCGGGGTCCTTCTCACGCTGAGCCTTGGCCCAGGCCAGCATTTCGTACACGTCCACCGCGCCGGTGATGACCGCGCCGTTGTCCCACGTCTCCGCGGTGCGGCCCCGCAGGAACGCATCCGGCGCACCGGTGCGGACGTAGTAGGGGTGCGCCTCGCCGCTGGTCAGGAACATGGGCACAGCCCTGTCGGTGTAAAAGCCCCGCTTGCCGGACAGCACCGTCAGGCAGTCCTGCACCACGTTCTCCGCCGTGGGGAAGCGCCCCGCGCCCTGGCCGTAGAAGCTCTGGCGGCCCAGCTGCTCGGCCTCATAGGTGATGAGATTGAAGTTGGCGGGCACCGCCGCCTCCAGATCGCCGGCACCCACCAGCGTGGGCTCCACATAGGCGCACACGCCGTTTTCCGTGCTCTCGGCCCGGGCCAGCAGCTTGCAGGCAAAACCGTGGGCCCGGAAGGCCGCAATATCCGCCGCCGTCACCGTCCGGATGCCAAAGGTGGGGATGGCTGTCTCCTCCAGCGCCGCGTCGAAGGCGATGTTGGCGGAGATGCACAGCTTGCGGCGGATGTCGTCGCCGTCGATGTCGGCGGAGGGGTCCGCCTCGGCGTAGCCCAGGTCCTGGGCCTCCTTCAGAATAGCGGGGAAGTCCACCGGAGCCTTGTGCATGGCGTCCATGATAAAATTGGTGGTGCCGTTCATAATACCGCCCACGGCGCACACCGTATCCAGCCGCTTCACGCGCTCCAAATTCGTCAGCCAGGGTATGCCGCCGCCCACGGCGGCGGTGCAGCGCAGGGCCGCGCCCTTCTCCCGGGCCAGTGCCGTGAGCTCCGTGTAATAGGCGGCGATCAGCGCCTTGTTGGCCGTGACCACATTCTTGCCCTGCGCCAGCGCGGCGGAGACATATTCATAGGCCGGGTGCAGCCCGCCCATGACCTCCACCACCGTGTCGATTTCCGGGTCATTGAGGATGTCATCGGCGTTGAAGGTGACCACCTCCTCCGGCAGGCCCTCTTTGGGACTGCGGAGCAGCACACGCTTCACATTCAGGTCATCGCGCGGCGCGCACAGCGCCCACACGCCGCCGCCTACCACGCCAAAGCCCAGCAGACCGATATGCATCATAGTCGTTACCTCCTTGGGTCGTCCCGCCTGCGCGGGCGTCATTTTGGCCCCATTGTACCCGCCGGAGCGCTGCCTGTCAAGCCGGAAAAAGCCCGCAGACAACGGCCTGCGGGCCTTTTTCATCCGATAAGCTTTTCGATCTCCGGCTGGGAGACAAAACCGATGGACTTGTTCACCAGCTGGCCGTTCTTGAACACCAGCAGCATGGGGATGCTCTCCACGCCGTAGGCCGCGGCCAGGGACATATTCTCGTCCACATCCACCTTGGCCACGGTGACGTCCGGCCGGTCAGCGGCCAGCTGCTCCAGCACGGGGCCCAGCATACGGCAGGGGCCGCACCAGTTGGCCCAGAAATCCACCAGCACCGTGCCGCTGTTTTCCAGGACCTGCTCCCGGAAGTCGCTCTCGTTTACATGGATCAATGCCATCTCCGGCACCTCCTTGTCCTTTGTTTTATACCTTTTTCTCCAGACACACCAGCTGCACGTTCGGGATGCCGTTAAAGGTCCCGGCCACGATGCCCGCCTCGGTGTAGCCCAGCTTTTTGTACAGCGCCCGGGCGGGCGTGTTGCGGGCGTTGGTGTCGATCCGCAGGTACGGCCGATCCGTTTCCCGGGCCAACTGCTCATAGAAGGCCACAAAAGCCGTGCCGTACCCCTTACCCTTCACAGTGGGGTCCACCACCAGTGTGTGCAGCACCAGCACCTGCTCCGGCGGCGCGTCATGCCGCCAGGTACACTGGCTGTATTGCGCCATCTGGTTCTGGTCCAGCTTGGCGGCGGCCGCAACACGTCCCCCGTCCTCCAGCACATACAGTGTGCCGGCAGCCAGCGCGTCCAGAGCCGTCTGCTCCGTGGGGTATACGCCCCGGGTCCAGCCGGTGGACAGCTCGCCGCGCTCCTCACGATCCAGAAGCGCCCCGTAAATGGCGGTCACAGCAGGGATATCCGCCGGAACCGCTTTTCGTACCAGCATAGTATGTCCTCCTTACCTCGTCAGTAACCAGACCGCCAGTGCCAGCTGTGCCAGCAGTATGGCGGGCACGCCCCAGACGAAATACCAGTGCTTCGTCTTGTGGTGAAACACCCGCATACCCAGCAGCGCACCGACACTGCCGCCCAACAGCGGCAGCAGGAACAGCGTCTTTTCCGGCACCCGCCATTTCCCCTGCCTGGCCCGACGCTTGTCCGCACCATACACGAAAAATGTCACCAGATTGATAAGTACCAGATAGACCAGCAGCGCCGTACCGCCGCCGGAGACGAATACCGTCACAGGTCCGTCCGCGCCGCCGACAAAGCCCAGCGACGGCTGGCTCATTTGGCCAGCTTGGCCAGCTCGCAGGCCGTGGCCGCAGCCAGCTTCGCGTTGTTATACACCAGCTGAATGTTGGCATCCAGGCTGCTGCCGCCGGTGATGTCCTTGATCTTGGCCAGCAGGAAGGGCGTGGTGGCTTTTCCGTGGATACCCTGCTCCTTGGCCTCCTCCACCGCCTCGTTGATGGCCTTGTTGATCACGTCGGCATCCATAGAGTACTGCTCGGGGATGGGGTTCGTCACCAGCATACCGCCCTCCAGCCCCAGCTCGCGCTTCACATGGAAGGCCTCGGCCAGCTGCTTGGGGGTGTCCAGCCGGTAGTCCACCTTAAAGCCGGACTTGCGGGTATAGAACGCGGGCAGCTCCTCGGTCTGATAGCCGATGACCGGCACACCGTGCGTCTCCAGATACTCCAGGGTCAATCCCAGGTCCAGGATGGACTTGGCGCCGGCGCACACCACCATCACCGAGGTGTGGGCCAGTTCCTCCAGATCGGCGGAGATGTCCATGGTGGTCTCGGCTCCGCGGTGCACGCCGCCGATTCCGCCGGTGGCGAACACCTGGATACCCGCCATGGCGGCGATCATCATGGTGGTGGTCACGGTGGTGGCGCCGTCGCGGCCCTCCGCCACCAGAATAGGCAGGTCGCGGCGGCTGGCCTTGGTGACGCCGGCGCCGGTCTTGCCCAGATAGTCGATCTCCTCGGGGGTCAATCCGGCCTTCAGCCGACCGCCGATGATGGCGATGGTGGCGGGCACCGCGCCGCCGTCACGAATGATCTTCTCCACGTTCAGTGCCGTCTCCACATTCTGGGGATAGGGCATACCGTGGGAGATGATGGTGCTCTCCAGCGCCACAACGGGCTTGCCGGCCTTCAAAGCCTCCTGCACCTCAGGGGCCACGTCCAGATAACGGTTCATAGCTTGTACCTCCTTATGTCATGCAATTCTATTTACGCTTTTTTGCTCATGCCTGTATTGTCCAAAATATAGTCCACATTCTCCCAGCTCATGCCGGGGTGGATGGTCTCCGCCGCCGTACAGGCCAGCGCGCCGGCCCCGGCGGCCTTCCGCGCGCACTCCGCCAGTGGTTTCCCGTGGGCGATGCACGCGGCCAGCGCCGCCGCCATGGCGTCCCCGCCGCCGGTGGCGTTCACCACCTGCACCTTCGGACAGGGCAGGCGCACGTGCCGCCCCGCCTGGTCCTCGGCGTACAGGCCATCGCTCCCCAGGGAGATATACACCTGCTGAACGCCCTTGTCCAGCAGGACCTTTGCGGCCTTTTGAACGTCTGTCTCATCGCGGATGGTCACGCCGCTGAGCAGCTCCGCCTCCATGCGGTTGGGCTTCAGCGCCGTCAGCTTATCCAGCACCGGCAGCAGCTTCGGCGCCTTGATGGTGCTGACCGGATCGGCCAGGACAGGCGCGGTGCAGTGGCTGCACAGCCACTGGATAGACGCCTCCGGCAGGTTCGTCTCCACCACCACCAGATCGGCATGGTTGATATAATCCAGCCGCTGCCGCAGGAACTCCGGCGTGATGTGCTCATAGATGGCCATGTCGTTCACGGCCAGGGCCATGTCGCCGTCGCAGCCGTCGATAAACAGATAGGTGCCCGTCCGGCCACCGGGAATGGTGGCGCTGTGGCTCAGGTCAAGGCCGATATCCGCCGCGTTCTCCCGCACAGACTGGGCAAAGCTATCCTGCCCCAGTACCGTGATCATGGACACCTGCTCACCCAGCAGGCAGAGATTGTGGGCGATGTTCCGTCCCACGCCGCCCAGAGAGGTGGTCACCCGGCCGGGGTTGGAGTCCCGGGCCACCAGCGGCGCGTCAGACACCGCGCCGATATCCATATTCACGCCGCCCACCACGGCGATGTAGGGCGCCTCACGCAGCAGATAGCCGCGGCCGGCAATGTAACCCTTCCGCATCAGGTTGGAAATGTGGACCGCGGCGCTGGACCGCGTAATACCGGCCTTGTCGGCCAGCTCCTGCTGGGAAATACACGGGTTTTCCCGTATCCACTCCAGCAGCTGCCGTTCTCTTCGGGTCACACAGCCACCTCCTAAGCAAGTGCATTTTTGTAATCACAAGCTTATTATATCAACAGCTGTACGTTTGTCAAGAGGCAAATTTCCGCAAAAAAAGCGGCGCTTTCCGATGTGGGAAACGCCGTCTTCTTTCAGCTGCAAACCGTTGGTATCACAGCGTTTTTGGCGGTATGCCGCGGGTGCCGTTTGTGGGGTCCACAAACAGGGGAAGGGACGGGGGAAAGGACGTGAAAAAAAGGAAGGCGAGGGCGGCGAGCAGGTGGAGCAGAATGCCCAATATCTGGAAAGGAACGGACGAGAGGCGGGCGCTCTTTTGCAGGGAGGCACTGACAAAATATGCCAGCAGCACGGCGGCCTGAAAGATCAGGATGTTGACCACATCTATGCTTTTTCCCAGGATCCCGGTGTAGGTATAGAACAGGGCCGGGATGGCGGCGAGGCCGGCGAGCAGGCCGATGGCCCTGGGCAAAACGCTTGCGGCACAACGGTTTGCGGCGATCGTGACGACGGTCCACACCAGCCAGGGAACGGCCAAAAGCTTCATGTGCTCCCAGGTGGATTCGTTGACGGCGGAGAGATACGCGGCCCAGCCGGCCTGACCGGTCCAGTCGTAGACAAAGTGCAGCAGGTTGCCGAAAAGCAGGGTAAACAGCATTCCCGCCGTCTCAAGGGTACGGCGTTCCCGTTCTTTTTTCATTGAACATTCCCCTTTCTTTCCCTTTCTCTTTCACATATCTATCGTGTACGTTTTATACACCTCTACGCGGCATTATATACACCTTTGGTATATGTTTATACGCGGTATATGAATGTTCGGGCGGCGGAGCGCACAATTGCGCAGACAGGGGTGGAATTCTGCGGGAAGTGTGCTATACTGTTCCATACCATCGATTGACAAGGGCAGACACGGTTTTGACGGGCAGAAATGCGCCCATACTGCGTCAAACCCCTTGGCAATACGGCAAGTATTACCTGCGGGCCTTTTCTTGTCTGGACACATTTCTGCTCCGACAAAACTGCTGTGCACCTGCCAGCGATGTATTTTCGAGTGATTTTTGGCTTTTGAGATGCAGGCGGGCTGAGTCGGCATATTCTCGCCGATGCTGCCGAGCGACGTTCCTTTGGAGCGAGGCTGGCGCCCGCCAAGACGAAAAGGACAAAAAGCGCCGGAAAGACACGCTGTCAGGCGTGTTTGCTCTTGTCAATCGATGGTAAGAAAGGGTGAGCACCATGACCGTTACGGAAAAGCTGGCCGCGCTGCGGCAGAATATGGAGGCGCGCGGACTGGAGGGCTGCATCGTCGTCACCGACGACTTTCACGGCTCGGAGTATGTAGGGGCGCATTTCAAGGTCCGGGAGTTCCTGTCCGGGTTCACCGGCTCGGCGGGAACGCTGGCGGTGCTGCGGGAGGGCGCATACCTGTGGACGGACGGGCGATACTTTTTGCAGGCGGAACGGCAGCTGGAGGGCAGCGGCATACAGCTGATGCGCGCCGGCCAGCCGGGCGTGCCGACGCTGTCCCAATTCCTGGCGGAGCAGCTGCCGGAGAGCGGAGCCCTGGGCTTTGACGGCCGGACCGTCAGCACACGGCTGCACCGGACGCTGGAAAAGGCGCTGGCGGACAAGCACATCCGGCTGGACGGCGGCTTCGACCCGGCGGCGGACGTTTGGACGGACCGGCCCGGTCTGTCCGCCGCGCCGGTATGGGCCTTCGACAGCGGGGTGACGCGGCGGGAGAAGCTGACGGCCCTGCGGCAGGACATGGCGGCGCAGAAGGCGGAATGGCTGCTGCTGACCGATCTGACGGACGTGGCCTGGACACTGGAGCTGCGGGGCGGCGACGTGGCATGCACGCCGGTATTCCTGGGCTTTTTGCTGGTGGGCACGGACAGCGCCACGCTATATGCCCAGGCAGAGAGCTTCGCGCCGGAGATACGCGCCGCGCTGGCGGCGGACGGCGCAGCGCTGCGGCCCTACGGGGATATTTACGGCGCGCTGCGGGCGCTGCCGGAGGGCGCGCGGGTGCTGGCGGACAGCGCCACGGCCAACAGCCGCATCGCGGAATGTCTGGCCCACACGGCGTGGACGGACACGCCCAGCCCCGCCGCCCGCCGCAAGGCGGTGAAGGCCGGGAGCGAACAGACGGGCTTCCGGCAGGCGCATTTGCAGGACGGCGCGGCGCTGTGCCGCTTCCTGTATGAGATGAAATCACGGCCGGAGGCGTACACCGAGCTGTCCGCCGCAGCGCTGCTGCGCCGGTATCGGGCAGAGCAGGTGGATTTTCTGGAGGACAGCTTCGAGACCATCGCCGCCTATGGCCCCCACGCCGCCGTGGTCCACTACGCCCCCGCACCGGAGACGGACGTGCCGCTGAAGGCGCAGGGACTGCTGCTGGTGGACAGCGGCGGACACTACGCCCGGGGCACGACGGACGTGACCCGCACCATAGCGCTGGGCCCCATCACGGACGAGGAACGCCGGAGGTCCACACAGGTGCTGCAGGGCCACATACAGCTGGCCATGGCAGAATTCCCCCAGGGGGTTATGGGGGAAAATCTGGACGCACTGGCCCGGGGCCCGCTGTGGCGGGAGGGCCTGGACTATGACCACGGCACCGGGCACGGCGTGGGGTGCGTGCTCAGCGTACACGAGGCGCCGCCCTCCTTCCGCTGGCGCATTGCGGAGGGGCTGGCACACCCGGCACTGGAGACGGGCATGGTCATCTCCGATGAGCCGGGATACTACGCCGCCGGACGCTTCGGCATACGGCACGAGAACCTGCTGCTGGTGCAGCCGGCGGAGGCGGCGGGCTTTCTGCGCTTTGAGACGCTGACACTGGCGCCCTTCGACCGGGACGCCCTGGACCCGGCGCTGCTGACGGCATCGGAACGGGACTGGCTGAACGGCTATCACAGGCGGGTGTATGCACAGATCGCCCCGCTGGTGCCGACGGAGGTCCGGCAATGGCTGCGGGAGGTCACCGCGGCGCTGTGACAATGGCAAAAAGGAAGCACCCTGACGGGTGCTTCCTTTTTTTCAGTTTTCGTCGGTCTTTTCTTTTTTCAGCTGCTCCAGCTCGGCACGGAGCATACGGTTCTCCGCCTGGAGCTGGTCCAGCTTGCGGTGCAGCGGCGCCAGCTGGCGCTTCAGCTCCGCCGCCACCGCGCCGCGGTAGATACCGTAGCGGCCGGCCACGGAGACCACGGTCAGCACCGCCGCCGTACCGCCGGCGATGAGGCCCACCTTTTTTACATCCAGCTTACGCAGGGTATTTACCGCCGCCGGCAGCTTTTTGCCCGGCAGGGGCGCCACCTCGATCTCGATATGGGGCAATTTTTTCAGTTCCATGCTTCTATCACACCCTCCTGTATCCGGGCGGTCCGGGCCGCCGCGTATTTCTGCTTCTATTATACCCGACGGGCCGCCGCTTGGCAAGTACGGACCGTCGGGGACCGCGGCGCATACACTGGACTGCGGGCACGACCCGCGAAATTAAACACAGGAGGTCCTATCATGGCAACTTTCACCAACCAGGCAACGCTGACCTATAACGGCCAGACCACCACCTCCAACGTGACGGTGGGTGAGCTGACGGAGACGCTGACCGCCGCCAAGACCGCCGTGGTGCCCACCTACGGCACCGACGGCCGCGTGACGTATATCCTCTCTCTGGTCAACAGCGGCACCGCACCGCTGACGGGGCTGACCATTACCGACGATCTGGGCGGCTACACCTTCAACGCCGGGACGGTGTATCCCCTGTCCTACACCGCCGGGTCTGTGCGGTACTATCAGAACGGCGTTCTGCAGGCGGCACCCGCCGTCACCGCCGGGCCGCCGCTGACGTTCACCGGCATCACCGTGCCGGCGGGCGGCAATGCCGTTATCGCCTATGAGGCCGTGCCCACGGCCTTCGCGCCGCCGACGGCGGAGGGCACCGTCACCAACAGCGCGTCCGTCACCGGCGCGGGGCTGACAAACCCCGTTACCGCCACGGAGACGGTGGCACCGGAGGCGGCGCCGGCACTGACCATCAACAAGTCCCTCTCCCCCACCACGGTGACGGAGAACAGCCGCCTGACGTACACCTTCACCATCCAGAACACCGGCAACACGGCGGCGGACGCCGCGGCGGCCATCGTTATCACCGACACCTTCGACCCGCGGCTGACGGACCTGACGGTGACGCTGAACGGCACGGCGCTGACCGCCCCCACCCAGTACACCTATGACGCGGCTACCGGCGTATTCGCCACGGCGGCCGGCGTGGTCACGGTGCCCGCGGCCACCTTCACGCAGGACGCCGCCACCGGCGCGTACAGCACCACCCCCGGCACGGCGGTGCTGACCGTCACCGGCACGGTGTAAGCAAGAAAATATCCCCCGGCCTTCGGCCGGGGGATGTTTTTTATTCAAGTGCGTCGTGGCTCTCGAACACGTCGTGGATGCTGCCGTAACGGTCGGCGGGCTTGTCCGCCTCCGCCGGAGATGCGCCCTTGGCCATTTGCAGCTCCTGCCACTTCTCGCGGGTGATGAGCAGCTGGCGGGGCTTACTTCCCTCGAAGGGGCCCACATAGCCGCGCTCCTCCATCTGGTCCACCAGGCGGGCGGCGCGGGAGTAGCCCAGCTTCAGACGGCGCTGGAGCATGGACACGGAGGCCTGACCCGTCTCCAGCACCACCTCTACGGCGGCGGAGAGCAGCTCGTCGGCATCGTCGCCGTCGTCGGACACGTCGCCGGAGGGGGCCTTGCCGCCCTTGTCGGCCTTGGCGTCCACCGCCTGCTGGATCTTCTCGATCACGTCCTGGTCGTAATGGGCCTCGCCGGCCTCGTCCTTGACGAACTTCACCACACGGTCGATCTCCTCCGGGGTGATGAAGCAGCCCTGAACACGGGTGGGCTTGGCGTCGCCCAGAGGGAAGTAGAGCATATCGCCCTTGCCCACCAGCTTCTCCGCGCCGGTGGTGTCCAGAATGATGCGGGACTCCATGGAGCTGGCCACGGCGAAGGCGATGCGGCTGGGGATATTGGCCTTCATCAGACCGGTGATCACGTCCGCCGAGGGACGCTGGGTGGCGATGACCAGGTGCATACCGGCGGCACGGCCCATCTGGGCCACACGGCAGATGGACTCCTCCACCTCCTTGGCCGCCACCAGCATCAGGTCGGCCAGCTCGTCGATGACCACCACCACGGTGGGCAGCTTTTTCACGTCCTCGTCCGTCTCGGACAGGGCGTTATAGCCCGCCAGGTCCTTGACGCCCTTTTCAGAGAACATCTTGTAGCGCTTCATCATCTCGAACACCGCCCATTGCAGGGCGCCGGCGGCCTTTTTGGGGTCGGTGACCACGGGGATGAGCAGGTGCGGGATACCGTTGTAGGGCGCCAGCTCCACCATCTTGGGGTCCACCATGATAAAACGGACCTCGTCCGGCGTGGACTTGTAGAGCAGGCTGACGATGAGGGAGTTGGTGCAGACGGATTTACCGGAGCCGGTGGTGCCGGCGATGAGTACATGGGGCAGACGGGCGATGTTGCCCACGATGTTGCTGCCGCCGATATCCCTGCCCACAGCAAAGGCCACCGGGGAGGGATGGTCGATGAACTCGCGGGATTCAATGACGTCGCGGATCCGCACGGCGGTGACGGTGCGGTTGGGGACCTCAATGCCCACGGCGGATATCTTGTTGGGCACCGGGGCGATGCGGACGCCGCTGGCACCCAGCGCCAGGGCGATATCGTCCTGGAGGTTCGTGATCTTACTAAGCTTGACGCCCTGGTCCAGGGTGAACTCGTAGCGGGTGACGGAGGGGCCATGGATGACCTCGCCGGCGCGGGCGTCCACGCCGAAGGAGCGCAGGGTGTCCGCCAGGCGCTTGGAGTTGTTCCGCAGCTCGGCGCCCACCTCGGTGTAGTTGCCGCCGCGGTTCTGCTCCAGCAGGGTGATGGGCGGGTAGCGGTAGGTCTCCTCCCCCTGGGCCAGCTCCTGCTCGATGGCGTCGCTGACCTCCTGGGCGGCGCTCTCCACCTCCTGCTGCAGCTGGGCTTTTTTCTGCTTGTCGCTGAGGGGCTTTTTCGGGGCGGGGGCCTCCGCCGGAGCGGCGGGCGGTGCGGGCTCGTCGCTGAGGGGCTGGGGCGCGGGGGCGGGGCCGCCCCGCAGCACCTGATCCGGCGTGCGGATATCATCGCTGCGGCGGGGGAAGAAGGAGCTGGCGGGCGGAAGGACCGTGTCGTCGCGCTCGCTGTCCAGCGGGATGTCGATATTGGGGCGCCTGCGGCCCTTGGCAGGCTTTTTTGCCGGGGCGGGAGCAGCGGTGGGGGTGAAACCCTCCGGGAGGGCTTCGTCGTCCGCGTCCTCGTCGTCACGGCGCAGGCTCTCGCCATAGCTGCGGACGCGCGCCGCGGCCTCCTGGGGCGTCAGGTGCAGGGCGCCCAGCAGGGCGGCCAGCAGCACCACCACGAACACGATGATGGACACCACCTTGCTGACCAGGGCTTCGCAGCCCACGGCCAGGCCGCCGGAGAGCACACCGCCGCACTTGAGGGCCTGTCCGTCGGCCCAGAGGGCCTTGACGCTGTCCAGGCCGAGGGTGTAGGCTGTGCGGCACAGGGCCAGGTGGCACAGCACGCCCACCAGCAGGGGCAGCAGCGCCACGCAGGTGGTACGCAGGACGACGGGCCGTCCCCGATGGCCCAGCTGGATGACGGCAATAGCCGCCAGCACCGGGGCCGTCAGGTAATAGCCGTAGCCCAGCGCGCCCTTGAGCACCCTGGCGATCCACACCAGGAGGAGGGCGTCCACGTTGAAATAGCTCACCAGCACGCACAGCGCCAGCAGGGCGCAGACGATGCCGCCGGCCATACGCGCCGCGGCGTTATACGCCGGCGGAGGCGGCGGGGCAGGCGTTTTTTTGCGGCTGTTTCCTTTCTTTTGTGTCGATGCCATAGTCTATCTACCTCACTTGATGCCCTGCAGAACAAGGGTCAGCACGCCCGCCGCCCAGCAGTAGTAGGCGAAGGCACCGAAACGGCCCTTGTCCGCGATATACTTAAGAAGCCGGATGCACAGATAACCCGTCACGGCGGCCACGGCCACGCCTACCAGGTACATGGGCACCTCCGCGCCGACGATGCCGGCCTGCACCGCGTCCTTGATGGACAGGATGTTGGCGCCCAGCACGGCGGGGATGCTCAGCAGGAAGGAAAAGCGCACGGCGAAGCGACGCTCATAGCCCACGAAGCACCCGGCGGTGATGGTCATGCCGGAACGGGAGACGCCGGGCAGCGTGGCCACCGCCTGCCCCACGCCCACCAGCAGAGCGTCCAGCCAGGTGGCGCTGCGCTCGGTCTTGCGGCCCCGGCGCACCCGGTCGCACAGGAACAGCAGGAAGCCGGTGAAGATCAGCGCCGCGCCCACGAAATACATATTGTCCCCCAGGCCCTGCACTGTCTTGCGGATGGGCAGCACCGCAAACAGCGGCAGCGTACCGACGACGATCAGCAGGATGAGCCGGCGGGCGGGCGGCACCGGTGTGGGGGTGCTGCGGTGCGCCAAGTCGCCGATGCCCCGGAAGAACTCCACCACCATGTCACGGATGTCACCCCAATAGGCGGCGAACACAGCAATGAGCGTGCCCAGGTGGAGCAGCACGTCGAAGAACTCCGGGATGCTCCCCGCGCCCTCCATATTCAGCAGATTGCGGGCAATGGCCAGATGGCCGGAGCTGGAGATGGGCAGGAATTCCGCTATGCCCTGCACCAGTCCCAACAGGATCGCTTTCAGATAGGTCATGACACACCTCACGTCATTATACACTCCCGCAAAACGGGAATACTGTTCCAATATAGGAAGAGTATACCACATGGGGCAAAAAAATGCCACCACTTATTTCTTACCTGTCTGTCACCCGGCTGTCATTTTACCGTCACCCTGCACAAAGGATACCGGTTATTTTTGCCATTCTGCCTGTTGTTGTTCCCCGTGCTTTTGTGGTATGATAAACTATGTATAATCAGAGGCAGGCGAAGGGAGTTTCCTCCGCGGAACATATACTTCAAAGGGGGACGGCTTCCGGAAACGAGGTCTTCCCCTGTCTGTTTCCCAGATCAGGAAAGGCGGTGAGTAAACTGTACCGTGAAAAAATAGACCAGCTGCAGGCGGCGGAGCAGCGGCTTCTGGAGCAGAAGGCCGAGGCCCAGCGCGCCGCCCGGGCGCTGGCCGAGCAGGCCCGCCGGGACGGCGACGATTTGGTGCGTGAGGCGCAGAACGCCGTGAAGGTGCTGGAGAACGAAGCCATGCAGCGGGCCGGTGAAGCCGGACAGGCGGCGGACGCCGCCCTGCGAAGCGACGCCGAGCGCACCTGCACAGCCATACGACAGCAGGCGGAGCAGCGCATGGACACGGCTGTCCGCGCCATCGTGGAAAAGGTGGTGAAGCGGTAAATGCCCATTGCAAAAATGAAGCGCCTGCAGGTGCTGGCGCTGGAGCGGGACCACGACGCGCTGCTGCGGCAGCTGGAGCGTATGGGCTGCGTGGAGATCAGTGAGCCGGACGCGCCGGATGCGCCGGAGAGCCTGCGGCGCTGCGACAGCGAGACGGCGGACTGCCTGGCCCGCCAGCGGCAGGTACAGACGGCGATCGATGCCCTGCGGCGGGCTGCGCCGCCCAAGAAAGCGCCGCTGCTGGCGCCCCGCCCCGCCATCGGCGAGGCGGAATACCTGAGCGAGACGGGGCTGGCCGACGGGCTGGCGCTGGCCCGCCAGGTCAACGAGGCAGCGGGACGATTACAGCAGCTGACGGCGCTGGCCGCCCAGCTGGAGACCGACCGGATCACCCTGGGGCCCTGGCTGAGTCTGGACCTGCCCCTGGAGCTGACGGAGACACGCTGCTGCGACGTGACCCTGGGCGTACTGCCGCCCTTCGTCCCCTGGGACGAGCTGTGCGGGCAGGTACAAAACGAATATCCGGAGAGCGAGCTGCATCTGCTCTCCGCCGACCGGCAGCAGCAGTGCGTGCTGCTCATCACCCACAAGGCAGTGACGGCACCGGTGCTGGAGCTGCTGCGGGGCCGGGGCTTCGCGGCCTCGCCCCTGAAGGGCCGCACCGGCACGCCGGAGGAAAACCGGCGGCGGGACGCGGACCGGCTGGCAGAGGTCAAGCGGCAGCAGGAGGCCCTGCGAAAGCGGCTGGATGAGCTGGCGGAACGGCTGCCGGAGCTGTATCTGTGCGCCGACCGGCTGGCCTCCCGCCTGCAGCGGGAGGAAAACCGCCGCAGACTGCTGACCGACGGGTGCATCGTGGCATTCGACGGCTGGGTGCCGGAGAAAAAGACGGCAAGGCTGACGGCGTATCTGGACACGGCGGACTGCGACTACACCCTGTCCGATCCCACGACGGAGCAGATACCGGAGGTGCCGGTGCTGCTGGAGGACAACGCGGTGGCGCGGTCTATGAACTGCATCACCGAGCAGTACTCCCTGCCGGCCTACGACGGCGTGGATCCCAACCCGGTGATGGCACCGTTCTTCATCCTGTTTTTCGGCATGATGATGGCGGACATCGGCTACGGGCTGCTGATGCTCCTCGGCTCATGGCTGTTCCTGAAGAAAAAACGACCGGACGACCGCAGCTTTATGGAGATGATCTTCTGGTGCGGCGTGACCACCGTGGTCTTCGGTGCCATGACCGGCAGCTTCTTCGGCGACTTCCTGCCGCAGCTCTTCAAGTTCTTTGACCCGGAGAGCACCTTTGCCCTGCCGGCGCTGTTCTCACCCCTGGACGACACCATGGCCATCATGGTGGGCTCGCTGATCCTGGGCGCCTTGCAGGTGTTCACCGGCATGACCGTCAGCGTGGTGGAAAAATGCAAAAAGGGCTGCTTTATGGATGCCCTGTTTGACGAGATCACCTGGTGGATCATTCTGGCGGGCACGGGTCTTGCGGTGCTTGGCATCGGCAGTGTATCCGGCGTGCCGGTGGTGCTGATCGCGGGTGTTCTTATGCTGGTATACGGCGCGGGCCGGGGCAAAAAGGGCTTCGGCAAGGTGACGGGCTTCGTGGCGGCGGTGTACAACGGCGTGACGGGTTTCTTCAGCGATATCCTGTCCTACGTCCGGCTGATGGCGCTGATGCTGTCCGGCGCGGTGCTGGCCCAGGTGTTCAATATGCTGGGCGCCACCACCGGCAACGTGGTCACCTTCATCATCATCGCATTCGTCGGCAATATGCTGAACCTGGCGCTGAACCTGCTGGGCTGCTACGTCCACGATATGCGCCTGCAATTTCTGGAATTTTTCGGACGCTTCTACAAGGACGGCGGCAAGGCCTACCGTCCCCTGCGCGTCCGGGCCAAACACGTAGAGATCATTAAGGAGGATACTAAATCATGTTAGCTTTTCTTGAATCTGTGGGCGGACTGGGTTTCGCCATCCTGGGCGCGGCGCTGACCGCCGGCCTGTGCTGCATCGGCTCCGCCAAGGGCACCGGTATGGTGGGTGAGGCCGCCGCCGGATTGACCAGCGAGGATCCCGATAAGTCCACCAAGTGCCTGATCCTGCAGGTACTGCCCGGCACCCAGGGCCTGTACGGCTTTGTGGCGCTGTTCCTGGTGCTGGGCCAGACCGGCCTGCTCAGCGGCAGCGTGCTGGATCTCTCCCTGACCCAGGGGCTGTCCTTCTTCGCCGCCTGCCTGCCCATCATGCTGGGCGGCTGGCTGAGCGCCATCTTCCAGGGCCGCGTGGCCGCCGCGTCCATCAACATCGTGGCCAAGCACCCAGAGGCCGCTACCAAGGGCATCATCTACTGCGGCATCGTGGAGTTCTACGCCATCCTGTCTCTGGTGGCGACCATTATGATCTCCCTGAACATCATGAAGTAAGGCGGGTGCGCCTATGAACGGTATCGACAAGATCATCGCGCGCATGGAGGCCGACACACAGGCCGAGTGCGCCGACATCGCCGCCCAGGCGGCGGCGGAGGCCGAGGCCATTCTGGCCCGGTACCGCGCCGAGGCGGACAAGCTGCTCCGCGAGGGCGAGGCCCGCTGCAAGGTGCTGGAGCACGAGCAGGTGGAGCGCCTGGAGGGCGGCAGCCGTCTGGCCTGCCGCCAGCGGGTGCTGGCGGAGAAGCAGCGGATGCTGGACGAGGCCTTCGCCCGCGCCGCCGACGCGCTGCTGAAGCTGCCGCGCCCGGAGTATATCGACCTGCTGGCATCGCTGGCCGCGGAAAACGGGCAGGGCGGCGAAGCGCTGGTGTTCTCCGCCGCCGACCGGGACACGGTGGGTCAGGCGGTGGTGGACGCCGCCAACGGCAAAAAGCCCGGCGCGGGCTTTACCCTGGCTGCCGACACCCGGGAGACGGGCGGCGGCGTGGTACTGCAGCGGGGCCGCATGGAGATCAACTGCGGCTTTGCCGAGCTGCTGCGCCGGGCACGGCAGGAGGACTCCTCCGCCGTGGCCGCCGTGCTGTTTGACTGAAAGGGGGCGTCCCTTTGACAAAACGGAGAAAGGACACGGACTATCTGTTCCTGTCCGCCCGCATACGCGCCATGGAGCGCCGGCTGCTGACGGCACAGCGGCTGGAGCAGCTGCTGACGGCACCCTCCGTCGAGGCGTGCGCCCAGCTGCTGAGCGAGTGGGGCTACGCGCCCGTACACGATGAGCCGTCCCTGCAGGCGGCGCTGAGCGCGCAGCGCGAGGCGGTGTTCGCCGACGTTTCCCGCTTTATGCCGGAGGCGGAGGTGCTGGACGTGTTCCGGTTGAAATACGACTACCACAACATCAAAACGCTGCTGAAAGCGCCGCAGGACGCGGAGCGTCTGCTGATCGACGCCGGGACCGTATCGGCAGAGACGATGCGGAAAAAGCACGCTGAAAACGGCGGCTGGGACTTTCTGCCCGCCGACATGGCCGCCGCGGCCGATGAGGCCCAGCGGGTGCTGGCCGAGACGGGCAGCGCCCGCAGCAGCGACTGCATCCTGGATCGGGCCTACTTCGCGCGGCTGGAAAAGCTGGCGGCGGACAGCCACATACCCTATTTGCAGGACTATGTCCGCGCCATGATCGACGCGGCGAACCTGCGCTCACTCATCCGCACCCAGCGGCTGGGGCTGGACGCCGGCTTCCTGCGGGAGGTGCTGTTCCCCGGCGGCAGCGTGACGCCGGAGGCGATCCGCGCCGGAAGCGGCAGCGGCGCTGCCGCGCTGTGGCGGGGCACGGCCTTCGCCCGGGCGGCGGAGCTGGGAGACGAGGCCGCCAAGGGCGGCAGCCTGACCGCCTTTGAAAAGGCCTGTGACGACGCGGTGCTCCGCGCCGCCGGCGCGGCACGCCGGGTACCTTTCGGCGTAGAGGTGGCGCTGGGCTATCTGGCGGCAAAGGAGGCGGAGTGGACGGCGGTGCGTACCGTGCTGTCCGGCCGGATGGCCGGTGTGCCGGCGGAGGCGCTCCGGGAAAGGCTGCGTGAGCAATATGTATAAGATCGCCGTTATTGGGGACCGGGACAGCGTGCTGGGCTTCCGCGCGCTGGGGCTGGACGTGTTCCCCACCGAGGATACCGACGCGGGGCGCAGAACGCTGCACCGCCTGGCGCAGGAGGACTACGCCGTCATCTATATCACCGAGCAGTTGGCGCAGCAGCTGACCGCCGAGATCGCCCGGTATAAAGACGCACCCCTGCCCGCCGTTATCCTCATCCCCGGCAAGACCGGTTCGCTGGGCATCGCCGGGGCCGCCCTGCACGACGCGGTGGAACGCGCCGTGGGCGCGGATATTTCCTGAAAGGAGCAAGAGAATGGGTAAGATCATCAAAGTCTCCGGCCCGCTGGTGGTGGCGGACGGCATGGCGGACGCCAACATGGCGGACGTGGTGCGCGTAGGTCCCCAGCAGCTGATCGGAGAGATCCTGAATATGACCGGCGACCGGGCCTCCATACAGGTGTATGAGGAGACGTCCGGTCTGGGTCCCGGCGCTGATGTGGTCACCACCGGCGCACCGCTGAGCGTGGAGCTGGGCCCCGGCCTGATCGAGAATATCTATGACGGCATCCAGCGTCCGCTGGAGGAGATCGTCCGCCGGGTGGGCAGCAACATCACCCGCGGCATTCAGGTGCCGCCGCTGGACCGCGACAGGCTGTGGGACTTTACCCCCACCGCCGCTGTGGGCGACACCGTGGCTGTGGGCGACATTCTGGGCACCGTGCCGGAGACGGAGTCCGTGCTGCACAAGATCATGGTGCCCAAGGGCGCCGAGGGCACGGTGGCGTGGCTGGCCGAGGCCGGACAGTACAACATCACCCAGCCCATCGCCCGGGTGAAGCTGGCCAACGGTGAGGTGCGTGAGCTGACCATGGTGCAGAAGTGGCCCGTCCGCGTGGGCCGCCCCTACAAAAAGAAATTCCCGCCGGTAAAGCCTTTGCAGTCCGGCCAGCGTGTCATCGACACCATGTTCCCCATCGCCAAGGGCGGCACCGCCGCCGTGCCCGGGCCCTTCGGCTCCGGCAAGACCGTGGTGCAGCACCAGCTGGCCAAGTGGGCCGACGTGGACATCGTGGTCTATATCGGCTGCGGCGAGCGCGGCAACGAGATGACCGACGTACTGCGGGAGTTTCCGGAGCTGACCGACCCCCGCACCGGCGAGAGCCTGATGAAGCGTACAGTGCTGATCGCCAACACCTCGGATATGCCTGTGGCCGCCCGTGAGGCATCGGTCTACACCGGCATCACCATCGCGGAGTATTTCCGCGACATGGGCTACGATGTGGCCGTCATCGCCGACTCTACCTCCCGCTGGGCCGAGGCCCTGCGCGAGATGTCCGGCCGGTTGGAGGAGATGCCCGGCGAGGAGGGATATCCCGCCTATCTGGCCTCCCGTCTGGCGCAGTTCTATGAGCGCGCCGGCGTGGTGCAGTGCCTTGCCAGCGACGAGCGCACCGGCTCCCTGACCGCCGTGGGCGCTGTGTCGCCTCCCGGCGGCGACCTGAGTGAGCCGGTGGCACAGGCCACCATGCGTATCGTCAAGGTCTTCTGGTCACTGGACGCTTCGCTGGCCTATCGCCGCCACTTCCCGGCCATCAACTGGCTGAACTCCTACTCCCTGTATCTGGACGCGGTGACGCCCTGGTTCAACGAGAACATGGGCGAGGACTTCATCCGGAACCGCAACCGCGCCATGCACCTTTTGCAGGAGGAGAACGAGCTGAACGAGATCGTCCAGCTGGTGGGCAAGGATTCCCTTTCCGCCCACGACCAGCTGACGCTGGAGATCGCCCGGATGCTGCGAGAAGACTTCCTGCAGCAGAATGCCTTTATGGACGTGGACTCCTACTCCAGCTTTGACCGGCAGATGCAGCTGCTGGGGCTGATCCTGCACTACGAGTCCCTGTGCCGCGGCGCTGTGGACAAGGCCGTGGCCCCATCCGCGCTGTACGCCATCCCCGCCCGGGAGAAGCTGGGCTGGGCCAAGTACGCCGCCGCAGAGGAATACGCCGCCAACTACGCCGCCGTCCGCGCTGATATGGAGCGCGAGATCGCCGAGCTGATCCGAAAGGCTGGTGAAGAGGAATGATGAAGGAATACCGTACCATCCACGAGGTGTCCGGTCCCCTGATGGTGGTGGACCATGTGGAGGGCGTCACCTATGACGAGCTGGCGGAGATCCAGCTGCACAGCGGCGAGGTCCGCCGCTGCAAAGTGCTGGAGGTCAACGGCGACCGCGCCGTGGTCCAGCTGTTCGACTCCTCCGCCGGCATCAACCTGCGGGATGCCACCATCCGTTTCCTGGGCCACCCCTTGCAGCTGGGCGTATCCGCCGATATGCTGGGGCGCGTGTTCAACGGCATGGGCGAACCCATCGACGGCGGCCCCGCCCTGCTGGCGGAGGAATACCGGGACATCAACGGCCTGCCCATGAACCCGGCGGCCCGTGACTATCCCAACGAGTTCATTCAGACCGGCATCAGCACCATCGATGGACTGAACACGCTGGTCCGCGGCCAGAAGCTGCCCATTTTCTCCTGCTCCGGTCTGCCCCACGCCAATCTGGCGGCGCAGATCGCCCGACAGGCCAGGGTGCTGGATGACAGCTCCAACTTCGCCGTGGTGTTCGCGGCCATCGGCATCACCTTTGAGGAGTCGGAGTTCTTTGTGCGGGAGTTCCAGCGCACCGGCGCTATCGAGCGCACGGTGCTGTTCACCAACCTGGCCAATGACCCCGCCGTGGAGCGTATCGCCACGCCCCGCATGGCCCTGACCGCCGCGGAGTACCTGGCCTTTGAGAAGGATATGCATGTGCTGGTGATCCTGACGGATATCACCAACTACGCCGAGGCGCTGCGTGAGGTCTCCGCCGCCAAGAAGGAGGTCCCCGGACGCCGCGGCTATCCCGGCTATCTGTACACCGACCTGGCCAGTATGTACGAGCGCGCCGGCCGCAAGCTGGGGTGCAAGGGCTCCATCACCATGATCCCCATCCTGACCATGCCGGAGGACGACAAGACCCACCCCATCCCCGACCTGACCGGCTACATCACCGAGGGGCAGATCATTCTGAGCCGCGACCTGTACCGCAAGAACATCCTGCCGCCGGTGGACGTGCTGCCCTCTCTGTCCCGTCTGAAGGACAAGGGCGTGGGCGCCGGCAAGACCCGGGAGGATCACGCGCCCACCATGAACCAGCTGTTCGCCGCCTACGCCAGCGGTAAGGAGGCCAAGGAGCTGATGACCATTCTGGGCGAGGCTGCCCTGAGTCCCACGGACCTGCTGTACGCCAAGTTCGCCGACGAGTTCGAGAAGCGCTACGTCTCGCAGGGGTTCGACGAGAACCGCACCATAGAGCAAACACTGGACCTAGGCTGGGAGCTGCTGCGTATGCTGCCCCGCAGTGAGCTGAAGCGCATCAAGCCGGAGATGCTGAACAAGTATCTGCCGGTGAAGGAGTGAGCGCCATGGCGGGAAAGACTGTCAATCCCACCCGGATGGAGCTGACCCGGCTGAAGGGCCGGCTGAAGACCGCACGCCGGGGCCACAAGCTGCTGAAGGACAAGCGGGACGAGCTGATGAAGCAGTTTATGGACGTGGTGCGGCGCAACCGCGCGCTCCGCGCCAAGGTGGAGCAGGGGCTGAAGGAGGCCAACGCCGCCTTCACCGTGGCCGCCGCCCTGATGGGGCCGGAGGTGCTGGAGGAGGCCCTGTCCTGCCCGCGGCGCAGCGTGTCGCTGGAGGTGTCCACCCGGAACATCATGAGCGTGAACGTGCCGGTGTTCACCTTCCAGACCGACAGCGGCGACGACGCGCTGCTGCCCTACGGCTTCGCCCAGACCAGCGGCGAGCTGGACGCGGCGCTGGAGAAGATGCAGGCGGTATTCGCCGATATGCTGGAGCTGGCGCAGGTGGAAAAGACCATGCAGCTGCTGACCCAGGATATCGAAAAGACCCGCCGGCGGGTCAACGCGCTGGAGTATGTGATGATCCCGGAGACGGAGCAGAACATCCGCTATATCACCATGAAGCTGGACGAGAACGAGCGCGGCAACACCACACGGCTGATGAAGGTCAAGGAGATGGTATTGCAGGACGCGCACCACTACCAGCCGTAATGAATCAAAACCTCCGGCTAAGCCGGAGGTTTTGATTTTTGCTTATTGCTCGTTCCACTGTGCCAGGGCGCTGCGGGCGGCGGACTGCTCTGCCTCCTTTTTGCTGCGGCCGGTGCCCTGGCCAAGCTCTCTGCCGTTCAGCGTCACCCGGAAGGTGAACTGCTTGGCGTGGTCGGGGCCAGAGGTGCCCGTCAGCTCATAGTGCAGCACCTGGCCGCTTCTGCGCTGGACCAACTCCTGCAGCTCCGTCTTATAGTCCCGGCGGCGCTCCTCCACCACCTCCTCGCGTTCCTTGTCCAGCAGGACGCGGTGGATGAGGTCGCTGGCGGCGTCCATCCCGCCGTCCAGATACACGGCGGCAAATACGGACTCGGTGGCGTCGGCCAGTATGGAGGGCCGGCAGCGGCCGCCGCCCTGCTCCTCGCCCTTGCCCAGCAGCAGGTGACTGCCCAGGTCCAGGGACTGGGCCACCTCGTGCAGGCTCTCCTCACACACCAGGGCGGCGCGGATGCGGGTCAGGTCGCCCTCCGGCAGCTCCGGGTGCTTTTTGAACAGGTGCTCGGCGGACACAAAGCCCAGCACGGCGTCGCCCAGAAACTCCAGACGCTCGTTGCTGCGTATGCCCTCGCTGCGGTGCTCGTTGGCGTAGGAGCTGTGGTACAGGGCGGCACGGAGCAGCTCCGGGTCGCGGAAGGTGTAGCCCAGCTTTTTTTCCAGTTCTTCCATAGGAACCTCCTGAAAAAATACGGCCCTGCCGGGCCGTATTTTCTGTCGTTATAGTCGGATCAGCCCAGCTTGCTGTTGAGATAGCGGACGCAGTCGCCGACGGTCTTGAGGCCGGCCAGGTCTTCTTCGTCGATCTCGCCGATGTCAAACTCCTCTTCCATCGCCATGACCAATTCCACCAGATCCACAGAATCGGCACCCAGGTCGTCCACGAAAGAGCTGTCCATGCTGATCTCGTCGGCATCGATAGCGAACTGCTCGGCGATCAGATCCTGCATCGTCTTGAAGATCTCTTCCATAGTCAAGGGTATTCCTCCTTCTTTGCTTGTTATCTCCGAAAATAATACGGCAATCGTGTGACAGTGTCAATACCTTTTTGGTAAATTTATACGGTGGGAAGCTGCATTTTGTCTATGTGCGCCGCGATGGCCCCGGTAATACCGCTTTCGGCCACCTGAATGGCCTGCCCCACCGCGTTCTCGATGGCCTCGGCGTTGGAGCCGCCGTGGGCCTTGATGACCGGCCTGGAGATGCCGATGAAGGCCGTGCCGCCCACCTTGTTGGGGTCCAGCCGCGCTTTAAAGGCGTTCAGCCCCGGCATCACCAGCAGGGCGGCAAGCTTCGTCAGCAGGTTCTTTTTGAACATTCCCTTCAGGGCGCTGCCGGCGAAGGAGCCCACGCCCTCGATGGACTTGAGCATCACGTTGCCGGAGAAGCCGTCGGTAACGATCACGTCACAGCCACCCTTGATGGCGTCCTTGGCCTCGATATTGCCGATGAAGTGCAGATCGCCCCGGGCGTCCGCCGCGCGCAGCAGGGCCAGGGTCTGCTTTTGCAGGTCGGTGCCCTTGCTGTCCTCCGCGCCGATATTCAGCAGGCCCACGCGGGGCGTCGCCACCCCCAGCACTCGCTGGGCATAGAAATTGCCCAGATAGGCGAACTGGAGCAGATACTCCGGGGTACACTCGGCGTTGGCGCCGCAGTCGATAAGCACGGCGCTGCCGGTGGTGGTGGGGATGACCGGCGCCATAGCCGCACGGCGGATGCCGTGGATACGCTTGGTGATCAGCGTCGCACCGGTCAGCAGCGCACCGGTGGAGCCGGCGGACACCACGGCGTCGCCCTCTCCATCACGCAGCATGGTCAACGCCGCGCCCATGGAGGTATCCTTCTTCCGGCGGAACACGGTGGCGGGATCATCACACATCTCCACCGTCTCCGTGGTGGGGCGGATGGTCACACCCTGCGGCAGCGTTGCCGCGCCGCACTGGGCGGCCGCGGCCCGGATGGCCGCCTCGTCGCCGGTGAGGACGATGTCGCAGCCGAAGCGGCTGTGGGCGCTGAGCGCACCCCTGACGATCTCCAGCGGGGCGTTGTCGCCGCCCATAGCGTCGATGATGATCTTCACAGAGAGAGCACCTCCTCTTTCATGGTATCCAGAATGGCCAGCGACCGCCGGCTCAGCTCGGCATTTTTGTTGCGCTTGCCCTTGACCCGGTGGTCCAGCGGCGGGATAATGCCGAAGTTCACGTTCATGGGCTGAAAGTCCGCCACGCTCTCGTTACTGACATACAGGCCCAGGGCGCCGATGGCCGTCTCTCGGGGAAGGTCGAGGGGTGCCTGCCCCTTCAGCCGCCGGGCCAACTCTATACCCGCCAGAAAACCGCTGGCGCAGGATTCCACATAGCCCTCCACGCCGGTCATCTGACCGGCAAAGGCGATACGGGGATCGCTCTTGAGCCGGTAGTAGCGGTCAAGGAGCCGGGGCGAATCCAGATAGGTGTTGCGGTGCATGACGCCGTAGCGCAGGTACTGGGCGTCGTGCAGGGCGGGGATCATGGAGAACACCCGCTTCTGCTCGCCCCATTTCAGGTGGGTCTGAAAGCCCACCAGATTGTAGATGGTGCCGTCAGCGTTGTCACGCCGCAGCTGCACCACGGCGTAGGGCTCACGGCCGGTCTTAGGGTCCACCAGGCCCCGGGGCTTCAGAGGGCCGAAACGCAGGGTGTCCTCGCCCCGGCGGGCCATGACCTCCACCGGCATACAGCCCTCGAACACGCCGCTGTCCTCAAAGCCGTGGACCTCGGCCTCCTCCGCCTTCACCAGCTCCGCCCAGAAGGCCTGATATTCCTCTTTGGTCATGGGGCAGTTGATGTAGTCCGGGGTGCCCTTATCGTAGCGGGAGGCGAAATACGCACTGTCCATGTCCACGCTGTCGAAGGTCACCAGCGGGGCCGCCGCGTCAAAGAAGTTCAGCGTATGGCCGCCGCCCAGCTTTTCCGCAATGGCATCTGCCAGCGCGTCAGAGGTCAGCGGGCCGCTGGCGATGACCACATTCCCCTCCGGTATAGCGGTCACCTCGCCGGGGACCATGGTGATATTGGGGTGGCCCAGCACGGACTCGGTGACCATGCGGGCAAAGCCCTCGCGGTCCACCGCCAGCGCACCGCCGGCGGGCACCGCCGTGGCGTCCGCGCAGCGGAGGATCAGACTGTCCAGCCGCCGCAGTTCCTCCTTCAGCAGGCCCACGGCGTTCTCCAGCCCCGCACCCCGCAGGGAATTGGAGCAGCACAGCTCCGCAAAATAGCCGGTCACATGGGCGGGGGTCTTCTTCTCCGGCTTCATCTCCCGCAGCACCACGGGGATGCCCCGCTGGGCCAGCTGCCAGGCACATTCGGACCCGGCCAGGCCCGCGCCGATCACAGTTACGCTTTCCATTTATTCTTCCGCTTTCTTGGTCGTAGTCTTTTTTGTGGTCGTCTTCTTGGCCGCGGCAGGCTTCTTGGCCGCTGTAGTCTTCTTGGCAGCAGCCGGCTTCTTGGCAGCCGTGGTCTTTTTCGCAGCGGACTTTTTCGTCTCGGGCTGCGCCGCAGGCTTTTCCTCCGCGGCCGGCGCGCCACCCTCGGCAGACGCCGCGGCGTCATCGGTCTTGCGGCGGCGATAGCCGCGCTTGTCCTCCGGCAGGAAGTTCGGGCACTCGGGATTGGCGCAGAAGGGCTTGTTGAAGCCCTTACCGGCCTTCTTGAACATGGTCTTGCCGCACACAGGGCAGTCGTCCTTTACCGGCACGTCCCAGGTCATAAAATCGCAGGTGGGGAACTTATCGCAGCCGTAGTAGGTGTAGCCGTTGCGGCTGGTCTTTTTCAGGATGCGTCCGCCGCACTTGGGGCAGCGGCCGGGCATTTCCACCACCAGAGGCTTGGTGAACTTACACTCCGGGTAGCCGGGGCAGGCCAGGAACCGGCCGAACCGACCGGACTTGATGACCATGTTGCGGCCGCACAGGTCGCACTTCTCCTCCGTGACCTCATCAGGGACCTTCAGGTACACGCCCTCCATGTCCTTCTCGACCTTTTCCAGGTTCTCATGGAACGGCACATAGAACTGGCGGATCAGGTCCTTCCACTTGACCTGGCCGGCCTCCACATCGTCCAGCTTCTGCTCCATACGGGCGGTGAACTTTACATCCACGATGTCCGGGAACCGCTGGCACATCAGGTCGTTGACCACGCCGCCCAACGGTGTCAGGCGCAGGTACTTGCCCTCCTTGATGACGTACTCACGGTCCAGAATAGTGGACACGGTGGGCGCATAGGTGGAGGGGCGGCCAATGCCGTTCTCCTCCATGGTGCGGATAAGGGTGGCATCGGTATAGCGGGCCGGGGGCTGGGTGAAATGCTGCAGGGGCGCAAAGCCCACCGCCGTCACCTGCTCGCCCTCCTCCAGCGGCGGCAGGGGAGAGTCCTTCTCCTCCTTGTCGTCGTCCCGGCTCTCCTCATATACGGCGGTATAGCCGGCGAATTTCAGGTTGCTGGCGGAGCACCGCAGGGCATGGGCACCGGCGGCGATCTCCACGGAGATGCTGTCATACACGGCGTTGGCCATCTGGCTGGCCAGGAAGCGGCTCCAGATCAGTCGGTAGAGACGGTACTGCTCCGGCGTCAGGTCGCCCTTCACCTGCTCCGGCGTCAGCGCCGGGTCGGAGGGACGGATGGCCTCGTGGGCGTCCTGGGCCCCGGCCTTGGTCTTGTACTTCCGGGGCATGTCGGGGCAATAGGCCGCGCCGTAGCGGGACTGTATCAGCTCGCGGGCCTGGGCCTGGGCCTCGTCGGAGATACGCAGCGAGTCGGTACGCATATAGGTGATCAGACCCACGGTGCCCTCGCCGGTGATGTCCACGCCCTCATACAGCTGCTGGGCGATGGCCATGGTCCGACGGGGCGTCATATTCAGCTTGCGGGAGGCCTCCTGCTGTAAGCTGGAGGTGGTAAAGGGCGGCGTGGGGCTGCGCTGCTTGTCGGTACGCTTCACGGTCTTGACTGCGAAGGCCTCTTTTTTCAGCTCCTCCACGATGCGCTGGGTGTCCGCCTCGTCCTTAGGCTCGTATTTCTTGCCGTCCACACCGTAGTAGTGGGCGGTAAAGGACGCGGCGGCGTGGTTTTGCAGGTGTACGTCCAACGTCCAGTACTCCTGGGGCACGAAGGCCGCGATCTCCTGCTCACGCTGGGCCACCAGCCGGATCGCCACCGACTGCACACGGCCGGCGGACAGGCCGCGGCGGATCTTCTTCCACAGCAGGGGGGAGAGCTGATAGCCCACGATGCGGTCCAGCACACGGCGGGCCTGCTGGGCGTCCACCAGGTCCTGGTCGATGGCACGGGGGTGCTGGATGGACTCCTGCACCACCTTCTTGGTGATCTCGTTGAAGGTCACGCGCCGGGCCTTGTCATCCGGCAGGTCCAGCAGGTGCTGCAGATGCCAGCTGATGGCCTCGCCCTCGCGGTCCGGGTCGGTGGCCAGGTACACGGTCTTGCTCTTGTCCGCCGTGGTCTTCAGGTCCTTGATGATATCCTCTTTGCCCTTGATGGGCCGGTAGTTGGGGGTAAAGTCACCCTCCACGTCCACGCCCAGGGTGCTCTTGGGCAGGTCACGCAGGTGACCCATGCTGGCCTTGACCACATAGTCCGGCCCCAGATATTTGCCGATGGTCTTGGCCTTGGCCGGGGACTCCACGATGACCAGGTTTTTCTTTGCTGCCATATTGTTACTTACTCCTTTTTGAGTTCCACCGTCCGCAGGAAGCTCCGCGCTCCCTGACGGCAGACGTAGCCGTCGATCTCCAGCACCGTCAGCGCCGACAGCACACGGCGCACCGGCAGTTCGGCCAGCAGTGCCGCGTCATCGGTAAGGGTGGGTATATCCGCTTGCAGAACGGACAGCACCGCGATCTGATCGTCGGTGAGTCCGGCGGTGTCCTGTGAAATATCCAGCACCGGCAGTACCGGCGTGGTGGGCGCGGGCGTCTCCTGCACCGGAACGGCAGGCGCGTCGCTCTCCGGCTCCGCGCCCTTGGGCAGAGGCGGGATCGTGGCCCGCAGAGGCCGCAGCTTATGGGGAAAGCGGCTCTCGTAAAAGCTCAGCACATCCCAGGCCTCGCACACCAGGCCCGCGCCCTCGCGTATCAGGGCGTTGCAGCCCCGGCTCTTGGGCGCGTCGAAGGGGCCCGGCACGGCAAAGACCTCGCGGCCCTGCTCCAGCGCCGTGGCGGCGGTGATGAGCGCGCCGCTTTTCTCCGGGGCCTCCACCACCACGGTGGCGAGGCTCAGCGCGCTGAGCAATCGGTTCCGCACCGGGAAGTGGTCGCCCCTGGGCTCCGTCCCGGGCGGGTACTCCGACAGGATGACGCCGGTGGCGGCGATGTCCTCATACAGCCGGCGGTTGGCCGCCGGATACACCACGTCCGCGCCGCCGCCCAGCACCGCGGCGGTAAAGCCACCGGCGCGCAGGGCGCCCTTCAGCGCCTCGCCGTCGATGCCCTTGGCCATGCCGGACACCAGCAGCGCCCCCTGTCTGGCCAGCTCATAGCCCAGCTGTGACGCCGCGCGCACGCCATAGGGCGTGCAGTCCCGGGTGCCCACCACCGTGACGGCCACCTCATCATCGAACAGGGGCAGGCTGCCCTTGCCGTACAGCAGCAGGGGCGGGTCGTAGATGTTCCGCAGCCGCGCGGGGTATCCCGCGTCGTCCATGGTCAGCAGGAACTGGCCGTCTCTGGCACAGTCCTCCAGCACCTTCTCCGCCCGGTCCAGCGATTTGTCCGCCAACAGGGCGGCCTGTAGTTTCGTAATGCCCTCTGCCAGCAGCAGCTCGCCCTCCGGGGCAAAATAGATCTCCTCCGGCGAGCCGAAATGCGCCAGCAGCTGCAATTTCGCCCGTTCCCCCAGGCCCGGCAGTGTGGTCAGCCACACCCAATACTTCAAAGCCGCCATCTCAGTTCCCCTCCTCCGCGCGATAGGCCTCCCACAGCAGCACCGCCGCCGCGGCCGCGGCGTTCAGCGACTCACAGTGGGACGACATGGGGATACGCAGCGTCTCGCGGCACAGCGCCAGCACCTCCGCGCTGACGCCCCGGCCTTCGCTGCCGATGACCAGCGCACAGCGGCGCAGATCCCGCTGCCGCACGTCCACCGTGTCGTGGCGCAGGGCCGTGCCGTACAGCGGCAGCCCCGCGTCTGCCAACAAGCCCGGCAGGGCCTCCAGCCCCACCGCGTACAGCGGCAGGCGGAACACCGCGCCCATGGCGGCGCGCAGCGTCTTTGGCCCATAGGGATCGGCGCAGCCCGGCAGCAGCAGCGCACCGGTGCAGCCGAAGGCGTCCGCCGTCCGCAGCACCGCCCCCACGTTGCCCGGGTCCTGCACACCGTCCAGCACCACATAGCGGCCCGGCGACAGGCGCGCAGGCGCCGCCATATCCGGCAGGGCACACAGGGCCAGCATCCCCTGGGGCGTGGGCATGGGCGAAATGGACGCCATCACGTCCGCCGGCACCGTCACCCGCCGCACATTCTCCGGCAGTCCCTCCGGGAAGGCCACACCGTCCGCGGCGATGACACACTGCACGGACACGCCGTGCTGCACCGCCTCGCCCACCAGCTTGGGGCTGTCGCACAAAAACACCCCGGCCTTCCGCCGGAGCGCCGCCGTATCCAGCCTGCGGACCTGTTCCAGCAGCGGATTGCGCCGGCTGGTAATGCGCTCTGTCATAACGGTGCCCCTCCCCTCTCAGAATATTCCTTATAATATAGGTATCCTCTGCGAATGTCAACAAAAAATAAGGGAACGCGGTACGGCGTTCCCTTATTGCGTACTCAAACCGCGTGTCCCTGCGCCCGGATGATCTCCGCCACCTGTGCCACACACTCCCGGCAGACGGCATCCTCCGGCGCCTCCACCATTACGCGGAGCACCGGCTCCGTACCGGATTCACGCACCAGAATACGGCCCGTATCGCCCAGACGGCGGGCCACGTCATCCACAGCCTTCTGCACGGCCGGGTCCTGACGGGCGGCAGCCTTGTCGTGCACCCGCACATTCTCCAGCACCTGGGGATAGATGGTCAGTCCCTCGGTGAGCTTGCTCATGGGCTGCTTGCGCTCCAGCATGACTTCCATTAGCTTCAGGCTGGTCAAAATGCCGTCGCCGGTGGAGGCGTACTTGGAGAAGATGATATGCCCCGACTGCTCGCCGCCCAGGGCGCAGCCGTTTTTGCTCATATACTCGTATACGTACTTGTCGCCCACAGCGGTTTTGGCATAGCGGATTCCCAACCGGTCAAAGGCCCGGTACAGTCCGAAGTTGGACATGACCGTGGTCACCACCGTGTTGTGGGGCAGCTCGCCCAGTTCCTTCATATGGCGGCCGCAAATATACAGGATATGGTCGCCGGTGATGATCTGGCCCTTTTCGTCCACCGCCAGGCACCGATCCGCGTCGCCGTCGTAGGCAAAGCCCACGTCCAGGCCTTTCTCCACCACGAAGCGCTGCAGGGCCTCGATATGAGTGGAGCCCACGCCGTTGTTGATATTGAAGCCGTCTGGCTCATCGCCCATGACGTAGGTCGTGGCACCCAGTGCGTCAAAAACGCTTCTGGCGATCATCCAGGCGCTGCCGTTGGCACAGTCCAGCCCCACCTTTTTCCCCTTGAAGGAGAACATCCCCAGGGAGATGAGGTAGCCCACGTAGCGGTTACGCCCTGCGGACCAGTCCACCGTGCGGCCGATATGGTCCCGCTGCGCCAGGGGAAGCGTCTCCCAGGTCTGGCCGAACACGCTGAGCTTCCCGTCCAGATAGTCCTCGATCAGGGCGATGGTGTCCTCGTCCATTTTCTCGCCGGACCGCCCGATCAGCTTGATGCCGTTGTCATAGAACGGATTGTGGCTGGCGGAGATCATAATGCCGCAGTCGAAACCCTCCGTCCGCGCCACATAGGACACAGAGGGCGTGGTGGTCACGTGCAGCAGATAGGCGTCCGCGCCGGAGGCCACCAGCCCGGAGGCCAGGGCATACTCGAACATATAGCTGCTGCGGCGGGTATCCTTACCGATGACCACCTTTGCCGGCTCGCTGTCACCGCCGCGGCGCTTGCATTCACCGCAGTACCAGCCCAAAAAGCGGCCCACCTGATAGGCGTGGTCCGCCGTCAGGGTCACATTGGCCTCGCCCCGGAAGCCGTCCGTGCCGAAATATTTACCCATTTTTCTTCCTCCCTGTCAGCGCTGGGCGGCAATGTCGCCGCTGCGCTTGTAGATGCTCGCCGCCGGCACGGTGCCCCGCACCGAGGACAGCGGATATACCCGGCTGCCCCGTCCGATGACGCTGCCGGGGTTCAGCACACTGTTGCAGCCCACCTCCACGCCGTCGCCCAACATGGCGCCCACCTTCTTGCGTCCGGTGTCGATGCGCTCCGCACCGTCCGTGACCACCACATGGGTCTTGTCGGACTTCACATTGGAGGTGATGGAGCCGGCGCCCATGTGGGATTTGTAGCCCAGAATGCTGTCGCCCACATAGTTGTAGTGGGGCGTCTGCACGTTGTCAAACAGGATGACATTCTTCAGCTCCACGGAGTTGCCCACCACGCAGTGGGCGCCCACCAGCGCGCTGCCCCGGATAAAGGCGCAGTGGCGCACCTCCGCCTCCGGGCCGATGATGCACGGCCCGGTGATGGACGCCGTGGGCGCGACGTGCGCCGTCCGGTGCACCCACACCTCCGGGCCAAAGGGCAGATATTCGCTGTCCAGCTGTGCGCCCAGCGCACGAATGCAGTCCGCCAGGTCGGAGAGCGCCTCCCAGGGATAGGTAAAGCGGGCCAGGTAGTCCCCCGCCAGTGTATGTGTCAGATCATAAAGGTCGTTGATGGTGTACATAGTCTCCTCCTTCGCGCCTGTGCTACTGTACGCACCGCGACGGGATGTTATGTGCTAAGTATACTATCCGGTGCGGCATTTGGCAAGTGGGGGACAGAAAAAACACCCCCGCGCCGCTTTGGCGCAGGGGCGTTTTCAGCCATTTCAGTTGTCCAGCGGCTTCATAGTCGGGAACAGGATCACGTCGCGGATGGAGTCGGTGCCGCAGAGCATCATGGCGCAGCGGTCGATGCCGAAGCCCAGGCCGCCGGTGGGCGGCATACCGTACTCCAGCGCCATGACGAAGTCCTCGTCCATCATGTCGGCCTCCTCGTCGCCGTTGGCGCGCTTGGCGGCCTGCGCCTTGAAGCGCTCATACTGGTCGATGGGGTCGTTCAGCTCGGAGAAGGCGTTGCCCATCTCGCAGCCGCAGATGAACATCTCGTAGCGCTCGGTGAGGGCGGGCTGCTCGGGGCTGCGCTTGGCCAGCGGGCTGACCTCCACGGGGTACATGGTGATAAAGGTGGGCTGGATCAGCGTCTCCTCCACCTTTTGGTCGAACGTCTCGTACAGGGCGTTGCCCCAGGTATGGGCCACGCCGTCCATGTCCACGCCCACGCTCTTGGCCAGCTCCACGCCCTTGTCGGCATCGCCGATGCAGGCCATGAAGTCCGCGCCGGTGACGTTCTTCACCGCGTCGGCCATGGTGACGCGCTGCCAGGAGGGGGTCAGGTCGATGTCGTGACCCAGCCACTGCACATGGTAGGTACCCAGGATCTCCTTGGCGGCACCGGTGAGGATGCCCTCCAGGATATCCATCATGCCGTCCAGGTTCGTGTACGCCTGGTACAGCTCACAGGTAGTGAACTCGGGGTTGTGCTTGGTGTCCATGCCCTCGTTGCGGAAGATACGGCCCACCTCGTACACACGCTCCAGGCCGCCCACGATCAGCCGCTTCAGGTGCAGCTCGGTGGCGATACGCATATACATATCGATATCCTGCGCGTTGTGGTGGGTGATAAAGGGCCGGGCGTTGGCGCCGCCGGCGATGGGGCTGAGGACGGGCGTCTCCACCTCCATAAAGCCCAGGCCGTCCAGATAGCGGCGCAGGAACGCCACGAACTGGCTGCGGATCTCGAAATTCCGCTTGCTCTCCGGGTTCATGATCAGATCCACATACCGCTGGCGGTAGCGGATCTCCTTGTCGGTCAGGCCGTGGAACTTCTCCGGCAGGGGCCGCAGGGACTTGCTCAGCAGCGTGATGTCGTGTGCACGGACGGACATCTCGCCCCGCTGGGTGCGGAACACCTCGCCCTTGACGCCCACGATGTCGCCGATATCGTACTTCTTAAAGTGGTTATAGTTGTCCTCGTCCATCTCGTCCTTACGGGCGTAGATCTGGATACGGCCGGTCTTGTCCTGCAGGTCGCAGAAAGACACCTTGCCCATACCGCGCTTGCTCATCAGGCGGCCTGCCACGGACACAGCCTGCCCCTCCATGGCGTCAAAGTTATCCTTGATATCCTGTGTGTGGTGGGTCACATCAAACTTGGTAATGGTGAACGGGTCGCATCCCTCGTCCTGCAGCACCTTCAGTTTGTCGCGGCGGATGCGCAGCAGCTCACCCATGTCCTGGGCCTGGGGCTGTTCGTTCACGTTGCGGTTGGTCTCGTCTGCCATAATGCAGCCTCCTTCGTCTATCCGTACCGCCGTTGCCGGCGGTGTTTATCTTTCAATACTGTCGATACGGTAGTGGATCACGCCCTTGGGCGCCTCCACGGTCACTTCATCGCCCGCCTTGCGGCCCATCAGCGCCTTGCCAAAGGGTGAGTCCTCGCTGATGGCGCGGCTCATCACGTCGGCCTCCTGAGAGCCGACGATCTTATAGGCGGGCAGCTGCTTTCGCACATCCAGATTGGTGACGGTGACGGTACAGCCGATGGATATCTTGTCGGAGTCCATCTCGGACTCATCCACGATCACGGCATGGAGCAGAATGTCCTCCAGCTCGGCAATGCGGGAGTAGAGCTTGCCCTGCTCGTTTTTCGCCTCGTCATATTCGCTGTTCTCGCTGAGGTCGCCAAAGCCGCGGGCCTCCTTGATCAGCTCCGCCACCTCGTCGGCACGGGTGGTCTTGCTGTAATCCAGTTCCTGTTTCAGCTCGTCATACCGAGCCTGGCTCATTTTGAATTCCTTTGCCATGCTGCACACTTCCCTTTCTATCCATAAGGATACCCTTTTAGGGCTATAAACAATATGTCACGTTGCATTATAGTGACTTTCCGTGCGTATGTCAAGCAAGTCTGTGATATGAATGTCGGATATCTGCCATTTTCCGGCCGCCGTCAGCACCGCGGCCAGAGGCTCCGTCACCGGCACCGCCAGCGCCGCCGCCCGGGGCGATGTCCATACCGGCGTCTGCCGCGCCCCGCAGTCCTCCGTCAGATATATCGCCGGGCCCTCCGTATCCTCCCGCACATCGCCGCACACCACCGTCAGCGCCGCCCGCCGGCCCCCGTCTCCGGCGGCGATCCCCCAGCGGTACAACAGCTCCGCCGCCAGCGCCGCAGGGTCCTCCATGTCCAGCTGCACATACCGCGCCCGCCGGGCCAGCACCGTCAGCGCCGCCCGGGCCGTCTCCTCTCCGCCGGGGCCGCAGCGCAGCACCGCGGCGGCGTTTTGCAGACCGCCGGGGCAGAGAATATCCAGCAGACTGCCCAGCAGGGCGAGGCGCAGCGGCAGGACGGGGTATGATGTTATATCTACCTGCTTCGCCAGCGAAAGGAGGTAAACATCGGCGCAGATACAGCGGCGGACACCGGAGTCATACATCTGACGCAGGCAGTGCAGAGCACGGCGGCGGGCGAAATAGCCCCTCCCCACAGAAAGATAATGGAGTGGCAGACCCTCCACCGTTATGCGGGAAAGCACTGTCTTTTGGCCCTGCGTCATGTAAACGATCATGCGGTTTCCCTTCTCCCCCGGCGGTATGCAAAAAAATGCTGTTCCATTCTATGGAACAGCATTTTCAATATGTCATTAGTTACCAGGCTTTGATGTAGCCCGCCAGATAGTTCAGCGGGTTCTGGTACACGATCTTGCTCACACCGTTGACCACAGTGGTGGTGCGGACCTCATAATGCAGATGCGGGCCGGTGGAGGCGCCGGTGTTGCCGGTGACGCCGATCACGGTACCCTGCGAGACAGTCTGGCCCTGTGACACCTTCACCACGCTCAAATGGGCGTACAGGGTGGTCAGGCCGCCGCCGTGGTCAATGACCACATAGTTGCCGTAACCGCCGCCCCAACCGCTGGTATTGGTGAGGATCACCTTACCGCTCTTGACGGCATATACGCTGCTGGTATAGGACACGTTGCAGATATCCACACCCTTGTGGTTGGTGCTGCCGAAACCGCCGGGGGCCACGCGGGAGCCGACGGGCGAGCTGATCTTTTTACTGGTGCTGACGGGCCAGATAAAGCCCTCGTTGCTGGGCACCACGTCGGAGTCGGCGATCAGCTGCTCGAGCTGCGCGTCGATCTCATCAGCCGCCTTTGCCTCCGCGTCATGCAGCTGCTCCAACGCTTTCTGGTCGGCGGCATACTCGTTCATCAGCTTGGTGGTCTCGTCCAGCTTGCCCTGCAGCTCGTCCTGCTGCTCACTCAGCTGGGTCTCCTTGGCCTCCATCTCCGCCTTCTCGGCCTTGATGTTCTCCCGTGTCTCCTGCAGGGCGGAGATAATTCTCTTGTTGTACTCCGCCACCTCGTTGACGAACTCCATGCGGTTCAGCAGGTCGGCCATGCTGGTGGCCTTGAACAACACCGACAGATAGCTCAGGCTGCCGCGTTCTTCCTCCTCACGGACCTGCTGGCAGAACAGTGTGTACTGCTCCTCCTCCAGCAGCTCATACCGGGCGATCTGCACCGCGGCGTCGTCGATCTGGTTCTGGGTATCGTCGATCTGCTCCAGCAGCAGCTGGTTCCGCTGGTCCAGCAAATTCTTGGTGGCCATCACGTCGTTCTTCTTGGCCTTGGCATCGGCGATCTGCTTCTCCAGTTCCTTCAGCTTTTCCTGCTGCTCCTTCTTTTTCTGTTCCAATGCGGCCACCTGCGCCGCCTTGCGCTGCTCCTCCTCCAGCTCAGCCTCGGTCTTGGCTGCATAAGCCGGTCGGACGGACACGGCGGCGGCCGCACCCAGCAGCATCAGCAGTGCCAGCACGGCGCACAGAATACGTTTCGGTTTCTTCATGCAAGCGCTCCTTTCTTTACACCCGGAGGAACCGGCGTATGGCGGTCAGGCTGCCGCCCACACCCACCAGAATACCCGTGCCCAGGAACACCAGGGCCACGAACTGCCATATTCTTGTAAACGGCACCACGTTCAGTATCTGCAGGCTGTCAGAGTTGGCAATTCCCTGCGCCACGGCGGCATACAGCCCCCATTGCAGGCCAAAGGCGATCACCGCGCTGAACAGGCCCAGCAGCAGTCCCTCATACACAAAGGGCCAGCGGATGAACCCGTTGGTGGCGCCCACCATCTTCATGATGGCGATCTCGTCCCGCCGGTCAAATGTCGTCAGCTTGATGGTGTTGCTGATGATGAACACCGACACCAACAGCAGTATGGCGATCAGCGCGACAGAGATGACGCCGGCCACGTTGCGGACTGTGGTAAAGCCGTTGGCCACCGCCTCGTCAGCGCGGGCCTTGTCAATGCCGGGGATATTGTCCACTGCGGTCTTTGTCTCCATGATCCGGTTCGGATCCGTGACGTGTATCACAAACCGATGGCGGAACACCGTGGCGTCCAGGTCGCCGTACACACCGCCGTCATCGTACTTCTCCACGTAGGCGTCCCGGGCCTCCGTCCGTGAGACGAAGGTACAATCAGCCACGTTCTCCGTGCTCTCGATCTGCGTTTGCAGGGCCCGGGCCTCGCTCTCCTCCAGCGTCTCGTCCACGAAGGCCACGATGGCGTTCTCCTGCTGCAGGTCCGCCAGGTTTTCGTTGGCATTGTAGGCCACCAGCGTGAATGTGCCCATAATGAGCAGGCACGCCACGGTAACGCCGATGGCGGCGAAGGACATGAACCCGTGGGAGAACATATTGCCCGCGCCTTCTTTGACAAAAAATTTAAAATCGTGCCTCATATCACACCTCGTAGCTGCCCAGGCCGTCGCCGATGACCTGCCCGTCGTTCAGCAGGATGATCCGCTTGTTGAAGTGGTTGACCAGGCCCCTCTCGTGGGTCACCACGATCACCGTGGTTCCCAGGGCGTTGATGCGCTCCAGCAGCGTCATGATCTCCAGCGACCGGCCCGGATCCAGGTTGCCGGTGGGCTCGTCCGCCACGATGGTGCTGGGGTTATTCACCAGCGCCCGGGCAATGGCCACACGCTGCTGCTCACCGCCGGAAAGCTGGTCGGGATAGCTGTTCTCCTTGTCCGCCAGCCCCACCAGCTCCAGCACATAGGGAATGCGGTTCTTCAGCTCCCGCGGAGACGCCCCCACCGCCCGCATGGCCAGCGCCAGGTTGTCCCGCACGGTCTTATTGCCGATCAGGCGGAAGTCCTGGAAGATCACGCCGATCGTCCGGCGCATATAGGGGATCTGTTTTTCAGCGATGCGGCTCATGGAAAAGCCGTTGACCATCACGCGGCCGGCGGTGGGCACCACCTCACCGGTCATCAGCTTGATGATGGTGGACTTACCGGAGCCGGAGGGCCCCACCAGAAAGACGAATTCTCCGTCGTCCACGGTAAAGGAAACGCCCTTTAACGCGCGCGTCCCGTTGTCGTATACCTTCTCGGCGTCTATTAAACGAATCATAGCAACGCTCCTGTCCGTCAAAATGCAACATATTGTGGCCAAATACGACCACAAATACCATTATATATAAATAGTTACAAAATGGCAACAGGAAAGATATGAAAATATTTTGAATTTGCCCCGCCGCGCATTGCTTGTTCTTTAGACGGTCCTCCCACCCCAAAAGTTCCTAAAAAAGAAAGTTTCTGCGGCATCGCGCAAAAAGAGCGCCCCACAGGGCGCTCTTTTTTCTGTATATGTACTTATGCGTCGATGCCGCGGCTGGTCAGATACTTCTTGACCATCAGGGCGACCTTGAAGGTGATGGCGTCATCGAACTCCCGCAGATCCAGGCCGGTCAGCTTCTTGATCTTCTCCAGACGATAGACCAGCGTGTTCCGGTGGACAAACAGCTTACGCGCCGTCTCGGATACGTTCAGGTTGTTCTCAAAGAACTTGTAGATGGTGAACAGCGTCTCCTGGTCCAGTGCATCGATGGGGTTCTTCTTGAACACCTCCTGCAGGAACATCTCACACAGGGTGGTGGGCAGCTGATAGATCAGCCGGCCAATACCCAGATTTTCGTAGTTGATGACGTAGCGCTCCGTATCGAACACCTTGCCGACCTCGATGGCGATCTGGGCCTCTTTGTAGCTCTTGGCCAGGTCACGCAGATGCAGGGCCAGGGTGCCGATGCCCACGAACACGCGGCTCTCTCCATCGGCGCGCAGGGCCTCCTCGATGCGGAGAGCCACCTCCTCCATATCCTTGGCGGTGGCATCCTCCCCCATCTGGTGGATCAGCGCCACGTCGTGCTCACCTACGCTCAGTACAAAGTCGTTCTGCCGGTCAGGGAACAAGCCCTGCACCACGTCCACGGGCACGGTGTCCAGCCGATCGTCCACCGGGCGCACCACGAACACGCCGCGGGCCACCTCGGCATCCACGTGCAGCTCCTTGGCCCGCATATAGATGTCACTGATGAGGATGTTGTCGGAAATGATGTTCTTGATGAAGGAGCCCTTGTCGTGCTTCTCCTCATAGTAGTTCTTGGCGGCGTTCAGCGCCACGGCGGCCATAGAGCACACCGTGCGGCTCATGCTGTCATCGCCGGTGGCGAACACGGCATAGTCAAAGGTGTTGCCCCAGCTGGGCAACGCCTTGAAGCACTTGCCCTCCAGCGCCACGCAGGTGCCGTCCGCCGAAACGATAGGCTCCACATATTTGCTCCATCGCTTGCCGATGGCCGTCAGCTCACTGCAAGCGATAACGGTGCCCTCGGCATCGATCACGCCGATGGTACGGTCGGTGGTCTCTTTGAATTGGAGTACAGAGTTCTGAAAAATTCTGCCGGACATAACGTGATCCTCCCGCAAATCCCGCGACGGTACTTTGTGCAATCTGCTCAGTCGTCTCTCCTATTATATCGTCATAATCACGATTTTGCAAGCGTTTTTTTCTCTTTTCCACAAAAAACTTGTCGCGTTTTTTGTGGTTATGTCAAAAAAATCACAGGTCACATACACGGTATAGCGCTGATATCTCCTCTGCGCGCAGCAAACGGTACGCTCCGGCAGCCAAGGAGTCATCCAATGTCAGCGGCCCCATGGACAGCCGCTTCAGATACAGCACCGGCGCGCCGCGGGCCGCCAGCATCCGCTTGACTTGGTGGAATTTCCCCTCCCGCAGCGTCACGATACACACGCGGTCAGGCAGAACCTCCAGCCCGGCGGGCAGGCATTCCAGCCCGTCCCCCAGCGTCATGCCACGGGCGAATGCCTCCGTATCTGCCGCTGACAGTTCACCGTCCACCCGGGCAAAGTAGCGTTTTTCCACGTGGTATTTAGGACTCAGCAGCCGGTGGGCCAGTTCTCCGTCGTTGGTCAGCAGCAGCAAGCCCTCCGTGTCCTTGTCCAGCCGGCCCACCGGGGCAAGACCAATGCGGCGCAGCTCCGGCGGCAAAAGGTCCAGGACCGTGGGCTGCTTTCTGTCCTCGGTGGCGGTGAGGACGCCGGCGGGCTTATGCAGCATAACATAGGTAAAGCGGCAGAGGGAGATGGTCTCGCCGGCCACGGTGATGATGGCCGCGGCCGGGTCCAGCTTGTCCTCGGCGGAGGCGGCCAGCCGGCCGTCAACACGCACCAGGCCCTGCCGTACCAACGCTTTCACCTCCCGGCGGGACCACTTCCCAGTGCCCGCCAGCAGCTTGTCGAGACGCTCCATAGGCCGCCTCCTTTCGGATTTTTACCCTATGATAGCATATTCTCATCAGATTGAAAATAGGTAATTATGAGGTGATGAATATGATGATATTACATATATCCAAACGGCGCATTGCCGTTATGGCGGTGTCATTTATGGTGATCGCTGCCGTAACCGTGGTGTTAGCCGGGTGCTTCTCTGACAAGGAAAATACCATTACACTTGCCGACACCGCAGAAATGGCAGACTATTTACAGCAGTTGGGCTGGCAGGTGGAGCCTGATCCGATCGAGACGCTGGACCTTCAGCTTCCCCAGACCCTGGGCGACACCTGGGGCGACTACGCCGCCATGCAGACCGAACAGGGCCTCCCCTTTGCAGACTTTGCGGGACAACCGATACGGCGCTACACATTCCGCATCACCAACTATCCCGGAATGGACGGGGGCGTGCAGGCCAACCTGTACCTGTGCGGTGATACGCTTATCGGCGGGGACGTTGTGGCCACCGGGAAGGGCGGCTTCCAGCACGGACTGGCCTATCCCGCGGTATAGAGCGCAAATCAGAATACATTTTGACATATCTCGCCAGAATTATACAAATTGTTTTCGGACATTGGCAAAAAAGAGGAAGCCTTTCGGCTTCCTCTTTTTAATTGGCTTTGTCCCTGTGGGGTCAGATTACTCGTCGATCTCGATGACGACGCCGGAACCCACGGTACGGCCACCCTCACGGATAGCGAAACGCAGACCGTTCTCGATAGCGATGGGGGTGATCAGCTCGACCTTCATGTCGACGTTATCGCCGGGCATGCACATCTCGGTGCCCTCGGGCAGGGTGATGACGCCGGTCACGTCGGTGGTACGGAAGTAGAACTGGGGACGATAGTTATTGAAGAAGGGGGTGTGACGGCCGCCCTCGTCCTTGGTCAGAACGTAGACCTGGCCAACGAACTTGGTGTGGGGGTGAATGGAACCGGGCTTGGACAGGACCTGGCCGCGCTCGATCTCGGTCTTGGCAACACCACGCAGCAGGGCGCCGATGTTATCGCCGGCTTCAGCGTAGTCCAGCAGCTTGTGGAACATCTCGATACCGGTAACGGTGGTCTCGCGCTTCTCATCGGACAGACCGACGATCTCGACCTTCTCGTTCAGGTTCAGCTTACCACGCTCCACACGGCCGGTAGCCACGGTACCACGGCCGGAGATGGTGAACACGTCCTCGACGGGCATCAGGAAGGGCATATCCTCCTTGCGGTCGGGAGTGGGGATCCAGCTGTCAACAGCATCCATCAGTTCCTTGATGCAGGCATACTCGGGAGCGTTGGGATCGGTGGACTCGGAAACCAGAGCGTTCAGAGCGCTGCCGCGGATGATGGGGGTCTCGTCGCCAGGGAAGCCGTAGAAGTCCAGCAGCTCGCGAACTTCCATCTCGACCAGCTCCAGCAGCTCCTCGTCGTCGACCTGGTCGCACTTGTTCAGGAAGACCAGCACGGAGGGCACGTTCACCTGACGGGCCAGCAGCAGGTGCTCACGAGTCTGAGCCATGGGGCCGTCGGAGGCAGCGATGACCAGGATAGCGCCGTCCATCTGGGCAGCACCGGTGATCATGTTCTTGATATAGTCGGCGTGGCCCGGGCAGTCAACGTGCGCATAGTGACGCTTGGCGGTCTCATACTCCACGTGAGCGGTGTTGATGGTAATACCACGCTCGCGCTCTTCGGGAGCCTTATCGATGGAAGCGTAATCGGTGTACTCAGCACCGCCCTGCAGAGCCAGATACTTGGTGATAGCGGCGGTCAGGGTGGTCTTACCATGGTCGATGTGACCGATGGTGCCGATGTTAACGTGGGGCTTAGTTCTCTCAAATTTCTGCTTAGCCATTTGAAATGATCCTCCTTAACATTTTTGTATCGTGTGTGGGGCAGCGTTACAGTCTAACACTGCCATTTTACAGTATTTTGGTGAGAAAATCAATCGTAAAATACGGTTTTAGAAATTTTCCCGGCCGGTGCGCTTGGCGATCAGCTTCTCCTGCAGGCCCTTGGGCAGCTCGATATAGTGGCTGGGCTCCATGGTGTACTGACCACGGCCCTGGGTGCGGGAGCGCAGGTCGGTGGCATAGCCGAACATCTCGGCCAGCGGCACGAACGCGTCGATCTGCTGTGCGCCGGAACGCATCTCATAGCCCTGGATCTGTCCGCGCCGGGCATTCAGGTCGCCGATCACGTCGCCCATGTACTCGTCGGGGACGATGACACAGACCTTCATAATGGGCTCCAGCAGCGTGGGATCCGCCTTACGCATAGCCTCTTTGAAGGCCATGGAACCGGCGATCTTGAACGCCATCTCGGAGGAGTCCACCTCGTGATAGGAACCGTCGAACAGGGTGACCTTGACATCCACCACGGGATAGCCGGCCACGGTACCGGAGAGCATGGCGCCCTGGATACCGGCATCGATAGCGGGGATATACTCCTTGGGGATGGCGCCGCCCACCACGGCATTGACAAACTCGTAGCCCTTACCGGACTCGTTGGGCTCCACGTGGATCTTCACATGACCGTACTGGCCCTTACCGCCGGACTGGCGGGCATACTTGGTATCCTGATCCACAGCCTTGCGGATGGTCTCCTTGTACGCCACCTGGGGTGCGCCCACATTGGCCTCCACCTTGAACTCGCGCAGCAGGCGGTCCACGATGATCTCCAGGTGCAGCTCGCCCATACCGGCGATGATGGTCTGGCCCGTCTCCTCATCGGTATAGGTGCGGAAGGTGGGGTCCTCCTCGGCCAGCTTGGCCAAAGCGACGCTCATCTTCTCCTGACCGGCCTTGGTCTTCGGCTCGATGGCCACGCGGATCACGGGCTCCGGGAACTCCATGGACTCCAGGATGATGGGATGCTTCTCATCACACAGGGTGTCGCCGGTGGTGGTATTCTTCAGACCCACCACGGCGGCAATATCACCGGAGTAGACGGACTCGATATCCTCGCGGTGGTTGGCGTGCATCTGCAGGATGCGGCCCATACGCTCGCGCTTGCCCTTGGTGGCATTGAGGACCGAGGAACCGGTGGTCAGCGTGCCGGAGTAGACACGGAAGAAACTCAGGCGGCCCACATAGGGGTCGGTCATGATCTTGAACGCCAGGGCTGCAAATGGCTCGTCATCGGAGGACTTGCGCTCCTCTTCCTCGTCGGTCTTGGGGTTGACACCCTTGATGGCCGGCACGTCGGTGGGGGCGGGCATATAGTCCACGATGGCGTCCAGCAGCTTCTGTACGCCCTTGTTGCGATAGCTGGAACCGCAGGTCACGGGCACCATCTCCACAGCACAGGTGGCCTGGCGGATGGCGGCGCGGATCTTGGCGGTGGGGATCTCCTTCCCCTCCAGATACAGCTCCATGATCTCATCATCGAACATGGAGACCGCATCCAGCAGCTTTTCGCGGTACTCGTTGGCAAGGTCGACCATATCCTCGGGGATAGGCTCCACGCGCATATCCTTGCCCAACTGATCGTAATAGATATCGGCATCCATCTCCACCAGATCGATGATACCCTTGAAGGTGTCCTCTTTTCCGATGGGCAGCTGGATGGGGACGGCGTTGGCCTTCAGGCGATCGTGCACCATGTCCAGCACGTGATAGAAATCCGCGCCGGTGATGTCCATCTTGTTGACGTAGATCATCCGGGGGACATGGTAGTGATCGGCCTGACGCCACACAGTCTCGGACTGGGGTTCCACACCGCCCTTGGCACACATGACGGTGACAGACCCGTCCAGCACACGCAGAGAACGTTCCACCTCAACAGTGAAGTCCACGTGGCCCGGGGTGTCAATGATGTTGATACGCGTCTGGGGGAACTGATCCTTGGAGCCCTTCCAGTAGCAGGTGGTCGCGGCGGAGGTGATGGTGATACCACGCTCCTGCTCCTGCTCCATCCAGTCCATGGTAGCGGTACCCTCGTGCGTCTCACCCAGCTTGTAGTTCACGCCCGTGTAGTACAGAATACGCTCTGTGGTCGTGGTCTTGCCTGCATCGATGTGTGCCATGATGCCGATATTTCTTGTGTTTTCCAGTGTAACCTTTCTCGGCATACCGTTCTCCTTTTTGTGTCGTTGGTATGATTACCAGCGGAAGTGGGCGAAAGCCTTGTTGGACTCCGCCATCTTGTGGGTGTCCTCGCGCTTCTTCACGGCAGAGCCGGTGTTGTTGGCGGCGTCCATGATCTCGCCGGCCAGGCGCTCGGCCATGGTGCGCTCACCGCGGGCGCGGGAGTAGTTGGTCAGCCAGCGCAGACCCAGGGTCTGACGACGGGCGGGACGAACTTCCATGGGGACCTGATAGGTGGCGCCGCCCACACGGCGGGCCTTGACTTCCAGGCTGGGCATGATGTTTTCCATCGCCTGGGTGAACACTTCCAGAGGATCCTTCTCGGTCTTGTCCTTGATGATGTCAAAGGCACCGTAAACGACCTTCTGGGCGACGCCCTTTTTACCGTCCAACATGATGCTGTTGACCAGCTTGGTCACCAGCACGGAGTTGTACATAGGATCGGGCAAGATCTCTCTCTTGGGAACATTACCTCTTCTGGGCACTATGCTTCCCTCCTTCATAAAAATATGATTTCACAGGTACTCAACAGCTTGCGAAGGCTGTTGTACGGCCTGCCAAAGAGGTATTTTTATATATAGTATATAAGAAACCTTTTCGGCAAAGCTCATGCTGCAAGTTTTACTTGCTCTTGGGGCGCTTTGCGCCGTACTTGGAACGGGCCTGCATACGGCCGGACACACCCTGGGTATCCAGCGTACCACGGATGATGTGGTAACGGACGCCGGGCAGGTCCTTGACACGGCCGCCGCGGATCATCACGACGGAGTGCTCCTGCAGGGAGTGACCCACGCCGGGGATGTAGGCGGTGACTTCGTAGCCGTTGGTCAGACGCACACGGGCGATCTTACGGAGCGCGGAGTTGGGCTTCTTGGGGGTCGCAGTTCTGACGGCGGTGCAGACGCCACGCTTCTGGGGAGAGCTCAGGTCGGTCTCCTTGTTCTTCAGCGTATTCAGGCCCTTCTGCATAGCGGGAGAATTGGACTTGTAGGTGCTCTTCTTCCGGCCCTGCTTGACCAGCTGGTTAAAAGTAGGCATTTGGTTTCTCCTTTCGTAAGATTTGTGGGACGTATGTCCCTTTATTTTTCCACGGAACAGAGGGTATCTATTCCGGATGGAACGTTATTCAGCCGTTCAGGACGGCCACAGCGGCGGCAGGCACGGCGATACCGCAGGCAGTACCCAGCTGCCGCAGCGTCATGCTGCTGTCACAGGGGATGGCCTTTTCCGCGCACAGGGCGCGCAGGGGATCGGTGAGCCGGGGATCGGCGTCACAGGCCAGATAGACGTGGGCGGCAGCACCCTGGACAAGGGCACGACGGGTCTGCTTCAAGCCCACGACTTTTCCCTTGGCGGTCAGTTCTCCGGGCACAGGCGCTCTCCTCCTGTCGTCGCATAACAAATCCCGCGGGCAATTCCCGCGCAATTTGAAATTATAGCATAGCTGCGCGGAAGCGTCAAGTGTGTTTCGCGGGAAAGTTTGTGAATTCCACTGAAATTCCGTGGATAATTTCAGAAGATATCACGAAAAGCTACCCCGGATGCGCTTCCGGCGTCCGGTGAAAAGAGGAGGCCGGAGGGCCTCCTCTTTCGGATGTTCGGTTTCGGCTTACAGCGCGTCGCCGGTGTCCGTCTCGGGACCGTCGCTCTCAGGATGCTCCGCCTCGTCCATGTCCGCCGGCGCCTCCACAGGTGTGGGGACCTCCGTGTGCATGGCCTCGGCCTCGTCCTTCTTCTCGGCCTCGGTCTCGGGGACCATCTCCTCCGCCAGCTGGCGATAGGCGGTCAGGCCGGCGCCGGCGGGAATGAGCTTGCCGATGATGACGTTCTCCTTCAGGCCGACCAGGTGGTCCACCTTGCCCTTGATGGCGGCCTCGGTCAGGACCTTGGTGGTCTCCTGGAACGAGGCGGCGGACAGGAAGGAGTCTGTTGCCAGAGAGGCCTTGGTGATACCCATCAGCAGCTGGGTGTAGGTGGCCTCCTGCAGCTCCTCGCCGTCCTCACGCTTCTCGCCGGCGGCGATACGGGCGCGGACCGCTGCGTTGGCGTCCTCCACCTCCATCACGTCGGCCATAGCGCCGGAGAGCAGCCCCTCGGCGTCGTTGGCATCCTCCACGCGGACCTTACGCATCATCTGGCGCACGATGACCTCGATGTGCTTATCGTTGATATCCACGCCCTGCTGACGGTAGACCTTCAGGACCTCCTGGATCAGGTAGTTGTGGACCGCGGAGGCACCGCGGATACGCAGCACATCGTGGGGGTTCAGTGCGCCGTCCTGCAGCTGACGGCCCTTCTCGATGACCTCGCCGTCCTGCACCAGCAGGCCGGTGTGGGGCACCGCGTAGGTGCGGGTATCGCCGTCATCGGCGGTGATGATGATATTCAGAAGGCTGCCCTTGGTAGCCTCCTCGAAGCGGACCTTGCCGCCGATCTCGGCGATGGTGGCCATCTTCTTGGGCTTGCGGGCCTCGAACAGCTCCTCCACTCGGGGAAGACCCTGGGTGATGTCGCCGCCGGCCACGCCGCCGGTGTGGAAGGTACGCATGGTCAGCTGGGTACCGGGCTCGCCGATGGACTGGGCGGCAATGATGCCGACCGCCTCGCCGGGGCCGACGGGCTTGCTGGTGGCCAGGTTCATGCCGTAGCACTTGGCGCAGATACCGCTGTGGGCACGGCAGGTAAGCACGGTGCGGATCTCGGCGGAGTGGATATCGAAGGACTCCATCAGCGCGGCGTCATCCTCGGTCATCATGTGATCCTTGGAGATGAGTACCTCGTCGGTGCCGGGCTTGAGGATATCGCGGACCGGGAAGCGGCCCTTGATGCGCTCGGAGAACTTCTCGATGACCTGACCGCCCTCGCTGATCTCAGACACCACGATGCCCTTTTCCACACCGCAGTCGGCCTCGCGGATGATGACATCCTGGCAGACATCCACCATGCGGCGGGTCAGATAGCCGGAGTCGGCGGTACGGAGGGCCGTATCGGCCAGACCCTTACGGGCGCCTCGGCTGGAGGTGAAGTACTCCAGCACGGACAGGCCCTCACGGAAGTTGGCCTTGATGGGGATCTCGATAGTCTTACCGGCGGTGTTGGCCATCAGGCCGCGCATACCGGTCAGCTGACGGATCTGCTTCATGGAACCACGGGCGCCGGAGTCCGCCATCATGAAGATGGGGTTGTACTTGTTCATGTTGGCGGTCAGGGCGTCAGTAACGTCGGCGGTGGTCTTTTCCCACTCGCGGACCACCAGCTTGTAGCGCTCCTCGTCGGTGATGAAGCCCATGTTGTACTGATCCTCGATCTCCACCACGCGCTTTTCGGTCTCGTCGATCAGCTCGTACTTGGCCTTGGGCACCGTCATATCCGCGATGGAGATGGTGATGGAGCCGCGGGTAGAGTACTTGTAGCCGGTGGCCTTGATGTTGTCCAGCACCTCGGCGGCGATGGTGAAGCCATACTGCTTGATGGTCTTGTCGACGATCTTGCCCAGCAGCTTCTTGCCGCAGGTCTCGGTGATCTCGTAGTCAAAGAACTTGTCGGAGGGTGTACCGTCCTCGTTGAAGCGCTTGACAAAGCCCAGGTCCTGGGGGATGTTGCGGTTGAAGATGATGCGGCCGGCGGTGGCGCGGACCACATGACTGACCTTCACACCGTTCAGCTCCTTGGTCACGCGGACCCAGATGGGCTGGTGGATACCGATGATGTGCTCGTTGTAGGCCATTAGCGCCTCGTCCTCATCGCGGTAGATGTTCATGTGGACGGAGGCTTTCTCCTCTTCGGTAAGCTCATCGTAGGTCTTGCCGGCCAGGGCGAAGTCCACGCCCTCCGGCCACAGCTCGTCGTTGGTCATCTGGCTGACGCCGTTTTCGAAGCGCTCGAAGGTCAGGTAGTAGGAGCCCAGCACCATATCCTGCGTAGGCACGGTGACGGGGCCGCCGTCCTGGGGACGCAGCAGGTTGTTGGCGGACAGCATCAGCAGACGCGCCTCGGCCTGTGCTTCGGCGGACAGAGGAACGTGGATAGCCATCTGGTCGCCGTCGAAGTCGGCGTTGAAGGCCGTGCAGTTCAGGGGATGCAGCTTCAGGGCGCGGCCCTCCACCAGCACCGGCTCAAAGGCCTGAATGCCCAGGCGGTGCAGCGTAGGTGCACGGTTCAGCATGACGGGGTGGTCCTTGATGATCTCGTCCAGCGCGTCCCACACCTCGGTGCGGCCCTTGTCCACCATCTTCTTGGCGGACTTGATGTTGTTGGCGCTGCCATCCTCCACCAGCTTCTTCATAATGAAGGGACGGAACAGCTCCACAGCCATCTCCTTGGGCACGCCGCACTGGTAGATCTTCAGCTCGGGACCGACCACGATAACGCTTCGGCCGGAGTAGTCCACGCGCTTGCCCAGCAGGTTCTGGCGGAAACGGCCCTGCTTGCCCTTGAGCATATCGCTCAGGGACTTGAGGGCGCGGTTGTTGGCGCCGGTGACAGGGCGGCCGCGGCGGCCGTTGTCGATCAGGGCGTCCACCGCCTCCTGAAGCATACGCTTCTCGTTGCGGACGATGATATCGGGGGCCTTCAGCTCCATCAGGCGCTTCAGGCGGTTGTTGCGGTTGATGACCCGGCGGTACAGGTCGTTCAGGTCGCTGGTGGCGAAGCGGCCGCCGTCCAGCTGCACCATGGGACGGATCTCCGGGGGGATGACGGGCAGCACATCGATGACCATCCACTCCGGCTTGTTGCCGGACAGGCGGAAGGCGTCCACCACCTCAAGGCGCTTGACGATGCGGGCCTTTTTCTGGCCGGAGGTGGTCTTCAGCTCGGTGTGAAGCTGCTCGCTCAGCTGCTCCAGGTCGATCTGCTGCAGCAGCTCCTTCACGGCCTCGGCGCCCATGCCGGCGCGGAAGTCGTCCTCATACTTCTCGCGCATATCGCGGTATTCCTTCTCGGAGAGGATCTGGTTCTGGGCCAGAGGCGTCTCGCCGGGATCGGTGACGATATAGGCGGCGAAGTACAGCACCTTCTCCAGGATACGGGGGCTGATGTCCAGCAGCAGTCCCATACGGGAGGGGATACCCTTGAAGTACCAGATGTGACTGACGGGGGTAGCCAGCTCAATGTGGCCCATACGCTCGCGGCGGACCTTGGCACGGGTGACTTCCACGCCGCAGCGGTCGCAGATCTTGCCCTTATAGCGGATCTTCTTATACTTACCGCAGTGGCACTCCCAGTCCTTCGTCGGCCCGAAAATGCGCTCACAGAACAGGCCGTCGCGCTCGGGCTTCAGAGTACGGTAGTTGATGGTCTCGGGCTTCTTTACCTCGCCGTAGGACCACTCGCGGATCATTTCCGGAGAAGCAATGCCGATCTTGATGGCATCAAAGGTTGCGTAACTCATAATTCAGCTCCTCCCTTTCCTTAAAACTCGTCGCCTTCGTCGTCATAGGAAGCGTCCACTTCCTCGTCGGCGACGTAGTCGAAGCCCGCATCCGCCAGCTCATCCTCGTCGGCGTAGCGGTTCTGTCTTTCGTTGTCGGCATCCATACGGGCCAGGTTGAAGGTATCCAGGGCGTCCTCGTCCTCCTTCAGCTCGATCTGGTTGCCGTCGGCATCCAGCACCTGGATATCCAGGCACAGGGACTGCAGCTCCTTGACCAGCACCTTGAAGGACTCCGGCACACCGGGCGTGGGCACGTTGTGGCCCTTGACGATGGACTCGTAGGTGCGGACACGGCCGGTCACATCGTCGGACTTGACGGTCAGGATCTCCTGCAGGGTGTAGCTGGCGCCATAGGCCTCCAGCGCCCAGACTTCCATCTCGCCGAAGCGCTGGCCGCCGAACTGCGCCTTGCCGCCCAGAGGCTGCTGGGTGACCAGGGAGTAGGGGCCGGTGGAACGGGCGTGGATCTTATCATCCACCAGGTGGTGCAGCTTCAGGAAGTAGACATAGCCCACGGTGACCTTGTTGTCGAAGCGCTCACCGGTACGGCCGTCGTACAGCCAGCTCTTGCCCTCGGGATCCAGGCCGGCCAGCTCCAGCGCCTCCGCAATGTCCTTGTCGGTGGCGCCGTCGAAGATGGGAGTAGCCACCTTCCAACCCAGAGTCTTGGCCGCGTAGCCCAGATGGACCTCCAGCACCTGACCGATATTCATACGGCTGGGCACGCCCAGGGGGTTCAGCACGATATCCAGCGGGGTACCATCGGGCAGGAAGGGCATATCCTCCTGGGGCAGCACACGGGAAACGACGCCCTTGTTGCCGTGACGGCCGGCCATCTTGTCGCCCACCTGGATCTTGCGGCGCTGGGCGATGTAGACACGGACGACCTCGTTGACGCCCGGGCTCAGCTCGTCGCCGTTCTCGCGGGTGAACACCTTGGCGTCCACCACGATGCCGCTTTCGCCGTGGGGCACCTTCAGGGAGGTATCGCGGACCTCGCGGGCCTTCTCGCCGAAAATGGCGCGCAGCAGGCGCTCCTCGGCGGTCAGATCCGTCTCGCCCTTGGGCGTGACCTTACCCACCAGGATGTCGCCGGCGTGGACCTCGGCGCCGATGCGGATGATACCGCGCTCATCCAGATCCTTCAGCGCGTCCTCGCCCACGTTGGAAATGTCGCGGGTGATCTCCTCCGGCCCCAGCTTGGTATCGCGGGCATCGATCTCGTATTCCTCGATATGAATGGAGGTATAGACGTCCTCCTTGACAAGGCGCTCGTTCAGCAGGACGGCGTCCTCGTAGTTGTAGCCCTCCCAGGTCATGAAGCCCACCAGGATGTTGCGGCCCAGGGCGATCTCGCCCTGATCGGTGGCGGGACCGTCGGCCAGGACGGTGGGATCGTCGCCGCCGTGGACACGCTCGCCCACAGAGACGATAGGCTTCTGATTGATACAGGTGCCGTGGTTGGAGCGCAGGAACTTGATGAGCTTATAGTCCTTCGTCTCGCCGCTGTCATACTTGACGGAGACGTTGGTGGCATCCACCTTGGTGACGACACCGTCGCCCTCGGCCAGCACGGCCACCTCGGAGTCCAGGCAGATCTTGTGCTCCATGCCGGTACCCACGATGGGGGCCTCCGGCTTCAGCAGCGGCACGGCCTGACGCTGCATGTTGGCGCCCATCAGCGCGCGGTTGGCGTCGTCGTTGGGCAGGAAGGGGATCATGGCCGTGGCGATGGACACCATCATGCGGGGAGAGACATCGATGTAGTCCACGCCGCTGCGGGGGACCTCCACGATCTCGTCGCGGTGGCGGCAGGTGATACGCTCGTTGGTCAGGCAGCCGTTCTTGTCCACCGGCTCGGCGGCCTGGCCCACCACATACTGGTCCTCCACGTCGGCGGTCATGTAGGTAATGTCGTCGGAGACGTGACCCGTCTCGTGGTCCACGGCGCGGAAGGGCGCCTCGATAAAGCCGTATTCGTTGATACGGGCATACGTGGCCAGATAGGAGATCAGGCCGATGTTGGGACCTTCAGGGGTCTCGATGGGGCACATACGGCCGTAGTGGGAATAGTGGACGTCGCGGACCTCCATGTTGGCGCGCTCACGGCTCAGACCACCGGGGCCCAGGGCGGACAGACGCCGCTTGTGGGTCAGCTCGGCCAGGGGGTTGGTCTGGTCCATGAACTGGCTCAGGGGGCTGGAGCCGAAGAACTCCTTGATGGCCGCGGTGACAGGCCGGATGTTGATCAGGCTCTGGGGAGTAACGATATCCAGATCCTGGATGGTCATGCGCTCACGGATGACGCGCTCCATGCGGCTGAAGCCGATGCGGAACTGGTTTTGCAGCAGTTCACCCACGCAGCGCAGGCGGCGGTTGCCCAGGTGGTCGATATCGTCCTTGGTCACCAGACCATGGGCCAGGGCGTTCATGTAGTTGATGGACGCGAAGATGTCGTCCACGATGATGTGCTTGGGCACCAGATCGTCGGCGTGGAGGCGGCACTGCTTCACCAGCTCGTCGCCGCTGTACTTGCCCAGCAGCTCCTGCAGCACATCGAAGCGCACGCGCTCCTTGATGCCGCAGAGCTCACGGGGATCAAAGTCCACATAGTGGCGCATATCGCACATCTTGTTGGTAAAGATGCGGATGGTGTCGCCGCTGTCCAGCGTGACGCTGACCTCAGGCACACCCACGGTGTCCATCAGGGTGCAATCGTCGGCGGTGAGCACATGGCCGTCCTCGAACAGGATCTCGCCGGTGGCGGGATCGGCCACGGGCATGGCCAGCTTCTGGCCCTTGGCGCGGGTCCAGAAGGTCAGCTTCTTGTTGAATTTGTACCGGCCCACGGTGCTCAGGTCATAGCGGCGCGGGTCAAAGAACAGGTTTTGCAGCAGCGTCTCGGCAGAGTCCAGCGTGGGGGGCTCACCGGGGCGGAGCTTGCGGTAGATCTCCAGCATGGCCTCTTCATAGGTCTTGCAGGTATCCTTTTCCAAGGTAGCCACGATGCGGCGGTCATCGCCGAAGCGCTCCAGGATCTCCGCGTCGGTCTTCAGGCCCAGGGCGCGGATCAGGCAGGTGATGGGCAGCTTGCGGTTCTTGTCGATACGGACCCAGAACACCTCGCTGGTGTCGGTCTCGTACTCCAGCCACGCGCCGCGGTAAGGGATGACGGTGCTGGTCAGCAGCGGCAGATCGGTCTTCAGATCGATCTCCTTGCCGTAATAGATGCCGGGGGAACGGACGATCTGGCTGACCACCACGCGCTCGGCGCCGTTGATGACAAAGGTGCCGCCGTGGGTCATCAGGGGGAAGTCGCCCATGAAGATCTCGTTCTCCTTGATCTCGCCGGTCTCCTTGTTGTGCAGGCGCACCAGCACCTTCATGGGGGCGGCATACGTGGCGTCGCGCGCCTTGCACTCCTCCACGTCGTACTTGGGCTTTTCGTCCATGCTGTAATCAATGAAGCTCAGTTCCAGATTACCGGCATAGTCCACGATGGAGGCCACATCGGCAAACACCTCGCGCAGGCCGGTATCCAGGAACCACTGATAGGACTTCTTCTGGATCTCCAGCAGGTTGGGCATTGCCATGACTTCCTCGTGGCGGGCAAAGTTCTTTCGCAGGGTCTTGCCGTAGTACTTGTCTTTCGCCATCTCTACGATCACGCCTTTCTGTTCTTATTTCCCTCCCGCAGCCGCTGACCTGTGCGGCCGCGGGGGCGCTCCGTCGCGATACGCACGGGCTTGTTGGTTCATTTTGACCACAACCCCTTGTGCTTTGCCGGCGGAGATGGTATACTGCACATAGATGAAAGTGGGGCTATGCCGCCACTTTCCCAATATAAAGCAAGTCATTATACCAATTTTTTTCCACATTGTCAATGGGTTTTCCACCGGTTTTTCCGGTGGATCTTTGTATTATAACGAAAAACTCGCCCGTGGGAAGACCCCACGGGCGGGTTTTCTTTTGTTATACACAGCGTTCCAGCCGCGCGACCGTCTCCACATTCGCCGTACCCGGGAACATATCCACCGCCACGGCGCGGACGGCGGCATAGCCCTCCTGTGCAAACAGCTTCACATCCCGCGCCAGGGTCGCCGGATCACAGGAGACGTAGACAATGCGCTGCGGTGCCATCGATGCCGCTGCGGCGACCACCTCCGGGCTGAGCCCCTTGCGGGGCGGGTCCACGCATATCACGTCCGGGCGCAGGCCCTTTGCGGCGAAATCCGCCGCGGCCGCCGCCGCGTCGCCGCAGAAGAATTCCACATTCTCTATCCCGTTGCGGCGGGCATTCTCCCTGGCGTCGGCAATGGCCTCCGGCACGATCTCCGCGCCGATGACCCTCGCCGCCCGCCGGGCCATCACCTGGGTGATGGTGCCCGCGCCGCAGTACAGGTCCAGCACCGTCTCGTGCCCGGTCAGTCCCGCGAAGTCCACAGCGGTATCGTACAGCACCTCCGCCATGTCATGGTTCACCTGATAAAAGGACGGCACACTCAGCCGGAAGGACAGGCCGCACAGGGTATCCTCCAGCGCATCTGTGCCCCACAGGGTGCGGTATTCACTGCCCAGTACAGCCCCAGTGGGCTGGGTGTTCACGCCCAGCACCACGCCCACGGCATTCGGCAGCGCCTGCCGCATAAACGACACCAGCGTGTCCTCGCGGGGCAGCTTCCTCCCGTTGACCAGCACGCAGACCAATGACTGCCCCGCGCTGTTCGTGCGGACATACAGGTGCCGCACCAGACCCCGCCGGGTCCTTTCATCGTAACAGGGCACGCCGCACTCCCGGATGTACCGCCGCAGGGCCTCCGCCGCCGCGTCGGCCTGGGGCTTCTGTATCCGGCAGCAGTCCACCGGGATCACCTGATGGCTGCGGGCCTTGTAAAAACCCACCTGTCCATCGGCGTCCACAGGATACTGGCTCTTGTTGCGGTAATGCAGCGGTTCGCCGGAGAGGATCGTCTCCACTGTCACATCGCTGCCGCCGATGCGGCGCAGGGCGTCCTGCACCCGCTGGCGCTTGGCCTCCAGCTCCTCTTCCCTGTCCATGTGACGGAAGTCGCAGCCGCCGCACCGCCCATAGTACGGGCAGTCCGGCTCCACCCGGTGGGGCGAGGGCGCGTATACCCGCACCGCCTTGCCGAAGGCGGCGTTTTTCAGCGCCTTGAGGATGAGCACATCACAGTCCTCGCCCCGCAGCGCCCGGTGGACGAACACCGCCTGCCCGTCGATGCGGGCCACGCCCAAGCTCTCGGAGGTATACCCCTCGATGCGGGCGCGGTAGGTCTTGTTCTTCTCCGGCACGGCTCAGAACTCGAACTTGCTGATGACCTTGCCGATGGCATCGGCAAAGGCGGCCAGCGTCTTGTTGTCCCGGCCCTTGCTGCGGCGGATGAGGCCGATGAGCATATCGCCCAGCTGGACCAGCTTCTGGTAGGCCGCCGTGGCCTTGGGCGCCCCCTCGTAGGCCCGGGTCTTGCGCTCCGGCAAGTAGCCGGGGGCAAGCTGCTTGTCGGCGATCAGATCGTACTCCTCGGTATACTGGGGCGCGTGGGCTGCAAAGCCCAGCCCCTTTACCGTCTCGGCGTAGACAGGCGCCACCTCGCGGTCACCGTGGACCACGAACACATGGGTAGTCTTCGCCGGATCAAAGTGCTTGATCCAGTCCACCAGGTGGTCGTGATCGGCGTGAGAGCTGAGGCCGGGGAAGTTGACGATCTTGGCCCGGACGGCCACATCCTCGCCGAAGAGCTTGACGCTGTCGACCCCGTCCAGCAGGTTGCGGCCCAGGGTGCCCGGGGACTGGAAGCCCACGAACACCACGGCGCTGTCGGCGCGCCAGAGGTTATACTTCAAATGGTGGCGGATACGGCCCGCGTCGCACATACCTGATGCGGAGATAATGACCTTGGGGGTCTTGTCCACGTTCAGCAGCTTGGACTCGTCTACCGTCTCGGTCAGGTGCAGGCCGGGGAAGCTGAACATATGGGTGCCGTCCTGCACCAGCGCCAGGGCGTCCTCGTCCAGATAGCCCCGCAGATCGCCGCAGAAGATGGTGGTGGCCTTCTTGGCCAGCGGGCTGTCCACGTACACCGGGAAGTCCTTGACGGACGTGACCAGATTTTTGTCCTTGATCTCGCGGATAAAGTACAGCAGCTCCTGGGTGCGGCCCACGGCGAAGGAGGGGATGACCACGTTGCCGCCCTTGCCCAGCGTCTCGTCGATGATCTCCGCCAGCTGGCCGGTATAGCTCCACACCTCGGTGTGGTTGCGGTCGCCGTAGGTGGACTCGGTGAGCACATAGTCCGCGCTGTCGAAGAACTGGGGATCGCGGATGATGGGCTGATCCACATTGCCGATATCGCCGGAGAACACCACGGTGCGCGTTTCATCACCCTCATGGCAGGTGAGCTTGATGCTGGCGCTGCCCAGCAGGTGGCCAGCATCGATGAACCGGGCGGTGACACCCTCCACCACGGGAATGTCCTGCCCGTATTCGCAGGTCTGGATAAACTCCCGCACCCGCAGGGCATCGGCCACGGTGTAGATCGGCTCTACCTCCGGCCGTCCGGCGCGCTTGTTCTTGCGGTTCTGGTACTCCGCATCCTGCTCCTGGATATGGGCGGAGTCCTGGAGCATAATGTCCAGCAGATCGGCGGTCAGGCGGGTGGTAATGATCTTACCCTGAAAGCCGTTTTTGATGAGCATGGGGATGCGGCCGGAGTGGTCGATATGGGCGTGGGTCACCAGCACCACGTCAATGCTGCCGGGGTGAAAGGGCAGCGCGGTGTTGTCGATCTCGTCCCGGCCCTGCTGCAGGCCGCAGTCCACCAGGATATGCTTGCCGTTGACCTCCAGACAATGGCAGCTGCCGGTAACGCACCGGTCAGCGCCGTAAAAACGCAGCTTCATGGCGAAAACTCCTTCTCTTTGATAGTACCGTCAGTATACCACACTTTTCCGCGCTGCACAACCGCAAAGCGGCACGACTGACCGATAACTGTTCACAGAAAATCTTTTTGCATTAGACAAAAGAGTGTGGTATACTCTACTGGTATAATTATGTACGATTATCTTTTTACTTAGAAAGGATACAGAATATATGGGACTGTTTACCAAGGTCTTCGGCACCTACAGCCAGCGGGAGCTGAAGAGCATCTACCCCATCGTGGACAAGATCACCGCCCTGGAGGACGAGTACAAGCAGCTGACCGACGCCGAGCTTCAGGCCAAGACCCCGGAGTTCAAGGAGCGTCTGGCCAACGGTGAGACGCTGGACGACATCCTGCCGGAGGCCTTTGCCGCCGTGCGGGAGGCCGCGGACCGCGTGCTGGGTATGCGCCCCTATCCCGTCCAGCTGGTGGGCGGCATCGTGCTGCACCAGGGCCGCATCGCCGAGATGAAGACCGGCGAGGGCAAAACGCTGGTGGCCACCCTGCCTGCCTATCTGAACGCGCTGACCGGTGAGGGCGTTCACATCGTCACCGTCAACGACTACCTGGCCAAGCGTGACTCCGAGTGGATGGGCAAGGTCCACCGCTTCATGGGCCTTACCGTGGGTCTGATCATCCACGACATGAAGAAGGAGGAACGCCAGAAGGCCTATCAGGCGGACATCACCTACGGTACCAATAACGAGATGGGCTTCGACTACCTGCGTGACAATATGGCCCTGTACGCCAACGAGCAGGTCCAGCGGGGCCACGCTTTCGCCATCGTGGACGAGGTGGACTCCATCCTGATCGATGAGGCCCGCACCCCCCTGATCATCTCCGGTATGGGCGAGAAGTCCACCCAGCTGTACGACATGGCCGAGATGTTCGCCGCCCGGCTGAAGAAATTTGTGGTGGTGGAGAGCGATGACAAAGAGGAGGAAGCCACCGACATCGACGCCGACTATGTGGTGGACGAGAAAGCCCGCAGCGTCACCCTCACTGCCCGGGGCGTGAAGAAGGCGGAGGAGTTCTTCCATCTGGACAACCTGTCCGACCCGGAAAACAGCACCATCGCCCACCACATCAACCAGGCCATCAAGGCCCACGGCATCATGAAGCGCGACGTGGACTACGTGGTCAAGGACGGCGAGGTGGTCATCGTAGACGAGTTCACCGGCCGCCTCATGTTCGGCCGCCGGTACTCCGAGGGTCTGCACCAGGCCATCGAGGCCAAGGAGCACCTGTCCGTCCAGCGCGAGAGCAAGACGCTTGCCACCATCACGTTCCAAAATTACTTCCGCCTCTACCGCAAGCTGTCCGGCATGACCGGTACGGCGCTGACGGAGGAGGAGGAATTCGCCACCATTTACGCGCTGGACATCATCGAGATCCCCACCAACCGCCCCATCGCCCGTATCGACAATGAGGACAGCGTGTACAAGACCGAGAACGGCAAGTACCGCGCCGTCATCCAGCAGGTAAAGGCGTGCCACGCCAAGGGCCAGCCGGTGCTGGTGGGCACCGTGTCCATCGAGAAGAACGAGCTGCTGGGCAAGATGCTGACCCGCGAGGGCATCAAGCATAACCTGCTGAACGCCAAAAACCATGAGCGCGAGGCTGAGATCGTGGCCCAGGCGGGCCAGTTCGGCGCCGTCACCGTGGCCACCAACATGGCCGGACGCGGTACCGATATCATGCTGGGCGGCAACGCCGAGTATATGGCCAAGAACGACCTCCGCAAGGCCGGCCTCACCGACGAGCTCATCGCCGAAGCCACCGGCTACGCCGAAACGGATAACCAGGAGATCCTGGACGCCCGGAAGCTGTTCGCCGAGAAGCTGGCCCAGCACAAGGCGGAGATCGCCGGCGAGGCCGACAAGGTCCGCGCCGCCGGCGGCCTGTTCATCATCGGCACCGAGCGCCATGACTCCCGCCGTATCGACAACCAGCTCCGCGGCCGTGCCGGCCGTCAGGGCGACCCCGGCGAGACCCGGTTCTACATCTCCCTGGAGGACGACCTCATGCGCCTGTTCGGCGGCGACCGCGTCACCGGCATGATGGAGCGCATGAACATCGATGAGGACACCCCCATCGAGAACAAGATGCTCTCCCGCGCCATCGAGCAGGCCCAGACCACGGTGGAAAGCCGCAACTTCCAGGCCCGTAAGTCCGTGCTGGAGTACGACGACGTGATGAACAAGCAGCGCGAGATCATCTACGGCCAGCGCAAGCAGGTGCTGGACGGCATGGACGTCAAGGGCATCATCATGGGCATGATGGAGAGCGCCATCGGCCACCAAGTCCGCAGCGCCTTCATGGGCCAGGAGCACCTGGACATGGTCCAGTGCAAGGAGCTTCTCCGCGGCTTGGAGGGCGTGTACTTCACCAAGTACACCGTGAAGATCGACGAGAGCCAGCTCCCCACCCTTACCGAGGACGATTTCATCGATATGTTCACCAAGGCCGCCGCCGACTTCTACGAGAAGAAGGAGCAGGAGATCACACCGCCCGTCATGCGTGAGCTGGAGCGCGTGGTGCTGCTGCGGGTGGTGGACGAATACTGGATGGACCACATCGACGCCATGCAGGACCTGCGCCAGGGAATCCGTCTGCGGGCCTACGCCCAGACCAACCCGGTGGACGCCTACAAGAAGGAGTCCCTGGAGATGTTCGAGGAGATGATCGACGCCATGAAGGAAGAGACGGTGCGCCGTCTCTACTCCGTCCGCCTGCGCCAGAACGAGGAAGTCAAGCGCGAGCGCGTGGCCAGCGGCATGACCGAGAACGTGGGCGGCGACGGCACCGTGAAGAAGCGCCCCACCAAGGTGGTCAAGGTCGGCCGCAACGACCTGTGCCCTTGCGGCAGCGGGCTGAAGTGGAAGAAGTGCACCTGCAAGGAGTACCACTCCTGAGTAACTTCAAACGACACCCGCTTCGCTGGGCTGTCGTTTGAGCGGGCTGCGGCCTGCTGCAGCGCACGACGTGCGCGTCAAAGTCGCGCACGCGCACGTTTGCAGGCCGAGAAGAATTTTCGGCGACGTACACGCCGCCGCCGAAAATGGATTTGATTTTATTTGCGTCTGCGGACGCAAACTCTGCGAGGCATTGTAAAATGACGGGCGGCGGCATCAGCCGCCGCCCGTCCCATCTTATGCAGGGGGCGGCGTCCCCGACGCCCCGTTCCCCTCCGGAAGGAGACACTATGTTCCACATCCACGCAAAAAACGACCTGGTCTATCTGACCTCCGACGTGCTGGAAAACGGCGCCATCACCCACGGCTTTTCCACCCGTAAGGGCGGTGTCTCCCCCACCCCCTGGGACAGTCTGAACCTGGATGACCGCCGGGGCGATGACCTTGCCAACGTACAGGAGAACTTCCGCCGCCTGTGCACCGCGCTGGACACGGATGTGCAGCGGGCGGTGCTCAGCCGTCAGGTGCACCGCAGCGATGTGCGCCGCGTCACGGCGGTGGACTGCGGCAAGGGCCTGTGGCAGCCCCAGGACTACGACAGCGCCGACGCCCTGGTGACGGACGTGCCGGGCATCCCCCTGATCGTGTTCTCCGCCGACTGCAACGTACTGCTGCTCCACGACCCGGTGCGCCGGGTCATCGGCGCAGCTCACGCCGGCTGGCGGGGCACCGCCGCCGGCATCGCCGCGGAGACGGTGCGGGTCATGACCGAGGATTACGGCTGCGACCCGGCGGACCTCCGCGCCGCCATCGGGCCGGCCATCGGGCCGTGCTGCTTCGAGACGGACGGCGACGTACCGGAGGCCCTGCGGGCCGCACTGGGTGCGGCGGCGGAGCCGTTCATGGCATGGAACGGCAGCAAGTGGCACATCGACCTGAAAGCCGTCAACGCCCTGTGGCTGCGCCGCGAAGGCGTTACGTGCATCGACATCTGCGATCACTGCACCGCCTGCCGCCCGGACCTGTACTGGAGCCACCGGAAGATGGGCCTACGCCGGGGCGAGCAGGCCGCGCTGATCGCTCTGCGGGAGGATACGCTATGAAACGTGCACTGCTGTGCCTGCTGCTGGCGCTGACCATGCTGCTGGCCGCCGGCTGCGCCGACTGGGAGGTCACCGAGGACCCCCTGGGAGAGCTGTCCGACTTCTATCAAAATGAAAACGAAGAACCGGAGCCGGAGCCGCTGACCGCCTTTACCCTGCCCTATATCGCCGGCGGCACCCTCGACCCCGTCCGCACCACGGACACTATGCAGCAGACCGTAGAGTCCCTCATGTACCAGGGGCTGTTCGCCCTGGACGAGCAGTTCCGGCCCCAGGCCGTCCTGGCGGACAGCTGGACGTATGATTCCGCCCAGCGCACCTGGACCATCCGTATCAAGGCCGATGCGGCCTTCTCTGACGGCTCCGCCGTCACGGCGGCCGACGTGGCCGCCACGCTGGAGCGCGCCCGCACCTCTGAGCGCTATGCCGCCCGGCTGCGGGACGTGACCTCCGTGTACGTCCGGGAGGACGCGGTGGTCGTCGCCCTGTCCTCTTCTCTGGCCACCCTTCCCAGCCGCCTGGACATCCCCATCATCAAGGCCGGCACCGAGAACCGCACCGCCCCCACGGGCAGCGGCCCCTATCTGTTTGCCAAGGATGACACGGGCGCCTATCTGACAGCCAACAGCCGCTGGTGGCAGGACAGCAGCGTTCTGCCGCTGTCCACCATCCGCCTGCAGCACTGCAAGGACAAGGACTCCGCCCTGTACGCCTTCACCTCCCGTGAGGTTCAGCTGCTGACGCTGGATCTCACCGGCAGCAACAGCACCGGTGTCTCCGGCGCCGGCGACTACGCTGAAGCAGCCACCCCCGTCATGCAGTTTCTGGGCATGAACACCCGGCGGGAGGCTCTGTCCGACCCGGCCCTGCGCCGGGCCCTCAGCGCCGGCATCGACCGTGAAACGCTGGTTTCCTCCTGCCTGCTGGGACAGGGCACGGCGGCCCAGCTGCCTGCCTCCCCCGCCTACGCAGGCTACGATACCGCGCTGGAAACGCCTTACGACACCGCGGCCTATAACCGCCTGCTGAACGCCGCCCTTGGCGAACAGGCGGAGGATGAGACACCCCTGACGCTGACGCTTCTGGTCAACGAGGAGAGCAGCTTCAAGGTCTCCGCCGCCCAGGAGATCGCCATGTACCTCAATACCGCACGCCTGACCGTCACCGTAGAGGCTGTTCCCTGGGACACGTTCCTCACCCGGCTGGAAAGCGGCGACTTTGATCTCTATTACGGTGAATGCCGCCTGACCGCCGACTGGGACCTGACGGCCCTGTTGTCCACCGAGGGCAGCCTCAACTACGGCGGCTGGTCCGATGAGACTACCGACCGGCTGCTGCAGGCCTATCGATCCAATGGCGCTGACGCGAACCTGGTGGCCCTGTGGCAGCAGCTGCTGGACACCGCCCCCTTCGCCCCCATCTGCTTTAAGTCCGTATCCGTTGTCACCACCGAGGGCGTGGTGCAGGGTCTGTCCCCCACGGAGACGGCCCCCCTCTCCCCCCTGGGCGGCTGGTCCGTCCGGCTGGACGCATAAAAGGAGCGTATGCCATGTCACAAGTCACCAAGCGGGCGCTGGAATCGTCGCTGAAAAAGCTGCTGCTGGAAAAGCCCCTGCATAAGATCACTGTCAGCGACATCACCGATGACTGCGGCATCAACCGCATGACGTTTTACTATCACTTCAAGGACATCTATGATCTGGTGGAGTGGAGCTGTCAGGAGGACGCCAGCCGCGCTCTGGCGGGCAAAAAGACCTATGAGACGTGGCAGCAGGGCCTTTTGCAGATTTTCGAGGCCGTGCAGGAGAATAAGCCCTTCATTCTGAACGTCTATCGCTCCGTCAGCCGGGAGCAGGTGGAGAACTCTCTCTACAAACTGACCTACGACCTGCTGGAGGGCGTGGTGGAGGAGCAGGCCCGGGGAATGTCCGTCCGGCCGGAGGATAAAGCCTTCATCGCCACGCTGTACAAGTATATGTTCGTAGGCCTGATGCTGGACTGGATCAGATCCGACATGAAGGGCGATCCCCACCTGATCGTGGAACGGCTGGACCAGGTCATCCACGGCAGCGTCGACGCCGCGCTGGCGCGTCTGCGTACCGACAAGCCCTTATCAAACGAGGCCAAATGATAAAAAACTGAACACCTGCCGCCCCGGTGATAAAAAACTTATCACCGGGGTTTTTCTGCTTATTGAACAAATATTCATTCAGATGTATGCTTTCATCATCAAAGGAAAACATACAGTGGATACTTGAAAGGAGTTTATTTATGTATTATTCCAGCGGTAACTATGAAGCCTTTGCCCGTCCCAAAAAGCCCGAGGGCGTGGACAACAAATCCGCCTATATCGTGGGCAGCGGTCTGGCTGCCCTGACCGCCGCCTGCTATCTGGTCCGCGACGGCCAGATGAAGGGCGAGCACATCCACATTCTGGAGAAGGGCAATCTCCCCGGCGGCGCCTGCGACGGCTATAAGTTCGAGAACCTGGGCTACGTCATGCGCGGCGGCCGTGAGATGGACAACCATTTCGAGGTCATGTGGGACCTGTTCCGTTCCATCCCCTCCATCGAGACAGAGGGTGTCAGCGTTCTGGACGAGTACTACTGGCTCAACAAGGAGGACCCCAACTACTCCCTGTGCCGCGCCACCGTTGACCGCGGCCAGGACGCCCATACCGACGGCAAGTTCGACATCTCCGACAAGGGCGCCATGGAGATCATGAAGCTGTTCTTCACCCCCAACGAGGACCTGCAGGACAAGAAGATCACCGACTTCTTCGATGACGAGGTGCTGAACTCCAATTTCTGGCTGTACTGGCGCACCATGTTCGCCTTTGAGAACTGGCACAGTGCGCTGGAGATGAAGCTGTATATCCAGCGCTATATCCACCACATCGGCGGCCTGCCCGACTTCACCGCCCTGCGCTTCACCAAGTACAACCAGTACGAGTCCATGATCCTGCCCATGGTGAAGTATCTGGAGAGCCACAACGTCCGGTTCCATTACGGCGTGCAGGTCACCAACGTGGAGTTCGACTGCTCCGATCCCGCCCACAAGCTGGCCAAGCGCATCGATGTCATCGAGAACAACGAGCCCGGCGCCATCGACCTGACGGAGAACGATCTGGTGTTCATCACCAACGGCGGCTGCGTGGAGAACTCCTCCATGGGCAGTCAGGAAAAGCCCGCCGCCTACAACACCGAGCTGAAGCCCGGCGGCGGCTGGGATATGTGGCGCAAGATCGCCGCACAGGACCCTGCCTTTGGCCATCCCGACAAGTTCTGCCATGACCCCGAGCAGACCAACTGGATGAGCGCCACCGTGGAGACTTTGGACCAGAAGATCATCCCCTATATCAAGAACATCTGCAAGCGCGACCCCTTCACCGGCCATGTGGTCACCGGCGGCATCGTCACCGTCAAGGACTCCTCCTGGCTGATGAGCTGGACCATCAACCGCCAGCCCCAGTTCCGCGACCAGCCCAAGGACCACTGCCTGGTGTGGGTGTACTCCCTGTTCACCGACAAGCCCGGCGACTATGTGAAAAAGCCCATGCGGGCGTGCACCGGCAAGGAGATCTGCATGGAGTGGCTGTACCACATCGGCGTGCCCGAGGATCAGATCGAGGATCTGGCGTCCAACAGCGCCAACACCGTACCCGTGATGATGCCCTATATCGATGCGTTCTTCATGCCCCGCGCCTACGGCGACCGGCCCAATGTGGTGCCCGACGGCAGCGTGAACTTCGCCTTCCTCGGTCAGTTTGCCGAGACGCCCCGCGACACCATCTTCACCACCGAGTATTCCATGCGGACCGGCATGGAGGCCGTCTACACCCTGCTGAACGTGGACCGCGGCGTGCCCGAGGTCTGGGGCAGCGTCTATGACGTCCGCGACCTGCTGAACGCCACCGTGAAGCTGCGGGACGGCAAGAAGGCTACCGACATGGAGCTGGGCCTGATGGAAAAGCTGGCCGTCAAGAAGCTGCTGGGCAAGATCGAAAACACCGATATCGAAAAGCTCCTGAAGGAATACCACGTCATCTGACAGCCCCCAGCATCACCCCCAAAAAAAGAAAGACCGGCTCTCGCCGGTCTTTCTTCTTTATTCTCATGCGTCGGCGGGGTAGGACCGCCGCGGGAGAAACTCAGTCCTCGCGCTTTTTAGCGGTCCACGCCATACCGGTCACGGACAGCACCGCCGTCACGGCGTAGATGCCCACGCCCGCGTCGAAGGTCTTGGGGGAACCCTTGGTGCCGTCGGCCTTGGTGCCCGTGGTGGTCGTGGAGTTGTAGTAGTAGCGCGGCGCAGCCTTGACCGTCACGGTGCAGGTCGCGGTCTTGCCACCGGCAGTCGCGGTGATGGTCGCCGTGCCCTCGGCCTTGGCGGTAACAACACCATTAGCATCCACCGTAGCAACCGCATCATTGCTGGAAGTCCAGGCCACGGCCTTATCGGTGGCATTATCCGGCGTAACCGTGGCAGTCAGCGTCAGCGTCTTGCCCACCTGCAGCTCGGCACTGGTCTTGTCCAGTGCCACACCGGACACCGGCATAGTCACAGTCCAGACCTTGATATTGCCGGTATCGTCATAAGATACCTCTGCACCGGGTACCAAATAATTTTTAATTTCATTTTCTCCCCAAACGGTATTGCCGCCGTTCTTGCGCAGGTCCTTAAACGTACCCGCCTCAATTTTCAGGCCGTTTCTCTCGTTTTCTTCAATAGTAAACTTGTAAGTACCGCCCTTGATAAGGGTCTTAGAATTCTGTACCAGGACAAATTTACCGGCTTCCATATTGCAATTCAGCACCAGCTTGCCATAGTTGGTCAGCGCCGCAGAGGGCTTTGCGTCCCCGGTGATGGTAAGGCTGCCACGATTCTGTGTTTCGTTCCCGATATTGCCGCCGTTGATAACGACATTTGCACCGGCTTCAATGTACAGATGCGGGTAAGATTCATGTTCGCTGCCGCCAAGTGTTACATCCTCGGCAATGACCAGCCGGTTCGCGCCGGATACCACTCCCGTATTGGCATTACCGGCAGCCGTCAGCGCCACTCTTTTTGCACCGGATTCAATTGCGACCCAACCAACGATGCCGCCTGCATCCATGTTGCTGTTATTTGCGCCAGCTACGACCTCCACACCGGCGCTGTTTTTGCAGCCGCTGATCGTCCCTGTTCTATCCTCAGTCTTGTCACCACCGACACCGCCAACGATACCGCCAGCAGCACCCTTAGCGGTCACGTTCGCAGTGTTTACACACCCGCTGATAGTAAAGGCCGCACAGTCAGTCCATGCAACAATACCACCAGCACCATAGGTTGCAGTCGCTTGCGACGTCACTGCGCCATAGTTCTTACAATTCAGCACCTCTGTAGCGATTTGAACCAGGTTGACAATACCGCCCGCTCTGTCGCCGGTGGACTGTATGGTGCCGTAGTTCTTACAATTTTGAATGGTCGCTTCACCGCTGCCCTTGGTAATGACAACGATACCCGCTGCCTTCCTAGTGCCGGTAACCATCGCCCTGTTGACGCAATTTTCCACCGTACCGCCGTCCATTCTCGCCACGATACCAGCCACATCCGCGCCGGAAATAGTACCGTCTACCGTCAGGTTCTTGATAGTCGCGCCCTTAACCGCGCCGAAGAAACCGGCGTAGCCGTCGAAATCGGGATCGAGACCACTTTTGATGCTATTGATAGTCACCGTCTGGCCGTTGCCGTCAAAGGTGCCGGCAAACTTGTTGTCGCTGCCCTTTTGTCCGATGGGCGTCCAGTCCGTCACAGTGATGCTCGCGCCCAGCTTAAAATAAGTGTCGCTATACACTGTACCGCTGTTCACGTCCGTGGCCAGCTTATTCAGCCCCGTCTCAGTCGTGATCACATACGGGTCAGCCTCCGTACCGGAGCCTGTCCAGACTCCCTCCGTCGCCCATGCGCTTGTGCACAGACCCAGCGCCATCATCAGCGCCAGAATGGTTGCCAACAATTTCTTCATGTCTCAAACCCCATTTGTTTTAGATTTCCGCAGGACGCATCGTTTTAAGATCGTTAAAACGCAAATGCAGAGGTACCTCTGCATTTGCGTTTTAACGATCTTAAAACGCAAATGCAGAGGTACCTCTGCGGATAGTCAGATTATAGCACAGTCACACCGTTTGTCCAGCCTTTTTGTGGAAAATTTCCGTTTTTTTGCCATTTCCGGTAATGGAAATCGTGCAAAACACCCCCTGACGCCCAAAAGAGACGGCAGTGCCGTCTCTTTTTGCGTTCAGTTATACTCCCGCACCACGGCGGTGACCTTGCCCAGCAGCGTGGCCTCGCGGCCGTCGATGGGCCGGTAGTTCTCGTTCTCCGGCAGCAGCCACACCTCGCCGTTCCGGCGGCTCAGCCGCTTCACCGTGGCCTCGTCCCCCAGCAGCGCCACCACGATCTCGCCGTTGTGTGCCGTGGGCTGGCGGTGCACCACCACCAGGTCGTCCGGCAGGATGCCCGCGTTCAGCATGGACTCGCCCCGCACCCGCAGGGCAAAGTACTCCCCCTCGCGTCCGCCGGTGTCGAAGGTCAGATAGTCCTCAATGCACTCCTCTGCCAATATGGGGCTGCCCGCGGCCACGCTGCCCACCACGGGGATGCGGTCCGCCGCCGGTGCCGCCTCCTCCTGTACCGGCGCGCCGTCAGGCATTTCCCCCTGCATGGGCTGCGCCAGCGTCAGGGCCCGGCCCTTGCCGGCCCCCTTGGTCAGCACGCCCAGCTCCTCCATGTGCTTCAGGTGGAAATGCACCGTGGACGGCGATTTCAGTCCCACCGCCTCGCCGATCTCCCGCACCGAGGGGGGATACCCCTGCTCCCGCAGTGCCTGGGCGATGTAGTCGTAGATCTTCTGCTGCATTCTGGTCATCTTCGCCATAGCCATGCCCCTTTCATGCGCCCCGTGTCGGCGCGGGTCCGTTTTTTGTATGTGCGCCGCGTCCGCTGTTCTTCCGGCTCTATTATATCACACCCTTTCGCGCATTGCAACATTTGTTCTATTTCTTTTTGCAGTTTTTTCTGAGGCTGCAGCAAAGACGACCGTGAGGTAACACCAAAAGCAATGAAAGAAATCCCGTTTCAACGGGCATTTCACTCTTGACAAGGACCGACGGTATATAGTATAATGATTTTCGCTGACACGGTGACATAGCCAAGTGGTAAGGCAAGGGTCTGCAAAACCCTCATTCCCCGGTTCAAATCCGGGTGTCACCTCCAACCAAAACTCCCGAAACGCCTGTGTTTCGGGAGTTTTTTCATGCCCGAAAGCAGGTTTTAGCCTTATTTTTAGCCTTATGCGGAGCGCCCTGCCCGTTGAAACCGTTGAAAAAGGAGGGGGACGGAAGCTTCCGTCCCCCTCCTGCGGTATTGGTTCTATTCTATGCAGGCATCTCGCCCGTCCGTGTCGTTTAGCCCAGCTTTGCCCACGTCAGGGGGCCGACGATGCCGTCCACACCCAGACCGTTGGCCTTCTGGAACGCCAGCACGGCGGCCTTTGTCTTGCTTCCGAAGATGCCGTCCACGCTGCCGCAGTCAAATCTTCACGCTTCAGAATTGGCGCTACAGTCACGCCCAACGGCGAAACGCACTACGAGATACGGGCGCCCGACATCGATGTAACGGTGAATCCGGCCGCCGGCGACAGGCTTGACACCGTCGCGCTTACGCTGCCGTATGCGGACACCGGCAAGCACGCCTATACGCCGGACTGGTCGAAGCTTCCCAGCGGGCAGACTTGAAACTACAGCAGCTCGCCCAACGTCAGTGAAGGCTCGAACGCAAAGCTTACTACATTCTGCTGGCAGAAAGACGCTGGTGGACGCGGGGCTGCTGCCCTACGCGGTAACGGCGCTGATAAGCTACACCGGCACCGCGGCGCTGCTGCGCCGCCGCAAGCGTGAGGCCTGACGCGGCACCGCAGAAAACAGGAAACACCACCCAATGGGTGGTGTTTCTTTTCGGCGGAACAAGCAGGCACCCCCGGTAGTCCGGGGGTGCTTTTTATTGCTTTCGCGCGGTGATATAGTCGTCGCCGGGGCGCCAATAGGGACAGGCTCGGGTATCGGCGGCCAGGAAACGGGCCAGCTCGTCCTCGTCCAGATCCATGTCACAGATATAATCGTCATAGTCCTCGTCATAGACGTACCACACGCAGGTCTCACACTTGTCCATCATACGTCCTCCACCAGCCGATGGCTGTCGAATTTACAGAAGCGGTAGTAGATGAGCGTGGCCACGCTGCACACGAACCAGCCGGCGGGGTAACTCATGGCGATGGGGATGATCTCGTTGGAGACATAGTGGGCCACGATGTAGAGGTATATCTGGCGGAAGACCACGAAGGAGCCCAGCATGATCCACATGGGCACCTGGCTGTTGCCCGCGCCGCGGAGGGCGGCGGAGTAGATCTGGTTGATGCAGAAGAAGAAATAGAAGGGTGACAGCAGCCGCAGCAGCAACGCGCCATAGGACACCACCTCGGCCTTGCTGTTGAAGAACGCCGTCAGGTCCGGGGCCAACAGCAGTACCGGCACCAACAGCACCGCCGTGACGGCGAAGGACAGGTACAGCGCCGTGCGGACGCCCTTCTTGGCCCGGGCCGTGTCGCCCACGCCCAGGTTCTGGCCCACGAAGGTGGTGCCGGCCATGGCGATGGACTGGACCGGCAGGATCACCAGCTGGTCCACCTTGGTATAGGCCGTCCAGCCGGACATACAATCCGGGCCGAAATAGTTGATATAGCCCTGGACGAACACGTTGGAGAAAGCGGTGATGGCCATTTGCAGGGCGGCGGGTATACCCACGGACACGATCTGACGGAGGACGGACCAGGTCATACGCAGGGCGCGGAGCTCCACGCGGATACAGCCGGCGGCGCGCATGAGTACCCAGATGGTCAGTGCGGCGGACACCGCCTGAGCGATGATGGTGGCGTAGGCCACGCCCTCCACGCCCATGCCGAATTTCAGCACGAAGAGCAGGTCCAATCCCGTGTTCAGCACGGCGGACACCAGCAGGAAGTAGAAGGGGCGGCGTGAATCGCCCACGGCGCGGAGGATGCCGGAGCCCATGTTGTAGAGTAGCAGTCCCATGACGCCGGCGAAGTAGATGGTCAGGTAGGTGGTCTGCTCCGGTGCCACCTCGGCGGGGGTCTTCATCAGGCGGAGCATCAGGGGCGTCATGGCGATGCCGGCGGCGGTGAAGACCGCGCCCATCAGCAGCGTCAGCACCAGGGAAGTGTGGACCGCCTGGCGGACCTTATCCTCGCGGCCGGCACCGTAATACTGGCTGATGACCACGCCGGCGCCGCTGGACAATCCCAGGAAAAAGCCGATAAGCGTGTTGATAATAGGGGTGACGGTGCCCACGGCGGAAAAGGCCTCGTTGCTGACGTAGTTGCCCACCACCCAGGTATCCACCATGTTGTAGAGCTGCTGAAAAAGATTGCCCACCATCAGCGGCAGGGCAAAGTTGATCAGATGCTTTGTGATGCTGCCCTTCGTCATGTCCACGTCATAACGGGCGGTGCGGTGGTGGGTGTGGAAGTGCAGATGCAGATGGCTGGAATGGCGCATGGAGGCTCTCCTTGTAACATACTTCTTTACAGGAATTTTACCATAATACCAGCCGGGGCGCAACAGGGAGAATGCCGGTTTTTCGGCGCGGACAGCGCCGCAGAATGGGCGGGAATGGACGGAGGAAGCGCATCATTCCGGGAATTCCGTCCGGTCCGCCGGACGCATGATGGATACCTCATAGGCGGTGCGGTCGGTGGTGACGCCGTTCTCCGTTTTGGAGTAGACACGGCTCTGGACCCGACCCTCGGCGGTGAGCCGGGCGCCGGTGTGCAGCAGGGATACCTGCTGAGCCACGGCGCCCCAGGCGATGCAGGGCAGGTAGTCGGCGCGGCCGTAGCGGCGGTTCACCGCCAGGATCATGTCGCATATCTCGCGGCCAAGGGGCGTACGGCGGAGGGCGGGCTGCTTGCACAGCACGCCGCTGAGGAAAATGCGGTTCAGCGGTTCGCCGGCGTCATGGGTCAGCGTCTGGGCGAAGGTGGAGATGACCAAACGGCTGCCCTGGCCGCTTTTGTTGTTAAAGGAACGCAGCTGGCCGGTGATATGTACGCCGTCGCCGGGGGACACCGGCGTCAGCAGCAGAAGCGGCCGGGGGACGATGACGGGCAGCTTGTCCGCCTGACCGGACAGGCGCAGGACGGACAGGGTAAAGCGGTAGAACGCACAGCCGTGGTTCACATGGGACAGCAACGGCGCGTCCTCGGCCACGCCCCGCAGCTCCACGCGGTTGTAATTCAGCTCCATAGCACACCTCGTTTGTTGAGATGTCACAGCCTATGTGGGGCGGGACTGGAATATGCCCCCTTTTCAAAGCGTTCAAAGTATGGCATAATACAGCAAAGGAGTGATGATCATGCGTTATAAGGGAAAGGTATACCGACCGCCCAGCGAGGCGTACAGCCTGATCGTGCAGGTGACCTACGGGTGCAGCCACAACAGGTGCGCCTTCTGTGATATGTACGACGACAAGCACTTTGCCATGCGGCCCATGGACGAGATCCGGGAGGACTTCGAGCTGGCACGGCGGGTATACCGCCGGGTGGAGCGTGTCTTTCTGGCGGATGGGGACGCACTGATGCGGAGGACCGGCGACCTGGTGGAGATATTGGGGCTGGTCTATGGGCTGTTTCCGGAGTGCCAGCGGGTAACATGCTACGCCTCCCCCACCAGCCTACAGGTCAAATCCGAGGACGAGCTGCGCCTGCTGCGGAGCAAGGGCCTGCAGATGGTGTATATGGGATTGGAGTCCGGGTGCGACGCGGTGCTGGAGAAGATGCAGAAGGGCCACACGGCGGCGGAGATCGTGGCGGCGGGGCAGAAGGCCCGGCGGTGCGGGCTGGCGCTGTCGGTGACGGCCATCTCCGGGCTGGGGAGCGTGGCACACTGGCGGGAGCACGCCGCGGACACGGCCAGAGCCGTCAGCGAAATGAAGCCGGACTATCTGGGGCTGCTGACGCTGATGGTGGAGCCGGGAACGCCGCTGGAGGCCTGGGTGCGGGAGGGCAGCTTTACGCTGCTCAGCCCCCTGGAGGTACTGAAGGAAACAGAGCTGTTTTTACAGCACGTGGACAGCGAAGGAACCGTGTTCCGCGCCAACCATGCCAGCAACTATCTGACGCTGAAGGGCACACTGAACGGCGACCGGAAGGCGCTGCTGGCGCAGATCGCCGCGGCGCTGGACGGTCGCCGGGACCTGAAGCCGGAGTTTTTGCGGGCGCTGTAATGCACACGTTCAAAAAGGGCTTCCCGCCGGGAGGCCCTTTTGCTATCCAGTCAGCTCCGTGATCTGCGGAAAGGGGGCGGACTTGACAGGACAGGTGGTTTTGTATATAATAGGCAAGATTTATATCAAAAGGAGGATACAGGGCGATATGGATACCGACAGCGGCGACCATCCCGGGAACTTGCCGGGCTGCCATCTGTTTTTTGCGGCATATCTGCGCCGCCTGACGCGGGGCAGACGTGCTTTTTTGCGCCTTTAGACCAGTGTGGATCACAGAAACAGATGACAGAAAAAGGAGCTATTGATCGTGTCAACGACTACATATATCATTATTATGGCGGTATGCCTGCTGCTGTCCGCCTATTTCTCGGCCACGGAGACGGCGTTCTCCTCGGCCAATGTCACGCGGCTGAAAATGCTGGCGGAAAAAGGCAACAGCCGGGCCGCGCTGGCGTGCCGGCTGCTGGAGCGCTATGACAAGCTGCTGTCCACCATCCTGATCGGCAACAACATCGTGAACATTGCCATGGCATCCCTGGCCACGGCACTGTTCGTCAAAAGCTTCGGCGATGCCGGCGCTACGCTGTCCACCATCGTGGTAACGGTGGTGGTGCTGATCTTCGGCGAGATCTCCCCCAAGAGCATCGCCAAGGACTGCGCCGAGAACTGGGCCATGACAGCCGCGCCGTTTCTGCGGTGCTTGATCTGGCTGCTGATGCCGTTGAACGCGCTGTTTTCCCTGTGGAAAAAGCTGCTGGCCAGGATGTTCCATCTGGATGGGGACAACAAAATGTCCCCGGAGGAGCTGCTGATGCTGGTGAACGAGGTGCAGCAGGAGGGCAGCATCGACAAGGACGAGGGCGACCTGCTGAAGAACGCCATCGGCTTTTCCGAGCAGGAGGCGCAGGACATCCTCATCCATCGGGTGGACCTGGCGGCACTGCCGGTGGACGCCACCAAGGAAGAGGTGGCGGACCTGTTCACCCAGACAAAGTATTCCCGGCTGCTGATCTATCGGGAGGACATCGACCACATCATCGGCACCATACACCAGAAGGACTTTTATGTGGGCTGCGGCGTGACGGACAAGCCGCTGGAGGAGATACTCTCCCCGGTCATGTTCGTGCTGGAAAACGAGCCAATCAGCCTGCTGCTGAAAAAATTGCAGCTGGCCAAGACCCAGGTGGCCGTGGTGGTGGACGAGTACGGCGGCACCTGCGGCATCGTGACCATGGAGGACATTCTGGAGGAGCTGGTGGGCGAGATCTGGGACGAGCACGACGAGGAGGAGGTCTTTATCCGCAAGGTGGACAAGGACACCTATCTGGTGGACGCGGCCATGGACTTTGACGATTTTGCCGAGTTCTTCCATCTGAACGAGGAGACGGAGATGACGTCCGTCAGCGGCTGGGTGATGGAGCAGTGCGACCGGGTGCCGGAAGTAGGCGACCGGTTCAGCTGCCAGGATCTGGACGTGCTGGTGACGCGGGTGGACAACCACCGTACTTGCGAGATCAAGGTGGTCCGGCGGGAAGCGTCCGGCGGCGAGATCACCGACGAGACATAAGCAGAAGCACCCGGAGGCATAAGCCTCCGGGTGCTTATTTTTTCCTGTGAGGAACCTCCCCTAAGGTGAGTCCAATACTACCATACCACCATCCGCCCGCCAATGCAAGAAGAACTTTCGCTTCTGCAACAATTTCTCCCTAATTCTATATATTATATGATAATTCCGATGAAATATCTGCGTTTTGCACCGTTGACAGCGGAGGTATGGGGGTGTACCATCGGAGCATATTTTTTACAGGGGAGATGGCGGGATGAAGTATATTTTTGTGACCGGCGGCGTGGTGTCCGGGCTGGGAAAGGGCATCTGCGCGGCATCGCTGGGCCGGCTGCTGAAGCAGTGCGGTCTGCGGGTGCGAAACCAGAAATTCGATCCGTACCTGAATGTAGACCCGGGGACCATGAGCCCTTACCAGCACGGCGAGGTGTTCGTCACCGACGACGGCGCGGAGACGGATCTGGACCTGGGACACTATGAGCGCTTCGTGGATGAGGCGCTGACCGGCGACAGCTCCGTTTCCTCTGGAAAGATCTTCTGGTCGGTGCTGAACCGGGAACGGCAGGGCGGCTATCTGGGCGGCACGGTGCAGATCATCCCCCATGTGACCGACGAGATCAAGCGGCGGTTGTACGCCATGGATGACGGACAGACGGACGTGGTCATCGCGGAGATCGGCGGCACGGTGGGTGACATCGAGAGCCAGCCGTATTTGGAGGCCATCCGTCAGGTGGCGGCGGAGCAGGGACGGGAAAACGTGCTGTATATCCACGTGCCGCTGGTGGTCTCCATCCCCGGCAGCGGCGAGCTGAAGAGCAAGCCCACACAGCACTCCGTGAAGGAGCTGCTGAGCGTGGGAATCCAGCCGGATATCCTGGTGTGCCGCACTGACAGCCCGCTGCCGGAAGACATGCGGAAGAAGATCGCACTGTTCTGCAATGTCAGTGAGGACTGCGTCATCCCCAACCTGACGGCGTCCACCCTGTATGAGGTGCCCCTGCTGCTGGAGCGGGAGGGGCTGTGCCGGGTGGTGTGCCGCAAGCTGGGACTGGGCGCCGGCGAGCCGGATATGCGGCACTGGCAAGCGCTGGTGACGCAGATACACGCGGCGGAGCAGCGTCATGTGACCATCGCGCTGGTGGGCAAATACACGGAGTTGCACGACGCCTATCTCAGCGTAGCGGAGTCGCTGTTCCACGCGGGGACCGCCTGCGGCGCACAGGTGGACATCCAGTGGGTGGACTCACAGCACCTGACGGCGGAAAACCTCACGGAAACGCTCTGCGGGTGCAGCGGCATATTGGTGCCCGGCGGCTTCGGTGACCGGGGCATTGAGGGGATGATCCTGGCGGCGCAGTACGCGCGGGAGAAGGGTATCCCCTATCTGGGCATCTGCCTGGGGATGCAGATTGCGGTCATCGAATTTGCGCGGCACGCAGCCGGGTGGGCGGATGCCCACAGTGCAGAGTTCAGCGCCGTGACGGCACATCCGGTCATCGACCTGATGCCGGACCAGGTGGGCGTGACCGCCAAGGGCGGCACCATGCGGCTTGGCAAGTATCCCTGCGTGCTGGCGGAGGGAACAAAGGCCCGGGAGGCCTACGGCCAGCGGGAGATATGGGAACGCCACCGTCACCGGTATGAGTGCAGCAACGTGTTCCGGCCGGAGCTGGAGGCCGTGGGCCTGCGGGTGGCGGGTACGTCGCCGGATGGCCGTCTGGTGGAGATGGTGGAGATACCGGACCATCCGTGGTTCGTGGGCTGCCAGTTCCACCCGGAGTTCAAGAGCCGGCCGGACCGGCCCCACCCCCTGTTCCGCGGCTTTGTGGCCGCAGCACTGGCGCAGCAATAAGGAGGCACAAAAAGGCCCGCCCCTGCGGGGCGGGCCTTTGCGCTCAGCGCATCAGGGCTGCATGGCGGCAGCGGTGGCCGGGTCGAGATAGTACTTCCCGTCGCCGCCCCGGTAGTAGATATTCTGGATAAACCCGTGGAGGTCATACTCCACCTTGGTGTTGGGCTCGGCCGGTATGGTGTACATCTCCTCCGGGAAGATGTCCTCCCGGCTGTTGATCTCCTCCTCGGTCAGGTCGCCGCCGCTTTCCACAGTGCGGTTCAGGTGGGCGTCGTAGTACACCACGGAGTAGTCCTGCATCCACATGGGGATATAGACCACCTTCGTGCCGGTCTGCCCGTCCTCCTGCGTCTGGGAAATGCCCTCCACCGGCGGCACGTCGCCTTCATCGGCGGGCAGGGTCTGGATGCCGCAGGCGCTCAGAGTCAGCAGCGCCAGCAGGGACGCGATAACGGTGATTTTTTTCATGGTCTTAGCTCCTTTCGCTCTCATACATGCTCTCCGCCGTGGACACCAGCTCCTGCCGGGACTGACCGCCGATCAGCAGGAAGAAGCAGTTGGCCTGCTCATCCACCCACACCAGCGCCGCAGCGCCCTCCGGGATGGACACCTGATGGAAATGCACGGGGTCGCTTCCCCGATAGAACCACAGGCCGCAGCCGTGCTGCACCTGCGGAGAGGCGCCCTCCGCGGGCAGCATGCGGTATAGCCGGGCGGACAGGCCGTGTACGGTCACATTCTCCGTCTCATAGTCCTCCGGCTCGCCCGCCCCGCCCGTAGGACGCTGCCCCGTCTCCGTGGAGGAGAGGCCGCCGGTGCTGCTGCTTCGCAGCTCCACGCTGATAGGCTCGTCGCCGGTCATGGGCACGGCCTCAAACAGCAGATCGCCCTGTGAGGACGTCCAGCGCATGACCCGGATGCCGTTCTCCCTGCCGGTAAAGTCGCCCGACAGGACATAGCCCAGCGGGGCGGTGGGGGTGTAGTCCTGCACCGTGTCCCCGGCATCCGCCGGGGTGATGCGGTAGGCTGTCACCAGCTCCGTTATCTGCACGAACCAGCGGCTTACCGCCGCCCGCGCCACCGGACTGGCCGCCAGCACCGCGCCGAAGGTCAGCAGTGCCGTCAGAGCGGCCGCCGCCGCGCGTCGGCCCCATCGTCGGACCGCCTGCCGGCGGGTCACACAGCGCGTCAGCGCCGTCATGGCCGCCTGAAAGGCCGGGGAAAATCCATCCTCCGGCGCCGGCAGCGCCGCCGCCAGCTGCACCGCCAGTCGGCGCGCGCCGCAGCACAGCGCTTCATCATTGAGCAGAATGCTCATACAGATATGCCCTCCTTTTCCAGTTCTGTACGCAGGGCGGCCTTGGCCCGCTGCAGAAGCTTCTGGGCCGCGGCAAAGGACAGCTCCAGCAGGGACGCCGTCTCACGGGTGCTGTAGCCGCAGCCGTAGCGCAGCAGCAGCGCCTCGCGGCAGCGGGGCGGCAAGCGCCCCATAGCGTCGGCCACCGGGTCGCCGCAAGGCGGCGGCGTGACCAGAACGGTGTTCTCGTCAAAGGGCACGCCGTCACGGCGAGCCTGCTGCCGCAGGCAGTCGATACACTTACGCTCCGTGACCACCACCAGATATGCCTCCAGCTGGGGGCGGGGCAGGCGGCACAGCCGTGGGAAGTGCTCCGCCAGCGCCAGAAACGCCTGGTGCACCGCGTCCTCGGCGTCCGCCTGAGCGGACAGCCTCCGCCGCGCCAACGCCAGCATCCGCCCGCAGCAGGCGCGGTATACGTCCTCAAAGAGCCGCCGCTCCTCCGCGCTCTCCAGCGCCGTCATGCACACCGTCAAACGCCCACCTCCCCGCAGCTTGTTGCATTCATCATAACACAGGCGGCCGCCCTGTGTCATCACTATATAAACGCCGCAGCGGAGCAAATGCGGACAGGAAAACCGAAAATTTTTTCAAAAAACGTGTTTCCCTATGGAAAAAGGACGCCGGGGCGTCCTTTTCGGGTAAGACTGTTCATACATATACAGAAGGCGATGCCGGCTACACCATGACGAACATATTATAATGCTTCATCAGGCGGATATCCTCCTTGGATATCTTCAGCTCCTGGACCAGCGCCTTGTCGATGGAAAGCGGTGTTTTGCTGAGAAGGCGCTTGGCGGCGGAGGGCATCAGCGGGCGGCAGGAGATGCCATAGGTCAGCACCCACTTCCGGTCGTCATCCATGTAGGGTTGGGGAATGCCGATCTGGTATTTGTCCATGGGCATATCGTCATTCTGGAACAGCATGGCGCTGAACGCCTCATAGTGGGTCAGGGTGCCGTGGTAGGTGCTCTCACAGACCCGGTAGTGGGCCAGGTCCTTGATGTTCATGTACATGAGCACCTCGGCCGTGCTGCTCTCCTCCGTGGGGAATATATCGATCACGGTGCACTGGGCGCGGTTGACCCGGCCGTCGAAGAAGTACATATATAATTGGGAGACCTCCCGGAAAAAGGCGGGCACCTCCGCGTTGTACCCCTGGTCAATATCTGGTGTATTGCGGTACAGCAGATCATAGATGCTGACCTTCAGGGCGTTGGCGATGTCGTAAAGTGTGGCAATATCCACGGAGATCTGTCCGTTCTCGTACTTGGAGATGGCCGAACGGGTCTTGTAGATGGCCTGAGCCAGCTCGTCCATCGACATACCCCGGCTTTTGCGGGCGTAGCGGATGCGGCTGCCGACTTCTCTTGTGATATTCTCTCTTGCAGTGTCCATAGGTGATTTCCTCAAAATCAATTCAGGCTCATTTTTTCACTGGTTTTTAACGATTATAGCAAAATACGTCAAATATGTCAACAAACGTTCCGCTCAGGAAACATAATTTGCACAAATTGTTCCGCAGGGGGAACAGGCGGCAAATTGCCACCCGGTCCATTTTCCGTTATAATGGCAACTAAGGTAAACCTTACGTACGCAAAACTGTACAAAATCACAATAATACTACGTTGAAATTGGAGAGGTGTACAAAATGAAGGTCAAAGCTGATACGTTGTTTTATGGCGGCAAGATCTACACGATGGAAGCGCCGGGCGTCTGCAAGGAAGCAGTGGTGCTGAAGGACGGCAAATTTGCCTATGTGGGCACAAAGGAAGAGGCGCTGGAGCGCTTTGACTGTGCGAAGTGCATTGATCTGCAGGGCAAGACTGTGCTGCCCGGCATGGGCGACTCCCACCTGCACTTCTTCGCTTTCTGCCAGACTTATACCACGGTGGACCTGGGCGGCGCCACCTCCCGCGCCGAGGCACTGCAGCTGCTGCGTGACCGCGCGGCGGAGACGCCCAAGGGCGAGTGGATCAAGGGCTCCAACTTTGACCAGTCCAAGTGGAAGGACTGCGAGGACCGGCTGCCCACCCGTCTGGACCTGGACGAGGCCAGCACCGATCACCCCATCGTCATCAAGCGCGTGTGCCTGCATACAGCAGTGGCCAACACCATGGCGCTGGAAAAAGCCAACATCACCAACGGCTACATATACGGTCCCGGCGGCCTGGTGGAGCTGGACGCTGACGGCAATCCCAACGGCATTTTCCGTGAGCAGGCCTCCAAGATCTACGACAATCTGATCCCCGACCCGTTCCTGGTGCCCGCCACCCGTGAGAAGTGCATGAAGAAGGGTCTGGCGCTGGCCTCCAGCCTGGGCGTGACCATGATGCACACCTACGCCGCGGAGATCTGGCACTATGACGAGGACTTCGCCGACTATGTGGCCCGCAGCGACCGCGGCGAGCTGCCGGTGCGTATGGCCGTGTGCCTGGACTACATGTTCGATCCGGAAAACCTGACACCCGAGCAGCGGAATGATCCCTATCGTGCCGCACGGATGGGCAGCTTCAAGAGCTTCTCTGATGGCTCCCTGGGCTCCCGTTCCGCCAAGCTGTACACCGACTACGCGGACGATCCCGGCAACACCGGCATTCTGGTCATCAGCCCCGAGGACCTGGCCAAGAGAATGTACAAGGCATACCGCCACGGCTTGCAGCCCGCCACCCACTGCATCGGTGACAAGGCGCTGGAGGTCACTCTGGACGCGGTGGAGTACTGCCTTGAGCAGGGGCTGAAGGACGGCATGACGCCGGAGGAGCAGGCCAAGCGTCTCCCCTTCCGCATCATCCACGCCCAGATGGCCACGCCGGAGCTGATCGAGCGCATGAAGAAGCTGCCGATCGTGCTGGATATCCAGCCCACGTTCCTGATGACCGACCTGCACTGGATCGAGGAGCGCGTAGGCAAGGAACGCGCCGTGCTGAGCTATCCCTGGAAGACGTATCTGGACGCGGGACTGATCATGGCCGGCGGCTCCGACGCACCGGTGGAGAGCTTCAATCCCTGGATCGGCATCTACGCCACCGTGACCCGTCAGGATATGGACGGCTATCCCGTGGGCGGCTATCACCCCAACGAGAAGGTATCCGTGTATGACGCGGTGTGTATGTACAGCAAGAACGTGGCCTACGCCAACGGCGATCAGGACCTGATGGGAACCATCGAGGCCGGCAAGTTCGCCGACATGGTGGTCATCGACCGCGACATCTTCCACATTCCCGAAAACGACATCAAGGACATCCAGGTGCTGAACACCTATATGGCCGGTATCGAGAGATATCACCGCGACTGATACGCGCAGCATAACAAAGGAGCTAAGACATGAAATTAAATTCTTTTGACAAGGTCAAGCAGTTGACGGAAGAGATGGTCGCCATCCCCAGCATCAACAAGGAGCCGGGCGGCGAGAGCGCCGTGGCCCGCTATATACAGGACTTCTATATGTCCCTGCCCTACTTCCAGGCACATCCCGAGCAGGTCAAGTGCTTCCAGACCAAGAACGACTTTGTGGTGCGGCACAGCACGCTGGCCTATGTGAAGGGCACCAAGGGCAATTCCAACCGCACGGTCATCCTCATCGGCCACATCGACACCGTGGGCGTGGACGATTTCGGCACCATCCGCGAGTACGCGTTCCGCTGCGAGGAGCTGCCCGCCAAGCTGCGCGAGACGTTCGTGCTGCCCCAGGAGGTCATTGACGATATCGAGTCCGGCGAGTATCTGTTCGGCCGCGGCGCGCTGGATATGAAGTCCGGTGTGGCAGGCCATATGTACCTGATCCAGTACTTCTCTGAGCATCCCGAGGAGCTGGACGGCAACCTGCTGGCTATCGGCGAGTGCGACGAGGAGGACAACTCCAAGGGCATCATCACCGCCCTGGATCTGCTGGAGGAGCTGAAGGAGAAGGAGCACTTCGAGTATGTGGCGTGCATCAACGCGGACTACTCCACCAACTACGCTCCCGGCGACGAGAACCGCTACATCTACTACGGCAGCATCGGCAAGCTGCTGCCCTGCTTCGCCGTGTTCGGCAAGGAGGCCCATGTGGGCCAGGCCTTCAGCGCGCTGGATCCCAACCTGGTGCTGGCCAACATCACGCGCAAGATGTCCCTGAACACTGACCTGTGCGACATCGCCCAGGGTGAGGTGGCCATTCCGCCCATCTCCCTGAAGCAGATGGACACCAAGGGCCCCTACACCGTGCAGACGGCGCTGACGGCCTTCGGTTACTACAACTTCTTCACCCACGGCTGGAGTCCTTCCATCGTGCTGGAAAAGAGCAAGCAGATGGCTGTGGAGGCCTTTGACGAGACGGTGGAGTACCTAAATGCCCAGTACAAGCGCTTCTGCGAGCTGAGCAAGGTGGACTTCCATCAGCTGCCCTGGAAGACCCGTGTCTACACCTGGAACGAGTTCTATAACGAGCTGGCCGCCGTGCACGGCGAGGCCTTCAAGAAAGCCATTCACGAGTTCACCGTGAAGCTGCATGAGGACGATCCTGAGCTGGATCTGCGGCTGTTCGGCCTGCGTGTGGTGCAGGAGGCATGGAAGTGGTCTGAGGACAAGTCCCCCGCCGTGGTGGTGTTCTTCGGCTCCATCTTCAGTGCCCGTATCGAGATGACCGGCCGCACGGCCAAGGAAAAGGCACTGCTGGATGCGGTGGAGAGCGCTATCGAGGTGGTGCGGCCCGAGGCCCAGCGCCAGATCAAGACCCGTATGTTCTACCCCTACATCTCCGACTCCAGCTTTATGGCCGTGTGCGACGACACCCTGGCTATCCAGGCGCTGGAGACGAACATGCCCCAGTACGGCGTGAAATACACGCACCCGGTGGATAAGATCCGTCAGATCGACGTCCCCGTTGTCAATATCGGTACCTTCGGCCGCGACGGACATATGCTCACCGAGCGCGTGGATATGCGGCAGACGTTCCAAAATGTTCCCAACATCACCTATGAAGCGGTGAAGCGTCTGCTGAGCTGAGCTATCCCTCCCTACGCTGAGAGACCCTGTCAAAACGCACAAAACGCACCAAGCACAAAACGCAAAACGCACAAGCGCAATCGCAGAGAAAATCACCTATTGTTTCGCGTGAAAGGAGAAAAGTATGGTTATACTGCAAGCTATTCAAGATTTTGGTAACTGGTTCTGGGGCATTCCCATTTTGATCCTCATCGGCGGCGGCGGCCTGTTCCTGACCATCTATCTGGGCTTCCCCCAGATCCGCCACTTCGGCTACGCCATGAGCCAGACCTTCGGCAAGATGTTCGCCAAGAAGGAAGAGGGCAAGGTCCGTCCCATCTCCGCCGCATTCGCGGCCCTGGCCTGCGCCGTCGGCGCTTCCAACATCGTCGGCGTGCCCGTGGCTATCGCCCTGGGCGGCCCCGGCGCTGTGTTCTGGATCTGGATCCTGGCTATCTTCGGCATGTGCACCAAGTACTGCGAGGTCGCGATGGGCATCAAGTACCGTCGTAAGAACGACGTGGGCGAGTGGGTCGGTGGCCCCGCCTACTACCTGCGCGGTCTGGGCAAGAAGATCGGCGTCGTGTTCGGCGTCGGCTACGCCTTCTTCTTCATGATCGAGCTGGTCCCCTCCCTGGCCTCTCAGGGCGTTTCCGCTGCTGAGCAGTTCAACGTCTTCGGCGCAAACCAGACCGTCACCGGCATCATCATTGCCGTTCTGGTGGGCGTTATCCTGGCCGGCGGCTTCAAGCGCGTGTCCAGCGTCACCGACATCCTGGTGCCCGTGATGGCCTGCCTGTACGTGCTGGGCGCTCTGGTCATCATCTTCGCCCATGTGGGCGAGCTCCCCGCTATTTTTGGCATGATCTTCCAGGATGCCTTCACCGGCCGCGCCGCTGTGGGCGGCTTCGCCGGCGCCACCGTCATGGCTGCTATCCGTTGGGGCGCTGCCCGCGGCGTGTACTCCAATGAGGCGGGCGTAGGCTCCACCATCGCCGGTCACTGCACCGCCGATACGGATCACCCCATCCGTCAGGCCCAGTTCGGTATCTTCGAAGTCTTCATGGATACCATCGTTATCTGCACCATCACCGCCCTGGCTGTTCTGGCCTCCGGCGTGTGGACCCAGGAGGGTCTGAGCTCCGGCCAGCTGGCCCTGGCTGCTTTCCAGTCCGTGTTCGGTAACTTCGGCGCCATTTTCGTCGCCATTACGGTGTTCATGTTCGTGTTCTCCACGATCATTTCCGCCGGCTTCTTCGGCCAGATCCAGGCCGAGATCCTGTTCGGCCGTAAGTTCTCCAAGATCTGGGTGTTTATGTATCCCCTGTTCATCGGCATCGCCTGCGCGTTCTCCAACGTGACCACCATGTACATGATCACCGACGGCTTCATGGCTATTATCGTCATCCTGAACATGATCGGCCTGCTGCTGATGTGCAAGCAGGTGAAGGACCTGCAGAAGGAGTACTACAACACTCCCGGTATGTACTACCTGGCTGACAAGGCCGCCAAGGAAGCCAAGAAGGCTGCCAAGTAACGGCTGACACAGCATAACACAGCGATAACGTAATTCCCCTGTACTGACATCCCCCGCGTTTTGTGCGTTTACCCCCCCTGGACCTCTCAGCGAAGGGTGCTGGTCCCCTCCAGCGCCGGGGCCCGGTCCGGCCTTGTGCCGGGCCGGGCTTCCGGCATTTCAGGGGGCCTGTCCCTCCCCACGATAAAAGGGAACGACCGCCGAATGGGCGGTCGTTCCCTTTTGTGCGGCGGGTGCTTGTTTAACCAAAGGTGCCTTTTTATACACATCACTATCCGGCGGATCGCACCGTTATTCCTCTGCGGGCAGCGTCACGGTAAATGTGGAGCCATTTCCAGGGCGGGAGAACACCGTCACCCTCCCGCCGCACAGCGTTACCACCCGGCGGACAATGGAGAGGCCCAGGCCGTTGCCCCGGTCATCCGGGTATGGCGCAGCCCGGTAGAACCTGTCGAAAATGTGCCGCTGTGTCTCCTCGTCCATACCGATACCCGTATCGGAGACAGACACGGTGACCTCTCCCTCACCCCGCCGCAGCACCACGGTGATCTGCCCGCCGGCGGGCGTAAACCGGATAGCGTTGGAGAGCAGGTTAGACCAGATGTGCTCCACCAGCTCCTCATTGCCGTAATAGTCCACCGGATCCAGGTCTCCCTCCACGGTCAGGCTCTTTTTCAGCCACTCCCTCTCCTGCTGGCGCACACACCGGCGGAGCTGTTCATCCAGGCTGTACAGCGTCTTGTCGGACACGATCTCGGTGTTTTCGTACCGGGCCAGTTCCAGAACGTGGGTGCTCATGGCAGCCAGCCGTTCGGACTGCTGCACCACGGTATCCGTATAGGTCCGCCGCTGCTCCGGTGTCAGGTCGTCGTTTTGCAGCAGCTTGGCAAATCCCCGGATGGAGATAAGCGGCGTTTTGAACTCGTGGGAAAAGGTATTCACAAAGTCCATTCGCAGCAGCGCCACGCTGGACAGTTCCTCCGCCATTTTATTAAAGCTGCGGATATATTCCGCCACCTCGCCCCGGGCGCCCCGCATATCCACCCGCACGGTATAATCGCCCTCCGCCACTGACTGCGTGGCCTGCATCAACCGTGACAGCGGCGCCAGATACCCACGGAAAATGAATATGGCCAGCAGTACGCCCAGGATGGCGCTGACCGAAAGGATGAGGATGGGCCACAGCAGCGTATAGCTGGCGTCCTCCAGATGCACCAGCCGCTGCACCAGTGTAAATATCCCCAATGCCATCCCCACATACACCGCCACCAGCCCCAGCACCAGCAGGAACATGGTGCCCAGCAGCCGGACAGGCGGCTTTTCTTTTTTTACCTTATTTCTGGCCATTGCCGTCCTCCCGGGGCATCCCCATATAGCCAAATCCCCGAATCGTCCGCAGCTCGAAGTCCGGGTTGTCCCGGAATTTCTCTCGCAGTCGGGAGATGTAAACCTCCACAGTGTGCTCGTCCACATCACTGTCCAGATCCCATATGTCGTCGATAAGCTGCCGTTTTGTGAAAAGTGTCCGGGGGTAAGACAGCAGCTTATACAGCAGCAAAAACTCCTTAGCGGACAGCTGCCACATACTCTGCGGAGTGATGACCTGCAGGGAGCCGCGGTCCAGCACCGTGGTGCCCACCGTCAAGCGTCGGTCTGCCCGGCTGCAATACCGCCGCAGCAGGGCCTCGATACGCCAAAGCATCTCCTCCTCGTCCACTGGCTTGACCATATAGTCATCCGTCCCCGCCCGGAACCCCCGGCGCTTGTCCTCCTGGGTCACGCGGGCCGTCACCATCAGCACCGGCAGATCGCAGTTCCCCTCCCGCAGCGTCTGGGTGAAGGTGATGCCGTCCATCCGCGGCATAGTGATATCCACCACCGCCAGATCGCACTGGTAGTGTTCCATCACCTCCAGCGCCTCCACACCGTCCCGCGCAGGGCACGGCTCATACCCGGCACGCCGCAGCACCTCGCACATCAGAAATCTGGCGTTGTCATCGTCCTCGGCCACCAAAATGCGGAACATGGCTGTCCCTCCCTTGTGTTTTTTTGGATTTTATCACACCTGCTCTCAAAAATCGAGATTTTTTGAGCTTACGTTGAGGTTTCTTCGGTATACTGCCGTTACCATAGGAAAAATAGGAGGAACACCCCATGCCCAGACCTGTCTGCATCACCTACGACAGCACCTGTGACCTGACGCCCCAGCTGCTGGAGCGCTTCCATATCCGCACCATACCCCTGACTATCCAGAGTGGCGGGCGTGTCTTCCCTGATGACGGAAACTACACCTCGGCGGAGCTGTACACCGATTACCGCCGGAACGGCACCCTGCCCAAAACAACAGCGATCAGTCCAGAAGCGTTCAAGGCATTTTTCTCCCCGCTTTTGGCGGAGGGCTATGACATCGTCCACATCGACATCAGCTCGGAACTGTCCTGCACCTGCCAGAACGCGGTACTGGCGGCACAGGAGCTGACGGGCCAGGGACAGATCCACGTGGTGGACAGCCGCCAGCTCTCCACCGGCGGCGGGTTGCTGGCACTACAGGGGGCCAAGCTACGGGACAGCGGTATGACGGCTGCGGACATCGCCGCGGAGCTGCGCCGCCTGACACCCTGCAGCGACACCAGCTTCGTACTGGACACACTGGAGTTTATGTGGAAGGGCGGCCGCTGCAGCGGCGTGACGGCGCTGGGCGCCAATATGCTGAAGCTGAAGCCCTGTCTTGAAATGCGGGAGGGCAAGCTGGCAGTCTGCAAAAAGTACCGCGGCGCCATGGAAAAGGTGTACCGCCAGTATATCACCGAACGGTTGGCGGATAAGACAGTTGTGGCTGATTACGCTTTCATCACCCACTCCGGCGAGGTGGCGGAGAACACCCTACAGGAACTGACGAAGCTGGTACGGGAGTTGGCACCCTTTCAGGAGGTATTCGTCACCCAGGCTGGCTGTACTGTGTCCTCACACTGCGGCCCCGGCACCCTGGGTGTGCTGTTCCTGCGGCAGCCGGAGCAATAACAAGCTGCGCATCAGTTGTGCACCCATGTCCGCACCAGGTCGGGCACCCATCCGAACACACGGCGGCACTTTTCCCTGCATTCTTGTTCGGTACAGTCCGGATGTGCGGCCATATAGGCCAGCAGGTACGCCCGTACATTCTCTCGAAGGTTTTTCCGGGCGAACCGGAAATCATACTCGGGAATTGCGTCCAGCGCAAATGAGGTCAGCGGGGCGTCGCTGTAACAGGGCTTGGTCAAGTTCACACGGGTCGTGTGGCAGATGGTGTGACGGGCGTTCGCAGGGTGGAGTATGTCCTCCAGATGCTCGAAGTCCGCTTTCGTTTTGCCGGTGCTCAACAACACGCACGGAAGCTGCGTCTGCGTCAGAAAGTGCCCGTTGGCGAGAGTAGCCTTCAGCAGAAAGGACAGGCAGAAATCCTCCGAATTTGATAAGCAAATATCCACACCGCCATAGCCTCGCTCATGGAAATACAGCTGTCCAAATCGGTTTTTTTGCTTGCGGCTGCGATGGGTATTGTAGTCGGGGAAATGCGTTTCGTCATAGCAATAGGCCTCTACCCACAGCGGCTCGATGGTCACGCCAAAGACCTCGATGCGGCAATCATTGATAAGCTTATCGCCCAGCATTTGCAGAATATGTACCTGTTCATCATAAGCGGCATTTTTTAAATTGCTGACCAAGGTCCACAAGTCGGCAGCGCGGTCCATACACTCAGTCCTTTCCGGGGCGTTTCAAAAAGTATATCACTTGGATGGCGTTCGTACAAGTTCCATAGGAAGAACTTTGCGTAAGGACACACATTCGCTGCGTTAGTTCTGCAAAATGGCGTGGATGCGTTTACGGTGTACCCATTCATGCCAAGTAAGATCCCCCAATTCCCTGTGCTGCAAGGGATTGGGGGATCTTCTCGTGTTAATGTGTTTTAATATGTATCGAGAAGTTTTGCGTAGATTTGGGGCGTCTGTTGGAAGGATTGTTGGAAAGTGACTTGTGTTAACCAAAACGTGACATAACAGGAAAGCCATTGCCTGAAAGCACATTTCCAGTGATTGGTACGTCTATTTCCTCCTCGAGAGCGAGTCTCGGTAATGCAAGTCTATCGGCCATAAATGATACTCGTAGCTCACAACAGAAAACATATTCCATGAAAATAGGTGTTCTGTCACCACTTCCATGTCGCGCTACGCAGGTAAGAAAACAGGGAAAAAGATTGCCGACGAAGAAACGGCGCAGAAAATCATCGCTGCACTGGAAAATGAGAGCATCAAGTATGAGACATACTTCAAGCTTATCATTGCCACGGGGATGCGGCGGGGCGAGTGCTGCGCCCTGCAATGGCGGGACATTGACCGAGAGCAGCTCAATATCCACAGCCTGCGCCACACCGCTGCCAGCCTGATGATCGCGGGCGGTGCGGATATGGCAACGGTAGCGGGTATCCTCGGCCACAGCCAGCTCTCCGCCACGCCGGATATCTATACCCACGCAAGAACAAAAAAGCCGCCAGCGCAGGATCGCAAGGGATGCTTGAGATATGACGCAGGATAGCTCCGTACTGAGTATCCTTTGCCTTCCGTATGGCAGGAGTGACGGCAGTTACGGGAAAAACTGCGGGGTCACGGTAAAAATTCAAGGAGAAAAAGTACGCTTTCTGGCTTACGCCGGAAGCAAAGAAAATGATAGAAATAAACGCGCCACTGGCTAACTGCGGCAGCCAAAGTGAGTTCGTAGAAAAGGCCGTTCGGTTCTATGACGGCTACCTGAAGGTGCAGAACGCCGGAGCGTTCCTGCCCCACGCAGTGGCTGACGTGCTGAAGGGAACGCTGGGCGTGTTCGCAAACCGCATGTCCAAGCTGCTGTTCAACCTGACCGTGGAGCACAACATCACCAACCATCTGCTGGCGGCAGACGTGGACATGACTCGCGAGGAGTATAACAAGCTGCGCGGCGGCAGCGTCCGCGAGGTCACCAGCACACGGGGTATGCCAAGAATCTGACTTGGCACTTAACAAACCCCCTCGTTGCAAAGCGCAACAGTCCATGTTACAATAAAAATATCTGTGTTGCAGGTAGCACACTCGGGACAACAGCAACCAAATCTTCTTCCGTGTCAGATGGACACACCCTGCACTCGGTGCTGTAGGGATATTCGCCCAAGGAGAGCCTGACTCTGATAGAGACATCTGGGCAGGAGAACCAGGACAAATTTCAATTAATTGGGAAATGTTGTAATAATCGGCCATGTTAAATCAACTATACTAATAGAGCATCCACGTTGGCATATCAGTAGGGAGGTGACATATGAAATATTCAGCCTAATTGCTTGTGTTCGTGTGTTTACAAAACAAGTAGTGAAAGCCTTGGCGGAAAATAAATGGCTTGTTTGTATTTATCCCCTTTTACTTCCGCGCGGTTTGTATTATTGTATTATAATGAGGTGCAGAAAAGAAATCCAATCCACAGTATTCTTTACACCGCAAGGCAGTCCTTTGCGGTGGGCTTAAAACTACCGCTTTATGAATGTGAGGGGAATCGACTAAAAAAGAGATCGCTAGGTCATCACGTTTCTGAAGGTAGGAAGAAACAGGTAAGGAGGTTAGCAAATGGCACACGATGGTAAATTCGCTCAATATATACGCAGAAAGCATATCCACTGGATGGTTGCTGCAGTGCTGTGTGCGCTAGTTGCATTGCTTGTGTTGCGCAGAATTCAGATGCCTGCCAATGTCCCGCTGCCTCAAGTACCCGTCAGTGATCCTCAACCTAAAACGCCGTATTCCATTCCCATCGAGAATACAAAACTGTACGTTTATGTAAGCGGAAAGAGAGCCTTAGATTCTGAAGAAAGCACTACCTATCCCGAGGAAGCTGCTGTCGAATTAGCAAAATCGTTCCTCGACGACTTGATGACTCCTTCCGATGCTCGAACATTTACGATTACGGAGTACAGGGATCTCAAAGTGCGCCTACTGCCAACGACTGATATGGACAGAGAAAGCGCGGATATATACGTACTTAGACCATCTGAAATCAGCAAAGATACTTGGATTGTGGAAATAGATGTTTCCTTTCAATATGAAGGGGTCATCAGCCCCATCGGGAGTGCCGATCAGCGGTGGATTGACAGCCTTTATCAAGGCAGTCCCATTGGTTTCCTACTAACACGAAACGGAACGGAGTATACAATGCGTTCTCGTTACAGTGGTGCATAATAGCAGTGCAATATTTTTTAAGTGATTTGTCCGTAACCGTCAAAACAGAGGGCGGCTGGGCAGACATGGGACAATCATGTTTCGCCAACAATGAAAGAATTTATAGCCGCACTGGAGGGGGCAAACATTACAACAAAATTGGAGAATGGGAAAATTCATTTGCGGCGAGAAGTAAAAAGGCCGTGGCCATTTAAGCCCGAAACAATTAACTATTCAATAGGTTTTGCTGGCTGGAGTCGGAGTGTAGGCGCTAAAACGGCGCGGGAAGTCCTTCAAAAGCTGAAGCTTTACGAAGAGTATCCAGACTATCAAGACTTCCTTGAGGGGAAAGAACCTATGTACCAAATGGTAGAACAGTTTGAGGTTCCACTTAGGCGATTAAAAGATGAATGAATACGCATATTGTGCATTAAAAGTAGCAAAAGCCATCTGATAGATTGCCGAACTTCCTTTCCGCCCCTTTTTCGCTCTTTCCGCGTATTTCCGCGTGTGGGTCAGGGTGTGGGTCAGGCAGTTGACCCGCATTTTGACCCACACGTCTTTCAACGTTTTTACAACAAAAAAGCACCGAAAACCGAAGTTTTCGATGCTTTTTGGAGCTGCTGGGCGGATTCGAACCGCCGACCTCATCCTTACCAAAGGCGAATGACAAAAATATCAAAAAATTATAGTTATTAGAGGAAATGCGTGTAATCCGCTCTTTTGCGGTTGCTCGGGTATCAAAAACGAACTTTTTTGACGCTCTATTTTTGCTGCGTTTTTCCAACTTTGAAACTACACTTTCAAAACTACTCAAAAAAACCATAGCCCATTTTGACATTATACAGGCCGTACATTTCCAGCGTTTCCGGCTGACCCTCCAACGCATAGCGTCCCGGCCACCAGCTCAAAAATCTCTCGTCTAATCCATCTATCGGCGTGTCCGGCAGATATAAGATAAATTCGTCCCCGTCCTCCATGCCATACGGCTCGGAGGATATATTTTTTGTCCCGTTTTCTATCCATTCTTTTCCGGCTTCATAATCGCTGTCCAGCTCCGCCAGCCTCAGAGAATAACTGTATTCGTCCACTTTTTCAATGTCCGAAAACCGCCCCGAAAAATCGCAGATATAAACCGTTCCGTTCGGATAATCTTCGTCACAGACACCCATATCAGCGTCGTAATACTCCCCCGAAAATGCCCCGTCCTGTTCCAGCGTCATAGAGGTCGCCCACGCGCCTACGCCGCTGCTGAATACAAAATCTATCGGGAAATCCTCCGGCAAAGCAGCCTTGTCCTTTTGGCCGCAGCCAGTCAATAACGCGGTGCAGAGCAACAGCACCGCCACCTTATACACAATATATTTTTTCATCGTCTGTCCCTCCCGGCTTTAGTATACGTTTTTCCGTTGGCAGAAGCAAGACCCCCTTTCGGGGGTCTTACCCGCCGCGATCAGACTTCATTCATCTGTTGCATACAGTCCATACACATGATACGCACGCTTTTTGTTGCCCTCACGCTGTTGCCGCAGCACGGACATATCAGCTTTCTTGTGCTGCTGGGTCTGCGTTCACCGCCAGCGTTCGCAGCCCCCGCGTGGCTCGTTCCCGCCGCTCCCACACGAACGCCCGGAACAACGCTGCTTCGTCCGATGCGGATTTCATTCCAGCCTTTTGAAAGTGCATATTCAACGAGGTTTTCTCCCGGCGTGGTGTTCCACCCGTATTGACCGCACGGAACACAGGTCAGCCCGTGGGCTTCGGCTATCGCCTTAAATCTGCCGTTATGATACTTCCCGCCCCGGCTCACCTCTTTAATACCGTTTTCCCGACAGTAGAGATGTACCATCTCATGCAGCATCGTGTCCAGCGTTTCTTCAATCGGATAGTTCAAAACCTCGGCGGCAATATTCAGCTCATACGCGCCGCCGTTTTTACGCTGCCAAACCTTGGCCGTGGTGCAATGGCCGTATGTTCCCGGCTTGCTCTGCACGGTGATGATAGGCACGGGCAGCTCCGCAGAAAAGAAGTCCGTGTTCAGGCTGTTATAGATATGCTCTAACTGGCTGACGGCTCGGCTCATTTTGGTAGTCTCTTTCATGGTACATTCCTCCATCATGTGTAGTGTTGTGTCAGCAAAGCTGCTTGCTTGCTTTGCTTGATTTCGCCACACACGACAGGGGACAGGCGCGGTCAAGGTTGGCCGTAGGCCACGCGCAAACAAAATTTTGAAGCAAAAATTTGTGCAGACCTTGACGGGACAGTACCCGTCGTGTTACTCGTCCCCACAAAAAAACAGAGCTGATAAATCAGCCCTGCTCGGTGTCCTCGTCAACGTATTCTAAAATATCCTCTACTTTGCATTGCAGCAGTTTACAGAGTTGATTAAGCGTGTGCGTGGAGATGTTGTCACCCCGCCGCATGGCGTAATAGGTAGACATGGGAAACCCCAGCTTTCCCAAACGGTATGTGGAAATACCCCGGTTTTTCATCGTTTGAAATAAGGGAGCATAGCTAATCATCCGTCAACACCTCCGCAGCATCAGTATAAAAATGATGTGCGAAGTTTAGTATCTGCGATAACTCACATATATAAGCGGTTGCTATTTGCAAGGGATTGTGGTACACTCTACCTACCTTTATAGAAACGAGGGCATAAGGATATGAAAATAAAGAAGCTATTGCTTGTCCTGCTGGCTGTGCTGCTGGTGTTCTCTCTGTTTGGCTGCGGGAAAAAAGAACCCGTCGAGGACGTAGAACCACAGGACACCACGGAACAGCTCGACGAAAATATAAAGAATGATATTAGCGGTACTTACGAGCTATCGAATGAAGAGATTGCGAAGTATTATGAATATGGCTATCTTGATGCCAAGGGAACGATAATGCAGAGCATTCAATCGCTGAAATCTAAGGCTAAAGCGTGTGCAGAAAAGCTCGGACTTACCTATTCTGACGCTCAAGCATTTAACCTATTTGCCTATGGCACTGCTATTGAGCAAACAAAAAAAACTATCCGTTCAGCAACCGACTTCATTTACCCCTCGGATGGACTTCAACAGTTTATTTCATGGCGTGAGCAGTATGAGGCTGGTAAGACAGATGCTGATTTTGATAAAGAGCTTGAGGAACTGTTGAAGGGCATTGAAGATGGAACCTATGGCGACAGCAATTACACTGGTAATACCGGTAATACTGGTAACACTGGTAACACTGGCACTGGTGAAGTGGAGCAGGGACCTGACACTTCCGATCCTGGCGCTTATGAAGGTGGACAGCCAGACGATACAGTTTATGACCCCGATGCTGGAGAGGACAAGGCTTGGTACCCTGATGACTATGAAGATGTGCCTACTGAGGCAACTAAGCCTGGTGATGTAGAGACAATCAGTGGAAAGGACTTTTCCGGTCTTGGATATGGCATCTCAGGTTAATCTGATAAACACTTAAAGAAAGGAGGGCACTGAGCAATGGCATCCCCCTTTCCCCGTCGCTCGTCGCCGTTTGATTTTCTGAAATAACCGCACTTTTTCCCAATACCGTTTTTGAAAGTGTATATTCAATCCACAAGACCGAGGGCAAAACGCCCCCGGTCTTTTTTTGTACATTTTTCCGATATTGACAACGCTTCAAAACAGAGCATTCCATTTCTGCGCGACATCATTACAAAGAATTTGATAGACGTGGATGTCAAATGCTCATCGACGTGTCCAAAAAAACGCGAAAAGTCGATTTGGTATAATGTGGATGTCGACAAAACCAAGGCGGGGCGCCGCCGGAAAGGAGAAGAATGCACCGAGCGCTCGGTCGCTGAAAAGCGGCCATGAAAAATAATCGAATTGATATTCAGTTGCTTGGCTACCATTTGCAACAACTTCGCTTGTCGCATGGGCTGTCGCAAGAAGAAGCCGCAGAGGTATTCGACCTATCGTTGAAAACCTGGCAGCGCTACGAGCAGGGTGTAGTCTGCATCCCTCTTCCCAACCTTGTTAAAATTCATGAAAAGTGGGACTTCGATGTAAACTACTTCCTGTTCCGTAACGATTATGACGTAGTTCGCGCTATGCAGAGAGCTAAGCGCTCTCAAAATATAAAACATTACTAATTAAAGGAGCGTAAAAAAATATGGAAATGATTAGAAAAGTTAATATTACGGCAAGCAAGTCGGGGCTTCCTTGCCTCGACGAATGCGGGGGCGGTTGGACCAACACCGGCTTCGCGCAAATTGTTGCCGACGCCCTCGGTCGGGCCAAGCGTGCTATCCACGTTCGGACCCACGGCGAACTTGCTTGCAAGGACCACGCGATCATTCCTGTTCGCGTGGGTGATGTGGTCGTCACCGTTGACCGACACGGGCCAGCGGTGGCTATCACGGTCGAGTGTATTATCGCGCTCGACATTGACAACTTAACCGCTACGCTGGAGCGGACCGACGAAAAAATTTGTTGGGCTGCTATCTGCGCGGCGGTCGATAAGAGCCACGACTATCATTGTCGTCGGCCTTATTACATCCAGCAGGTGCTGGATGAGGCTTGAGCTTGGGGAGGCGAATTTCGCCTCCCTTTCCTTTTTTTGAAAAATATTAAAATATTTGGGAGAGCGCAGCTTTCGCCCGCTCCTGTTCTATGTGGTCATACCGTGTCCTCCTCTTTTGTTTTTCACTTTTTTATACTGATATCAGAACGAGGGGCAACCCGCCCGGTTCCATCCTCGGCGAAGCGACGCCACGACCCCCGCGAGGGGCGAGCGCACCAAGGGGATGAACAAAAAAGAAAGGAGGGCAAACACAATGGCGAAGATTTGTGGAATTGAAAACGTCGCTTTCGTCGGCAAGGACGGAACGGAAGTCCGCGGAAAACGCATCCATTTCACCGAGGCCATAGCCGCAGACCGCGGCGTCGGAGAGGCGGGCGACAAAATCTTTTTGTCCGCAGCAAAGCTTGCTGCGCTCGAGTTTGCGCCCACAGTCGGCCAGCACATTGAGGTGCTTTACGACAAAAATGGCCGCGTAAAGGCCGTCAATGTCGTGGATGACCCTATAATATGACGTCGCAAGCGGCAGCAGCCGCACTCATGGAGGCGTGGCTCACCTGCGGGTATGACCCCGCGCTCGCGTCGCTCTCTTTCCCGCGCTATCCGTTGCGTGAGCTGCGTCCCCGCCCACTTCCTGACGGCGCGGTGGAGTTGACCATCGCAAAAAGAGGTTTCGGCTACAAGTACCGTGGCCGTCGCCCCTCTGAGCCACCGCCCGTTGATACCCGCGGGGTTAGGAGCGCCCTAACCCCGCACCTCTCCTCCGATGTCACTATTCGTAGTGTCACCGACGAGGGGAGAGAAGTGAAAATAGTATTGGAGGAAACAAATCTATGATTGAATACTTAAAAGCGTTTTTCCGCGCTGTCGCTGACTTCTTTGCGTCGCTGGCCGCGAAATACAAAATCTATGTAGAGCGCGAGAACGCCAAAGCCCGCGCCGAGGCCAAGGCCAACGCCGTTGCTATGGCTGAACAGGCCATGCTGACGGACTATCAGGTCGTGGCGGACATCATTGCCACAGCGAATAATAATTTAGCCTTAGCAGACCCAAATGTTCTGCGTCCTGTGAATGATTTTTCGCAGATTTTTAACAATCGTCCCGTTTGCGCCCGCCGCACCGCGAATGGCCGTGATGTGTTTGGTTGGTGCTTCCGGCTACGTCGTTCCCGCGGCTGTTCCGCTGCTGCCAGCACATTGAAACGCGAACTTCAGGCCGAAGTCGCCGCGGTCGCCACGGCCTATGGTTATCCGCCCCTTTGCGTGGACGTCCGCTACCGCGAGGACAACGTCGTCGGTGTTTTTGTCGTTCCAGCTTACGCGTTACATGGAGGTGCTAACAATGCCCGCCCGTGATGCCGCTGTCGGGTTGCTCTTGTTGGTGCTGGCCGATGTCGGTCTGTCGCCGGAGGAAATTTTGGTAGCAGAGGGGTATCCGCATTTTCAAGCGACGGCAACTCTGTTACTGCGTGACGATTTCGAGTTACCCATAGAACGCATCGTCCAACTTTTGGATAGTTACGCAAAAGTTAGCCGCCATATTTTTTATCTGTCGGATGTGGACGAGATGCCAGCACCGCAAAACAACTTCCACTTTGTTACATTGACGGTTTCAACGTAAGACGGGATGTATGCGCTCGACGGCACAGAGGAGCAGCAAGCCGAAGCGTCAGCGGAGGCTGCTGCCCTCGCCGTCGGGCAATCCCCCACGCGGGGCTGTCCAATATCTAGTAGGACAGCTTTCCCGTACTTTAGTGCAAAAGGAGATGATAGCCCACGCTACAATACCATAACTTCATAACGGCCAAGAACGGTTTGACGCTTTCCGTGGACAATATCGTGCTTGACCTCTACATATCTGCGCCCGCCGCCCGCACAGCCCTTATGAAACTGCTGGACGCGCTGCCGGTACACTACGCCGTGGAGGTCACGCATTGGAACAGCTTCCACATTGGAACTTTTCGGGAGCAGTTCACCATAGCGCACCAAGACGGCACATCCTTTTGGCTGGGCGCCGCGCTCAATGGTAAGACCACCGAATGGGGGCGCGTCCGTCTGGACTTCAACCCGAACAAGGTTGCACAACACACCGCTTTTCAAACGCTCCTGCTGTTCCTTGTAAGAAACACCCGCCCCATGCACCGCATAATCAAGCGGTTCGACCTTGCAATAGATATTCCTGTTGACCGCTTCGATTGCTTTTTGGTAAAGGATAGCCGCGCCTATTCCGAACGCCGTCACGGGCAGGAATGGACACAGTACCTCGGTGCAAAGTCCTCCACGGTGGGGCGTGTCAAGCTCTACAATAAAACGGTAGAAGCCCGCCTTAATTATCCGCTGACCCGTTTGGAGCTGACATTAGACCCGGCCACGGCGTACGACGATATATCGTTCCCACTGGTCTATGCCATTCACACGGCACAAATCGGTGTGGACGAGTTTAAGGCCACCGACACCGAGCGTTTTATCCTCGGAGCATTATTGAACGGCTACGGCTCGCTCAATATGCTGGGGCGCAAGACACGCGCCAAAATGGAACACCTTTTGGAGCTGTACGTGAAGCGCGTAGAAATATCCAAGTCGGAATACGCCGCTATATTGTCGCAGATTTACCGATACACCCAAGGCCGCATAGACGCGGCCACCAATGGCGACCAACCACCGCCCAAGCGGTCAGAACTGCCCGCATGGGTGCAAGAAATAATTGATGAAGAAAAAGGAGATGTATCAATATGAATGACAATTTTGATTTAACCCCCGCCACGTCTGCCACCGAGCAGACCCCCACCGCAGACACCACTACCGTAGACACCACCACAGACACCCCCGCCCCGGCCACGCTGCCGAAAAACTATCTCGTAGGCGGCTACTATGCCACCACCGACAAGGGCGCGAAATATCTTCGCCCGGAGTTTGTGGACGAGTACGCCCGCAATATCGCCGCCAGTCTAAACGAGATGAAGCCCTCGGATTTTGCCGCCATGCTGCGCGACATGAAACGCGCCAAAAAAACTACGCTCCCATTTGAGGCGCGACAGACGGCGGCTGCTGAATTGCTCCCCCGTGCTATTGGCCTCGTCCACAAGAAAAAAGCCCCGTCCATTTTGACGGAGTTCATCAAGGCAAATCTTGCCGCCATTAAGACGGATGATGATTGGTCGGCGTTCTATCGGCACATGAACGCCATCAGCGGTTTCCTTGTTCTGAATACCGCCGATAAATAACCCGCTCACAAATTTACCGCGAAAGGAGGTGATGCCCCATGCCATCCCCAGAGGACTTGAAAAGAATCAGCGGCGCAATCAGCAGCGACCCCGCAGCGTTTCTCCCGCAGCTTCTTTCCTATATTGAAAAGAGCGTCAAGGAGTGCTATGATAAAAGCAACGAAGTAAGCCCATGTCAGACCACGCTTCCGCACCTTGACAATCGCATAGAGTCGGATTGCACGCCATCCTCGGAAAGTGATACGGAGATGGCAAAAACGAAAATAAATCAGCCCGTTATGATAGCGGGAGAAAAACGATGGATCACCGCAAGCTCCATGCAGGAGTTCGCTGACAAGGTAGCAAAGCTGCTCAGTACGCCGCAAAGCGCGGGTAGGCATCCGTTTGGTGACTATGCGTGGAACTGGTTTCATACCTATTCCAAGCCCAATATAGAAACGGTCACGGCGACTACCTACGAACGGCAGATCAGGCTGTACCTGATTCCCGCCTTTGACGGGATGGACGTCGAGGAAATAACCCCCGATGATGTGCAGCGGCTATTCAATCATATGTCAGGAGCAAAGGCGACCAAGGACAAGGCGAAAATCGTGCTGAACCAAATCCTTGACGCAGCCGTTGAGGATGGCTTGCTGCTGAAAAACCCCTTAAAATCCAAGCGTATAAAAATCAAGGGTGTGGCCAGCAAGGAAACGCCGCCGTATAGCGTGGAGCAAATGCGCTATCTTGTGCAGCACATTCCCGAGATTGAAAATCCGATTGACCGAATGTACTTGGCAATACAGGCCATGCACCCGCTCCGGCTTGAAGAAGTGTTAGGACTTCAATCAGAGGATATTGATATTGACCGCATGGAAATCCACGTCCGACGAGCCGTTACACACCCCAACCGCAACCAGCCGGAAATCAAGGACACGAAAACGGGCGGCAGCAAACGCACCATTGCCCTGTCCGCCGCTGCGCTGCCGTATCTCTGCATGGATGGCGGACGCTTTTTGTTCGGCGGTGATAAGCCGCTTTCCTACACGCAGGTACGGCGGATGTGTAACCGCATAAAAAAGGACTTGAAATTTGAAGAAAATATAACCCCTATTCGCTTCCGTACAACTGTCCTCACCGATTTGTATGAGCAAACGGGAGACATAAAATTAGCGCAAGCGGAAGCCGGACATACGACCCCTGCCATGACGCTGAAATATTACGTCAAGGGACGCAAAACCTCAGAACAAGCAGCCGCAGCAATCCAGCGGATATACACCGCCAGTTGATAGAAAGTTGGAAAGGCAAAAACCCGCAACCCCTTGTGCCGCAAGGGATAGCGGGCTTTCCATTTGCCAAAAAGTTGGTCGGTTAGTTGGTAAAACGCCGTTTTTTGGTAACGAGGCCGTTTTTCGAGGTTGCAAAAACACGCGAAAAGTTGCAAAAACATAACAAAATCCGCCTAAACCTTACGATTTAGGCGGAAAATGTTGGAGCTGCTGGGCGGATTCGAACCGCCGACCTCATCCTTACCAAGGATGCGCTCTACCTACTGAGCTACAGCAGCATATATGGCGACCAAGAAGGGGCTCGAACCCTCGACCTCCAGCGTGACAGGCTGGCGTTCTAACCAACTGAACTACTTGGCCATGTGCGCTTTCGTCTTGGAACTCAAGCTTGCTTATTATAGCAAGTACCGCGCAGAATGTCAACACCCATTTCCTGTTTTTCCTGCAATTTTTTCAGAGGGCGGCGGGTAATCGCCGCCCTCTGCTCTATTTACAGCTCCCGGGCCTTGAACCACTTCACGGACAGCGCCCAGCTGCCGACGAATATCGCCAGTGTAATGATGATGACCGGCAAAATCGGAAGTACGGTCAGCACCCCTCTTACCGATTCGGACGTCATCAGCACCGCGCAGGTCGCCGCCACGACCATCAGCATGACGATATACACCACGCGCCCCTTGGTGGCGCCCAGCTTGTAGGTGGTGGGCAGCATGACCGAGGGGACGATCAGTCCCACCGGAGCCATCATCGCCAGAAACGGCATGGCCGCCACGGTATCGTGCCGCAGCAGCACCACCGGCACCGCCAGCAGGCAGACTGCCGCCGCCGTGACAAGGCAGGTGATGTACTTGACCGTCACGATCTGCCGCCGGGTCACGGGCAGAGTATCGCAGTAGGTCAGCCAGCCGCTCTTTTCATCGTCGCCGATCAGCGACGCCGGCAGCGCCCCGGCGAAGAATATGGGATACAGCATCCACACCGCGCCACCGCTGCTGTCCGTGGACTGGTACAGGGCGAGCCCCAGAAAAATTACCAGCATCAGCAGATACGTCTTGCCGAAGTGCCACAGGCAGCGCGCCTCCTTATAAAACAATCCCTTCATCTCACGCCTCCTTTGCCATGAACACGAACAGATCCTCGATGTTCACCTGTCCCAGCGCCATGCCGACGGGTACCGCATCCCGCCGCACCAGATACTCCGTGCCGTAGGGCGTGGCGTGCCGTCCGCACACCGCCGCCGGAGCGATACCGTCCGTACCGCCCCGCAGGATGCCGTATTCCTCCGTCAGTCGATCCTTCTCTTCGCACAGCAGCAGCCGCCCTTTGTGCAGAAACGCGATGTAGTCGCAGATCTTCTCCAGATCGCTGACGATGTGGCTGGAGATCAGCACGGCGTGCTCCTCGTCCCGGGTGAAGTCCGCGAAGATGGTCAGTATCTCGTCCCGTACCACCGGGTCAAGGCCGCTGGTGGCCTCGTCCAGCAGCAGCAGCTTCGGCTGATGGCTCAGCGCCGCCGCCAGCCCCAGCTTCATCTTCATGCCCCGTGAAAAGTCCCTGAAGGTCTTATCCTCCGGCAGCGCCAGCCGCCGCAGATAGTCTCTGTACACCTCCGGCTGCCAGCGGGCGAAGATGCCCGCCATCATGCGGCCGATCTGCCGGGCGGTCATGTACTCCGGCAGCCCTACCTCGTCCAGCACCGCGCCGATGTCCTCCCGCTCCAACGGGGTCAGCGCCCGGTTGTCCTTGCCGTAAACGGCGACGGTGCCCCCGTCCCGGCTGAGAGCGTTCAGGATCAGCCGTATGGTGGTGGACTTGCCCGCGCCATTCTCACCGATCAGTCCCATAATGCAGCCGGCGGGCAGCGTCAGGTCAAGCCCCTGCAAGGCAAAATCGCCCCGCCGCTTCGTCAGGCCGCGTATCTCCAATGCGTTCATTCTGCTTCCTCCTTCTGCAAGCGCCACATCTCGTCCAGCTCCTGCTCCGTCAGGCGGCAGGCGTTGGCCAGCCGCCGTATCTCCTGCATGTGGCTCTCTATTTTCCTGAGATTTTCCTCCCGCAGCAGCTCCGTGCTACGCTCCGCCACGAAGCATCCCTTGCCGGGCAGCGTGTAGATGAACCCCTCGCTCTCCAGCTCGTCATAGGCCCGCTTGGTGGTGATGACGCTGATACGTAGATCCTTGGCCAGCGCCCGTATGCTGGGCAGCGCCTCGCCCTCGGTCACCTGTCCGGACAATATGGCGTCCTTGATCTGACTGTATATCTGGTCGTAAATGGGCGCGCCGCTGCGGTTGTCGATGTATAGCTGCATAAGAGGCCTCCTTGTGCAAACTGTATATTAACAGTATATACAGTTATTTCCGATTGTCAATAGGAAATTTCTGTGGTACAATATCCGGCAGAAACGCAGTACGCACAAAGGAGCCCTTCATGTATATCGGAAACGTAGAAATACACTCCAAACTGTACCTGGCACCCATGGCCGGTGTTACGGATCTGGCCTTTCGCCAGATCTGCCGTGAGCTGGGCGCCGGCATGAGCTGCACAGAGCTGGTCAGCGCCAAGGCTCTGTGCTATCAGGACAAGAAAAGCCGATGCCTTTTGAAGCTGGCCCCCAACGAAAAGCCCGCCGCTGCCCAGATCTTCGGCAGCGATATCCCCTGCATGGCTGAAGCCGCCGTCATCGCCGCCGAGGTGTCCGGCGCAGATATTATCGACATCAACATGGGCTGCCCGGTGGGCAAGGTAGTGGCCAACGGCGACGGCTCTGCCCTGATGAAGGATCCGGAGAAGGCTGCCCGACTGGCCGAGGCGGTGGTCAAGGCCAGCCCCGTACCCGTGACGGTGAAAATGCGCCGGGGCTGGGATAAAGGCAGTATCAACGCCGTTGAGTTGTCCAAAATGCTGGAGCAGGCAGGCGTCAGTGCCATTGCCGTCCACGGCCGCACCCGCACCCAAATGTACAGCGGTCAGGCTGACTGGACCACCATCCGCCAGGTGAAGGAAGCGGTATCCGTGCCGGTCATCGCCAACGGCGACATCTTTTCGGCAGAGGACGCCGTCCGCATTTTACAGTTCACTGGCGCGGACATGGCCATGATCGGCCGGGGCTGTTTCGGCAACCCATGGCTGTTTCAACAGGCCCAGGCAGCGCTGGAGGGCCGTCCCATTCCTCCCCTGCCGCCGCTGCGTGAGCGGTGGGACACCGCCGTGCGGCAGATCGAGCTGGCTGTGGAGGACAAGGGCGAGCACATCGCCCTGCTGGAGGCCCGCAAGCAGCTGTGCTGGTATCTCAAGGGCGTGAGCCACGCCAACTACTACAAAGAACAGATCGTCCGCCTGACCACACTGGAGGAGCTGTACCGGGTGGCGGCGGGTGTCAGGAGGGATCTGCGATGAACAATGAACAGGACATCCTGCGCCGCGCCCAGCAGGGCGATAGCGAAGCTTTCCGCCTGCTGGTGGAAGCCTATCAGACACAGGTATACCGTCTGGCCCTGCGGATGTGCGGCGAAGCGGCGGCAGACGACGTGACCCAGGAGGCGTTTCTCGCCGCATGGCGGGCACTTCCGGAGTTCCGCGGTACCTGCCGCTTCTCCACATGGCTCTACCGCCTAACCACCAACGCCGCCATCGACTGGCTCCGCCGGGAGAAGCGCCATCGGGGCATGGACGACGTCACCGAGCTGGAGCTGCCGGATGACGGCCCCGGCCCGCAGGACCAGGCAGAACAGGCGGAAGCACAGCAGACTGTCCGCCGTGCGCTGGGTCAGCTGTCAGAGGAGCACCGGCAGGTCCTGCTGCTGCGGTATATGCAGGAGCTGGACTATGCCGAGATCGCCGCGGCGCTGGAGATCAGTGAGGGCACCGTGAAGTCCCGCATCAGCCGGGCCAAGATGCGGCTGCGGGAATTGCTGGACGGCAGCGGGAACCTTTTTGACGGTGGGGCCGTCTTACAGACAGAGATCAGTGAAAGGAGGGAGCAGCCGTGACACAGCAGCCCTTTGACCCGATGGACAAATTACTTCGCGAAGCGCTGGCGAGCGACGCCCTGCCGCCCTCCGACCTGACGGACCGCATCATGGCGCAGGTAGAGAGTACGCCCCGGGGCGGCAGCGCCGCCTCCAATCCCAAACGCAATTATAAGAAATGGTTGCTGACCGCCGCCGCATGTCTGGTCATCGTGGGCGCGGCGTTTCCCCTGGCGCTGCAAGGCCGCGCCGGCCGGACCGATCACGCTGCAGATGACGCCGCCACCGCCGATACGAATGCCGACAACGACATGGTCAGCAGCTACTACGGTGGAAACCGCAGCGATGTGCCAGATGGCGCCGCGCCGTCTGACGGCACCGGCGGAGACACCGAGCAGGCACAAAAGAACAACTCCGCACACGACCAACCCTTTGACCCGATGGACAGCGCTCTGGACCATGCGGCCGCGCTGCTGGAGCAGCAGGGCTGTACACTGGAGGTCCTGGCCCGTGCGGATGATGCGGTGCAGGTAGCCATTGCCGATGCGGACACCCATCCCTCCGGCAATACGGACCTGCTGAAAAATGCCATGGTGGCCTCCGGTTTCGCGCTGGAGGGCGACTGGTATGTGTTGGAACAGGAGGAAACGACCCCGTGAAGCTACACACCAAGCAACTGACCCTCGCGGCGCTGACCGCCGCCGCCTACGCCGTTCTCAGCTATTTCGGCTCTATTTTCGGCATCACCTACGGTCCTATCCAGTGCCGTTTTTCCGAGGCGCTGTGCGTCCTGCCCTTCTTCCTGCCGGAGACGGCCTGGGGTTTGGGCGTGGGCTGCCTGATCGCCAACCTGCTCAGCCCCTACGGCGTGCTGGACATCGTGGTCGGCTCCGCCGCCACCCTGCTGGCCGCCCTGCTGACCGCCCGGTGCCAAAAGAAGTGGCTGGCCCCTCTGCCGCCGGTGATCGCCAACACCGTGCTTATCGGCCTTGTCCTGGCCTATGAGCAGGCAGGTACCTCCGCCGCTTTCTGGCCCACCTACGCCTTCAATGCCCTGACGGTGGGCCTGGGCGAGACCGTGGCCTGCTATGGTCTGGGCGGCCTGCTGCTGTGGCGGCTGGACAAGAGCAATGCCTTACAGCGCTATTTGCAGAACCGATGAATGAAAAAGCCCTCCTCACGGAGGGCTTTTTGCCGCAAACGCGCTCCTGCGGACCTGAAATGCGTTCCGGGCCGGTTGCAATCTGCGGCGTCTTGTGTTACCATAACACTTACTACGATGCCCCTCGGGTGCCATTAAAGGACGTATACGTTGTATGAACGAGAGAGATAGAAAAAAACATACCGCCACCTCCCGGCTGGATACCAGTTCTCTGCCTCGGGGCCCACTGAACTGGGTGTTCTTCCCGGCGGCGCTGCTGTACCACGAGCTGCTGCTGCGGGCCTTCGACAGGCAGAGCACCTTCTTTACCGGGACGCTTGTGCTGGTGGTGCTGTTCGCCCTGGGCGCAGGGCTGTTCTGGAGTCTGCTCATCAATCTGTTCCGTCACCGCCAGGCGGCTACCATCGTCTCTATCGCCGCCACCGCCCTGTGGACGGTGCTGGTGTGCGTGGAGTACTGCTGCCGCAGTTACTTCAAGTCCTACTTCGCTCTGTCCTTCATCGGCAACATGGCCAGCGATGTAGTGGGCGGTTTCGGCGACACGGTCCTGCCGGATGTCGTGCTGCCCCGCCTGCCCTTTATCCTGCTGGCCTTTGTTCCGCTGGCACTGTGCATTCTGCTGCGCCGGCGCATCGTCACCGAGCAGCGCATGGGCCGCTGGTCCCTGCTGTTCCTGCTGGTCGTATGCCTGCTGTTCGGCGGCATCGGCAGCGGCCTGGCCCGCTGGGGCACCTATCACGACGCCTACACCTACAACTTCACCACCGACACCGGCGTGACACACTTCGGGCTCAACGCCAGTGTCCGGCTGGAGATCACCTACGCCATTTTCGGGCACCCCAGCCCCCGGCTGCCGGACACTGTCACGAAGACAGATGTGCCGGATGACACCCCTGTTGTCACAACGCCGGTGGTCTACGGCGAAAATACCATGAACATCGATTTTGCCGCCCTGGCAGAGAACGCCTCCAGCAGCACCGTGGCCCGTATGTCCGACTACTTCGGCTCGCTGACGCCCTCCAAGCAGAACGCGTATACCGGTATGTTCCAGGGCAAGAACCTCATTCTTTTCACCGCCGAGTCCTTCTCCCCCTGGTTCATCAGTGAGGAGCTGACGCCTACCCTCTACCGTCTGACCCACGAGGGCTTCGTGTTCGACAATTTCTATCAGCCCGGCTGGGGCCAATCTACCACCGGCGGCGAGTACGCGGTGATGACCGGTCTGCTCCCCACGTGGGTCAACGGCAATGTCAGCTTCTACGCCACAGCCAACAACAGTATGCCCTTTGCCCTGGGCAATCAGTTACGGGCTCTGGGCTACACCACCGCCGCCTACCACAACAATATCTACAACTACTACCGCCGGGACAAGACCCATCCCAACCTTGGTTACGACTATCAGGGTCAGGGCAACGGTCTGCAGCTGACCGAGGACGGCAGCTGGCCCTACTCCGATCTGGAGATGATCCAGAACACCATCACGCAGTATATTGACACCTATGTACAGAACGGCACACCCTTCCATACCTACTACATGACCGTCAGCGGCCACGGCGGCTACGGATGGGGCCACGCCATGGCCGCCAAAAACCGTGCCAAGGCTCAGGCCGCCTATCCCAACGCCTCCCCCCAGGTCCAGGCCTATGTGGCCGCCAACCTGGAGCTGGAGAACGCACTGACCTACCTGGTAAACGCGCTGGAGCAGGCCGGTATTGCCGATGACACCGTCATCTGCCTGGCCGCCGACCACTACCCCTACCTGCTGTCAGAGACAGACACGGACTATTATAACGAGCTGCGGGGCTTTACAGACTCGGAGCGTGACACCTCCCGCTACCGCAATGCGCTGATCCTGTGGTGCGGCGGCATGGAGGAAGCTGTTACCGTATCTGAGCCGTGCAGCGCCGTGGACATCGTGCCCACGCTGAGCAATCTGTTCGGACTGGAATATGACTCCCGTCTGCTGTCCGGCCGGGACGTGCTGGATCAGGACTACGACCCCGCCGATGCCTACGGCAGCATCCCGCTGGTGATCTTGCCCACTGCTGCCGGCAACAGCTGGGCCACCGCCGCCGGCGTGTACGAGTCCTCTACTCGCACCTTCACCGCCAACCCCGGCGTCACGGTGCCGGATGGCTATGTCAGCGCCATCAACGACCGTGTATCCCTGCAATACTACTACGCGGAGCTGCTGGTGACCTATGACTATTACGCCATTGCCTTGGGGGACCGCGCCCCCAACGCGCCGCAGCTCCCCACCCCCACCCCGGCGGAGGATATGACGCCGGAGGAAACACTGGAGCAGCCGGACTACATAGAACCGGAGACATAAGCAGCGAGCGCCGTCCTGTCGGATGGCGCTCGTTTTCCTATGTGCTCAGCGGCTGCCCATGCCGCCCACCGTTGTCTCCGCACCGGATCTCGCATCTTCCTCGGATACTGGCTTCGCTGCGGCCGCCGCAGATATGGGACGTCCACCGTCCTCACCGCCAACGCCGAACAACTCATACACCATGCGGCGCAGGATATAGCGCCTGTGTTCACGCTTATACAGTTCCATTTCCGTTGTTATACCCCCATTCCTCCGCCGCCCGGCTGGCGGTGGGCACTCTGCTGTCTGCCATTATAACACCGCACACGGTCGAAGCGCGGCAGAACACGTCTGCTGCCGCCATCTTCGTCACAACGGGCGAAAGCGCCCCATCTGGAGCGCTTTCGTTCTTTCTGTACACCAAATTCGTCAATGCCGACCCACGCGGTCCCAGTCCGCTTCGTTTTCGTACAGGAGGCGGGTCCCCTCCAGATACTGGGAGTCCATCGGGTTACTGATAGATACCGCCGCCTTGTACTTCTCCAGCGCACGGCGGGATTTCTCCGGCGGCTGCACAGTACCGGCACCGGCAATACACCCGCCGGGGCAGGCCATGCCCTCCAGCAGATAGCCGTCATACTTACCCGTCCGGGCGATACGCAGCATCTTCCGGCATTCGTTCAGCCCCTCCGCGGCGGCGGTCTTGACCGCCACCTCCGGGTGCAGGCGGTGGATCACCTCCTCCACCGCCTTGGCCACGCCGCCGCCGGCGGCAAAGCCTACGCCGGGGGCACTGGCCTCGTAGTGGGAGGGCAGATCGGGAATCTGGCTGAAGTCGATGCCCTTGGCCTCGAACATTCCCCTCAGCTCCTCGAAGGTGATGACAAAATCCACATCACTGCGGACACTGCGGCGGCTGGCCTCCAGCTTTTTGGCGGCGCAGGGACCGATAAAGACGACGCGGCACCCAGGCCGGCGGCGCTTCTGCAGCCGCGCTGTCAGCACCATAGGCGTCATGGTCATGGAGATATATGGCGCAAAGCCGGGAAACTCCTTTTTGGCCATCACAGACCATGCCGGACAACAGGAGGTCGCCATAAATGGCTGCTTCTCCGGCACCATACGCAAAAACTCCTCGGCCTCCTCCACCGCGCACAGATCGGCGCCCACGGCCACCTCCTCCAGCGCGGCGAACCCCAACTGCTGCATGGCGGCCTTGATCTGCCCCGGCGTTACATTGTCTCCGAACTGGCCCCAGAAGGCCGGCGCGATTACCGCAACCACCTCGTCGCCCCGACGGATGGCGTGGATCAGCTGGAACAGCTGTCCCTTATCCACGATCGCGCCGAAGGGGCAATTCACCAGACACATACCGCAGCTGACGCACTTGTCATAGTCGATCTTGGCGTGGCCGTACTCATCCTGACCAATGGCATTCATGCCGCAGGCCTCCTGGCAGGGCCGGGTAAACTTGATGATGGCGTGGTAGGAACAGGCATCCCGGCATTTGCCACACTTGATGCACTTATCCTGGTCGATATGCGCCTGTCCGCGTTCGATAGCAATGGCCCCTTTAGGGCAGGCATTCTGGCAATGGCGGGCCAGACAGCCCTGGCAGGCATTCGTGACCTCATAGTGAGTAGGCGTGCAGCCGTTACAGGCGTATTTTATGATGTTCACCAGTGGAGGATCGTAGTACTTCTCCGCGATGGCACTCTCCTCCACCCCGTCGCTGAGCAGGCTGTGCTCCGCCACCGGCCGCAGGGGCAGGCCCATAGCCAGCCGTATGCGCTCGCCTACGATAGCCCGTTCCAAAAAGATGGACTCCCGTTGGTTGCCCACCTCACCGGGGACGATCTTATAGGGCAGCTTTTCCATGCGGCGGTAGTCTCCGCCCTCATAGGCCAGCCGCGCCACTTCGGCAAACACCTGCTTACGCATATCCGCAATGGAGCATTTAAAGTTTCTCATAGGTACGCTTTTCCTCCGAAACGCCCAGTCTTTTGTTACTATTATAACAAATTCATTATAGAAAACAATGTGCAGTTGCGAGAATTTCTATTGCCGCGCGAATGTTTCCTCATGCAACCTGCACAGCCTTCCGCCACAGCCGTTAAGGCGTTGTTAAGATGCCTTTTATCTCCGGTCCCGCAGGGCCTCCTCCAGCTTGTGCAGCGCCTTTTTCTCAATGCGGGACACATAGCTGCGGCTGATACCGTAATGGGCCGCCACCTGCCGCTGTGTCTGGGGCAAATGGCCGTCCAGGCCGTAGCGCCGCCGCAGAACATCCGCCTCCCGAGGGGTCAGCTCCCGGGCCAGCAGCTGATGCAGCAGACGGCGGTCCTCCTTGCTTTGCAGTTCCTCCAGCATGGTGTCCTCCTCTCCCACCACATCGCCCAAATACAATGCGTCACCCTCCGGCCCCGTATCCAGCGCCTCGTTCAGCGACACCTCCCCCTGCAATTTTTTCTGTCCCCGGAAGTACATGAGTATCTCATTTTCTATACAACGAGCGGCGTAGGTGGCCAGCTTGATTCCCTTGTCGGGGCGGAAGGTATTGACCGCCTTGATAAGCCCGATCGTTCCGATGGAGATCAGGTCCTCCTGGTCAGTGGACTGCGTGTAATACTTCTTGATGATGTGGGCCACCAGGCGCAGATTGTGCTCCACCAGTATATTCCGGGCCTCCAAATCTCCGGCGGCACAGCGCTCCAGGCACTCCCTCTCCCGGGCAGCAGACAGGGGCTTGGGGAATGACCCGGCACTACCGGTCAGGTGCAGGGACAAAAACAGGCTGTTGCACAGCAGCAACAGTGCAGCAGACAGCATACGCATCGCTCCTTTCACAACACCCTATGCCCTATGGGAATGTCCCTATACAAAAAGAACACGGACGGCAGCGTCGTCCGTGTTACAGTTCCTCCTCCGGAAGGACCTCACCCTCCTCGCCATTGCCGAAGGCAATGGCCGTCCTGCCGTATTTTTGGCGGATAGCGTCCACGGCCTCCTCCAGCTGCTCCTGCCGCTGACCGCAGGCCTGAGCGGTACTGTCCAGCAGATCCAACTGTTGGAAAGTGCTGCACGTCTCGGTGACGTACAGCGCCGTTACGGTCATGGAGCGAAGGCGGGCAGGCGGCTTCCACAGCTGCCGGGCCAGGTCCGCAGCCGCACGGTAAATATCCCGGACCAGATGGGTAGGCACGTCCAAGCGGGTCTGGCGGCTGAATGTTTTGAACGATACGTCTTTCAGCGTCACGCTGACGCCGCCGGCATACAGGCCGTGGCGGCGCAGGCGGGCGGCCACACTGTCGCACAGAGGCATCAAGCCGGCGCAGATCTGTTCCCAGCGCACCAGGTCATCGGGGAAGGTAGTGCCGTTGCCCACGGACTTGACCGGATCGGCGGCGTGGCGGGGCTTGACGGGACTTTTGTCAAGACCGTTGGCGTATTCCCACAGCTGGCGGCCCATCTTTCCCAGCAGCTGCTCGGGCATGGCGGGATCGCAGGCGGCCAACTGACCGATGGTTTCTATACCGTATTTTTTCAGGGTCTGGGTGGCGGCGCGGCCGGCGTACAGCAGGTTGCCCAGCGGCTGCGGCCAAACGATATTTTGCCACCCGTCTATTGGAATGACCGTTGTAGCGTCCGGTTTTTTCATATCGCTGCCCAGCTTGGCAAACACTTTATTGAACGAAACTCCCACAGAAATCGTTAATCCGGTATTATTTTTTACTGTTTTCCGAATTTTATTGGCCAGTTTTTCCGCGTCGCCGCCGAAGAGGTGGAGGCTGCCGGTGACATCCAGCCAGCTCTCGTCGATGCCGAAGGGCTCGATCAGGTCGGTGAAGCGCTCATAGATGTCGTTGACGCGGACGGACCACATTTTATACAGGTCGTGATGGGGCGGCAGAAGCACGAGGCCGGGGCACTTCTTTTTGGCCTGCCAGACCGTCTCAGCCGTTTGTATTCCGTACTTTTTGGCGGGTTCGTTCTTGGCCAGGATGATGCCGTGGCGGGTCCTTGGGTCGCCGCAGACGGCCACCGGGACCTCCCACAAAGCGGGCTTGTCCAGCAGCTCCACAGAGGCGTAAAAGCTGTTCAGATCACAGTGCAGTATGATGCGCTCTCCCATGCTTTTCACCTCCCGGCACAGCAAATTTCTTTGGCAGTATATGATACAATGTCTGTACCTTTTCTATACGCTCTTTATACTTTGTATGCGCTGCTCACGCACTTTTCATGCACCCTGTATGCGCTGCTGTGGGCAGGTTCTCTTTCTCCTCCCTCCATCCCCCCTTTCGGGGCCAAAAACGAAGGATCGGACGATCATCTTCATGTGCGCCCCTGCACAGGGGGCGCACACAGGTGGCTGTTCAATAGCCGATCCGACGGTCCACCAGACGCAGGGGCTTCTCACCCCGACCGTAGCGCTCCAGGTCCTCACAGAAGAGCTGCACGTTTCGATCGCGGGTGTAGCCCAGGCTCATCTGACCGGAGATGTGGGGGGTGATGAGCAGGTTCTTCGCCGTCCAGGCCGGGTCGCCGGCGGGGATAGGCTCCTGCTCAAACACGTCCAGAGCCGCGCCGGCAAGCCGGTCGTGGTTCAGGGCGTCCAGAAGGGCGGCCTGGTCGATGGCGCTGCCGCGGCCCACGTTGACCACATAGGCGGTCTTCGGCAGCAGGGCGAGGCGCGCCGCTGAGAGAAACCCCTTCGTCTCACCGGTGGCGGGCAGGGCCAGGGCAAGGATATCCGTATCCGGCAGGAGGGCGTCCAGCTCATCGTTGATATGGATCTCGTCAAAGGCAGGGTCGGCGGCCTTTTTGGTGCGGCGGACACCGCGGACGGCGGCAGCCCCCAGGGCCTTGGCGCGGCGGGCGAACTCGGTGCCGATATCGCCGGTGCCCACGACGGTGATGGTGCTGCCCATAATGGAGCGCATGGGAAGCACCCGGCCCCAGCGGCCGGCGGCCTGGTCGGCGCAGTAGGCCGGGGCGTGGCGCAGGAGCATCAGCGTGACCATGACCATGTGCTCGGCGATGGTGACACCGTAGGCGCCGGAGGAGTTGGACAGCATGACCTCGGGAGAGGGATACAGGCTGTCGTCCAGATAAGCGTCCACACCGGCGAAGCTGCCGCAGAACCACTTGAGGTTCACGAAGTCCTTTAATTCACCGGGCTTGGGCATACCGTAGATGACCTCATAGTCACCCCGCTTATCCGCGGGGACGGCGGCGGGGGCCGCGTAGTAGTCCACGGTGAAGCCAGCGCGGGCCGCTGTCTCGTCGATGAGCCGGCGGTGCTTGGGCTCGGTGAAGCTGTCGTAGATGGCGATCTTTCTCATGTTGTATATACCTCCAGGAGTTTTTCCGCGCAGCGCATTCCGTCGGCGGCGGCGGAGAGGATGCCGCCGGCATAGCCGGCCCCCTCGCCGCAGGGGAATATGCCGCGTATATTGGCTTCATAGTGCGCGTCACGCACCAGGCGCACCGGGGAGGACGAGCGCGTCTCCACGCCGGTGAGCAGGGCGTCCGGGTCGTCGTAGCCCTTGAGGTAACGGCCCAGGACCGGCAGGGCCAGGGCCAGCGTCTCGCTGATAAAATCCGGCAGACAGCGGCGCAGGTCGGTATAGACCACGCCGGGGCGGTAGCTGGGGTGCACGGCCCCCGGTCCGGCGGAGGGACGGCCCGCCAGAAAGTCCGCCACCCGCTGGCAGGGGGCGGCATAGCCGCCGGTGAGGGCGTAGGCCGCCGTCTCCAGCTGCCGCTGGAGGGCGATGCCCGCCAGGGGATGGTCCGAGGGGAAGTCCGCCGGTGTGACATTCACCAGCAGGGCACCGTTGATGTTCTCCCCATCACGGGCATAGACGCTCATGCCGTTGGTGACGGTGCGCCCCGGCTCGGAGGCGGCGGCCACCACCTGGCCGCCGGGGCAGACGCAGAAGCTGAAGGCGCTGCGGCCGTTGGGCAGGTGGCAGGACAGCTTGTAGGTGCTGGGGGGCAGAGCCGGGTGGCCCGCCAGAGAACGGTACTGGGCGGCATCGATGGCCGACTGGCGGTGCTCGATGCGGACACCCATGGCAAAGGGCTTGGGCACCATATACAGTCCGACGCGATGCAACATTTCAAAGGTATCCCGGGCGCTGTGACCCAGGGCCAGGAGCACATGGCGGGCGGGCAGGTCATAGGTCTGCCCGTTCTGGCAGACGGTGACGGCGCTGACCGCGCCGTCCTGTATCCGTATATGCTCCAGCCGGGCGTTGAAGCAGATGTCCGCCCCGGCCGCCTCCAGCTCCTGCCGCAGGGCTTGCAGGGCGATGTGGAGCTTGTCGGTGCCCACGTGGGGCTTGGCGTCGGTCAAAATGGTATCCGGTGCGCCGCAGCGGACCAGCGTCTCCAGAATGAAGCGGTGGCGCAGGTCCTTTGTGCCGGTGTTCAGCTTGCCGTCGGAAAAGGCGCCGGCGCCGCCCTCGCCGAACTGGACATTGCTGTCCGGGTCCAGCGGGCCGCCGGACCAGAAGCGCTCAACGTCCGCCTGACGGTGTTCTACCGGCCGGCCGCGCTCCAATAGAATAGGGCGTGCGCCGCAGCGGGCCAGCACCAGAGCGGCGAACAGGCCCGCCGGTCCCGCGCCCACCACGATGGGCCGGACCGCCGGGGCCGTCACCGGCGGCGGCAGGAAGTACACTTCCTGTTTATAGACAGATACGCGCTTATCGCGGCAGCGGCGCAGGACCTGGGCCTCGTTTTTTACAGAGACGGACACCGTGTAGACAAGGGTCAGGTCTTCGCGGGCGTCGATGGCCTTTCGCAGAACGGTACAGGCGGTGATGTCCGCCGGAGCCACGCGGAGCAGCTTGGCGCACCGGGCGCACAGGAGCGTCTCCCGCTGGCCGGGGTGCAGGCGCAGTTGGTCGATACGAAGCATGGGTGCGTCTCCTTTTTATAGGATCGGGTGGGGGTTCGCCGCTGCGGCGGCGAGTTGGCTTTCCCCTGACGGGGAGAATTGCGCCTGCGGGCGCAAGCTGGGGCGTTTCGTGCCCCGGCACGAGTACCTTTCTTTTTTTGTAAAAAGAAAGGTACCAAAGAAAACCACTTAGACCTACGGTTTAAGGATCCCTTGGCGCGGGGAGGGTTTCGCCGCTGCGGCGGCGAGTCGATTTTCCCCTGACGGGGAGGCGGCCTCCGGCGGCCACATTTCTTTCTGCGAAGAAAGAAATGTGGGAAAGAAAGTCGCTTAGACCTACGGTCTAAGGACCCCTTGGCGCGCTGTGGGTCATGCAGATTTGGCGGTATGCACTCGCGCATGAAGTGCGGTGGGTAACATTGTCGGTTCAGGGGACTGCTTGTACCTCTTGCGCCGCTGCCGCTGACAACAGCGAGGGTAGGGGCTGGTACGCTGGTCGTTTTTAGCGATTATCAAATCGCGCCCATCGCGGTGCGAAGCACCGCAATGGGTAGGTGGCGGCTAACGCCGCCGTGGTATTGGGGGGACACTGCCTGCGGGCGCGGGATGGGGAGTTTCGTGCCCCCGGCACGAGTAACTTTCTTTTGTTGTCAAAAGAAAGTTACCAAAGAAAACCACTTAGACCTACGGTCTAAGGACCCCTTGGCGCGCTATGGATCATGCAAAATTGGCGGTGCTGGCTTCGCGGAATTGGCTCGGCGGGTATCGTTGTCGGTTCGGGGGACTGCTTGTACCTCCTGCGCCGCTGCCGCTGACAACAGCGAGGGTAGGGGTTGGTGCGCTGGTCGAGTGGCGATTATCAAATCGCGTCCATTGCGGCGCGAAGCACCGCAATGGGTAGGTGGCGGCTAACGCCGCCGGGATATGGGGGCACCTGTCTCCCTGCGGGTCGGTCGGTTCGCGGATCTGACACGCCACCGGCCTGTCATTCAACACCGCGGACCCTGCAAGGGGAAGGCTTGGCACCTGCGGGCGGGTGTTCAAAGAAAGTTCACGGTTTTCCTGCAAAACTTAAAGGTAGAATTAAGGAAAGCGAGTATGCTATAAAACAGAAAGAGCGATGAGCCCCTTCGAAGCAGGCACCCTTCTTCATGTCTGCTTCCTCCATCATACCACGCTTTCCCCTCGGCGGCAAGATGGGAGAGTGCTCCTTATACGAAACTGCGACACAGGAGGTCAACACAATGTATAACGACGAATTCAACAACAACGATATGTACCGCTTCACCAACCGGGAGGTGCCCCACGACGACTACGCGCCCGCACCCCGGCAGGAGAACACGTATACCGCGCCGGTGAAGAAGCAGGGCTTTTTCCGCAGGACGTGGGTGAAGGTCACGGCGCTGGTGCTGGCCTGCGCCGTGGTGGGCGGCGCAGCGGGCTACGGTGGCGCGGCGCTGGCAGGCGGCAGCACCTCCGGCGGCAAGACCACCATCAATGAGAGTGACCGCACGGCCACTGCCGTGCAGATCAAGAAGGTGGACGGCAAGACCAAGATGCAGCCCGCCGAGGTGTACGCCTCCACGGTAAACTCCACCGTGTCCATCAACTGCTCCTCCCAGAGCACCAACATCTTCGGCCAGACCCCCCAGTCCGCCTCCAGCGGCAGCGGCTTCATCATCAGCGAGGACGGCTATATCGTCACCAACTACCACGTGATCAACGGCGCCTCCTCCGTGAAGGTGACGCTGTATAACGGCAACACCTACGACGCCACCGTCATCGGCGGCGACAGCGACTACGACGTGGCGGTGCTGAAGATCAACGCCGCCGGGCTGACCCCCGTGACCCTGGGCAACAGCGCCGATGTGAACGTGGGTGACTCCGTGCTGGCCATCGGCAATCCCCTGGGCGAGCTGACGTTCTCCATGAGCGGCGGCTATGTGTCCAGCTGCAACCGCGCCATCAACGTGGACGGTACTCCCTTCAACATGATCCAGGTGGACTGCTCCATCAACCCCGGCAACTCCGGCGGCCCCCTGATGAACCTGTACGGTGAGGTGGTGGGCATCGTGTCCGCCAAGTACTCCACCTACTCCTCCACCACGGTGGAGGGTCTGGGCTTCGCCATTCCCATTGACGATGTGAAGTCCATCATCACCGACATCATGGAGAACGGCGCCGTCACCGGCAAGGCATACATGGCCGTGACCGTGGGCACCATGAACTCCCAGATGGCCGCCCAGTACAGCATCGACATCGATCAAGGCGTGTTCGTCTACTCCGTTGTCAAGGGCGGCGCCGGCGACAAGGCCGGCCTGCGCCTGGGCGACGTGATCACCAAGATGGGTGACACCACGCTGACCAGCCGGCAGGATCTGTCCGCGGCGCTGAAGAGCTACCGCGCCGGCGACACCGCCACCCTGACCGTGTTCCGCGACGGCAGCTACATCACCACCGACATCACCTTCGACCAGCAGCCCCAGATCACCGGCACCGACACGGAGGAGGACACCCCCCAGAGCGGCGGCAATAACGGCGGCTACAACGGCCAGATGCCCGAAAACTGGCAGGATTTCTACAACTACTTCTTCGGCAACCGCGGCTGAGCCGCACCGGAGCGCTCCGCGGCGCACCTGACCACTGCGCCGCCAGGATACCACGATCTTCTTCACATTCTTCATGTTTCCCAGCACACATTCGCTTCCCCCGCACCGTCCCTGCCGGAGCTACCCTGCCGGCGGGGACGGTTTTTTGCGCGGTTGCAAGGCGTTGACAGATATGGTATAATTCTTTATTGGTATACTATGTGGAAAAATGAGGAAACGACTATGGAAGTAACACAGGGCGCACCGTTTGAGAGCTTCGGCCTGTCAGAGGCCACCATGCGCGCCATACGAAATAAGCACTACACCGTCAGCACCCCCGTGCAGGCCGGGTGCATCCCCCCCATGCTGGCGGGGAAGGACGTGATCGCCAAGGCTCCCACCGGCACGGGCAAGACCATGGCCTTCGGCATTCCCATCATCGAGCGCATCGACCGGGAGAGCGAGGAGGTGCAGGCGGTCATTCTGGCACCCACGCGGGAGCTGGCCATGCAGATCACCGACGAGATGCGGGACATCGCCGTGTGCCACGAGGGCGTTCGGCTGGTGTGTCTGTACGGCGGACAGCCCATCGGCAAGCAGATCGACGCGCTGAAGCGGCGGCCCCAGATCGTGGTGGCCACGCCGGGGCGGCTGAGTGACCACATGAAGCGGCGGACCGTGAATTTGAAGAGCGTGCAGACGGTGGTGCTGGACGAGGCGGACCGGATGCTGGACATGGGCTTTATCCACGACGTGACGCGTATTCTGGACAAGATCCCCAGCCGGAAAAACCTGGGGATGTTCTCCGCCACCATCTCGCGGGAGGTGATGGACATCTCGTGGGTATACCAGCGGGACCCGGAGGAGATCACGGTGCAGGCCACCAAGGAGAACAAGCCGGACATTTTACAGTACCGGCTGGAGGTGCCCTCCGACGGGAAGGTGGACGCCATTGCGAAGATACTGGCGCATGAGAACTATGACCGGGTGATCTGCTTCTGCAACACCAAGGGCAGCACGGAGCGGCTGACAAAATTTTTGCAGATGCGGGGCGTGGACGCCCAGTGCATCCACGGGGACATCCCCCAGCGCAAGCGGGAGGAGGTCATGCAGCGGTTCCGGGACGGAAAGCTGCGGGTGTTCGTGGCCACGGACGTGGCCAGCCGGGGCATCGATGTGGACGATGTGGACGCGGTGTTCAACTATGAGGTGCCGGAGGAGAACGAGTATTACATCCACCGCATCGGCCGGACGGGGCGGGCCAAGAAGCACGGCGTGGCGTACACGCTGCTCAGCGACTTCCCCAGCCGGCTGCGGCTGGACAACATCGCGCGGAACACGCGGAGCACCATCGTGCCCGCCGTGCTGGGCGAGGACGGCAGCGTGACTGTCGGCGAGAAATGAGAAAAGAGCGCACTTCAGCAGGCGGGTCCTTTTTTACGGAACGGCAGCAGGTGGGCGCCGTTGAGCCGCGCGGGTTGCTATTTCGCGCGGTGTGTGGTACAATATACATATATAACCGCAAAATCCCGAAAAGGAGCGAAGATAATGAACGAAGAGTTGAAGAATATCCTCTCCCGCGTGGACCACACGCTGCTGGCACAAGGTGCCACCTGGAATGAGATCAAGGCCATCTGCGACGACGGCATCAAGTACGGCTGCGCCAGCGTGTGCATTCCCGCCAGCTATGTGAAGCAGGCGGCGGAATATGTGGACGGCAAGATCGCCGTCTGCACCGTTATCGGCTTCCCCAACGGCTACGACACCACCGCCGCCAAGTGCTTCGAGGCTGCCGACGCGGTGAAAAACGGTGCGTCCGAGGTGGACATGGTCATCAACATCGGTTGGGTGAAGGACGGTCTGTATGACAAGGTGCTGGAGGAGATCAAGGCCATCAAGGGTCACTGTGACGGCAGACTGCTGAAGGTCATCATCGAGACGTGCCTGCTGACCGAGGCGGAGAAGATCGAGCTGTGCCGCGTGGTGTCCGAGTCCGGCGCGGACTACATCAAGACATCCACCGGCTTCGGCGGGGGCGGCGCTACCCGGGAGGATGTGGCGCTGTTCAAGGCCCACGTGGCACCCCACGTGAAGATCAAGGCCGCCGGCGGCATCGCGGATCTGAACGACGCCAAGGATTTCATCGCCCTGGGCGCGGACCGTCTGGGCACCAGCCGTATCGTCAAGGCCGTGAAGGCCATGGAACAGTAAATATAAGGAGGAACCACTATGCCGACTCCCCACAATAACGCCAACAAGGGCGATTTCGCCAAGACCGTTCTCATGCCCGGCGATCCGCTGCGGGCCAAGTTCATTGCCGAGACGTTCCTCACCGAGCCGAAGCTGGTGAACAACGTCCGCGGCGTGCAGGGCTATACCGGCACCTACAAGGGCGTACCGGTGTCCGTCATGGCCAGCGGCATGGGCATCCCGTCCATCGGCATCTATTCCTATGAGCTGTACACCCAGTATGATGTGGAGAACATTATCCGCGTGGGCAGCGCCGGTGCCATGCGTGCCGACCTGGAGCTGGGCAGCGTGGTGGCCGGTCAGGGCGCCTGCACCAATTCCGACTTTGCCAGCCAGTATGAGCTGGGCGGCAGCTACGCGCCCATCTGCGATTTTGAACTGCTGATGGCCGCCGTAGAGAGCGCCGGGGAGCTAGGCGTGAAAATGCCCGTGGGCAATCTGTATTCCTCCGACACGTTCTATGACGCCGCCGGGCGCAACATGCGCTTCGCCAAGATGGGCGTCATGGCCGTGGAGATGGAGGCCGCCGGTCTGTACTGCACCGCCGCCTATACCGGCAAGCGGGCGCTGGCCATCTGCTCCATCTCCGACAACCTGGTCAACGGCACCGAGCTGTCCGCCGATGAGCGCCAGACCACCTTCACCAACATGATGAAGATCGCCCTGGAGGTGGCTGTGAAGATGGCCGCCAAGAAGTAAACAACGGTCACGACAGCGCGGGAGGATATCTCGCGCTGTCGCTATGCACGATACATTTGTACATTTCGTGCAAACAAAATGTAAATTTTTGATGACATTTGTTTACATTTCTACCGCAAAATGCGGTTTTCACTTGCCAAAGGCGAAAAAGTCTGCTATAATGCGCAAGGCACAGAGGGAGGAAGACCCCGTGCCGAAATGATGGTTTTCCCGCCGCAAGGCGCGAAAATAAAAAAATTGAGGAAGGTAGAATAACCATGAAGAAGTTTCTTGCTATGATCCTGGCTCTGGTTATGGCGCTGTCCCTGGTCGCTTGCGGCGACAAGAAGGACGACCCCAAGACCGACGACAACCAGGGCGACAACTCCGAAGTCACCGAGATCACCAACGCCGACGAGATCGCCGACGAGATGACCTCCGAGGATGGCAAGTACGAGATCGCTTTCGTCACCGACGTGGGCCAGCTGAAGGATAAGTCCTTCAACCAGGGCACCTTCGACGGCGTGAAGCTGTACGCTGCCAACAACGGCCTGAGCTACAAGTACTATCAGCCCGCCAACGGCGACCAGGCTACCGATGACGACCGTTACGATGCCATGAAGGCTGCTGCCGAGGGCGGCGCCAAGGTCATCGTGGCTGCCGGCTTTATGCAGGCCACTGCCCTGACCAAGGCCGCTGCTGAGTTCACCGATGTCAAGTTCGTGTTCGTGGACCGCGACAGCGCTGTGACCCTCGAGGACGGCACCGCCCTGAAGAACGTTCTGGGCATCTGCTTCCAGGAAGAGCAGTGCGGCTATCTGGCCGGTTACGCTGTTGTTAAGGAAGGCTACACCAAGCTGGGCTTCACCGGTGGTGGCGGCGGTGACAACCCCGCTTGCTGCCGTTACGGCTACGGCTTCGTGCAGGGCGCTTCCGCTGCTGCTGCTGAGATGGGCGTGAAGGTCGAGATGAACTACTCCTGGCTGTACGGCGCTTCCTTCTCCGCTTCCACCGAGCTGCAGACCATGGCTTCCGGCTGGTATGAAAACGGCACCGAGGTCATCTTCGCCTGCGGCGGTAATATGTTCCAGTCTGTCGCCGCTGCCGCTGCCGCTAACGACGGCGCCGTGGTGGGCGTGGACGTTGACCAGTCCAGCCAGTCCGATACCGTTATCACCTCCGCTATGAAGGGCCTGTCCGCCTCCGTGCAGTGGGCTTGCGGCAAGGTCTATGACGGTTCCTTCGACGAGATCGGCGGCACCTTCGTGACCCTGGGCGCCAAGGACAACGCTGTGGGCCTGCCCACCGCTACCTGGTCCCTGACCAAGTGGACTGTGGACGACTACAACGCCATGCTGGCCAAGATGGCCGATGGTTCTCTGGTCGTCGACAACGACTACTCCAAGCTGGACAGCACCGACAGCCTGACCCTGAACCTGGTCAAGTAATCGGAACGTACTTAACAAAAAAAGAGACGCCTACGGGCGTCTCTTTTTTTTGCGTCAAGCGCCGTGATATGAGGAGTAAAACGCCGCTGTTTTTCTTGCAATCTGTGCATATATGCTATATAATAAATTTATGCCTTTATCGCCATTAGGCAAAATAATAGAGGAAAGTAGGTGGCGGCATGGATAAGACTCCCTCGTATGTGATCGAGATGCTTCACATTACCAAGGAGTTCCCCGGCATCAAGGCCAACGACGATATCACCCTCCAACTGAAAAAGGGAGAGATCCACGCGCTGCTGGGCGAAAACGGCGCCGGCAAATCCACGCTGATGAGCGTGCTGTTCGGCCTGTACCAGCCCGAGGCGGGTGAGATACGCAAGAACGGCCAGACGGTGAAGATCAACGATCCCAACGATGCCACGGCACTGGGTATCGGCATGGTCCACCAGCACTTCAAGCTGGTGGAGGTATTCTCCGTACTGGACAACATCATTCTGGGCGCCGAAACGACGAAGTGCGGCTTCCTGCAGAAAAAGGAAGCGCGGAGGAAGGTCGAGGAGCTCTCCAAGCGGTACGGCCTGCACGTGGACCTGGACGCCAAGGTGGAGGATATCACTGTGGGTATGCAACAGCGTACCGAGATCCTGAAGATGCTCTACCGCGACAACGAGATCCTCATCTTCGACGAGCCCACCGCCGTGCTGACGCCCCAGGAGATCGACGAGCTGATGGCCATTATGAAGAACCTGACGGCGGAGGGGAAATCCATCCTCTTCATCTCCCACAAGCTCAACGAGATCATGGCGGTGGCGGACCGGGTGACGGTTCTGCGTAAGGGCCGCTATGTGGGTACCGTGAACACCTGCGACACCAACAAGCAGGAGCTGTCCAACATGATGGTGGGCCGCCCGGTGCAGCTGGAGGTCGTAAAGGAGCCGGCCAAGCCCACGGATGTGGTGCTGGAGGTCCGGGATCTGTGTGTGCCCTCTCATACCCACAAGCGCAACGCCGTGGACCATGTCAGCTTTGATGCACGCGCCGGCGAGATACTCTGTATCGCCGGTATCGACGGCAACGGACAGACGGAGTTCATTCACGCGCTCACCGGCCTGGATAAGAGCAATGGCGGCACGGTGACGCTGTGCGGCAAGGATATCTCCCACGCCAGCATCCGTCGCCGCGGAGAGTGTATGAGCCACATCCCCGAGGATCGGCACAAGCACGGCCTGGTGCTGGATTTTACGCTGGAGCAGAACCTGGTGCTGCAGCGGTATAAGGAGCCGGAATTCGAAAAGGGCGGCTTTATCAAAAAGGACGCGGTGCGTGCCTACGCCGAGAGGCTGATCGAGGAATACGATATCCGCAGCGGACAGGGCCCCGTGACCACCGCCCGCAGTATGTCCGGCGGCAACCAGCAGAAGGCGATCATCGCCCGCGAGGTGGACCGCAACAAGCCGCTGATCGTGGCGGTCCAGCCTACCCGCGGCCTGGACGTGGGCGCGATCGAAAACGTACACAAGGAACTGGTGAAGCAGCGTGATGCCGGCAAGGCAGTGCTGCTGGTATCCCTGGAGCTGGACGAGGTCATGAGCCTTTCCGACCGCATCCTGGTCATGTACGAGGGTGAGATCGTGGGTGAGTTCGATCCGAAGCAGATCACCGTGCAGGAGTTGGGCCTCTATATGGCCGGCGCCAAGCGGGCGGACAAGAAAGAGGGTGAGACGGCGTGAAGCAAAAACTGACAGATCTGTATGCCAAGAATGGCACCAAGAAGGTCCTGGCCTCTCTGCTGTCCATCCTGGCCGGCCTGCTGCTGGGCAGCATCGTGGTCATTATTGTGGGCCTGGCGGAGCAGAAGATCACCACTGCCGGTATGTGGGAGGGCGTCCGGCTGATTTTTGCCGGCATCCTCAGCACAGGCCGCGACGCTGCGGGCGCGCTGACCTGGGGCTTTAACGCCCAGAATGTGGGCAATATGCTCTTCCGCGCCATGCCGCTGATCATGACCGGCCTTTCCGTGGCGGTGGCCTTCAAGACGGGCCTGTTCAATATCGGCGCACCCGGCCAGTATCTGATGGGTACGCTTGTCTCGCTGTCCGTCGCGCTGGGCATCCCCTCCGAGTCCGTGCCCGTGGGCATCATCTGGCTGCTGGCCTTTCTGGGCGGTATGCTGGCTGGCGCCCTGTGGGGTGCGATCCCCGGATTGCTGAAGGCGCTGCTGAATATCAACGAGGTGCTGGCCTGCATCATGACCAACTGGATCGCAGCCAATCTTGTTACCTGGATGTTTGATATCAGCAGCTTCAAGAATGTAACAGAGGGTACGAAGTCCGGTTACATCTACAAGACCACCTTCAACGGTGTGGCCACACCCAAGCCGGGACTGGATCAGCTGTTCCCCGGCTCCCAGGTCAATGCCGGTATTCTGGTGGCCATCATTCTGGCCATCGTGGTGTACATTATCATGGAGAAGACGGTGTTCGGCTATGAGCTGAAGGCCTGCGGCGCCAACCGCCATGCGGCCCGCTACGCCGGTATCCCCGATAAGCGCAATATCGTGCTGTCCATGGCCATTGCCGGCGCGCTGGCCGGCGCCGGCGCCGCGCTGTACTGGCTCAGCGGCAACACCGAGTTCTACTGGAACACCTATCAGGCCCTGCCCGGCGTGGGCTTTAACGGAATCCCCGTGGCCCTGCTGGCGGTGAACAATCCCATCGCGGTCATTTTCACCGGCATCTTCATGGCCATGCTGGATATCGTCGGTCTGCAGCTGACCAACCTGACTGCCTACAACGAGTACATCACCGACGTGATCATCTCCGTCATCGTGTATCTGTCCGCCTTCTCTCTGCTCATCCAGATGATGCTGACTGGACGGAAAAAGAAGCTCGTCGTGGAGGCCAACAAGACCACCACGGCGGATATACCGGCAGAGGCGGAGACACAGCCACTGGATGCGCCGCCGGAGGACATACCGGACATACCGATGGAGGAAGCACCGCAGGTACCTGAGCAGCCGGAGGAAGGAGGGGAGCAGGCATGACATTTCTGATCCAACAGACCATGATCTACGCCGTTCCCCTGATGATCGTGGCGCTGGCCGGCGTGTTCGCTGAGCGCAGCGGTATCATCAACCTGGCGTTGGAAGGTATTATGATCCTGGGCGCGTTTATCGGCGTGCTGTTCGTGAACATCATGCAGACCAACCACGTCTACGACGCGGCCAAGGCTGCCGGCGACTGGATGGCTTTGCAGGGCTTTGAGCTGCTGGCTATGCTGGTGGCGGCCATATTCGGCGCCATTTTCTCCCTGCTGCTGAGCTTTGCCTCCGTAAATCTGCGGGCGGACCAGACCATCGGCGGTACGGCGCTGAACCTGATGGCTCCGGCCCTGGTGCTGTTCCTCATCCGTATCATCGCCAACCAGAACACTCTGCAAATGGCCACCGGCGATGCGGCCAGTTGGTTCATGATCAAGAAGACCACTCTGGGCTACGCGAAGACGGACGACCTGGGCTTCCTGGGCAATACCTTCCTGCACAAGGTGTATCTGGCGACCTATATCTGCATCATCATTTTCGTGGTGCTGTCGATCCTGCTGTACAAGACCCGGTTTGGCCTGCGGCTGCGCTCCTGCGGTGAAAATCCCCAGGCGGCGGACTCCGTGGGTATCAACGTGTACAAGATGCGCTATGCCGGTACGACCATCTCCGGCGCGCTGGCCGGCATGGGCGGCTTTGTCTACGCCCTGACCACGGCCAACTGCACGGCCAACGGCGATGTGGCGGGCTTCGGCTTCCTGGCGCTGGCCGTTATGATCTTCGGTAACTGGAAGCCGCTGAACATCGCCGGGGCGTCGCTGCTGTTCGGCCTGTTCAAGTGTATCGCCGCGGCGTACTCCAGCCTGGATATCAACGGCGACGGCGTGTATTGGCTGGCGGAGATCGGCATCAGCTCCCACGTGTACCGTATGCTGCCGTACCTGATCACGCTGGTGGTGCTGGCCTTCACATCCAAGAAATCCCGCGCACCCAAGGCGGAGGGTATCCCCTACGACAAGGGCCAGCGGTAAGAAAAGCATAAAAAAGAAGCACCCGTACGGGTGCTTCTTTTTGCGCTGTTTTACATGGATTTTACAAAAGATGGCCTGCGAACTTGACATTTATACCGTACAATGTAGATGGACAATAAGGTGACATCTGAGAAAATGTAAAGTTGAGGGAAAGAAAATGGATATTTTTCATGCACTGACCATGCTGGGCGGGCTGTGCCTGTTTCTGTTCGGCATGAATTTCATGGGCCAGGCGCTGGAGCGCCGGGCCGGCGGCAAGCTGCGGACGCTGCTGGATAAAATGACCGGCAGCGTGGGTGCCGGTTTCCTGACCGGACTGGGCATCACCGCCATCATTCAGAGCTCATCGGCCACCACCGTCATGGTGGTGGGCTTCGTGAACTCCGGGCTGATGACCCTGCGGCAGGCTATCAATGTTATCATGGGCGCCAACGTGGGCACCACGGTGACGGCCTGGCTGCTGAGCCTGGCGGGGATCGACGGCGGCAGCGTGTGGCTGCAGCTGCTGAAGCCCACCGCCTTTACGCCGGTGCTGGCGCTGATCGGCATCATTTTCTATATGTTCTGCAAGGACAGCCGGAAAAAGGAGACTGGCTCCATTCTGCTTGGCTTTGCCACGCTGATGTTCGGCATGGACACCATGAGCGCCGCGGTGGCGGGGCTGAAGGACGTGCCGGGGTTTGCAGAGCTGTTTTTGGCCTTTACAAACCCGCTGCTGGGCGTGCTGGTGGGCGCGGTGCTGACGGCGATCATCCAGTCGTCCTCCGCCTCGGTGGGTATTTTGCAGGCGCTGGCCTCTACCGGCCAGGTCAGCTACGCCGCCGCGGTGCCCATTATCATGGGCCAGAACATCGGTACCTGCGTCACGGCGCTGATCTCCTGCGTCGGCACCAACAAAAACGCCAAGCGGGCGGCCGTGGTGCATCTGATGTTCAATGTGATCGGCGTGGCGGTGCTGCTGACGGTGTTCTGCATCGTCAAGGCCATCTTTGCCCCGGTACTGCTGAACAATGCGGCGTCTATGGCGGGTATCGCTGTGGCCCACTCGGTGTTCAATATCCTGTGTACGGCCATACTGCTGCCCTGCGGCGGCCTGCTGGAGAAGTTGGCTATCCGCCTGGTGCCGGATAAGGCCCACGCGGCCGATAAAACGGTGGAGCTGGACCAGCGCCTGCTGACCACACCGGCCGTGGCGCTGGAGCGCTGCCGGGTCGTCACCTGCGAGATGGCGGAGGTTGCCGTGCGGGCGCTGCAAAACGCCCTGCGGAGCTTTGACCACTACACCGAAGCGCTGGCCTCCGCCATCCGGGAGGATGAGAGCCGCTGCGACCACTACGAGGACGTGCTGGGCACCTATCTGGTAAAGCTCAGCGCCCAGAAGCTGGGTGAGCAGGAGAGCGAGGAGTCCGCGGAGCTGCTGAAGGCCATCGGCGATTTTGAGCGTATCTCCGACCATGCGGTGAACGTGCTGGAGTCGGCGGAGGAGCTGCGGAAGAAGGGGCTGGCCTTCAGCGACGAGGCGAAGCGGGAGCTGAGCGTGCTGTCCGCCGCGGTCAACGATATCCTCATGCGGGCGCTGGACGCTTTCCGGCAGCAGGATATGACCGCCGCCCGGCAGGTGGAGCCGCTGGAGCAGGTCATCGACGATCTGAAGGAGCAGCTGCGTACCCGACATATCCTGCGGATGCAGCAAGGCCAGTGCAGCATCGAGGCGGGCTTTGTCTGGTCCGACCTGCTGACGGACCTGGAGCGTACCTCGGACCACTGCTCCAATATCGCCGGGTGCGTGATCGACGCCGCCCACCACGACCTGAATATGCACGCCACGCTGGATGCGGCGCGGCGCCGGGACCCGGACTTCCGGGAGCAGTACCAACGCTGCGCGGCGAAATATCAGGTGTAAACAAAAGAAGTCCCTCCCGCCGGGAGGGACTTCTTCTTGTGCGCTCACAGCCCGCGGGAGGCTCGCTCCCGCGCCTCGGCCTCCGCCCGCTGGCGGCAGACCTCCACCCAGTCGGGCAGCTTGTCCAGCTCGGCGGCAAAGGCGGCCAGTTCGTCGGGAATGACGATCTTCTGGGGACAGACAGCGGCGCAGGCGCCGCAGCCCAGACAGGCGTGAGGCCACTTGTTCGCGGGCACCGCGTCCAGCTGCATCTTGATGGTGCTGCCGCTGCCGGTGCGGAGCTGGTTGTACTTGTGCAGCAGATCCGGGATATCCAGCTGCTGGGGACAGCCGTCACAGCAGTAGCGGCAGGCAGTGCAGGGGATGGAATTCTTCATCTTATCCGCCGCGGCAAAGAGGATCGCCTCCTCAGCGGGGGAGAGGGGGTCGAGGTGCTCGAAGGTGGCCACGTTATCCGCCATCTGCGCCATGTCGGACATACCGGAGAGGACCATGTGGACGTTATCCAGCCCCTGGAGCCAGCGGAAGCCGAAGGAGGCGATGCTGGCGTTGGGGCGAAGGGCGTGGAGCTGCTGTTCACTGTCGGCATCCAGGGCGGCCAGCTTGCCGCCGCGGACCGGCTCCATGACCCAGACGGGGATATGGTGCTTTTCCAGCAGCTCGTATTTCTCTTTGGCCCGCTGGATGGTCCAGTCCAGATAGTTCAGCTGGATCTGACAGAACTCCATCTCCTTGCCATAGCGCTCCAGAAAAGCGGTGAGGCAGGGAAGGTCCGCGTGGGTGGAAAAGCCCAGGTGCTTGATGCGGCCCAGACGCTTCTGCTCCACAAAGTAGTCGATGATGCCCCACTTGGGGTCGGTGTAGATATCTACGTCGTTTTCATAGACGTTGTGCAGCAGGTAGAAATCGAAGTAGTCCACCCGACACTTCTCCAGCTGCTGGGCAAAGGTGTCCGCCGGGTCCGGGTCGCAGGTGAGCGTATGGCCGGGGTATTTGGTGGCCAGGTAGAAGCTGTCCCGGGGATGCTTTTTCAGGCAGCGGCCTACCACCGTCTCGGACAGATTTTGCATATAGGCCCAGGCGGTGTCGAAATAATTGACGCCGTGGGCCAGCGCATAGTCCACCATCGCCTGGGTGGTGTCCTCGTCGATGGCGCCGTCCACCGTGGTGGGCAGGCGCATGGTGCCGAAGCCCAGCAGGGACAGGTGCAGGTCCTGAAAATCACGATAGATCATGGCATTGCCCTCCTTTTTTGTGGTGCTATTTTACCGCGAAAAATGGCGGAGCGCAAGAGTGGAATTGGCCGTGCGGTACGCCTGCGCCGCCGCTGCACCCGGGAGAGGGCCTGCGGCATGATGGAGACGGTCCTGGGCGACAGACTGCACCAGCTGAAATGCGGGCTGGAGATGACCTTCTGAAAAACAGACCACCCCCGGCTCCTCGCCGGGGGTGGTTTTGCTTGCTCAGGGCAGCAGTGTTTTCTCCAGGAAGTCGTAAACGGCCTCGGCGGTCTGGTGGACGGAGTCCAGCAGGACGTATTCGTCGCTGCTGTGATAGTTCTCGCCGTCGGCGCCGAAGATGATGGCCGGCGCGCCCAGCCGTGTGCCCAGGTAGTTGAAGTCGCCGATGCTGGCGAAGTAGGAGATGGTGGGTTCCTTGCCGGTGACCTTGCGGATGGACTCCAGCAGGGAGACGGTCATGGGGTCGTCCTGGGGGACGGTGTAGGGCATGAAGCCCCGGGAGCCCTCAGACGGTGCTTCGCGGAAGCAGATCTCATACCGCCCGGTGATACCGGCGCGCTGCACGGCCTTTTCGATCTCGCGGACGATGGTGTCCGGGCTCTCGCCCACCACGATGTGCCAGAACAGGCGGAGCACGGCGAAGTCCGGCACGCTGCACGCGCCGCCGTCGGCATTGATGCCCACCACGCAGCAGGTGCCCTTGCCCAGGTGCGGGTCCTCAACATAGTCCACCTGCTCCAGGGCCTGCGCCACCTTGGCGGCGTCCAGCAGAGCGCTGTGGCCCTTTCCCGGGTTGGCCGCGTGGGCGGACTTTCCGTAGAAGCGGATCTCCAGACCGTAGCCGCCTCGGGCGCCCAGGCAGACATCGGGGAAGGGCTTGCCGTCAAAGCCGGCGCTTGGCTCGGTGATGATGGAGAAGTCCACGTCAGAGAGATAGCCGTCCTCGATGAGGGCATTGGTGCCCAGGCCGTAGGGGCCCTCCTCGTCAGAGACCAGCGCCAGCTTGATCTTCCCGGCGAAGGTCTTGTGGGCGGCGGCGAAGCGGGCAGCCGTGACCATCAGCGCGGCGCAGCCGGATTTCATGTCCAGCGCGCCCACACCATAGAGCCTGTCGCCGTCCAGCTCGCCGTAGGGGTCGCGGGTCCAGCCGCCGCACAGCTGCACGGTGTCCAGGTGGCCGTTCAGGCAGATGACCGGTCCGGGTCTGCCGCCGTCGATAACGGCGATGACATTTTTTCCATGGAAATCTGTGACCTTGGCATCGTGGTATTCGTGCAGCTGTGCGGGCAGTTCCTGCCGGCACAGCCAGTCTCTGGCAAAGGCCATGATCTCGTCCTCGTGGAAATACGCACTCTTAATGGCGGTGAGCTGCTGCAAAAGTGCTGTGACCTCAGCTTTTTCTATCATCAGTATGATCGCTCCTTTCTGCTGTGGGGGCAGGGGATATATTCTTTCATTATGCAGTATAGCGGGCAGGCGTTTAACGCCTGTTGGTCCGGGCGTTTTTCACTTATTGCTCCACGCGCCACAGTGCGCCGAAGTACCACGCACCCATGCCGTCGGACACCACGCCGGTCACGTCGCCGCGCAGGGCGTAGGCCTGCTCCTTCTCATACAGCGGTATCACGTTGGCCGTGTCCAGCAGCAGCCACTCCGCATCCTTCAAATAGGCGTCCCGCGCCTCGGCGGAGGTGCTGGCCGCCGCCACCCGCATCAGAATATTATAGGCGTTCATGTAGATCAGCGCGTAGTTCCGCGTGTCGCCGCTGCGCCACAGGTCCAGATAGGCTGATGCATCGTTGTACAGCGCGTCCAGCTCCGTCAGGGCCAGGGTGAACGCGCCGCTGCTGAGCAGCTGCTGATACGTCTCCGCATCCTCACCCTGCAGGATCACGCTCAGTCCCAGTTTTTCCTGCCACACCTTCTGCAGCCGCTGGGCCAGCGCCGTCTGCGCCGGCGTATTCCGGTACAGCAGCGTCACCGTCCCCAGGCTTATCAGCGCCTCCGGCCGCCGCAGGCCCGCCTGCGTCATCAGCTCCAGCGCCTGACTGCACCGGTCCGTGTAGGTATCCGCCTCGCAGTCGATCACCGCGCCGTTGACCGCCCGGAACTCCTCGCCCCCGGCGGTGCGTATGCCGTGAGGCACCAGCCCCTCCGCGGCGGCATAGTCCGCGCCCAGAGCGCCGGCCGCCGCATCCCGGTCGATGACCAGACTCATGGCCTGCCGCAGCTCCGTCCGGTCCATGTTGGTGGCCATCTGGTTGATGAGCAGCACGCCCACGGTGCTGCTGCCGCCGTAGGTGCCGTCCTCTCCTGCCGCGCCGATGACCGCGTCCGCGGTGCCCGCGTCCTTGGCGGCCTCCGCCGCGCTCTTGAACCGGATCTCGATCCGGTCCGCGCGCACCTGCCGCGCGTTATAGTGGTCCTCCTGCTTCACCAGCGTGGCGAAGAGGCTGTCGCTCCAATCGCCGGTGCGGCGGTACGGCCCGTTGCCCACGAACCACGTCCGGCTGGCGCTCCAACCCTCGCCGCCTTCCACAGCCTTCTGTTGCACCGGCATGGTGGCCGCCGCTGTGCACACCGCGTCCACAAAGTACGGGCACATCGTGCTCAGCGTCACCACGAAGGTGTGCTCGTCCTCGGCGTATACGCCCAGCGCCTCCGGGTCGCCCGCGTGGGCGTCCTCATAGCCCGCCACCATGGACAGGATCTCCGCCTCCTGGCTGTCCGTCTCCGGTGCTGTCAGTCGCCGCCAGGCGTACACGAAATCCTCTGCCGTCACGTCGCTGCCGTCGGACCACTTGCCGTCGCGCCGCAGGTGGAACGTGTACGTCTGCGTGCCGTCCTCGTTGTCTGTGCAGTCATAGGTGTGGGCCGCTGCGGGTACCGCGCCCTCTGCCGTCCAGCGGTACAGGTTGTCGAACAGGTGCAGCACCAGGGTGCGCTCCGCCGGTGTGGCGGCATAGGCCGGGTCCACCGTGGACACGCTGCCGGTCATCACCACCGACGCGGTGTTCTCGCCGCTGCGGCCGCGGCCGCAGCCGGCCAGCAGCGCCGCCATCATACACAGGCACAGCAGCATGGCCGCGCCCCGCTTCCATCGTTTCATAGGACTTCCTCCGGGAATAGACTTTTCCCCATTATATATGGTTTTGCGCCAAAAGTAAAGCCGCCCTCCGGGCGGCCTCACTTTGTTTACAATTACTCCGCGATCAGCAGCTGGGCGATCTGCACGGCGTTGGTGGCCGCGCCCTTGCGTACCTGGTCGCCGCAGCACCAGATGTTCAGCCCGTTGTCGCTGGTCAGGTCGTCCCGGATACGCCCCACGAACACCAGGTCCTGGTCGCTGGTCTCCAGCGGCATGGGATAGCGCTTGTTGGCCAGGTCATCCACCAGCCGGCAGCCGGGAGCGGCGGCGATCAGTTCCCGGGCGCGCTCCACGCTGATTTTCTCCTTGGTCCGCACCACGATGGACACGCTGTGGCTCCGCACCACAGGAACGCGGACGCAGGTGCAGCTGACCTTCAGCTCCGGCAGGTGCATGATCTTCCGGCCCTCGTTCTGCATCTTCATCTCCTCGGAGGTATAGCCCTCAAAGGCCTCGCCGCCGATCTGGGGGATGACGTTATAGGCGATCTGGTACTGGAATACCTTGGGTTCCACCGGCTTACCCTCCCGCAGCAGCTCCACCTCGTCCATCAGCTCGATGGGGCCGCCGGCGCCGGCGCCGGACACCGCCTGGTAGCTGCTGGCCACAATGCTCTCGATGGGGCTGTCGTGGTTCAGGGCGTTGATGGCCACCAGCGAAACGATGGTGGTGCAGTTGGGGTTGGAGATGATGCCCTTGTGCTTCTTCACGTCCTCCGGATTGATCTCCGGCACGATCAGGGGCACATCCGGGTCCATGCGGAAGGCGCTGGAGTTATCCACGAACACCGCGCCCGCCTTGACGATTGCCGGGGCGAACTGCTTGGCGATGTCGTTCTCCGCCGCGCCCAGCACGATGTCCATGCCCTTGAAGGCCTCGTCACAGGCCATCTCCACGGGGATGTCGTGGCCCTTCCAGTGGATGGCCTGTCCCACAGACCGGGCTGACGCCAGCGGGTGCAGCTCCTCGATGGGGAAATCGCGCTCGGCCAGTACCTTCATCATCTCGCGGCCCACCGCGCCGGTGGCGCCCAGAATAGCAACTTTATACTTTTTCATATGATGTACTCCTTTTCTCGATATCGAATAAGCGGTGTATCCTGCGTTCAGATGCGGCGCATCGACTTTGTGTACGGCAAGCCGCTGCGGCGAAGTATGGGCGCAGGAGACGCACTTTATTTTACAAAACTGTTGTACAGCACCCGGATAGCCTTCTCAAAGTCGGCGCTGTCCACGCCCACGATGATGTTCAGCTCTTCGGGCCCCTGGGTGATCATGCGGATATTGATGCCGTTTTCGCCCAGCTTGGCGAAGATCTTGCCGGAGGAACCGGGCTGGAAGGCCATCTTCCGGCCCACGGCCGCCACCACAGCCATACCGTCGGTAACGTGCAGGCTGTCGGGCTTGATCTCCTTCTCCATGTCGCCCAGTGCCTGATACAGATACGGCGCGGCCTTTGCCGCCTCCACCACCAGCGATACCGAGTCGATACCGGAGGGGATGTACTCCACGTTGATGTGATAGCGCTCCAATATCTCCAGCACCCGGCGGATAACGCCCAGCTCCGAGGACATTCCGTTCTTGGTCATGGTGATGACGGAAAAGCCCTTCTTTCCGGCGATGCCGGTGATCATGCTGCTCTCCTGCAGCTCCGCCGCCGTGTCGTCGAAGGCCTCCCGTATCATGGTGCCCGGGTGCTCCGGCTGGTTGGTGTTGCGGATGTTCAGGGGGATGTTCTTCTCCCGCACCGGGGAGACGGTGCCTTCATGCAGCACCTGTGCGCCGATATAGCTCAGCTCACGCAGCTCGGCGTAGGTAATGCGCTCGATGGGCCGCGGGTCGGGTACGATCTTGGGGTCGGCCATCAGGAAGCCGGACACGTCCGTCCAGTTCTCATACACGTCGGCGTCCAGCGCCGCCGCCGCCAGTGCACCGGTGATGTCGCTGCCGCCCCGGCTGAAGGTGTGGATGCTGCCGTCCGGCAGCACGCCGTAGAAGCCGGGAATGACCACCTTCCGCCCGCTGGCCGCATGGACCAGAGCCTGATAGCTGGCCTCCTGGTCCACCGTGCCGTCCATGCGGAAGTGCAGCCACAGGCTGCTGTCCAGAAAGTCAAAGCCCAGGCAGTCGGCCATGATCCGGGCGGCGAAATACTCGCCCCGGCTCACCAGCTCGTCGGCGGAGATGCCCTTGTCCATCTTGGCGCGCAGGGCGCCGAATTCCGCCTCCAGCGGCGTGGACAGGCCCAGCTCGTCCCGGATCTCCAGATACCGGCTGCGTACCATATCGAATATACCGTCGCAGCTGACGCCGTACTGCAGGTGGGCGTGGCACAGATACAGCAGGTCCGTGATCTTGTGATCGTCCTTGAACCGTTTTCCGGCGGCGCTGACCACCACCACCCGGCGAGCAGGGTCTGCCTCCACGATAGAGCGTACTTTTTCCAGCTGGTGGGCGTCCGCCATGGACGACCCGCCGAATTTCAACACTTTCAACATAGTCCTTGCCTCTTTCGCTTTGGTTATTGTGTGCAGGGTTTTCATGCGCGACAAAAAAATATTTTCTGTCCACAGGAGAAAAACACTTGCTTTTTTGATGGGGACAGTGTATCATAGCCTTATCAGAAATGCAAGACCCAATTTCAAAAGTTTTTCCGGAGGCTTTTTTACCATGATCTACCACAGCACAAGAAACGAGCAGCTCACCGCATCCTCCACCCACGCGGTGCTCCAGGGCATCGCCCCGGACGGCGGCCTGTACATCTGCGACCCGGCGGCCCTGCGCTTCGACTGGCGCGCTGCCCTGGAAAAGGACACCCTCTCCATGGCGGCGGATATCCTCCACGCCCTGCTGCCGGACTTTCAGGACATGGACCGGCTGGTCCGCGACAGCTACGCCGGCAAGTTCCCCACGTCCGACCTGACACCCCTGACCCCCGTGGCGGATAAATACGTGCTGGAGCTGTACCACGGCCCCACCTCCGCCTTCAAGGATGTGGCCCTCAGCGTCCTGCCCCGCCTCATCGTGGCGGCGGCCAAGGCCGAGGGCATGAAGGGCGACGTGGTCATCCTGACGGCCACCTCCGGCGACACCGGCAAGGCGGCCATGGAGGGCTTCCACGACGTGCCCGGCACCCGCATCACCGTGTTCTACCCCTACGGCGGCGTCTCCGCTGTCCAGCAGGCCCAGATGGCCACCCAGGAGGGCGCCAACGTCCGCGTCTGCGCCGTCCGCGGCAACTTCGACGACGCCCAGACCGGCGTGAAGGAGATCTTCGCCGCCTGCAAGGACAAGGACCTCCACGGCGCCATGCTCTCCTCCGCCAACTCCATCAATATCGGCCGTCTGGCCCCCCAGGTGGTCTATTACTTCCGCGCCTACGGCGATCTGGTGAAGTCCGGCCGCATCCGGCTGGGCGACGTGGTGGACTACACCGTCCCCACCGGCAACTTCGGCGACATTCTGGCCGGCTATTTTGCCAGGCAGATGGGCCTGCCTGTGGGCCGCCTGATCTGCGCCAGCAACGCCAACGACGTGCTCACCGAGTTCCTGACCACCGGCCGCTACGACAAGCGCCGCCCCTTCTATAAGACCACCTCCCCCTCCATGGATATCCTGGTGTCCAGCAATCTGGAGCGCCTGCTCTATCTGGTCAGCCAGGATGCCAGCTGCGTGGAGCGCCTGATGCGGGAGCTGAACACCCAGGGCTGGTATCAGGTCAGCGGCTGGATGCTGGAGCAGCTCCGTGCCGTCTTCGGCTGCGGCTGCTGCGACGATGCCGGCGCGGCGGAGGTCATCGGCCGGGTGTGGCGCGAGCACAAATACCTCTGCGACCCCCACACCGCCGTGGCCTGGGCCGTGGCGGAGAAGCACACCCGCGAGGGCGTTCCCATGGTGGTCCTGTCCACCGCCTCGCCCTACAAGTTCCCCGCCGCCGTGCTGCACGCCCTGGGCGAGGCATCCGGTGACGATGAGTTCGCCATGATGGAGCAGCTCCACGCCCTCACCGGCATGGACATCCCCAAAAATCTCCGCGGCCTGGAGGGCCGCCCCGTCCTCCATACCGACGTCATCGACAAGGACGCCATGCTGGACTATGTGCTGTCCGACGTGCTGAAATAAAAGAAAGGAACTGTTCCCTATGAATATCGTTTGTTTGGACATGGAGGGCGTCCTCGTCCCTGAGATCTGGATCGCCTTTGCCGAGGAAAGCGGCATTCCCGAGCTGCGCCGCACCACCCGCGATGAGCCGGATTATGACAAACTCATGCGCTGGCGCATCGATCTGCTGCGGCAGCGCGGCCTGAAGCTCAGCGCCATTCAGGAGACCATCTCCCGCATCGACCCCCTGCCCGGTGCCAAGGACTTCCTGGACGCGCTGCGTAAGGATACCCAGGTGGTCATCCTCAGCGACACCTTCGACCAGTTCGCCATGCCCCTCATGGCCAAGCTGGGCTATCCCACCCTGCTGTGCAACACCCTCGAGGTGGACGGCGAGGGCTACATCACCCGCCACCTCATGCGCTGTGAACACTCCAAGCTCACCACCGTCAAGGCCCTTCAGTCTATCGGCTACGACACCATCGCCAGCGGCGACAGCTATAACGATTTGGAGATGATCCTCCACAGCAAGGCCGGCTTTCTCTTCCGCGGTCCCGACAAGATCAAGCAGGACTACCCCGACCTGCCCGCCTTCGAGGACTACGGCGACCTGCTGGCCGCCATCCGCGCCGCCCTGTAACAGCGGTGCTGCGGTGAAAGACAAAGACAAAGCAAAAACCGGCGCCCCCCGGCGCCGGTTTTTGCTTTGTGAAAGGAGGGGGTAAGATCACATCTGGACGCGGTTCTCGCGGGTCCAGCTGGTGATGTCCAGGTTGGGATAGCGGCGGCGCAGCTCGTCCAGCTTGCCTTCGGTGTCGCCCAGTGCGGCGATGCTGTTGATGGCCGCCACATCGGCGGCGTTCATGGCGTGTGCCTCATCGGCGCCGCAGGACGCGCAGTGATAGCGCTTGGTCGCCTCGGAAAACGTAACATCGGTGCTGCCGCAAACGGCGCAGCGGGTGGTCTTGGATACGATAGCCATAATGTATTACCTCCATATTCTTGTTTCGTTTCGTTGTCCTTATACTACCACAAAAGTTTTCAGTTGTAAAACGCATAATTGTATTTGCAAGTATGAGAAAAAGTATGATATAATAGCGACAGCGACTGTACAGGAGGTCCCGCCATGAGCGTATCCAAATACCAGATGTTCCTCAAGACCGTGGAGTGCGGCAGCTTCTCCCGGGCGGCGGAGGAGCTGAACTTCACCCAGTCCGGCGTCAGCCACGCCGTCCAGGCGCTGGAGGACGAGCTGGGAATCACGCTGCTCAGCCGCAACCGCGGCGGCGTGGTGCTGACGGCTGACGGCCGCGCGCTGCTGCCCCGGGTCGAGGCCCTCTGCGCCGCCCACCATGCCCTCATGCAGTCCGCGGCGGACCTGAAGGGCCTGGACGCCGGCCTGGTCAAGGTGGCCACCTTCTCCAGCGTCTCTGCACAGTGGCTCCCCTCCATCCTCAAAAGCTTCGGCGACGTCTACCCCAACATCGAGTTCGAGGTGGTGGACGCCGATTTCTACGGCCAGACCGAGGAGTGGATCCTCCAGGGCAAGGTGGACTGCGGCTTCCTGCGCCTGCCCTCAGCAAAATCCCTCTGCGCCCACCCCCTGTACCGGGATGAGCTGCTGGTGGTCGTCCCCTGCGGCCACCCGTTGGCGGACGCGGCGGCCTTCCCCCTGTCGGCCCTGTCCGCCGAGCCCTTCATCCGTCTGGAGGAGGGCCGCGACTACGAGCTCACCGCCGCCCTGGACGCCATGGGCGTCCACCCCAACGTGAAATATACCGCCCGCGAGGACCGCACCATCCTGGCCATGGTGTCCAAGGGCCTGGGCATCAGCCTCCTGCCGGAGCTGATGGTCCGCCGCAGCCCCTATCCCGTGGCCGCCTGCCACGCCCCCGAGCGCTTCTACCGCAATATCGGCATCGCCGTCAAGGATGAAAAGGCCCAGTCCGCCTCCACCCGCCGCTTCGTGGACTACGTCCGCCGCTGGGTGGCCGAAAACGGCGAGGACTGACCTCCCACGCCTTCCCCCGGGAGCGGATGAGGTGTCGCCGCGCAGCGGCGTAAAACTCCCCGTCCCCGCCGCAGCAGAGGGCGTGCTGAAATTCGAGATCATGGCCGGCTGACACGAGGCCGGAGCAGCAAAAGCAGGGAGCGAAACGCTCCCTGCTTTTCTATCTTATCAAACTTGCTTACTTGCCGAAATAGCGGTTCAGCAGACCCTCGAAGGCCTTGCCGTGACGGGCTTCGTCGCGGGCCATTTCATGGACGGTGTCGTGGATGGCGTCCAGATTGTACTTCTTGGCCAGCTTCGCCAGCTCGAACTTGCCGGCGGTAGCGCCGTTCTCAGCGTCCACGCGCATCTGCAGGTTCTTCTTGGTGCTGTCGGTGATGACCTCGCCCAGCAGCTCGGCGAACTTGGCGGCGTGCTCGGCCTCCTCCAGACCGGCCTTCTCCCAGTACATGGCGATCTCGGGATAGCCTTCGCGGGCAGCAACGCGACCCATGGCCAGATACATACCCACCTCGGAGCACTCACCCTCGAAGTTGGCGCGCAGACCGTCGATGATCTCCTTGCGGACATCCTCGGGGACATCGTCGCCAAAGACCTTGCCTACGCCCACAACGTGCTCGGCGGCCCAGGACTTCTCCTCAGACTGCAGCAGGAACTTGTCGCCGCTGACGTGGCAGACCGGGCACTCGGCGGGGGGAACATCACCCTCGTGAACATAACCGCAAACAGGACAGACCCACTTCTTCATAATCGTTACCTCCATAAATGTATTCATGTCGTTGTGTTTGTTATTTTGACGCCGCCGCAGCGGCATTTGTCAACTGGTTTTCTTCTCGGCCAGGCAGCCGTTGCACCGTCCGTAAAATACGACGCCGCAGCTGTCCGCCTCGCCCACCGCTGTCATATCCGGCAGCTCCACCGGGATGGGCGGCAGGTCGATGACCGCGCCGCAGGTGCGGCAGACGAAGTGCCCGTGGTGGGCGGTGTTGCCGTCGTAGCGGTCTTCACCGTCCACACAGCCGATGACCTGCACCGCGCCCTCCGCCCGGAACCGCGCCAGATTGCGGTAGACGGTGGCCAGAGAGAGGTCGGGTATGCGGGGCTTCAGCTGGGCGTAGACCCATTCCGCAGAGGGGTGGCAGGTGGTGGAACGCAGGCACTGCAATATGGCTTCCCGCTTGGGGCTGTGCCGTGTGGTGTTCATTGGCTGCGCTCCTTTCTTGTTGCTAACAATTATCGTTTGCATTAGTATAGTAGCACACCCGTTTGGATTTGTAAAGAGGTTTTTTGCATTTTTCCAAAAAAATTTTCCAGTGCCTGTTAGCCTCCCCTATCGGTGCGGAAAATATGCAAAGGAGCCCGCTACGCACAGCGTACCGGGCTCCTCATTTCAATTTACTCGGCCTCGGCCAGCGCCTTAGCCTCGGCAATAGCCTTCTCCTGCGCCGCGGCGGGGCAATCCTCGTAGCGGACGAAGTTGAAGGTGAACGTACCACGGGACTGGGTCATGGATCGCAGATCGATGGCGTAGCTCATCATCTCGGCCATGGGGACCTCAGCCTCCAGCACCTGCTCGCCGTCACCGGTGGGGTTCATGCCCATCACGCGGCCGCGGCGCTTATTCAGATCGCCCATCACATCGCCCAGATAGCTGTCGGGAATGGTGACCTTCAGCTCGCCAATGGGCTCCATCAGCACGGGCTTGGCCTCGGGCAGCGCGGCCTTGAAGGCCAGGTTGGCAGCCAGCTTGAACGCGATTTCGGAGGAGTCAACGGGGTGGTAGGAACCATCCACCAGGGTGGCCTTCAGAAACACCACGGGATAGCCGGCCAGCACGCCGTGCAGGCAGCTCTCGCGCAGGCCCTTTTCCACGGCGGGGAAGTAGTTCTTGGGCACGGAGCCGCCGAACACGTTCTCCTCGAAGATCATATCCTCCTGCTCAGTCTGGGGCTCGAAAATGATATGGACATCGCCGAACTGACCACTGCCGCCGGTCTGCTTCTTATAGCGGCCCTGCTTGCGGACGGTGCTGCGGATCTTCTCACGATAGGCAACGCGGGGGGTATCCAGCTCCGCGTCCACGCCGAAGCGGCTCTTCAGCTTACTGCACAGCACGTCGATCTGGATGTCGCCGGCGCCGGAGATCACGGTCTGGTGGGTCTCGGCGTTATTGGTGACGGAGAAGGTGGGGTCCTCCTCGTTCAGCTTGTTCAGGCCGGTGCCCAGCTTCTCGATCTCCTGCTTGGTCTTGGGGGAGATGGCGCGCTCGTAGCAGGCGGGGGCAAAGGCCAGCGGCGCGAACTTCACATAGGTCTTGGGCTCGCACAGGGTGTCGCCGGTCTTGACCTTGTCCATCTTGCCGATGGCGCCGATGTCGCCGCAGCAGATCTCCTTGGTCTCCTCGGCCTTCTTGCCCTTCATGGTGTACAGGCGACCCAGCTTCTCGGTGTTGCCGGTGGTCATGTTATACAGGGACATATCGCCGGTGACCTTGCCGCGGATGACCTTGATCATGGAGAACTTGCCGTACTGGTCGGAGATGGTCTTGAACACGAAGGCGGCGGTGGGGCCGTTGGGGTCATAGGCGACCTCGATGGCGTTGCCGTCATCGTCCTCGGCGGCCTCGGCGGGCATATCGGTGGCCACGGGCACCAGGTCCACGATGGTCTGCATCAGCATATCCACGCCCATGCCGGTGACGGCGGAGCCGCACAGCACGGGGCACACGCTGCCGTCGCGCACGCCGATCTTCAGGCCCTTGGCCATATCCTCGGCGGACAGCTCCATGGTCTCGAAGAACTTCTCCATCAGCTCCTCGTCGGCGCCGGCGGCGGCCTCCATCAGCTCAGCGCGCAGGGCCTCCACCTCGTCGGCCATATCGCCGGGGATGGCGCACTCACCCTTGGCATCGTAAGCCTTGTTGTGCAGCAGGTCCACGATGACGGTGACGGCCTTGTTGGCGTCGGCCTTGGTGGCCACGATGGGGGCGATGGCGGTGCCGTACTTGGCCTTGATGGCCTCAATGCAGGACGCGTAGTCGGAGTTGGCCTCCTCCACGCGGTTGATGAACATCATCCGGGGCTTCTTGCCCAGCATCTTCCAGGTACGCTCCATACCCACGGACAGGCCGTCCTTGGCGTTGCCCACGATGACGGCGCACTCGGCGGCGCGGATAGCGCACACGGCCTCGCCGGAGAAATCGAAGTTGCCGGGGGCGTCCATGACGTTGATCTTCTTGCCCTTATACTGCACGGGGGCAAAGGCCAGGGAGATGGATATCTGGCGCTTGATCTCCTCGGCATCATAGTCGCAGGTGGTGTTGCCGTCGGCGGTCTTGCCCAGACGGTCAGTACCCTTGGTCATAAAGAGCATCTGCTCAGCCAGAGAGGTCTTGCCGGAGCCTCCGTGACCCAGCAGGGCGATATTGCGAATGTCGTTAGCAGTCATAGTGATGATGTTCTCCCTTCATTTTCTTGAAGTCCGCCGCCCACAGCCGCGGACAGTAGCTCAACGTACCGATTATATAGTATTTCTTCAAGCCTGACAACCTCTAATTTAGATATTTGTGGGAAAAGTGCGGGATACTCCCGCACTTTTCGTCAGGTTGTACAACCAGCAGTGTCATTCTCTGTTCATCTCGCCGATGTCCTGCGGCGCATATACCGTTACGACCGTCCCGCCGTCCTGTATCCATATATTCTCCGGCAGGCGGCGCAGCCTTCGGTGCATATACAGGGCCATTCCCATCAGGCTTATATTGTTCATCTGCCAGAACCACGCCACCCAGAACCAGCTTCGCGGCAGCACCAGCGCCGCCAGCAGGATCACCGCAAAAAGTATCGCCGGCGCGGTCAGGGTGTACCGCATATACGCCCCACGGCTGAAATATCCGTCACAGCCCACCGTACAGACCAACCCTTTGGTAATGCCGAAATTCGTCTTTTCCGCCCCGCACCAACGCATGGCGGCCGCGGCCAGCAGACAGGTCAGCACGATCACGGCGACCCCACCCAGGCCCGCGGCAATCAGCCGCAGGAGCACAGACAGCAGTGCTGCCATATCCGTATAGTCAAAGTGTATCAGCTCCGCCAGCGGTACGGCAAAACAGCCGACCCCTGCCGTGGCCGCCATCAGCAGTACGGAGAGGATATCTCCCCACACCCTCACTCTTTTGTCGTTCTTTATATCGATGACATCGACTTCCCGATACCCCGCCGGCAGTGTTGTCCTGTACTTTTCCATATGTGCGCTTCCCTTTCTGCCATTAGCGAACTATCTCCCCACATCGGAGAGATCTTCCGTCCTGCCGATGGCAGATCGGCGACGGCGTATCGGGTATACGTCGAGAAGGGCTGGCGCAGGCAGGGCGCAAAATTCCCCCGGGATCAATAGTGCTTCACCAGCCCCGCCAGCAATAGCGTCGGCAGCAGCCACAGCACCTGATACAGCACCATGGCAATGGGCGTCAGCAGGGCAAAATTGCCCACAGAGGTGAGATAGTAGGCCAGCGCCACGCCTGCCGCCGCGCCGATGTAGCTAAGGATGGTAGCGGTCCGTACAGCCTTCACCGCCCGGCGGCTCCCGGCCACAGACTCCACCAGCGGCATAAGCCCCTCCCGGCAGATGGCCACGCAGGGCTGCTCGCCCTGCTGCTCCGCCAGCTGGGCCAGCGCCAGCCGCGTGGACACGTCCGGATATACCGGCTTGGCGTCCACGCCGAATTTCCGCTTGATCAGCCCCGGTGTCACGTTGCCGCTTCGCACGGCCAGCACCGGCACGATGTGAAACCGCTTCAGCGTCCGCAGGGCCCATTCCGCGTTGCGGGAGGGCTGATATTTCACGGCAAACACCGCTGTCAGCGCCCCGTCTACCGCCAGAAACACACCGGTAGACAGCTTCATGTCCCGGGGCAGGGCCACCTTGCGCTTTTTCATAAAGTACGCACTGCCCATGAGCACCGTTTCGCCCCGGATATTGGCCTCCACGCCGCCCTCCTCGCAGTAGTTCACCCACTCCACCGACAGGTGAAAGCCTCCCTCGGCGGTGAGCTGGCGCTCCAGCAGCGGCGTCAGGCTGCTGCCAGCCGCCCTGGCTACCGACGCGGCGTAGGACACCGCGCGGCTGCGCTCCTCGCCGAAGACCTTATAGCCGTTCAGTGTCACCGTTCCCGCCGGGAACAGATCGTCGTCCGTCAGCACCAGCCGCCGCGGCCGGCTGACCGCCTTCGCCCCGGCATAGCCTGCGGCGGCGCAACCGCTGCGGCTCAGCCGCCGGGACAGATAGTACATGGGCAGGGCCCCGCTGAGGGGAATCCCCAGCCCCGCGCCGGCGGTGGTCAGCGCCGTCAGCACCCAGGGGAAATCGCTCATATTCCCGCCGGAAAAGCACACCACGCCGGACAGCACCGCCGCCGTGGCCAGCACCAGCGGCAGGGCGTAATTCTGCCATCTCCGCGCCGGATCGGGCTTGCTGCACAGACGGTAAAAGCCCTCTGCCGTCCCCTGCTGCCTGCATACGCCCGCCGCCGTCACCGACGCCACATAGGGCACGGTGCCGTTGAGCACCAGCAGATGGTAGGCGTTCCGCAGCGCCGATGCCTCCAGGTACAGCCCCCACTGGCAGGCCAGGATCAGCAGCGCGCCGGCGGCGGCATAGGGTGTGGCCCGGGTACTGCCCGTGACCACGCCGCACACACAGCAGATCAGCTGCGTCAGCACGGCGACAGCGGCGCACAGCTCACAGCCCGCCTTTCCCTCACGCAGCAGCGACGCAGCCTGCTTCCACACCGGCATACAGGCCAGCGCCGTCAGCAGCAGCCCCGCTCCCAGGGTGGCGCACCGCAGCAGCGACTCGTCCAGCCACGCCGACGGCAGCTTTTCCAGCTCCTGCAGCACCGCCGCGGCCACCAGTGCCAGCGCCGGGAGCATCCCCCATATCAGTCCGCCGCGTAGTCGGCTGCACCGGCGCTTGGCCTCCCGCAGCACGTCCTCCGGCAGGGGCTCCGGCTCCGGCGGTTCCTCCGGCTCCGGTTCCTCCTCCGGCTCGTCGAACAGCTGCTCGGTGTCCTGAAAAGCCGGACGGCGCTTCTGCTCCGCTGCCGGACGGTGGAACCTCTCCAGCACCGCCGCAAGACGCTCCCGCAGGGGCACCGGCTGGGCGATGACGCCGTCATCCTCGTCCTCCAGCACCGCGTCCACCGTCTGGGACATGATATCCTTCAACGCCACCCGATCCGGCGCGGGGGATTCATATTCCGGTCCCGGGACCCGCTCCTCTTTCTGGACCGGTTCCGGCTCCGGAATAGACTCCGGTTCAGGAACGGGCTCCGGCTGGGACGGAGGCCCCTCCGACGGCTCCTCCAGGACAGGCTGACGCCCACCCTTGCCGTACTCGGCAAGAATGGCCTCCAGTGAAAGCTCGTCCTCCTGCTCGTCGAACGCGCCATATAGTTCCTCGTCCCGTCGCCTTCTCATGCTGTTCTTTCCTGTTTTCTTCCTGTTCCGCGTCGCTTTCCGTTATCCGCGCTGCCGCACAGCCTCGTACAGCAGTATGGCCGCCGCCGCGCTGGCATTCAATGAGGATATCTTTCCTTTCATGGGGATGCTCACCAGAAAATCGCAATTCTCCGCCGCCAGGCGGGTCATGCCCGTCCCCTCGGAGCCGATGATAATGGCCGCCGGCCCCTTCAGATCGGCATTGTACAGCGTGGTATTCCCGTCCGCCGCCGTACCGAACACCCACACGCCCTGCTTTTTCAGGTCCTTCAGCAGCGCCGGAATGTTGGGCACCCGCGCCACCGGGATATAGCTCACCGCGCCGGCGGAGGTCTTTGCCACGATGGCCGTCAGTCCCGCGCTGCGCCGCTTGGGAATGATGACCCCATGGGCCCCGGCACACTCGGCGGTACGCAGGATCGCACCCAGGTTGTGGGGGTCGGATATCTCGTCGCACACCACCAGCAGCGGCGCCTCGCCCTTGGCGGCGGCGGACTGCAGGATCTGCTCCACCGTGGCGTATTCCCGCACGGCCGCCAGAGCGATGACCCCCTGGTGGGCATGGGTGCGGCTCATGGCGTCCAGCTTCCGCCGGTCGGCATCCACCACCACGATGCCCGCGGCGCGGGCCTTGGAGGCGATGTGTCCCAGCGTCTTGTCCGTCTCGCCCTTGGCGATGTAGATCTTGTCGATGGCCGTCTCCGTCCGCAGGGCCTCGATGACCGCGTTGCGGCCCTCGATGATGCCGTCCGCCTCGGCGTCGGGCAGCGGCCGTCTGTTCTCGGTGTCCTTTATCTCTCTCATGGGGCATACCTCGCGATCCATATAATTGTCATCAGTATACCACATCCTTTCGTCAATATAAAGGCACATTCATAGAAATTTTACAGGAAAACCCTCTGCCTTTGCCTTGAGACTTTCGGGCAGGTGTGGTATACTGATTAGAAATCATATTCCCCTCACAAGTCAAACGGAGGATAAATATATGTCCAATAACAACAGCAGCAACAATAGCAACCGCGGCGGCAAGAACGGCAAAAACGGCGGTTTCCGCGGCGTTCTCACGCTGATCGTGTGGGCACTGGTGCTGACGGTGGCGTTCCAGTATTTCAACGCCTACAACAACAACGCCGCCAATAAGAGCACCAGTCACGAGATCAAATACAGCGACATGATCTCCATGATCGAAAAGGATCAGGTGAAGGAGGTCCTGTTCAAGGACAGCACCATCTATGTCACCCCCGTGGACGGCTACGTCTTCACCGAGGAGGTCACCTCCGGCAGCAAGACGGAGACAAAAACCTACACCCAGTCCAAGGACTCCGGCCTGACGCTGTACACCGTGTACCTCTCCAACGCCGATCTGCTCCCCCTGCTGGAGGAGCACAATGTGGCCTATACCGGCTTCTACAAGGCCGAGATGAGCCCCTTCCTGATGATCATGATTCAGTATATTCTGCCCACCATCTTCATCGTGGGCGCGTTCATGCTGGTCATGCGTCTGATGAGCAAATCCGGAGGCGGCGGCTTCGGCGGCATCGGCAGTGTGGGCAAGGCCAACGCCAAGGTCTACATGGAGAAGTCCACCGGCGTCACCTTCAAGGATGTGGCCGGACAGGACGAGGCCAAGGAGTCGCTGGAGGAGATCATCGACTTCCTGCACAATCCCGGCAAATACACCGCCATCGGCGCCAAGCTGCCTAAGGGCGCGCTGCTGGTGGGCTCCCCCGGCACCGGCAAGACCCTGCTGGCCAAGGCCGTGGCCGGCGAGGCCGGCGTCCCCTTCTTCTCTATCTCCGGTTCCGACTTTGTGGAGATGTTCGTGGGCGTGGGCGCCAGCCGCGTCCGTGACCTGTTCAAGGAGGCCGCCAAGGTCGCTCCCTGCATTATCTTCATCGATGAGATCGACACCATCGGTAAATCCCGCGACGGCAGCCGCTTCGGCGGCAACGATGAGCGCGAGCAGACGCTGAACCAGCTGCTGGCCGAGCTGGACGGCTTTGACCCCAGCAAGGGCGTCATCGTGCTGGGCGCCACCAACCGCCCCGAGGTACTGGACAAGGCGCTGCTGCGCCCCGGCCGCTTCGACCGGCGCATCACCGTGGACCGGCCCAACCTGGCCGGCCGTCTGGCCACATTGCAGGTACACACCCGCAATATCCGCCTGGCCGAGGACGTGAACCTGGAAAAGATCGCCCAGGCCACCGCCGGCTGCGTGGGCGCCGACCTGGCCAATCTGGTGAACGAGGCCGCCCTGCGCGCCGTGCGTAAGGGCCGCCGGGCCGTAAATCAGGACGATCTGCTGGTGTCCTTTGAGCTGGTCATCGCCGGCAGCGAGAAGAAGGGCACCGTCATCACCGAGGCGGAAAAGCGCATTATCGCTTACCACGAGGTGGGTCACGCGCTGGTGGCGGCCAAGCAGAAGAATGCCCAGCCCGTCAGCAAGATCACCATCGTACCCCATACCCAGGGTGCGCTGGGCTACACCCTGCACCTGCCGGAGGAGGAAAAGTTCCTCATGTCCCGCGAGGACATTCTGACCGAGATCCGTACCCTGCTGGCCGGACGCTCCAGCGAGGAGGTGGTGTGCAACACCATGACCTCCGGCGCCGCCAACGACATCGAGCGCGCCACGGAGATGGCCCGGAACCTGGTGGCACGCTTCGGCATGTGCGACGAGTTCGACATGATGGCCCTGGGCAGCGTTCAGAGCCAGTATCTGGACGGCGGCTACTCCATGACCTGCGCCCAGGAGACCTACGCCGCAGCCGACCGCGAGACCATCAAGATCCTGCGCCAGTGCCACGAGGAGGCCAAGCAGATCCTGCGGGAGAACCGGGAACTGCTGGACAAGATCGCCGCGTACCTGCTGAAGAAGGAGACGATCACCGGCCAGGAGATGATGGCCATCATCGAGGGCCGTGACCCGGAGACCGTGGACAACTACGGCGCCAGCAAGAACAGCCAGCCCGCCTTCCGGCCCAGCGTGCCGGAGACCATCGAGGCCCCCGCCAGGCACATCAACATCGTGTCCGAGCCCATCCCCATGCCGGACTACGATGAAAAGCCGGAGGATAAGGACCCGGAAGGCACCCCCGCCGAAGACAAACCGACGGAGCACGCGGACGGCGACCCCGAATAAATGCACAGCAGCCCTGCGGCAGCGCCGCAGGGCTGTTTTCTTTTTCAGTTTTCCGGCAGGTCCCGCACCCGTTCGCACAGCAGCGGCAGCGCCTTTTCAAACTCCACGCCGTACCACCCGGCCTGCGGGTCCCGTGCCGTGGCGTCGATACAGGCAAGTACAAATTCCACCGCCAGCGAAGCCGCCTGCTCCAGCGTCATGCCCCGCACGAGCCCGCCGGTGACAACGGCGGCGAAAATATCCCCCGTGCCGTGGAAGGAGGCCGGGTTCCGCGGACCAAGACAGGTGAAATATGTCTCCGCGCCGCTGTCATAGCCCATAGCGCCCAGCTTATCCGGCGCAAAGGACACCCCGGTGAGGATCACCTTCTTCGCCCCCAGCGCGGCCACCCCCCGCAGCAGCTCACGGGCAAAGCCCTCGTCCACCTCCTCCCGGTACGGCGTACCGGTCAGCAGGCAGGCCTCCGTGATATTGGGCAGCGCCACGTCCGCCCGAGCCGTCAGGCGGGCCATCGCCGCCGGGAAAGCGCCGTCAAACCCGCTGTACAGCTTCCCGTGGTCCGCCATGGCCGGGTCCACGATCAGCAGCGTATCCGGGCTCTTCACCGCGTCGAAAAAGTCCATCACCTGCTGCACCTGGGGCGCGGAGGCGATGTAACCGGTATAGAGCGCGTCAAAATGCACCTGCTGGGACCGCCAGTGATCGGCAATGGCCGGCAGCTGGTCGCTGAGATCCCGGCTGACAAAGCCCGGAAACGCCGTGTGCGCACTGAGCACCGCCGTGGGCACGATGGCGCACTCCACCCCCATGGCGGAGATCACCGGCAGCGCCACCGTCAGCGAGCACCGCCCCAGACAGGAGATGTCCTGTATGGACGCTATTCGTTTCATAGAGCCGCCTCCTGTTCATCATACCAAAAAGGGAGAGGCACATGAATATGTGTCTTTCCCTTTTTGGTGCGGGCGGCGGGACTCGAACCCGCACGCCTGTTGGCAATGGAACCTAAATCCATCGAGTCTACCAATTCCACCACGCCCGCATATCCACGCCGTATTGTAGCACACTTCACGTCGGCGTGCAAGGAATGTTTTGCCTTTCCCCTCCACCCTATGCTATACTATCATCAACAGTACACGAAAGGATGGTGCCCCATGAGCGAAAATGCCCTCGCCTTGGCGCGTCAGCACGCGCCCTGCTACATTTACTCCCGCGAGATCCTTACCGCACAGGCAGAGACTCTCCACAGGACCTTCCCCGGCTTTGATATTCTGTTCTCCGTGAAGGCCAACCCCTTCCCACCGGTAATACGGCACCTTGCGGCGCTTGGCATTGGCGCGGATGCGGCCAGCGCGGGGGAGGTCCGCCTGGCCGCGGAATGCGGGATCGCGCAAGAGGATATCTACTTCTCCGCCGCCGGCAAAAGCGATCGTGCACTGGCCGCCGCGTGGGATAACTGCCATCTGATCGCCGATTCTATCGGCGAGGTGCGGCGAATCGCCGCTATGGCCGCTGCCCGCGGCGAGACAAAGGCCATCGGCCTGCGCGTGAACCCCGCTTTCAGTATGGACGGCGGTACGGGCGGAACGTCCAAGTTCGGCATCGACGAGTCCGACCTCCCGGCACTGAAAACTCTGCTGCAAACGCTGCCGATAGCCGTCTGCGGCCTCCATGTCCACCTGCGCTCCCAGAATCTCTCTGCGGACACCCTCATCCGCTACTACAAAAACTGCTTCGCGCTGGCCCTCCGCCTCCGCGATATTCTGGACTGTTCCATCGAGTATATCAACTTCGGCGGCGGAGTAGGCATCGTTTACGACCCGGTGTGCCAACCGCCGCTGAACATGAGCACCTTGAAGCAATGTGCACAGGCCGTGGCAGAGGAAAACGCCCGTACCCTCCGCGCACGGCTGCTGGTGGAGTCCGGGCGGTTTCTGACGGCGCAGGCGGGAACGTACTATCTGCCTGTGGTAGACAAAAAGACGTCCCACGGCACCACCTATGTCATCGTAGAAAACTGTCTCAACGGCTTCCAGAAGCCCTCTCTTGCCGCCATGCTGCGTAACGCCGCCGGAGAAGGCCCCCTTGCGCCTCAGGAACCTCTGTTTACCGGCGAGACCGCCTTCCCCATCACCGCCCTGCCTGCGGAGGATACCGGCATCACCGAGACCGTAGACATCGCAGGAAACCTCTGCTGCGCCACGGACGTGCTGGCTAAGAACTTCACCGGTCCGGCGCTGGCGGTGGGAGATCTTGTGGCCGTGGGGAACACCGGGGCCTACACCAGAACGCTGTCGTCGCTGCTGTTTTCCTCCCACGACGTCCCTGCGGAATTCTTGATCTGAAAAAACAGGGCAGCCCATTTGTTCCCCCCTCACAGGGGTAACAAGTGATTCCTGGGATACCCCGGCAGGTCATCGTGTTTACGATGCCTGCCGGGGCTTCTCTGTGTCCTGGGTTTGTAGGGATTCCGGTGCTTCCAGTGCTTCTTCCACATCCTGCTGACCGCTGCCGACATAGCCAATGCCGTTGTAGTAGATCTCCACGGTCTGGGGAGCGTGTTTAGACCACTTTACCTCTTTCTCGTGAACCACGATCTTCTCAATGAACAGCCGCAGCAGCTCCGGCGTCAGTTCCGTGATATCCGTGTACCGCTTCGCCTTATCAAGGAAGCTGTCCGTCCCGCTCACCGTTTCCCGCAGGCACTGGATCTCACTCTCTTTCTGTGGAATACCGGCTGTGATGCGGCTCTGTTCTTCCGTGTAGCTGCCGGAGAGCATTTGGAACTGCTCCGTGGTGATACGGCCCAGCACGCTATCCTCATACAGCTTCTTAAAGATGGTGTCCAATTCCATTTTCCGCTTCCGCATGGCGGCCAGTTCTTTCTCCTGCCTGCGGATCTCCCGCTGAAGCTCGGCGGACTGCTTGCTGCCAATGTAGGCGGCGAACTTTTCCGGATGTTCCAGCGCCGCGCTCGTCACCCGGCGCAGGTCCTCCAGTACGATCTCGTCCAGAACGCACTCCCGGATGTAGTGGCCCGTACAGGCTTCCCCATCCTTCTTGTAGGTGCGGCAGGTAAAGTGATTGTAGTTGGCGGACATGGTATGCGCCCGGTGCAGCACCATGTTGGAGCCGCAGTCGGCACAGAACACAAGGCCGGAGTACTTGTTCTGTTCTTCCATCTTTGTCAGACGGCGCTTGTTCTTCCGCACTCTCTGTACCATGTCCCAGACCTCCCGCGTAATGAGGGCGGGATGGGTGTTCTCAAAGACCAGGCATTCCTCTCTTGGATGTTCGACCCTTCGCTTGTCCTTGTAGGATCTGCTGCTGTGCTTCATGTTGACGGTATTGCCCAGATAGATCTCGTTTTCCAACATATCCGCTACTGTATCCCCAGACCAGTGATATGGGCGCTGGGTATCCAATCCCGTATGAGTCATGCCGTACTTGGTGTAGGCGTACATGGTAGGCGTCAGGATCTGCTCTTTCTTGAGAATGCGGGCAATTTGGCTGGGGCCGCTGCCGCCGGCGCACATGGCAAAGATCCTGCGGACGATGGTTGCCGCCTCATCATCCACTATCAACTTCTTCGTGTCCGGGTCCTTTCGGTAGCCGTAAGGCGTTCTGGTTCCCAGCCGTTCCCCCCGTTCCGCTTTGGCCTTGAGCACCGCACGGATCTTCCTGCTGGTGTCCCGAATAAACCACTCGTTAAACAAATTTTTGAACGGCATGAGGTCATTGCTCTCGCTGCTGTCGGTGTCCACATTGTCATTGATGGCGATGTAGCGGACGCCGAACATGGGGAAGCGTTCCTCGATGTACAGGCCAGTGTGAAGCTGATTTCTGCCGAGGCGACTGAGATCCTTGGTCACAATGATCCCGATCTCGCCGTTTTCCATGTCTGAGATCATCTGCTGGAACGCCGGTCTTTGGAAGTTTCCTCCCGAAAAACCGTCATCCACATAGAAGCAGGGGCTGGGGAAATGGTGATCTTCCGCGAACTTCTGTAAAATGGTTTTTTGATTCTGGATTGAGTTCGAATCGCCCTCTATCCCATCATCCTGGCTGAGACGGCAGTAAAGAGCGGTTTTCTTGATTTGGTTTGACTGATTCATACAGCCCTCCTTTTCTTTGTCAAACCGTTCAGAGCATTGCGACACCACAATACCCCGAACGGTCTGAATTGTCCAGCACTTTACGCACACAGCTTTCCCTGCTGAAAGTCCAGTTCTGCCAGGGCTTTCAGCTTGTCCTCCACGGTTTCACTGCCATGCCGGGGAAACACGGAGATGACTTGAATCTCCCGCCCGCAGGCTGTCTGCATCCGCTCCACGGTGATATGATGATCGTCGATGGTGATATTGGCTTTTTGCTCCATAGGCTCTCCTTTTTCTATTGTTTACTGAGTTCGCCCACACGCCGCCTGTGGGGGCTTCTGCCGGAGGGGATGGGCAGGGACGCTGCCCGGTGCGGAAGAACGCCGCACAGGGCGGCACGGGGCGAACGGGCGGGTGTTTACTGCCCGTCCTTGTGGCTCAGATCATGATGGGCGTTTATGTGGTAGGCCTGTTCGAGAATGTGTTCCAGCAGGAAACGGATTCTGTCCGCCGCCTCCCGGTCCAGTTCCTTTGCGCGGGGATTCCGCAGAATCTGGCGGATATTGGAGTCGATCTTGTTGACTTCCTCGTGGAGCCGAAACCTGATCCGGCTAGGTCTTTCCACGATCTCGCTCTCTGCAATGAGCTTGCGGAAATAGGTGGTGACCGGCAGGCGGGTCAGTTCCCGATAGCGTTCCAGCCTTTGAAATTGTTCCTCTGTCATCCGGACAGAGATGCTTTTGCTGTTGTCCCGCAGTTTCCCTCTGGGAAGCGGCTTTTTGCGCTTACGGCGCATGGGTGAATCCCTCCTTCCTGACCTCGTATGCTGCCTGGGCAATGTCCTTCAGACAGTCGAGTGCTTGCTGGAGCCCCTCTGCCGTGCCATATCCGCTGTTGAAGGCACGAGCCACGGTGTTGATCTCCCGCCCCTTCTGATTGAGCAGGCAGAGAAAGTCCGACATGACGCCGTTCCGACTGATGATGGGACGATTGCCGGCGAGCTGCTCCATAAGCCATGCGTTGGCAGACAGCCCTGCCGCCCTGCTTCGTTCCATGAGCCGGCTGTATTCTTTGGCACTCATGCGGACGCAGGTCCGATGTGTCTGTTTGTTCATAAACCACCTCCAGACCGCTTCCGGCAATGTTGCCGAGAGCGGTTTTCTGTTTTTTCAGATACCCCCTCACTACCCCTCCCGAAAAAACAGCATGGTGAATAACAAAAAATCCAAAAATTTTGCAAAAAAAATTGAAATCCAGGGTGTGCAATAGACACCCTCGCCGTCCAATCAAGGGTGTCTTATTGACACCCAAAGCGAAAAAATCGGCAGACAGCCCCTTATAAAGTCTGTCTGCCGATGGTAACATACCACAAATCGAAGAAGGAGGCTCGGAACATGATGTATGCTGTTTTATCATTGGGGCTGGCGCTGCTGGGCGGGATCGTCCGTCTGGCACAGGTGCTACGGTTGTCTGCGCCGCTGCTGTACGGTGCACTGGTAATCACGGTATTCCGCCCGTGGTATCTGGCCCATACCGCTCTGGCGGACGGCATTTTCCTTGTGCTGGTGGGTCTTGCGGCGCTGTCATGGGTGGTGACGCTGATTCGAGCGGTGCGGGAGACGATCTGGTAAAGTAAGGGTTGGCAAGATTGCCAACCCTTACTTTCAGACAACCTCGTTAAAAAGTCTAACCGGGTTCGGTGAATTCACCGAACCCGGTTTTCAGCGTCTACCGCTTTTGACAATGTTGTCTGAAGCGCTTTAGGGCAGTCCGCTGTGATCGGGTTCGGCCATATTGCCGAACCCGATTTTTACACTCACTTTCCGGCAATGCTGCCGAGAAGTTCCCGCCCGCGGGCGGCATGGGGGACTGGGGCGAGCCCCAGCAAGCAGTATTTTGACATCAAAATGCGATGCTTGCGTCAACGCCGCCACAGGCGGCGTTGGTATCTCAAAGGTGCCGATAATACTCCTTATGAGAAAATCGGCGATGAAGTGCGGTCGCTGGCGGATGAGGTACCGTTTGACATCCCCGATTCGTGGGAGTGGGTGCGTATTCGCTCCTTGGGAGAGATTGTGCGCGGTAGCGGCATAAAGCGGAACGAAACAGTTCAACAGGGTCTCCCGTGCGTCCGCTACGGTGAGCTCTATACAACCTATCAGACATCGTTCACTTCAGCTGTTTCATTTATTGCCCCTGATCTCTACGAGAAATGTAAGCATTTTTCGTATGGCGATGTGCTCATGACTCTTACCGGCGAGAATAAGCCGGATATAGCTAAAGCTGTAGCGTATTTAGGAACAGAGCCAATTGCCGCAAGCGGCGACCTTGCTTTTTGGACTCGGCATGGCATGAACCCGCTTTTTCTTTCATACATTATGGCTTCGCCGTATATAATCGCCCGCAAAGTAGCTTTAGCAACCGGCGACATAATCGTTCACATCTCAGGAGACAAGCTGGGAACGATACTGCTTCCCGTCCCGCCGCTTGCCGAGCAAGAAAGAATTGTAGCTTGTATCCAAGAAGCTGAACTGGTCATTGAGAATTACGCAATTAAGGCAACAGCTCTCCAAAAACTACAGGATTCTTTCCCAGAAGCCCTAAAAAAGTCCATCCTGCAAGAGGCAGTCCAGGGCAAGCTGGTACCGCAAGACCCATCCGACGAGCCTGCAGAGGCTCTGCTGGAGCGTATCCGGGCGGAGAAGCAGCGGCTCATCAAGGAAGGCAAAATCAAAAAGGACAAGCACGAATCTGTCATTTTCAGACGGGATAATTCTCATTATGAGAAGTTGGACGGTGTGGAGCGCTGTATCGACGATGAACTCCTATTTGAAATACCCGATTCTTGGGAGTGGGTACGGCTCGGTACTGTTTTGGAAATAGCACGAGGAGGTTCCCCACGTCCGATCCAGCAATATCTTACGACCGAGCCGGACGGAATAAACTGGATCAAAATCGGTGATACGGACAAAGGCGGGAAGTACATTTACAAAACAAAGGAGAAAATCCGCCCGGAAGGGGTTGCAAAAAGTCGCATGGTTCATAGCGGTGACTTTTTGCTCACAAACTCAATGAGTTTCGGACGCCCCTATATTCTCAAATCTGACGGTTGTATCCACGACGGTTGGCTCGTTTTGTCGAATAGATTTGAATGCTACTCTGTGGATTTCCTATATTACATTCTTTCTTCGCCGTTTGCGTACTACCAGTTCTGTGATAGCGTCAGTGGTGCTGTGGTAAAAAATTTGAACAGCGATAAAGTTGCAAATGCACTCTTTCCACTCCCTCCACTTAGCGAACAGAAACGGATTGTTCAGCGGATTGAAGAGCTGCTCCCGCTGGTCAAAGGGTTGTAAAAGGAACACGGTATAATATCATAGTGAAAGGAGGTCTTTCACTATGATAGAAGAATTCGAAAGACACTTGAGGGGCACAAACCTCTCGGAAAACACGATATCCTCGTACCTTTTTGCCATTCGGCAATACAGCTCGCAGTACGACGGTATCACGAAAAAGAACCTGCGGGCGTATAAGGTGTGGTTGATAGAGAACTACAAGTCTAAGACCGTCAATCTGCGTCTGAGGGCAATCAACTGCTACTTGGAGAGCATTGGCAAAGAAAGCTGGAAAATACCGTTTGTGCGAGTGCAGCAGAAAGCCTTTCTGGAAAATGTCATCAGCGAGGCCGATTATGAGTATTTCAAAACCTGCCTCAAACGGGATGACGAGCTGTTCTGGTATTTTGTCATACGCTTTCTGGCCGCAACCGGCGCACGGGTCAGTGAGCTCATACAGATCAAGGTGGAACACATCAAGCTGGGGCATTTGGATTTGTGCTCGAAGGGCGGTAAGCTCCGACGAATATACATACCAAAAGCTCTGCAAAATGAAGCCCTTTCTTGGCTGAACGATAAGCACCAAGAAAGCGGCTTCATTTTTTTGAACAAATACGGGGACAGAATCACTACCAGAGGTATCTCCGGGCAGTTAAAAAAGCTGGCAGTCCGGTATGGCATTGACCCTGTGGTAGTATACCCACACTCCTTCCGTCACCGCTTTGCAAAGAGCTTCTTGGAGCGCTGCAACGACATCGCTTTCCTTGCTGACCTTATGGGACATGAAAGTATAGAAACCACCCGCATCTATCTCCGCAAAACCTCGACCGAACAACGAGCTATCGTTGATGAAGTCATAGACTGGTAAAGAAAGAGCATACCCCGTGCGTATAACCACGAGGTATGCTCTTTTTAGGATTGCTGGATAATTGCTGCAATTCCTTCAAAAGCAGATACAATACGACGCTGCTCGTTAGTTGGCGGTAGCGGCACTAAAATGGAATTGAGCTTTTCCTGGTTCATTTTTGGCTGAGCGGTACCGGTAACATACGGAGCAAGGTTTGTTGCATTTATGAAGAGCGCTATATAGCGTAAATCAACGCCTGCAACGGCGTCAATGACATGGGCATGATTATTTACCCAGTATTGACCGGAAGCGATAAAAGCGATTGGCTTACTTCGCAAGAGGAGATTTGCCCCATCTTCGCCGACGAGGAGCAGAGGTTTATCGAATAAATACCGATCCACCTTATCAATGACCCCAGATGCCCCGTAATAATCGTACTTTTTATCAAGTTTTTCGCGCTGGGAAACTGACAGAGGAATGCGTTCTGCATCTCTATTTACGAGAGCTGTTCCAAACCGGACCCAGCACCAGTTTTCGGGTATTTCAAAGGGCGGTTCATCGTCGATACAGCGCTCCACACCGTCCAACTTCTCATAATGAGAACTTTACAAAGTAGAAGCCACAGCAAAAAGCTGTTCAATCGCTGATACAATTCGGTTCTGCTCTTTAATTGGAGGAACGGGAACAAAGAAATCGCCGACCTTTGATGTCGAAATGTGTACGATAATGTCACCTGTCGCCGTCCTGCGTTTAAGCTCGATGCAATACGGCGAAGCCATATAGTACACCAGATACAGCGGATTCATTCCATGATGCGTCCAGAAAGCCAAGTCGCCACCTGCCGCAATTTGTCCGTCTCCGAGAAACGCCACTGTTTTAGCAATGTCCACTTTGTTCTCACCCGTCAATGTGAACACTACATCGCCGGAGGAGAAATGCAAGCAATCCTTATCGAGCGTATCAGGGACAAAGGAGACTGCTGAATCAAAGGAGGTTTCATAGGTGGTGTAAATCTCCCCGTATCGAATGCACGGGCACCCTTGGGCAACAGTTTCTGTTCGTTTGATGCCACGCCCTCTGTTCATTGTTCCTAAACTGGAAGCCCGACACCAAGCCCAGTTCTCTGGTATCTCAAACGGGATCTCATCATCAATGCAGACCTCTTCGGAACCTCGCTTTTCATAATGAGAATTATCCCGTCTGAAAATGACAGATTCGTGCTTGTCCTTTTTGATTTTGCCTTCCTTGATGAGCCGCTGCTTCTCCGCCCGGATACGCTCCAGCAGAGCCTCTGCAGGCTCGTCGGATGGGTCTTGCGGTACCAGCTTGCCCTGGACTGCCTCTTGTAAAATCGACTTCCTGAGGGACTCAGGGAAGGCTTCCTGCATTGCTGTGGTTTCATCGTATACTACGCCATAGTTCTTCACTACTGGTAGGACTTCCGACAGTTTCGCCAAAATACGGCGTTGCTCATCAAGGGGAGGAATTGGTGTTAGATACGCTTTGATGGTCGCTGTGGCAAGTTCCTTCTGCTTCGTAGTACCGTCTGCCTGATCTTCTATAACGCTTTGTACGCTTGGATTGGCAAAGTAGTAGTACAAGTATTCCGGGAGAACAAACTGTTTCAGAGGGCGTATAACGGTGACATGGCTATCAGCAACAGCCAGCTCATACGGATTAGCTGCGGTTTTGTAAATAGCCATTCGTCCAAGTGTGCCAAGGCCAGTAGAGTTCCACATTAGGTCGTTGTCCTGCAAAAGACGCTCAGGCCCATAGGAGGACAGAGAATTCGGCTCAATAAACTGTGCCTTTTCAATCGAAAAACCGCTCCATTGATTGCACTTTTGGGCGACAACGGGGTACTTTTTGATTGGAGAATACTTCGGTGACTTTCCACGCTGGATGTACTCACAGACATCAATGAGCCGCACCCACTCCCACGAATCGGGGATTTCAAACGGTACCTCATCCGCCAGCGACCGCACTTCATCGCCGATTTTCTCATAAGGAGTATTATCGGCACCTTTGAAAATGACGGAGGGGTTCTTTTCACGCTTGATTTTCTTTTCTTTGATGAGCCGCTCCTTCTCCGTACGGATGCGTTCCAGCAGAACGCTGGCGGGCTCGTCATTCGGGTCCTGCGGCACGAGCTTGCCTTGAACAGCCATCTGGAGAATTGAGTTTTTCAGTTGCTGCGCAGTCATTCGTCGCCCTCCTCCGTAATGTCGATGCCAAGGATGTCGGTGATCTGGGCAAGGATGCGGTCGATGTCAGCGTTCAAGCTGGCCCGCTTTTCCTGGTACTGCTGAATCAGTTCTTTTGGCGGCAGGATCTCCTCCTCTTCGTGAGGATAGCCGCAAAGGTCAATGTTATAGCTCCGTGCTTTCAGTTCCTCGACGGTGTACTTCTTCGCCTTGTCGAAGCCGTCGATAGTGATTTCCTCACAGTTGTCCCACCACTCAACAGTCGGGGCGAAGTGCTCCAGCTTCATGGGCTTCGTTTTGGAGAAGTTCTTGTATCCCTCCGGCATATCCAGACGATAGAACCAGGTCTCCGTCGTGGGATGCGTCCGGTCGAAGAAAAGGATGTTTGTTGTGATAGAGGTGTACGGCGCAAACACGCTGTGCGGCATACGGATGACCGTATGGAGATTGAACTCGGACAGCAGTTTTTCCTTGATCGCCATTTTTGCGTTATCCGTGCCGAACAGGAAGCCGTCCGGCAGAATAATGGCGCACCGGCCGTTCTGCTTCAGCCGATACATGATGACAGACATAAAGAGGTCTGCGGTTTCGCTGCTACGAAGGTCAGCCGGGAAATTCTGTTTCACGCCCTCTTTTTCGTTGCCGCCATAAGGAGGATTCATCAGAATGACATCGAAGCGGTCGCTCTCCTTGTACTCACGCACATTCTTTTCCAAACTGTTGCCGTGGATGATGCGAGGATTGTCGATGTCGTGGAGCAGCATATTTGTGGCGCACAGAAGGAATGGCAGCGCCTTCTTTTCGATACCGTAGATGGAGTTGCTGTAAACCGTTCTGTCCTCGACAGTCTGCACCTGGGCGTCCAGCACCTTCAGCGCAGAGGTAAGAAAGCCGCCTGTACCGCAGGCGAAGTCCGCAATGGACTCGCCGAGCTTCGGCTTGATCATCTGCACCATGAAGTCCGTGACCGCACGGGGCGTATAGAATTCACCGGAGTTACCGGCGCTCTGCAAACTGCGGAGAATCGTTTCGTAGATCTCGCCGAAGGCGTGACGGTCCTCGTACTCTTCAAAGTCGATCTCGTCAATGACATTGATAACCTGGCGGAGCAGGATGCCGTCCTTCATGTAGTTATTGTTGTCCTCGAAGGCGGTGCGGACGATGATCTGGCTCATGGGTGTATTCTCATCGATTGCGATGGTCTTGAGGGTCGGGAACAGCTTTCCGTTCACGAAGTCCAGAAGCGCATCGCCGGTGAGAGCCTTGCCATCCTTGTGGTCTACGGCCCAATTGCGCCAGCGCAGCTCCTCAGGGATGATGGAGGTGTAATTCTCGTCGTAAAACTCCCATATCTCTTCCTTGGCGTCATACACCTTCAGAAAGAGAATCCAAACCATCTGCTCGATACGCTGGGCATCGCCGTTGATGCCTGCGTCATTGCGCATGATGTCCTGCAGTCGTTTTACCAGGTTATTTAAACTCATAGCTTATATCTCCTTACGCAGCGTAGATTTCCTTCTGCAAATCACGGATGGCTTGAATGTATCCGTTTTTGCCGCCGAACAGCTTTGCAATCTTCATGGGGGTGCCGAATTTGCGGAACGGGTCATTGGACAGGATTTCGAGGTTCTCGATGTCCTGAATGCCCTCGTTCATGTATTTGTCCAACAGCGCACTCAGAACTTCCTGTGCCAAGCCGGAATACTTGTAGAGGTATCCACGCTTGCGGACATTGTTTGCCCGCTCTGCCTTCGTCAGCGGTGCCTTGTCGTAGGCAATGTGGCAGATTAGGTCAAAATCGTCGATGTCCTTATTGCCTGATGCCTCGCGCAGCGCCTCTAGCAGAACGCCACGCTCCTGAAGTTCATCAATAATTGCCTGTTTCTTCTCCTCGGAGTTCCAGGCACGGAGGAACGAATCCAGGGTGGCATACTCACCGAGAATGTTCTTCTTGGAGTAATCCGTCACGCTTTCCGTGATGAGCTTACCGTCCTTGTCGTAGTATTGGACTCGCTCGTTCAAAATCGTGACCTCGACACCACGCACCCGGTATTTATGCTTCTTTTCAGGCGGATCATCGGTGTCCCCGCAGGGACCGGGAGTCGGGGCGGGCGGCTTCGGCGGATCGATGGTCGGCTCTTCGCCGGGATCATCGTCATCATCAATGATAGAGATCGGGTCTCCATCGAATTCCGGGTCTGCGAAAAGTCGGCAGGCGTTGCGGAAATCCATAATGGTGAAATACTCTTTGCCATAATCGGGCTTGAGTCGTGTACCACGACCGATGATCTGTTTGAACTCGGTCATGGAGTTTATGTTGTTGTCCAAAACGATGAGCCGGCATGTTTTGCAGTCCACGCCAGTTGTCATCAGTTTGGAAGTCGTAACGATCACGGGATATTTGCTATCCTCTGCGATGAAGTAGTCGAGCTGCGCCTTGCCCTCGGCGTTGTCGCCGGTAATGCGCATGACATACTTGGCGTTCTCCGCCACAAGGTCGCTGTTCTCATTCACGAGCGCCTGCCGCATACGCTCTGCATGGTCTATATCCACACAGAATACGATGGTCTTGGCAAAGCGGTCGTTCTCCTTCAAAAAGCGAGTAATACGTTTTGCAACGGCATTGGTACGCTCATCAATGATGAGGTTCTTGTCGTAGTCCTTGGTATTGTACTCACGGTCATCAATCTCATAGCCGTAGATATCCCGCTGTCCCGCTGTGGGACGCCAGCCTTCCAGATCTTTGTCCAGACCGACACGGAGAACTTTGTACGGCGCAAGGAAACCGTCGTCGATACCTTGCTTCAGACTGTATGTATAGATGGGTTCGCCGAAGTAAGAGATATTGGATACCTCTTTCGTTTCCTTCGGCGTAGCCGTCATGCCGATCTGGGTGGCGCTGTGGAAGTATTCGAGTATTCTGCGCCAGCGGGAATCCTCCTTGGCACTGCCACGGTGACACTCATCGATGACAATAAGGTCGAAGAAATCCGGCTGGAATGCACGGAACGGCTCTTCATTCTCATCACCGGCCAACTGCTGATAAAGGGACAGATACAACTCATAGGAGCTGTCCAGCTTTTTGCCCTCGATTTTCGTCATGACCTTTGCAAAAGGCTTGAAGTCCTGTTGCATGGTCTGGTCGACAAGAATGTTGCGGTCAGCAAGGAACAGGATCTTTTTCTTTCGGCCGGATTTCCAAAGGCGATGAATAATCTGGAACGCAGTATAAGTCTTGCCAGTGCCGGTCGCCATAACGAGGAGAATGCGGTCTTGCCCACGGGCAACCGCATCAACGGTGCGGTTGATGGCGATGCGCTGATAGTAGCGAGGGGTCTTATCACCCAGCTGGAAATAGTACGGCTCGGTAATAAGTTGTTCCTGCTCCGGCGTGAAATGCTCGTCGCCGATGTGCCGCTGCCAGAGATCATACGGCGAGGGAAACTGCTCCAACATCAATTCACGCTCTTTGCCGGATTTCATATCGTGTTCCAAGAAACCGTCGCCATTTGAGCTGTACACAAACGGGATGTCCAGCACCTCGGCATATTCGATGGCCTGTTGCATTCCGGCTCCGACACTGTGTCTGTTATCCTTTGCCTCGACGATAGCCAAAGGAATATTGGGCTTGTAGTAAAGCAGATAGTCTGTGCGCTTTCTCTTTCCCCTGGCTGTGACATTTCCGCGGACGATGACACGACCGTCCGTGAAGTTGTACTCCATTTTAATTTGCTTAAGTTTATCCCAGCCTGCGCTCTCAATCGCTGGAGTAATATACTGTAACTTGATATCTTCCTCAGTCATCTCGTGTTTCGTCATAAGTTCGCTCACAGTGCCCCTCCTTTCAACTTCCGATAAGGTGCAATTATGGGAAGTTCCTTTTATACACATAGATTGTACCAGAATGCAGCCTCGTTTTCAACGAAAAGCCACTGACCCTGAATAATTCAGAGTCAGTGGCTTTTTCAATGCTACTTGAACGGTAATTTGAAATGTTGTCCTTATGCGTAGGTAACTTTGGGCTGCCCTGTTTTCTTATTTCTCCCGTCTGATGGGCCGGATATACTTGAAGTACTGCCCCGGCACAAAATAGAAATACGTCTTGACGCCCTGTTCACTTTTGACCATACCGATCTCTCCCAATCCAAAGATATAGCGATCGAAGGGATGGATGCGGGTGCGGAGCACTACGGGGCGGGGCCGGCGGCGGTAAACACCGGGGGTAACGCCGTAGAGCGCCTTGAAGGCGCGGGTAAAGGCCTCCTGCCCGGAAAAGCCGTAGTCCAGCGCGATGTCCAACAAAGGCCGGTCGGTATCGCGCACCTCCTTCAGGGCAAAGGCCAGGCGCCGCTGGTGCAGGTAGGTACGCAGGGACATACCCGCGATCTCGCGGAATTTATGGGTGGCGTGGTACTCAGAATAGTGCAGACGTGCCGCCAGCGCCCGCAGTGTCAACGCCTGATCGTCCCGGCGCATAATGGCGTCGTCCATCTCATTGACGACGGTCTGGATCAGCTGCTGCCATTCGTACATAGGCTTGCTCCCTTCTCTCGCTGTGAACAGAATACACCCTTTCCGCCCCAAATGTTTGATATGAGTTGCTGTTAAAACAGGGACGGCTCCCGCCGTCCCTGTCCGCTTATTCCACTTCAGCAGCCTCCGCCGGCTCCTCCTGCCCCTGTCTGGGCAGCTGCTCTGGCCACTTGGCCCAGGTCTGGCGGATATAGGGGATCATCTGATCCCGGGGCATATCCAGTGCCGCGGCCAGCTCGCCGTAGAGCTGGTCCTCAGCCCGCTTGAGATAGCGCTCATCCATCTGGCTGACCTTCTTACCATGGCGCAGGGCCCACGCCCGCTTGCGGCAGATACCGTGGATCATGGCGGCCAGCTCGGCGCAGTCACAGCGGAGCACCAGCTGGTGGTAGAAATCCTTGGCAGCACGCATACCGCGCTCGGCGGGCTTCTGCTCCGGCAGGACCGGCAGCGTGGCGATCAGCTCCAGCGCATGGGCGCGGCTGATGATGGGGCGCATGAGGACAGTGGTGTCCACAGGAGTCATAACGGTGCCGCCGCGGTACAGGGGAGAGAGATGATAGTAGACCTTGTCGCCGCCGTCATAGGCCAGACCGGATGGCCCTATGGACTCCACCCGGCAGACGCCCTCGCCGCCGTATACCACCAGATCACCCGCTGCAAACATCACACACGCTCCTTATCCGCAACATACATACACATATATACACAAAAAGGCACATGGCACACGACCATGCGTTCCCCTTTTGCTCACCATTACCTGACATCAGTATAACATATTCTGACGAAAAATGTAAGCACAAATTTTACCGTGACTGTCGATTTTCCCGGAAAGTTGTGATACAATGCAGAAAAACTTTTGCGAGGTGCAGCCATGAAAAAACCTGTCATCCATCCCTCCGCCTTTGTGGCGGACAACGCCACCGTCCGGGGCAGCGTGACCCTGGGCGCCAACAGCAGCGTGTTCTTCGGCGCGGTGCTGCGGGGCGACCGGGCGCCGATCACCATCGGTGCGGGCACGAATATCCAGGACAACTGTGTGGTGCACGTGGACTACGACCATCCGGTGACGGTGGGCGAAAACGTAACGGTGGGCCACGGGGCCATTCTCCATGGGTGCACCGTGGGTGACAACACCCTCATCGGCATGGGCGCCATCGTGCTGAACGGCGCGAAGGTCGGCAGCAACTGCCTGATCGGCGCGGGGTCGCTGGTACCGCAGAACGTGGAGATACCGGACGGGTCTTTGGCCTTCGGCTCCCCCGCCAAGATCAAAGGCCAGCTGGACGAGGCCGCCATTGCCGAGCTGCGGCAGGCGGCGCTGGACTACCAGAAGGAGGCCATGGCATACAAGGCCGAGCAGAAACAATAAAAATATGCGCTCCGACCAAGAGCCGGTGCGCATGGCTGAAAAGCGGCCCCCGGCTGTGCCGGGGGCCGCTGACCGTTTAGACGACGGCAAAGAACTTGATGATAAACAGCAGGGAGATAACGTAGGTCAGGATGGAGACCTCCTTGGCACGGCCGGAGAACACCTTGATCACGGTGTAGGAGATCATGGCAATACCGATTCCGTGGCCGATGGAGCCGGAGATGGGCATGGCCAGCAGCATCAGGAACACGGGGACCACCTGGTCCAGATCGTCGAAATCCACGTTCTTCAGACCCTGGAGCATCAGGATGCCCACGTAGATCAGGGCGGAGGAGGTAGCGGCAGCGGGAATGACGGCCGCCACGGGCGCGATGAACATACAGGCCAGGAACATGAACGCGGCGGTCAGGCTGGTCAGGCCGGTGCGGCCGCCGGCCTCCACGCCGGAGGCGGACTCCACGAAGGTGGTAACGGTGGAGGTGCCGCAGCAGGCGCCGGCCACGGTGCCCACGGCATCGGACAGCAGGGCCTCCTTCATGTTGGGCATATTGCCGTCCTTATCGGTCATGCCGGCGCGGGAGGCCGTACCCACCAGGGTGCCGATGGTGTCGAACATATCGATCATGCAAAAGGTGATGATCAGGCTGATCGCCGTGAACCAGCCGATGTTGAAGAAATCAGCGAAGTCAAACTTGAACAGCGTGGTCTCCACCATGTCGTGAAAAGGCGGCAGGAAGGACGCACCCTCCAGAGAGGCAAAGGGATTGGTACCCAGGAAGATGAAGCAGCCGGCCCAGTAGATCACGGAAGCTACCAGCATACCCACCAGCACGGCGGCCTTGACGCCCTTCTTGGCCAGCAGGATGATGACAAACAGACCGATGAACATGGTGACGACCGTCAGCACCATCTGGCTGTACTCGGCACCCATGTGATCCTTGATCACGCTGGGGGTCATGGCGCCGAAGAAGTCGCGCATGACATAGAAGGGGGAGGTATAGCCGTTGCCCTCGGCGTAGATTCCCACGTTGGAGCCCAGGCCGATGTTCATCAGCATAAGGCCGATGGCGGGACCGATACCCAGACGGACACCCAGAGGGATAGCGGTGACGATCTTATCACGAATGTTAAAAATGCTCAGCAGAAGGAAAACGATACCCTCCACCAGAATGATGCACAGCACCGCCTGGAAGGCGCTGGTGTAGTCGGTGTTCAGCATGGCGGCCACATTGCCGGCGATGACGGCGAAGAAGCTGTTAAGTCCCATACCGGGCGCCATGACAAAGGGCTTGTTGGCGAGGAAGGCCATGACCACGGTGCCGATGGCACTGGCGATGCAGGTGGCCAGGAACACACCGTTCCACAGGGGTGTGCCCACGGCAAAGTTGGTCAGCAGGTTGGGGTTCAGGGCGATGATGTAGGCCATCGTCATGAATGTGGTGAGACCGGCCAGGATCTCCGTTTTGACGGAGGTGCCGTTCTCTTTCAGATGAAAGATACGCTCCATGTGATTTTCTCCTTTGTAAAATGCTGCACGCCCTCCGGCGCAAGCATCATCTTAACGCTTTTTAACGGGAAAAACAAGACTTTTTGTCAGGTCTTCTGAAATTTTTTCAGATGCCAGTCAAAAAAGCGCCCCCGGCGTGGCCGGGGGCAAGGAGGCACCCGCCTCCTTCTGTTCTCAGGGGACTGTGTCAGCCGGGGTATAACTGACATGATTCTGATGGGATGGCCGCATGGGGTACCGACCGGGGCAGGTCAGCTTTCCGTCCGCATCCGGGGGCGCATGACAGGGGGCGCTTTTTTTCAGGGAAGCTTATTGGGCCGCGCGATCGGCCTGAATGAGCCGCTTCAGGGCCTCCACGCCCACCTGAACGGCGGAGGTGGTGTCCTCGCTCATATCCTGGTCCAGACCTGCCTTTTCCCGCTCCTGGTTCCAGACCACATGGAAGCAGCTGCCGCAGCGGCAGTTCAGGGCATCGGCCACCACAAAGAGGGCGGCGGACTCCATTTCACTGGCCTTGACGTGCAGGCGCTTCCAGGCCTCCCATTTGTTGAGCAGCTCATAGGATACCGGCATACGCTCGGGGCTGTGCTGGCCGTAGAACGCGTCCTTGCACTGAACGACGCCTACCTGGGTACGCTTGCCCAGCGCCTTGGCCGCCTGGACCAGTGCGGTAGTGACCTCGAAGTTCGCCACCGCGGGGTACTCGATGGGGGCATATTCCCGGCTGGTATGCTCAAAGCGGATCGCGCCGGTGGCGACCACAACATCGCCGCTGCGGACATCCAGCTCAATGCCGCCGCAGGTCCCTACGCGGATAAACGTGTCAGCGCCGATGTTGTGCAGTTCCTCCATGGCGATGGAGGCGGAGGGCCCGCCGATACCGGTGGAGCAGACGGAGACCTTCTCCCCTAGCAGCGTACCGGTATAGATGGTGTACTCGCGGTTCTGAGAAACAAAATGCGCGTCGTCGAACAGCTCCGCGATCTTTTCACAGCGGCCGGGGTCGCCGGGAAGAATAACATAGCGGCCCACGTCGCCTTCGGCACAGTGGATATGATACTGCTTTTCCAGCTTCTGCATGATATATCGTCCTCCATCTATGTTCAAGTCGTTATGTCCTAAGCAAATAACACGGTTCGTAATCAAACATTTACCCATCTCTGAGGTAGAAGAAATCATATCATGGTTTTTCGGAAAATGCAATACTTCCGCCACAAAAGATACGGCTTCTCCTGTACAAATGATGCAAAAGGCAAAAAGTGTCGGGGCTATAAAACCGCCCGCGGCAAAACCTACGTTTGGCGGCGGCTGTTCTCCGCGCATGTGCGCGTGTTTTTGCGCGGATCGGCCGGCGCACATGGGAAAAGGAGGAAAAAAGATATGACAGATCGACTCGCTGCACTGGCGGCGGCAGTGATGCTGGCGGTGACGCTGGCGGCCTGCGGCGCGGCAGACGACAAGACAAACGGCAACGCGCCGGACACCACACCCAACGGCAGCATCACCACACAGCCGGACACCAACGGCACGGACACCGGCAGCGCCAAAGATGACCTGAACGGCGGCCACAACGAAAGCGGCCAGGCGGATGAGGACGGACAGATGGACGGCACCGTGGAAACGCGGCGGTACGACCGGGCACTGGCAGCGTCGCTCAGTCAGCTGATCCTAAACCGGATCGGCGAATGACAAAAGCGCGGCGGGCACAGGATGTCCGCCGCGCGGTTTTTACCGGCAGGACTTGCATTTTTCAAAAAATGGGATATTATATAGGTGAAAAACGTCCCCGCCCCCTTTTTTCGTCCTCTGAACGGCGGACGCGGGGCACGGAACAAAATTTACGCCGCAGTGGGCGGCAGAGAAAAGAAGGTTTTTTCTATGACAAAGATCGACATCGTTTCCGGATTCTTGGGCGCAGGTAAGACGACCCTTATCAAGAAGCTGCTGGCCGAGGCCTTCCCCGGCGAGAAGCTGGTACTGATCGAAAACGAGTTCGGCGAGATCAGCATTGACGGCGGATTCCTGAAGGACTCCGGCGTGCAGATCAGTGAAATGTCCTCCGGGTGCATCTGCTGCTCTCTGGTGGGCGACTTCAACAAGGCGCTGAAGGACGTACATGAGCAGTTCCACCCTGACCGCATCCTCATCGAGCCCAGCGGCGTGGGCAAGCTCAGCGACGTGATCGTGGCGGTGGAGAACACCGTGAAGGACGTACCGGACATGAAGCTGAACAGCTTTGTGACCGTAGCGGACGCCACCAAGGTCAAGATATACATGAAGAACTTCGGCGAGTTCTACAACAACCAGATCGAGTCCGCCGGTACCATCATCCTCTCCCGCACCCAACGGCTGAGCCAGGAGAAGCTGGAGGCCGCCGTGGCGCTGCTGCGGGAGAAGAACCCCAATGCCGCCATTCTCACCACACCCTGGGACCAGCTGGACGGCATGACCATTCTCAGCGCTATCGAAAAGGTCTCTCTGGCGGACGAGCTGCTGGCGCATATGCGCGCTGAGCACGAGGCGGATGAGGCGGAGCACGAGCATGAGCACCACCATCACCACCATGACGAGGATGAGCACGATCATGACCATTGCTGCCATCACCATGACCATGATGATGACGATGACGACGACCACGACCATGAGCACTGCTGCCATCATCACCACGATGAGGACGAGCATGACCACGATCATCACCACCATCACCACGACGGCGAGGAATGCGATGATCCCCACTGCGGCTGCCACCATCACCATCATCACGCCGACGAGGTATTCACCAGCTGGGGCACGGAGACGGTGAAGGCCTACTCCGAAGCGGAGCTGGAGCACATCCTGACGGCGCTGGACAGCGGCGAATACGGCGCGATCCTGCGGGCCAAGGGTATCGTGGCTGCCGCCGACGGCGGCCAGTGGCTGCACTATGACTTTGTGCCCGAGGAGCACCAGGTGCGGCGCGGTCCGGCGGACTACACCGGCCGTATCTGTGTGATCGGCTCCCAGCTGAAAGAGGATAAGCTCTCTCAGCTGTTCGGACTGTAAGGAGTGGCTGACATGGATATTCCTGTTTATCTTATTGCCGGATTTCTGGACGCCGGTAAGACCGAGTTCATCAACGGCATCCTGCGGGACGGTTTTGCCGCCGAGGATCGGACGCTGCTGCTGTGCTGCGAGGAGGGTGAGAACGGCTATGATCCCAAGGTACTGGGCAACGTATTCACCTATACCGTGGAGGACGAGGACCAACTGACGCCCGACTTTCTGAAAAAGCTGGAAAAGCAGTACCGGCCCAAGCAGGTCATCGTGGAGTACAACGGCATGTGGAGCATGGAGAAGCTGTACCGCGAGGGGCTGCCCGCCAACTGGATACTCTATCAGATCATGTGCTTGGTGGACGCCACGACCTTCGAGATGTATCTGAAGAACATGGGGCAGCTGATGATGGAGAAGATCACCAACTGCGATATGCTGATCTTCAACCGCTGCAATGAGCAGCTGCGCGCCCAGCTTCGCAGCCGCAACCTTCGGATGGCCAACCGCCGGGCGGATATCTACCTGGAAAACGAGGACGGCACCAGCGAGGAGTACGTCACGCCGGAGATGTCGCCCTTCGACCTGACCGGCGGCAAGCTGGAGGTGCCGGACGAGGACTACGGCATCTGGTATGTGGACATGATGGACAACCCGGGACGCTACGAGGGCGTGGAGGTGTCCTTCAAGGCGCTGATGTGCCACTCCAAAAAGTTCAAGGGCGTGCACTGCCCGGGGCGCTTCGCCATGGTGTGCTGCGACAAGGATATGCAGTTCCTGGCCCTGGTGTGCCGCGGCGAAGGGCTGGAGCAGTATAAGGACAAGCAGTGGGTGAAGATACACGCCACAGTGAAGAAGGAGGCCTGTGACGCCTATCAGGGCGAAGGCCCCGTGCTGTACGTCACCTCCATCGCCGCCACCACCAAGCCGGACCCGGAAATGGTGTCCTTCTGATCGCGATCCGTATATTTTCACCGCACAATTGCAGCGTGTATAGAAAAAGACCCGCCGATGGCGGGTCTTTTCAACTTGTTTCGGCCTCAGCGGACCAACTGAATGGCAGCGGGGAGGTTTTCGATCTCCACGCGGGGCGCACTGGGGCAGTATTCACCGTCCAGGGACCAGGGGAGGTTCTCCTCGGTGGTCAGGGTGACACACCGGACATGGCGCAGTATCACGCCGGGATAGTCGTACTGCATACGGGTCATGACGGTAATGAGGTTCTGCAGATCCAGTGCCGTCTTTGGCATACGGAGCAGCAGCAGTTCGAATTTTCCGTCGTCCATCCGTACACGGGAGGGATCCAGCTTCACCAGGCCGCCCAGGGAGGTGGAATTGCACACAGCGCCGAAAATGAACTCCCCCTCAAAGCGCTCACCATCGGCATCCACCGCGCAGCGGTAGGGCCGCAGGGAGTCAAGGTCACCCAACCCCTCCAGAATGTAGGCAAAATGACCCAGGGCGTTCTTGGCCGCCTGGGTGGCGGAGTAGGAGGACCGGGTAAAGGCCCCAAAGGAGGCCACATAGGCGAAATAGCGGTCGTTATGCCGCCCCACGTCCAGGGGGCAGGGCGTGCCGGTGGCGGCCGCCTCTGCCGCGGCGGGCAGCATGGTGTGAAGATGCAGGCTCATGGCAAAGTCGTTGGTGCTGCCGCAGGGCAGATAGCCCAGCAGGGGCCGCTGCTCCAGCTGCATAAGCCCGGACAGCGTCTCGTTCAGTGTGCCGTCGCCTCCGGCACAGACCACCATGTCGTACTGTCCGCCCCACCGTGCGGTGATATCGCGGGCCTGGCCGCCCGCCTCGGTGATATAGACCCGTACCAGATAGCCGGCACGGGAGAACTGCGCCACGGCATCGAACAGCGGGGCGCGGGATTTTGTCTTTCCCGCACGGGGATTGACGATAAACAAGAGCTTTTTCATAGGAACACCCTTCCATACCATCGTAATTCTCGCATTTTGCGCGGGGTTGTCCGAGTATGATACCACAGTTGCGGCGGGATTGCAATACACATTCCGCCGCGGGTGTTTGTGTTCGAAAATTGTTGCAAAACGCCGCGCATACGGGTATGATAGAAAAAACAGCAGTGGGAGGTCCTGCCATGAAGCGAACGCAGTATTTCAAATGGGGACTGACGGCCTTTTTGACCGTATGTGCCGTGCTGGTGTTCTACGACACCTTCTATCAGGCGGGAACGCTGCAGCAGTTCGTGTCCAAGCTGGCATCCATCCTGGCGCCGGTGCTGTACGGCTTTGCCATCGCCTATCTGCTGACGCCCATCATGTCCTGTCTGGAACGGGCCATCGCGGCGCTGTGGAAAAAGCTCTTCAAAAAAGAGCTGAAGCAGCCGTCAGGCGCGCTGCGGCTGGTGAGCATCCTGCTGACCGAGGCCGTGGTCATCTTCCTGCTGTATCTGCTGATGAGCGTGCTGGTGCCCCAGGTGGTGGACAGCGTGACCACCCTTATCAACAACGCCGAGTCCTACTACCGCAAGGTCTATCGCTGGGCCAACGACCTGCTGGAGAACGACAGTGGGATCGGTGTCTGGCTGGCGGGGCTCATCACCGAGCGCTATACCGACGGCATGGCCTTTTTGACCGACAAGGTGCTGCCCTGGGCCCAGAAGGCCATTGTGCCGCTGACCAGCGGTATCTGGAGCGGCATCCGCGGGGCAGTTGGCTTTGCCTTTGACCTGATCGTGGGCATCATCGTGTCCATCTATCTGATGGGCATGAAGGAGAAGAGCTTGGCTCGCTGCTGCAAGGCGGTCTACGCCGCGCTGCCGGAGGAAAATGCCGACGCGGTCATGCGCGGCACCCGGCGGGTGAACGCCATCTTCTCCGGCTTTGTCCGCGGCAAGCTGCTGGACTCCCTCATCATCGGCATCCTGTGCTTTATCTGCTGCTCCATCCTGAAAATGCCCTACACCCCGCTGGTCAGCGTGGTGGTGGGCGTGACCAACGTGATCCCCTTCTTCGGCCCTTTCCTAGGTGCGGTGCCGTCGGCATTCCTGATCCTGCTGGTCAGCCCCAAGCAATGTCTGGTGTTCGTGATCTTCATCGTGATCCTCCAGCAATTTGACGGCAACATCCTGGGGCCCAAAATTCTGGGCGACGCCACGGGCATCTCCAGCTTCTGGGTCATCGTGGCCATCCTGGTGGGCGGCGGCTTCGCCGGCGTGCTGGGTATGTTCATCGGCGTGCCGGTGTTCGCCTGCATACAGGAACTGCTGAAATTCCTGATGGACCGCCGGCTGCGGAAGCGGAATATGCCCACGGAGGCCTACGCCTATGTGGGTCGGGCCAAGGATTCCCCGCCGGAGGATACACCCGCTCCCGAACCCAAAGATCCCGCGTGATATGGCAGGCAGGCGGGCACGCAGCCCGCCTGCCTTTTCTTTGAAAGGAGCACCTCCATGACAAAAGACCTCTACGATAAGCTGATGGTCTTCGGCAACGACCGGGAGCCGTTTCTCGCCCACAACTTTATGCGGACCACCGACCTGGATGACGGTACCGCCACCGTAACGCTGCCCATGCACACCGAAAGTCTGAACCGCTGGGGCGGCGCCCACGGCGGCATCCTGTTCTCGCTGTGCGATGTGGCCATGGGCATGGCCATTATGACGCTGCGGCAGGAGATGGTAGTCACCGTGAACGCCACCATCGATTATCTGTCCGCCGCTGCCGCCGGCAGCACCCTGACCACCGTGGGTAAGGTGGACCGCCTGGGCGGCAAGCTGGCCTTCTGTTCCGCCGAGATGACCGACGAGACCGGCAAGGTCATCGTCCGCGCCCACTGCGTCATGTGCTTCACCGGCAGGGCCCTGCCCCTATGAGCCGCCGCGCCCTGTGCCGCTGGTGTATTGCGCTGGCGGTGTTCTTTGCCGCGTATTTCGCCCTGCGCACCAGCCGCGCGGCCATGACTGCCCTGTGGTACGGCGCCGTGCTGCCGGCGGAGCAGTGGCTGGGGCGGCTGTGTGGGAGGTTGACGCTCTCCGTAGGTGAGGTCCTGATCCTGACGGCGGTGTTCTGCGCCATACTGTGGCTGGCCAACGTACCCCGGCGCATCATCGCCGCGCGGGGCCGCCGTTGGGGCATGGCCCTGCGCCTGACGCTCACCGCCCTCTGCGCCGTGCTGACGGTGTACGCCGGCTTTTGCCTCACCTGGGGCATCGGGTACAACACCGACAGCTTCCAGGAGAAAAGCGGCATCCATGCCCGGCCTTCCACGGCGGAGACGCTGGCGGAGGTAACGGCCTATTTTGCCGGCAATCTGGCCGCCTGCGCCGATGACGTCCCCAGAGATGAAAGCGGTGTCTGCACGCTGGACCGGCAGGCGGTGCTGAACCGGAGCGCCTCCGCGCTGGATGTGCTCTGCGGCGAGTTCCCGTTCCTGCGGGCGGAAACGGGCGGTGCCAAGGGCTTCGCCTGCTCCCGGGCGCTGAGTGCCCTGCGCTTCACCGGGTTCTACTTCCCCTTCACCGGCGAGCCGAACGTCAACATGGACAGTCCGGCGGCCTTTCTGCCGGCCACTGTATGCCATGAGCTGGCCCACCAGCGGGGCATCACGGCGGAGGAGGCGTGCAATTTCATCGGCATCCTGGCCGCCACCCGGTCAGAGGATACGGGATACCGCTATTCCGGCTGGCTGACGGGGTTCGGGTATCTGTCCAACGCCCTGTACAGCGCCGACCGGGAGGCGTGGCAGACCATACGGGACGCCCTGCCGGACACGGTGGTGGCCGACCTGCGGGCGGACAACGCCTACTGGGCGCAGTTCCGCGGCGCAGTGGCGCAGGTGTCGGACAAGGTATACGACGGCTTTCTCAAGAGCAACGGCGATACGGACGGCAGCAAGAGCTACGGCGTGGTCACGGATCTGCTGGTGGCCTATTTCGGATAAAAAATATTCCCTTAGGCCAGTTGGCCTAAGGGAATATTTTTTATTGGTCCGTTTGATCCGGCGAAGCCTCCGGGCAGTCTATTGGGATCATTCTATGCTCATACGCTCCAGCACGATAATATGATACAGCTCTTCCGCATTGGACGCATCGGCAGATTGCCCCCAGTGCGTTTGCAGCCCTATCCGAAGCGTCTCCCCGTCCGGCGTATGCCAGAGCAGCGCCGATGCGTAGACATTGCCGTTTTCATCGGATCGCATTTCGACCTCTACATCCGTTCCCGGCTGCGCCCTCCCGTTGACAACGGGAAATGTCGTCTCATAGCGCCCGTCTCCGGTGCGGAGGGTGACCTCGCCGTTTTCCAGACATACGCTCCCATATATCATGCCGTCCCGGTAGTCATCGGCGACATACACAGCGTCTCCCTCACTGATCCATACGCTTTTGCAGACGCCCTGCGTATAGGCCGCCCGATACTGTCTGACACCATGGATATCCGTGGGCCATCTTACTCCGTCCTCATATGTCCAGTTCCATGTGTATGTATAGAATTCCAGATTGTTAAGGCCCTCCGCCCTGCTGTCGCATTCAAGCCAGTGGTAGGTATATTCATCGCCGTGCCTTTGAGTATACCGCCATGTCGTATCATCCCAATCAACAGAGGGATCTCCACTCTCATACTTGCTGTACCAGATATGCAGGTTTCTCCCCAGCTTAAAGATATCCACCGCATCATTAATGGCACCCAGCGTTTTCCCGTCATAATCGATGTCCCGGTAGTAGGTATAAAGCTCGTCCTTGCGCACCATATCGCTGTAGGAAGCGTCGTAGGGCAGCAGCACGTCGTAGTAATACGGTTCTATGACCTCCTCGCAGAGCTGCCGCATCATGGGATCCAGCGCCAGCGCCTCCAGACCGGGGATGTCCTCCTCCAGCAGCGCCTCGCTGACCGCGTCCAGATAGGCGCACTGCTCCGCCGTCAGCGCGGCGCGGGGCGTGTTGTCCGTCACGGCGGCGCCCCAGCACGACAAGCCGATGGCCACCGCCGCGGCCCCGGCCACCAGCATGGCCGGAAGACTGCGGCGCTTCTTCTGCGGCGGCGCGGTGTCGTCGCGGGATATCTCGTTCCCCGGCGCGGCCCACTCCCGCGGCGGCGCGGAGAACTCCGGCCTCGGCGGAGAAAATTCCGCGGGTGTCGGTGAAAATTCCTTGTCGTTCATGGCTTACTCCCGATCCAGCTCCACCCTGTGGACGGGGCAGGAGAGTCCCTCCTCCTCAAAGGCCATGAACAGCGTGCGGTTCAGCAGGCGCTGCGCCTTGTAAATGTTCTCCTCGTGCGTCTCCCCCGCCACCCGCAGCACAACGGCGCGATTTTCATAGTCCAGCGACTGTACGCCCAGATAGGCCGGGGCCTTGCTGAACAGGTCGGGATGCTCCCGGTGCAGCTTCGGCAGTACCTCGCCCAGCACCTTCTCCGCCCGCGCCAGACTCTCCTTGTCATAGGGGACCGCCATGTCGCACACGGCGAAGGACAGGTCATTGGATCGGTTGATCAGACTGCGGATATCGGAGTTGTTGATGATCTTCACGTTTCCGCCGGAGTCCATGATCTGCGTGGTACGGATGCCGATTTGTGTGACCGTGCCGCGGAAGTCGCCCACCACGATGATGTCGCCCACCTCGTACTGGTGTTCAAACAGCATGAACGTACCGGTGATCACGTCGGCGATCAAGCTCTCCGCACCGAAGCCGATGATCAGCGCCAGCACGCCGGCGCCGGCCAGCAGCGCCCGCACATCCACGCCCACGATAGACAGCGCCCACAGCAGCCCCACGATGATCAGCAGATATCGGATAGCGCTGTCCGCCAGCGTGAACACGGTCTTGCCGTGGTTGCTGCTGGGCGACACTCTCTGAAATACGGCTCTGGCCGCCGCCGAAAACAGCACCAACCCGGAAAACAGTATGATCAGCTGTGTGCCGATGTTCCAGATCTGCGTAAACAGGCCCGCGGGCACGGGCACCGCCGCCCGCGCTGCCAGGGCCGCCGCCAGCAGCACAGCGGCCAACCACGGCAGCACCTTTCCCGGTTTCTTTTTCATCTCGTTTTTTTCGTTTTCCATGATGTATTTCTCCCGTTTTTTATCCATATGATAAGCAGAAATTTTACAAAATTTCTACATACACAGAATACACCGCCTTGTCGAATGTGTCAATATATCGCGTGAAATATCCGAATATTTTGTCCTTTTTGCGCGAAAAGCACCCGCCCTGCGTTATGCAGGGCGGGCGCTTTTCTATCACGATTTACAGGCCCAGGCCGGGAATGTTCAGCCCGCCGGTGAGCGAGCTCATGGAGTTGTTCATGGCATCATCTGCCTGCCGAAGTGCCTCATTTACCGCAGAAATGACCAGATCCTGCAACATTTCGGCATCCTCCGGATCGATGACGTCGGGCTTGATGGTCAGCTTGGTCAGCTCCTTTTTGCCGGTGACCACGGCGGTGACGGCGCCGCCGCCCACAGAGGCGGTGAACTCCGTTTTTTCAACTTCTTCCTGCGCTTTTGCCATATCCTGCTGCATTTTCAGCAGTTTTTGCTGCATCTGCGCCTGCTGCTGCATCATCCCGGCGCCGCCGGTAAAGCCCCTGCGGGCGCTATATCCCTTTGCCATATTCGTTTCTCCTTTATATCGATCTGTTCATTTTGCCAGTGTAAACTATCGGACATCTTATGTGCAGCACCGGTCTACCCATGTGTAATACCGATGCGCTCTTTGTGTAACATTGGTGTGCTCCATGTGAGACACCGGTGCGCTCAGCATGAACTGTCGGCTTATTTGATGCGAAAATTGTCCAGCTGTTTGGCGTTTTCCACCAACTCGTCCAGCTTGTCCCTGTGGGGAGCCGGCACCTCCCAGGGCGGCAGGTCCGGCGGGGCGGGCGGCGCCTCCTCCGGCAGGGGCGGGCGCTCATAGTCGTCCGCCGACGGGGCGGGCGTGGGCCGGGGCGCGGGGCGGACCGGGGCGCGCCGCACGGGCGCGGCGGGGCCGCCGCCTACGGTGAACTGCACCCGGACGGGACGGCCCACATGGCGGCTGGTGACGCCGCAGAGCACGTCCTCGATGGCCTTGCGGCTGAGCTGCTGCTTCACCAGATCGTTGGCACAGGAAACGGTGAGCACATCCCCCTCCAGCGTACCTGTCGCCTGGTTCAGCCATACCCGGTCGGGGATGGTCAGGGGGCCTTTATAGTGCTCGATAAGCGCGGCCCAGACCTGACTGTCACCGCCGGTGCCGGGAGCCGCCGGGGCGCTCTCCGGCGCAGGCGTCGCGGGTGCAGGGGCCGCGGGGGCCGGCGTGGGTACCGGTGCGGGAGATGTCTCCTGCGGGATCGGAGACACTTCACGCCGGGGCGGCGGAGTCGGCGCGGCCGCCGGACGGGCGGCGGGTCTTTCCGCCGGGACGACGCCCTTCTTCAAGGCGTCCTCCAGGGCGGAGACGCGGTCCGCCAGAGCCTCCGTGTCGTTGGAAAGGCTCTCGTCGCACAGACGCAGCAGGCACAGCTCGGCATCCGTTCGCTGGCGGATGCTCCGGGGCAGGGCCGCGGCGGTGCGCTGGATGGTATCGGTCATATAGAGCAGGCGGCGCATGGGGATCTCCGCCGTCAGTTCAGAGAGGGTCTTGCGGTCATACAGGCCGCCCAGCAGGGCGGCGCCGCCCTCCGGCGCGGCGGCCAGAACGGTCATATCCCGGCACAGGTCGCTGAGCTCACCCAGCAGCGCGCCCACATCCTTGCCGCCCCGGTACAGCTGGTCCAGCAGCGCCAAAGCGTCGCCCCCCTGACGCGCCAGGAGCAGGCGCATGAGCTGCACCGTCTGGGTGCTGCCGGCCAGTCCCAGCGTGTCCAGCACGCTGCGGCCGTCCACGACCGCGCCGGCGGCACGGCACTGGTCCAGCAGGCTGAGTGCGTCGCGCAGGGCGCCGTTGGCCATGCGGGCCAGCAGGTCCGCCCCATCCGGGGTCAGGTCGATGGCTTCGGCCTTCGCCACCTTCAGCAGCTGCTGCTCCATATCGTGGGGCAGGATGCGCTTGAAGTTGAACCGCTGGCAGCGGGAGAGTATGGTGGCCGGGACCTTCTGGATCTCGGTGGTGGCCAGAATAAACAGCAGGTGGGCGGGCGGCTCCTCCATGATCTTCAGCAGGGCGTTGAAGGCGTCGCGGGAGAGCATATGCACCTCATCGATGATGTAGACGCGCTTTTGCAGCACCGCCGGCGGGTAGACGGCCTCCTCCCGCAGGCTGCGGGCATCGTTGACGCTGCCGTTGGAGGCGGCGTCCAGCTCCGTCACATCCAGCAGCGAGCCGTCGTCAATACCGCGGCAGGCGGCGCACTGGTTGCAGGGCGCGCCGTCAATGGGGTGCTGACAGTTGACGGCCTTGGCCAGAATACGGGCGCAGGTGGTCTTGCCGGTGCCGCGGGTACCGGTGAACAGGTAGGCGTGGCCCACCTGACCGTCGGCCACCTGGCGCTGGAGCGTATCGGTGATGTGCTGCTGGCCCACCACCTCGGAAAAGGTCTTGGGCCGGTATTTGCGGTACAGCGCCTGGTACATGGGCACACCTCCCTGCTGACAAACAAAATAAACGAGTCCTCCGCCGTGAGCCACAGGGCCGGCACCCTCGCGGCACATGGATGATCCCTCTTAATGCTGCTCGGTTCCCCGCCTGACATGATTCGTGGGTATCCATTGCGCGAGACCGGCCCCGCAGCTCACGGCGGAGGACAAGTTCGTGAGATATATTCTACTACAATTCTTCCGCGATGGCAACTGTTTTTTGCCGCCTGTTTCGCTTTTGCTTTTATTATACCCTCTGTTGACAAGGGCAGAGACGAAAAAAGACGGCGCTTCAGCGCCGCCTTTTTTTCGGTAAAAGGAGAGAGAAATACAATGGGTGGGTATCCTTTCGGATGAGCGTATCATACACGCATCCGGGGCGGAAGTCAACAGGCTTGATAAAGAATTAACAAATCATTCACAAAGCGCGCCCGCCGTTCACAGATCGTTTACAGAGCCGCCCCTCTTCCCTATTGACAACAAAAAATATTGGTGCTACCATTTAGCATACTAATAGTTTGTATGCTAAAAATTCAAAAGCAAAGAAGGAGGACCGCCATGAAATTCTGCTTTGACGAGCACCCGGCGCACTTCGGCGCGCTGTTCGGCTACTGCGATCACCAGGTGCATAAGCTGATGGGGCGGATGCTGAAGCGCTACGACGTATCGCCCATGCAGTGCCGGACGCTGATGTTCCTGCACGACGCGGAGGACAGCGTGAACCAGAAAACACTGGAGCGCCATCTGATGATCAAGCCCAGCACGGTGAACGGCATCGTGGACCGGCTGGAGGAGAAGGGGCTGGTATACCGCACCGTCAGCGCCACGGACGGACGGTGCCGCATTCTGGCACTGACAGAGGAGGGCCAGCGGTTCCATGACGATTTCCAGACCGTGCTGCACCAGGTGAACGAACGGCTGGAGCGCGGCTTCACGCAGGAGGAAAAGGCGCAGTTCACCGCGTTCCTGCTGCGGGCGGGACGGAACCTGACCGACGAGGAGGAGGAAGCATGATAAAAAAATTGGCGCCCTATACCAAGGGCTACCGCCTGCTGATGCTGTTTGCCATCGCCTGCTCCGCCGGAGAGGCGGTGCTGGAGCTGACGCTGCCCCAGGTGATGAGCGACATCGTGGATATCGGCATCGCCAACGGAGACAGAGGCTATATCCTGATGGCGGGGCTGAAAATGGTCATTATGGCGCTGCTGGCGCTGGGCTGCGGCGTGGGCGCGGCGGCTTTGGCCGCCAAGGCGTCCATGGGCTTCGGCGCGGCGCTGCGGAAGGCGGAGTACGAGCAGGTACAGCGCTTCTCCTTTGCCAACATCGAGCGCTTCTCCACCGCCAGTCTGGTGACGCGGCTGACCAACGACGTGGCCTCGGTGCAGATGACCACATTTATGGGAATGCGTATGCTGGTCCGCGCCCCCACCATGCTGGTGACGGCACTGGTGATGGCCCTGATCATCAGCCAGCGGCTGAGCCAGGTGTTCCTGGTGGTCATTCCCCTGCTGATCATCGCGGTGGTCATCGTCATCAAGCGGGTAGGGCCGTTCTTCACCTCCCTGCAGGGGGCCACGGACCAGCTGAACCTGGTGGTGCAGGAGGACCTGAACGCCATCCGCGTGGTGAAATCCTTTGTGCGCGAGGCACAGGAAAAGGAGAAGTTCGCCCAGCGCAGTGAGAAGCTGCGAAGCATGGCCGAGCGCGCCTTCGGCTTTGTGGTGCTGTTCATGCCGGTGATGATGGTTCTCATGGGCGGCACCATCACGGCGGTCATGTGGATCGGCGGCCACTACGTGTGGGAGGGCACGCTGCTCTCCGGCGATCTGATCGCGTTCTTTACCTATTTGAGTGAGATACTGATGTCGCTGATGATGGTATCCGTGGTACTGATGATGCTGACCCGGGCCATCGCCTGCGGCAAGCGTATCGCCGAGGTGCTGGAGGAGAAACCCCGCATCACCGACGAGCAGGCCGACCCGGCGCTGAAGGTGGAGGACGGCTCCATCCGCTTCGACCATGTGTATTTCAAGTACCACGACACGGCGGAGGCCTGGAATCTGGAGGACGTGAGCTTTACCGTACCCAGCGGGGCCACGGTGGGCATTTTAGGCGGCACCGGCAGCGCCAAGACCACGCTGGTGAGCATGATCCCCCGGCTGTACGACGTGAACGGCGGCGCGGTGTATGTGGGCGGCCACAATGTGAAGAACTACACCATGGAGGCGCTGCGGGATGGCTGTGCCATGGTATTGCAGAAGAACACGCTGTTCTCCGGCACCATCCGGGAGAACCTGCGCTGGGGCGACGAGAACGCCAGCGATCAGGAGATCGAGGCGGCCTGCCGTCTGGCCTGCGCCGATGAGTTTATTGAGAAAATGCCGGACGGATACGACACCTATATCGAACAGGGCGGCACCAACGTCTCCGGCGGGCAGAAGCAGCGGCTGTGCATCGCCCGCGCGGTGCTGCGGAAGCCGAAGATACTGATCCTGGACGACTCCACCAGCGCGGTGGACACCGCCACGGACGCGAAGATCCGAGGCGCGCTGAAAACGGCGCTGCCCGGCACCACAAAGCTCATCATCGCCCAGCGGATCACATCCGTTATGGACGCCGACCTGATACTGGTGATGGACGATGGGCACATCTCCGCCATAGGCACCCATGAGGAGCTGATGGCGCAGAGCGACATTTATCGGGAGGTCTATCGCTCCCAGCAGGAAGGGGTGAGCATCGATGGCTGAACAAAAACGCGGCGGACCGCGCGGCCACGGGCCCCAGGGGCACGGCTTCCAGCGGCCCAAGGACTTCCGGGGCACGGTGAGCAAGCTGCTGCGCTATATCGGGCGCTATAAGGCGTCGCTGGCGGTGGTGTTCGTGTGCCTGGTGGTCAGCTCCGTTGGCTCGGTGATGAGCAGCTATCTGCTCAAGCCTATTATCAACGACTATATTCTGGTAGGCGACTTCGCCGGCCTGCTGAAAATGCTGGCGCTGCTGCTGGGACTGTTCCTGCTGTCGGGCCTGTGCTCCTATGCCTACGCCCGCATCATGGTGCATATCTCCCAGCGGACGGTGGCCCAGATGCGGCAGGATCTGTTCGACAAATTGCAGGGCCTGCCCCTGCGGTACTTCGACACCCACCAGTCCGGCGACCTGATGAGCCGCTTTACCAACGACATGGACACCGTGTCGGAGATGATCAACTCCAGCTTCGCCAGTGTGGTGTCCTGCGCCTTGACGTTTATCGGCATTGTTGTTATGATGCTGTATATGAACTGGGTGCTGACGCTGATCACCTTTGCCTTTCTGGTGCTGATGCTGCTGGTGGTCAAGGGCGTTGGCGGCAGAAGCCGCGTGAGCTTTCAGGCACAGCAGCAGGCGCTGGGCGCCATGAACGGCTATATCGAGGAGATGGTGGAGGGCCAGAAGGTCATCAAGGTGTTCAACCACGAGAGCAAGGCCATCGCGCAGTTCTCCGGGCTGAACGACAGCTATCGGGACGCCGCCACGGCGGCCCAGACCTACTCCGGCGCCATGATGCCGGCCATGGCCAACCTGTCACGCATCGACTACGCCGTCACCTGCTGCGTGGGCGGACTGCTGGCCATCGGCGGGATGTTCGATGTGGGCTCGCTGGGCGCGTACCTGCTGTATGTGAAGCAGGTGAGCCAGCCCATCTCGCAGATCAGCCAGCAGGTGAACGTGCTGCTGGCGGCGGTGGCCGGCGCGGAGCGCATCTTCGCCGTCATGGAGGCCGAGCCGGAAGTGGATGAGGGCAAGACCGTCATCGTCCGGGTGGAAAAGCATGGCGATGCGCTGACCGAGACAGACCGCCGCACCGGCTGCTGGGCATGGAAAAAGCCCGATGGCACGCTGGTGGAACTGAAGGGCGACGTGCGCTTCGACCATGTGACCTTCTCCTACGACGGAGAAAAGACGGTACTGAACGACGTATCGCTGTTCGCCAAGCCGGGGCAGAAGATCGCCTTTGTGGGCTCCACCGGCGCGGGCAAGACCACCATCACCAACCTCATCAACCGGTTCTACGATGTGCAGGAGGGCACCATCACCTATGACGGCATCGACGTGAAGGACATCCAGAAGGACTCCCTGCGCCGTTCGCTGGGCATGGTATTGCAGGACACCCATCTGTTCACCGGCACCATCGCGGACAACATCCGCTACGGACGGCTGGACGCCACGGACGAGGAGGTACGGGCCGCGGCAAAGCTGGCCAACGCCGACGGGTTTATCCGCCACCTGCCCCAGGGGTATGACACGGTCATCACCGGGGACGGCGGCAGCCTGAGCCAGGGCGAGCGCCAGCTGCTGGCCATCGCCCGGGCGGCGGTGTCCGACCCGCCGGTACTGATCCTGGACGAGGCCACCAGCTCCATCGACACGCGGACGGAAAACCTGATCGAACAGGGCATGGACTCGCTGATGGAGGGCCGGACGGTGTTCGTTATCGCGCACCGGCTGTCCACCGTGCGGAACAGTCAGGCCATTCTGGTGCTGGAGCACGGGCGCATCATCGAACGCGGCGACCATCAGGAGCTGCTGGCGCAGAAGGGCAAGTACTACCAGCTCTACACCGGCAAGGCGGAGCTGAGCTGAGGTATAAACGAGGAAGAAACCGGAAAAGATCAAAGGAGGATGCACCATGACGGAAAAACAGCTTTGTGATATGGCGGTGGCCATGCTGGAGCGTTCCTATGTACCCTATTCCCACTTCCCGGTGGGCGCGGCGCTGCTGTGCAAGGACGGCACAGTATTCACCGGCTGCAACGTGGAGAACGCCGCCTACGGCGCCACGATATGCGCCGAACGGACGGCCATGGTCAAGGCGGTCAGTGAGGGGCACAGGGACTTCGACACCATCGTGATCGCCGGGCGCAGCGAGGATTACTGCGTGCCCTGCGGCACCTGCCGGCAGGTGATGATGGAGTTCGCACCCGACCTGACGGTGATCTGCCTGAACGGAAAGGGCGAGAGCAAGCGCTTCGCGCTGAAGGAGCTGCTGCCCTACGGCTTTGACCAGAGCTGGCTGTAAAAGCGGCAGAATTTTCATGGAACCAAATCGCACCGCGCTCCGTCTCAATGGACAGAAACCTATTTCAGGAGGAAACTACACGATGAAAAAAATCATTTCCCTTGTGCTCGCCGCCGTGCTGACCCTGAGTCTCGCCGCCTGCGGCACGAAGAACGACAGCAAGGGCGATCAGCCCGCCGCGCCTGCCAGCGCTCTTGACCTGCTGGAAAAGGTGTGGAGCACCTACACCGACGACGAGAAGTTCCCCACCTCCGGCGGCGACTACTCCGAGGCGAACAGCAAGGAGGACGCCCCCGGCGTCTATGACCTGACCGACCGCGCCGCTGTGGACAGCACCCTCGGCCTGCCGGAGACGGCCAAGGTGGATCAGGCCGCGTCGCTGGTGCATATGATGAACCAGAACACCTTTACCGCCGCGGCGTACCACTGCACCGATGATGCCGATGCGCTGGCCACCGCCCTGCGGGACAACATCCAGCAGCGGCAGTGGATGTGCGGCTTCCCCGATAAGGTTGCCGTGGCCGTGGTGGGCGAGTATGTGGTGTCCGTGTTCGGTGCCGAGGACCTGGTGGACACCTTTATGTCCCACCTGAACGGCATCTTCGGCGTGCAGCCCGTCTACGACGAGGCCATCCTGTGAAGCGCTGGATAGAGCGAGGCGTATTTCTGCTGGCGGCAGCGGCTATGGTCATAGCTGCTGCCGCCATTCCCACCCGGCGGGTGCAGGAGGATACGCAGCCGGAGGTATATGTGTACCGTGGCTATGCCGCCGCCGCTGACGCGGCGTGGGACGAAAAATCGCTGGACTTCGCGGTGAAGCGGTTTTCCCATCTGCTGGAGGCATATTTTCCCGGGTCGGAACACGTATATATGAGCGTGATCCCAGATAAGGCCGCTTTTATGGAGACGCCGGAGGGCTACACGCCCGCCGGGGCAGCGGAGACGGCGGACTATCTGGCGCAGCGGCTGCCGGTGGAGATCATCGACATCGCGCCGCTGCTGGCGCTGGAGGATTATTACCGTACCGATCCCCACTGGCGGCAGGAGCGTCTTTCCGCCGTGGCGCAGACCATATCGGAGGCCATGGGCGCGCCTGTGCCGGACACGACGGAGGAGACGCTGTGCGCGCTGGCGGGCGAATTTCACGGCAGCTACTGGGGCAAGACGGCGGAGCCGCTGACGGCGGACGTCCTGTCCTATATCACCTCTCCCCTGCTGGATGGCTGCACGGTGTACGACTATGAGACGGACAGCACCGGCGGCGTATACGACTTTACCGCGGCGGAGAAATCGCCCTATGATCTGTTTCTGGGCGGACCGAAGGCGCTGCTGCGGATCGAAAACCCGGCGGCTAACAATGACCGGACGCTGGTGGTGGTGCGCGACTCCTTCGGCAGCAGCCTGATCCCCCTGCTGGCGGGCGGCTACCGCACCGTATACGCGGTGGACATCCGCTATATTTCCACCGACGCGCTTTCGCGGGTAACGGAATTCCCGGAGGGGGCGGACGTACTGCTGCTGTACAGCGTTGCCGTGCTGCAAAACAGCATTACGCTTAAGTAAACAAAAGGCCGGGCGCTTTCAGCGCCCGGCCTTTTTATGGCAGAAAGAACGCCGGAGCAATGCTCCGGCGTTCTGCATTTACTTAGAAGAAGAACTCCTTGATCTGGCCGTACAGGATGAGGACCATGCACAGCGGGGTGATGAACTTGACGCAGACCTTGAAGAAGCCATAGCTGCCCATGGCATGACCGGACTGCTCCGCCTCTTCCTTGACGAACTCGGGGCCGATCTCCCAGCCGATCATCAGGCACATCAGCAGGGCGCCCAGCGGCATCATAACGCCCTCGGACAGTGCATCCCAGAAGTCCAGCCAGTCAGCCGCCCAGTTCTTGGGTTCCGCTATATTCAGTATATTGGCCGGTGCGATACCGCTGGAACCCAGGCAGTCGGCGCAGACCAGGATGCAGCCCAGGCACACACAGGCGGCGGCGATGAGGGTGTAGGGCTTACGCTTGTCGCCCTTGCCCTCGATACGGGCCTTATCCACGAAGTGGGCCACGATGACCTCCAGCAGGGAGATGGAGGAGGAGATGGCGGCAAACACCACCAGCAGATAGAACAGGATGCCGAAGATGGGGCCCAGTGTGCCCATGGAGTGGAACACGTTCTGCATGGTGATAAACAGCAGCTTGGGGCCGCCGATGTTGCCGGCGGGATCCAGCGCGAAGCGGGCAGGCATGACGCACAGACCGGCCATCAGCGCCACCATGGTATCCATGATGATGATCAGCAGGGCGTTCTTCTGCAGGTTCTCCTTCTTATGCAGGTAGGAGCCGTAGGTGATCATGGCGCCCATGCCCAGGGACAGGGAGAAGAACATCTGGCCACCAGCGGTGGAAACAACGTTAAAGATGCTGGGAGCGCCGGACTTGTAGGCGACGATGGCCTGTGCCACGCCATTGACCATGATGGAGGAAACCTCCGCGCCATCAACAACCGCCTTGGCGGGCACATAATAGCCGACATTGGCCGCCCAGCCGGGGGAGAACATGTACTTCAGACCGTCCAGAGCACTGCCGTTAACAACGCCCTCCACAAGAGAACCGTCCGCCTGCAGGATCTGCACGGCCACGTCGGTACCCTCCAGGGTGCAGGCGCGGATGATACAGATCAGCAGGGCCACGAACAGGGCGGGCATACCCACGGAGCAGACCTTCTCGATGCCGCCGCCGATGCCACCCATAACGATGAGCATGGTCAGCGCCACGAAAATAAGGCCGTAGATAACACCCTCAGCGGGACTGCCCAGGAAGTTGCCGAAAATTTCGCCGCCGGACAGGCCATTGGAGCCGAAGCCGGCACCGAACAGATCGCCGATGTTCAGAACGGTGTACTTGATGCAGTAGCCGCCCAGTGCGCAGTAGAAGAACAGGATGAAGAAGGCGGACAGGATGCCCAGCCAGCCCATCCACTTGAACTTCTTGGACAGAGCCTTGTACGCGCCCACGGCGCCGTGGCCGGTCTTGCGGCCGATGGCCAGCTCGCCCACCATAACGATGAAGCCGCACAGGACCGCCAGGATCAGATAGATGATGAGGAACGTGAAGCCGCCGGAGGCACCCATCTTATTGGGGAAGCCCCAGATGTTGCCCAGGCCGACTGCAGAGCCGACCGCGGCCATCAGGAATCCGAAATTGGATCCAAAGCCTTTTCTTTCTTCCATTGTTTTCTCTCCTTAACAGATTTTTGCTCCTACGTCGCCGCAGAAGCTGATAAACTTTACCGCACCCGTCTATTGACAGGAAACGGCACGGGGCACCGCCATGCCCCGCAGGTATTTCCTCACGGGATAAAATCCCTTCAAGGCTACCTGAAAAAAGTATACAGGAAACTCTTTCCGCCCGCAATTAGCAGTTTTTATAAAAATTGAGCGCCATATTGTACATTTTTAACATTCTGTGAACGGATTTTTCTGCATATTTTATATGGTTTTTGCCTCTTTTTTACATTGAACCATTCAGTTTTTGGCGGGGTTCCGGGATTTTTGCAACGGACGGTGAATGATTTTCTTTTGAGGAAACCGATTGTGGCTTTATTAACAGGTGGGAGAGGGAACAAAAAAGACCGCCCTCCGGCGGTCTTTTCGATCTGTCAGGAGAGAGGTTGACCGGATGGCGGTCTCGGGAACAACTGAAAACACATCCGCAGAAAAACGCTGCGGACTATGGAAAAAGTATACGGGAAATCGTCGAATGGTTCGATCAGCAATTTTAACGTCTTTTTCTGTTTTAACATTATCTTAACGTTTGCAACGTGGTTTTTGTGGTATTTTTCAACCGCTCTGCGTTTAAATATATGCAAAGCACAGGTGTTTTTCCATGTTTTCCGGCGTAAATATCTTCGCTTTCATATTAGGAAACTTTTTCATCGTCGTGTTAAGAGTGCGTTAATTATACGCTGGGAGACGGTGTCCGGACGCAAAAGGCGGGCACTTCCCTTTTTGCGCATTGTGTGGTATACTATGGTTTTATGAGACAAGACACGCAAAGGAGGCGGGACACGTGAGACGAGCAGGCGCAGCGGTGCTGGCGGCGGTATTGGCGCTGACGCTGGCGGGCTGCGGGCGGCAGGACCGTCCGCAAAGCGGGAAACTGAACGTGGTGTGCACGCTGTTCCCCTACTACGACTTTGTGCGGCAGATCGGCGGGGACGCGGTGGACGTACAGCTGCTGGTGCCCGCCGGGCGGGAGACACACAGCTTTGAGCCCACGCCGCTGGACGTGATCGCCGTCAGCGAGGCGGAGGTGTTCATCTACAACGGCGGGGAAAGCGAGCTGTGGGTGGAGGACATTCTGGACGCGGCAGGCGAGGCTATCCCCTACCGGCTGGCTATGATGGACTGCGTGGAGACATACCGGGAGGAGTACGCCGAGGGGATGCAGGGCAGCCATGACCACGCACATGACGAACATGGCGAGCACGATGACCATGAGGCGCATGATGGGCATCTGCACGACGGCCACGAAGAGGAAATAGAGTACGACGAGCACATCTGGACATCGCCGGTGAACGCCATGGCCCTGTGCCGGGCCATCTGCGATACGCTGTGTGAGGCCGATCCGGACAATGCCGACGGCTATCGGACTCGGCTGGCGGACTATCTGGACGAATTGCAGGCGCTGGACGAGACATTCCGTGACATCACGGACCATGCGGCACGGCGGCTGCTGGTGTTCGGCGATCGGTTCCCGCTGCTGTATTTCTGCAGGGAATATGATCTGGATTACCGGGCGGCGTTCCACGGCTGCGCGGGAGACACGGAGCCGTCCCTCGCCACGCTGAAATATCTGATCGACGTGGTGGAGAAGCAGGAGATACCGGTGGTATACACCATCGAGCTGAGCAGCCGGAAGGTGGCGCAGGCCATCGCCGAGACCACCGGGGCGCAGGTGCGGACATTCCACTCCTGCCAGACGGTGAGCCGGGCGGAATTCGACGGCGGAGCCACCTATATCAGTCTGATGACCGCCAACGCGGCGGCACTGAAGGAGGGACTGTCCTGATGGAACAGGAGAAGCGCATATTGCTGGACTGCCGGGACGCAGCGCTGGGCTATGAGGGCAAGCCGGTGTGGGAACACCTGAGCTTTCAGGTGCACAGCGGCGACTATGTGTGCATCGTGGGTGAAAACGGCAGCGGCAAGTCCACACTGGTGAAGAGCCTGCTGGGGCTGCTGCACCCCATGGCGGGCGAGATCGTACGTTCGCCCTCCCTGCGCTCCGGCGCCATCGGCTATCTGCCCCAGCAGACAAAAGCGCAGAAGGACTTTCCCGCCACGGTGACGGAGGTAGTGCGCAGCGGCTTTCTCAGCAGCCGGGGCATGCGGTTTTTCTACACGCCGAAGGAGAAGTCCACCGCGCTGATGCACATGGGCAAGCTGGGCGTGCTGGAGCTGAAGGACCGGTGCTACCGGGAGCTGTCCGGCGGGCAGCAGCAGCGGGTGCTGCTGGCGCGTGCCCTGTGCGCCGCCGGGGAACTGCTGATCCTGGACGAGCCGGTGACGGGACTGGACCCGGCGGCGGCCCAGGAGCTGTACCGCACGCTGGAATACCTGAACAAGCAGGAGGGCATCGCCATCGTGGCGGTGACACACGATATACGCAGTGCCCTGCGCTACGCCGACCATATTCTGCACGCCGGCCATGGAACGTACTTCTTCGGCACGGCGGCGGACTATCTAACGTCCCCCTGGGGCAAACGGTTCGGAGGTGACGAGGCATGAGCTTACTGCTGGAAATGTTCACGTACCCGTTCATCCTGCGGGCTTTTGTGGTGGGTATCCTGGTGGCGCTGTGCGCGGCGCTGCTGGGTGTGCCGCTGGTGCTGAAGCGCTACTCCATGATCGGCGACGGGCTGAGCCATGTATCCTTCGGCGCACTGAGCATCGCACTGGCCTGCGGCTGGGCGCCGCTGCCGGTGTCTATCCCGGTGGTGGTGCTGGCGGCGCTGGGGCTGCTGCGGATGACGGAGAAAAGCCGGATGGGCGCGGACGCGGCCATCGCGGTGGTCAGCGCCTCGGCGCTGGCCGTGGGCGTGGTGGTCACCAGTCTGACCACCGGCATGACCACGGATGTGGACAGCTTTATGTTCGGCTCCATCCTGGCCATGGACCGGGCGGATGTGGCGCTGAGCGTGGGGCTGTGCGCGGCGGTGCTGGTGCTGTATGTGCTGTTTTACCATCGGCTGTTCGCCATCACCTTCGACGAGAGCTTCGCCCGGGCCACCGGGGTGAAGGTGGGGCTGTATAACACCATCCTGTCGGTGCTGACGGCCCTGACCATCGTGCTGGGCATGCGGATGATGGGCGCGATGCTGATCTCCAGTCTGGTCATCTTCCCGGCGCTGACGGCCATGACGCTGCTGCGGAGCTTCCGGGGCGTGGTCATCTGCGCCGCGGGGCTGAGTGTGGTGTGCTTCTGCGTGGGGCTGACCGGGTCGTACCTGTGGGGCACGCCGGTGGGCGCCACGGTGGTGCTGGTAAATTTGGCGGCGTTTTTGCTGTCGAGAGGCGTTATGAAGCTGAAAAGAGCGTCCTAAGGGCGTTCTTTTCAGCTTTTCGACCTATTTTGCGGGTGCTTTTTGCGGAAAAACCCTTGCGTTTCGTGTGCTTATATGGTATGCTATGTGTGTACGTAAGGTTAAGGTATTGACTGGAGTGGACGAGATCGTCCGCTTTTTTTAATGGTCATCGTTCCATGATGACCGGGACGTTCTGTTGGAGGGCTTGCTGTGAAAAAGATCACCGAGGTCGTATGGGCGCTGGCGGAGCCGGCGGTGCAGGCGCAGGGCTGCCGCATCTGGGATGTAGAGTACGTCCGGGAGGCAGGACAGTGGTACCTGCGGCTGTATCTGGACAAGGACGGCGGCGTGGACATTCTGGACTGCGAGGCCATCAGCCGCACGGTCAGCGATCTGCTGGACGAGGCGGACCCCATCGAGAGCAGCTACGTGTTCGAGGTGGGCTCGGCGGGGCTGGAGCGCCAGCTGAAGCGGCCGGGGGATTTTGCGCAGTTCATGGGCAGCCCCGTGCTGGTGAAAACGTACCAGCCCAAGGACGGGCGCAAGGAGTTCGCCGGGACCCTGGTGGGCTATGAAGACGGCGCGGTGCTGCTGGACATGGGCGGCGAGACGGTGCGCTTTGAGAAGAACGAGACGGCGCTGGTGCGCCTGCGGGTAGAATTCTGAGACAACACGACTTGAGATAGAAGGAGAAACGACCATGAAATGTGACGAGATCTTCGCGGCACTGGCTATGCTGGAAAAGGAACGGGGCATTCCCCAGAGCTTTATGATGGGCAAGATCATCCAGGCGCTGACCACCGCCTATAAGCGCGACCACGAGGGCGTGGAGTATGTGGTGGTGGACGTGGATGAGGAGAAGAAGGACCTGAAAATGTACGTCCAGAAGGAGATCGTGGAGGAGGTGGAGAACCCCGCCAGCCAGATCTCGCTGGAGGAGGCCAAGCGCATCTCCGCCAAAAACGAGCTGGGCGGCATGGTGAACTTCCCGGTGGAGTCCGTGGAATTCGGCCGCATCGCCGCCGGCAACGGCAAGCAGGTCATCATCCAGGGCCTGCGGGAGGCCGAGCACGGCATGATCTATGACGAGTGGGGCAGCAAGCAGCACGAGATCCTCACCGGCACCGTCAGCCGGATCGACCCCCGGAACGGCAACGTGATCCTGCGGATCGGCAGCGGCAGCGAGGCCACGGAGGCTGTGCTGACCATGAACGAGCAGGTGCCCGGCGAGGAGCTGCACGAGGGGCAGATGGTGAAGGTGTATCTGGTGGAGGTGCGCCGCAGCACACGCGGGCCGCAGGTGATGATCTCCCGCACCCACCCCGGTCTGGTGAAGCGGCTGTTTGAGCTGGAGGTGCCGGAGATCTACGACGGCACCGTGGAGGTGCGGTCCATCGCCCGGGAGGCGGGCAACCGCACGAAGATCGCCGTGTGGTCCGAGGACCCCAACGTGGACGCCATCGGCGCGTGCGTGGGCCCCAGAGGCCAGCGCGTGAACGCCATCGTGGACGAGCTGCGGGGCGAGAAGATCGACATTGTGAAGTACAGCGAGGACCCGGCGGAGTTTATCGCCGCGGCGCTGGCACCGGCGGATGTGGTCAGCGTACAGCTGGCCGACGAGGGCAAGGCCTGCCGCGTGACGGTGCCCGCCGACCAGCTGAGTCTGGCCATCGGCAAGGAGGGGCAGAACGCCCGTCTGGCCGCGCGGCTGACCGGCTATAAGATCGACATCAAGGCGGCCAACGCGGAGTAAGCGGCGGCTGCGGAAAGGAACGGCAGCGATGCAGAAGACCCGTAAGATACCCCAGCGGCAATGTGTGGGCTGCCGGGAAATGAAAGACAAAAAGGCGCTGCTGCGTATCGTGAAGACCCCGGAGGGGGAGATACTGCTGGACAGCACCGGAAAGAAATCCGGCCGGGGCGCGTATGTGTGCCCGGACCCGGAGTGCCTGAAAAAAGCACGGAAAAGCCGTGCGCTGGAGCGCGCCTTCGACACCGCCATACCGGCGGAGGTATACGACGCGCTGGAAGGGCAGATGGTGGCACTGTGACAGAGCATTTGTTATCCACTTTGGGTCTGGCGCTGCGCGCCGGTGCGGTGGCCGTGGGCGAGGAGCCCGTAGGCGCGGCGGCACGGGCCAAGAAGGCCAGGGTCATCTTTACGGCGCGGGACGCGGCGGCATCCTCGGTGCGGCGGGCGTACAGCTTCGGCCGGGCAGGCAGCTGTCTGTGCCTGCCCTTCCCGGCGGACAAGGAGGATTTCGGCCGGGCGCTGGGCCGGACCAGCGTGGCCATGTGCGCGGTGACGGATATCGGGTTTGCCCAGTCGCTGGTGAAAAAGCTGGCGGCGGCGGAGCCGGAGATCTACGGCGCGGCGGCGGAGGCGCTGGACCTGAAGGCCAAGCGGGCAAGGGAACGGAAGGAAGAGCAACTACAGCACGAGAAGAACCTGCGGCAGGGCAGGCACCGCGTTCACGGCGGCAAGCCGCCGGAGCCGCCCCACGCGTCTCCGGAGCCTCCGGCACCGGAGCACAGGCCCCCCGCGCCGGAACACCGGCGTCCGCCGCGGCGGGAGTATCCGGAGGGACGCCCCGACCGGGTCTATAAGGAACGGAGCGGCCGCCCGCCCAGGGATAAACGGCCGGCAAAGAAGGAGGCCCCCGGCGCACGGTATGAAAACGCGCGGCCGGTAAAGAAGGGCAAGGGAAGCCGGAAAACGACCGGCAGATAACAGGAACACAGCGCGCCGTGAGCGCGGCGCGAGCAACTGAGATGGAGGTGGCTTTATTTGGGTAGTATCGCTAACAAATACAGAGTGCATGAGGTGGCCAAGGACTTCGGCGTGTCCACGAAGGAGATCACGGAGATCCTGACCAAGTACGCCGAAACGCCCAAAAATCATATGCAGGTGCTGGAGGACCGGGAGCTGAGCCTGATCTTTGAGTATCTGACCCAGCACAACCCGGTGAGCAGCATCGCGGTGATCTTCGCCGAGGGCGCCAAGCCGGAGGAGAAGAAGGCGGAGAAGCCCGCCGTCAAGCCGGCGCAGAGCGCGTCCGCGCCGGTACAGGGTCAGGGCCAGAACGGCAGGCCCCAGCAGGGCGGCGCGCCCAAGGCGGAGCAGCCCAAACAGCCCATGTCCCGCGTGCCCCAGCGGCAGGTGGTGGACACCCGCAAGGCCACCAACGTCAATCTGGACAAGTACGACGAGAAATTGCAGGATATGGCCGATGCCCGCAGCAGCGGCAAGCGGGACCAGCAGGCCCCACAGGGCAAGGAGAAGTTCCGCAGCAATAAGCAGCGGCGGGACAATAACTTCGCCAGCAACAAGCGCAAGCAGGAGGAGGCCGACCGGCTGCGGAAGCTGCGGCTGGAGGTCATCAAGAAGACCCCTGTGACCGTGCAGATCCCCGACGAGATCAGCGTGGGCGAGCTGGCCAGCCGGATGAAGAAGACCGGCGCGGAGGTGGTCAAGTGCCTGATGAAGAACGGCGTGATGGCCTCCCTGAGCCAGATGATCGACTTCGACACCGCCGCCATCATCGCCGAGGAGATGGGCTGCAAGGTAGAAAAGGAGGTCGTCGTCACCATCGAGGAGCGCCTGATCGACGACCATCAGGACAAGGATGAGGACCTGGTGCCCCGGGCACCCGTGGTGGTGGTCATGGGCCACGTGGACCACGGCAAGACCAGCCTGCTGGACTATATCCGCAACGCCCACGTGGCCAGCGGCGAGGCCGGCGGCATCACCCAGCACATCGGCGCCTATCAGGTGCAGATCAATGGCAAGCCCATCACATTTCTGGATACCCCCGGCCATGAGGCCTTTACCTCCATGCGCGCCCGCGGCGCCATGGTGACGGATATCGCCATTCTGGTGGTGGCCGCCGAGGACGGCATCATGCCCCAGACGGTGGAGTCCATCAACCACGCCAAGGCCGCCGGTATCCCCATTATCGTGGCCATCAACAAGATGGATAAGCCCGAGGCCAACCCCGAGCGCATCAAGCAGCAGCTGACCGAGTACGGCCTGGTGTGCGAGGAGTGGGGCGGCGACACCATCGTGTGCCCCATCTCCGCCAAGACCGGCATGGGCGTGGACAATCTGCTGGAGATGCTGACGCTGACCGCCGAGGTGGGCGAGCTGAAGGCCAACCCCAACCGCGCGGCGCAGGGCACCGTGATCGAGGCCCGTCTGGACAAGGGCCGCGGCCCCGTGGCCACGCTGCTGGTACAGAACGGCACGCTGCATCAGGGCGACATCATCATCGCCGGTACCTCTGTGGGCCGCGTGCGTGCCATGGTCAGTGACAAGGGCCAGCGCATCACCGAGGCCGGACCCAGCGTGCCCGTGGAGATCACGGGTCTGAGCGAGGCACCCTCCGCCGGCGCTACCTTCAACGCCGTGGCCGACGAAAAGCTGGCCCGCGAGCTGGTGGAGCAGCGCAAGGCCGAGGAGAAGGCCAAGGCCAACGCCCCTGTGACCAAGGTGTCGCTGGAGGATCTGTTCAGCCAGATCCAGGCCGGTGAGATGAAGAACCTGAACCTGATCGTCAAGGCGGACGTGCAGGGCAGCGTGGAGGCGGTGAAGTCCTCGCTGGAGAAGCTGAGCAACGAGGAGGTCCGCGTCCGCGTGATCCACGGCGGCGTGGGCGCCATCAACGAGAGCGACGTCATGCTGGCGTCCACCTCTCAGGCTATCATCGTGGGCTTCAACGTCCGGCCGGACGCCGCCGCCCGCGACAGTGCCGCCCGCGCCAACGTGGACATGCGCATGTACCGCGTGATCTACGATGCCATCAACGAGATCGAAGCCGCCATGAAGGGTATGCTGGCCCCCAAGTTCCGCGAGGTGCTGCTGGGCCACGCCGAGGTGCGCCAGACGTACAAGGTGTCCGGCGTGGGCACCGTTGCCGGCTGCTACGTGCAGGACGGCAAGCTGCAGCGCAAGGACTGCCAGGTACGGCTGGTCCGCGACGGCATCGTCATCCACGAGGGCGTGCTGGCCTCCCTGCAGCGGTTCAAGGACTCCGTCAAGGAGGTGCAGGCCGGCTACGAGTGCGGTCTGAGCATCGAGAAGTTCAACGACATCAAGGAAGGCGACATCGTGGAGGCCTTCACCATGGAGCAGATCGAGGTATAAGCAACAGCCGAGGGGTGGGCAAAGCCCACCCCTCTCTTTCTTGAGAGGAGGAACGGTCTATGGCCGGAAACCGTATCGGGCGCATCAATGAGGAGATACGCAAGGAGCTGAGCGCCCTGCTCCGCACCGTAAAGGACCCGCGGGTATCCGAGGGGATGCTGACCATCACGCGGGTGGACACCACCAGCGACCTGCGGTACGCGCGGGTGTATATCAGCGCGCTGAACTGCGCGGATGAAAAGGGCCTGATGAAGGGGCTGAAGTCTGCGGCCGGATATCTGCGGCACGAGCTGGGCCAGGCCATCGACCTGCGCTACACGCCGGAGCTGCAGTTTTTCATGGACGACTCCATCGCCCACGGCGCGCACATTCTGGACCTGCTGAACCACGTGAAGCCCGCCAACCCCGCCAACGCGGACATCGTGCTGCCGGAGGACCGGGAATGAGCGCGCGGCTGACGGTGCAGGAGACAGCGGACTTTCTGCGGACGCTGGACGGCGTGCTGATCCTGACCCACGTGCGCCCGGATGGGGACACGGTGGGCTGTGCCGCCGCGCTGTGCCGCGCCCTGCGGGCGCTGGGCCGGACGGCGTATCTGCTGGAAAACCCGGAGATCACGGAGACGTACACGCCCTACGCCGAGGGGCTGTGGGCGCCGGAGGGCTTTGTGCCGCAGCGCGTGGTATCGGTGGACATCGCGGCGCTGAACCTGCTGCCGGAGAACGCGGTGCCGTATAAAAACGACATCTGCCTGGCCATCGACCACCACGGCTCCCAGGAGTTCTTCGCGGAACGGACGTGCCTGGACGCGGAGGCCGCCGCCTGCGGCGAGATCGTGTATGAGATCGTGGGCAGGCTGACGGACATCACGCCGGAGATAGCCATGGCGCTGTATGTGGCGGTGTCCACAGACTGCGGGTGCTTCGTCTATGCCAACACCACGGCGCGGACGCACCGCATCGCCGCCGCGCTGATGGAGCGGGGCATCGACGTGGGGCCGGTGAACAAGGCACTGTTCCGCACGAAGTCGCCGGTGCGGCTGGCCATGGAGGCCCGGATGGTAGCGGACATGGAGCTGTACGACAACGGCCGGGTGGTGGTGATGTCCATCCCTCTGGCGCTGTGCCGGGAGCTGGGCGCTGCTGAGTCCGACGTGGAGGAGCTGAGCAGTCTGGCGGCGCTGGTGCAGGGCACCGACTGCGGCATCACGCTGCGGGAGCTGAAGCCGGGACGGGTGAAGCTGTCGCTGCGGACGGGACCGCGGGTGGACGCCAGCGCCGTGTGCCGCGTGCTGGGCGGCGGCGGCCACAGGGGCGCCGCCGGGGCCACGGTGGACGGCACCCTGGACGAGGCGAAGGCGGCCATTCTGGCGGCCTATACGGAGGTCATGGGATAACATGGCCGACGGGATCATCATTATCGACAAGCCCGCGGGATGGACCAGCATGGACGTGTGCGGCAAGCTGCGGGGCATACTGAAAACGAAAAAGGTGGGCCACGCCGGAACGCTGGACCCCATGGCCACCGGCGTGCTGCCGGTGTTCGTGGGAAACGCCACGCGGGCGGTGTCCTACGCCGAGGGCGGGGACAAGGAGTACGTCGCGGGGCTGCGGCTGGGGCTGACGACCAACACCCAGGATACCACCGGCGAGGTGGTGGCGGAGCGCCCTGTGTCCGTGACGCGGGCGCAGCTGGAGGACGTGCTGGCGCGGTTCACCGGGGAGATCGACCAGGTGCCGCCCATGTACTCGGCTATCAAGATCAACGGGCAGAAGCTGTATCAGCTGGCCCGGAAGGGGCAGGAGATCGAACGGCCCCCACGGCGGGTGACCATACACGAGCTGGCGCTGCTGGAGCCGGAGGACGGCGACTGGCGGCTGCGGATACGGTGCAGCAAGGGCACGTATGTGCGGGCGCTGTGCCACGACATCGGGCAGGCGCTGGGCTGCGGCGGATGCATGAGCGCTCTGCGGCGGACCATGGCCGCTGGGTTTACACTGGCGGAGAGCCGCAGCATTGAGGACGTACAGGCGCAGGGCGAGGCCCTGCTCTCCCCTACCGACTCGCTGTTCCGGCAGTACCCGGCCTATCACATCGCCGGTGAACGGGACCACAGACGGTGCCTGTGCGGCAATCCGCTGGCGGCGGAGGGCTTGCAGCCGGGGCTGTACCGGGTGTACAGCCCGGACGGGGCGTTTCTGTGCCTGAGCCGCTGGGAAGCGGGTATTCTGACATCAGAGAAAAACTTTTTCGGAGCGTGAACAACTTGGAAAAGACAGTTATCGCCCTGGGCTTCTTCGACGGCGTGCACCGGGGCCACGGCGCACTGCTGCGGAAGACGGCGGAGCGCGCCCGGGAGCTGGGGGCCGTCCCCGCGGCATTCACCTTTGACCGGCCGCCGAAGGAGGTGGTCACGGGGCAGCCCGTGTACCTGATCAACTCCAACCGGGACCGGCAGGGGCTGATGGAGCGTCTGTACGGCATCGAGCGGGTCATTTTCGCGCCCTTTGACCGGGAGATGATGACCATGCCGTGGGAGGCCTATCTGGAAATGCTGATCGGGACATACGGCGCGGTGCACTTCGTGGCCGGGCACGACCACCGGTTCGGCCATAAAAACGCCGGGAACGTGCAGCTTTTGCGGCAGAAGTGCGCGGAGATGGGCATCGGGTGCGACATCATCCCGCCGGTACAGCGGGAGGGCATCACGGTCAGCTCCACGTACATCCGGACGCTGGTGGAGGCGGGCGACATGGAGCGCGCGGCGGACTTTCTGGGCCACCGGCACTGCCTGAGCCAGACGGTGCAGCACGGACAGCGGATCGGGCGGACCATCGGCATCCCCACGGTAAACCTGGCGGTGCCGGAGCACGTGCTGGCCCCGGCGCACGGGGTGTACGTGACGGAGGTATTTCTGCCGGACGGACGGCGGTGCGCCGGCGTGACCAACGTGGGCACGCGGCCCACGGTGTCCGACAGCGATCAGGTGTCCGTGGAGACGTACCTGCTGGGCTTCGAGGGCGACCTATACGGGCAGGAGCTCCGGGTGGAGTTCTGCCGCCGGCTGCGGGGCGAGCAGAGGTTCGACACGCTGGAGGCACTGCGGCAGGAGATACAGCGGAATATTCAGCAGGCAGAAGCCTATTTTGAGGCATGAGAAAAGGCACCCCTGACGGGGTGCCTTTTCTGTTATTTCACACGGCGCCGGGGTAAGACACCGCGGAAAACGGTGTCAGTCCTCGCGCTTTTTGCCCACAAACGCCACGCCGGCGGCGGAGGTCAGCGCCATGCCGACATACAGAGCAATGCCCGCGTCGAAGGTCTTGGGGCTGCCCTTGGTGTCGTCCGCCTTGGTGTCGGTGGTGGGCTGGTAGTAGTAATAGCCGCCGACCTTCTCGACGGTGAACGTACCGTCAGTGTTCTCAACCACCTTGTAACCATCGGGAACAGTGGGCTTCGCAGTATAGGTACCGCTGGTGATACCGCTATTAGTCACGGCGGTATAGGTGTCACCATTCTTCTGCAGGATCTTACCCTCGGCAAGATACTCCTTCACATCGGTAGAGAAAGTACCGCCGGTGACGGCAACACGGTCAGTCTCATTATCGTTTTTGATCATGCTGACTGCATTCATTTCGGAATTGAATTTACCACTCACCACATGAATGACAGAATCATTATTCATGGCAGGATAATTTGCCTGACTGTCAAATACGATTGCAGAACAAGGCACAACCACGCGAGAATCGCCAACCTTGCCAGTCGCATTTCCTGTCGTATTGAACACTGCATTCGTCACAGTCACGTTACCAGCGCGGGCAACAATACCTGCACCGCCAGTGATATTAAATGTACCTCCGGTCACATTGATATTGTCTTTCCACGGCGCGTAGATGCCACATGCCACATAGCCGGGAGTCGTAATCTTGCCATTGAACACACCACCGGAAATGTTGATGGTGTTTCCAGTTCCCTCTCTACTTTTTCCGTTACCGGCAATAACAGCATTATCAGAAGCGCTGAAAGTTCCGTCATAGATATTGATGGTCGCACCAGTAGCATAACCTGTAATAACGGCGCCCTCGACAGACTCAACAATAGCCTTCTGGATGTTGGTCACAGAGTTACTGCCAACACCAATCGCCTGACTGCCAGTAGATACAATCTTTCCGCCACCCTTATTGTCCGTAATCGTCAGCTTACCATTGTTCATAATTACCTGGCCAGCAGAAGTAATAGAATAGCCGTTCAGGTCCAGGGTTATTTCCTTATCCGCGGCGACTTCCCATCTCGCTGTCAAAGTAACATTACCCGTCAGCTTAATGACACCGTTTTCTTCCGTGGGCAACTCCGACTCTGTCGCCCAGCTCACGCTGCACAGTGCCAGGGCCATGACCAGCGCCAGCACAGTTGCCAATACCTTTTTCATTGTGAACACTCCCCAATGTTTTTGATATTTCCGCAGCCCACTTCGTTTTAATCCTGTTAAAACGCCAAAGCAGGAGTACTCCTGCGGATAGTCAGATTATAGCACAGCTGCACCGTTTGTCCAGCCTTTTTATGGAAATTTTACACATTTTTTCTGTTACCGGAAATAAAAACAGGAAAATTTGGCAGGAAATGGAAGTTGGGGGCCGCTGCGGCGGGGCGAGGGCGTTTTTTGACGCTGCGGGGCAGCAGGGAGGATTTCGCGCCTGCGGGCGCGAGCTGCTTTCTTTTCGTGTCGAAAGAAAGCAGCCAAAGAACGCCACTTAAGGAAAGGGGGATTTCGAATTTCCCCCTTTCCTTAAGGATCCTATCCCCTTGAAACGACAAAGGAGGGGGCTCCGGCCCCCTCCTTTTGAAACCACCCCCAGGGGAAAGGCTCTTGGGGGTCAGACCTTCAGATCAGTGGCGGCGGCGCGGGTGTGCTCACGCATGGCCTGTTTGGCGGCCGCGTCATCCTGCCGGTGGATAGCGCTCAGTATCTCCCGGTGGCGCGCCAGAATACGGCGTTCCAGGGCCAGACACGCGCTGTCGTTCAGCGTCTCCATCTTTTTCAGCAGGGTGTGCTGCTCCACCTGGCCCAGGACATCGGTGACGATCATGGCCACCTGGTTGCCGGTGGCGCGGGAGAGCAGACTGTGGAAACGGACGTCCAGCTCAGCAAAGCGGCGGTAGTCGCCCAGGGCCTGCTCCGCCGCCGTGAGACAGCTGTCCAGCGCCGCCAGATCCTCGTCGGTGCGGCGTCGGGCCGCCCAGCCGGCGATGGTGCCGTCGTTGACGGCGCGGTACTCGCCCAGCTCCTCCAGAGAGATCTGGTTCAGCTGGAGCATGGCCGACAGCGGCTGCTCCACGCCGTCGATGGTCAGCTCCTGCACCACGGCGCCGCTGGCGCCGTGGGTGGAGGCCACATAGCCGCCCTGCTCCAGCATACGCAGGGCCTCGCGGATGGTGGGACGGGAACGGTGGAGCTGCTCCATCATGGCACGCTCGGAGGGCAGGCGGTCGCCGGGCTTCAGCACTCCGGAGGTGATAAGCTCCCGCAGCTGGTCATAGATGGCCTCGCTGGCCCGCCCGCCGCCGATGGGCTGCCAGGGGATATGTACGGCTTCCGGCATGGAAGGGCCTCCTTTCACAGAAAATACCCGGACAGTATAGCGCATCCCGGGGAAAATAGCAAGGGCAGGATGCAGGAAAGCCCGGAGGACGGCGCCTTCGGGCTTTCCCGCTGTGGGGAGGGGGATATTACTTCTTCAGGGCTTTCATTTCCTCGATCATCATGGGGACCACCTTGAACAGGTCGCCGCAGATGCCGTAATCCGCCACCTCGAAGATGGGGGCCACGTCGCTCTTGTTGACGGCGATGATGCACTCGGAGTCCTGCATGCCGGCCTTGTGCTGGATGGCACCGGAGATGCCCAGGGCCACATAGATGCGGGGATGGACGGTCTTGCCGGTCTGGCCCACCTGGTGGTCGGCGGTCATCCAGCCGGCGTCCACCACGGCGCGGGACGCGCCCACCACGCCGCCCATGAGGGCGGCCAGCTCCTCGGCCAGGGCGATGCCCTTCTCCACGTCCTTGGCGATGCCGCGGCCCACGGAGACCACCACCTCAGCGCCGGTGAGGTCCACCATGGCGCGGGCGGCCTTGACGATCTCCAGCACCTTGGTGTGGATGTCGGCCTCGGTGAGGGTAAAGGCGGGGTGGATGAGCTCCACCTTGCTCGCGCCGTTCTCGTCAAACTCGCGCTTCTTCATGACGCCGGGGCGCACGGTGGCCATGGCAGGGCGGAAGCGGGGGCAGACGATGGTGGCCATCAGGTGGCCGCCGAAGGCGGGACGGGTCATCTTCAGGTTGGTGTTGACGTCAAAGAGCTTCGTCTCGAAGTTCATGGCGTCCACGTCCAGGGAGGACCCGGTGCGAAGGAAGTTGATGTAGCCGTTGAGATCCACGTCCAGGTGGGTGCAGTCGGCGCACAGGCCGGTGTGGAGCCGGGCGGCGCAGCGGGGCGCCAGGTCGCGGCCGATATGGCTGGCGCCGAAGAGCATGATCTCGGGCTTGAACTCGTGCACCGCGTCGGTGATGATCTTGGTGTAGGCGTCGGTGGTGTAGTCCTTCAGCAGGGGGCTGTTGTAGACGTAGACCTTATCCGCGCCGTAGCCGCCCAGCTCCGCGGCGATGTTGTCCACGCTGTCGCCCAGCAGAATGCCGGAGAGCTGGACGCCCAGCTCGTCGGCCAGCTTGCGCCCCTCGGAGATCAGCTCAAAGGTGGTGGGCATCATCTTGCCCTGCCGCTGCTCGCAAAAGACCCACACGCCGGAGAAGGCCTTGGGATCGGTATTCATAAAAGTAGACATATCGTTTCTCCCTTCTCAGATGATGTGCTTGGCGGACAGGATGCCGAACAGCCGCTCCACAGTCTCCCTGCCGCTGCCCTCCAGCATCATGCCGCTGCCCTTGCGGGGAGGCGTAAAGCTCTTGTAGATATTGGTGGGAGAGCCCTTCAGACCGATGGTGTCCACCTCGATGAGGGGATCGTCCTTCAGCGCGTTGTAATCCAGCACGGTGACGGGCTCGGCGTCGCAGTCCAGGATGCCCCGGATGGTCATGTAGCGGGGGGTGTTCAGCTCCTTGATGCAGGTGAGCAGGCAGGGGGTCTGCACCTGCACGGTCATATAGCCGTCCTCCAGCATACGGCGGACGGTGAGGGTGTCGCCGTCCTTCTCGATGTCGGCTACATAGGACACCTGGGGGATCTCCAGCTTTTCGGCGATCTGGGGGCCCACCTGGGCGGTGTCGCCGTCGATGGCCTGACGGCCGCAGAAGATGATGTCGTCCTTGTCCACGCCCAGGTTCTTGATGGCGGCGGCCAAAATCTGGGAGGTGGCGAAGGTGTCGGAGCCGCCGAACTCACGGGCGGACACCAGCACGGCCTTGTCCACGCCCATGGCCTTCAGCTCCAGCAGCATACCGGCGGCGGGAGGGGGGCCCATGGACACGGCGATAACGGGGCAGCCCAGCTGATCCTTCAGGGCCAGGGCGGCCTCGACGGCGTTCATATCATCGGGGTTGATGATGGTCTGCATGGAGGCGCGGTCCAGCGTGCCGTCGGCGTTGACGGCCACCTTGCCGGAGGTGTCGGGCACCTGCTTGACACATACGATAAGCTTCATTCTATTCTTGCTCCTTTCCGCATTACTTCAGCAAATTGCCGGAGATGACCATCTGCTGGACCTGAGAGGTCCCCTCGTAGATGGTGAACACGCGGCAGTCGCGGTACTTACGCTCGACGGGGTACTCCTTGATGTACCCGTAGCCGCCGTGGATCTGCACCGCCTTGGCGGCGATCTCGTTGCACGTCTCGGAGGCGAAGTACTTGGCCATGGAGCAGTACATGGAGGCGTTGGGGTCGTTTCTGTCCTTCATCTGGGCGGCCATATAGACCAGCTCCTTGGCGGCGGTCAGCTTGGTTGCCATATCCGCCAGCATGAAGGCGATGGCCTGGTTCTTGCAGATGGGCTTGCCGAACTGGACGCGCTCCTTGGAGTACTTGATGGCCTCATCCAGGCAGCCCTGGGCCAGACCGATGGACTGGGCGGACACACCCAGACGGCCGCCGTCCAGGGTCTTCATGGCGTTGATAAAGCCCATGTTCTCCTTGCCCAGCATATCGCTCTTGTGGACGCGGACGTCCTCCAGCACCACGTCGGAGGTGGCGTAGCCCACCAGGCCCATCTTGGCCTCGTGCTTGCCGCAGGAGACGCCGGGGGCCTTCATGTCCACGATAAAGGCGGAGATACCCTTATTGCCGCGGCTCATGTCGGTCTTGGCGTAGACGATGCAGTAGTCGGCCAGGGGCGCACCGGAGATAAAGCACTTACGGCCGTTGAGGATGTAGTCGTCGCCATCCTTCACGGCGGTGGTGACCATGCTGCTGGCGTCGGAGCCGGCGCCCGGCTCGGTGAGGCCGAAGACGATCTTCACCTTGTTCTCCACGGAGGGACGGAGATACTTCTCCAGCTGCTCGGGGGTGCCCGCCTGCATCAGGGGGCCGCCGCCCAGAGAGTTGGGGGTATTGGCGTACAGGCTGGCCACAGCAGAGACACGGGCGATCTCCTCGATCATGATGACATAGGCCAGGGTATCGGCACCGGCACCGCCGTACTCGCGGGGGATCTTCAGGCCAAGGAAACCGCACTTGGCCATCTTGTCCACGATCTCCTCGGGAAACTCGCCGGTCTCCTCCACCTTGTCAAGGACCTCGGTGGTGAGCTCGGTCTCGGCAAACTGGCGGACCAGCTTGCGGATCATTTCATGCTTTGCGTCGAAAATCATAGTTTTCCTCCTGTTAAAGTATGGGTCACTGCTCTGCTCAGCAGGGGATCTCGTGCTTGGACTTACCCTCTGTCAAAATCTCATAGATGCTGTTGACGCCGCACTCGGCCATCTGCTCCGCGGCCTCCTCGGTGAAGAAAGCCATGTGGGGCGTGTGGTAGACGTTGACGAAGGAGCGCAGGTACTTCAGCTTGAAGTAGGGCATACCGGGGGTACGGATGATGTCCTCATCGTGGGGAACGTGGATGATGCCCGTCTCGCCGGGGAAGGCGTCCATGAACAGCGCGCCGAACTTGCCGGACTCCACCGCCTCGGTGACGGCATCGATATCCATCAGCTCGCCCCGGGCGTTGTCGATGAACACCACGCCGTCCTTCATCTTGGCAATGGCCTCGCGGTCGATCATGCCGGTGGTCTCCGGCAGCAGCGGGGTGTGGATGGTGATGATGTCGGACTCACGGTACAGGGTGTCCAGGTCCACGTACTCGGCGTACGCACGGACGGCGTCGTTCTCATAGACATCGTTGGCGATGATACGGCAGCCGAAGCCGCTGAGGCACTTGATGATGGTGAAGCCGATCTTGCCGGTGCCCATGACGCCCACGGTCATGGTGCGCAGCTCGCGGCCCATCTTGCCCTTCAGGGTAAAGTCGTTGTCGTTGGTGTTGTACAGCGCCTTCTTGAACTTGCGGATGCACATCAGGATGGCCATAACGGTGTATTCCGCCACACCGTTGGGGGCGTAAGCGCCGTTGCACAGGCGGAAGCCCAGGGAACGGGCATAGTCGCAGTTCATGTGGTTATAGCCCACGCAGCGGCTGGCCAGCACCTGCACGCCATAGCCCTTCAGCTCATCCAGCACCTCGTTGCAGTAGTCGGACTGTCCCAGGGTGGTGACGCCATCGCAGCCGGCGGCCATATGGGCGGTGGTCTTATCCAGATTTGCGGGGGTGGAGATCAGCTCGATACCGTATTTCTTGCACAGGCCCTCGATGACGGGCTTCTCGTCGGGACGTACTTCGTAAGCAGCGATCTTCATGATTCTTCTCCTTCACATTCCGGGGGGCGGCGGCGCGCTCCTCAACGCGCCGCGCCCTTATAGTTTGCTTTTCCTCAAGTCGCCGGGGTGTTCGTGTTCGTCGCGCTCCGCCTACGGCGGAGAGATTTTTCGTTCTGCCGATGGCAAACCGGCGATGGCGTACCGTGTGTACGTCGAGACGGTTTGACGATGGCAGGGCGGAAAAGATCCCGCCGTCAGTCTTTCAGGGAAGGATCCATGGGCACCGCCTCGCCGGCGGCGATCATGGCGGCCACCTGCTCGTCGGTGTAGCCCAGGTTCTTCAGCACCAGTTCGGTCTGCTCGCCCAGGTACGGACCGCGGTTGTAGGGAGGCAGCTCCGTCTCCTCGAAGATAACGGGAGGCCGGACCATGGTGCGTTTATTGCCGTTGGAATATTCCATCTCGTAGAAGCAGCCGGAGGCCCATGCCTGCTTATCCACCAGCAGCTGATCCCAGGTCTGGGCCACGGCGTAGGGCAGATCGTTGGCGTCCATCAGCTTGCACCACTCGTCCAGGGTACGGCTGGCCATCTCGGCCACCAGGAAGTCGTAGAACTCCTCGATGTTGGCCTGTAGGTTGGTCTGGGGATAGTAACGGGGATCCTCGGCCAGCTCGGGGTGGCCGATGGCGCTCATAAAGATGGGATAGTGGCGGTTGTACTGGGGCATGGCGATCTGGAGCCACTTGTTGTCCTTGGTCTTGTGGGCCACCACCAGGGGATTGGGCAGGGTGCGGCGGGACAGGGGGTACTGGGTGGTGGGGTCGCCGTACTGGCTGGCCTGCAGCAGCAGGGAAACATCCCAGATGGCGCTGTGGAACAGGGAGACCACCACGCGGTCGCCGATGCCCGTCTCGCGGGCGCGGTACAGGGCCGCCAGCACACCGGAGGCCAGGTACATACCCACCTGATGGTCGCCGAAGCCGGCGATGGTCAGCATGGGCAGGGCGTCCTTGTCAAACAGGGTGCCCAGGATGCCGCCGCGGGCAAAGAAGGCGGTGAAGTCGAAGCCGGGCAGGTCCTTGTCGGGGCCCTTCTCGCCGTAGCCAGATACGAAGCCATACACCAGCCTGGGGTACTTGGCGTGGAGCGTCTCGTAGTCCAGGCCGGCCTTCTTCAGGGGGTTCTGGCGCCAGTTGGTGATGAAGATGTCCGCCTCGGCGATGAGCTTTTCCAGTGCCTCACGGCCGGCGGGGGTCTTGGTGTTCAGGCAGACGCAGGTCTTGCCGGCATTCTCCAGATCGTAGGAGGTGTTCTCCTTCTGATCCTGGGGACGGCCCTCGTTGACGGCGGTGTAGCGCAGGGGGTCGCCGGCGGGGGCCTCGACCTTGATGACCTCGGCGCCCAGATCCGCCAGAAAGCGGGCGCAGCAGGGGGCGGCGATAAAGGTGGCCAGCTCCAGCACCTTTACGCCCTCGAGGGGACGCTTTACTTCACTCATATCGTTCCTCCATGTATGTTAATAAATGGTGTGTTGCTTACATTTTCAGCAGGTCGCGGAAGGTCTCGAGGTTGGTTCGCACCTGCTCAAACCGCACCATCTGACGGTCCACCTCCACCAGCGTCAGGGGCAGGTCGGCGGCCTCGCAGGCCTTCTTGATCATCACATAGTCGAACTCCTCCGGGTCGCAGAACTTGGTCAGCACCACCAGAACACCCTTGGCGCTTCTCGCCTTGGCGGTGTCCACGATCCACTTCACCCGGTTCTTCTCCTGATCGTACAGCACAGAGCAGTTGCCCATGGCGGCGAACTTCTCGGCCAGCGCGTTCAGGGCGTCATCGCGCTCCGGTGCGTCGGTGCGGTACTGGCGGGACTGGGCGGCCACGTCGTCGGCCACGATGTGCAGACCCATTTCGTCCAGAATGGCGTTCAGCGCCGGGGCGTCCGTCAGGATGCCGGAGATGAGGACAGGCAGCTTCTCCGCGGCGGGGGTCTGGGCTTCCAGCTTCTCAATGAGCGCCTCCACCAGATCGGTGTGCTCCTCCTTGGTCATGAAGAAGGCGCTCTTGAAGATGTCGCTGCGCTGGGCGGCGGTGATCTCCGGGTGCCCGGCCAGCAGCTCGTCTATCTTCCGCATGGCGGCGTTGTGGCGGTTGTAGACCTTGATGGATGCAAGCAGCTTCTCCTCGGAGAAGGCGCCGCCCAGCTTCTCCAGGTCGCGGATCACGCGCTCATAGCCGGCCTTGGTATAGGCCACGCCGTAGGCGGGCTTGCGGTTCTGGGGATAGGTCATGGGGATGAAGGGGATGGACGGCACGGCGTACTTCCAGTTCTCGCCCACGGTCTTGAGGGTATCGCACAGGGAGGGGATGACGATAGCGGACGCGCCCTCGTAGGCACCGTTGATGCCCAGCTCCAGCAGGGACTGGACAATGGCGCACAGGAAGGCGGGACAGTATTCCTTGGCGCGGTTCAGCGCTACATCGCCGCCCCAGGCTCCCATAGGCACGAAGCCCATGGCGTGGATAAGCTCCTCGGGAGTGTAAACAGGAGCGCACAGGACGATCTTTTTGCCCTGCGCCAGATAGCCGTCCATCTGCGCGCGGGGAGAGGCTGCCACCTCATGCAGCTTGTTGAGGATGTCGTTCATGGCTTACACTCCTTTCGCAGCCTTGTTGGCTTCCATGATCTCCGTCAGACCCTGCACACGGGTGTCGTACTGGGCCTCGGAGAAATTGCGGGGGTCGGCCTGATCGCCGTCGAAGCTGACCACGGGGATATCGCAGGCCTTGCCGATCTGGCGGCTCATCTCGTACATGAAGCCGCTCCACAGCTTGCAGGAGCGGTTGGTATGCACCAGCATACCCTCCACGTGATTGTCCTTGCAGAGCTTGATGCGCTTGTCGCGGCTCATCTCCAAATTGATGGCGTTGGGCACCTTGCAGTAGGCGCGGATCATCTCGTCGAAGGTGTTGTAGTCGAAGCCGAAGGCGTCGGCGTAGATGGTGGTGACCATGTTGATGCCCCGGGACTTCAGACCGGTGCTGGTGGCACGCAGGTAGGGCCAGCAGGCGATGCCCTCAAACATGATGCGGTACTTCTCCTCGCCGCGGAAGGTGGAGGTACCGTTCTTGTGGTTGTCCTCGTACTCCTTCAGCAGCGTCTCCATGGCGTCGGCGGCGGTGGACTTGCCCCGGGCCGTGACCATGACGGCCATGTGGTTCAGCAGGTCAAAGCCATTGAAGGGGGACGGCACATACCTGGCGCAGCCGGTGGCCGCCAGCCATGCGCGGCTGGAGCGGCAGGAGAAGCCGGTGACCTCCTTGAATTTCTCGTCGGACCACTTTTTGCCGGTGATCTCCTCCAGCTGCTTCACGGCGTCCCAGAACTGGCCGGTGACGTAGGCCACCTCCACGTCGGACACCTCATAGTCGGGATTGAAGGGGATATCCAGCAGGATCATGGGGATGTTCAGCTCACGGGCCAGGTTCTCATACCACTTGATCATGCAGGAGCAGATGTTGCTGCAGCACAGCAGCACATCAGGCATGGCCACGTCCTGCTCGGGACAGGACTTCAGCTTGGCGTAGGCCAGCGACACACGGGCATAGGCGCAGATGTCGTTGGAGTAGCCCTCGGACTCCGCCACCTCGCACATTCTCGTGCCCGCGCCGCGGGCGGCGATGCCGGCGGCCTGATTTTCGGGATACACGGTGGTGATGCCCATGGTCTCCGGGATCTCCACGGGGAAGTTGCTGGAGACCCAAGCCACCTTCTCGCCGCGCTTCTTGGCCTCGATGGCATCCACATAGGCGTCCGCCGCGATCTTGCCCAGCTTATACTTGGCGGAATTGGGATCCACCGGCTTAGGCACCTTCTTCACTTCTTCTGCCATTTCAGTTCCTCCTCACAGCTTTTATCGAAACATATTTCTGTTTATTCATGTCATCTGCTTATATGCCCACAGGGCCGCGCCGATGGCGCCGAAATACTGGGCCAGCGGGTCCACACTGACGGGGACGTTCAGCTCGTCGCTGAGCGCCTGCCGCACCGCGTCGTTCCGGGCCACACCGCCGGAGAGACAGACCTGCTCCGTGACGCCCGCCCGCCGGGCCAGGGCCGCCACGCGGCTGGCCACGCTGCGGCAGATGCCTGCCACCAGGTCGGGGCGCCTGACGCCGTTAGCCAGCTGACTGATGACTTCGCTCTCGGCAAACACGGTGCAGGTGCTGGAGATAGCGGCGGGGGCCGCGGCCTTGGCGGCCTCGGCATCCAGGTCGTCCACATCCAGGCGGAGGATAGAGGCCATCACATCCAGAAACCGCCCCGTACCGGCGGCGCACTTATCGTTCATGACGAAGTTCACCATCTTGCCGGAGGGCGACAGGGCGATGACCTTGGCATCCTGGCCGCCGATGTCGATGACGGTACGCAGGTCCGGGAACACAAAGCGTCCGCCCAGGGCGTGGGCCGTCAGCTCACTGATCTCGCCGTCGGCGCCCTGGTAGTTCTTGCGGCCGTAGCCGGTGACAAAGGCGCAGGCCATATCGGCCCGGGTCAGGCCGCTGGTCTGCCACAGCTGCGCCAGCGCCTCCTCCGGCCCGCCGGTGCCCAGGCCGCCGGTTTGGAGGCTGTGGGCCACCAGCTCTTTTCCGTCTTTAAGAACGGCGCACTTGGAAGTGGTGCTGCCGATGTCGATACCTAAGGTGTACATGGGGTCCTCCCTATTCTGTGCGATCGGGCAGAAATACCCTCTCCCGCGGTGCGGAGATACTGCGCGCCGCACTGGTCTTACCAGTTTATTTATATTATACGGGTTTGTGAAATTTGCGTCAATTATGCGAATTGCCAAAGAAATAACAATTATTTGTGCATTGTACCGAGCCGCACTTTAAATGATTAAATCTTTCCGGATTTTTCCGGGACAATGTTGCGTTTTCTTTGGAAACTCGTCATGGCAGTATGGGAAAGCCGCATGGCGCGCTCGCGCCATGCGGCTTTCTGCGGTTCACGGCTCCAGGTCGTGTTTGTCCAGCTTCATGTTCCGGTAGGCCTTGGGCAGGCCGGGGGCGATGAGGGGAAAGGTGTTCTCCGTGTCGGACGTGGGCTGAATGTTATAGGTGCCGTACATATTCACCAGGTCGAAGCTGCTGCGCGGTACGCCGGGAAAGTGGTGGACGTCCGGTGTAGCGTCATAGGGAAAACCCTCCCGGCTGCGCTTGCGTTTGGGCATAAAAATCACCTCCGGCCTTAGTATGGCCGGAGGCGGTTGGTTTATGAGCTTCAGCGGTAGACCTCCGCGTCGAAGTCGCGGACGATCTCGTCCCGCTTCTCGTCGCGGACGCAGACCAGATTTGTCTCGTCAAAGGCCAGGCGCATGGCAAAATCCTTGGCCTCGTAAATATCGTTTGTCTCGAAGAAGTCGCGATAGGCCTCCTCCGGCTCATGGCTCTTGCGCCAGATAACGTGAAAACGCATAGAAATTCCTCCTGCAAAATGGGGGTAATTTTTAGTATACCCCCGCCGGAAACAAAAAGCAACGGTGGGTTTTGCCAAAAAACACAGTCAAAGTTCGTCACATTTTCCCCCGGGAAAGTTGTGATTTCTTCTTTCCCTACCCCACAAGATATTGTATAATAGCAGACGATATTTTGGAGAGACAGAGGTGGATCAGGGTGAAGATCGGATTTGACAACGAAAAGTACCTGCAATTACAGGCGGAGCACATCACGGCGCGGCGCGCCCAGTTCGGCGGCAAGCTGTATCTGGAGTTCGGCGGCAAGCTGTTTGACGACTATCACGCCTCCCGTGTGCTGCCGGGGTTCCAGCCGGACAGCAAGATACGGATGCTGCAGACGCTGAAGGACGACGTGGAGATCGTGGTGGCCATCTGCGCCGGGGACATCGAGAAGAACAAGATGCGCGGCGACCTGGGCATCAGCTACGACGTGGACGTGCTGCGGCTGATCGACGTATTCCGGGGGCTGGGCTTCTATGTGGGCAGCGTGGTCATCACCCAGTACGCCGGCCAGCCGGCGGCGGATGCCTTTATCAAGCGGCTGAGCGCCCTTGGCGTGAAGAGCTATAAGCACTATCCCATCGCCGGGTATCCCTCGGACGTGGCGCACATCGTGTCCGACGAGGGCCTGGGCAAGAACGAATACATTGAGACGACCCGGCCGCTGATCGTGGTAACGGCCCCCGGCCCCGGCAGCGGCAAGATGGCCACCTGCCTGAGCCAGCTGTACCACGACAACCGGCGGGGTATCCGGGCGGGCTACGCCAAGTACGAGACGTTCCCCATCTGGAACCTGCCACTGAAGCACCCGGTGAACCTGGCCTATGAGGCGGCCACGGCGGACCTGAACGACGTGAATATGATCGACCCGTTCCACCTGGAGGCCTATGGCAAGACCACGGTGAATTACAACCGGGACGTGGAGATCTTCCCGGTGCTGGCGGCCATGTTCCGGATGATCCAGGGCGAGTGCCCCTACAAGTCCCCCACGGACATGGGCGTGAACATGGCGGGCTTCGCCATCGTGGATGACGCGGTGTGCCAGGAGGCCAGCCGGATGGAGATCCTGCGCCGGTACTACACCGGGTGCGTGGAACGGGCCAAGGGGCAGGCGGACGAGTGCGTGGTGCGGAAGCTGGAGCTGGTGATGCAGCAGGCGGGCGTGACGCCGGACATCTGCCCGGCGGTGGCGGCCTCGCTGGAAAAGGCGGAGGCCACCGGCAAGCCGGCGGGCGCCATGGTGCTGCCGGACGGCAGCGTGGTGACCGGGCGGACCTCCCCCCTGCTGGGCGCATCGGCGGCGCTGCTGCTGAACGCGCTGAAGAAGATGGCGGGCATCGACCACAAGCTGGACCTGATCCCCCCGTCGGTGATCGAACCCATCAGCGCCATGAAAACCGGCTGCCTGGGCCACCGAAACCCCCGGCTGCACTCGGACGAGGTACTGATCGCGCTGGCGATCTCCGGCCTGACGAACCCCCTGGCGGCCATGGTGCAGGCGCAGCTGAAGAACCTGCGGGGCTGCGAGGCCCACTTCTCGGTCATCATCTCCGAGGAGGACGCCAAGCTGTATAAGCGGCTGGGCATCAACGTCAGCTGCGAGGCGAAATATGAGGTCAAGAGCCTGTATCACAAGTAAATAAGCGTCTGTGCCCGCGCATGGCGCGGGCACAGCTTTCTGAAAGGAGCACATATGCAGAGCATCACACAGATATTGGCATCGGAGCTGGGCCAGCCGGTCCAGTACGTGGAAAACGTTATCGCCCTGCTGGACGAGGGCAGCACCATTCCGTTCATCGCCCGCTATCGGAAGGAACAGCACGGCTCCATGGATGACACCACCCTGCGAAAGCTGGAGGACCGGCTGCAATACCTGCGGAACCTGGACAAGCGGCGGCAGGAGGTCAAGTCCGCCATCGACGGGCAGGGCAAGCTGACCGAAGCACTGACGGCGGCCATCGACAGCGCCGCCACGCTGGCGGAGGTGGAGGACCTGTACCGTCCCTACAAGCAAAAGCGGCGGACCCGCGCCACGGTGGCCCGGGAGAAGGGGCTGGAGCCCCTGGCGCAGCTGCTGCTGGCGCAGGAGAAGGACTGTCCCGCGCCGGAGGCGGCCGCACAGGCGTACATCGATCCGGAGAAGGGCGTGGAGACCGCGGCCGACGCATTGCAGGGCGCCAACGACATCATCGCGGAGATCATCAGCGACGACGCGGACATCCGCAAGGCACTGCGGGGCCTGCTGATGCGGCAGGGACGGCTGAGAAGCCTTGCCGCCACGGAGGAGGACAGCGTGTACCGGCTGTACTACGACTTTGAACAGGCCATTCCCAAGCTGGCGGGGCACCAGATCCTGGCCATCAACCGGGGTGAAAAAGAGGGGCTGCTCTCCGTCACGGTACTGCTGGACCGGGAGGCCGCGCTGCCGGCACTGCGGCGGGCGGTGGTAAAGCCCGGCTCGGCGGCCATGGAATTCATCAAGGCCGCCTGTGAGGACGCCTATGACCGGCTGATCTATCCGTCGCTGGAGCGCGAGGCGCGGTCCGCCCTGACGGACAGCGCCAACGAGGGCGCTATCGGACAGTTCGCGCTGAACCTGAAGCCGCTGCTGCTCCAGCCGCCGGTAAAGGGCCACGTGACCATGGGGCTGGACCCCGGCTATGCCCACGGGTGCAAGGTGGCGGTCATCGACGGCACCGGCAAGGTGCTGGACACCACGGTGGTCTACCCCACCTACGGCGAGCGCCAGAAGCAGGAGGCCATCGCCAAGCTGACGGCCCTGTGCAAAAAACACGGCGTGGCGCACATCGCCATCGGCAACGGCACCGCCAGCCGGGAGACAGAGCAGATGACGGTGGAGATGCTGCGGGGCCTTCCGGGCGTCAGCTATATGATCGTCAACGAGGCGGGCGCGTCGGTGTACTCCGCCGGCAAGCTGGCGGCGGAGGAGTTCCCGGACTACGACGTGAACCTGCGCTCGGCCATCTCCATCGCCCGGCGGTTACAGGACCCGCTGGCGGAGCTGGTGAAGATCGACCCCAAGGCCATCGGCGTGGGGCAGTACCAGCACGATATGCCGCAAAAGCGGCTGGACGAGGCACTATGCGGCGTGGTGGAGGACTGCGTCAACGCCGTGGGTGTTGACCTGAACACCGCCAGCGCCAGCCTGCTGGGCTATGTATCCGGGCTGAACGGCACCACGGCGAAGAACATCGTGGCGTACCGGGAGGCCAACGGCGCCTTCCCGGACCGGAAGCGCCTTTTGAAGGTTCCGAAGCTGGGCCCTAAGGCCTATGAGCAGTGCGCGGGCTTTTTGCGGGTGCCGGAGAGCAAAAACGTGCTGGACAACACCGGCGTACACCCGGAGAGCTACGGGGCGGCGGAGAAGCTGCTGGCCCTGTGCGGCTGCGGCGACGAAGACGTGCGCCGGGGCGCGGTGGACGGATTGATGCAAAGGGTACAGGCCATGGGCGAGGCAAAGGTAGCCGAAGAGATCGGCGTGGGCGTGCCCACACTGCGGGACGTGGTGAAGGAGCTGATGAAGCCCGGACGCGACCTGCGGAGCGACCTGCCGGCGCCCATCCTCCGCACCGATGTGCTGGACATGAAGGACCTGAAGCCCGGCATGGTGCTCACCGGAACGGTGCGGAACGTGATCGACTTCGGCGTATTCGTGGACATCGGCGTGCATCAGGATGGGCTGGTACACATCTCGCAGGTGTGCAGCAGGTTCATCAAGCACCCCTCCGAGGTGGTGGCCGTGGGCGACATCGTGAAGGTGCTGGTGCTGGACGTGGACGAGAAAAAGCATCGCATCAGCCTGTCCATGAAGCAGGTGAAGGAGTAAAAAAGAAACCGCCCTGGAGGGCGGTTTCTTTTTTATGCGTCTTTTACTCGATGACGGGGAGCTTTTTGACCACGGCGGCGCAGCGGGGGCACAGGTCGGGGTGCGCGGTGTCGCTGCCCACGGTGGGCAGGACCTTCCAGCAGCGGGCGCACTTGGCACCGCTGGCGGGGCGAACGGCCACCTTCTGCTCCGCGTCCACGTCCACGCGGACCTGGGAGACGATAAACAGGTCGGCCACCTGGGCGGCGTCCATGGATGCCAGGAAGCCATCCTCCGGCGTAACGGCCAGGTCCACCTCAGCCTCCAGGCTCTTGCCGATGGTCTTGTCGGCACGGGCGGTCTCCAGCGCGCCGTTGACGGCGGTGCGGAGGGCGGCAATACGGGTCCAGCGGGCCATCTCGTCCTCGGAGAGGGCGTAGCCGTTGTAGGGCAGCACCATCTCGTTGAACAGGACGTTGCGCGCGTCATCGCAGGAGCGATGGGGCATGGCCAGCCAGATCTCATCGCAGGTAAAGGCCAGAATGGGGGCAAACAGACGGGTCATAGCGTCCAGGATCAGGAACAGGGCGGTCTGGGCGCTGCGGCGGGAGAGACTCTCGGCCTCGTCGCAGTACAGGCGGTCCTTGAGAATATCGAAGTAGAAGGAGCTCAGGTCCACCACGCAGAAGTCGTTGATCATGTGGGACACCACATGGAACTCGTAGTTGTCATAAGCGGCATAAGCCTTGGTCAGCAGGTCGTTCAGGCGGGTGATGGCCCACTTGTCCAGGGGCAGCATCTCTCCCGGCTCCACCAGATGATCGGCGTCGAAGCCGGTCAGGTTATCCAGGCAGAACTTGGCGGTGTTGCGGAACTTCAGGTAGTTCTGGCTCAGCTGCTTGAAGATCTCGTCGGAGCAGCGGACATCCACGTGGTAGTCGGAGCTGCCGGCCCACAGACGCAGCAGATCGGCGCCGTACTTGTTGAAGATCTCGGCGGGGTCCATGCCGTTGCCCAGAGACTTGTGCATGGCCTTGCCCTCGCCGTCCACGGTCCAGCCGTGGGTGACGCACTCCTTGAACGGTGCGCCGCGGCCCAGAGCGCCCACGGCCACCAGCAGGGAGGACTGGAACCAGCCGCGATACTGATCCAGGCCCTCGATGTACATGGTGGCAGGCCAGAAGCCCTGATCGCGCTCCATGGCGGCAAAGTGGGTGGAGCCGGAGTCGAACCAGCCGTCCAGCGTGTCCGTCTCCTTATCAAATCCGGCGGCCTTGCCGCAGTGGGGGCAGGTGAAGCCCTTGGGCAGGATGTCGGCGGCGTCTCTGTCGAACCAGGCGTTGGAGCCCTCCTTCTCGAACAGCCCGGCCACGGCCTCGATGCTCTCGGGGGTGCAGACGGGCTTGCCGCAGTCCTTGCAGTAGAACACGGGGATCGGCAGGCCCCAGCGGCGCTGGCGGCTGATGCACCAGTCGGTGCGCTCCAGGATCATGGAGCGCATACGGTCCTTGCCCCAGGCGGGCACCCAGCGCACGTCCTCGCAGGCGGCGATGGCCTCGTCCTTGAAGCTGTCCACGGAGCAGAACCACTGGGGGGTGGCACGGAAGATGATGGGCTGCTTGCAGCGCCAGCAGTGGGGGTAGCTGTGGACGATGTCCTCGCTGGCGAACAGAGTGCCGTTGTCCTTCATATCCTGCAGGATGACGGGGTTGGACGCATCGGTGGTCATGCCCTCATACTTGCCGGCGTAGGCGGTGTGCTTGCCCTGATCGTCCACGGGCACTACCATGTCCATGCCGTAGCGCTTGCAGGTCACATAGTCGTCGGCACCGAAGCCGGGTGCGGTGTGGACGCAGCCGGTACCGGAGTCCATGGTCACGTAGTCCGCCAGCACCAGGCGGGAGGTCTTGGGCAGGAAGGGATGGTCGGCCAGCATGTTCTCGAAGAAGGAGCCGGGGTGCGTCTCCACGATCTCATAGCTGTCAAAGCCGCCGATCTTCATGACCTTCTCGACCAGTGCCTCTGCCATGATGTACATCTCGCCGTTGGGCGCCTTGACCACGGCGTAGCTCTCGTCGGGGTGCAGGGCGATGGCCAGGTTGCCGGGCAGGGTCCAGACGGTGGTGGTCCAGATCACGAAGTACAGCTTGCTGTGGTCCAGATGGCCCAGCTTGCCCTGATCGTCATGCATGGGGAACTTGACATAGACGGTGGTGCAGGGGTCGTCCTTATATTCGATCTCCGCCTCGGCCAGCGCCGTCTCGTCGTGGGGGCACCAATACACGGGCTTCAGGCCCTTGTAGATGTGACCGTTCTGGTACATTCTGCCGAACACACGGACCTCCTGGGCCTCGAAGCCGGGATCCATGGTCTTGTAGGGGTGCTCCCAGTCGCCCACCACGCCCATGCGCTTGAAGCCGTCGCGCTGGACATCGATGTAGTGGTCGGCAAACTCATGGCAGGCACTGCGGAACTCAGAGACGCTCATGGCCTTGTGGTTCAGCTTGTTCTGCTTGATGATGGCGGACTCGATGGGCATACCGTGGTTGTCCCAGCCGGGGATATAGGGGGTATAGTAGCCGCGCATCGCGTACATGCGGGTGATAAAGTCCTTCAGGGACTTGTTCAGAGCGTGGCCCATGTGCAGCGCGCCGTTGGAGAACGGAGGGCCGTCGTGGAGGGAGAACAGAGGCTTTCCCTCGTTCTTCTTCAGCAGCTCATTGTAAAGGTCCAGCTCTTCCCAGTGCTTCAGCATCTCCGGCTCGCGGGCAGGCAGGCCGGCGCGCATGGGAAAGCCGCTTTTGGGCATATTCAGTGTCTTCTTGTACTCCATGTTGCTTCTCCTTTATCTGAATAGTTTTGAAAACAAAATAAAAAGCGCCTTTGTCTCGTTCAAGAGACAAAGGCGCGGAAAAACGTCCTCTGCGGTACCACTCTCGTTGCCGCCGGGGCGGCCACTCATCCCCCACGGAATGGGGCGGGGAGAAGGTAACGGCTCCCTTGCCGTCCGCGCTTACTCGGCGAGCTTTCAGGCGGATGCTCCGGGGTGATGTTCGGTGTCCCTGTCCCGTCCGCCTTGCACCAAACGGCGGCTCTCTTCGCGTGGACATGAGGCACGGCCTGTCCCCTTCATCGCAACTTTCAATATTGCTGACAATGTAGCACGGTTTTGAAAAAATGTCAAGAGGAAAGCGGAAAAAGGCGGCACACAGCCGCCTTTTTCAGTTAAATTATCCGATAATCCCGCTGGGCCAGGGCCTGCTCCCGGCGTATTTTCTGGGTAGCCAGCGCCTCCTCCAGGGCCACGATGATGCTGTTGGACACCAGAAAGCCGCGGGGCGTCAGGCGCCAGCCGTTCTCCGTTCGGGCGGCCAGTCCCGTGCGCTCATACTGCACGAACAGATCCTCCATGGGCTGGAACCGCTGGCGGTAGGTCGTCTCGAAATACCGGCGGTCGATGCCCTCCGCCGTGCGGAGAGACAGCATGACGTACTCATAATCCCGGGTCAGCGTGGCGTCAGACTCGGACTCCGACAGGATCAGGCGTCCGCTTATGTAGCTGTCCAGGTCCCGGACGTAGGCGTAGCGCACGCCGCCGAAGTCGGAGTGGGCGCCGGGCCCGAAGCCGGCGTACTCCTCCATGTGCCAGTATTTCAAATTGTGGCGGGAGGCAAAGCCCGGCTTGGCGAAGTTGGATATCTCGTACTGTTCATAGCCGTTCTGCGCCAGAACCGTGACGGCGTAGAGATACATATCCGCCTGGGCATCGTCGTCCGGAAAGCACTCGCTGTCCCGGCGGTCATACAGGGGCGTGCCGGGTTCCAGCTTCAGGCCGTAGCAGGAGATATGCTCCGGGGCCAGGGCGATAACGGCGGCGAGGGTGTCCTCCCACTGCTGCATGGTCTGGCCCGGCAGGCCGTAGATCAGGTCCATACTGAGGTTTTTGAACCCGGCCTTCCGCACGGCGGCCACGGCCTCCTGCACCTGGGCAAAGGTATGGATGCGGCCGATGGCGCGAAGCAGGCCGTCATCCGCCGACTGAACGCCCAGAGATATCCTGTTGAAGCCCGCCCGACGCAGCGCACGCAGGGCCTTGACGTCACAGGCGGAGTCCGGGTTGGCCTCCAACGTGATCTCGGCGTCGCGGGCCACAGGGCAGCGCTTGCGGAGGGTCCGCAGCAGCTTTGTCAGGCGGTCCGGTCCCAGATAGCTGGGGGTACCGCCGCCGAAGTACACCGTGTCCACCCGATGGGCAGCAGTGCGGGGCGCGACCTCCTCGATATGGCGCAGCAGGGCGGCGGTATAGGCGTCCATCTTCTCCTCGCTGCGGGGCAAAGAGTAAAAGTCGCAGTAGGCGCATTTCTGGCGGCAGAAGGGGATGTGGATATAGAGCCCGAGAGGGGCTTTTTCTTTCTGCATATCAGCGTACCTGAGGCGGCAGTATGGTCACAGCGCCGTAAAAGCAGTTGACCTTGCAGCTGCGGCAGCCGATGCAGTCATCCTGACGGACCTCATAATAGCCGTCCGGCCGCAGGTCGATGCACTTCATGGGGCAGAACATGGCGCACCAGCCGCAGCCGGTGCAGCTCACCGGGTCGATCACGGCCAGCTGGACCGCCTTGCGCCCGAAGGGATGGGCAGGGTCGTGCATAACTGACGCCCTCCTTTCCTGAGATCACCGTATTATTATAGCCGTTTTCATGGGTTTTGACAAGTATAGCCGCGGCGAAAGCGGCACATATTACCGGCGAAAGGATGTGATGGCGTGACACCTAAGGAATATGACGCGCTGGTACGGCAGCTGTCGCCCAGCTCACCCATCGGCAAGGACACGGCGCTGGCCTTTGTCGTCGGCGGCGGCATCTGCGCCGTGGGACAGCTGATCGCCAACGGCTGGCAGGCGCTGGGGCTGACGCAGCAGGAGGCGGCCTCCGCCACCTCGGTAACGCTGGTGTTCCTGTCGGTGCTGCTGACGGCGTTGGGGCTGTACCACCGGCTGGCGCGGTACGCCGGGGCAGGCACGCTGGTGCCCATCACCGGCTTCGCCAACGCCGTAGCCTCGCCGGCCATCGACTTCCGGGCGGAGGGCATCGTCACCGGCACGGCGGTCAAGATGTTCACTGTGGCCGGGCCGGTGATCGTGTTCGGCACCGCTGCCAGCGTGGTGTATGGGCTGGTGCTGTATCTGCTGGGGTGAAAGAAAAAAGAACCGCCGTCCCGGCGGTTCTTTTTGTATTTCGGATAAAAACCTCAGATGTACTGCTTCATGCCCTCGGTGGCGGTGTCCTCGTCCGCGCTGATGGTGACGGTGAACTTCACGCCATTCTCCTCGCTGAAGCGGTCCAGCCAGTGAAGGAACGTCTCTACCGCCTGCAGGTCGTTGCTGCCGGCGATCTTGCAGAGATTATCCACGAACACATGGGAAATATCGTAATTGCCCGCGTACATACCGCACAGGAATCCGCGCAGGCAGTCAAAAGAATCCACATTATACTCGCCGGCGTTGACCAGACGGACGTTGTAGCTGACGTCGTAGGTCATATCGCCCTTAGGCTCGATGCACACGACACTTCCGGTCTCGGACTCCACACTGGTGTGGATGAGCTCGATGAGCTGCTTGGTCTTACCGGCACCGTTGGCACCCATGATCAGTCTAACCATAAGAAATCACTCCTTTGTCATTGGTGGTTTCCACCTGAGTACAGCATACCATACCGGTGGAAAAATAGCAATGCAGAAAAAGTAAACTTATTTTTGGGCACTTTTACTTTTCCAGCTTCCCCAGCAGCGTCTGCCGCAGGTCCTCATACCCCGGCTTGCCCAGCAGGGCGAACATATTTTTCTTATAGGCCTCCACGCCGGGCTGGTCAAAGGGGTTCACGTCCAGCAGGTAGCCGGACAGGCCGCAGGCGTACTCAAAGAAGTAGATCAGCCCGCCCAGGGTCTGCTCATTGACGGAGCCAGTCCGCAGCGTCACGTTGGGCACGCCGCCCTCCACATGAGCCAGCAGCGTACCGTCCATGGCCTGCTGGCGGATAAAGTCCATGCTCTTGCCCGCCAGGAAGTTCAGGCCGTCGCCGTTGCCCTCGTCATAGGGCACGGGGTTTTCGTTTTGAGAGGGGCCGAAGCGCACCACCGTCTCGAACAGGTGGCGCTCACCCTCCTGGATGTACTGGCCCATGGAGTGCAGGTCGGCGGTAAACTCCACACTGGCGGGGAACAGGCCCTTGTTCTCCTTGCCCTCGCTCTCGCCGTACAGCTGCTTCCACCACTCGGACATAAAGCGGAAGCAGGGCTCATAGGCCGCCAGCAGCTCGATCTTCTTCCCGGTGCGGTACAGCTCATACCGGGCGCCGGCATACTGCCAGGCGGGATTGGCGTTCATGTCCGCCAGGGCACATTCGCGCATCATATCCGCCGCACCGGCCATCAGCGCGTCGATATCGATGCCGGCCACAGCAATGGGCAGCAGACCCACGGCCGTGAGCACACTGTACCGTCCGCCGATGTTGTCCGGCACCACGAACTCCTCGTAGCCCTTATCGTCGGCCAGGCCCTTCAGGGCCCCCTTGCGGGCGTCGGTGGTGGCATAGATGCGCCGGGCGGCCTCCTCCGGGCCGTACTTCTTCTCCAGCAGCTCACGGAAAAAGCGGAAGGCCACGGCGGGCTCCGTGGTGGTGCCGGACTTGGAGATAACGTTCACGGAGAAGTCCACGCCGTCCACCAGCTCCATCACCTCGGTCAGCGCGTCGGAGCTGAGGCCGTTGCCGATAAAGTAAATGTTGGGCGTATTCTTCTTTTTCAGGTTGTAGTTGGGGGAGCGCAGGCATTCGATGACGCCCCGGGCGCCCAGATAGGAGCCGCCGATACCGATGACCACCAGCGCCTGGGAGTCGGACTGTATTTTCTTCGCCGCCGCCTTGATGCGGGCAAATTCCGCCTTGTCATAGTCCTCCGGCAGGCGCACCCAGCCGGTAAATTCGCCGCCGGCGCCATCACCATTTTGCAGATGGTCATGGGCGATACGCAGGCGGGGGGACAGCGCGGCCTCGTAGGGCAGTGGGATAAAGCTGCGGATATTTTGCAGATCGACCTGTATCATGTTAAAACCTCCTCGTCGGTGCAATGCAACTATTTGCCCTATCGTACAACGTTTCCGACGAAAATACAAGGGGAAAAACGGGACTTTCCCCCGCTTTTCCCCTTTCCGCTACGCCAGAAACACCGCCTGCTTCAAAAGATCGGTGAACATCCGTCCCCAGCTGCGCCCCGGAACGCTCTCCGCCGCCAGAATGGGTACCGTCAGCACCTCCGTATCGCCGCTGCACAGGGTCAGCGTGCCCACCTGCTGGCCCTGCTGTATCGGGGCCGTCAGCGTCTCCGGCAGGTCCACCCGATACTCCAGCGACGATGCCTGCGCCTTCTCCACCACGGCGGTAACGCCCGTCTCCGGCAGCGTCAGGCTTACCTGCTCCGCCTCTCCCATGGTCACCGGCAGGGCGGGCAGCGGCTCCTCCGGCGCGGCGGAGACCAGCGTATAGGCGGAGAATCCGTAATTCAGCAGCGCCTTGGCGTCGGTATTCCGCTTGTCGGACGTCTCCCCCTTCATGACCACCGCGATCAGCTCCATGCCCTCGCGCTCCGCCGTGGCGCTGATGCAGTAGCCTGCGGAGGCGGTGTAGCCGGTCTTCAGCCCCGTGGCACCGTCGTACCAGCGGATGAGCTTGTTTGTATTGGCCAGATCAAAGGTGCCGTTTCGGATGCTGTCCGTCCATATGGTGGTGAAATTGCGGATGTCCGGGTGCTTTGTCAGCAGCTCGCGGCTCATAAGGGCAATGTCATAGGCACTGGTGACGTGGCCCGCCGCCGTCAGACCGGTGGGATTGGCAAAATGGGTATCGTCCATCCCCAGCCCCCTGGCGCGGTTGTTCATCTGCTCCACGAACAGCTCCGTCACACCGGCGACCTTCTCCGCCAGCGCCACCGCCGCGTCGTTGCCGGAGGACACGCACACGCATTTCAGCAGCTCCTCCACGGTGATCTGCTCGCCCTCCGCCAGCCAGACCTGACTGCCGCCCATGCCGGCGGCGTTGGCCGACACCGTCACCACGTCGTCATAGGCCAGCGCGCCGCTGTCGATGGCGTCCATGGTCAGCAGCAGTGTCATGATCTTGGTGACGCTGGCCGGCTCCAGCTTCTCATGCTCGTTTTGGGCGAACAGCATCTGTCCCGTGGTCTTTTCCATCAGCACCGCGGCGCGGGAGGTCAGCGGCAGGTCCACCGCCCCGGCGTGTACCGGCAGCACAGCGGTAATGCACAGCGCTGCCAGCAGCGCTGTCAGTTTTCGTTTCATAGCGTCCCCTCCAGGCTTTTTTCTATGGGTATGCGGCGGGACAAGACGTTCATGCCCTTTCGACACAATTTTCGGTTGCAAAACCGCCGCCGGTATGCTACAATAACCCGGTAAGTAAATCGCAGGGTTGGTATATCGGTATTACAGCGGCTTCCCAAGCCGTTAAGGCGGGTTCGACTCCCGTACCCTGCTCCAAAAAAGAAAGACACCCATGTGGGTGTCTTTCTTTTTTGGAGCAGCACTTTTGCTACGCAAAAGTGACCGCCTGCGGGCGGGTGATTGAACGCGAGTGGGGGAACCCGTCAAAGGTTCCCCCCTCACACTCCCCCTTCCTTGCGATGTGCGGGAGTGCAGACAACAAAACCTGTGGGTAATCACAAAAAAAGAGACGCGCCATGCAGCGCGTCTCTTTTTTGCGGCGCAGGGCATACGATACCGCCGGGTAAAAAAGGAGGGCGGACGCCGCGCGTCCGCCCCAAGTGAGGAGAAAAAACAGGACCCTTGCGGCGGTGACTGCTCACAGCCGCCGCGATAAAAAGGGCAGAAACAGCGGAAACCGCTGGAAGTAAGCTGATACAGCATCCGCAGGCCACGGGGCCGCGACGATCAAAGCAGCGCAGCCAGCAGCCACACCAGGCCGCAGGCACACGCGCCCCATACCGCCCACAGCCATGCAGGCGGACGCCACCGGCGGCGGGCGCCGGTCTGGCCCCGTGCATAGCTGCGGGCGATCCGCACCGCCTCGTCCACCAGCTGACGGGAGCTGACGCCGCCGCCGTCCGTGGGAAGGATGAAAATAGCCTGCTCGAATATCCGCGGGTCGGGAGAGTCCACGACGATCACGCGGCGGGAAACGCCTTTTACCAAAACCGATGCCTCCTTCAGCCGTGACGGGCGCTGTTTGTTACAGCCATAGTATCGCCGCGGCGGCGGAAAGTTATACGGTGCGGCGGGCAAAATTTCCCGCCGTTTTTTGTCGCTCAGACGCGGTGCGGGTCCGCCTTGCCGTCGATGGCCAGCACCAGCACGGCGCAGTCGTCCGCGCCGCCCGTCCGCTGAACGGACTGACGGAGAAGCTCCTCCGCCAGCGCCCGGGGCGAGGTGCCGTCCCATCCGGCCAGCAGGTCCTGGAGCCACTCGTCGTCCTCGCCGGCCACACCGTCGGACACCTGCACCAGCCAGGTGCCCGGCGACACCGCGATCCGCTGTGGCGGCACGTCGCCGTCGGCGCGCTCCAGTCCCGCGGGCAGCGCCTGTGCGCGATAGCGGGCCACGGCGCCCTGCCGCTTGATATAGGACGGCGCGGCGCCGTACTTGTACAGTGTCAGCACGCCCTCGGCCCGATCCAGGCAGGCCAGATCGATGGTGGTAAAGCCGGCGCCCCCCTGACAGCGGAGCATGGCAGCGGTGTTCAGGGTCTTCAGCGCCGGGAGAGGTTCGATACCCGCCTGCAAAAACTGCCGCAGGAGGCGGATGGTCATAGCGGCCTCGCAGTGGGCGCTCTCGCCGCTGCCCATACCGTCGGACAGCGCCAGACAAGTCAGCCCTCCGGCATCAAAAACGGCGCACTGATCGCCGCAGTGCTTTTCGCCGGTCTTGGGCCGCAGCAGGGCAGCGGTGCGGCAGGTCAGGTGTGCGCGGCGGAGGCGCTCCGCCGGGGCGGTCCGTGACAGCCCCTCGGCCACCTGCCGGTACTGCTCCCTGGCCAGACGATAGGCCGCGTCCAGCCGCCCGTGGTGCAGCCGGCGCTGGAGGAAATCATGGAGCTGTCCGTCCAGCGCCGTCAGCAGCTTGGGAAAGCGCACGCAGCGGGCCGCAAAGTACGGCGGGAAATCCTCCGCCAGCGCCTGTCCCCGCCGCAGAAGCGCCGGGCAGGCATCGTTGAAGGCATTGTACGTATCGGTATAATGGGTCTGCCAGCAGTCGCTCCGCAGGGGACAGTCCCGGCAGACCTGCTCCGCCGCCCGGTCAAACAGCACGGCGGGGTTTTCCGGCCGCAGCAGCGGCGCGTGGTCCTCCAGGCTGTCATACACCGCCCGGAAGGCCGCCGCAGGTGCCGCGGCCTCCGGAGCCACCTCTCCGGCGGCCGTCAGCAGCATCCCCTCCTTTTCCGGCAGCAGCAGCCACACACCGGCAGCGGTCAGCAGCTGGCACAGCACCGCCAGAGGGCGGACCTCCCCCAGCAGCAGGGCCGCCAGCACACCCGCGGTGCAGAAGGCCGCAGCCGCCGGCAGTCTTTGTCCTCTCCGCAGCCCTGCGGCAGCGGATGCGGCGGCGCACAGCACCACCGCCAGATACAGCTCTCCCGTGCCGCACAGGTCCAGCGTCAGCCCCGCCAGCGCACCGGCGGCAGCCGCGTCGGGCACCGGCCCGCGGCCCACAAAATACAGCAGCAGCACCGCTGTCAGCACAGCCGCCGGTGAAAATCCCATCACCGTCCAGCCCGCCGGCACGGCGCATACCCCCAGCAGCAGCAAAAACCAGGCCCGGCGCTTGTCCGCCCGCTCCGCCGCCGACTCCGGCAGCAGATCGGGCAGCAGCGCCGCCGCGCCATACAGCAGCGCCAGCGACGCCATACACAGCGCCCACTGTCGTCCGCCCCGCTGTATGAGATACGGCAGCTGGGTCAGCCCGGCGGCGCACACAGCGGCCATAGGCCGGAAGCGGGGCCGCCGGTACAGCCGCGTATTGCACAGCGCCGTGTTGGCGCAGAAGATCAGCAGCGCCGCGGCGGTATGCCGCAGCCCCGGCTGAAAGTCCATGAACAGCAGGGCGCCCAGCCCCGCACAGACCACCGCCAGCAGGCCCTGCCAACCCACGCCGGCTGCCGCCACCGCCGCCAGTGCCCAGGGGGCGTACTGCCCGCCGGGGGCGGCGGCCGTCAGCAGCAGCGCAGCGGCACAGCCGCCCACAGCCGCCCAGGGAATACGCAGGGCGGTGCGCTGTACCGCCGGGAGCAGATGTTTCATGGCTCGTCCCTCCTTTTTCCGTTATTGTAAACGGCTAAAGGCGCGATTTCCGTCGGGAAATGGCAAAGGACTTTGATTTTTCGGCCCAGGGGTGAAAAGCGTCGGTCTGCCCTTGTAATTTTTCGTCGTATCTGGTAAAATAGCGTGAGTTTAAGGGGATCGCTATTCCCCGCACAGGAGGTAACACCATGATAAAGAAGCTTGCAGCCCTGACACTGGCGCTGCTGATGACCCTGTCCATGGCCGCCTGCGGCAGCCAGAAGGATGACCAGGCCGGCGGCGCCGTGACCCCCGGCGTGACCGGCGATGCCGTTCCCGATATGGGCACTGTCAGCGGCGGCACCTACACCAACCGCTTAGCCGGCATCAGCTGCACCCTGGATGACAGCTGGTATTTCTACACCGATGAGCAGATCGACGAGCTCAACGGCTTCGTCCGCGAGAGCACCAGCGACGAGGAGCTGAAGGCCCGCTTGGAGAGCAGCAGCAGCGTGCAGGATATGTACGCCGCCTCCACGGACGGTCTGATGACCATCAACGTCGTATTCACCAACATGGGTCTGTTGGGCGGCAGCACCGTGACGCCCCAGGATGTGGCCGAGCTGTCCGTAGAGCAGGTCCCCGCTGCGCTGGAGAGCTATGGCTTCACGGACGTGACGGCCCAGCTGACCACCGTGGATTTTGCCGGTCAGAAGAACGTTCCCGCCGTGGCCGTATCCGCCATGAACGGCGACATCGCCACGTATGAGCTGCTGGTATGCCTGAAGGCGGGCAATTACTCCTTCAGCGTGACGCTGTGCAGCTTCACCGAGGATGTTACCGCCGACATGGCCGCCCTGTTCACCGCCGTGCAGTAACGCCGCAATAGGAAAAGACCGTGCCTCTCGGCACGGTCTTTTTTTGTTACCATGTGGCGCGGGCAGTGAGCACATTGCGCTTGTAAGTGATGCGGAAGTAGATATACTCCGCCACGCCGGTGAGTATCCAGGAGAACATATACAGCAGATACAGGGACGTGATCGTGTGGAAGTAGGCAAAGATGGTGTAGATCCAGATGACCCGGAACACGCAGGAGCCCAGAATGACCATAATGGTGGGGGCCACGCTGCGGCCCAGGCCGCGGGAGGCGGCGATGCTGGCGTCCATCAGGGGGCCGATCCAGTAGGAGAAGGCCATGATCCGCAGGCGGTCCACGCCGGCGTCGATGACCTCGGGCTTGTCGGCAAACAGGCCCAGGAACTCCCGGCCGAAGACAGTCAGCAGCACGCCGACCAGCACGCCCACAACGGCGGCGTACAGCATACTGATGTAGTAGCTCTTAAGGATACGCTCCTTCCGCCCCGCGCCCCAGTTGCGGCTGACAAAGCTGGCGCAGGCGGTGTAGAACGCGGCCATCATGTTGAACACCAGCGTATCGGCATTGGCGGCAGCCGCCGCGCCGGAAACGGTGATCTCGTCAAAGGAGTTCAAGCCCGCCTGCACGAACAGGTTAGCCACGGCGAATATAGCGTTCTGCAATCCGGAGGGGATGCCGATCAGCAGCACACGCTTGGAGGCCAGGTGGTGCAGCCGCAGCTTGCGGATATCCAGGCGGCAGGCGTCCTTGCGGTGCAGCAGATGGATGATGATGAGCAGGGCAGACACCCACTGTGCGATGGCGCTGGCGATAGCCACGCCCTCGGCCGCCATACCGCAGCCGATAACGAACACCAGGTTCAGTATCACATTCAGCACACCCGCCACCGTCAGATACAGCAGGGGGCGCTTGGTGTCGCCGGTGGCGCTGAGGATACCGTTGCCGCAGTTGTAGATGCCCATGGCCGGCAGGCCCAGGGCATAGAGCTTCAGGTACAGCACCGCGCCGGGGAGGAATTCCTCCTTGGTGTGCAGCAGCCGCAGCATAGGCTCGGCAAAAAACACGCACACCAGGCACGTCAGCACGCCCATCGCCAGACAGATCAGGAAGGAGGAGTGGGTGGTGTGCTCCACGTCCTCGTCATTGCCCATGCCCAGCCCGCGGGCCACGGCCACATTGACGCCGCCGCCCAGGCCGATCAGCAGTCCCGTGAACAGCGTGACCAGCGTGGTGGTGGAGCCCACAGAGCCCAGGGCCACATAGGTGTTGTACGCATACTTGCCGGCGATGGCCACATCGCTGAGGTTGAACAGCACCTCCAGCACCTGGGTCATCATCAGCGGCAAGCTGAACAGCAGGATATTTTTCCAAAGTGAACCGGAGGTCATCTCCACAGTGAGAGCCCTCCGGCGTGTTGCAGTCTTCATGCCCGCACCCTCCTATACAATACATATCACATAGAAACATCCGAACGTGATTGCCAGTATAACACAGCGCATTACACAAAACAACCCCCTTTCGACACAATATTTTTTTATACCTGGCGCTGTTCTTTTTGTGCATAGTGCATAGATAAGCTTTCAGGTTTTGGGCACATCGTCAAATGTGATACTTTGTCCCCCGCCTTTCGACGGAATTTGACAGCCACGGCAGTCTCCGCTATAATGTTAGGGAGTCTGGCCGCCCCCTTTTTCGGCGGCCGCAAGGAGGTCCCCCTATGAAACGTATGCTCACCGCAGCGCTGGCCCTGCTGCTGGCGCTGTCCCTGTGCGCCTGCGGCGCGCAGGATACGGACGATACGCCCACCTACCCCGCCGCCTTCTCCGGCTTGGAGACGCTGATCGACACCGCCCGCGAGGAGGGCCGCCTGACCGTGTGCGGCACCGGCGACGAGGCGTATATGACGGCCCTGTGCGAAAAGTTTGAAGAGCTGTTCGACATCAAGACCACTTACCGCGCCATTACCGCTGCCCAGGCGGGCAGCGCCCGGGGCGACGTGTGGTTCGGCGGCAGCGCGGATACCTGCCGCACCCTGGCCGCTGACGGCAAGCTGCTGACCTATACGCCCGTCCACGCCGCTGACCTGACCAACGCCGCCTACGGCGATGCGGACGGCTATTGGTACGGCGTATCTGTCGACGCGGTCGTTTTCGCCGTCAACAGCGACGTGCTCCGGCGCATGACCATCTCCGCCCCCAAGGACTGGGCAGACCTGACCGACCCGGTATACCAGGAGCTGGTGTGGCTGCCCACCTACCGCAGCACGGAGATCGGCCGTCTGACCGCGTACAGCGCCGCCCTGCGGCTGGGCCGCGACAAGGGGCTGGACTATCTGGCAGCGCTGGACACCAGCGTACAGTTCTACACCGCCGCGGATGACACCTTCGTCAAGTGCCTGTCCACCGGCGAGTGCGTCATCGCCGTGGGTTGGCTCCACGATGGGCTCTCCGCCCTGTCCGCTGACACCTCCGGCGACCTGCATCTGATAATTCCCGCCTCCGGCACCTTCGGTCAGGTCACCGCCAGCGCCATTTTATCCGGCGCCAGCCATACCGCTGCTGCTCAGCTGTGGCAGGAGTTCGTTCTCTCCCCGGCCTGCGCCGATCTGGCAGAGGCACACGGCGACTATCGCCTGCCCACTATCGGCAGCGCCGACCTGGTCCAGCGCACCGGCGTGACGCTGGACCCCTCCCTGCTCTCTCCCACCGGTGACGCCGACACCATCGAGGATAAGGAGACGCTCGTCTCCGACCTTATCGAAACATTGACCGACGCCGGCATCGACACCGAGGATACCGCCCGCTGGAATGTGGCATAGATTCCCGCAGGCCGTCTCTTACGAGATGGCCTGCTCTTTTTCTACGCGGTCACTCTGCCTCTTGCAGCAGCTCCTCCGGCCTCACGCCAAAGAGCTTCGCCAGCGCCAGCAGATTGGTCGTGCTGGGATCCGACTGCCCGGATTCCCACTTGGATACCGCCTGTCGGCTGACACCCAGCGCCTCCGCCACAAACTCCTGCGTCATTTTGCACGCCGTCCGGCGACGCTTCAATGTCTCTCCCAATGTTTTGGCCTGTTCCGCCTTTTCCTGCCGCAGCGGCTCGGACCGAATGTATTTCCGCAGCGCCTTGATGATCAGAAACACCACGTATGCCAGCACCGCCCATACCGGAACGGACAGCAGAAAGAGAATGATCGTCGTTTTCATAGTGATGCCCTCCTTTTCTGCCACCAGTATAACAAACCGATCACGGTTGCGCCAGCAACTATCGCGCAACCCTTCAGTAAAACGCCATGTTCCCTACATAGAAGTACCATGTATGTTACATGGGTGTACCCATTTTTATATGAAAAAATGACCACCCGATCGGGTGGTCATTTTGGCAGGGGCAGAAAGGCTCGAACTCTCGACACGCGGTTTTGGAGACCGCTGCTCTACCAACTGAGCTATACCCCTATGTGGTGGGCCTTCGGGGACTCGAACCCGGGACCGGACGGTTATGAGCCGTCTGCTCTAACCAACTGAGCTAAAGGCCCAAGTCTACGCTGGCTTTCTGAGTAAAAGAAATGAGCCGCCACCTTTTCGGATGGCGGCTCACCCTTCGTGGCTCCCCCTGTTGGGCTCGAACCAACAACCCTTCGGTTAACAGCCGAATGCTCTACCATTGAGCTAAGGAGGAGTGTTGGCGCTACCTATCTTCCCAGGCCGTCTCCAGCCAAGTATTGTCAGCAGAAGCGAGCTTAACTTCCGTGTTCGGGATGGGAACGGGTGGACCCTCGCCCTAATCAGCACCAACTGCGCTGATCGCAGCTGCTCTCACAGCACGACCTATTAAATTGGAGAAAAAGTGGTGACCCGTACCGGATTCGAACCGATGTTAAAGGCGTGAGAGGCCTCTGTCTTAACCACTTGACCAACGGGCCGCATTTTTTCTTCTATTCCATCGGCCAAAGCCGCTGAAACCATGGTACACCTTCAGGGACTCGAACCCTGGACACCCTGATTAAGAGTCAGGTGCTCTACCAACTGAGCTAAAGGTGCATATCGTTTGCACCTTCAAAACCGAACAATGAAGAGGTGAACGGAGAAGGCTAAGATTGCCTGCAAATTGTAGGTCAAGCCCTCGGGCTATTAGTACCGGTCAGCTGCACACGTTACCGCGCTTCCACCTCCGGCCTATCAACCAGATCGTCTTTCTGGGCCCTTACTCCATAATGGATGAGAGATCTCATCTTAGGGAGAGTTTCACGCTTAGATGCTTTCAGCGTTTATCTCGTCCGTACATAGCTACCCAGCTATGCCCTTGGCAGGACAACTGGTGCACCAGAGGTACGTCCATCCCGGTCCTCTCGTACTAAGGACAGCTCCCTTCAAATCTCTTACGCCCGCAACAGATAGGGACCGAACTGTCTCACGACGTTCTGAACCCAGCTCGCGTGCCGCTTTAATTGGCGAACAGCCAAACCCTTGG